>JAABUI010000005.1_pt1 | contig 450598 bp, 486 predicted proteins | sample 5559111 | NCBI WGS metagenome assembly JAABUI01 (sample SAMN10711870, study PRJNA513365) | rock metagenome | isolation source: Antarctica rocks | place: Antarctica: Victoria Land, Buttleship Promontory
AAACATCGAATAGAAATTGCTGAATTTGCTCTTTTCTTGAGAGAGATTAGCATACTTTCTTCGAAAGTTTGTCTCTTTGTCAGAATCATTGTATAGCTGAGCAAGTTCATCTAGTAGATCATTGATCATTGAATAAAAGTTCAATGAATCTCGCTGACGTCTGACTAAAGTGACTTTGACTGCGTCTTCGCTGATTCGAAAATGAATGTAGACTAGTATAGCTCTGTCATTGTCAAAATAATCGACGTTGATTTCTAGCTTGTCGCGAATCTTTTCTTGTCAGTCATTTCAGGTAGATTCTTTTTCATCAGTAAACAAAGATGAATTTGAAAGCTTCTGAGATCGCTTGCTGAATGTGAAAAGAATAGAGATCAATGAAGTGACATCTCTAGTCACTCGCAGATGATGTTGTGCTTTAGTCAATTTGTTCTGAAGTGTCTGATTCAATTAATTCGATCGTTTCTTTGCTCGATCAATTTTCTCAAAGCGAGTCTTTCAAATTTGTTCACTTGATATCTTGTCAAATAACTCACAAGCTTTCACATCAAGATCTCGTTGAGTTCAAAGACTGTTTAAATCTTCTAGAAACACTTTTGAGTCTTGTTTGACTCAGTGTTGTAGCTGCTCTACATTTTTTATATCTCAGAGAGTAGAAGCTTTCAGAGATTCATCGAAAGTCTGAGAGTGAGACACAGAGTGATGACGTTTTCATACAAAGTCGATTCTAAGATATTTCAATATGCGAGATGATAGCTCAGAATAGATGACTGAATCTGCAGTGACAGAAGAATAGAGACTTTGATAATTCTCAAAGAGATTTTTCACAGATAATCGAGTCATAGCGAAGAGTTAATGATCGAGCGAAGAGCGATGCTCGACGATATGTAGTGAGATCGTAGTTCAAGTTGTTTAATCTTCAAAGAAGAGTGTTGCTGATTTGAGAAGAGTTTTTTGATGATTCTCAAGCAATCAAGATCTTAATCTCTTGATTCTATTAATCGATTTGAACGAGCGTGTACTGAATGAGCTGTAGATTCTCTAGCAATGCAAGATCTTAATCTCTTGATTCTATTGATTTATTGATGTTGTTCTGTCTTTTGATGTCGTTGATCATCAGATACACAAATTTCTTTATACTTGTCTCGTTGTCAGTTGAGTGAATTTGAATGAATAATGAGATCAGTATCGTGTGATTAACGAATTCTTAAAGTAATGTTGAGATCGTGTCTAGAAACTAATCAGAGTGCGTGCGTGACTAGAATGTTTAATCTATAAAGATAGTTATAACTAAGACTTTAAGAATACAGAAGAAAGAAGATACAAAAAGCAAGAAGAACACGCTCTATATAGTAGTTACTCAGGTCGACGCTAGTCTCAAAGAGAACGTGTTGAAACACAAGAAAGATGTTGATTTAAAAGATGTTTGCGACACAAAGAAATGTGTTTGTCATAAACATCTGTTAATTACTCGTAACACAAAGAAGTGTATTTGTCTAGAAGACAATAGAAGCTGATTAGAAGATGCTAGAGAAGAAAAAAGATGCTGAGTCATATCTGAGTCAAATTTGAGTCAGATCTAAATCAGATCTCGACTAGATCTTGACTAGTTCTAATCAATTCTGACGCATTTGTAACACTTTTTCTACTTCAATAAAGAATTTCACTCTCGAATAAGTTTCGATTCAGATACAACTGATTATGAAACAACTTATGAACGACTTGAAGCTAGAAAAGCAAATGATATTGTCATTCAAATGAAAGAGCTACTGAACTTTGATCATTAACAATTGAAAAAGACGAAGCTGATCATTGAAGTTCAGATAAATAAACATAGATGAAACGTTATCTATGAAGTAAATGACTGAGTTTGACTATCTTTCAGAAACGTCAAAACAACGAGACTCTGCAAAGATTTGAAAGACAAACAGCTAGATCTTTATCAAATCACTGTCAAAGTGAGTATCTTCTATCATCTTCATCTATCAATCAGCATGAAGCATCTGCATTCAATGTTCAGCTCAAAGCTACTGCGATCATGTTCAGAAGACTCTCTATCGAAACAGCATTCAGAATCATTCAGATCAATCACTATCAAAGATGATGAACACTGAAAGATAGAGAATATATTGAACTTCAGACGCTATCGAGATCAAATACAGTACAAAGTCAAATGAACAGATCTAGATAAAGATGATGAATGATACTATGTCAATAAAGAAAAATTCAATGACTCAGAGAAAGTTTTGAACGAATTTCATAAGCTATATTCAAACAAACTGCGCTAAATATCGAAATAACTATCAACAAAAGTGAGCAAATGAACTACATTCATGCAAACATGAATTTTCGAAGAAGAGAGTAATGTTACGAGCGTATCAAGACTGATAAGACTGAACAAGACTGAAGCTTTAATCAATTCGCAATAAACATTAGTGAGTTCTCTGCGTAATGATTAGAGCTAATCAGCGAGCTAGTCAGATTTGACTCAGATTTGACTCAGATATAACTCAATTTCTTTTTTCTTTCTCAACACTCTTTTCTTTCATCAACATCTTGTTCATCTACATCACATTCTTCTTGTGTCACAAACACATCTCTTTCAAGTCTAGCGCAGTCTCTGAACATTACATAAATAGAAGCTTTTGTATCAATCTTCTTCTGTATTCTTAATATTCAGTTATAGCTATTTCTAAAGATCAAGCACTATCAATTCTGATCTTCATTGATTGTATCATTTAGACATGATTCTGACACTTTTCTTTGACAATCTGCAAATGATCATCAGAATAGCGTTGTACTCACTCAAATCAGATAGATTGATAATGAAGTTCATTGTTATGTCTTGTCATCGCTGTTCAGATATTGATAAAGATTGAAGCAAGTCATTTGATTTATTTCTAGATGTTTTTGAACGTTGACAGATATAGCAGTTTTGAATATATCAATCTATCGTTTTTCGCATGAATGATCAATAGTAGTTTCGCTTTATGACTTTCACAGTTCTAAGAATATCAGAATGATCAACTGATGATTGATCGTGCATCTCACGAATCAGATTCATTTGTAGAAGCTCATTGAACAAAACTCATAACTGATTATCATGATACAAGATTTCATTCTGAGTTCAACAATTCTTCAATTTGATATTTTCATATTGTGTCTCATCTTTTGCTATTGCTTCACGAAGTAACGTACAATTCTCGTTGATCTTATTAGTCTCAAGAATCTGTTTATAAATTGATTCACTGATGTTTTTCTTTAAATTAGCAATTTTCATTCAATTCGAAGTTAGAATAGTGATTCATTGATAGCAAATGCGCTCATCTTCTGAATCTTTGAGCACGACGTCAGCTTGATGAGTCAATGCATCGATCTTGATGTTCTGTTTGTCAGATTGATACATTATTCTGAAGTTGAAGTCAGTGAGCTTCTAAACTCAGCGCATCTGACGTCTGCTCAGCTCTTTATCTTTCATCAATGAAGTGAGTGCTTGATAATCAATGAACATCTTGATAGAAATGTCAGTTAGCTTCAGTTCAAGTCATCAGTGTTCAAATGCTCAAATGATGATTAAAAGTTCTTTATCATATATTTCGTAGTTGCATTCAGCAGAAGACATGTTCTTGTTATAGAAGACAATTGAATGTAGTACTTCTTCGTCATCATATTGAGAGAGAACTTCATCATTGACGTAGTTGAATGAGTCAATTTCGAGAATAGTCTCACAAGTTTGATCAAAGTGACGTAGTATAAAAGTCTCGATCATATGTCTCTTTAAATGATCGAAGATGATCTGACAGACTTCATTTCATTCAAATATGATCTTCTTTTGAGTGAGTTGAATCATTGAACGAACAATCTTCGAAAAGTTCTTGATGAAGCGTCAATAGAAATTGCAGAAGTCAATGAAGAACTGCATTTGAGTAAGATTATTGAGTGTAGATTAATTAACGACTGCTTGCATTTTTCGCGAGTTCATCTTCAATTCTTCGATTGATATCAAGAGTTTTAGAAAGATAGTTTTCTGAATATAAAACTCGCACTTGTTGATGTCTATCTGTAGATCAGCTTCTCGTAGTCTATTCAAGATCAATCATACATGTCGTCTGTGTTTCTTCAAAATCTTGCTGTAAATGATAATGTCATTTAGATAAATCTGACAAAACTGATGTAGATACTTGAACAACACGTCGTTCATATAATGTTGGTAAAACGCAGATTCATTGATTAATTCAAAAAGCATTACATGATATTTGTATAAGTTGAAGAAGATAATAAAGATAGTCAAATCTTCGCTATCTGAGTGCATGCGCAGTTTGTTGAACGCGACAATGATGTTCAATCGAGTCAGATACTTGCTTTCTTGTATATGAGCGAAAGTCTCGTCTATCAATGACAAAAAGTAGTGATCTCGTTTGATCAAAGCATTGAGCTTTCTGTAATCGACGCAGAAACGCAGACTATCATCTTTCTTTTCAATGAACAAGATGAGCAAGACGTATGATGCGAAGCTGAAGAAAATAAACTCTTTGTTTAAATGATTGATCAGATACTTCTTTATCTTCTGAAGCTTGTGATTGAACATCTGATATAGTCTGCTTCAAGAAAACATTTCTTCATCAATCAACTCAATTTTGTGATTGTAAAAACGATGCAATGATAGCTGATCAATCATTGCTCGATCGAAGATGTTTAGATAGTCATGATATTCAGAGAGAAGCTTGATCTTGACTTGCTCAAGAACTTCAGCGTGAGAAAGCTCATGCAGATTCACTTCTTCAGACTTGTTTTTGACTGTATATCGACAGTTTGTAAAGTGAACAAAATTTTAGAGTTTAGCTAAAGTGACATTTATCGCTTAAAGCGAAATAAAATTCGAATTTAAGCTGATCTTGTTAGATTGCAATCTGCTTTTGTTGACAAAATCTGTGTTTATTTATATGTCTTTAAACTGTATCTCGCTTTTGTTGATAAAATCTGCGTTTATTCATATGCATTGAGCTGAATTTCGCTTTCATGCATATGTTGCATATGTTAACAATCGCTCACTTACTTGCTCATCTACTCACTCATCTACTCGCTCATCTACTCACTCATTTACTCGCTCATCTACTCGCTCATCTACATGCTCACTTACTCGCTCATTTTCTCGCTCATCTTCTCGCTCTATTGAACTCTCTATCAAATTTCCTACCAAACGCTCTATCAAATACTTTATCAAACTTTCTATCAAACATTCTATCAAAAGCTTTATCAAACATTCTATCAAATACTTTATCAAACTTTCTATCAAAAGTTCTATCAAATACTTTACTAAACGCGTTAATTGAGCGCATAAAACACGTCAAACAGTGCTTCAAACAATGCTTTCTACATGACTTTCTATCTATAGTACTCATCATCTCAAATGCTCAGCTATCTATCTTATCTACTCGATAATTTTCGCTTTAAACTCTATAGAATTGACGCTAAAGAGTTCAAAGTTTTCATCTTCTTTCTTTCTTCATAGTTTCTATCTTTCAGAACAACAACAATCAAAATACTTACATGTTCAGCTATCAACTCAGCTATCATCTCAGCTATCAACTCAGCTACAACTCAACTATCAACTCAGCTATTTACTCGTTCGTTTACTAGTCAGTCTACTCACTTCAAAACATGCTTTATGTGACATGTTCAAACATGAATTATTTGCTTCATGATTTACTTCATGATCTACTTCATGATCTTACTTCATTATTCATTGCTAATTAGCTCAATAGAAAGCATTCTTCATGAATCCATATCAAACTTTCTATCGAGCTTTCTATTGAACACTTTACATGCTTCAAAATACGCGTTGATTGAATGCATAACATGAGTCAAACAGTGCTTCAAACAATGCTTTTCACTGAGCTATTTACTGAGCTATCTACTGAGCTATCATCGTCTTTCTACTGATCTTTCGACCGAGCATTCTACTGAGCTATCAATCAAGCTTTCTACTAATCTTTTGATCAAGCTTTTCATTGAACTATCTACTGATCTTTCGATCGAACTTTCTATTGATCTTTCTACACATCATTCAAGAATCAACTTTGTTCTCTATTGAGCATCAAATATGACTTTATCATACATTCTACGTGACTTCATATCAAACATTCTACATGATTTTCTATCTCATTAACTTTTTCATTGACTTCTTCATTGACTTTTCCAGCGCATATATTAAACTGTGTAAATAGCTATTATTTAGATAGTCAAATTAATTATTCAACGTTGCAATTATCAATGCTACAAATGTTAGAATTATGTTTGTTGAATTAAACATCAAAGACGCATACTGCGCTCTTAGAAGTTCTAGAAATGTTGATGCTTTTATGAATATGCATCAGCTAAAAGTGACGCAAATCTGAAACATGAGATTAAATAAATATTTGAGATATTGATCACTAAAAGCGCTAAAATCTGTCTCTGTCACTCTTTACAAATTGCAGATGTAGTTATGAGTCGATTGATTTTCAAGATGATAACAGCAAAGATTTTGATGTCTGATCGTTTGACTAACATTCTATATGTCACTGTCTTTATCATTGCTATGTTCATTGAACTGAAAGAGAATGATTTCAGACTGAACGTTGACTTAGAATTGATGCTAGTCAAAGTCGCGTCACATGATTTTAACTGTTCAATGAACTTCTTGTTTTGACTGAATTGAAAGATAATGAAAGTGAAAGATCTCTTCAGTATATGAGTAAAAGTCAAGCTCTTTCGTTTTATGATTGATTTATTGCTTGAGAATAGAGCAATTGATTTCTGACTAGTACATTCGCAGTTTCTAAAGTGAACTAAATTTTAGAGTTTAGTGAAAGAAACATTTGTTGCTTAAAGCTGAATAAAATCAAAATTTAAGCTGAGCTCATCTGACTGAGTTCTGCTTTTGTTGATAAAATCTGCGTTCATTCATATGCTCTGAACTGCATTTCAATATAATCTGCGTTTGTTCATATGCGCTGAAATGAATCTCGCTTTCGTCACTTATGTCGCATATGTCGATTCTTTTATCTATGTATATTATATATCTACAGAGACTTTTTTATAGACAGATTATAGTATGAACCATCGCTACAATGAATGTCATCATTGTACTCACTCTAGATTTTCAATGATGACTCATTCTTTCATTCTTCGACATTATATTAACAACAGCTCAAATTTTTCTTCTATTGATTTCATCATTTTCATCACTACTTTTGACTTCTTGCAATCTTTACAAAGTTCAAATTATTTGCTATGAATGCATCGCAGTGACTGATTAAACTTGACGCGTTAACATTTTTTGCAATATCTTGAATTGATTTCACATTATCTGATCTGATCTAAGTTGTCACATTTTCAATGATCTTGTTCTCAGTCATAGTGTGCAAAATCTCAAGTAATCACATATCTGTCATCTGCAGCAGATTTAATAACTCATCTAGCTGTTTTGCGATTTCATCGTTATTTTCAAAATCATGAATCTGAGATCAGTTGACTATATTGATGTAAGCGAAATTAATCATTTACAAACGCGTCGTGAATGTCATCTGTTTGACTTGTGTTTTTGCTTGATGTGCAAGTAGATGATCTCACTAATCTGAGAACTGAGCTTTGCAGTAGTCTGACACAGCTGCTAGAAAGATTCTGTGAACTGACATTTCATGATCTTCAATCTCAAGTTAGATCAACTGCATGTGCTTGACTGATTTCAAAACAGATACGCTGCTACTTTTTGAGCACATTGACAGAATGTCAAAGACTGACTTAATTAATTAGACTGTCATTGTACTTGAATTGCAAAGACACATTGAACATAATCTTCAAAATTGAAAATCTTTGTTGACTTGCAAGATCGAAGATCAAGAAACACTCAGTATATATGAAGAGATTGTGAGCATTGCATTTTGCAGTGAAGAAAACGAGTCGTGTGCTCTATACGAAAAGCAGATAGAAAGATCTCGCTCTCATGATTGTATAATGTCATTGCCTTGCAAATTCTCTCTTTTCGTTCAACACAATCGCTGTTAAGAGTTTAATATTGCGATTTGCAAGTTCTTGAATAAACGCAGTGTATTCAATGACAGAAAGTTTTTCTTATGTTTGTGAGTTAATGATGTTGAGCATGATATCAAAGTTCATTGATCAGCATGACATGAACATTCAAGATCTTCAATTGTATCAAGTATTTATCTGCTATCTTTGAAGAGACAAGAATACTCAGACTTTCTACAATTCACGATCAAAGTAGCTTCAAGATCTTGCAGAAGATGATTTTTTTTGCAAACAGATACTTTGCAGCTTTGTTAGAATGTGATAATTCTGACTTGCATATTTCATCTCACATGAGAAATATGAAGAAAACATTTTTGCAAGATTTAGACATGTGCAATCATGAAGATATCGAGAGACGCGATCAGAATAATCTCATTGAGTCGATTCATCACATTAGTGAACTTGATGCATGATTGATGACAAAGCATAAGATCAATCGATAAGACTCTCTGTTGACAACAAGCAAAGCAAGACAGTTATTCAGATACAAATGATAGCGTCTTGTATATCTCAATGAGCTGTATATAGTCATGATTCTAGCTATATATATAATAATAAACAAAGAAAGCATTTCATCTTCTGACGTGCAACTTTGATGATTGAGTTTAAGTCATAGTTTTGAATGAGATGAGATTTGAGAATCAATCTGTCGTTTTCGTGAGTTTGACTGATGTATGATTCATTGAACTGCGAGACTGATTAATTAAACTGCGAGACTGATTCATTGAATTGATGATATTTACTTTGATGTCATGAAACATGTAGTCTTCAAAATATATGAAAGTCATCGAATTTAACATTCTTGATCGTATCTAATATCTTAATGACAATCGCTTGAAGATCATAAAATTTGACTATTGTGATCGCGACGATGTGAAGTGCATCTGTGTCTCATTCAATCAAGCAACTGCATCGTCAATCTTGTTGATAATCAGCTGCAATGATTGTAACTAGTACGCTCTTCAAGTCAGAATCTTCGCAAATGACTTTCATGAATTTAAATCTTGCAAATTGTAGCTTCTGCATTCGCGATGATGAGCTTTTAGTGAGTTGTCATCACAGAACGTGAATTATCTGTGTCAATGCAAATTCGCAAATGAGCGAGCTGACAATCAAGTTTTAAACATTAGAAGTCAAGTCAACATTTAAGTCAAAGAATGATATAAATAAAGTATTATGCATTCTTTGCATGCATCAACGACACTTTTTCTCTTTTCTGAGAAAACATTCTTACATTCTTGTACTTCAGATCTTCATTGATTGCGTTCACGTTCATATCATCTGCAATGTGTGAACATCTGACAAGTATGAAAAGACTTTTCAAGTGTCAATTTTCATGTAGATGACTTGAACTTTGACATTCATGATTTTTAAGAAGAACGCACTTTTCTTACTTGTAGTCTTTCGTCTATCTCTTTTCATGATTGATAGTAGTGATGTGATAGAAGCGAAGTGAATGTTGCTCGCTTGTTCAAAGCATCATGATTTCAAATTGTGAAATCGCTGACGTTTGACAGACACTTTCATTACATCAATGAGTGAATTTTTCTATACTCTGCTGCGTTTCATAAATGCAGAACAATCGTAGCTGAGATCAATACTGATGAACATTGTTGTTGATCTATGAAATGATACTGCATTTGCTTCTTTGAATCTTTGTCAATCTGCACACATTCAGACACAATGTTGATTAGATAGTCATGATTTTTTTAATGAACTATTCGATCGAATCTATTTGAAAGATCGAAAATGAGAATCTATGATTATACTCAAGCAATGTTGCATGTGTCGTTGAAGATTTGTTGCATCATCGAAGCAGTGTTTGCAACATCATCAAGAATTACAGAGCTTAATGTTGATTCTATAAATTTTCTCATGATCTCAATAAGTTTTGATGAATATATCAGTGAATGTCAAAGAAGAAAGAGTGAGTACAACTATCTATAATACAGATTGATAGACTAGTAATACATTGCGCGTTCTTGATGCACATGTATGAGACTGTGTGATCTAGACGCAGTTGTCATCTTTTATCTTGTTATTGACTTCAATGTCGTTCGCTTCGTTATCATCATCATTTTCAAAGATTTTGAGCTTCAATGTCAACTTCATTATACACATTCAATGATTTTGTCTATCATATATCAGCATCTCGATTCTTGAATCTACGCAGCGCAAGTCATAAGTGATAGTCTTCTCATGTTGTTCAAGATGATTAACTTTCTTCTTGATCTGTGCTTGATTTTTCTTCATTCATTTTAAGTCAATCTGAACTAATCTCTTGATCTTGTGTAAATTGTAATCAACATCGATTAATTTGATAGTGTCAATGATAAAGCGTGATGACTTTTCATTTGAATACTTCTGCAGTTTTTTCAAGTCTTCTTGAAACAATCAAACTATGTTCATCATTCTAGATTTGATCAATTTTGAAGTTATCAAAGTCACAAAGACTTTAAGCACAATTTGAAAGTACTACATAATTAAACGTTAACAATCATGTTGAACATGTTTTTTCTTGCTATGCATGTGATAACTTTCAAGAACAACATTAACAGAAAGTAGAGACTTTGTCACTTACTCAATAAAGAATAAGTGCATTCATAAAATTCATGATACAGAATACAGTCTTCTCATTCTTGTCTTAAACATCGTTGATGAGCATGTTAATTGCTTTGATGTTGCTACAGTTCACTTCAAAGATAATGTCGAGAATGTGCTTCTCATAGAAAGATTCGACTTGCTTCAAGTCATAGAGATGATTTGTTTCAAAGTGAACATATCTCTTATCTCAATCTTCTACTTCAGAGAATGCAAGTGACTATGTCTCTGAAAATTGTTCAAGACGCAAGAATGTGCTAAGTACTTTGAATCAATGAACTTTCATTATTCAGTTGTTGACGTTGAGTTGAGACTCAATTTCAATGCAATAATTGTTGATTCAGTCTTACTTTTTCTTATTCATCTTCTTTCAAAGTTGATCAATGATTATCATCACTGAGAAATTAACAAGTTTGTTGAATCTTGATGAAAAACTGCAATCAATATCTTGATGCTCATTCAATTTCACATTTGTAAGAAAAGAATTGAAAAACATTGATTGATTAATATCACGTCATAATCATAGTGTGTTGCACACAGTCTTTAGCTGTTTGATGTACTTCTGAATAACTTGAGAATTTGTCTCTTGAATTTCAATGATTTTCATATGTATTTTGTTCATGTCTTTCAAATTTTGATATGTACAGTATTTCAAATTGACTTGATGAGCTTCTTTTTCTTTTCATACTTATTCATGTTGATTCACTATCAAATCTATCATCAGCATGTTCACTCATGTTATCATTTAAAAGAAAGATCGTTTGAAGAATGTATTTGTAACAAATCACTTACAAGATTTTTTATTCATGATCTTAAACAGATTGATGATTTGAAACGTCTGAATCATCTTTCTATGCATCTCATTCATGATCAATCAATCTCATCTCATATTTCAGAGCTTTCATATCGACTGTGATTATCTTGCTTTAAAACTTGCTTTTTGAGAATGATGTAAACTTCTCATCAATTCTGCAACGCAAGTCTTGTATGTATCTATTATGATCACACATATGAGACTAAAATTAACTTACTCTTCTTCTGATAGAAAATATATATCTGTTTGTCTCAATTCGATAATCAGCGCGTTCATCTTGGTATCACAATATGCATGATGAATCTGTCAACATAATAGATGATTGTTCTTGTTGAGATGAATTCGAATCTTTTTTAGTCAGTTGATGATCAAGATTGACAAAACAATAACTAGATTAACAAATTTTGATGATATGAAACATGCAGATGAGCTTGCGTTCACACATGAACACTCAATTTTCAATCTGTTATCAGAAGAGCACTTTGCATCTTTAGACTGAGAAGTATCGAGAGTGTCTTCTTTCAGATGTTCATTGAACTTCTTCTCATAATGAGCATCGTTGATCTCGTCATGTGTTATGTGCAATAAACGATTCAGACAAATCAATTCAAGCATCTTTATTGTTTTATTAATAAATTAGCATGCTTCATTCTTAATTTTGCTGATATTCATGTTTATCTTTTCAAGACTCATATCATTGACATTGTATTCTTCTCTCATGAACATTTTCATCTCAAACATCACAAAAATCTCAAAAGCCTGATATAAAAAGAGTGACGTGATTATTCTTTGCAAATGTATGCATGATTGAGATTCAACATGATTAAAGTCATGCAGAAACAGTTGAGCATAATTTCATCATCTGTCTTCTTCATGAAGATGTTCTGTAACAGTCAATGATATTTTCATTATGAATCTGTTCAATCTTGTTAGTCAAGAAACAAGATTAACTTCGATATTTCAATCATTTCATGTAATGCTTCTTCAAAGTTTTCTCACTATCTTCAACATCATTGAGATTCACATGTGATTATGCATGTTCTGACTTTCTTGCAATATCTTCTTTAAATGAAGTGTCGAAGATCATCATGTTCTGTTGAGATTTCATCTGCTGAGATGAAGATTGTACAGTTACTTCATGTTGTTTGATTCAACTTGTTGAATTTCGATGTGAATTGATAATATTGTTTTCATTTGATGAAGAACTATCATTCTTCAATTCAAAACTTGATACTGTTATTGAGTTATCAAAAGTTGAAGCTGAGATGTGAGATTTATTTGAAGCTGATGTCAACGTGTCATTCTTTTGAGTTTACATCTTGTCGTTCGACTTTCATCACTTTGAATGCAATGATTCAGAACTTTCATCATTCTCTGTAAAAATCACTTGTTGTTAGTTTGTCATTCATACACATACTTCAATGACTTACTATAATGCAATGTTTAATCAGTTAATGTGATGCTTGTTGTATCTTTCTTTAAATGATTGAATCTTGATCACTTTCAAGAAAAATATAAGAGCGTGTGAATCTTGTTCGTGAAATCTTTACTCTTGTCAGTTCGTTATAAATGTACATTCTTCACAAATCTATCAGATCTCGCTGCATTGTCTGTTGAGTTGACGTTATTCTTCGTTGTACTCAGAACAGTTGTGTCATTCGCATCACTCTCTTTCATGTTAACAACTGTTGATTGCTTTTGAACATGAGTAGACGCTGCATTGTCTGCTGAGTTGACGTTATTCTTCGTTGTACTCAGAACAACTGTGTCATTCACATCACTCTCTTTCGTGTTAATGACTGTTGACTGCTTCTGAACATAAGTAAATGCTGCATTGTCTGCTGTGTCAACATTATTCTTTATTGTATTCAGAACAGCTGTGTCATTTGCATCACTCTCTTTCATATTAATGATTGCTGACTGCTTCTGAACATGAGTAAACGTTGCATTGTCAGTCGAGTCAACGTTATTCTTTGTTGTAAACAGAATAGCTGTGTCATTCGCAATACTCTCTTTCATGTCAATGACTGCTGACTGCTTCTGAATATGAGTAGAGTCTATTCGATTCTGCTTTATGAAATCTAAAGTTCTTGTCAATCTTTATTGATATACATAATTTATCGAATTATCAATTATCATTTCATGATCGATTGATAATGTGTTGATCTCATTTCTTCAAGTTGTCACTTTGTTAATCTCTTCACTTTCGTTAACATCAATGAATCTTGTGTGCTCTGGATGAAAAGCTAAGATTGATGAAGCATTGTCTGTGAGTTCTGCATTGATCATTAGTTCATTGTTTACATACATGTGTTTCTGATTTATCAGAATATGATGTAGCGCGAGTCACATTAAAGCGAGCAGCATGATTAGATTGATTCAAGACATCGCGTAAGACAGCTCAAAAAGTTCTGTCTGAATTTATTTTCAAGATCTTATCATCTGTGATGTAAATGATAGTGTTCATCTCAATGTAACTCATGTCATCTTTGAGAATATCAATTCACATCTGAAATGAAACATTATAAAATCAATCTTTGTCATCATGTAAATCGTGATTAAGTACATCTTTGATTGAAATCAAGCTCATTTTTGAGATCTTTTTTGAAGTGATCAGATTCAAGTGTGAACTCATCATCATATAAAGTTCAACGTCTTCAAGTGTTCTGATGAATGATATGACTTCTTGTGACTGCAAAAACTCAGACGCAAATGATGTTCATTGAATCTTTATAATCTTGCATGTGATGATGAGTGATTGATCATTTGAAGATGATGTAAAACTAGTTTGTGTATGAGTGAAAGATGTGTTGATCTTTTTGACACATCTTTGTTTAAAGCATCTCTTGTTGAAGAGCAATCATTGAACTATAGTGATCAAACTGCTGATAATATGATTTGCTTTAAAGTCATTGAACATAAGTGAGTTGACATTTTACAGAAATGATGTTAATTTCTTCTCAATGATAGTTGATTTTTTGTGAGATCTGATGTGCTTGAGTGTAGACGTGTGCTTTTCAAGTCATTGCTCAGCTTGATTTGTTAAATTCTTCAGCTGATATTTATCAATGTCTAAGATTCTAAGAATCTCTGTCATGTTTCTGAAAGTTGAACACTCGTCATCAAGTTGAGAATTCTGATATCTGATAATGATATTCTTTTTGAGACGTAAGCTAGTCATTATGATGAGTCAATAAAATCAGTTCAATAAGATAAATGATGATGATGAAATATGAGTGCTGCTATTTAACTATGTGAGATGAGTTGACGTGACAAACTAAACACGTACTCGACTGATGTTAAATATGCAGATTCAATCAACTGAGATTGAGTTCAATGAATATATCTCGATCTTGATGATGATGCTCATTGAAAAAGACACATGATTAAATCATGATTTTATGTGATTATGAAAGCAACTTGAAAGACTTACATCAAGTATGATGAGCAGATGAATGAAAGATTAAGTTGTGTTAAATACATGCAGCGAATGTGATATTGTAAAAGCTAAAACATAATGAATTTACTTTAGCTTACGTTGAAGATCTGCGCTCACATGATGCGCATAACAGCTTAAAGAATAAGCTAGTCTATTGTTGATTGAAGTGTATTGTATCTGCAAGTTGTTATGTCTATATTTCAATGTGTATTACATAGTAATCAGTGTCTCAATCTCTTTGACAGACTTGAACTAGCAGCAGACAAAGAATTTAAACTTTGAAAAAGAATGTTGTTTTCTGTGAAACATGTTTATCAGTCAATGAATACTGCTTCTTGATCAGATCTATTCTTTTACAATGCTTGCTTTTCTGAGAAATTTGTTGCTTGATCTTTGCTTGTGTTTCAATGATGCTCTTGCTCTTCTGCAAAGTTTGCTGCAAAAGCTTCATTCACATTCTGATGATGCTTTTACTCTTCTAAGAAATTTGTTACTTGATTTTCATTCATGTTCTGATGATGCACTTGCTCTTCTGAGAGATTTATTACTTGATTTTCACTTACATTCTGATGATGCTCTTGCTCTTCTGAGAAATTTATTACTTGATCTTCGCTCACATTCTGATGATGTTCTTGCTCTTCTGAGAAATTTGTTGCTTGATCTTCACTCACATTCTGATGATGCTCTTGCTTTTCTGCAAAGTTTGCTGCAGAAGCTTCGTTCATGTTCTGATGATGCTCTTGCTCTTCTGAGAAGTTTATTGCTTGATCTTTGCTTACATTCTGATGATGCTCTTGCTCTTCTGAGAGATTTGTTACTTGATCTTCGCTTGCATATCAAGCTTCATTTTCGTTTCATTGTGATTCTTGCTCTTGAAATTGACGCTCTGTTTTCATGAAATCGATGAATTCTTGTTGACTAGAGTATTTTTCATAGACTTTGTTGATCGAGAACAGATTTTGAACATGTCGTATTATGTGTAGATTGTGAGCGTAATCATGCTGAAGTTCATCATAGTTACATAACACAACAAATGAGTCGCAAGCATGATTACAGACAGTCAGAAGATGATTGAATTGAGACATGAAGTCAAGTTTTCTGATTTTCATCATACATAGAATGATGACAGAAGCTTCTTTGTCTTGAAAAGAATCAATCATGTACGCTTCAACATTTTGAACTTTTGAGTCTGAGATTAAGCTTCTCTTCAGTAACTGAACTTGTGCAGTATATTTCATAAGAATGACAATGTTCTTGACAAATATCTCGACTTCAGCGTAGATCTTGACTAGCTCGATTGCTACAATGACTTCAATCTCATTCTGCTTGAACTGAGATGCATCAACTTTTATGTCGATCTCATTGACGTTGAGAAATGTCAACAATCATTCTATTTCGCAAAAGCTCTTCAATACGATGATTATGATAATCATATTAAATTGAAGTGAAGAATCAACTGAGATTTGCATTTGAGCTTTGTATCAGACAGTGAATATGATGTCATCTATGATGAAAATTGCGCGATACTGTTCAGTGAGAAGCATATGAAAGTATTTAAGCATAATCAGACATTTGAATAAACTTTTGTTTATATAGTGCATGAAGCAATTGTTCTTGATGTCTTTTTTCATCGATCGAAGTTGTTCATCATCATTGAACATATGCATCAAATCGTTGCTGTAAGTCATAGCAATAAAGATCTCTGCATTCTCGACTTTCGTGACTTTCTGAACAACAGTATAATCTTCTTTGAATTTTTTTAGCATAGTAGTGTCGAAGTTGATCAGCGTGCAGACAACAGCGCTCACGTCATGCTCAAGAATATTCACACTTAGCTCAATCTCAATGCGCTGAAAGAATTCTTGATCTTTCATGTCAAGAATTTTTCTCATCTCAATTCTTTGAAAGTACAAGCAGAATGTCTTAATAACAGCGTTGTGCTCAGTCTCATTGTTCATTTTATTGAGCTTGACATTGATAATTCTCTGAAGCATATGATGTTTGAATTCGTGATCTCATTTCAAGAGTTGACGAGTGACATAAAGATTAAGATCTTCGTAATTTACATCGAGTGAATTATCGTCGCTCTTGAAATCTTCATAAGTCACATTGACTTCTTCATTATTGATTTGTACAATTGAAGAATCTTGTGTCTTGTGCTGCTTGTCACTCTGTTCACTCTGTTGATTCTGAGATTGCGTTTTATTCATCGAATGATTGCTCAAACTCGTGACTTTTAGAAGCAGAGTGTCAAGACTGATCTGATGCAATTTGTATTAATGATCTTTAATGTCATGTAGAGTTTTCTTGCTCTGATCGATAATTCAATGTGTCAGCTGATCATAAAAGACATCAGATAACTCGTGAAAGACATTTCATCATCGTCAAGCGAGATTGTTGTTTACTGAGTGAGACGCGCAACTGTCTTGAGCGACTATCTGATGTTCAGTAAACTATGAGTGAAAATGAATGATCTTCTTATCTATCAGAATGATGTCTTTGTTTTTCAGTCGTTGAAGCTATTCATTCAGTTTGAGAATAAATGTATCAGCTGTGTTGTTGAACGAGCTTAGCACTTTGACTTTCTTGCTCAGCTTTAAGAGTAGCATTGTGATAATGACATTTATCAATGTCTTTTCAATCTCAAAGAATCTCTTGATAAGATCAAAATCGTTGAAGAGATTCTGAAGATATTGCATGATCGATATCTGAGACTTATTTAGCTCAATATCTCATTCAACAAAAGTAGTTGAAAGATTTAAGTCTTTAAAGAGAACTGATGTGAATTTGATATGAAGATTCTGACTCAGTATAATATCGCGAAAGCGATCGTTGTATTCATAATTTCTCTCGTCAATATGAGTAGAATTAAGAATTTTGATTGTCACTATTTTGATTCTGTTGAGCTTGTCAAACATGATTGAATGAACTGAGATCACGTTTAATGCGTCGAAAAAACAATACTCAAGTACTTGTTTATCATCATTCTGTCGCTCATGCTTGCAAAGATTGAATGTCAACTTCAACTCAATCGAGCTTCAATCTGTCTTGATGAGAGAATAATGAAGAGCTACGCTCACATTTGTCGTGTTGAAGAAAATAAACAACTTGACAAGAATGATAGCAGTTCATTTGTCATTATTGATCTGCACTTTAAAGTAATTCTTCGAGTCAAATTGATAGTTGAAATGATTGAAAAGATGCAGCAAATCAACATACTTCTTGTCTGTTCTTGCAAATGTGATGAGTGCACGTAACTTGCAAAGCAATGTCTGAGTCTTCACAATCAATGCTCGCTGTGTCTTTATTGACTGTAGTCTAGAGAAATCTTTGATAAGTTAGCACTTCTTGTCATCGTGATAAATGCGTTGATATGATAAATAAATAGTCGAACGATTCTTCTTTGAAGTCACTTGTTCTACTTGAATGATATGCTTGTGATTTTTAGACTGACTGAATCACATGTTGAACATTGAAAAGTCTTGCTTTATTCTGATGCTACTGTTGAATTTTTGATACTGATTCAGAAATGTATCTCATTCAATCATCAAGATGAAAATCTTCAGCTTGACTGTGCAATCTTCTGACAAATCGAAGATTTCTTTGAGTATGTTCTCTATATTCTGAAGAACTAATGAACTTTCACGATTCTTAAGCAGAATCAACTGAGTATGAGTTAAGATCAATCTGAAGATAAATTCAAGAAGAATCATTCATTCATCTTGACGTAAATTCTTGATCTTTGAATTATCAATGTTGTGTGTGAAAAACATGAATTTAAAATAAAAAGTGTGTGACAAAGACATATTTGAATAGTTCATAATGATAATGTTGCAAATGTCAGAATTTGAATGTAAGCGAAAGATTCAGTTATGTAAGATGTCGTGAACAGAAAGACAGCTTTTGAATAATGATGATGTGACTTGATGTAATTTAATTTCAAAGTGAATGCTGAATGTTCAGTTCATCAAGATCTTCGTCACAATCTTGCAAGTAACATAAAGATTCTCATTCAAAGAATTGAATGCATCAATTGCTGATTTAACTACTTCATTGATTTCAAAAATAATCTTGATTCAAAAGATGACAGATTTGATGCTCTGATGTTTAGCTAAATCTGCTTTCTGCATCATCTTCTCATTGTCTGAAATAAAGATAGTGCAATTGTCATTCTCAAGCTTCATTGCTTGAGATGTGTGATACATAACGTTAGTCGCTGCATCTTTATCTGTTGATGTTGCTTTGAACTTCTTTTTGAACATCATGATGAGATGTTTGTCAAAAAACGTAGAGTAATGATGTAAGATGATGTTAAGCTGTTGAATGTGAAAAAGCAATAAGAAGCAGTGAGATTGTAGAATGTAAGATGAATGAGATGAGATTGCAAAATGTTGAATTCTAAACTGATGTAAGTTTAAACTGAATGATTGATCTTGACAGTTGCAGCTCGAATTGAGATTGTTACTTGATTGTGATGAAAGATAGAAAGTGAAATAGTGTTGCAGAATGTAAAATTCTAGACTGATGTGAGTTGAAGTTGAAAGATTGATCTTGATAATCACAGCTTGAATTGAGATTGTTATCTGATTGTGATGAAAGATAGAAAGTGAGATAGTGTTGCAGAATGTAGAATTCAAGACTGATGTGAGTTGAAGTTGAAAGATTGATCTTGATGATTGCAACTTGAATAGAAAGTGTTATCTGATTGTAATGAAAGATAGAAAGTCTTTAAGATGAGAATGATTCTGATTTAACTGTTATGATGTCTTCAAAGTTGAGTTTCTTAAAAAAGCATACACTCGAATAAAGTGAGTAAAATCTCATTGATGAATTGTATTCTTCTATTAAATATAATTAAAATGATAGAAGTGTTGATCTCAATTTTGATATGATGATTATCTTTCATTCATAAAACAACAAAGCTGTTATTCATCTTTTATTGAATCATGCTTATTTACACTGTATTCTTCACTATATTCAAGCTAATGATATAGAAGAAATGATACAGTGAATATTGTTTGCATTTTTATCGCTTATCATGTTTCACTCTGAGACACAAGCAAACAAGCTACATCGTAAACATCTCAGTCACATCTTCATCAATCTGCATATTCTTCATGTTGAATCTTTCTGCGATAATCATTTGTTAACTTTCATGATTATACTGAAAACGTTTTTCGAGACGAATAAATCAATTCATAGTGAAAATACGATATGTATCTTCATAATTCAATCAGAATCTGTCAAGATAGTCAGTCATTTATATTGAATTGAGATTTTCTTTGCTTAGAAAGCATAACTGATCATCTTCTAGCATTATGACGTCTGTTAACAAAATCAGTATTGCATTGCAAGTCATAATGCTTTTGAGTGAATCTGTTTATCACTCTCACTGTTGCGATTCATGAAGATGTGATAGCAAGTGCTTTCATAAAAGCATCATGAATCACAGTGATTCATCTATTGTCAGTGAGCAGATTAATCATGTAGTTCAATCAAGACGTGTTGCATCTACTCATTTAATGATTGCATAACTTTCACATTACTATCAATCACTTTCTGAATACAGTCGCAAAGATAAACACTCTGTTTGAAATCTCTCATAAGTAGCACAGTTTTAACATCTTGTTGTGAAGATTACATTCAAGCGTTTGATGATGCAAATCATAATTCACATGATTGAAAGACAAGATGATGATCATCATAGAATCACTGAAATGTAATGTCGTTGTTGATTTGACAGCAGAGAAAGTCAAGAAATTTTCTTCAAGTTAAGATGTTAAAGAACGACATTCTTAAATTAAAGCAGGTTCAAAGAATCATTATTCAAGTTCATTGAATCTCACGCACTTCAATTTTTCAAACGTATTGCATAATTTTACTTTCTTCTCAATCACTCTTTGCATTACTTGTGACTTAATAGACATCGAATGACACTATCATGAAGATAGTGTCGACTGAACACATACAAAACATCACGATTAATGCTAGACAAGCTCTCACTACTCAACATGTTAAAAGACGAAGAAATATTACTTTTGAACTTCATTCATTTCTTGAATCTGTCAAAAAAGCAGTCGTAGAAAGAATATTGAATGTTTTGAAGTAAATAAATAGAACAGAGTCGTGAAACAAACAGTTTAATTTGAAAGACATCAAGTATCTTCTTAAAAATACTGTCTTATTTACTGATCTGAACTTATGACTCAAACATAATACACAGCATTGATTCAAGCAGATCTTGAGTGTCAATGATAACAATCAAAAGAACAGAATTGATTCTGAAATATATGATGAAGAGACAAATGAGAACATGATTGAGAAGTCTGTAGACTTTCATGACAATGATTCAAATGTATATGATCTGTCTTATGTTGTAAACTGAACAATCATACTTGATGATAGAGAGATTTCACATGACTCAGATACAAAAGTATTTGATCATGCAAGTGAGTTTGACTTTGAGCTTTGACGTAGTGATTAATCTCATTTGATCTTCGACTGATGTATCAACTGAAACTACATGCATTTTTCACTTTGCAATCAGACTATTGTTTATTGCTTCGATCAATCAATTGAAATGACAAAGACGTTAAAGAAACGCAACGATTAAAGAAATCTGAAGAATATACTGTTTTATTTGCAGAATAGCAACAAGAAAGAGTTCATCATTGAATTGATCAGTTCATGAACTCGCAAAGATCTCAGCGATTATATCACAAATGATGAAACTTCTCTCGAGTTCAAAGTATCAAGAAAAGATAGAAAGATATGAGTGTCAAGAAATGAAATCTTAATTATCATTTTGAGTTACTTCTTCTGTGTATCAGTTAACTGATTGCTTTCATTCAGATCAGCAACATCACTCGTGCAAAGCATTTAAAGAACAAACATAAGAAGCATTTGCAGAAAGACGAGTCATACATACTCAATCTTCTTACTCATTGACGATGTTGTCACAAGCAGTGTAAAAACTTCATTTGCATCTGTTATCATCAAGAGATAAAACATTCTTCTAAAGTGATAGAATTGAAGACAATATGATATTGAGCAACAGCAATCGCGAGAGATGACGAAGAAATTGACTGCAACAATTCTTCATTCAGTCTAGTCATTGAACGACTTCATTCATTCTTAAGAGATGAAGATTCATTGATGAAATTAAAGTCTTCATCAAGCAGTCAGTTTATCACAGACATTGTTTATAGTGCAACATCATCAAGTATGCTTTCATTAAAGTTGATGTATGCAGCAACATCTGATTCATTAATATGCACATTGTAATTGAACTCATGATCTAACTATTGACAGTAGCAATAGACGAGTTCAATTGAGACATATCATCAGATGCATCAAAATTCTTGTTGTCATTCAAATAAGCAGTCGACGTCACATGAAGAATCATCAGATAAAAGACTCTTTGAAACAAAACTACATCATCTTCAATGTCATCTCATCATCAACAATCATCTTCTCTCATTACTGTTGCTTATTTGACTGATGAGTTCATCTTTACATTTGTTGATCAGCTAATTTCTTCATCTAAGTTCAAGTCTTTAATCTTTGATACTCAAATCTTCTCAGTCTTTATTGTACATCAGATAGCGATGACTATAAAATCTAAGCAGTCTTGCACTTATGATAAGCTCAGAAAAAGTGACGATGAGTTTAAGTGCAATTAACATGCTATCAGAGAGTTTCAAATAAAGATGAAGAAGATAGATGCATAGTCATATATCTTTTGAGTTACTCATCAAGTCATGACAAGAGCGAAATAGATGATGATGACAAGATAAAGTTTGTAAACTTTGAAGATTGCTTCGACTTGAGATATATAGCACTTTAACAATCATTACTCTCATCTCATAAGAGATTTAGATGATCGCATCTTGAGCGACAATAGCTAGATCATGAGAATAATGATGATATTTATTCAAGTGATTGATTTCGTTCTCTTTATGATTTAGCTAAATATAGTTTACATATCTTAACTATCGAGCTCAAATTGAAGTCAATAACTTCTGAATAAATGTGATTTATTAACTTTGCGATTGACATTTTTCAATTCATCTCGTTACTGACATTTCATGCACAGATAAACAGTTGAGCGTAAAGAATTATTACAATTCATCATTGCTTCGTACAAGTTATATAAAAACACTAATCGAAGACTTACAGATAATGCAACGCGTATGTTCTTCATGTAAAATGAAGATAAACAACATCAGCGAGCTTGAACATCATCTTCATCACTGTCATGTTCGCTTGCATGATCGATCGCGAAAGATTCTCTGATGAAAGTTATCATCATCATCAAAATTATCATCATGCGATTTGATGCAGCTCATCTGATGCGATCATGAAATTGCAGAATGAGATTCAAACTTGAATGATTCTTATAATGAGAGCGTTTAGATGAACATTGAAGACGAGAATCAAGAATATATGTTAATAAATGATTTTGCAAAAGAGCACATGAACACTGAAGTGAATAACGCTGATTTAAATCAGAATATGAAACATATATCATCAAGAATCGAAACAATACAACTTCAAACTGAACTTCTCTTCACATCATCAGCGCTGCAAATTGAAATCTTCGTTGAGATAACTGATCGTGATGTTGAAACAACAGTTGACGTGTCAAAGAAAGTATCAGAGTCGTTGAGTTCAAATTCTTAAATGATCAAGAACACAAACAACAATCAATACTATTCATTTCAATGCAAAGCAGATTACGCGTTCATTTACTGACTTCATTAAATGAAGATTATCAAAGACAGTGTTAATTGATTTTTTCAAGACTCGCGCTTGCGAGTCTTACATCAACATGTCAGCTTTCATGATGCAAACAAGTGACTGACACTTTTACATCAGATTTTGTATGATGTTAAAAACGATGAGTGACATTCTTGAACATTTACAGTTGAATTCAGTTACGAAGAAGTTCAAGAAGAGCAGCATTGCATTTTGTATCATGACATCATCGAGACACTTCGATTCTTGTTGAGTCATTCATCATTTTAAGATGAGCTGATCTACACATTCATTCAACATTATAATGTCGACAACTCTCGAGTTTACAACAAGATGCATACTGCTGATTGATGATGAGAAACGCAGAAGAAGCTTTCTGATGATGCTATCATGATATCACTGTTAATTTTCATCGATAAGACAGTCTTGACTAAGCATTAAAGCAATCTATCTGCATGATCTATATATTTAACGATAGAAAATCTAAATCAACGCATAAGATATGCTCAAAAACAATTGAAATTGATTCTTCTGAGATTTCTTCTCATAATTGACAACGACAACGACGATATCAAGTCAAAGATTTGACACATGATGTTATCAATCATACTCAAGCGTACATTGAACATGTATCATCATGCATTAATACATGATCTCACACGTAACAGTTGTTGAAGCTATGTTTAGAAACGACATTTCTGTTCTTTGTGCAAACAATAAGATAAAACAATGTTATTCAATAATCATCAAGTTCATGATGAACTACGAGAAACAAGTATTAATCACAGACATCAAGATGAATCAACAATGTTCTATCTGTCAAGTATTATCTCATGAGCGCGAAAATTTAGACAAGACATGATCAATTTGAACGCATGTATTCACTAGAAATCAACAAAGACAACAAAGAAAGAACAATATAATTGAGAATGATTCTGCTTGAATACATTCAGTGAAAAACTTTGCATGATCACATATGTTTATCAATATTCATGAAACAATGATGATAAATGTGCTACATCAACTACTCAAAAGAATCATCTTGTATCTGATGTTATGACTTAGTCAAATCATCAACGAGAGTGTTTGTACAAGTCAAAGAAGAAAAGAAATCAGATTAGCTTTAAACGATGCATCAGAAACAGCTTAGCTGAATCAAAGATTTCGCGTCATTTCATCATTTAAAGACATGAAGAGATTTATCAAGTACAGTACAATTAAGTAATAAACTGATGCAAATTGAAAGTCGATTGTATGTCAGCTTATATCAATCATTGCATCGCTTCTGATCACGAGAGCATCTGCAACGATTCACTTCGCTCAAGCAGTGATAGACTTCGTGATACTTGCTCAGTATTATTCATATGACGAAGAAACTCTTTGATATCTTGAACATGCGCTTTTTCGATTGAACAAGCTAAAGAATGTTTTTCGTTATTTGCAATCTGAGCGTTCAGATACAGATGTTGATCATTTTAACATTTCAAAACTACATGCAATGACACATTATGCAAGTCAGATTCAAAGATACGATAGTGCTGATAATTTCAATACAAAGGACAGTGAGATTGCACACAAGCATTTAATAAAGATCTTTTTTGATTGCATCAACAAATGAGAAACGTTTCAAAGACAGTTATTACATCACAATACTCGACATCTGAAACTTCTCATGATGAAAGATATTCTTCTTTACAGAGATACAAGACAGAGCAAGATTAACAAGCATGCATGTTGCGAGCGTGTCTCATTACTCTGAATTAGTCTAACATAAATCATGTTAAGCTATCATAGACTAGTATAGAGCTGATGTTGACACGCTAGTGACCTAGCGCGTCTTCGTGAGTATAAGATTCTTGACGTGTTTCATCTTCTTTCTTCTTTAGCTTTGAACTTCTAGTTAGAATACACTCATATGATTCGCTTTATGCAGACTCATAACATTAGTTCAAAGCTCATCAATCTTGCTATTGACGTGTAGATGATATAAAAACAAGCTACATCATTCAAACTCAAACCAGAATTGAAACTTGAAAATTGAGCTCAGAAGACTCATTAGAAACCAAGAAATTTCTAGAACAGAACAGAAGAACATGAACATGTTGCTCTAAACTAACTCTTTACTGAGCTCGTCATCAGAACAGAAGAACAGAAAAACATGAACGTGTTGTTCTAGAACTGAAATCAGAAATATCAGTTGAATTTCGATCAGCAATTTTCTACTCACACAATGACTAGAAGCACAGAATCAGAATCAGTGAGCATTACTCATTACAAACTTCGAAATGCTAGAAGAGAATCACTTCTATCACAGCATCAAACAGCATCAGAAGAAGAAGACATGAATGTGTCATCGAATACAGAAGAAGAGAACACGAACGCGTTGCTTTTCAATCACAAAATGATCAAGATCAGCATCAGCACTGAACTGAATGCTTGAATAAGCATTCATGAAGCAGACAATCTCGTTGTCTTTATCAAGTACATATGTCAACAGCATGACATCGAAATCAAAACTCACAATGACATGATTCAGATGTTGAATAATGTTAACAAGATCAACATTGAATTGAAAGCTATCAACATCAAGTTGAAAGTTACACAGATAACATTGAATGCTGTTTAAACGCGTCTACAAAAAGAGATGAAGAAAAAGAACGTGATTATACATCATCTAAAAGCAACATCAAGTCGACTAAGCACTTCAATTTCGAAAGATCGATTCTCAAGATTGATCAAGCTATCTGACTCATCTTTGTTTGAAGATTCAAGACAAAATGTGAATAATTGATTGTTTTAAATGCGAAACAAGCTGAAGACGAACAAGAATCATTTTTCTATCGAAGAAATGAAGATTGCATATGTGAAAAGTTAAGTCAGTGAAACGACAATCAAACACATAGCACTCAGAATGAGAAACACGATCACGAACTTCTTTCTTGAAGCAGAAGAGATATTGTCGATCATAAATAAAATGTACAACAATCTTAATCAACATCACACGACTCAACGACAGTTCTTGAAGCTGTATCAAAACAAGATCTTCTTTCATGAATTTTGAATGAAATTTCAGAGACTTAATGCAAAACTAGAATACAATAATGAAACTCTATTAGATGATTTTCAGCATAAGATTAGCTCAAATCTTCAGTGAGTCATGATCAATAAACGAACTATGAATTTAAATGAATTTGTCGACATCTGCATGCAAGTCGACGTTCGATTGACGAAATTGAATGCTCGATCAGTTCTCAAGACATCAACGACTCAAGTCGCTCGCTTTATCGCTGACATCTTGATGATGATCACTACTGCGATCTCAGCTTCAATCTCTGCATGAAAGAAACTCAGAATATCAAATGTTGACTCTGCTAGAGAAAAGTTGTTTAAAAAAGAACTTTGCTTTAAATGCAAGAAGTCAAAACATAGAGCATGTGACTGTTTTAAGTCAGCTCAGATGCACGAAATTGCAGCGAATTCGAAAAACGATCTGCTCTTGTCAAAGTAGTGACTGAAAGCGATATACTCATATTTTGTTTCATCAGCATGTCTGATGATTCATTTGATTTCAAGTCGTTCACTGTTGACATCATCTTGAGTAGTCTAGAAAAGATATTCAGATCTTTCGCTCTGATAAATACTAAAGTCATTAACATGACTTTCATCGATGAATCTTTGATGCTCAAGCTATGTGAACGCTTTGATATTCAGTCAATATCGCTGTCAAAATCAAAGTTAATTCAATTGTATAATGAAACTTCTGATCAAAAGTCGATTACATACGCTCTGTATACATTGATCATGATACAATAACACAAGAATGAAATGATGTCTTTATTAATAACTCGTCTAGAACAGCACAAGATAATCATTGAAAATCTTTGATTGAAAAGAAACCAGATTTTGATAGACTCTGCAAATGATTGATTAATATTCTCATTGAATATTTGAACATTGAAATCTATTGTTTCAAAGACAAGCAGTTAATCAGCATTTCACAGATCTGAATCAAGCGAAATCTGTGAAATGAAATGAAAGAACTTGAACTCAATGATTACATCAACAATCATCTTGAAGCGACTTACGAACTCAAAACTAGTGAATCAGTTCATTGAATCTGTTCAACTCATTGAATCTGTACTCATATGAAAGCAAAGCATTCAAGTTAATCTTGATCAACTTCATCTCTTTCAGTCAATTGAGAAAAAGAGACTCGTCAATATTATCATGATCGAAGTTGCTATGTATTGAACTCTAGTCAAGAATAAGAAGATCAAGATCTTCTTCTTGATCATTAATGAAATCAACAAAGCGCTTAGCTCAGTTGAAGATTTCGCGAAACTGAATGAAATGATCTTCATCATGTCATTAAATGAACTGAAGAAGAAGCTTTTGATAGTTTATCATGACTTTCTGAACGTTTTTGATAAAGAAAAGACAACGCAGTTGTTGTTGCATTGATCATACGATCATAAGATTGAATTAGAAGAAGAGAGTCAACTCTCTAGAAGTCGATTGTACTCTATGTCGAGTCACAAGCTACAAAAGATCAAAGAGTATCTAAAAGAGAATTTGAAGAAGAAGTTCATCACACTCAGCAAAGCTTCTTTTGCTTCGTCAATACTATTTGTCAAAAAGAAAAACGATAGTCTTCGCTTTTGCATGAACTATTGAAAACTGAATGCTCTGATCAAAAGAGATCATTATTCAATACTCTTGATAGACGAAGTACTAGTTCAAATTCAAGACAGTAAGTATCTGATTCAACTCAACATAATCGTCACGTTCAATAAACTGCGCATGAGTTCAGAAAGCGAGAATTTAACTACTTTTGTTACTTTCTTCGATGTCTACAAGTATAGAGTAATGCTCTTCGAATTAACTAATGAATCTGCGTCTTTTCAGCACTATATCAACGATGTGTTGTTTGAATGTCTGCATAAATTCTGTCAAACATACTTGAATGATATTCTCATCTACAGTAAGACATTGAAAGAACATAGAACTCATGTGAAAGAAGTGCTAGACAAGCTTCATGAAGTCGATCTACAGATAGACATAAACAAGTGTGAATTCAAGATTCAGAAAATCTCGTTTCTTGAATTACTGATATTCATCAATAATCTACGAATGAACTCTTGAAAAGTAGATGTGATTCGAAGCTGAAAAGTGTCGTGATCATTGACTCATGTGCAAATCTTCATTGACTTCTGCAATTTCTATCGATGATTCATAAAGAACTTCTCAAAGATTATTCAACTCATGATAAAGCTGACTTGAAAAGATCATTCATTTAAATGAACAGAGATCTGTCAGATAATCTTTGAGAAACTGAAGCAACAGATGACAACAGTCTTCGTTCTGAAGCATTTCAATTCGATCAGAGAAGCTATTCTGAAAACGAACTTCTCAAACTATGTCAACAACGAAGTATTGTCTCAGTATGATGATGAAGACATTCTACATTCAATGATCTTCTATAGCAAGAACATGATTTTTACAGAATGCAACTACAAGATCTACGACAAAGAGCTTTTGACTATTATTCGATGCTTGAAGCACTAATGTCTTGAATTAAAATGTACTGATATTTTGATCAAGATCTTCATCAATCATCTGAATTTGAAGTACTTCATGATCATCAAGAAACTGATCAGACGACAGACTAAATGAGCTGAGAAGTTATTCAAATATAACTTCAAGATCATATATCAGTCAGAAAAGCAGAATTTGAAAGTCAGACGTCAAGTCAGTTGAATCAAATGATGATCGAAAGCTATATCAGCATCAGATGCTATTATCAGCAAGCACATTTGAACTGCAATTAATAGAAGATGATCAAGATCTGACTCAGACCTTGCTCATATTTGACTCAGATTCGAAACAGAAATCGAAAGCTAATAAAGATTTGATCGAAGAGATGATTTCTATTCAGAATCGAATTATAGTCGAAAATCAAATGAATCAACTATGTATCAATATTCAAGCAGTTCTGAAACAGAACAGAAGAATCTGTCAAGATATTGATCTGAACAACTGCAGAGTACTTGATGAAGTACTCTGAAAAGATGATAGACTATGAATTTTTCAGTCAATAATCACTCGATTAATAAGAAAAGCACATGATCTTTTGATCAATGATCATTCTGACATGAATTGAACATTAGACTTGTTGAGACAATCATATTGCTGGTTAAAGATGAGAACGACGATCAAACGCTACATTCAAAACTGTTACGTTTGTCGTAGGTCAAAAGCATCGAGAGATCAAATCAATGAACTGCTGAAGTCATTGCTCATACTCAAGCAGCAATGACAGAACATATCATTAAACTTCATTATTGATCTATCAGAAAGTGATGAAAACAACGCGATTCTGACAGTCATAAATCAATTGTCTAAGAAACAACATTATATATTGTGTTGATCAGATGACGAAGAAATCTTTGCAGAACAAACAGTCAAGCTATTGTTGATATGAGTCTTCAGAACTCATGAACTATCAAGATCAATAATGTTCAATCGTGACTCACAATTCATATCAATTGTCTGAAAGTCTCTATGTCTGAGACTCAACATCAAGATGAAACTATTCACAGATTATCATTCGCAAATCAATGATCAAACAGAAAGAGCGAATCAGAATGTGAAATGATATCTACAAAGCTATTGCTCATATATGCAAGATGATTGATTCATCTGATTATTTATGACTGAATTCATCAATAACAATGCTATTTCATCATCAATTGAACAGTCAGCGTTCTTTCTGAATAAGAGTTTTCATTCTCGTATGAGCTTCAATTTGAATTCAACTGAATATGAGATCACTCGAGCTAGAATCGAAGCAAGCAAAGCGAAGAATATATTTGAACACATGAAATGATCACTAGCATTGATCAAGCAAGCATTAGCAAGAGTCAGAGTCACAATGAAGAAATAGATTGACAAGCATCGAAAGAAAATGATTTACAAGATAGATGACATGATGTTTCTAGATTCTAGAAACATTATGATCGCAAGATCATCAAAGAAACTAGATGATAAGATGCTAGAATCTTTCAAGATTCTGATCGAGATCAAACATGCATATCAACTGAAATTGTCATCGACAATGAAGATTCATTTGAAGTTTCTCTTGAATCTGCTGCAACTGAATTCAAAGAACTCTCTGAAAGAACAACGAAATGAGTCGTCTGATTCTATAATAATGAATGACGAAGATGAATGAAAAGTGAAGAACATTCTGAACTTTAGACACTACAAACAACGACTACAATATCGTGTCAATTGAAAAGAATACAACGTCGATCTATATTGATACAACGTCGATGAAAATGAGTTCAAGAAATGTCAGAAGATCATAAATGACTTTCATGAATGATATTCAAATAAGTCAAGATAGAAATTGAAAGAAAGATTGATTAAACTGCAGCAATGAGAACATTGCTAAATGAAGAGAAAAGGTAATGTTGCGAGCGTGTCTCGTTACTCTGAATTAGTCTGACATAGATCATGTTAAACTATCATAGACTAGTATAGAGCTGATGTTGACACGCTAGTGACCTAGCGCGCCTTCGTAAGTATAAGATTCTCGATGTGTTTCATCTTCTTTCTTCTTTAGCTTTGAACTTCTAGTTAGAATACACTCATATGATTCGCTCTATGCAGATTCATAACAATGCATTGACTACTATGATAACACAATTCAGTCATGTCTTTAGTCTTTGTAAAATTCAAGATACACTCATTCGCGAACAATGCAATCAAATACAAGAGACAGAACTCAATTCAAAGTTATGATGTCATGCATCAATCTTAGTTGAGATTCTGAACATAGAGAAGCTTCTTGAAGCATTGACAGTCTTCGTGTGCAAGTGTTGCAACATAGTCAACGAGAAAGTTGTATCAAATAAAGAGTTAAATAAAAAGAAAAAAGACTCAATCTGAGTGAGATCATACTACGTAAGCGTTCATGAATCACTTCAATGCTGAAAACAAGATGAAAAAGACATCGATAACTTAAAGAATCTTGTCAGTGATAAGTATACTGCTTATTGAACTGATAGAGAAAGAAGAGAGTTTGAAGACGTGACTATGTTCTGATTCAGAAGAGATTAAAAGAAGTGACTGAAGTCTCAACTCTGCTAAACAATTGACTGTCTGATCAGCTACGACTTATTCTTTTCATTATAGATTTATTACATCAAGACAACAAGAATAATGAGCTACGACACAATGATGCTTTCGTCGAACTACTCAAATCTTGCAATGAGAAAACTCAACATGCTGTGCATGAAATGATTGAGATAGAGCACTGATCTAAAGATAACGTCAAAAATTCTCGTTTTCTTGAAGCTAGTCAATTTTTTCATTCGCATACTATTCTGAAAAGTGTGCATGTTGTATCAGCAAATGATATTTCTAGCGAGTCAAACAAAAACAAGTTCTTCTACATTAACAACTTCAGCGACTGAGATTCATACAATTCAATATATGAGAAAAATTTCTTGCATAAAGAAACAAGAGTAGCAGAATACTACTTCAAATGCAAAAGCTGAAGATATTTGAAATTGACTCAATCTCATCGCAGACAAAAATCAAACAATGTATATGTATTATATTTATGTCTCAGAGCATATACAGAATCATTGAAGTCAATGATGCTACATGACTCAGTAATTAAGAAATATAATCATCTCTTGACTTTGCTCAATCAAATTTCTCTTGACAAACAGAAGTTTCAGTTATGAACTGATGAGAACTAAAGTTAAAGTCTAATCTCACAAGAACTTTGTTCTTATGAAATATACATAGCAAACAAAGCTTTGTTCATTGCAAGAGTATTATCAGCTATAAATTTGATATCATGAAGTCAATCAATCAAAGTTAACTGTATCAATGAATTGATCTGAAAGAAAATTGACTTGATGATCGCGAGCGATTGTATTATAAAAGAGTGTGAGTGACTCAGTAGTAAACTCTAGATAATTGATATGTATTTCATAGATCTAGTTGAGAGCTTAAGCAGTAAGTAGATCACTGAAAGCTGACATCAGTTATTACATAAACAAGATGCAACGAGTGTGACATTAATTAAATTCTGAAGTTATGAATTACTGACGCTAAAGTTTTTTGTGATAAGCGTAGTCATTAGTCACAGACATGAAAATATTCAACAAACATCAAGTCTTCTCTTTAATATAATGAATGCATTGTTGAAGATGTCATGTAAAAAGTATATACATTACAAATAATCAATAAACAAAGTGAAAGAAGAACTCAGCATTAATGAGTTTGAATACATGCAATTGAAGACGTGAATATGAAATCAGATGAGATTTCTTCAGCTTATAAAACGAAAGTTAAATATAAACAAGTCAAAAGAGATCATCAGATCGACATTTGAAGTCATATATCATGAGTTTCATATTATATTCAACGATGTCACAAGATCAATGTTATGAGTCTGCATAGAGCGAATCATATGAGTGTATTCTAACTAGAAGTTCAAAGCTAAAGAAGAAAGAAGATGTAACACGTTGAAGATCTTGTACTCACGAAGACACGCTAGATCACTAGCGTGTCAACATCAGCTCTGTACTAGTCTAAGATAGTCTGACACGATCTATGTTAGACTAACTCGAAGTGCATGTTTGCAACATTACACTTTCTCTTCATCTAGCAATGTTCTCATTGCTGCAGTTCAGTCGATCTTTCTTGAGTCAATTTCTATCTTGACTTGTTCGAATAACGTTCATGAAAGTCATTGATGACTTTCAAACAATCTTCGAATTCACTTTTATCGACGTTGTATCAATGTAGATCGACGTCGTATTCTTTTCAATTGACACGATATTGTAGTCGTTTGTCTCGTTCGTAGTGTCTGAAGTTCAATATGTTCTTCACTTCTCATTCATCTTCATCTTCAATCATTATAGAGTCAGACGACTTATTTCGTTGTTTTTCTAGAGTGTCTTTTGAATTTAGTTGCAGCAGATTTGACGCAAACTTCGAATGAATCTTCATAGTCAACGACAGTTTCAGTCAATATGCATGTTCGATCTTGATCAGAATCTTGAAGAGTTCTAGCATCTTATCGTCTAGTTTCTTTAATGATCTTGAGATCATGATGTTTCTTGAGTTCAGAAACATCATGTCATCTATCTTGTAAATCATTTCTTTTCAATGCTTGTCAATCTGTTTCTTCATTGTGACTCTGACTCTTGCTAATGCTTGCTTGATCAATGCTAGTGATCATTTCATGTGTTCAAATATATTCTTCGCTTTGTTCGCTTCGATTCTAGCTTGAATGATCTCATATTCAGTTGAATTCAAATCGAAGCTCATACGAGAGTGAAAGTTCTTATTCAGAAAGAACGCTGACTGTTCAATTGATAATGAAATAGCATTGTTATCGACGAATTCAGTCATAGATAATCAGACGAATCAATCATCTTACATATATGAGCAATAGCTTCGTAGATATCGTTTCACATTCTGATTCGCTCTTTCTATTTGATCATCGATCTGCGAATGATAGTCTGTGAATAGTTTCATCTTGATGTCGAGTCTCAGGCATAGAGACTTTCAGACAATCGATATGAACTGTGAATCACGATCAAATACTATTGATCTTGATAGTTCATGAATTCTGAAGATTCATATCAACAGTAGCTTGACTGTTTGTTCTGCGAAGGTTTCTTCGTCATCTGATCAACACGATATATAATGTTGTTTCTTAGACAATCAATCTATGACTGTCAGAATCGCGTTGTTTTCATCACTTTCTGATAGATCAATAATAAAGTTTAATGATAAGTTCTGTCATCGCTGCTCGAGTATAAGCAATGACTTCAGCAGTTTCTTGATTCGATCTCTCGATGCTTTTGATCTACGACAAACGTAACAGTTTCGAATGTAGCGCTTGATTGTCATTCTCATCTTCGACCAGCAATATGATCGTCTCAGCAAGTTCAACGTTCAATTCATGTCAGAATAATCATTGATCGAAGAATCATGTGCTTTTCTTATTAATTGAATGATCATTGACTGAAAAATTCATAGTCTATCATCTTTTCAGAGTACTTCATCAAGTACTTTGCAATTGTCTAGATCAATATCTTGACAAGTTCTTCTGTTCTGTTTCATGACTATTCGAATATCAAAGCACAGTTGATTCGTTTGATTTTCAACTATAATCTGATTCTGAATAGAAATCATCTCTTCGATCGAATTTTGATTAGATTTTGATTCAAGTTTCGAATCTGAGTCAGATCTGAGTAAGATTTGAGTCAGATCTTGATCAGCTTTCTGATCATCTTCTTGATCAGCTTCTATTGACTGCAGTTCAAATTTGTCTTCAAGCAATAGCATCTGATGCTGATATAGCTTTCAATCATTGTTTGATTCAATTGACTTGACCTCTGACATTCTGATCAGCGCGTCGACTTTCAAATTCTGTTTTCTCGACTGATATATGATCTTGAAGTTATATTCAGATAACTTCTCAGCTCATCTAGCTTGTCATCTGATCAGTTCTTTAATGATCATGAAGTACTTCAAATTCAGATGATTGATGAAGATCTTGATTGAAATATTCGTACATTTCAATTCAAGATATCAATGTTTCAAACAGCGAATAATGATCAGCAGTTCTTTATCATAGATCTTGTAGTTGCATTCTGCGAGAATCATGTTCTTGCTATAGAAGATCACTGAATGTAAGATGTCTTCATCGTCATATTGAAACAATACTTCATCGTTCACATAGTTTGAGAAGTTCGTTTTCAGAATAGCTTCTCTGATCGAGTTGAAATGCTTCAGAATGAAAACTGTCATCATTTATTGCTTTAGTTCTTCAAAGATCATCTGACAGATCTTTGTTCATTCAAAAAGATGATCTTTTCAAGTCAGCTTTATCATGAGTTGAATGATCTTTGAGAAATTCTTTATGAATTATCGATAGAAATTGCAGAAGTCAATGAAGATCTGCACATGAGTCAACGATCGCGACACTTCTCAGTTTCGAATCACATCTACTTTTCAGAAATTCATTCGTAAATCATTAATGAACATCAGTAGTTCAAGAAACGAGATTTTCTGAATCTTGAATTCACACTTGTCAATGTCTATCTGTAGATTGACTTCACGAAGCTTATCTAGCACTTCTTTCACATGAGTTTTATGTTCTTTCAAGATCTTGCTGTAGATGAGAATATTATTCAGATATGTCTGACAGAATTTATGTAGACAGTTGAACAACACATCGTTGATATAGTGCTGAAAAAACGTGAGTTCATTGATTAATTCAAAGAGCATTACTTTATACTTGTAAACATCGAAGAAAGTAACGAATGTGATTAGATTCTCGCTTTCAGTACTTATGCGAAGCTTATTGAACGTGACGATAATGTTGAATCAAGTCAGATACTTACTGTCTTGAATTCAAGCGAGTACTTCGTCTATCAAGAGTATTGAATAACGATCTCTTTTGATCAAAGCATTCAGTTTTCAATAATTCACGCAAAAGCGAAGACTATCATCTTTCTTTTCAACAAATAGTATTGACGAAGCGAAAGAAGCTTTACTGAGTGTGATAAACTTCTTCTTCAAATTCTCTTCTAGATACTCTTTGATCTTCTGCAACTTGTAACTCAACATGAGATACAATCAACTTCTAGAGAGTTGACTCTCATCTTCTAATTCAATCTTATGATCGTATGATCAATGCAAAGACAACTGCGTTGTCTTTTCTCTATTAAAAACATTCAGAAAGTCGTGATAAACTATCAAAAGCTTCTTCTTCAGTTCATTTAATGACATGACAGAGATCATTTCATTCAGTTTCGCGAAATCTTTGACTGAGCTAAGCGCTTTGTTGATTTCACTAATGATCAAGAAGAAAATCTTGATCTTCTTATTCTTGACTAGAGTTTGATACACAACGACTTCGATCATGACAATATTGATGAGTTTCTTTTTCTCAGTTGATTGAAAGAAGCGAAGTTGATTGAGATCAACTTGAGTGCTTTGCTTTCATATGAGTACAGATTCAATAAATCAAACTGATTCAATGAACTGATTCACTAGTTTCTGATTCGTGAATCACTTCAAGATGATTGTTGACGTAATCATTGAGTTCAAGTTCTTTCGTTTCATTTTGCAGATCTCGCTTGACTCAGATCTGTGAAATGCTGATTGACTGCTTGCTTTCAAAACAGCAGATTTCGATGTTTGAATCTTCAACGATGATATTAATCGATCGTTTGCAGAATCTATCAAAATTTGATTTCTTTTCAATCAAAGATTTTCAATGATTATCTTGTGCTGATTTAGACAAGTTATTAATAAAGACATCATTTTATTCTTGTGTTCTTGTATCATGATTGATGTATACAGAGCGTATGTAATTGACTTTCGATCAGAAGTTTCATCATATGATCAAATCGACTTTGATTTTGACAGCGATATTAACTGAATATCAAAGCATTCACATAGCTTTGACATCAAAGATTCATCAATGAAAGTCATGTCAGTGACTTTAGTATCTATCAGAGCGAGAAATCTGAATATCTTTTCTAAACTACTCAAGATGATGTCAACAGTGAACGACTTGAAATCAAATGAATCATCAGACATGCTGATGAAACAAAATATGAGTATATCGTTCTCAGTTACTACTTTGACGAAAGCAGATCATTTTTCGAACTCGCAGCGATCTTGTGCACTTGAATCATCTTAAGACAATCATATGCTCTATGTTCTGACTTCTTGCATTTGAAGCAGAGTTCTTTCTTAAACAACTCTTTCTGAATAGAATTGAGCTTCGATCTTCTGAATTTCTTTCACGAAGAGATTGATGACGTGAGTTGAGTAGTCGATGTGCTGACGACAGAGCGAGCAGCTTGAGTAGCTAATGCTTTGACGACTGATCGAGCATTCAATTCGATCAATCTAACATCGATTTGCATGCAGATGTCAATAAACTCATTCAAGTTCGTGATTCGTTCATTGAGCGTTGCTCGCTGAAGATCTGAGCTGATCTTATGCTGAAGATCATCTAGTAGAGTCTCATTATTGTATTTTAGTTCTGCATTAAATCTCTGAAATTTCATTCAAAATTCATGAAAGAAGATCTTGTTCTGATACAGCTTCAAGTACTGACGTTGAGTCGTATGATGACAATTGAGATCATCGTACATTTTATTAATCATCAATAGTACTTCTTCGACTTTTAGAAATGAGTTCAAGAAGATATCTTGCATTCAAAGTGCTATGTGTTTGATCGCAGCTTCACTGACTCGACTTTCAATGTAAGCAATCTTCAACTCTTCGATAGAAAAATGATTCTTATTTGTCTTCAACTTATTTTGCATTCAAGACAGTCAATTGTTTACATTTTGCGTCGAATCTTTGAACAGAATTGAGTCGAGTAACTTGATCAACTTCAAGAATCAATCTTCAGAAGTTGAAGTGCTTTGTCAACTTGATGCAGCTTCTAGATGATGTATAATCACGTTCTTGTTTCTAACTTCTTTCTGCAGACGCGTCTGCGTAATCTTCAACATGATATTTATCTTGTTGACATCTTCTAACATCTGAATCATGTCATTGTGAGTCTTGATTTTGATGTCGTGCTGTTGACACATGTACTTGATAAAGACAACAATGTCATCTGCTTCATGAATACTTATTCAAGCATTCAGTTCAGTGTTGATGCTGATCTTGATCATTTCATGATCAAAGAGCAACACGTTCGTGTTCTCTTCTTCTGTATTCAATGACGCATTCGTGTCTTCTTCTTCTGATGCTGCTCAATTCTGTGATAGAAGTGATTCTGCTTCTGTGCTTCTAGTCATTGTATGAGTAGAAAATTGCTGATCGAGATTCTGATGTTACTCTATCAAAATTTCTGAGTTCAAGTACTGCTGAAATTTCTGATTTCTGATGACGAGCTCAATAAAGAGTTAATCAAGAGCAACGCGTTCATATTCTTTGATTCTGATTTTACCGAAATTTCTGGTTTCGAATCAAGATTCTTCTTTAGAAATTTCTGGTTTCTATTGAGCTTTCTGAGCTCGAGTTCTGATTCTGCTGTCAAAATTTCTGAATTCAACTTCTGATTTGAATTGTGTAGCTTGTTTTTATATCGTCTACACATTGATAGCAAGATTAATGAGTTTTAAACTAATGTTATGAGTCTGCATAGAGCGAATCATATGAGTGTATTCTAACTAGAAGTTCAAAGCTAAAGAAGAAAGAAGATGTAACACGTCGAAGATCTTGTACTTACGAAGGCACGCTAGGTCACTAGCGTGTCAACATCAGCTCTGTACTAGTCTAAGATAGTCTGACACGATCTATGTTAGGCTAACTCGAAGTGCATGTTCGCAACAATCAAGAAGTGATTCTATGTTAATGTTCATGACACAGCGATCAAATTACAATGTAAGAAGATGATTCAGAGTCAGAGAGACATGACGAGACAATCTCAAGTACAATTCTTTATCATCTTCTTAATTGAAGACACACTCACATCTTTTGAGTTATGTCATCTGCAATGAATGAGATCTCAAGAGATTTCAATCAGTATCAGTCAGATCAGTCAAAATTCTCATAATACAGATCAGTTGCAATCTCAATCATAACACATGCTGCAGATCATAAGATCTTCTTAAATGTGAATCAGTGAAGAACTTGATTTGCATCAACGACATGAAATACAATAGATTTATAAAGCTAATTGAGAATGAGCTGAATTACAACTGTGTCACAGATAGAATGATATATGATCGAGCTAAATTCGCGAGAATATATATCAGTAACGAGCGTAAATGAAAAACAGCATTAAAAGAAATGCATGCAGAAGAGTCTATTCACTTTCTTTTTACAATTCAGTCTGCTGCAAACAACGATTGTAGATTTCAGACTTTTTATGATACTCGATTCAAGCAGCTGATCATTGAAGAAATTATGTAGAATGCTCATAAAGAACATGTTCATGCTCAAAACTCTCAGTATAAGATGACATAGCAAGATCATGTCATAATTGAGAAATCTTAAAAATCAATGACAAGACTTATAGTTCATTTAACATTAATAAAGATTCAATGAACTTTTGTCAAGATTAAATGAATTATTCTTAGTGCTCAAAATAAGATAAATCTCTCTCTTATCGTAAGAAAAAATCGTTTGCAATTTGACATTCTTTTCTATTCTTCTTCTCAATCGTTTGTTGCATAGATTTTCTCAACGATCATACATTGTTGAGTCACATCAAATGATTCTTGTCTTGAATGCAACATGAAGATACATCAATCTTTATAATGATGAGTTTATCAAGATACTAAGTGACATTACAGAAAAGACATCATCACACGAGCAACTTCAAAACATCATCATCGTCAAAGCGCAGTGCAATTGAACACACAGAGATTCACAATGACAACGAGATTGCAACAGACTCAAGCGACAATGATTCTGTGAGAGAAGTCTTCAATGAAGACAGACGTGTCACTCTTGAAGTAATAATTCGCTTAAGAATTCAAAAGAATAGATGATTAATTTGAAAAAAGGCAGAATTGAACGCTGTCAGAGCATTCAGTGAAAGTATCTTTGCAAAGTCATCACGACATTTTAAAAACTTGACGTATGCAACATTGAACAACTCGATTCTTTTCAATCAATCAATAACAGACATACTAGAATTGATTTTGATGATGATGATGTCAACGATGCAGACTGAGAATCAATAACATCATATTTATGAGAAAAGATATCACGTTGAACTAAATGCAACTTCATCGTTGATCATGAGTCAATTGTTGAAGTTTGCACTCGTTATCTACTTACGTGAATATTGAGCGATCATGTTGATAGCAATAGCAGTTTATGATCAGACTTCAAAAAGAGATGACTTAATGAGAAAATAAAAGAAGCATGAAAGAATATTGCAAATTGTCTAGACAAAAAGTCAGATCACAAACATTCTGAAGTAAAGAACATTTCAACGACGAAAGAGACTTGAAAAATAATACACTCAGATCTTTCGTTGCAAATAAGACTCATAATAAATAGATGTACAACATTTTTGAGATGTGATGATCTAGTGTACTGAGTTGAGTACGAATCATAGTCGAAAGTGAATATGATTGACAGAAGCAATTCACAAGAAAAGAGTGAAAGAATTTGATAAAAAGTCTGCTAGATAATGATGACTTTGCGTGTGAAAAGATATGTACTAATCAAAGATTGTAACATCGTCTAATGTGAAAAGACTTCTCAAGACAGATTCTGCGCAAGAATCATAGCAAATGTACTGATTCAAAAGATTTACTGCAAAGTCAAAGATGAGATAGCATATCAAGAATACTTGAAGATATTCTTTGATTCACTTTCTACTAATGTTGTTCTCATCGCAGTGACAATGATCACTCATTGTATATGAGAATATGAATCAGAAGAGCACAGATTAAACAAGTTTGAAAGATTAAATGTAAAGAGTAAGTGAACATTTGCATATATCAGTGACTAAAGTGATTAAAGCGAAGCTGAACTTGATAACACGCAGCGACATAAATGCGCGTCAATGTGACATGAAATCAACAAGCTCGCAAGCATCAACAATTAATATTGAAGATTCTGCTATGTTGTATCAAGCAACAGATCAATAATGACAATATTGAAGTGACTATAAACATTCAAGCTGTACTCAATGTATACGTTGATTGTTTCAATGATCTCTCATTATACAAGTTAAAAAACGACGTGCAACTCAATTTAAATGCAAGTCATAAGAAAACACTCTTGAGTTCAGAGAGCATTTTCGTCTTTTAATCTTCAAAACTAACGTCGCTTGTCTTTGATGTAGTATTATCGAATAAAGCTGTAAATATTGCAACTCATAACTAAATCTTCAATCATTGATGCTGTGTAGAAGAGATTGATCGAATTGAACACAGAGAATGAATCATTGACTAATGATGCTTGAGTCAGCAAGAAGCAAACTTTTAGCAAGAGATCTCACTCTACATCACAAACTAAAGATTAATCACGTATTATATTGCAAAGCGATGAATATGAGTTCGTGATAACACAACAGAATGATGTCGAGTTGACAATGATTAAGATCAGCTGAGAATGAAAGTTTAATAATTTGTGAGATGCTTTAAACATGAAGAAGAACGAACGTTTGTGATATAAAGCAGACAAGACAGACAAGATTCTAAGCGACGAGAAGAAATATGAAAGCTTCGTGCGTAAAATGAGAAAGAAAAGCATCATGAACATAACTCGTGAAAAGAAAGAAATTAGAAAAGAATAGAACTTAAGCACAGTAGTCACTATAATCAAATGATTCAAATAAAGTGAATATTTTACTTCATACTGCGAAAGCACTTCTGTCACATGTGCTTACATGAGAAAACATGATACTGATAGTGATGCAAGCGCACTGATTGAACACTTCAAACATCTTGCTCAAGAATGCGTAAGCGCTTATGTTGCAGATGCTGTCATGAGAGAACATAGTGCTAGAAGTGATGCAAATGCACAATAAAAAAAGAGTGACAATATTGAGAAGAATAATCAAGATGTCTATAATGACATTGATTACTAAAGAACAAAAGATTCATTGAACACTTTGAGCAGTCTGTGTAACATTAAAGTTATGTTTGCAATGTATGATAATTGCGCAGTTGACAGTTTGATCATTGATGATAATTCTAACGAAGAAAGATCATGCAGAGATAACAGTGAATTACAAGCTTCAATAATATTATTCGACATTGCAACTTTAATTGCTACAAATGTCAAGATCGTATTTGTTGAATCAAATGATAAATAGACATACTGCGCTCTTAAAAGTTCTAAAGATGTTGATGCTTTTATGAATATGCATCAGCTAAAAGTGACGCAAATCTGAGACATGAAATTAAACAAACATTTGAGATATTGATTACTAAAAGCAATAAAATTTGTCTTTGTCACTCTTTACAAATTGCAGATGTAGAATTGAAGTTCGAAAATCGAAGAGAATCAATTTGCATATCAATTACTAGATAGATTTTGTTCATTCATGTTTTTTCAAGAATCATTTGATGTTGATTTAATCAAGTGATCAACATAGAAGCTGTGTCAATCGTATGATCTTGAACAGTCAGATTCAAATAGATGACATGAGTAATAAGTTTCTTAGCATAATGATCATCGAATTCTCGAATTGACTTCGCTTTGATCAAAGTCAGAGACTCGATTTGCAACTGATCACAAACAATCTGCGCGATCACTTCATCAATGAACGAATAGTCAGCAGCTTCGATGTCAATCAATGACTTCAATGAGTAACTAATTTCATTGTTAGAAAGTACACATTCAGTAATCAAAGATTCAGAAGCAAAAGAATTATTTGACATGCTTATCATTGAAGAAATTAACACATCTTTCATCGCGTCTTTGATGAAAGTCTCTAGGTTTTTGTCTCATTATTCTTGAAAGACATTTTCTCATTCTCTTTATTCTTCAAAATGATGATTTCATGTAGACGAAGAATGAATGCATAAGATGCAAAAGTGTTGATCTTGTTTAGCTGAGAGCAATTCTTGAACAAATGATCGAAAATCTTGCAGATGTAGCAAATGATAAATGATTTCGCTCAATCAGACTCAGAGATAGAAAAGATGATAGACTTAACATAATTGATTATCAAAGTCATCACTGACAATGAAGTAGCATGTTTGTCAGATACAACAGTGACTTTGATGATGACAGTGCGACGTTCACTGCGTAGCTGATAGTTGACTCGCTGTTTATTATTCACATCTTGAAGAAATTTCTTTAGATGAGAAAGCAAAGTAAAGTTCTTTGAACAGATTAATAAAGCGTTCTGCAAGTGATTGTTGATTTTATTCTGAAGATTGTTCATCAGAGTGCAATCATCGTATTCAAGATAGCTGAATAGCTTTATAAAGTTGAAGTAGAAGACATTGAAAGACTTGTCTGCTTGTCTCAGAGCGTTGTACTTGCGACGACACTTTCGATTCTTATTCAGTTCATTGTATATTTCTTTCAAATGATCAAATAGCTCGTAGATCAAAGTGAATGAATTCAAAGAATCAAAACAACGTCAAGCGAAAATGTGCTTTGCAGCGTCATCTTCTAGCCTAGACATCATGTAAACAATACAGATGATCTCATCATCAAATTGATCAACATTGACAATCAGCTTGTCATTCATCTTGTTTCTTCAATCTTTTCAACTTGATTCATCTTCATCAATGAATATAAAGAGATTCAAAAATTTGTAGAATCGATGATGTTTATTTTCGAATGAGATAAACTTAGTAGACATCTCTCGTCAAGTATGATTCTCGATAGAAGCATGCAACTCGATATCTTGTTGAGATAAATGATTCATAGTAAATCGAGACTCAGTAGACTGTCGAGATCGAAGCTGATCAGCTGAACGCTGTTTCTCTTTGAGTTTCAACATTGTTTCTTGTAGTCGAGTGTTAGTCTCTTTTAAAGTGTTCATTGTCGTGCAATTAATCTCTAGCTGTTTCAATCTCTGAGTATGTTCAACTTGTAGAATGATTCAGTGCTCATTGCATTTCAGAGTCATGTCTCGTTGATCTTTTAGTTCATTTAACATCTTGATGATCTCGTTTGAGTGATCAATAACTCACTGACGAAGTTGTTCTTTGATCTTGATGTTTCATGTAGACTGATCGCGTCAAGTCGAATCATCAAGATCGAGTCGAGTTCTCGACTCATCAAGACTCGATTCGAGTCAGAATTCTTGATTCAAGTATTCGAGTTGAATCAAGATGTTCAACTTAAGTATTTGAGTCGAGTCAGAGAGTTGAAATTGAGTATCGACTTGAAATTCTCGATTCGACTCGTCAAGACATGAAGATAGATAGATAAATATTCTATTATGACTTTCTATCATAGCTCTTCTTCATGACTTCTCTTCATGACTTTTCTTCATGACTCTCTATCAAACAATCTTCATAGTTTCCCGTCATAACTTTCTATCATAGCTCTCTATCATAGCTCTCTATCAAAGCTCTCTATCAAACGATCTTCATGTTTCTCTTCATGTTTCCCTTTATGTTTCCCTTCATGTTTTTCTTCATGTTTCTCTTTATGACTTTCTACCAAAAAGATAATGCAAAAAGGTAATGCAAAGACGAAAAACCGGAAAAATTTCTATATTTAGCTCTCTTGACGTCATATTTGATTGCTTGACGAGTCGAGTCGAGTCAGCGAGTTCTGACTCGACTCGAGATCAATATCGAGTTGAGTCATGAGATTCAACTTGAGTATTCAAGTCGAGTCAGAAGATTCAACTCAAGTACTCGAGTCGAGTCAGAATGTAGATATGAAAACTCGACTTGATGATCAGTCTAGTTTCATGAGATTGCAACATTCTGAGATTCAGCTGAAACATTGAAAGAAAGAAGAAAAACCCGTCTATTTGCAGTGCTTCTAAGCAGATGAGTCGTTCAAGATTCGACTGATTTGAAGTCATGTATCATGATGAAAGATTGAAGATAAAGATAAATAGATTGTGATAAATTTGATAAATGTAATTCAAAGAAGTTCTTGTGAATTTTCTGATAAACAAATGAGTACAATATTCGAAGAATTTCTTGCGAATAAAAAGTGATACAAATTCAAAGAATTTCTTGCGAATTTCTGAATGAACGAAGTAGATTATTTTGTATCATCTACACGTTGATAGCAGAGTAGTTGATGAGCATTTATCTACTGTTAGAAATCAGCATAGAGCGAGTTATATGAATGTCATTTAACTAATAAATAAATGCTAAGAAAGAAAAGTATCTACAGAAAAGAACTCGATTCTTTATATGTATGTTTCTCAGCTCTGTGCTAAACTTGAAAGAATTGATGTCTTACACATATGATGCAGAGTCTCAATGACATCACTACTAACTTGAATGCTCACTAGACTTGATTAGAATGAAACTCAGGTCAGAGCTAGAAAGAATAGATGAAGATTAGAATCATAACATTCATCTTCATGTTAATTTTCTAAATCACGACTCATTTTGTATTTTCTTCTGCTTGCATTTATGTGTTAACATTGAGTTCAAAAAATAATTCTTTTGCAATTCTGAATGCTTTTCTCAATTCTTTCTGAACTGTTTTCTCTTGTCTCTTCTTTCAATCTCTTCAACTGACTGATTCTTTTTTCATCATCACTTCGTGAATAATTTCATAAATCATGAATTGTGTGCTATGTCGTTACGTTTGCACAAATTCTCAACATTGAATATAGTTGATCACTCATTTCTCACTTCTCATGCTTTTTCTCTTTCTCTTTCATTTTCTTTGCTCAGTTGTTTTTTCAGACATTTTCATCTGATTGTTCTTCTTGTTACTTTTCTTTTTTCTTCAAATGATCTTGATTGACAATAAGATTCATCTGTACATGATGTTAATTAAGAATTTTTTGATTCTATTCTGTGTTCAAATAGAAGTCAGAAGAGTCAAGAGATTTCAATTCGATGCAGTTCAAATGATGTTAAAATGTTACGTAATCAGAAAAGTCATCATGCAAAGTTTCCACTCATGTGATAACATCTTTTCTAACAATCACAATCGATTTATGAAGAAGATTAATGACATGTCAATGTCAGTAAGAAATGAGAAGATACTACTAGTGAAAAAGACAACTCAGATGAAGAGTCTGCAAGTTGTGATTACAAGTGATTGAAGAATTTGTGATTCATTGACTGCATCAATATCAAAACATCTTCATCACATTAACAGTGTCATTGAGTAATTGATGAAAAAATATCAGATAGAATAATCATCTCAAGTATTGAAAGACGTGACTACAGTGCTTAAAGAAGTAGTGACTCGTCGATCACGCTGATATATTGAAGAGACTTGAACTCATCTTTTTTACTTGACGTCAAGTCATTCATTTATTCACATGAAAAATTGAGAGCTCAAGAGAATGATCAGAACACATTCTCTTTCATTGATCAGAATCAAACATCAAATGATTGTGATTGCACATTTATACTAATAATTCATTCAACGTCTACATGACATAAGTCAAATCAAGAGAAGAAAAGAGTTATTCAGTATAATCATACTTTATCTTCTCATCATGTACATCTCTCTTTCATCACATATTTCTCTGCTCAATGAATGACAATCATTGAGTAAGAGAACACAGCTCTACATATGTTACAATCATGAGCATCACGAATGTAAAGAAAATGTCTTTCATCTTTGAATCAAGAATTGAATCAAGACATCGTTGTATAAAATATCATCAATGAAGAGCAGAGCAAAGACGATGCATCATAATCAAACAGCACAGACACTCTCATCAAGAGTTTACTTGAGCATCACATGCTGAATAGAAGCTATAAATTCATTACTTGATAACACAGTGTCAATCTCATTGTTTCAACTGCATGAAGCAATCGTATAGACGATGAGTGATTTTCTTTCTCAGAGAGTTTTGTTCACTTGATATAAATAGCATAGAGTCTCTCATGAGTTGAGTCTAAATCAATGTCACAAGAATGTATGAATTACAATCACAATCACAATCACAATCAGATGATCTCACTTTCTCTTCGTTAACATATATAAAGAAGAATCATTCAAAGCTTGCAGAATCATTTAAATCAATTGCATGCTTTTTTGAAACATCATCATCATACATGAACTTTTTCATCTTTTCATGCATTTTTCTCTAATGAGATTGTTGTAACTGAATCACGTTGTCATCATTGCTATTCAATCACGACTTCAGAATCAATCTTTCAAGACTTGAGTTTTAACAAGACAGTCAACAGTACATTGATTAGACATAATTATATGTCTGAATGAACAAAGATAAAAAATCATGAAAGAAGATCTCATATTTCAGATTCATCAGATACAAATTTAAAAGCTTTCATCTACATTGTTTCAAACATTTCAATGTGTTTAGTTCTACATAAAGTTGTTTGATGATGAGTCGCGAATCATGAGAGCAAATGATTTCTTCAATATGAAGATGATTAACATCAACAACAGAGTCAACGATATGAGAAACAATATCATATTTGAAGTGAGTTCATGAAGTCATGAATAGTTTCAAGTCTTATATTTAATCAGAGACATCTTAATGATCTTGAACATCTGTCTGCTATCATTGATAACTTGATTTCTCGCTCTAAAACAGTCTCAAAACATGATTGAGAATGTTCATTAAAATACTTAGTAAGTTCTGAGTCAGCAATAGTTGAAAACTGCGTTGCTTTTCATTGATAACAGACTTGCTTAAGCAGTCAACAAACCTAGTATGATTGCAATAATCAATAAGTTCTGAGTCAGCAATAGTTAAAAACTGTGTTGTTTTTCATTGATAACAGACTTGCTTAAGTAGTCAATGAATTTAGTTAGTAACACAGTTGCTTCTATTGATTAATTTTGATCTCTTTTGCGAAAATCTTAATTCTTTTCTTTGTAAAATGATTAACTCTTTTATCAAGTCACGAAAGCTAAATCTTTTACAGTTAAAGATCCTGAAAGCTAAATCTATTACAGCTAGAAATTAATTTTCAATGAAGTTCAACTCATTTACTCATTCATCTACTCGTTCATCTACTCACTCATTTACTCGCTCATTTACTCGCTCATTTACTCGTTCATTTACTCGCTCATCTACTCGCTCATCTACTCGCTCATTTACTCGTTCATCTACTCGCTTATTTACTCGCTCATTTACTCACTCATAGATCTGTCGTCGAGTCAGAATTGAGTTGAATTGAGAGAGATCAACTCAACTCAAGTCTGAGTTCAAGTTGAGATTAAGTTGATCTCTCTCAACTCAGATTCAATTCAGAATCGAGTTGAGTTGCTTGAACTCAATTTTTGTTACTAAATATAGTATACTTTTTCTCTTTTTTTTCAATTTTTTTTTTTGCAATCAATTTTGCAATCAATTTGGTAGGGAATTTGATAGAGAGGTTGATGAGAAATATAATAGAGAATATAGTGAGAAATATGATGGAAATATGATGGAAAATATGGTAGAAAGTGTAGTAGAGAATATGGTAGAAAATATAATGAGAAACATAGTGGGAAATATGATGAAAATATGATAGAAAACATGATAGAGAGTTTGATAGAGAGTTTGATAGAAAGTTTGATCACTTTGATAGGGAATTTGATGGGGAATTTGGTAGAAAGTAGGCCTGCAATCGAGTTCAAGTCAACTTGTCGAGTTGACTGAGTTGAGTCGAGAGTCTGACTCAACTCGATTGAGTTGAGTTAATCTCTCTCAACTCAACTCAACACTGAAATTCAACCTGGGTTGGGTTGAGTAACTCGAACTCGACGGCAGACCTACTCACTCATCTACTCGCTTTATCAATCTTTCTATTAAACGCTCTATCAAATTTTCTATCAAACGCTTTATTGAATTTTCTGTCAAATTTTCTATCAAACACTCTATCAAACTCTCTATCAAACTCTCTATCAAACTCTCTATCAAACGCTCTATCAAATGCGTTGATTGAATGCATAAAACACATCAAACAGTGCTTTAAACAATGCTTTTTACATAACTTGAGAACAGTACTGTTACCTCTGTGATTAGTAATCTTCGCTCTCAGTCGAAGATCAACGCTAGAAAATTCAAAGAATTCAGAGTATTTACTTCTTTTCACTTCTTTCTTTCTTTATAGAACAGTTTCTACTTTCTATTTTGTACGAAATAATGTTAACTGACTCAATAGAATGCACTCTTCATGACTCGATATCAAACTTTCTACTGATCTTTCTACTGAGCTTTCTACTGATCTTTCTACTGATCTTTCTACTGATCTTTCTACTGATTTTTCGATCGAGCTTTCTACTGATCTTTCTACTGATCTTTTGATCAAGCTTTCTACTGATCTTTCTACTGATCTTTCGATCGAGCTTTCTACTGAGCTATCTACTGATCTTTCTATCAATCTTTCGACTGATCATTCTACTGATCACTCTACTGACCACTCTACTCATCATTCTACTCATCACTCTACTCATTACTCTATTCATCACTCTACTCATCATTCTACTCATCATTCAAGAATCAAATTTGTTCTCTATCGAGCATCAAATATGACTCTATCGAACAGTCTTTATGATTTCTACATGACTCTCTACATGACTTTCTACATGACTTTCTATCAAGCTTCGAATTGCTTCGCAATCAAGGATCAAATTTGATCTCTATCGAGCATTAAATATGAGCTTTATCGTACATTCTACGTGACTCTTTATCGAACATTCTACATGGCTTTCTATCGAACATTCTACATGACTTTTTATCGAACAGCCTTCATGGTTTCTTTCATGACTTCCTTCATGACTCTCTACGTCATTAGTTTACTCATTAACTTCCTCATTAACTTCCCCGTTGACTTCCTCATTGACTTTCCCAGCGCATATATTAAATTGTGTAAATAGCTATTATTTAGTTAGTCAAATTAATTAGTAATTAACCTATTATACGATCGCAATAACCAATAAGTTCTGAGTCAGCAATAGCTGAAAACTGCGTTGCTTTCCATTGGTAACAGACTTGCTCGGGCAGCCAACGAACCTAGTATGTTGAAGAATTACACGTTGGTAGCAATAAAATATGAAATGTGGATTATCAGCCCTATAGGGCTGGACGACTGGACGAGTGCTAGGTGAACCCTTCTACTTGGTGATCTCCGCCACGGAAAGACACACGTTCCCTTAAGTGGTCGTTGAAAAATCTTCTCTTCCTCTACGACCCTCGGCCGCGTTGACTTATCATATTGGGCGTATCAATTCACATCCTAGAACTTTGTCTACTCTAGGCATATTCAAGCTCGCTTTCAGCACTCTAATGGTTCCTATTGATGCCAGGATTGTCTGGTTCTTACCTCAGCTTGTGTTCGTATCACTTTCCTATCACCTTCACCACCCTCGATCTCTGTGATCGGTTCATGCAGAGCTTTTCAAAGCCAAATTAGTTAAATTAGTACATTCACCCATGAATGAATAGCTTCTACCAGTCTTCATCTACCCTTTGTCAGCGTTTCTGCCTAGAACTGCGTCCAGAATCCACCCTCTCCGCAATTGATACTCGCGCTCGAGCCTACACTAGCAAATCAAGAGTCCACAGCAAACAATTGAGAGTAACTTAAGCATGTCTTCTTCCTCTACGCCTCCCACACCAAACTGGCGTACCCATCCTTTGAATCCGTTCAAACATAGGAACAGCCCATTGCCAGCAAAGGAGCAGTCCGGAGATCAGACGTCCCCAGTATTCGCAAACGCAGTGTATTACCCCAATTGGCGTGTATATCGTCAGCAGCCACCATCGTCACTAAACCTAGGATATATCTCCCATGTCTTCTACGCTTTTGCAAGGTGAGATCCACCCTCGCCGGTAGTACTGCATGTCATGCCTAATACTACGCACAGCTTGCAACTCGGTGGAAGCATAAGCGTGCGAAGTTATGCTGTTTTGGATCGGAAGACTACGCTGACAGTGTAGCAGCTTAGTGATGAATATGCAGATACCCAAATTGAGGTTGACGGTGCGTCGGGTTGTTTGAGCGCTTTTAAGCTTCTCAAAGGCCAATATCCACTCTTGAAAGTCATTCTATCAATAGGCGGTGGAGCAGCCAGTGCCAATTTCGCAGAGGTTGCCCGTGATCGTAATAGGAGTATGGCATTTGCCCACAATGCCAGAGAACTGGTGGATACTTACGGGCTTAATGGCATTGATAGTAAGACATACATTACATCTAAATGTTTGGTACTAATCATGATAGTCGATTGGGAACACCCCTCGAATCCGCAACAGGGAATCGACTATGTCCATCTACTCGCAGCTCTTCGGGTGACACTACCATCGCCAGATTACACTCTAACCTCTGCATTACCGGCTGGCGAATGGGCTTTAAGGAACATCGATGTTGCCTCGGCATCGACGCATCTTGATCTTATTAACTTGATGGCATATGATTTTGCTGGGCCATGGACACAGACTGCAGGTCATCATGCCCAATTATACGCCCCAAAGCATCCTCATAATGATGCAGCAAGGACTTCAGGCCAGTCGTCAGTCAATTATCTGGTTTCCAAAGGCGTGCCGTCGAAGAAAATACTGCTTGGCATACCCGCTTATGGACGCTCCTTTCTGGGATCCTCGAAGGTTGGAGACCGATTTACCGGTCATGGAGGCGAAGAAGGAACCTTTGAATATAAAGACCTACCTCGCCCTGGAGCTCAAGAATATGTTGATGAACAAATTGGCGCAGCCTGTTGTTTAGGTGGCGATGGAGGATTTATTACATACGATAACCCGCGGAGTGTCCAACTAAAGGCAGTCTTTGCAAAGCAGGCTAGGCTTGGAGGCTTGTTCTATTGGACAGGAACTGCTGATATTAAGGGGCAACGAAGCTTAGTTGAGACGGGCTACAACACTTTACATGATCTGTAGATTTGTTCTTCTTACTTCACAGACGAACACAGGATTAATGAGATCGACCTGCTGTGATTTCAACAACGAATTCTTTTGATGCACGTCCCAAGGACGATCAGAGAAAGCTTAAGCCAAGTGTTCTAGGGTTTACTTCGGTTATGTATCCACAAGCCAGTAAGGCGTAAGGCGTAAGGCGGCCAATGCATGAGCTACGGCGTAGACAAACTATGTATTTACTGTATCCTGATTCAACGAAAATAGACAAGCTTAAGCCTACCCTGTGCTTGAATGTTCCTATCTTGCTCAGTATTTGACTGGCTTTTGGAGTCGTATAGCGACTAAGCTTCATGCCGCAATTGAACGGCGCCAACTCGAACACAAGCTCTCTGGATGCTGGTCGGAGCACAACTCTTGCATGAAGATGACATACTGACATCCTTCTAGCTGACTATGACCCCATTGAGCACCTCAATGCGATATTCTTCCACCCTTCCACCCTCTCATCCGTGCGAAAGACTTCTAGAGCTTTACGAAACCATCAACATGAACTCGATAGGGATATCGCCGTGCTCGTTCGGCAGCAATCGACATCGGATGCAGACAGCGTTAGGCGTATACAGGAGGCAAAGGCAGACCTTGCCGAGCTCTTCCAGAAGGTTGAGGGCGTTCGCGAAAGAGCAATCAGGACCGAGGAGACGATTACAGAAATGACAGCCGATATCAAGCGTCTTGACAATACAAAGAGGAACCTTACGCTCTCAATGACGGCATTGAAGAGATTACAGATGCTCACGACAGCGTATGAGCAGCTCCGGGCGCTCAGCAGCTCTCGGCAGTACAGAGAATGTGCCCACCTTCTGCAAGCCGTTATCCAGCTCATGGCACACTTCAAGTCTTACCGATCGATCGATCAGATTGCTGCGCTAAGTAGGAATGTGGCAGACCTACAAAGGGAACTACTGGAACAAGTATGTGAGGATTTCGAGATCACCTTCGCCAAGGGCGAGGTCGGACAACGAAGAGGCATGCTGGCGGAGGCCTGTCTAGTCATGGACGCCTTGGGAGAAAACGCAAGATCGAGAATCATTACTTGGTACTGCAACACTCAGTTACGCGAGTACCGGCAAGTCTTCCGGGGTAGTGAGGAGGCAGGCTCCTTGGACAATATCTCAAAAAGATATTCGTGGTTCAGAAGGATGCTAAAAACTTATGATGAGGAACATGCTACTATTTTTCCTATCAGTTGGCGAGTCAATGAGATGTTAGCCAACGCGTTCTGTGAGAGCACCCGAGAAGACTTCAAAGGTATCTTGTCGAGGTCTATACGAAGAGAGGACGGCCAATCTCTGAATATTGATGTTTTGCTCAATTGCCTTCAGGAAACTCTTGACTTTGAGCATAACCTAGAAAGAAGGTTCACGAATGCGTCTCGAGCGTCAATGGACACATTGAGCTCAAATGATGATAAATCGCCAGTTTTCAGCCAAGCCATCTCGGAAGCATTCGAGCCCTATCTTAGTGTATGGGTGGAGGCACAGGATAAGCAGTTGTCGGCGATGATTCCTCTGTTTCGGCAACAGCCACCGAAACCTCCTGATGAGGACTTTTCTCCACAAATGGTCATACCATCATCTACAAATCTATTCAGCTTCTACCGCCAAATCCTAGCACAATGTGCTAAGCTTTCTACAGGTGCAAGGCTAGTAGAGTTGACCAAAGTATTCGCCAAGTATCTGGATCAATATGCACAGCAGATTCTCCTATTCTATATAAGCGAGCGTCCGTCTGGGCAAACTCCTTCGAAGACACCACAGATCGAAGATATAGTTCTTGTGCTGAATACTGCTGACTATTGCTTCAACACATGCACGCAGCTTGAAGAAAAGATAAAGAGCCGGATAGACGAAGGGCTAAAATCGAACATTGACCTCCAAAGTCAAGCAGACACCTTTATGGGCATTGCAAGCGCAACAGTTCGAGCCTTAGTGCATAGAGTTGAGGTCGATATCGAGCCTACTTGGCGTGAAATGCGCAACACTGGCTGGAGCAAAATGGAAAGCGTTGGTGACCAAAGCTCTTACGTCGCAGAGCTCCTCCGCCGTATCAAAACCCGTGCCGCAGAGATTTTAGCCATGCTCCACAAACCCCAATACGCCCGCGCCTTCTGCGACAATGTCGTCGAACTCATCGCAAACGCTTACCTTTCCAATATCTTTCAATGCAAACCTATCTCGGAGGTCGGCGCAGAGCAAATGCTTCTCGACTCCTACGTCCTAAAAAAGGGCTTCGAGGAGCTGCTAATCATTGCTTCTCCCCAAGGCACAGCTCCGCCGGCCGGATACGTAAAGCGCGTCGCGCAATCCATGTCCAAACTCGACCCCATCCTCAAAACCATCCAAGTCCGCCCTTCCCCTCCCGAAGCCCTCGTCCAAGCGTACCTCATCCACATCGCCGACAGATCCGATACCAATTTCCGGAAAATCCTTGAACTCAAGGGTATCCGCAAGCAGGACCAGGGGCACCTCCTCGAACTGTTCCAAGCCCATCGTGCCTCGCCCCGGAACGAAAACCTGCAGCAATCATCTCCACTACTTACACCCCTGAACATCCAGTCCTCCTCCACAGGCCCCATCCACCTCCCCACCTCCCTGCCCTCCCTCTCCAACACCGCCGCCAGCCTCAGCACCTCCAACCTCCCCGGCCGCTTCGACCCGACCACTTTCGGTAATGCAATCATGACAGCTGCAAGGGATGGCGTCGACAGGTTTGGCACACCCGCCTTAGGCACTTCGTCAAATACACCTGCTAGGGTCATGAGCCCGCCGCCGCAAGGTGGGGAAGGAACGCCTATAACGACGCCGGGGAACCTGAATGAGAATTTGAGGAATATTGGCAAGTTCTTCAAGAGGGATATCGGGGGGTTTGGGGGCAGGTTTGGAGGGGGGAGGGGAGGCGACGATGGGTAGAATAGTAATGGGGTTAGGTACAAATAATATTTTCCCAGCCTTCGTTTAGCGTGCTGGTTACAATCAAGCCCCCGATTCCGCGCCCCCATCCACGTCTTTGTTCTTATTCTCCAGCCTAACACCCTTCCGTCCAACCCTCCAACTCTTCCAACACCCCTCCCCCCCAAACCAACCCCTCTAAACCGCACTACCAACCCTGTCCCCGAAAAACCCTCCCACCCAGCAACCCCCCCACCGTCCGAGCACAGCAAAGCGGGATCGAAGAAGCCGTTGATAGATATGATGAATCGAATGGGGATCAGGATATCGCTCGCTTGGGCCAGTCTTTTACCTTGGGGTTGTGGGAGTGGCCTTATATAGATGGCGTTCTGCCCCCTTTTTTTTTTCTTTTTGGTAATTGCATGGATATTGAGAGTGGAAACGAACGGAGGGAAGGGAAGGGAGGGGTGGGGGTTGGGGAAGGGAGAAAGGGTTTTGTCTGTCTTTTGGAGTTCGGGTCTATTGCTGACGAAATGAGTGAGGAGGGGAGTAGGAAGTTGGGAGACTGGGCATTCCGAGGCGATGCCGGAGTGGGGGTATGCTCATTTTCATGTTCCGCTCGCTTTTAGGCAATTCACTCGGAGTTTCCGAATTAGTGTTGCAAAACCCACTGGTATCTCGTTATCAAAGCTTCTGGCAAGGAAATTCATGCTACATGATCTCGCACTTGAACGGCAAGCCACATGGGCCCCCTTCCTTTTTCTCTCCTGCATTATCCGTCGTTCCCATGGTACCATTCTCCGCAGTCCTCTCCTCTTTCATACCAGCTGTTGGCCCCACTGCACCACCACTATCCGCACCATTGGCGACTTCACCGGAAAGACCATCTAGTCAGAGGGAAAAATTGACTTTGGAGACGGCGCCGTAGAAGGCTTTTCCCTGGATGGTGGCGAGCTCGAGTTCTCTGGGGCTGGGTTGGCGGGAGCCGTCGCCGCCCTGGGATGAGGTTTAGTCACCCTCTTCGTGTAGCAAGAAAAGAAAAAGTGAGGGGACGCTTACAGAAAAAGTACCGGCGCCCCATGGGCTCCCACCGCGGACCTCATCCAAACCAGCGAGGATGGGAAAGGCGGTTTTGTATCCCAACGGCACGTAAATCATACCATGATGCGCAAACGTACTCATTGCCGCAATCGCCGTGCTCTCCTGTCCTCCGCCCTGGGAAGCGGTTGAGATGAACAATCCGGCGTATTTTCCCCAGTAAGCGCCGGTTTGCCACTGTTTGCCGGTTGAGTCCCAGAAGGCTTTCCATTGGGCGGGAAAGTTGCCGTAGCGGGTGGGGATGCCAAAGAGGACAGCGTCGTACTGCTCGAGCTTGTCCGCGGTGATTTCGGGAATGGTGGTGGATTTGGGAGGGGCGTGCATCATGGAGAGGATTTCGGAAGAGAGGGTCTCGGGGACTCTGTACGGAGTATGTTAGCCACTGCCCAAGTACTGAATATTTCAAGGTACAGTGCGGAAGACTCAAGCAAAGGGAGGGAGGCACAGGAAAAGAACTGTAGGAGCTCGGATATCAGATTTCAAAGTGCACCGCTAGACGTAAATGAAAAGGCGTCTGAAGCCTCGCTCAATAGAGTTGACCTTATGTCAAGTCCTGGGTATGGCTGGATCGGAAGCTTGTAGGGTGTTTGAAGATTTATGAAAGGTGAAGCTGCCTGATCATTGGTGTTTGAAAACAGGAAACTTACTGGTAAATGTCGGCCTTGCCTCCAGCGGCTTCAATGCCGGCTTTCTCGGCCTCAGCGAGCTTTTGGATGTGGCCATACATGGAGTACTAGTTGTGCGGGTTTGATCAGCCACGAGCCTTTCACCGATTCGAAGCTCGACAAGGCTGGCATGAGAAATCATCACCACAAGTCGTGGGGAACATACAAACACGATGGCGATCTTGGGAGCCATTGTTGCAGACGTGATTGACAGGTTACTTTGAGGGTCAGAAGAAGTTTCTTTTCTTTTTCTTCTGGAGCGAGATTGAATCAACTGGACGTTCCAAGTAAAGTGTAACAGAGGTTGAAGAAAGATTGATAGGTGGATGTCCGGAGCTTTATGAATCAAATGAGTGTTGACGTTCCACAGACCAAACTTGGAGGGGCAGAGAGTTCGCTAATGGAACAGTAAGGTATCAGGTAAGCCTTAGTAAGGTGAGTAAGGTGATGACAATCACAATCAGTTCCGAGCCCATTCACACCCCGTCACACGATTGGTGCATTCTTTCATTCACTTTTCCCCCTTTCGTCAAAGAGCGTCGGCCTCCTGTCGCTCTCCGGTTAGTAATTGGGGTACAGCGTCAACCGAACCGGAATGTTCCTACTTACAAAGCAATGGCTGGCGGCATGATGGTGAATCCCTTCTATGACCTTGTGAATACCTTCTATTCCCATCTATCAATCGATCGATCGGGTACTCGACTGAGTATCACCACTAAGCTTTCATTCCAAGTCGAAAGCCTATTATCGCCACTTTACAACGCTGTTGTTGTTGTTGTTGTTGTTGTTGTTGTTGTTGTTGTTGTTGTTGTTGTTGTTGTTGTCTCCGGGAAATGGTTACTTCAAACGCTCTGCAGCCTTTCTAAGAGATTGGGAGTTAGATATCTGCTTCGATTTCAATCTGCTGTTGTCGTTCTGCCAGGTATCAGTGTCTCATCCTGCAAGACAAAGACGAAGTTGAGGTCACTCGACGTACCCAATAATCGATTCGCAGCTCCAACAATGATCTCGGCTTTGATCGTAAGCTTTTGATGGTATTTGGCCTCTCCGTCTCCATCTATCTTATATCGTTTGGGTTGAGCCTACGGTCCGATCAGCGCGAGACGGTAGCGTCCTCCAATCGTTTCTCTTACCATCAATAGGATAGCAACTAGGTCCTTCGGGTCTGCTTCAGCAACTGTTCTAACGCTCTTCATTCCATTTTCCCAAAACACTCTTGCCGTTCGACTCTTCACATACGGTATCTGCGCCAGCTCAAGGAGATCCGCTTTAGCTCCAGCCTTGAGCCGGTCAACCATGTGCTCCAGGACACTCTTCAGCATTCCCCATCCCATTCGATCACAAAATGAGATCATTCCCGCGGCGAACCCTTCGCAAGTCTGAGCCAGAGTCTGTACGAATCCTCGTGGTATGCCGTATTTGCGAGCCACGACATGGACCGGAACCTCGTTGCACAAGTCACGAAGCTGAAAGGCTGCATAGAATCGGCGATAAATTCGAGCGACTCTAACTTCATCGGTGTTTCCTTCAGGAAGTGGCTTCGCACTGTTGGCCCTGTCGACAGTCAGCTTTTAGCTTTCGAAGCCACTGCGCCAATACTCTACATTCTATTGACTAGACCGGGATTGACACCGACAAACTCCAGCACCCGAATACCACTTTCATCTAATCCATCCATTTCTCTCCGGAAGATTGGCCAACTGATGTCTCCAAACCCTGATAATTGCACAGGCGTGAACATGTAAAATACGTGCATCTCCCCGTCCATCACAAATGCTCGAAGCGCTCTTTGCAACTCACCATGAACGAAGATCCCATCTTCTGGTGTCAGCGATGAGGCAATTATAGCTTGACTGAGGAGGGTAGCTGTGTAAGAACCACTTCCATCAACCGCGATCATGCCCGTAGTCGCAAGGTCCTCGATGGTGGTTAGCACCAGGTTGTCCAGTACCTGTCGATCCATGGTATGGAACAGCAAAGTCCGCTGAACATATTCCTGGATTGCTGTCATATGGGTTGCAAGCCGTACAGTGATGACTTCTAATAATGCTCTGATTCGAATTAGCTCGGATTTTGATCACAACAGAAATCTGTACCTTTTGATACCACGCTTCTCAGGAGTCAAGCTACTTTCGAGGATCGGAAGATCTGCCTCAAGTAATTGTGTTACATCTTCGAGATCGGCCTTCTGACAACAAAGATAGCTTTCGCCCAGCTCATCCTTACCCTTACGGCCAGCTCGCCCGCGCATCTGTCTTCTATGACTGCTTTAGCATGTGATAATCTTCTATCGATGATGGCACTGACAGCATTGCAGGTCCGATCAGATCCCGACCCATTCTTGCCCCTTGAAGTATGACCCTTCTTGCAGGAAGATTGATGCCTGCTGCGAGACTACATGTGGCAACGATGACTCTGATAACACCTTTGTCGTAAGCCTCAGCAACGATCTCCCTCTCCTCAATCGTAAGACCAGCATCTTCTGAAAGTCAGCCTACGAACGCTGAGCACTGCAAGATTTGGAACGTACGATGAAACGCAACACCTTGCATCACAGTAATTCCTAGAGTCTCATCCAACCCAACAGCTAAGCTCCTAAGATCGCCGATCACATCTTCCCTTTTATCCAGAACTTCGTCCTCGGTCCCTGGTAAGGTGGGCATTGCTTGACCCACCAAAGAAGCCATTGACTGGCATCCTTGTCGACCACTGCAGAAAATCAATGCACCATAACCAGCTTTTACAGTCTCTATGGCGAGAGCCACAACCGCATTAGTCATGGGTGTTTTCAATTCAATGCACGCTGAAGGTTGTATGGACCTCATCGGGGGAGGAGAGAGACGCGGCTGGGTGGAACTGAGCTGGCTTGCGGTTTTGAAGAAAGAACTAGATGTTGAGAATGGGTAAATTGAGTTATCGTACACCAAGTATTCTTCGATCGGAACAGGCTTGTAAACAGATTGATAGAACTTTGCATCGAGCCATGTAGCAAGTAGCTGTGTATTCTATTTCTGTTAGCAGGTTCTCCCGTTAAACGCAAATAAACTCATACTGATAACGTTGCGCTCATTCCTACGATTTGGACTTTTCCCTCTAGACTTAACAACTTCGTGGCCATCAACTCCATGATGTATCCGCGGTGATCATCATCGATCATGTGCAATTCGTCCAATATCATTATACCGAGATCACCAATTGTACACTGCTCAATTGCCATGTTCACCAGCGAATTTGCCTGTATACTGTGTTAGATGGTCTGAACACTAGATGTGCGATAGCTAATGTTAAACAGACCTTCTCAATCGTACAAACCGCCACATCGACATCGGACCAAGTAGCTCTCGTTTTGCTGCCGCCGAAAAAACCGACAATGCGCACTGAGCGGTGGTTGTTGACGTTTCCATGGCTCGCTAGCTGCGTGCTTGATTGACTGGCAGTATTGAAATTCTTCTGGACCCCTTCGACTGCTTTTCGGAGCCATTTGAGCTTTTCCTGTACCAGAGCAACATATGGTAAGACCACAATTGCCTTCTTGGTAGGATCTTCGATGACTCTTTTTAGCATAAGCACATCAGCGACAAGAGACTTTCCACCACCAGTTGGAGCAGTGTAGACAAGATTCTTCTCGCCAGTCAAGAGACCACGCCCAAGGAGACATGAGGACTGCCAGGGATATATACTATTGATGCCTAAAGACGAGAAATTTTTCGCCAGAGTTTCTGGTAACCCATAGCGAGGATGTGACAATGAAAGCAGCGGATTCAGTGACGAAGAAGGCGTGGATGCCGCAGCCCGTCGTTGAGAATATTCTGACACATGTGGAGCAGAACTTCGCCCTTCGTTAATACTACAAATTTCGCTGGCTACTATATTAGGCTTGTTATGTTTTCCTAACCTCCGACGCTTGAAGTCAGCGTGCGCAGGTCCGGCGTTTGTGAGGTCAACCAATAATCGAGGATTGTGAGAGGGATGTGGGTTGGCCTCTTCGCGGGTTCGTTTTGAGCCGACTACTGAGGCGGTGCTGTAATTTTGTTGCCGCACAACGTCTATAGAAGTCAAAGAGGCAGCAAACGATGGAGCCATAGAATTTCAGCTCCAAACGAACGCCAATTCAAAGCTCATAACCATAGAATGTCAAAGCACTGTATATATCCTGTGTCACGGAGAGCTCTGATGTTTACTCAAAGTTAGGCCGAGGCGGCAACACGAGGAAAAACTAAGGCCGGAATAGGCTTAAGCAAGTGCAATGCCCCATTAGTAAGCAGAAGAGTCCACCTCGGAGATAAAAAGATATTTGAACCAAGGGGCATGTCGTTTGATTCCGGTTTTTGGTGAGGCCAGCAATGTTCGGTGGAAGAGCCTCCAGTTACCGGTCGCGTATTCCTGATCTTGGTGTCTTAAGTGTTTAGCATCCGACTATTGTGGCTTCAACACGGATAGCTATTGAGTGTAGCGTATGCGCAGCAAGACGAGCATATTAAAGGGATGCCCATGTTTTGTCGGCTTCCCTCGAGTAGCGACATGGGGTAGGTGCTGTGACCCCAGATCGGCAGTGGTGATCCAAGTTATCGAGTAGACGACTTGAATACTCGATGGGTAGGTGGCATGACGTGTCAATCATAACAGATTGTTTGCCTAGAAATGTTACTCATATCAACCCCGGTGCTCCGAGTAAGCCTGATGGTACTCTGGAATCTAGAGTCTTCTGGTTTCTTGCGAGACAGGGGACTGTCCTTTATCTGATAGGGGCCCCAGTAAGCCCGTCTTGCTTTATCGACTTGGGAATCAATACAGCAACAAGTAAGATATTGTCGCTGGCTGTGATAACTAGACTCGATCCACACGCTTCACTAATGCGTAACAGATTATACTGAGAGTAAGGTCCATGTAGAGGATGGTGGACTGAAGGGGAAATGTGGTGCTTTTTAGTGCGAATCAAGTAGTGGTTTGATACAACTAGGTAGCTCGGCATGTCGGGTTAGCGTCGTCTGCAGACGGGAAACCCCAATAATATCTAAGGTAACTCATAATAAGCGTGGTGTTAAGTTACAGACTCGGTATTATGTATTGATCTATAGTGCCGCCGACTTCTTTCACCTCTAGGCTTGCACCCACCTTGCTTCCAGTCAGCCCCGTTAAGGTCTTCTTCCACCCCATCGCTCCGGTCAGACGCTGTGCATTCCATACCTGTTCATAGTCTCTCACCACTGTCCGCTATATCCGCTCGATTTTGCTCCTTGGCGACTTTTGACATAAGGCGATTTGCTCTGATATGGTCACTGCATCGCCTAATTGGATTGCCCCAGAAGCGCGAGGTCCCTCTACATGCTGCACCAAAGTAGCCCTCACAAGCGCAACTGGCCACGCTGCATACACATCTGATCAGCAAATGCGTAGCCTACGAATCAGTCGCCCCATCGTTAGTCATAGTCTTGCCCAGATGCGGTGGTTGTAGAGATCTCATGCTAGAGGTTAGGTACCATGGCAGACGATATTCATGAAAGCCAAATCGGTTACGATATAACACAAGGGCCGAGCCAATCTTCGCCCACAGCTCCAGCACCTTTCGGAAGCATAAATAATGCACTTTCGATCCTGCCGCGTTCACAATCCAACTTACCTCAACTCATCCCACCATCGGCCACCAATTCGTCAAAAAAGATAACACCCCTTGACTCACAGTCGGCGATCACGAACTCAGCCTCGTCATTTGTGCCACCTGCGCAAACCACCAATGCAATGGACACATCCGGTCCGTCACCGTACGGTACGAGGTCACGAAATAGGAATGGGAACACAAGGCCAAACTATGCGGAAGACCGAGAATTGGACATGGATTACGACCTAGGTACAGGGAAAAAAGCCAAAGGCCTATCGGGTCCGGCAAGCTCAAATAATCTTGATGCTGGTGAGACAACCCAATGTTCTACGGTCAACACTCGAAGATCGTCAACTGCCGGCTCTGGCGCAGGAACGGGAAAGCCTGCTGCGACAATCACCATGCCCAAAGATTATATTCCAGGCATGTCAAGTTTCTCACTGAACCCAGATGTGAGCCCTGCCCCTCAGCCACCGTCAAAAAAGCGCAAGGCACCTGGAGGTGGTCCTACTGCCTCAACTCCTTCCTTAGACATGGCGCAAGTCACTGCGTACGTGCCGCCCCGAAGAAAAAATTCGACCGCAGCCAAGGCTGGAACCAGAGAAACGAATATGCTGAGTTTCGAAACATGTCAAGGCTATCTCAAAAACGGAAAACTAAAGGCGGACGATGGTACGCTCCTTGCACTCAACGGTATGTAGCACTCGATCTGTCTAAGCATACTGCTTATTTTCGTATCACTGACTTCATGTTAGACCATGTTTATTTGATCTGCGAACCACCGGGAGAGCCGTACTATCTCGCACGTATTATGGAGTTTCTTCATGCGGAAAACGACGATAGCTTACCTATAGACTCATTTCGTGTCAACTGGTACTACCGCCCTCGAGATATCGTACGCAAAGTCAACGATACTCGAGTCGTGTTTGCTTCAATGCACTCTGATACCTGTCCGCTCACATCACTCCGAGGGAAATGTCGCATCGTTCATAGGAGCGAAATAGACGATTTAGACGAGTATCGGAAAACAAAAGACAGCTTCTGGTTTGAGAAATTGTACGAGCGTTGGATGCAGCGTTTCTATGAGGTGATTCCTACGAGTCAGGTCATTAATGTCCCAGATAAAGTTAAGGGAGTGCTTGATGAGCGATGGAAATATGTTATTGTTGAGATGGGACGTGGCAAGGAATTGACCAGCGCTATCAAGTCATGCAAACGATGTGGAGGATACTGCGCAACGTAGGTTTCATCCACGACGCCCACACATGTAGGCTGATTATAGGTATCAGGAATGATTCCGTCGACTGTGCGATGTGTAAGAATACATATCACATGAATTGCGTACGGCCAGCACTACTCAAAAAGCCGGCTCGTGGTTTTGCTTGGTCCTGTGGGCCATGTAGCCGAAAGCAAGAACGGAAGCTTGAGGCTCGGAATACTCCACTTGTGGGGGATAGAGCTGTAGAAGGTGAAGAGGAAGAGTTTCTAGATGAAGAAGAGGAGGAGCACGGAGGAGGATCGAACCTTACCACCGGCAGTAATCCGCATGATCCGAACATGCAGAATTCGGGGCCTCGACCAGCAACAGCCGAACAGACAGCGCAGGCGAAACTGTGGCCGTATCGATATTTCGGCATTCATTGCAGCGTGGAGGATGCTCTCGATTACGATGACCGAATCTATCCACGTGCTAGTTCTCGTCTGGGTCCCAAACACCAAGCTAACGTCCATATATGGCACGGTCGACCTGTGGAGTTTGTCAAGCCAGCTGAGGTTAAGAGAAAATACGTCAAAGGTGGTAGCCATAAGAAGGACGCCAAATTGACCAAAGAAACTGTTGCAGCGCTTGAAGAAGACAAGGCCACAAGGGAGAAACGGCCGAAATGGGTGATGGACGAGCCTTCTGGCTTTGTTCGACGCGGTGAAGATCATCCGAATAGCGACCCTCCCAATACTGCGAAACTCAAATTTCGTCTACCCCAAGTTGGTGAGGTTTCTTCAAGAGGAGGAGATGACGCAAGCGATACTAATATCAGCATCGAAGACCGTGAGAAGATTATCGACGATTACATGGCACGGGCTAAGAGTCTCGCTAAGTTTGTAGGAGTCAAAGAGTATTCGACAAATTTTCTGGACAAAGCTCTCGAGCTATTGTATATAAATCATTATCAGGTTGAACCAGCTCTGGTACAGCTTCGAAGTGTTAACCGGCGGAAAGATCTTAAAGAACCAGAACTCAACAAGGAAGAACTCAAGAGGTTTGAAGAGGGTGTTTCAAAATTTGGATCAGAGCGTCGGAGTATATCCAGACATGTGGGCAAGTCACAGAAGCATGGGGAAATCGTTCGTTTTTATTACATGTGGAAGAAGACGGAACGTGGAAAGCAAATCTGGGGTCATTTTGAAGGCAGAAAGGGCAAAAAGCATACGCAGGAGGTTGACCTTAAACTTGTGGATGACGTGGCTGACGACATCGACGATTCTGCCTTTGACAATGAGAAAGCTGCGGCGCGAAAGCGTGGCTTCGAATGCAAGTTTTGCTCATCAAGATCATCCCCACAATGGAGACGAGCACCTGGTACAGCTCCAGGTACGACGGTACCCGTAGACCAGACATCCAAGTCCAGTAAAGATAAAGGCGCATATCTGATGCTGGCACTCTGTCAGCGCTGTGCTGGACTCTGGCGAAAATACGGCATTCAGTGGGAAAATCTTGATGAAGTGGCCAAAAAAGTTGCGAATGGTGGCGGTAGGGCATGGAAAAGAAGAATAGACGAGGAACTTCTCGCTGAGCTGGTGAACACGAATAAAATCAATTCTATCTCTATCAGTAGCGCTGCAGCGGCCACCGCCGCTTCCGTCGGCGTTGAGGTTCCCACCGGTCTCACCATTCCTCCAGGAGGCCAAGAAGGCTCTAAGAAAAAACAGAAGACTGGCTTTGAGAACCAAACTCTCCAGGGAATCCAAAATGGTAGTTACATTGAGCCACCAAAGAAAAAAGTCATTGAAAAGCCACCAGAACCTCCCTTGATGCCTGAACCACCTCGGATCACGGTCCTGCCGTGTGCTGTTTGCTACGAAATGGAGCCTTCGGGAGAAGAGCGCTTTTGCTGCAAGCACTGCAGGCTTACAGTTCACCGGAATTGCTACGGTATCGGAGAAGGTCGATTGAATAGTAAATGGACCTGTGATATGTGCTCCAATGACTCCGTCCCAACCAATCAAATCTCCACTTCCTATGAATGCGTCGTGTGTCCAGTCCGACTCACAGAACAAGAGCTCATGGAGCCTCCCAAAGTATCTCACAAGAAGAAGAATGAACGTGAGAGGGAAAAGGAGCGTTTGGAGCGAGAAATGGTCGTTGAGCATACCGCCCGATATCGCCGCGCACACGAGGACAAGGGCTGGCCTGTGGACCCGCGAGAGCCGCTCAAAAGAACGACTGGCAACAACTGGATTCATGTAAACTGTGCGGTTTGGATACCAGAAATCCGCTTCGGCAACGCTAAACTGTTGGACACGGCTGAGAACATTGGGACGATTCCAGTGCACAAGTGGGAAAAGGTCTGTAAGCTCTGTAAATCGACAGCAGGGGTCTGCGTCAACTGCCATCATTGCCAAGCTACCTTTCACGTAGGTTGCGCACAGCGGGATCGCTACTTGTTCGGTTTTGATGTGACCCCCGTCAAAGCTTCTCGCATTCACACCGTCAACACGGTTACGTTGGGAAGCGAGACCGGCAACCTTTCGGCAGTCATATACTGCCCAGACCACAACATCAAAAATGTCCTTCATCCGATTCATGAGATGGTGAAGGACTCCCCTCTCAACGCGCTGCAGCTCTTTGTCCGCACCTACAAGCAGGCCGACCTTGCTTTGACGGGAACAGTCCGGAAGGCAGCGATCAACGATACCGCGACAAGAGGCGCTCTACAGAGCACCAGTACTAGTACTGGTCATCGAGGCTCTACTTCTGGACCATCGGCCTCCGCACCTATCACCAGAAGTTCGAGAGTGTCGCCTGCAGCTGTCACGGTAAAGTCAGAAGAAGTCGATGAAGACGGTGACAGGGTGGTTCATCTAAGCGATACCATTGTTATTGAGCCTGGTCTGAAAGAATGTGCCGCATGTGGTGCTGACGCAAGCCCAAAGTGGCACAAGATTATGCCAAATGCCGGAGAAGGCGTTAAGTCTCTGCCAGTGACCACCAACGTTGCGGAATCGACAGGAAGTCAGGTTGTGTTGCAGAACGGTTATATCAATGGCGATTCATCGAACTTCCACGACGACTCTGGGGCACGTCCCGGAGCAAGTGGCACGCCTGGAATCAATGGCGACGGTAGCAGGAACAGTGAGCCTCCCAGCGAGGTGGTGGTGCAAGACAACGCTACTACCGCGGCTGCGATAACGGCAGAGCCTGAAACGGAATCCACCGCCGCAGTGGCCCTTGTCCCAGAGTTTTTATGCCACAAATGCCACTTGAGAAAACTCCGAGATCCGACACCTCGACCGAGTGTATCCCCCAAGCCTGATGTGATTCTGCTAGACTCTCATAAGGTGGATGGCCTCGACACGCCGTCACCACGGTTACATTCGGTATGGCCTCCGATCCCCGCCATGCAGAACAATGATCAATACCATGGGTGGCCAGACCGGCCACGACCAGGACCCTACAACGCGCCGCCCCATTTGCCGAACGGGATATCGCACTCACCTCCCGTGGGACCGCTACCACTACAGTCGCATTTTGCCCCCCCCGCTCCATACCGCGCGCCTGCTTACGGCCACCCTCCACATCATGAGTTGCCGATCCAGCATCAGCTGAATGGAGCACCGTCCCCATTTCAACTACAGCACAACAGCACCGGACATCTGGTGACGGTGCCTTATACCCAGCATCCTCCCCGTGTCCAGCACGTCCGGCCTCCTCCCAGCATCATGAGATCTCCTCCAATGCCGGATCATTCCATTGGGCCGCACGGACCACCTGGAGCGGCGGAAAACCCATTCGCGGTGCGATACCAGTCACATCCGTCACCCCGGCAGCAGTATCATGGCGCCATCTATGGCAGTCCCCGTGGCAACCACGAACGGCCCGAGACTCCGCCGGAAGGGATTGGGCGCAACGGGGGATGGCCCAACAATGACGGGCGATTAACGAACGGTGCGAGCGAGAGTCCTTCGCTACGGAACCTACTGCATTGAGAGACGGGCATCGACGTGTTAACTGGGGGGGGGGGGGTATGGCGCTTGGTCGGACGGTCTCAAGGAATGGATAGGAGGTGAACACACAGGATATGGGGAGGGAATCTACCTGGTGGAGGGTTTACGAGGGAGTCAAGCGGGAATGTACTTCTATGATACCACGGAGATAGTGTAAGCATCGTATTCGAGAGCGGCACGAGCTCGCGTCTCGAACCTGTTGATGCGCGGGGCATACTTCGACACATTGAGGGGGGCGGGGGCGACAGAGTGCTCCTTGTCGATGTTTAATAGACGTTGAATCGATCCTACCTTTCCTTTTCCCCGTGCACCCCAAGTGTATCGGGATACATATACTGACAACAGTACGAGGTGTTGTTCACTTCCAAGTTTACGATGACAGAGTGAGCCAATAAGTTGGCGTTCCCTATCCCGCGGGAGGTTTCTTGTTTCTTGACGAATATGCTGGCTTCAGTATCTCTGTTTCTTTCTGACGTTTGTCCTCCTTGTTTTCAAGGCGACATTTCGCGCCCAAGCACGTCTTCGGGGTTCGGACAGGGTTAAACCCGCCTCTTACTTCTTTTGGGGTCTTGAACGTGGGGACTAGTGGGGACAAACAAGCCACTGGGAAGTCCCGAGGCATCGCGGATCGCGGATCGCGAATCACGCCATTCAATCCTGACATGCTGACATATGTACTACAGTACATAAAACATAGGTAGGTACGATGGATGCGATTGAACGTGTTGATGGTTACACAGTAGTTCTCAACCGGGCAAAACCTTGGAGTTGTGGATAAGGCATGATGTCTTTCTTTTTGATAAAACCATCTTCGCCGGCGCCTCCGTCTCCTCCATCATGCAGCAAATACCACCTCTTCGGGCTCCCAGTGCTGCTCCGGACCACCCGAAGTATAGGGAATGTCTGATTGCTCTCTCGGCTCCCCAGTGAACAGCTAGACTCTCCGTATTGGCTGCCTGGCACTCTGGGTATTGGGGGCTGCATGCGCCTGCATCGAAGAAAGCACCACCCCACACCCCCCCAAATCAATCGGTCAATTCTCCGCCGTCCATAGAGAAGCTGTACCAGAACACCCCCTTCCGACCCGGGCGAGCTTGGTGCATATAACGAAGCGACTGGCCCAGATCCCATATCGCGGGCACCATTCACGTGGGCCACTGGGATATCCATATCCTTTCCCGCGTTCCTTCTGCATTGCTTACCTTTTCCGCGCTGTCAGCTTTGCCGCTCGGGAATCGAGCTCTTAAGCTTAAGTCGGGCCCCGCCGTCTGCACAGAGCATTCGCAGCGTCTGATATGGCTCCGAGCGCTTCGACCAAGGTTGGCCATGCCCTTGCCAAGGTGCTGGGCATCAAGCTACACTACCGCGATCCTACCGGCGGTGACAAGCTGACCCGAGGGGAGTCGGTCTTTTCAGTCTCGAGTGCCGATGCCTTCATCGAGGACGAGCCCACCGCTGCGGAATGGTTACGGGGAATCACCCCGTCGGGAAAGGGACTGCTCCGTTGGGCGTACGACCTCTTCCCGTTCACGCATTGGATTGGCCGTTACAATGGACAATGGCTCTTTGGTGACCTTGTTGCTGGTCAGTATTCAGACTACTTTGCTCATGCAACTGGGGATATGGTTGACAAGTGCGCATCAGGTATCACGGTTGGATGTGTAGTTGTGCCTCAGTCCATGGCCTACGCCAAACTTGCTCAGCTTCCTCCACAATTCGGTCTCTACTCTTCTTTTATGGGTGTTCTTATCTACTGGTTCTTTGCTACATCAAAGGACATCACCATCGGGGTGAGTTGGCTAGCTCTCTTTTTCCATGTAACTGTGCTGATCCTGTAGCCTGTCGCCGTCATGTCTACTATTGTCGGCAATGTCGTCACCAAAGTCGCAAAGACCGACCCCAATATTCCCGGGCATGTCATAGCTTCAGCCCTGGCTATTGTTGCTGGCAGCATCATCTCCTTCATTGGTCTTATCCGTGCTGGTTGGATTGTCGATTTTATTTCTTTGGCTGCCATATCTGCTTTCATGACCGGCTCTGCGCTCAACATTGCCGTGGGCCAAGTCCCGAGCTTGATGGGCATTACTGGGTTCTCCACAAGGGACGCAACTTACAAAGTCGTGATCAACACGTTGAAGCATCTTGGAGGCACCCAGCTTGACGCTGCTATCGGGTTGACCGCATTGACTCTCTTGTACATTCTACGGTATGCCTGCAATCTCGGAGCTCGTAAAATGCCAAAGAGGAGCAAGGTTTTTTTCTTCGTGGTCACCCTACGAACGGCCTTTGTCATCTTGCTCTACACCTTGATAAGCTGGCTGGTCAACAGACATCATCGCGCAACGAAAGACCACCGATTTCAGATCCTGGGTACGGTTCCCCGAGGCTTTCAGAACGCTGCGGTCCCGGTCATAAATAAAAGGATCATCAAAACATTCGCCAGCGAGATCCCAGCGTCAGTTATTGTTTTGCTCATCGAACATATTGCCATTGCGAAATCATTCGGTCGAGTCAACAACTACACTATCGATCCGTCCCAGGAAATGGTCGCAATAGGTATTACCAATCTGCTTGGTCCATTCCTCGGCGCCTACCCTGCCACTGGTTCTTTCTCCCGTACTGCGATCCAGTCAAAAGCCGGCGTTCGAACCCCCTTCGCCGGCCTTATCACTGCGGTCCTGGTTCTCCTCGCAATCTATGCTCTACCTGCTGTTTTCTTTTACATACCTAACGCTACGCTTTCTGCGGTAATTATCCATGCCGTCGGAGACTTGATTACTCCCCCAAATACTGTCTATCAGTTCTGGCGCATTTCTCCGCTGGAAGTCTTCATCTTCTTCGCGGGAGTTTTGGTCACCATTTTCTCCAGCATTGAGAACGGCATCTACACGACAATCTGTGTCTCTGTGGCATTACTACTGTTCCGCGTGGTCAAGGCCAGAGGTCGCTTCTTGGGGAAAGTCAAGGTACACTCCGTGGTTGGTGACCATCTGATGAGCGATGAAACCAAGTTTCGGGATAATGCTCAAAAGAGATCCTTGGAGTCGAACAACCCCGACACATCTGCTAGAAACATTTTCCTACCAATTGAGCACAATGACGGCTCAAATCCTGAAATAGACGTCGAATCACCGTACCCGGGGATCTTCATTTACCGGTTCTCGGAAGGCTTCAACTACCCCAATGCCAACCACTACTTGGACTATATGGTCGCCACTATCTTCAAAGAAACCCGCAGAACCAACCAAAGTTCCTATCCAAAACTTGGAGTAAGTCACTATCCTCTGGCCTCCCCCACGTTACCCACAAGAACCCCCATTAACCCCATCCCAATAGGACCGCCCCTGGAACGACCCCGGCCCCCGCCGCAACCGTACCGCCCCCGATGACTCGTCTAAACCGACCCTCAAAGCCATCATCCTCGACTTCTCCTCCGTCAACAACGTCGACATCACCTCCGTCCAACACCTCATCGACGTCCGCAACCAGCTCGACCGCTACGCAAGCCCAAACAAGGTAGACTGGCATCTCGCCTGCATCACGAACCGCTGGACCAAGCGCGCCCTCGCCTCCGCCGGGTTCGGCTACCCAGCCCCTGCCGACGGCAGCCCCGTCTTCTCCCGCTGGAAACCCATCTTTTCCGTCGCCGAAATCGGCGGCGCCGCCTCCGCCGCCGCCGCCGCCGAAGACCAGGATAACAAGCGCGAACTCCGCAAACAGCGCACGCGCGACCTCGAACAGGCGCGCACCAACAGCAAACTTGACGAGATTGCGCGCGCCGATGACGCCAGTAGCAGCAGGAGTGTTAGTGGCAGCTCGGAGCTGGGCAGCGCGTTAGAGGGCAGCAAGGCGTATAAGAGCCGGACGATTGTGGGGCCGGGAGCCGCGAAGGTGGCGGTCGTGCATGGCTTGGATCGGCCGTTGTTTCACATTGATTTGACGAGTGCGCTACTGAGCGCTGTGGCGAATGTGGAGAGGAGGGAAGAGGAGGAGGGGGGAAAGGTTGCATGAGCGTGGGCGCTTTGTTTCGGAGGGGGGGAAGATTCCGCGGTTGCGAGAGCACGAGCGGCGTGAGCGAACTGGGATTCACAACGAGTGTAGTATACATGGCATACATAGCTGGCTATTGATTACATTACCAAACTCTTTCCCTTGTTGCAAACGGGGAAAGGTGCTTTCCCCCCCTTTTCCCCCCCTTTTCTTCTCCTTTTTTCTTTTATGCTTCCCACATCATACTGTACATGCACCAAGATCCTTCGCTTTTCACACACCCCGGCTACAATTTGTTGGAAGTCTTGAACGTCGCTTTGTCTATCTATCTATCTAGGAGGAGAAAAAAAGCGCAAGGGGAAATTCGCAAGGAGATTGATTGGTTGGTTGGGTCCTTTTCTCTGGCAGGCCTGTTTTCCCTGTTTGTTCACGTCCCCTTTTTCTTTTTCTTCTTCTTTTTCTTCTTCTTTTTCTTCTTCTTCTTCTTCTTTTTTTCTTCTTCTTCTTGTTCTTCTTCTTCTTTTTCTTCTTCTTCTCCTCTCTTCTTCTTCGGACCTTACCACAACCATCCCCCCTCCCCAACAACCACTTCTGTCCCGTCCCCTCCACTACGCTCTATCCTCACAAGCTCCTTCCCTAAAAACCCCATCTCCTAAAAAAAAAAAACCCCTCACATCTCCCTCGTCAAAAAGCGGCGCGCTCGGCCTTTTTTGGGGGGGGAGGGAGGGGAAGGGAGGGGCATACGTATGTTCGCTCTCTTCCCCGTTTTTTTTTTGTTTTTTGTTTTTTGGTTTGAAAGGTTGGTGGGCGGGGTGTGTGTGTGTGGGCTGTTTTGAGTTTTTTTGGGGGGTGGTAAATATATATATATATATATACTCCCGCTTGCCTCTGCCTCTTGTCTAGGACTATACTATAGATGGATAGCTATGTTTTTGTTTTTAGTTCGTTTCGATGGCGCAGCACGGAGAGTTGGGATGGTGGGGTTCCTCTTTTTTGGGGGGGGCTCTTTCGCTCGCGAGAGGGGTGCGTGGAGATGGGGTTGGGTGGAGGGGGTATGCTGTTGGGTTTTGAGAAGATGGGGCCAGGGGGGGAGGTGGCGCGGTGGTGGGGGGTGATGTTGGTTGTGCTTTGATGGGGGGGCTTCGGTGAGAAGTGGTGGATGGATGGAGGGGCTTTGGGGATGGTGGTGTTTAGGTGGAGTTTGTGTGGTTTGTTGACTGTTCGTGCTTCTTAAAGGTGCCTCTCAAGTCCCGCTTTCCCCTTCCCTCTCTCAAAACATCCACTTCCCTCCCGCCAGCCCCATCAATATCCCCCCTTACCTCCCTCCCCTCTCCCTCCTCCTAGCGTGCACCCTCCCCATAACAACCCGGTACCTCTCCCGGCTCCACCACGCCTCCATCATGCCGTACACCACTGCTGCTCCTTGGCCCTGCTCGTGCTGTCGCCAGAGCTGGCGCTGGTGTTCGCGCTTGTAGGTTTCGGTTGCTTTTTGTGCGGGGCAGGGCGGTTAGTGGGGTTTTGTGGGGTTTGTGGTTTTGGGGGGAAAGAAGGTGTGTGCATACTTTGTTGTTGTAGTTTTTTTTCTCGCCTGTCAAGCGCGCGACGTGCAGCATCGCATGCAGCAGGATCTTGAGATTGGCTTTGCGGGATGACTGCAAGAGTCTGCGGCGGCGGCGGCGATGGCAGGGTGATTTTGTTGAGTCGAGAGATGCGAGTTGGAGGTTCAGGACGCCGAGGTGGGCGTGGGCGGTGTTGTATTGGGCGATGTAGTGGGTTTGGAGGGTGGTGATGTGGGTCCAGCGGGGGTAGATTTGGGAGATGGAGGGGAGTGGTGTGGGGAAGAGGGGGTTTGGGAGGTCTGGCGAGGAGGAGATGGAGGAGGAGGAGGGAGAAGAAGAGGAGGAAGAGGAGGAGGATGGTGGTGGGGAAGAGGGGTAGTAGTCCACGTCGGAGTCGTAGTATATGTTGTCATCTTCATTGATTGTTTTGTCACATTGCTCAGATGTAGCGTCGTCGACTTCTCTCGGTGTTTCCTCTGACCCGCAGCGGGGCTTGGGGGACTTATCTCGGTCTTCTCCTTGGTCCATGTCTGCGGTGAGAGGGGTATTGGTACTATCAAACACAGCTATGGGTCTTGGCTCCAGGTCCAAAGAATGTTTGGTGTTGACATAAAAGACAAGATTCGAGCACCAGGAACAGCCCTTAGTCTCAAGTCTAAAGCGAGTGATATCGAAGGTTGGCATGTGACTGAACCAGCAATACGACCGTGTCTTCTTGATCTTGCTTTCCCCCGCGAATCAAAAGGGATGTTGGACCAGCTCTCATTCTTTCATCTGACAGGAGAAGTTGAAAGTTGGTGCAGTGGGGATCTAGGAAACCGTGTGGGACCTTGGCCAGCTGGAAACAGTACAGATCATAACAGGAAGACGCACAAATCCTGGAGTGTTGAGGGAGAGTTGGATTGGTACGGTACGGTATGTTACTAGGTAAATCAGATGCAGGAAGTTTGTACTCAAGGTAAGTAGAGAAATTCTTTGGGGGAAGATGAGTGGTCGATAGTAAGGAGATACTTCACGTTTGCTTGTTGCCTGGGGTGCTTGCAAGGGATTCTGCTTTTATTAAGAGATTACAGTTTGTGAATTAGTTCAAAGTTAGTGAGGCCTTGGACAGTGAAAGGCTTTTCTGTATACTGTCGTGACTGTACATTATATTGATTGTCTCGGATTCCCACCGAAATCCTGTAACGTTTTCTTTCTTCTTTTTTCTCTCCTTTCAAATGTGTGCTTGTATCAGTCACAGTTAGCCAACCGGTGCAAGGCGCAAGGAAACCCCATCGTCATCTTGATTACTAAAGGTGGTCGGTCATTCACGTCACCAAGTTTGTTCCACGAATTGGTGAATGTTGGAAGAAGAAGCTGACGAGATTTGCCGCCTCCCGCCTCGGTTGTACCTCGTACTTGTTAACCAGTGAGCGTCGTGTCCTTAAGGTCTTGACGCGCAATTGTCTTGGCATCCGTCGGCTGGCATAAGTCGAGTTTTCCTCCCGCCAATCAGTCTTCACGCTATTACCCCATAACTTCCACTTCCACCTGCTGCAATTCTTCCCCAACACGAGATATTTTGACTAATAGACCTCATGATGCTTGAATTCTGCCAAGTAGTTGATGATGCCAAGCGAGAAGATGTTTCTGACTTCTCGACGTATAGATATGACAGAATTTGCCATTTCTGCCGGCTGATTACTTGCAGAAATTCACAGAATGCACTCTCTTACTATTCAACTCTCAAAGTAGTCTCGGGAAAGCGTCCTCTTCAATATGAAAATATTCCCTAATGAAGTGCTGTCAATAATTCTAGAAGAAGCTACTCTTCTCAATCTGAACGACGGCCCACGGTGGACTTATGGTCTGAACCAAACACCGGATTCACAGCTCCAGCAGACCATCCGAGGCCATGTGGCGCCCGATGCGCTCAAATGGAATGCTTCCAAGGCCATCCGGCAAGTAAATCGACAATGGCATGATTGGGCTTGTAACTATGCTCTGAAGAACTTGTACGTCTCCAGGTGGAGAGGGAGTGAAAGGTTGGCCATGTGATCATCTCTGCTGTATTTCTTGCTGAGGAATGGGGTAGATGGGCACAGTCTCGCGTTTTGGATACTCTTCGAGGGCGTCCTTCGAGCGTCGCCGTCTACCGGGATCCTTACTACTCGCTGAGATCGGCAATCCAGCTATTCTCTCGCAGTCCTAAGCTGGCTTACTGTATACGTAGGCTATGGTTCAACGGCTTTTATGGAGCAGAGACCATCACGCTCATCTTCAGCATACTTCGACATTGTGATGCTCTGAATTACTTGACCCTCCCATGGACAGCTTTGCGCTACGGTACCGCTGAAGACTGGTCACGGTTACTTTGTCATAATGCAGGGGGGAGACATCTCTCATCCTTGGAGCTGTTGGCCGTCGATCTCAAGGAAACGCAAACGAGGAATCCTGCAAACCAGATAGACAGGAAGCCCTTGCACGATGCCGCGGTCGATTTCAGTGGGCTCGAACGGTTGAAGATCTTCGGGAATTCGAACTTCATGGCGCTTTCCAATGAGGATCTTGTTGCACTGGCGCGAACAGCTGAGAACCTTCGCGAGTTACATGTTACCGGCACGACGAGTCCGATCAGTATCAACGGAATCATGGCTCTAGTAGAAGCATCTCAAGAAAGTTTGCAAATACTGGAGTATTCTCCACTGTCAAAAGATGGGTTTGAACATCCGAATTTAGCTTCCCCACAAGTTGAACGACATACGTGCCAACAAATCCTTCGGTGTAGTCGTCTCAGGAATCTCTCGATTTCAATGCCTTCATTATGCGGAGACCTGTTCTCAGACACCTCTATTCTCTGGAATGGAGAAGTGCAAATCCGGGTCGGCAACATCTGTGGCGAACAAGGCGACTTGAAGGATTCTCCGAAAGCTCTGGAGCGCCTCTGGCATATCCTCGAGCAAACGCGGTCCCTGATGGCCGCCCGGAGAGTGGATGGCGCTGAGCTTTCTATTGAGCTATTCATCAGTGAGTTAGCTCTATTCCACTTACGCCATGGGAAGCTGGTATTGATAATGGTAGATCACTTGATTTTCGAACCTCGATGTCTACTTGTGCATGGCAATTTTGAGCTAGGTGAGGTGCTCTCCGAAGGGACCTGGCCTGCAGAGAGTAGACCATCTAGTAAAGGGCCGTACGGACAAACAGGTCTCTATGGCAAGGATGAGGGGCCTTTTTCCTGCTTGTCGGAGGACTCTTTTGCGGAGGGTTTACGCCGCGGTTATATTTCGTTTTAGTAGTCTACTGGTGGTACATAGGGGGTAGACAAACGATTAAGCTCCGGAGAATTTCGCTGGGAGATTGTACCTTAGTTAGGGTTGCGTGTATTTGCTCAATCATCGAGCCCAAACAACAACCGTAAATGCACACATATTGTCCGTCCCCTGTGTCCTATCATTAAAACACGCTAGCGTTTTCGCGTCCCGGACTGTAAAATACTCTACGCAGTCGGAAGCTCTGGGCTAAATATGCGCAGCGTTGCTCTACAGAGGTCCAACCTACGTCTGCTGAGCACCACAAGCTTGCGTAGATCGAGCTACCAGTTTAGTAGTACTCGGTGTCTTGTCAACCATGAAGTTCGCCGGCCTTGGCTGCTACCTTTGACGAAGATCCACGGACGCGGAGCAAAGTCAAAGGCAACGGTCCCGCTCAGAGATCTTCAGCACGATGGAGGAGAGGTCCGGCAACCGCTACAAGAAACGCAAGATGATGGCCCAGGATACCCCGCCGTTGTCCAGCAGGCTCGGAATAACATGCGGAAGTTCGAAAATTGCGTTTTGCTGACCAGGGTTGGCAGTTTCTATGAGGTGCATATTCTGAGGTGGACTTCTTACTACGGATGCTAATGCTGGTTGTAGCTCTATTTTGAGCAAGCAGATGAATACGGCCCTCTTCTCAATCTGAAAGTGGCACAGAAGAAGACCATTGCCGGCTTGGTTTCAATGGTATTCAAACCGAAATGCGGAGCTATAGAGTGTGCCCAGAGCTAATTAGTACCAGTCAGGGTTTCCCTTCTTCCAGCTGGATCGCTTCCTCAAGATTCTCGTCCAAGACCTCAGCAAATTCGTGGCCATCAGCGAGGAGTTTGCCAACAACGCCTCCGGCAAGGTTAAATCTGGAGGACTACTGTTTGACCGCAAAGTTACAAGAATCATCACACCAGGGACACTGATTGATGAGAAATTCATGGATCCGTATGAAAACAATTTTCTGCTGGCACTGTATCCAACCAGTCAGGATGCGTCTCTGAAAGATCACTCCAAGGAAGTACCGGTTGAGCTCCTCAAGGGTACAACGCATCCATCGCATCTATCACAACCTGTGGGCCTTGCTTGGCTGGATCTTTCCACTGGGGACTTCTTCACACAGAGTATCCATCTAGTGACACTTCCTTCTGCCATAGCACGGATCGGTGCTAGGGAGATCGTACTGAGGAAGGGTCTAGAAAAGAACGTCGAGGATGATGTTTTGAGTCTACTTCATCAAGAACGCCATCTTGTGACGTATCATCCTGCTCAATCAAAGGAGCTTTCATATTCGTCATGGGCGTCTATGTTAGAGAGTCCTCTACCTGCTGAAACCGAGTCGAATTTCACTCCTGAGGAGCTATCAGCTGGCAGCCTTCTTCTAGCCTACGTATCTGAAAGGCTTCAAGGACTAGGGATCAAATTACAACCTCCAGTACGGAGATTTGATACCGAGACCATGGGCATTGACAGAAACAGCATAAGAGGCTTGGAGGTTTTGGAGACGTCTAGAGATGGCGTTGGAGGCGGGAAAGGTAGTTTGTTACATACGGTACGACGAACGGTAACGAAGAGCGGCACAAGACTACTCAAAAACTGGATTGGTAAGTCATCCGAACCTTTCAGATACCAAAGCTCAAGCAATTGGACTCATTCAAGATTCTTGGCACGCTCTTGATTGGTTTCTCCGGTAATGGCCGTCCGTAACTAATTCTCTCAGCTTCTCCCTCCATGTCTCTACCTATAATAAATGCAAGGTTGGATCTAGTGTCCGAGTTCCTCCATGACCAAGCATTCAGAGAACACATTACCAATCTTCTTCGTCGGAGCTATGATTGTCAGCGCCTTGTACAGAAATTTTCCATGGGCCGAGGTGACGGCGATGATATGATGAGTTTACTCAGGACGATAGAAGCAACGAATGGAATAGCTAGCCTGCTAGAAAAACAAGTTTCTTCTCCAGAATCAAGCTCAAGTGGTGAAGGACAAGATTCGCTACCACGCCACTCACTCCAAGCCTTGAGCCGCAGACTGGCCATAGAAGGGCCCAATCAACTTGCGAGTCAAATCGCTGCAGCTATTGATGAGGAAGGATTGATTCAGAGTCATCGCAACGAACAAAGTGACACTGCCAGCATAGTCTCAATGGCCCAGGACGTATTGCAGAGCGAAGGCTCGGCAGAGGACCAAGTTGCCATGTCACGAGTGGTTCGCTCCAAAGACACAAGTAGAACTCCGTCAGAACAAGACGCTGATGAACAAGACACATGGATTATGCGTCGAAGGTTAGCAGGTACATTGTATCGACAAGGGTTTGCTAATTTGAGAGTTTAGTGCAAGTCCTTTACTACAAAAGCTTCACGACAAATTGGTTGATCTGTGCTCAGAAAAGGCATCTTTGACTTCCAACTTGAGAGAAAAACTAGGCAAGTCGAAATTCCCGGTACGCGAGACGTGATAATTGACGGTTCGTGTTACAGGAGCGCAGAGCTTGACCCTACGTTGGACTCCTGGATTTGGCCATATATGCCATATAAAAGGGGTGAAAGAAGTTCGGACATCGCTGGAAGCATCGGCCAATACCCGTGATGTTAAAACTACCAAATCCACTCGATCCTTTTACCACCCAGAGTGGATCAATCTTGGGGCCAGGATCGATCAGGTAAAGCTGCAAATCAAGTCAGAGGAGCAGCGTGTCTTCCAGGAATTGCGTGAGGGCGTTGTACGGAACTTAGTGAAGCTACGACGGAATGCTGCAGTACTGGACGAGCTTGATATTGGTCGCTCTTTTGCAACCCTCGCAGATGAGCAGGGATTTGTCCGCCCTACACTGAAGCCTGTTCCAGATCATAAGATCATTGGCGGGAGACACCCCACCGTCAAGCTTGGTCTCGAAGAAGAAGGCCGAGCGTTTGTTAGTAATGATTGTCTTATTGGTGACAAGGAGCGTATCTGGCTCATTACCGGCCCGAATATGGGTGGAAAGAGCACCTTCCTGCGACAGAACGCCTTGATATCTATCCTGGCCCAAGTTGGTTCATTTGTGCCTGCAGATTACGCAGAGATTGGGCTCGTCGATCGTATTTTTACCAGGGTCGGATCCGCAGATAATCTGTTCCGGGACCAATCTACCTTCATGGTGGAGATGCTTGAGACTGCAGCGATCCTAAACCAGGCTACACCCCGGTCCTTTGTTATTATGGATGAGATCGGACGTGGGACGACGCCTGAAGACGGCGTTGCCGTTGGATATGCCTGCTTACACCACCTTTACCACAAGAACCGATGTCGAACACTTTTTGCAACTCATTTTCATGTTCTAGCGGATATGGCCAAGACCTTTGAGAAGCTGGGTTGCTACTGTACGGACGTAGCAGAGGGATCTGCAGGCTCTTTCTCCTACGTGCACCGTCTTCGAAGGGGTGTTAATAGGAACTCGCATGCTCTGAAGGTGGCGCGTCTTGCAGGTAAGCGTCCTCCAACGGAACTCTGCCAAAAGTTTGACCCAAGGCATTGCAACTGACCATGGAAAGGCATGCCGGAATCAGCAATCGAGACGGCACGGGAGGTGTTGGCAAACCTAGATCATAAGCTACCATCTGCCGCAGGGAAGGCTTTCCACAACGATGCAGCCTCATGAGGCTGGGATCATGGATGTGATGGAGAGCATCGAGCGACAGGCCGTCCTGGCGTCATGGCTAATGCTCGGAAGTCCTTTTCTAAGCTCGACTGAGCACATACTTGTAGGCTAACATCATCTGATGCCCTCCCTATATGAAGTAGAACGTTGTTGAGAAGTTGGCTGAAAAGAGGCTACCATGCCCTTCATGAATTCGGCCGGCGAAGAAGGCGACTATGCACTCTCGCGCATCAAAGAGTGTGTCGGAGCTTGTCGCGGCACGGCAGCTCCGAAAGTGCTGTTTGTGGTGCGACGTGAGATGCTAGAGCATAGGTAGCCTTGGCAGGTTCCAGAGCTGTGGTCTCACCTATCCTGGATACAGAAAAGCTTGATACCATTCAGTGGTACTTCGCCCTCTGCTATTAAGCTTGGTGCCAGAACTCGGGCTTGCCCCTTATAGTCGAGGTAGGTAAGTGCGACTTTCAAGGTTACGCATGAGCATTTCCTTGATTAGTTACGATCGACTCGATACATAGGAACTACCTTGGGTATATATTGGACTATACTACTCTATGATTTATTATGTCGTTACTCAACCATCCCAGGTTGCAAAGTGGTATCAAGATTGCTGCTAAAATTTCCCCAGGCGTTCCTTGACCACCGCGTTCACCGAGGCATACGCTTTATATCCATCCCCATATTCTGCGAACTTGAGAGCACCATATGATTTCTTCTGATGACTGCAGCCCGTATGCTTACTGTGCACGCTAGTCGGCTGACTGCATTGAGTGGTGCTCCGGTTCGAGCAGTCACCCTGCACTCTGCTTACTCCCAACTTCAATCAAGACGCGATTGTCGCTGTTATTCCCACCATCCACCCACCTCTGTGGATGTTTACTGATCTATTGGTGGGCTTGCTTCATTTTCCGAGCATAAGGATACTGAATTCTTCATCTCGCCTATTGTTGTTGTCCCCTCAGCGGAGGCATTCTTTCGCTAGACCGTATAAAGCACTTCCCAACATGGCAGCACAAATTCCCAAAGTAGCCAGAAAGAAAAAGAAGCATTGACTCTCCACTCTGACAACCCATTCAATAATACGAAAAAAATCAAATGCGTCAGGAGGGAATCGAACCCCCGGCTCGTCGAATTCATGTTACTGGCAACTGCGGGTAATGTTTAGCGATGATGAGTTTAGATACAACTTATCCGAGATGCTTACCGACGAATCTGCAGGATGGTTAGTTAGGACCGACCCGACCCGAGGAAGAAGGGGAAACTCACTTTTCCACTAAACCACTGACGCCCTTGTGAATTTGATACTTATTTTCCAACATATTGTCTAAAATGTGTAGAAAACTATCTTGCCTGTGCTTCCCTCGTCCTTGCTCTCTCTCTTATTCTTGCTTCACTTTACTATTTGCAACATTATTGAATCTATTTCAGCGTTGTTGTGCTCGGCAATTACCATAGTATTTGGGAAGGCCGCCTATGATAGAGCCGAATACTACATACAGAGTACAGCCAGAAAAAAGGTAACGGGCGTCCATCATGACCATAGACTCCATAATCAGCAAAAGGCTTCAACAATATATTTACAGCCAATCCAGGCTTGCAATATCTTTCAACGATCCATCAGCTTGAACATCTCGATCATTCCAATCATAATCTCCCGCTAGAGAGTCTTGATCGTTTTCGATTGCTTCGACGTTCTCGCTATCCTGAGCATCTTGCTCGGTTATCCCAACCACATGCTTGATCAGATTTTCGTAAGTTATGAAGTCTATCGAAGCATCAACGGGTTTGTGCCAGGTATTCCTGCAATCACTGCACACAAGCCTGCGTGCTACATATCGTCCCATTGTGCACTCGTACGTAGGGTGCTTGTCCGTCCTTTGTGCATTGCATACACCACATTGAACGGCGACGGATGTGAGTTCTTCATCCATTGGATCTCGATACAGTTGAGAAAATATTGAACGGCTTCTTCTCGTCAAGACTCCTTTCTCTACCCCAAGCTCTCTCATCAACGCGACACAAACTCTCGAAGGACTTCTGTAGTTTCCATTATTATCAGGCTTGCTGAGCATGCCTTCAACGTCTTCGCCAAAGCTCTTTTGAATATAAAGAAGCAGACTTGGTTGCAGCTTTGCAAAAGGAATACATCTACCAGTCAGTTTTTCCTCCTTGAGATTCTGTAGTACAAGATCCCAGGCGCCGACATGTCTCGCCTCTGGTTCGTTCCACCTATCCTCGAAAAGCCGAACTTTTTCTACAAACTCTCCGAGAATTGCTACTACTAGGTTATACTGTGTGTCCATTCTTTGAGCCATTGGTAGTGAAACGTTGTGAAGGATTGTCTCTGGGTGTAAGCCGAACAGCACTATCCGCCAGATGGAGGATCCCTCGTAATGCATGTAGGCATAGTACGTTAGAGATCTAATCTTGATTTCAATCTCCTGAACCTGGAGTGGCAAAGTCTTAAGATATCTTTTCTGATATCGCGCCTGGTTTTTGGACCCAACAATAAGCCAGACCTTGGACTTGGATCTTTCCCAAATGAAATCTGCAAAATTCTCATGAACTTTTCTGTGAGCGGCGGTCCAGAAATCCATGGGGGTTTTGCTCCTGTTTGTCTTGATAACCTCTGCCCTTCTGAAGTATGCCTCGGTTACTAAGTGCTCCATCCTGCCAAATTTATCAACGAGTGCGCGTGTGCAGGGGTTGGTATGGTCTCTTGTTGAGGCGATAGCTTCACCGGAGAATTTCGATAGATTTGTAGGCCAATGCATGAGTACCGTAAGACCGTCGTCAAGAGCTCCAGCAGGCTTGACCAGGCTGATAGGCATTCCTGACACCTTGTGTTCTTCCTCGACAAATTCGTTCCATCTGTGCTTGAGCACTACAGGATCCATTTGCTCGATGTCACCGTAAAGGAAGTCTTTCACTTTAGCTCGGATTTCGGACGGTAAGCTCTGGTAAAAGATTTTTCGCAAATTCTTTAACAAATTCAGAGTTGCTGAGTTCTTCGGAAATTGCGATCTTGACGATTGCGATCTTGAAGTAGGCTTGGTGACTCTGTACATAACTTGGCCTCTGTTATTGACCTGATCAGTCGGAATCATATGCGGGGTTCGTGGTTGTGCGGCCGCCATCAAGCTATCTTGTAACCTCTTGTCGTTTTGTATTTTCGCTAATCGATCTCTTTCCTCCAGGCTTTTTCGAACGACTTGACCGGGTGGCTTCGGCTGAAACTTTAGTGGCTTGGGAGTGGGAGCCATGGCTTTTCAGGATTGAAGATGGAAGAGAACAGTGAAAGGCTTTGACGAGTGCCTAGGAGAAGGGGAAGAAGAGAAGGAGAAGAATGTTCGATGAATGGGAGCCACAAGAAGAGCGGGCAAAAGAAAGAGAACTCGTAGGACGAGTCCTCACAAGGAGAGAGGGTAAAGGAAAGAGGATTCGTCCTACGAATCCTCACCAGAAGAACAGGTAATGATAAATACTAATGACACAGCAGATAGACTACTCAATACTGTGCTTTTCGAACCGGACGAGAAGAGAAAAGAAGAGCCAGAGAAAATGGATATGGAACTGGTACACAGCCCGCTTACCTTAATTCACGTGCTATTCCCCAGACTTCGTTCACACTTTATCATGATCACGTAACAGCCGCCCTACCTTTCCTACTTCGGCAGGCAAGTTGCCGATATGGGCAAGGCTCCATGAGTAGCATTTCCGCGGACTTACGTCAGTCTAGAACGGAAGTGAAGTGTTTGATGAGAGGGCACTAGGATCATCTTGTTTGAGGGAAGGTATCGGCAGACACGGCCATACGAACGAGCCTCTCATGGCTAGGGATGAACAAGACAGGCCAACAGAGCGTGTAGCAGATAGACTTAGAACCAGCCATGAAAGAACGACTAGAAGGAGATCAGAGTTACAAGGGCTAGTGCACGAGGGAAATAGGCACATAGGTAGCTACCTTACGTTAATGGAGTTCTCCTTGTCGACAGTTACAAGACAAGACAGAACGTTAGAGCTTACAACAGACCTGGGAATGAAGGTCTTAAGGTGACAATGTTCAGAAATCCAACTGCGAATTGTAGAAGATATGGTAACATCCACAGAGTCTCAGTCTATACATGTCAGGTCTTCGGGATAGCGCAATTCGCAAGTGGGAACTCACCAAAGTAACAACCATCACATACCTTGGTTCCCTCGCCGTGTCTTCACTTCCTCTGTCTTCTCTACCATGACAGTAACTGCAGAGATCGAATGGGTTCCCAAAACGAAGCGTCCCACAATCATCCATGCCAAAAGGAGTAATGAGAAGGCATCAAGTAGGTCGTAAACTACTCTTGTGGAAGAAAAGCATGAGTTGAAAGCCAGTCCAAGACACATTCTGTCAATCAAACGAGAGATATGAAGTAACGAAGTGAATCCACCGAGACTTGGGCTATTAAACAGTTGGTTTTTTGGTTTTACTCAAAACTTACCTGAATGCCGGGAAACTGTGCAGCTAACCTTACATGGTTTACTTATGATTGGTTTCGGGCCTAGTGTGGTTTTGTAAGTACATAAGTCTCAGCTCACGTTACCTACCTTACCTTACCTTATATCAATATCAGACATAGCAACAGCAAGTAACTAATGGGGTGAAGTAGATAACCCGACTAACCAGGCCAATGAATTAATATTTAGACTTCCTATCCGTGCCCCACCCTAAGCTCATTAAGCGAATAGTGCGGGGTAGAGGAAAATAGGGGTTTCTTCGCAATAATCCCCAATTGCTTCAAAAATTAATGAAACTTCCCTCCCCTTCCTGTGTGTTGAAGCAATAGGAGCTGCAGTAGGAGCTGCAGTAGGAGCAGGAGGAGTAGTCGTTCAATTAGGAACATAGTTCCTAATTAGGAACATAGTTGTTGCAGTGTCGTTACACTGCCCGCTAGCCAGGTTGAGTCTAGCGTCAATTGCGGCACAAAACCTAGATAGGTAGCTTACTGCTGTACACTTCATCACTGTGTATGCCCTCTTCGCTCCCCCTTCCTATGCATGTAGAGTCTCTCAGCAGGCCTCAGTTTTGCAGGCTGCTAGCCTCGTACACTGTTCAGAAGTGCACCCATAGGGTGGGGGGTGAATCAGTAAACAAATGTTTTGGTGGGGTGCCTAAATAAGGTAGACTTAGCTTCGATGATTCTGATATGGCAGCCATAACAACGGTTTAAGGAATATGTAGTGAAACTTTTTCTCAATATCATCTTATGAACATCATATGGGATCGATCGAACCTATGATGCTACATTTTCTTGCATTTACGGCACTTTGTACTATCTATCAATTTACTTCACGAGAGCAATGAAAATTTACCGTGAACAGAAATGCGCACACTTCAAGTTCCTTCCTCAAAGCTTCTTGATTCTGCGGTTCAGAAAAGGTAATTGTTACGAAGTATGTCGGGATTGAATAGGGCCTAGGGATTCCGATACGTGGTCAAGGAACAACGAAGTTCCGAATCGGAATCTGCTAGAACATTCCATCTATCCGAGCACTTCCGATACTCAAGCAAGCCTGCTTAGCCCCTTTGTTTCGCCCTACTATAAATACAGCTCGGAACCCTTTGCTTCCTTCTGTATTCTTGATATCCTAGTTATAGCTACCTCTATTGATCAAACATTCTACCCACGCACGCTCTCTGGTTAGATTCTAGGCACGGTCCCAACAGTAATGTTGACTCTTCTAAACCTCGAAGAACCTCTGCTGTCCTCTTCCCACTAAACTAAACCGATGTCAGCAAAGGATATGAGGGAAGTAGAAGGAATTCTGCTCACCCACTAACGCCTCGATGAAATCAATTTTTCGTAATGTGGTTTATATATGTAAAAACAAAAAAGTCAGCGAAGATGCTGAGTCATATCTCGATTTTGATTTTCGCTCAAAGTGTACGGTGTATCTGTTTTTTTTTCTTTTTTCTTTTTCCCCCTTCATTTTAACGTGCTTATGCAGCCAAAGGCTGTGAAGCACAGCATACTATCTACGTATATAGATACACATAGAGTCGTACTGACGATGTATGTAGTATAGAAAAGCTCTCTGCGTGAAACAGGCTCTTAGAGCTAAAAAACCACACTGTTGTTTATTCTAGTAGTCGCTGTAACCTGAATCCACTTTCCATACCGAGTCAGATGAGCTCAAGTAAATCCTGCTGCAAGCAGCCGGCTCAAAATTCTAGATAGTATATCTCGTAGATCAGTTGTACATTGTGCAATCACATCGATAAAATGAGCGACGAAGAGCTATGCTCGAGATTGCGAGCTGACCGTGCGAGTAACAGATCACGGGCTCCGTGTTGTCGTGAACTGTCTACATATATGACCAAGTGGTCACAACTCGAAATTGTGAAAGCTGGCCACTTCGACGTGGGCTTTCGAATTGACTGTATGGCCACCTAGCTGGGCGGGCTAGATAGGCTTTGGTCTATGTATGTGGAAGCTGATCACTTCGACGTGAGCTTCCGTTCGCTGTTTGGCCACATGGTCATCTAGCCACGTGGACTTTTCGACTGGGTATGAGCTGTTACTGCTCTGTCGATGAGATTGTTCAGCTCTTCTGACAAGCATAGCTTGAAGAAGGTTCGTAGCCAGTACCTCGTACAGGTAAATCTCGTTGCGGCCTCTGTGTATCTGTTGTTACTTCAGTACGAATTTTTCTCTCTCGAAACATTGCGGCTACTCAAAGCGATAAATCGGATGTTTGCAATCAATTGTTACGGATATTCTATTGTTACGGATATTCTATCACCCGATGACTAGACTACTTAGAGCCTCTGGCTACCTTTGACAATCTATATCCTTTTACTATACACCCAAATAGGCCACCTTCGGTGATGACCCTAATAACCATGTTACAACGAACGTTTCTTTGATATGCCCCTTGACTGATTCAGCAAGTTTCGATTTGTTCGGAATTGTCGATAAGTTCCATACGAGGTAACGGAACGCCTGTCGTAGTTTATCTACGACCAGGAAATTTTTGTAGTGGGGAATGTACAGTATACGGGGTCGCCATTTCCGATTGCTCTGCACTACGTCTTATTAATTATGCACAGGCATGTGCAGTGTAGTATTGATTTAGAATTTGCCGAGAGTCTCACCAAAATTGAGTGTAAATCTTCAAATAGAGCAGAATTCGTAGAAATCAGTAGAATCAATTATACTGCACTTCGTACATGATCTGAATGTCATATAGAGCTTCATATGTGACCCATCCAGTGCTCCATATGTAGTATATTCAGTGCTCCATATGTGGTGTACCCAGTGCTTCATATGTAGTATATTCAGTGCTCCATATGTAGTATGTCCAGTGCTCCATATGTGACGTACTCAATGCTCCATATGTAGTATACAGGACTTACACGGCAGAATGAACAAAGATTCAAAACACACGTTGAATTAGAATCGAAGAATTCATGAATGAGACGATTATGAGCACAGCAGGTACAGATGCGTTGAGACATGAAAAAGAGATAAAGATTGATATATATAAATCGTGTACAATGTAGGTAACGTCAGGTGCAGGTAAGTAATGAAAGTATGAAGGTATGTACGGGTAAACATCCTCAGGATATGATCTCAGCCAGTGATAGTAGGCGTGGAGCCAGACCAAAATCTAAAGGGCTTGAAAGCGGTGGCGGATGCTGATATAGTAGATGCCAGGTGGTTGAAGATATGAATCATAAGGATTAAGTACAAAGATGGGGAGACCTAGAAAAGTAAACCCTGAGAACGTTTGGTCAGTATTCACAATGTTCGGCTCCGGAAAAGGTAATGTAAGTCCTGCAATCTATCTGCGGCTCCCTCGATCTCTTGGAAGCCTGACGTCCTCCGGAAACTGAATAATTTTCGCCGTATATCCCTTCAAGTTATCAGATATCCTTTGAACTATGAAATCTATTTTAAGGACTGCTCAAGACCTTTAACTCATAAACGAGGCGGATGTCTTTCTGGAAACGTTGTTTCCTAAGCACTTAGAATCTTCAGAAGAGTATCATCGTGATTTGCCATTGTGAACGCCGCTAGCCCAATTGGCCTTCCGTTAAAGTCGAGATACGACAACGGCATCGTTGCGGAAGGATACCCTGCTCTCGAGTTAACAGTTTAGTCTGATCCTTGCTTCAAGCAACGGCACGCACCAGCAGCAGATACTAAGAGGTTATAGGCAGAGTCAGCGGGGGCGATAATGACATCAGGATTCCACTTCTTCAGGTTTGTGTCAATGCCTCTTTCATCCCCAATAAGTCTTGCGTGTGTCAGGAATTTATTGTGAACATCATTATTGGCCGCACCGACCAACAGCTCTTGATTTGAATATCCTGTGGAAGAACTAGTCTACTTCAGTCACAAGACTGTTGACTGGGCAGCACCTTGAGGGAGCTCCTTTGCAGAGTGGTCCTCGTTGAACCGAACAAGCTCGTTCGAGTTGCCAACTTTAGCCATACCAAGACCAGCAAGATACTCATTGATATGCTCCTTGGAATCCGCACTTAGATAAAAATACTTTAGCTTCATGGTGTGTCCGTGGCTGATAAAATTACTCTAAAGTGCATACATGCTTTGTTCTCCATCGACGTTCAGCGCATCAGGGGAAATAAGTGATACCTTGTGGAATTTTCCTGCTAAATATTTGATTTGCTGATGAGCTCTTCTTGTCTTCTTCACCCGTATTTGTTCTGCTAATGACTAAAGAATACTTCGGGCAGCCAGATACTATGTGTTCACTCGCTGATTTGACGGGCTTTTGTAAATCCTCACCCAAAAATCACTCCTCGGGGTCCAGCACGCCTACTCGAAGATCGGCTCAATTCCCAGGAAGACACTGAGCCTACCGACGAGTGGATGGCCTCTCTTTAGGGTCAACCAGGATATCTAACAAGTTTGCAGGATCTTCGACGCTTTTCGCCATAGGACCAGCTGTGTCGAAGAGCTTGGAGACAGGGATTATTCCCTCTTGAGATACAAGTCCTAATGTCGGCCGTATGGAGAAAAGTGCTGCTCTGGTCGGTGGAGTAAATCAGAGAACCACAAGAATCGGTTCCAACAGCCAATAGGTTATAATCAGCACTTACGCCAACTGCTGAACCGGTGGACGACCCCCTGGGCTCAGAATGTTGTCAGTTGGCCTGAATGGCTACTTTAGAACCTCTAATATCTACTGTATGACCTAAGGAGTGTCTTCAATATCGACATCTCTCTGGGTATAGGCTGATTGAGTCTGGCCACCAAGCGCAGACCATCCAGCCATGGGATTTGCTCCCCTGGAAAGATTGTTTGTCGGCATACAACTTCGCAAAGCCCACAGCAATAGACGGTGAAGACTACGGGCTGGTTCACAAACAGGAATACACAGTCTTTTAGGCAGAGTTCCTACGAGGCTGATCTTGAGAATAATGCTTACTTGAAGTTTGCCAACTCCTATGAGCACCTTGGAGTAAGCCTGCTTAACCACTAGAAGAATCTCGAGGGTAGAATACCGATAATTGAGCCTTTCCGATAACGATCAGTCCTGCAGACATCATCTACTAGACTTGTTGATATGGTAAAGTCTGAAAAGCTAATCAGCAACGCACTTGTTCAACAATAGAGGCGTGTCTCGACGGCTGCGAGCCCACAAGAGCATGGCTTCCAGCTGTTGTGTCCATCCCTAGATCTGTGTGTGTCGCGATATTGTCCTGTTGTTGTCAATACCTTGACTGGAAGTAAAACCCCTGATTTCACCTTTACTAGAACTAGAATTCCGCGTAACGATCCTCTAATCTGACCACGAAGTCGTTCCCCGTCCAACAATGCAGCATGAGTATGCGCTGACGATGCTAAAGTAAGCATGGCTTTCAAGTAGGGGTCGTGTTTGATATTCTGATCAATATATATCTTGCAAAGCTTCATGCTGGTTATCTTCTTGGCTGATAGCTGTTCTTGTAATTGCCAGTGCTGTCGCTGTCAAAGGATCGAACATGGCCATTTTCTGACCCGCAAATCTGGAGGAAAGAATACTCCTAGGTTGGAGAAGGAAGCACACAAAAGAACAACATAGTGCACGTGACGATCACTCTTCTGCTTATCTGGACCATTTTGTAAAGGTATCATCCTAGTATTGTTTAAGATACTAACTGAAGACTTTATGAATAATCGAAGAACAGATGCGCATTATAACGACATCTAAAACAGCCATAAAATATACCTTATGATATTTGAGTACAGCCTCACTATGGATTGATTTTGTAGTTTGTAGCGGATACCTCGGATCACGGGAGCGCGATGATGATGACTGATGTCATGCAGGGTTCCGTCCTCGGGTGTAAATTAGGGTCCTAATTTCGGACAAAGTCCCATGCAAAGAAATCAGCGAATCAGACATGGATCAGAAGCATCGAGGAAATTCGTCAATTAACCCTGAATCTACGAGAACCTCTTACTCTCGAACGTCGACAGCGTCAGCTTCTATCTTCGGCTCGGAAGTCTTCTCGATTAGTGACTTAAGTACATCATGTTCAGCTGGCATGCATTCAAATGAGGAACTGTTGCCTTTATCACAACGTTGAAACTGTTCCACGGCTCCTCAAGAGCCCCGCAGTCTCCTTGACCCACGGACGGTCAAACGGCGTGACCGAGTATTTTCTTTCACCACTATTGTCGCATTGAAGCGTCACAACTTATGGGCAGACGCTTAGGTTCAAACCCTTCTGACGACGAGAAATTACAGCAACTGAGCATTGGGCGAAACGTTGGCTGGCATCATTGCGCTTATATCCTCGGTCAATTAGGTATCCTTCCATTCTAAGCCACCAACGCCTCCGCACTGGAGGATCAAAATACAACATTAGCGACGTAGCCTCTTACTTCGGATTCTTTCTTACACGATGCCAGCGGCACGCCCGACTTTCATCGACGTCCGGCCAAGGAAAAACGATACTATGGCAACGGGTCTGGTCTCACCACGTGGTATACCTTCTCCGCGAATCGGTTATTATGACGGCGAGATCCCTCCACAAATGTCCCCGCTGGACGCATTCGCTGCTCAGAGTAGGCTTCTGGCCAAGCAGCTTGATGAGAGTAAAAGGGACGGCCGACGAGTTAGTCGGCTGCCACCCTTGATGATTGCGAACTCGCTGGCGAATTCTGGGTATATGAGGTCCAGATCAGCAGACACTGGAGATGCTACACTGGAGAAAGATAGAAGATCAAAAGATGGAGAGCAAAGTGGAAACACACCGGAGGTTGAAGACCCTGACTTCAGACCCAAATCCTTCTATCCCCGAATGAGTGGCATCCCGCAAATAAGTGATGAGAGATATGAATTTTTAGGCCCCTCACCAGACGACCAACCGTTTGTGACTCCTGCTGAATTTCGCCCACCCTTCGTTCCTAGGGATTACTTCGGGTCTGCCCGGCGTCCATCTCCGGAGCCTGGGGCTTCGATTCGCGACAGTCCAGAGACGATGGAACAACCTTCTTGGGTCAAGCCACAACGGAGTCTTGACTCACCGCAGCTAAGGACGGATGTGCGAGGAGGATTGTTTACGGACTCTGCAAACGCTCTTGCGCCATTAAGATCTCCACAAGTATGTCACGCCGCGAGTATTAGATCAGTTCCTGTGGATAGCTCGGATGATGAGTTGAGCGCTTCCACTGGCGGTTCGTCAGTCTCACAACATCGAAAACTGTCATCTAGTAGTGGTCTGTCCACGACACACTCGCCTTTATCGCCATTCATCCAGGGTCATGGGCGTTCGCCATCACAAACCTCCGAATTTTCCGTTGGTGGTTCGCGCCTTGCTCGCCCAACCTATAATTTTTCGAGACCACTGAGCAGAGGGAGTCGGCCTTCCATAGATGCGAGACGTGAGCCGTCCTTCGACAACCGCCCGTCTGTGGATGCAAGACGTCAGCAGTCTTTCGACGGTCGGCCTTCCATGGAATCGCAATCGCGGCAACCATCTTCCGATCGTAGGCCCCAGATTGACATGATGAGACAGGCGTCTGCAGATAGTCAGCCATTCATATTCACCGATGACGGTGTACACACGCCGATGAGCATGGACAACGAGCAATTTTTCGACCCTAGTGATCAGCAGGACGCACCAGCACCCTCGTACATATATGCTAAGTATTCATTGCCCCGTGGCCGGATGCTCCAGCGAGATTTAAGGGTTCCCGAAAATAACCAAGTGCCTCTATTCGAATGGGCACCACCTTCTGTGCAAAGCGAGGTCTTATCGGCCAGGCAGCCTACCAGAGGTAGAGGCCACACTGAACCATCACCAACTGGTTCCGCAAAACCTAACATGGAGATTCCTAAAATCCCCGAGCCGTCAATTGTTGAGCCAAGCCGGACATGGCCAAGCGGACCGCAATTTTCTCCCAGTGATCCAAGTCGACCAATACAAAACAGACCACCACCTAATCCTACCATAAATGAAACACCATCCGAATCTTCGGCTTCAACGCGTTCTACCAGTACAATCAAACCACGTCCCCGACGTGCAGTAGTAAATTCTATGGACCTCAGTGCGGAAGATCATTTGGCCAAAGGAATCGAATCACATGAACGAGGAGATGTCAAGGAGTCGACCTACCATTTCCGCCTTGCAGCAAGACAGAACCTTCCAACAGCCATGCTCCTGTATGCGTTAGCATGTCGACATGGCTGGGGAATGCGTCCTAATCCACAAGAAGCAGTGCAGTGGCTACGAAAAGCTGCAGATTCGGCTAGCCTAGAGATTGCAGACGAGAAAGATGCAAACCCCACTGATCTGCTAGACCAGAAAACCAAGAGGGCCCAATTTGCGTTAAGTATCTATGAACTGGGTGTCAGTCATATGAACGGATGGGGCATAGAGCAGGACAAGTCTCTAGCTCTTCGGTGCTTTGAAATTGCTGGCAATTGGGGAGACGCAGATGCAATGGCCGAAGCTGGGTTTTGCTACGCTCAGGGCCAGGGGTGCAAGAAGGACCTGAAAAAGGCTGCCAGATACTACAGGATGGCGGAGGCCAAAGGAATGAGTATGGTTGGCAATAGCTGGTAAGAGCACGGTGATATCGCAACCGTCGTCGCTTCCAGTCACTGACTTTCACAGGATCTACAAACCAAAATACGCCGATGATGACGATGACCGCCAGGGGCGAACGGCCGACATAAGCATTTCTGAGAAGAAACCTCGGGACAAGTCGAGAACACGGACTATATTCGGAAGGAAGAAGTCAATGGTTGATGGCACCAAGTCTTGAAAGCATTTCTTACTCCTTGCGTCTTTGTTGTTACATATACCCTTGCTCTGACTAGTAATTCTGGTAATACTTCAGGTCTAGATAGAGATCTAATAATTTGAGCTTGAAATATCCAACTGAGCTGGCCCAGATCATGATCGTAGAGTCACAGAAAATTTTGTGGAGACAATTACCGGCTTCACCGTTCCTATCTAGTTCCCACAGCTCTAACCGCAGATCATGCGAAAACCATCACATCGGGCATCCCACTTACAATGACGAATTTCGAGCCCCTGCGGAATGACCTGCTCCTCCGAGCGGCTCGAGGTGAACGCGTGGAAAGGCCCCCAATATGGGTGATGCGCCAAGCAGGTCGCTATCTGCCCGAATACCACGAGGCTAAAGGCAACAATGATTTCTTCGCTTGCTGCCGCAACCCCGAGATCGCATCAACGCTGACCCTGCAGCCGATTGAGCGGTATGCACGACTCATCGATGCGGCGATCATATTCTCGGATATCTTGGTCATACCGCAGGCGATGGGGATGACGGTGGAGATGCTGGATAAGAAGGGACCACATTTTCTGAATCCGTTAAGGTCGCCGAGCGATGGGCAGTATGAGGAGCTGCTTAGACGGGACGTGGATGTGCAGAAGGAACTGGATTATGTGTACAAGGCTATTACGCTGACGAGGCAGAAGCTGAAGGGGCGGGTGCCGCTGTTTGGGTTTTGTGGGGCGCCGTGGACGTTATTTTGCTACATGGTGGAAGGAGGGGGGAGCAAGCTCTTCGTGCAGGTGAAGACATGGATTTACAAGTATCCGAGTGAGAGCAAGAACCTGTTGCAGAAGATTGCGGAGCTGTGCGTAGAATATCTTGCCCTGCAGGTCAAGGCTGGGGCACAGATCGTTCAGGTCTTCGATTCTTGGGCTGGGGAACTGTCACCGGGTTCGTTCAAAGAATTCTCGTTACCCTACCTGCGACATATCTCGCGAAAACTGCCGGATCGCTTGCGTGAATTGAACCTGGAGCTAGTTCCTATGGTGGTGTTTGCTAAAGGCGCATGGTATGCCTTGGACGACCTCTGTGCGTCAGGGTATCAGGTCGTTGGGCTAGATTGGCTTCATGATCCGGCAGAGGCAGTCAAGACTACTGATGGCCGAGTCGTTCTACAAGGTAATGCTGATCCTGGAATATTGTACGGAAGCCGAGAAGCCATTACTACTGCTGTAGAGAAGATGATTACTGGGTTTGGGGGTGGGAAGCAAGGGTGGATTGTCAACTTGGGGCATGGTCAGTTTCTCCGATTCTAAGTGAAAGATAGTCTTTGACACGCTGGTTAGGTGTCACCCCGTTTGTTGACCCTGAGGACCTGAAGTTCTTTTTCCAAGAGATACATCGTCTTACTGGAGCAGCTACCTGACAAATAACAAAATTATGATGATAATGCTTGATAGATTATGGTCCAAAAATACCATATATGTACAACTTTATACTCTACAACCTAGGTTCACTCTCCAATGTCCTCATTCCTATAATTGTTTCTTTGATCAGAAATGGGTTCCCCGCAACATCAGCAGACAAGAGAAAGGTCTAATTCAAACTCACCACACTTCCGGTTTCTCCTTCATAAACTTCTGCATCAAATCCGTGCACTCTGCGCTTCCAAGTACCACGACCTCAATACCCCTCTGCTTGAGATACGCCTCGCCGCCGACAAAACTCTTATTCTCCCCGATAACCACACGGCTGACCTTGTACAACACACAAGCACCAGTGCACATGTCACAAGGCGAAAGCGTCGTATACATCGTAGCACCCTTATAAGCGGATGCCGGAAGTCTACCTGTGTTCTCCAAGGTCGATATCTCCGCCTGAGAACCTCATCAATTAGACATCTGTTGCCCTCGGTTTTTCAGAACACTGGTAGATCGTACATGAAGCGTTGCGCTGCCTTTTTGTACTCTCATATTGTGCCCTCTACCCAATATTTTGCCATCCTTTGAAACTAGACATGCGCCAATCGGGACTCCGCCTTCCTCAAAGCCTGCCTTGGCCTCTTCTACCCCCGCGAGGAAGCCTGGATCGTTGTCCATTGTATGTATTTACTGAAGAGAAACTGTCCTGAGTGCGAGCAAAGAATCGATAACGGTATCACCTTGAATAGGCTAGTCTCGATCCTAGTTCAGTCCTAGGGTAGCCTGCGCGGCTCTTCAGGGTTTCAGGTGGTTTACATCTTCGGCATTGCATTTACGAATCTCAACATTCGGTCTTTGAGTTTGACTACTTAGCTCGGTGTTGTTCAGTTTACATCGGCTGGTCGTGTTGAACGAAGTGTTATCGAGACTTTACTACCAATTAATCAGCTGAGAAGATTCACGCAAGGCTGACACTGCTGATCGGAGGTAGAACTCGTTAGAATCGCGGCGAAAAGCTTATTTTTGCAAGCGAAGCGACCCTTTTCTTAGACACTTCAACCTTTCGTCGCCTGCATAATCACTGCCAGTCTCAGACCTTTACCTTACAGAACCGTTTTTCACAGAGGGATATTACCTCCTTCACAAAGCTTCTCGAACGAGTTTGGATTTCTCGGGGAGTTACGTTAGGTGCGTGTCAGCAAGACCAGGCTGTTCGGTGCAGGAGCTCGAACTGGTGCAGGGTCACTGGAGTATCGATAACTGCTGACGTTGCTTCGACTCAGAGATCTAGAATTTGAGACAGCGACTACTAAGGCCGAAGTCAATAGATAATTCTTTTACACCGTGTGACAACTACATACTATAAAGTCTACTTACCGGTAGCGAGTCGGCAAGATGGTCAAGGAGACAAGATACTACGATGTGTTGGGGGTATGTTGTGATATACTTCCCGTTGCACAAGATTTCTTGAGGAAGAAATACTAACATTCCGATTCGTTCAAGGTCTCTCCAGATGTTTCTGAGTCGCAACTGAAGTCCGCTTACAAGAAGGGAGCACTAAAACACCACCCAGGTACATCTGATGCTTTATATGGTCTATGACTAAAAACTAAAGTATCACGCTACAGACAAGAACGCTCATAATCCAGATGCCGCAGATAAATTCAAGGAATTATCAAAAGCATATGAAGTCCTCGCAGATCCCCAAAAGCGCCAACTCTATGATCAGTATGGCGAAGAAGGGCTAGAACAAGGTGGAGGTGGTGGAGGTATGGCAGCCGAGGATTTATTCGCTCAATTCTTTGGTGGCGGCGGCGGAGGGTTCGGCGGCATGTTCGGCGGTGGCATGCGTGATCAAGGCCCCAAGAAAGCTAGAACGATTCACCACGTCCACAAAGTCTCACTTGAAGATATTTACCGAGGCAAAGTATCGAAGCTGGCTTTACAAAAGTCAGTGATTTGCCCAGGTTGCGACGGTCGTGGTGGCAAGGAGGGTGCCGTTAAGACCTGCAGCGGCTGCAACGGTGCTGGTATGAAGACGATGATGCGTCAGATGGGCCCAATGATTCAACGATTCCAGACGGTCTGCCCGGATTGTCAAGGAGAAGGAGAAATTATTCGGGAAAAAGATCGTTGTAAGCGCTGCGGCGGAAAGAAGACAGTTATCGAGCGAAAGGTGCTCCATGTTCATGTTGACAAGGGAGTCAAGAGCGGTTTCAAGATCGACTTTCCCGGCGAGGGAGACCAGTCACCGGGGGTTTTACCAGGTGATGTCCAATTCGAGATCGAGCAGAAACCGCATAGTCGCTTCCAGCGCAAGGACGACGATTTATTTTATCATGCCGAGATCGACCTTCTGACTGCGTTGGCTGGTGGAACAATTCATATCGAGCACTTGGATGATCGATGGTTGACCGTTACAGTCCAGCCTGGAGAGGTTATTAGTCCAGGTATAGCCTTCTCCACTGAGATGCATTCAGAGAGATACTAACACTTTGCAGGTGAGGTCAAGATGATCCGCGGCCAAGGTATGCCTTCGATGAGACATCATGACTATGGGAACCTTTACATCCAATTCGAGGTGAAATTCCCACCGGAGAATTTCAACACACCGGAGAAGATCCAGATTCTGGAGCAGATCTTGCCGCCTCGCGCAACAACAAAGGAACCGCCGGCTGATGCCATGGTCGACGATTTTAATCTCGAACCAGTCGACCAAGGTGGACAACGAAGAGCTCAAGGTGCCGCAAGTATGGAAGACGATGAAGAAGATGGTATTCCACAAGGCGCCGAGAGGATGCAATGCGCCTCACAGTAATGCGAATACGATACGCCTGATGAAAAACTGAATGGATGCATACAAGCTACCATGACTTGACGGAGTGATGCCTCATCAAGCATCGCGGCATGGCTTTACGAGGCTCTACGAGGAGACCACAAGGCTTTCCCCGGCATTACTGTTTGCGCCCCTCAAACATACAGCATCAACCGTGGAACATGGAGATACGCAGAACATGGTGCATTTCAGGTCATTGTGTGGGAATGCTTATGAAAGCGTGTTTCCTAGCACCCGAGTCGATAGATTTCTTGCAGGCGGTGTCATCTTGCTCCTTTCGCTAGAGGCATACTTTCTTCCTTGCTACGTGCATGGCGTTCATAGAGAGTATCTATTACAGGGAATGAAGAGATTTTCATATCAAATGCATAATCTATAAAACACTCAACGCCCAATCATTTCCCCCTCCCCTACCCCGCTCGACCTGCCACAAATTCACCCAAAACATGCCCACCGACTCCCCCATTTCTATCCACACACACACACCCCCTTACCCCACCCTCCTCCACCACCTTGCCCCCCACCTCCCCTCCTCCCTCGCCCTCTTCCGCACCCTCACCCACCCTCTCACCTCCACCTCCCCTACCGCTCACGTCCTCGCTACCTTCCCGCCCTCAACCCTGCCACCAAAACGCTGGGCAGCAATCTACGTGGACAGAGCGCGAGCGCCAGAGACCGAAGCGTGGCTGTTCAGCACGTATGAAGTGCGGTTGCACAAGTCGTCGGAGAAGGAGAGGTGTGGGAAAGGAGATGCGGATGAGGAGGGCAACGACGACGAAGAAGCCGAAGAAGCAAAATCCCACCTCCTAGCCCTCTTCCGCGCCGTCTCCTCCCTCCCGCCCAACCGCGACCAAAACCCCTCCCGAACCCTAACCCTCGGATCCCTCCACTCCGCCCTCGTGCCCCTCCTCGCAGGCCCTCCTACGCACACCCTCACGCCCCGCGCCGTTATAGCTCGCTCGCCCGATAGCGATGTCGCGGACGCAGCCGGAGGAGGGGCCGTGCTCTCGCAAATCTCAACCGAGTACGGGAAATGGCTCATCCGCACCACCACTGCGGCCGTGGTGCCCGAGAAGGCAAAGCTCCCGCACGGCTATGTCTTTGCGGCGCTGGAAGCGGAGGATCTGTGCGTGGTGATGGCGAGGACGGAGATTCCGAAGACGGTGGAGACGCTGTCGCGGCTGAGGGGTTTGGGTGTGCGGGAAGTTGCGAGGGAAGGTGGGGGTGGGGGTGATGGGGGAGGGGAGGGGAGGCTGGTGGCGTGGGGGTTCGTGGGTGTGGATGGGTGTTTGAGTACGTTGCATGTGGAGGCTGCGGAGAGGGGGAGGGGGCTGGGGAAGGCGGTTGCGGGGAGGTTGGTGGGGATGGTTGGAGACAGTAAGGGGGAGGGTGGTGGTGAGGGTGGTGGTGGTGGTGAAGATGGGAGGGGGTGGGTGAGTGGGGATGTGGCGGTGGGGAATGAGGGGAGTGAGGGGGTGATGAGAGGGGTCGGGGGGAAGAGGGGTTGGACGGTTAGGTGGGTGGCGGTGGACTTGGAGAGGTTGTGACCTGTGAGTCGTCTGGATATTGCTCTCACCATGTTTATGGAAGCAGGGAGTTGGCGGTTCGTTGCGGCATTGCACATATAGGGTTCACCGGTTCGACTAATTAGATAGGATTTGAAACATTTCAATCTTCCTGATCCCGATCTCCCGCTCTCTTCCTAAGGCTCTCTACCCCATACGAAAGCGTGAGCAGCGACGGGATCCGGCGAGCATAACCGTCAATTCCTGCCACGGTTTTCTCCAACCCTGTATCCCTCTCCCAACGCCCTTCAGCACCATCCGCAACGAGTTTCAAGGCTCCTATCATAGTTCGCGATGTTGTCATGCCACGTTCGTCTCGGTGCATGCATTTCTTGGTGGAGAATGGGCGGTGGTAGTGGTCGAGGCTGTAGATGATTGCCGAGTGGGATGGTAAGGTTGCTACGTCGAGGAGGTTGCCGTCAAAGGTTTGGAAGGAGTCGAAGGTTAGGATTGAGGAGTGGGATAGGGTGAAGATGAGGAGGGTGGGGAAGCTGGGGGGGGTTTTGTTAGTAGGTAGGAGGTTTGTGCGTGTAGGGTCGACTCACGCTTCGAGAGCGACGAATATATGACCGGGGTGGGAAGGGGATGGAGTCGTGTTTTTTAAGGCCCAGATACCAGAGACGGCGATTTTCCGCTCCTCGCCATCTATATTCAAGCAATCGGTACCGGCTGAGCCTTCACTTGCCAGATACTCATTCCTGAAAGTATCGACCGGGCCTTTCGTTTCCAATTTCTCCATGAAGGGTTCACCATCGGCATGACACGTATCGGGCACAGGTACCATGGACCCAGGTTGATGTAGACTCGCCACAAAGTCAACTTTAAAGGCCTCTAACGGACCCTTCAAGTCTACTTTTTGACGTATGGTCCCCGTGGGCCAGTCCCAAATCAAAAGGAAATCATCACCTCCACCGGAGATGAGGGTTCGCTTGTTCCAATCGGGGACGCATAGCTTGCTGACGAACTCTGTATGGCCGAGGCAGTAGCCTTCGATGACGTAGGTCTGAGGTATACCTCTGGAGACGCGGATGTGTTCGTCCCGATCTGCGGTGAGTATGTAACTGCGTGGTCGAGGAGAGGAGGAAGTTTCGTCGGTGATGGTGACGCTTGCTACATCTGTCAGGAGAGAGACGTGGCCAAGAAGGAGCTGATGGTCGAATTCGGGAGAATTTTTCTCGGGCTTTTTGTTGGTTGTTCGGAGTTGGTTACGAAGAGCTTCTTGGTTTTTCTTAGTATGGACGGTTTTGGAATTCGCGGCGGGCACGAAGGGCTCTGGAGCTTCCTCAGCATCAGCTCTTGTGGGACTGTCTGCGGAGACGTTGCTCGTAGGTTCATACGGGAAGCCTAGGAGCGGGAGAGAGTAGACGTCACCAAATTTGTCGGCACATAATATGGTAGACTCATCTGAAGTCAAAGCAATTGCACAGGGTCTTTTGGGCATGGGCCTACGCTCGGGATTAGCCTTGGGTTGCCCATCATTTTATTACCTGAATGGGTACCTTGCGGAGCATTGTATGAGAGAGCCATCGCCTTGAAGCTCCAATACTCGGATGCACTTGTCTCCATCTGTGACTGCAACAACATATTGACCGTTAGATGTTCCGGCAAGCTTGATCACCGCCGCTGACGCATCTAAAGATAAAACACGGTCGAGCTCATGACTGCGTTGACTTTCAGTGTCTTGTATAGTCTCTGTCGAAGTGCTATCAGAGCTATTTTGTTTCGGCGACTCTTTTTGACGTTTTGAAGGCGCCAAATGATGAACTTCTTTATACTCACGAAGGGTCGGATTTGTGGCTCCTGCGTATGACTTGTAACCTTTGATGCTTTCGGGGTCCAAATTAGAGAATTCTCCCCAGGGTGGCCATTGTGCCAGAAAGTATCCGTTAGAGACGTCAAAGGAATACACATAATAGCCAGATACACAGAGCAGAACATCAGACTTCTGAAAAGCGGATCGTGAGCAATAAAGGAGACATTGGAATGGGCTTAGTGGCATAGCTGGAATTTTTTAATCAGAAGGCCTAGATTCTTTGTGGGAACACCCATGCTTACAAGAGCAAGGCGTCCACCTCATGACAGAGTTCTATAATTTTCCCAGTCTGGCAAGTCAGGGTAGGGCTAGCGCCCATAAGCGAGTCAAGCGCACGCGAAACCCACACATATTTCCACAGCAGCACTCTAGCTCACAATAACCACCGAACTCATCGAGGAACAAACCACCACACACATTAATCTCTGACCCTTAAAGATCCTATCTTCAATCAAAAGAAGACATGGGGGGCAGAACCAGCAACAAGGCTGTCTACTTCGACAAGCTCAAGGCCTTGCTTGAAGAGTACAAATCGATCTTCATTGTTACGGTCGACAATGTCAGCTCTCAACAAATGCACAAGATCCGAAAGAGTTTGAGAGGAGGCGGTGAAGTTACGGGCGTTGTGCTGATGGGAAAGAACACGATGGTATGTCAGACTTCGTGGTGGGATATGCGACCAGCGGATTGGCCTCCTGGATTGATCTTTTAACAACTTATACTCCTCTCTCTAGGTTCGCCGAGCTATCAAAGGCTTCATCAGCGACTTTCCTGAATGGGAGCGTCTCCTCCCCCACGTCAAAGGTACTTCAACCCCTGCCCAACCCTGAACCCGTTCCTCAACTCTAACAACCGCTTAGGTAACGTCGGCTTTATCTTCACCAACGATGACCTTAACAAAACCCGCGACCTGATCCTCGCCGAGAAAGTCGCCGCTCCTGCACGTGCCGGCGCTGTGGCCCCGGCCGATGTGTTCGTTCCCGCAGGTAACACAGGCATGGAGCCAGGTAAAACCTCTTTCTTCCAAGCCCTGGGTGTACCCACGAAGATCGCTCGTGGTACCATTGAGATCACGACGGATTTGAAACTCGTGGAGGCGGGTACGAAGGTTGGGGCGTCCGAGGCGACGCTACTGAATATGTTGAATATATCCCCTTTTACGTATGGGATGAGTATTTCGCAAGTGTATGATAACGGGCAAACTTTCAGTCCGAGTGTGTTGGACATCAAGGAGGACCAACTCTTCGCTGCTCTCAACTCGGCTATCAAGACCATTACGACTATCTCTCTCGCAGCAAATTACCCAACTCTGCCGTCTATCATGCACACTCTCGTCAATGGCTACAAGAAGGTGTTGGCGGTTGCAGTTGAAACGGACTACAGCTGGGAAGGAATTGAGGAACTGAAGGATCGCATTGCGAATCCGGATGCATATGCGTCAGCTGAGCCTGCAGCTGCGACGGGTGGTGCAGCTGAAGCCGAGAAGCCCGCGGAAGATGACGCTAAGAAGGAAGACTCAGAGCCTGAGGACAGTGGTGATGAAGGTCAGTGTATTGCAAACCTAGATAGAGCATCACTAACAAATGCCCAGGTTTCGGTGGTTTGTTTGACTAGATACTCTAGCAGCATATTGCATGCGAATAGCACGAGCAAAGGATCTAGTGCAAAAAACTTGACCACGATTCCCAGCTTTTGTACTCACACCTCTAGCACTAACCTTCCAGCTCGCCAACCCCACCCCAAACCAACACCCTCCATCACAGACGAAATCATGCTCCATCTACAACCAGTAAGCCCCCCTTTATTTTCCATCCGCCCTTCTCCCCCTGCCCCTGGCGCAAGATTAATATTTTTTAACCCTGAGATCTCATCGTTGAAGAGATACTAAAAACAACAACAACACTCTAATTTTTTAATGACGCCTGCCTCGCTCTGCTTAGCGCTGTCTTCCCAAGTTTTCGTGAAAGATACAGGGGGCTAATGATTGAGTGGTCTAGGTTAATATCTCAGGGTTCATTGGGCTGGGGGCCTGGGGCCTATCTGCACAGAAGAGGTTATATTTCGATAACCTCACCCCTTACTTTTGTCTTGGTAGGAATCACGATGACATGTTGCGCAGATATCCTTCACCCCTTTGCTGTGAAAAATTGTGATTGTGTGTCGCTAGCAACTAGTCAACATGTGCTATTCACGATAAATGAAAACCAACTTGCATTAGTCCATTTGAGAATATCGCCGGGTCTTCTGAGACTCGCAGATCTTCTAAACACCTACTCCCGACCGTATGCAACCTAGTTCCAAAACTCCAGCGCAGTCTAGCCTCCGTCCTGCGAATCCATGAATACTCCCCGACCCCTATGCAGCCTGACGGGAAAAGAAAAAGCCCTGACGTGATTTGAATCTTTCCCAATCTCCTTCCATCTCATGTTATCAGAGATCCACCATGCTGTACGAAGAAGCTAGGTGACAGAACGTGCTGTTGTCAGGTCAGCACGCAAGATATCAGAAACAAGTCATTAGCAAAACCATCAAACGTACCCTTACCGCCGCAAAGTCCGCCGCGGCCGCTTCAATACTCCAATTGTTCGCAAACATACACTTTGCTGCCCATTCCAACGTCATTCTCGTCGTTCTGCTCAGCTCAACCGTCAAAATCTCCTTCTGCAGCTGTTCCTGCGATTTTTCTGGATGCGAGGAACCGAACCCGTCTGGTATCAGAGGCTGTATCGATAGTTCGGCCTCTGACGGATGTGCAACCAACAAATCGCCACATTGCGGTTTCCAAGCGTCAGATCCGCCGTACGCGCGAAGGATGAGAGTATCGCACACCACACGTACGCCTTGAGTACCCATCCCAGGCCCAAGGATGAACGTGCGGTCGAAGCTGCGGGTGGTGATTTCCTGGTTCGTATCAAGGTTCACTTCAGCAAACTCGCCATGAACTTGAATGATCAAGCCGCCGACACCGCTGACGGATTGTCCCACTGGGTCCGGAAGGCCCGGTACGGAATTACATTCGATGTTCCATTTGCCTGCCTCGGTCATAAGATCTGGATGGCGCGTTGATGGAAGTGTGTTCCACGCGTTGCGGATGCTCTCTGCACCGGTGTAGAGACGTGAGACTTTGGCTGCTAGTTGGGTGACTTTGATTAGGTTTCTGCTCTTTTTTATTTGCGCATCCCAGCCAACATTCATGTCGTAAGATCCCCGTGGAGCCGAAGTGTTAATGCTGACGGAAAACGTAGACTTTGCGTCATAGAACGCGTTGAGACAAGCGTTACGATCGACGTCGTAGGCTGGGAAGAACTGCTTGATGAAGTTTTCGCCAACAGCACCTTCATCTCGGAAGCTAGCAACGAGGATAGGCACTGGAAGCACTGACTGTACTGGACGTCTGGTAGTCGCGAGGGCGTTAAACTCTGCAACAGATCGAACCGGAGTGTTGCTAAGTAGTCGAAGGTTGGGAAACCAGCGCGTAAGCACGCTTTTATAATCGGGCCTTCCCTCCTCTATTTGGTTCCCAGATAGTATGAGTTCCTCGAGGAATCGAAAATCAAAACGCCATGCAATGAGCTTTTCCGTACTCGTGATAGTATTATTCGAGAGGTCGAGGTACTTGATGGCCTTGAAAGTATGAGCCAGCATCTTGATATAATCGACATCGCCAATATTGTTGTTGGCCAGAGAAATGCCGACAACAGCTTGCTCTTTTTCCTGCTCCGTTCCCCAAATATCGTCGCATGTTTTCATGAATGCAGTGAAGAAGCTAGCCTTTCGAGCTTCAATCGAGTACGGGCCGAATATGGCGAGGCCGTTTAATAGCGTGTCGTTGGCCAGATCTGATAAATCGAGGAATCTCCTTTCATCGTTATATCGACGACCTATGATTTCCTTAAAAGTATGTATGGTGTTGGGAGAGTCACACTGTGCGCTTTTGTCCAGTGGAGCTGTTCCTCCAATGCGCGTAACAACTAATTTAGCGCCCCAGAAATTGAATCCATTGAGTCTTAAGATCGAGTCTCCATCTGCTGGGTCCGCAGAGATGATCAGAGATTTGCCCTCTACTCGGTACTGCACAACGTTAGCAAGGCTTATAACCTTGAAGTTGAAAGTCACCCGTTGGCGGTAGTGGCAAGACTCGAGTATCTCGGTCGTCGTTTTGACGGCTTGACTTGAAACGAGAGCAGACCGGAGAAGCTCGAGCTATAGTGTCGCTGGCCACCGGGGGATTTCAATGTCAAACATACCTCTTCTATGGTTGCGTGTGCCTTTTTCGATAGGAAATCGACAAGCTTCTCAGCTCCACGATCGCCATCTGAAGGACAATTGTTCTCAGTCCATTCTGTTACAGCGAACGACTCCAAATGATTTCCACCTCGGTTCCTACCCCCATGCCTCCCAGACCCCCCTCTGTTCCGTAAATTGCCCCGGCCCCTAGGTCTAGGGTTCTGATTGTCGTAGTATTCTTTGGCGGCCTGAAAGTTCGGGGGTGGAGGTCGTCTTGCTGACCCGCTCCCTCTTGGTCCACGACCGGGGGTTTGTCCGCGAGGGCCCCCGCCGTTGTTATTTGCAGGCCTCTGACCACCATTTTGATTTGGCTTGCGTACTCTTCCATTATCTGGCTGTCTGTTTCGGTTACCCATCTCTGTAGTGGAGGTCGAAGGAAGTAGCCCGGAATATAACCACTATGAATGGAGAGCGTATACGACGCTCTTGGAAACAGCAGTCTGGCTTTAAATGGTAGTGTACGATTTCGAGTGAGATGTTAGGTGGCCGTTCGCGGTCGAGTGAATGTCATTAGGTGGAAATGGAGCTCAAAGAGGATTTGGAGAACAAAGGGCACTTAGTCCCGCGGCCAGACGGTGTCGACAGTGGCCGCAAATAGCTAGAGCTACATGGCGAGCATATGCGCATAGCCCATGGAACTTCCGGGCAATGTTTGCAGATAGATGAAGAGGGATAAGTTTAGCTGTTAGATTTGAAGTTGGTATCAGAGACTCCGAGTCACAAGTGAATCGACGCTTGTGTTACCGCCAGGGCAGCCCACACGCAGGGCTGAATTACGCTAAACCTTGTAGGGCTGCACCAGGATGGGACCGTTCATGTGAGTCGGGAGCTTGCCCTACTCGTCAACTCTTATCGATTCCACTCAGCGTCAGGAGCAATAGCCTACCTAGTTTCATGAATTTCCCACGACTTTGCATACATCTCTTTAACGTGTTGTTGCGATAGGTCTGTTAGCTCTTATGTGCTCGTGCGACCATCTCCGGAGAATGATTCCTTGATGCGACTGCGAGAAGTAAGACACCATACCACATGGCACAGCAAACCAATAATCTCTCCGGTCAAAGTTGGCTATAAGTCCGTCATGCCCTCCCCCGGGCTCATTCGCTTCGCGAGAGCCATTTCACGGTACTGCATATACTCTCCTCTATCGCTGTCATCGTGTTTTGCGCCTTAACGACGATACTGGCCAAAGGCTCCCACATGTTCACCACAAGGAAGACTTTGGGGGGTTGGCTACGTCTTGTGCAAGCCTGACTAACATCTCCATAGTCTCCTGGGCTGGATCTAGTACCATTTCTCCCCTCGCATTTCTCGATCCCACTGAACCCCTCCGTCAGCACCCTTTCCTGGTCTCTATCCTTCTATCCCCAATCCATCCTCAACATCCGGCGGCACTCCACAGTCGGCACCACCGTCGCCTTCCCCGTGATTAATGGTGTGTATTTTAGGAGGCCAACTCCCTTCCCTTGAGCCCTGGTTTTGAGTTTTCAGACACATTTTGGGAGCATATCGAGCTTTTGTGTCATTTTTCTCTCTGTTGATATATCATGAATCTTTTTCAACCCCAATCAAGGCAATACTGATTCCGAAATCACCAACAGTTCTCGGTTTTATCGCCTATTTCGTCTCCACAAGCTCTCTGTACTTCTCTCCTCTTATCCGCTCCCAGTACGCAGCGCGCAATCCAGTCTCGCCAGAACCTACCGTCAGGGCCAACGACGTGGCTTTTGCGGCGCATGCAGTGCTGCTGAGTTTTTTCACATGGACCATGTTCTGGAAATGGGCATGGGGTTTTGAGCAAGGCGGTAGCGGCCGGGTGCCTAGAGTGATACTTGGCATTGCCGCGGGATGCATGATCGGAGTGCTGTGGGTGATGGGGCTGGTTTGGACGAAGGGGAGAGATGCAGGGAGGGACCCGACGAGCTGGGCCTGGATCGATGTGGTGTGTACATCTATACTTGACAACCCATCAAATAAACTAACTACCCCTCCCAACCCCCAGGTCTACGCAACCGGTTACGTCAAACTAATCATCACCCTAATAAAATTCCTCCCCCAAATCTACACCAACCACCTCCGCCAATCGACCGCCGGCTGGTCCATCGAGCAAGTCCTGCTCGACCTCGTCGGCGGCATTCTGTCCATCGCGCAGCTGCTGATTGACTCGAGCTTGCAGAACGATTGGAGCGGGCTGACGGGTAACCCGGTCAAGTTCGCGCTGGGCAATATCAGTTTTGTGGTCGACGCGGTGTTTATGTTGCAGCATTATGTGCTATATCGGGGGAAAGACGGCAAGGGGGAGGAAGAGGAGGCGGAGGCGGAGAGAAGGTGGTTGCTTGCTGGTGGGGGTGGCGAGGTGGGGGTGAGAGTTTGAGCTCTGAACGGGATGAGAGACAGCTTCGCCGACTATCGGTGCGGTGAGATATAACCAAATAATGCTTTTCGCGGCGAACAAGCAACACATTTTATAGGACAATCAATTCACTGAACGTGCCTTACATCTGATGAACGCTCTTTTCTACTCGCCCCCCTTCTACACCAGGAGCATCTCTAAGTAGTCTAGTCTATGGACTTTTGCACACGAGATCCAGCATCTCATCTATATGCACATGCTTCCTTCCGACCACAATCAGCGCGCGCGCAATGCACCCGAAGAAAAACTCATGTAAAGTAAAACCGAACCCGCTCGTACGTAGCGCCAACACGAGAACCCCTCAGTACTTACCTACCCTTGGCCCTAACCTCCGACCTCGAGCCAAACCCGCCGGCCCGCCTCCTCTCTCCTTGACCGGAAATCAACTCTGCGCACTCAAGCCCCGGAGCGGCACCCACCCCTGCCCGAGGGGCCCCTTGGGCCTCCCGAAATTTTCGTCCAGATCCAGGATAATCTTTAAGGCATTCCGACTCCTGAGATACGGCAACGGCGCCTTCGCCTCCTGCAGTCCAATCGCCGGCTCCGTGTAACCCCCAGCCACCGGCGATCCTTCATTCTGACTTGATCCAGGCATAGGCAACGCTTTCTGCAAAAACTCATAAGCGGCAAGGGTGAAGCCGAACTGGGGCGAGGAACGTAGCACGCGGGCTGGGCCGCCTTTGAAAAAGGCGCGGAGACCCTCCTCTTGGTAGACGGTTCTGGCGCAATGTCGGAGGGAGGTGTATTTTGTTTCGCCTTTGCGGGCTTCGACTTGCAGTCTAGTTTTGATGACATCGCAGGGTGTCGTCAGGTACGCCGCTGGCATGCCCGCAATCGCGCCTGCGGTCAACAGCTGCAAGATACCCAGCTTCTTATTCGGGCCTTCTCCGAAAAGGTCTCTCTTCAGGTGGTTGTATGTTGGGAAGTAGATTCCCGAAAAGGGGACGTCGCGGAGCAAGCAGGCGGAAGCACCTTTGTAGAGGCCGACGAGTCCAAGGTTCTTGACTATCCACATTGCGGAGCGCCGAGGAGCCCCGTCCACGGTTTTGGCGACTTCGCCTTGGACCTGGAGACGAATCTTGACAATTTCGAGGGGGTTGGTGAAGATCTAACACGGGTCAGTACCGATTTCAGGGGTTAGGGGTGCAGATAGAAACCTACCACCTGACATCCACCAGCTGAAGCACCGGCAATAATCTCATGTGGCCACCATATCTTCCCCGTATCTGATTCTGAGAAATGCCCCCTTATAAGATCATTGACCGTGAGCTTTATAGCTTTCTCCGGTGCAACACCGATCAGCTGGGGTAGTACTCCAGCATAAAGACCCCTGAATCCTTCGTTCTTGAGAATTTTTCTGGCGCAGTCAATGGAATTCTTGTATAGCAGTTCTCCAACCCGCTGACTCCGCTGGTTTTGCATCCTTGTCTTGACAAGATCAATTGGGTACACCGCGAGAGCACCGAAAGCCCCGGCTATACTACCTAGAGCGAAATGATGCACAGATTCTAGGACGTTGTGTAAATATCGTCGCGCTGTTGAGACGCCCTTCCCAACAGCCTCTGAGGCGGCACCGGCTGACTCTAGACCGAGGGCGAATGCGCTCTGCCACGATGCGTCGACGACTTTGGCGAAGTCATTTAGTGATAATCGACCTGATGGGGCATCCAGCCCAGCAAAATGAAAGAGGATGTCGGCCTCCATAGGCGTAAAGAGAGAGAACCTTGTAATTCTTGCTGCTTCGTTGAGGAAATCTGTTCGCGTGATCTTTCCATCACCGCTCTTTTGAGTGGCATTTCGTATAATGAGATCTACCAAGTCCATTTCCCGAATAACGTTTTGAAAAGCTCGAACATTTGCATAGGATATCTTACTTCCAGTTCCAATGTTACACAGAGTAGGCAGGTTTTCGAGTAGATGATCTGAGAGCTTATGCCGAGCCGTCTCAAGGATGATGCGCTGAAAGTCCTCCGGTTCTATATATCCATCTCTGTCTTTGTCGAAAACGTGAAATGCCTGCCGTATTCTCTCACCCTGTAAGCCACGGAGCATCTGGGAGAATTGCGGGTATGTGAGGTCGTGGCGGCGTTTCTTGCCTCCAATGTATAGAGATGCCCATTCACAATTCCAGTCGAAAGGTATGGTGTCGGGACCCTTGTTAAGATTGTATAGCTTTTGAAGGTCATCGTACTTAATGGTCCCCGTACCCTCTTCGTCAAAAAGGCGAAATGCAATCTCATATTCTGCATCTGGCTTGATAAGAAGATTTTCAAACGTCGCCCAGTCTCGAAGTGTGATCCGTCCGGTCTTTCTCCGGTCAGCGATTTGAAAGAGGATCGCATATTGCTCTCTCTTGATTTTATGCTATTCAAGATGAATCAATTAGCCCTCAAGCACACTAAAATTGGTTGTGCGCTTTCATGTGGAGCAAGCTCTCAGGCGCAAAGGTCAAAGAAGCTTACATAGTCCTCGGTCGCTGGAGCAATTGCATTTACAAATTCCGTCTCGGTCATGTACAGCTCCCCCGCTTCCTCATCTTGTCTCGCATTCCGGTCAAATGATGCTTTTGTTTGTGACGAGAGCTCCGGTTCCTTCGTTGTGCCCACCAGCGTCTCCTTGACCGCCTCTGTCACTGTCGCCATTCTCCCCCCTTATGAGCTTCCACGCTCGGCTTCAAGCTTGGCTCCGGGTCTTGATGATCTCAGCCGTCAACGTGCAATGCCGTTGTGAAGGGATTTGTTTTGTTGATCTTTAATTGGGGCGCTTCAGCTTTGACTGCAGGGGCTTACGATCACCAAAAGGAGTGGTGGTTGTTCGGATGTTTCCTGGGCAAGGGTGATTGAGCACCGACGACAGCTCAATTAGGCCATCATGACAGAGATACTCGTGTGAGTAAGTACCACGCGGTCCAGCGGAGAGACGGAAATCCAAGACGCGCCCAGAGAAAGATTGGGACTTTTAATTTTGAGTTCCCTAAAGTGGATGATCGACAGACTCGGCCCGACTTTTGCCGATCTCCGCGATTCCACTATTGGAACCCTGGTTGGAAGGGAGTAGAGAGTAGTAGAACAACATATTGAACTCCTGTCACGCATACAGATGCTGATATCACCATGGAAGGCTATCTGTCGTCCCAATATAGGCTCTATACAACCGCATCTCTCCAAGACACGTCTGCGACCGTTGCTGACCCTTGCGATCGAATCGTCATGGTATGCGACAGCAGCTACATAAGTGTGGGGGTCCTATGAGACTGACTGACAAGATAGCGATGATACTTCGGTCGCTATTCTCGAGAAGCATGACCCCGAAGAGCACAATGAGCCCTCTATCAGTCGTATTGCACTCAAGAAGCCCAAAGCAACCCTCCACTTTCATCAGAAAATCACTGCCGATAACACCAAATTTCGTGGCATCCATCCAGTAACAGCTTTAGTATCACACCAGACTTCCCTAGCGAATTTGATTCGCAAAGCCCTTCAGAGCTTGCCGGATTCCAATGGCGCAGCTGGGAAAAGTACCGATCAAGTCACAGTCCGCTTGGACGATGGAAAATGGCATCAGAAGAAAAAGCCCAATTTTATCACCGTCACACGAGGACCAGGCATGTACTCCTGCCTCTCTACAGGCATCGACACAGCCAAAGGTCTTTCTGTGGCTTGGTCCATACCTTTGATTGCGGTGAACCACATGCAGGCTCATGCTTTGACACCCCGCCTTGTTACGGCACTGGAAGAAATGCCTGATCACTCTCAGAAGTGTGATTTCCCATTTCTTTCCTTGCTCGTTTCTGGAGGCCATACTCTGCTTGTTCACTCAACAGCATTGACCGACCACGCTATACTTGCCTCCACAATTGACATTGCAATCGGAGATTATATTGACAAGATTGCGCGATGCATCCTGCCATCAGCACTTATTCAAGAATCCGGGGACGTCATGTACGGCCGCCTTCTAGAGCAATACACATTTCCTCACGGGCCAGGAGACTACCATTACACCGCACCGGCAGGGCGGGGTGAAGAGATTGCTCAAAAAGGCACGGAATGGGGCTGGAGCCTTGCTGCGCCGCTGGCTGAATCTCGGACCGGCTCGAAGCGTGCTGGCGGCTCTTCCTCTAGGATGGATTTTAGTTTCTCGGGCCTAGGAAGTGCAATTCTAAAAATTTGCGAGGAAAAGCGCGGAGAGATGGAGGAGACGGAGCGAAAGGATCTGGGGCGGCATGGGATGAGGGTTGCATTTGAGCATTTGGCGTCGAGGGTGGTGATGGCCTTGCAAATGCTGGAAAGTCAGCATATCGCAGGGGTAAGTGACGGCAATGCCTTGAATACGCTGGTTGTCAGTGGCGGGGTAGCGGCGAATGGATACCTAAAAGCCATGTGAGCCACCGTCCCGGCGATGATCTACCAACATCCTCCCGCTAACCTTATTCCAGCCTGCGCTCCTTTCTCGACATTAGAGGTTTCAGGAACGTGGCATTGGCGTTTCCGCCGCCTTGGCTATGTACCGATAACGCTGCAATGATCGCTTGGACTGGCATAGAGATGTACGAGGCCGGCTGGGAAAGTGAACTTAGTTGCAAGGCAATACGCAAGTGGTCGATCGACCCGGCCGCGGAAGATGGAGGGATACTGGGGATGGATCGATGGACAAGACGGGTATTAGAAAATTAAAACGTTCGATATATGCACGCAGAACGTCTAATGTTCGCTTCGCGTAAAAGGCTGCAGAGTAGTGTACTCATGAGATCGCCAGACAAAGGAAATTTCCCACGCCTTCCAAGACCCACTCCACCAGATGAAAAATATTTTACACTTAGTAATACAAGACAATCCAGAAGAATTTCCGCATGAAGCCATCACCTCACAATGATATCCCCGCTCGCCGCTGCAATGCATGGAAAATCCCGCTCAGAAACACGCTTGGAAAAAAGGTTCGTAGAAGCCCGATCGTACAAAATACATCGTGAAACATGAGGAGAAGAGCAAAAATCTGAAACGAAGATTGTTACTAGTACCTCGAGACAGGGGTCGATTCAAGAATCGCAGCGATACCCGGTAGGGTTTCCGGCGACGACTGTAGATGCGGCTGCGGATGCTGCGGATGCGGCGTATGCATGATTGAAGACGAGCCGCTGGCCGTCCGGTACGAACAAGCTGAAGAGTGCCCACCAGAGGAGAACGCTCCGGAGTGCATCGAATGGGCACGGGAAACTCCATCGGAGAACGGGTGGTGGTGATCATGATGACCGACTCCGGAATAACTATTCTGGGCAACCTTGGAATTTTCGTCTCCAGGGTTCAAATCTCGGCCGAGACCGCTGTCGTCAAAATCGGCATCGTTCATGTTATCGTCGTCATCTCCTTGGTTGCCGTCCTTTTGCTTCCGCGTGGCGCTGCGGCCATGACTTCGAAGAGTTTTGAGACCCTTTTCCATGCACTATCGGTATACGAGTTAGAATTCCCACATCCTGTCGACCGATGCCTATGTAGATTAATTACCTTTCCTTCAACCAGCTCCCATTTCTCGCCAAGCTTTGCGGCCAGGATCTTCCACATCTGCTCTCGGAGTTCCATGTAGAACCGGGCAAGAGCTTCGATTTTGGCACTGTCCCAATCACCTTGGACAGTGTTCTTTATGATAAGTCGTTCATGTCGCTTCCGACATGCATTGGGAGTTTTTGAAGGAAAGTACTGCTCGGCAATTGGACCCCAATTTAGCCCTTGCTGTCGTGCACGCAGTAATATTGCATCATCTTGAGGAATCCAGGGCTTGGACTGGGCCTCACCAGAAGCTGGGGTGAGTAGAGGGTCTCTGGCTGACACTGTTGCCATCGTTGTCGATGTGTTTCCGAGTTGATAGGGCGTTGAGCGTTGTGTTTTGGTTTTGGAGGAAGCAGCTCTGGTAGGCTTTGGCATTTTATGATGTAAGAAGAGTGTGAATATGTTGGAAGGTCCTCGCCAGGAGGTGAGGAAGTGGAAGAAGCTAATATGCACGGAGAAGGAAAGAGATCGACAGAAATATCCGGGAGGCTTGAACTTTTATATGAGGATTAAGTAAAAGATGCAGGTTACGGTGTGGGAGAACGGAAAGTAAACGAATGAGCTGACAGTTGAAAAGAAAGTAGGAGAGTAGGGAAAGCCTGCAGCCACTTGCAAGAATCACAGCTACTAGGGATTGGAGAGCCTTCACATAGAGAGGCAGTGCAGTATACTTATAAACTGTTGCAGCAGCTGGCATGCGGGCCTGATAAACGGTCCCTCATTGTGTATTGTTGACGCCAGTTCTGGAGTTTAGTGCGAAGGTTAGGAAGCTTTCTTTAGAAACGATAAGGCTAAAACATTTCTTCTGTGACACTCGAAACGGCGAGAGGGGATATGCTTACTACGTAGTACATGGTGGACCTATAACCAGACCCAGGGACAGTTCATGAAGTAAATTTGGATCTGGAGTGCATCCCCGGGCGCTTCGGTCGAGAGAGAAACTACAAAAAGGCGGCACGGTGGACCTTAACCAATAACGAAGGTACTCAACTTCAAGAAGCTAACCCCCGAACAATCTAGCCGACTTCTGAAAATAGATCAAACACAGTTCGCACAACCTCAACATCATCAAGGTGCCCAAGCCAGGTACACATCCCCAGCTAACTTACTTACTTCTGGGGGAAGTGTGGACCAACACGTGCCGATTGGAAAGAGATCGTGCTGTATTCTATTCCATCCTTTTATGTTTCAGAGTTGGACTGCAACAGATGCACTGTCATCTGTCAGCCCTTTGATAGTATTGTGGTGACGAGAAGCCTGACCAATGCCCGCGGAAGCCGGGGATTCCTTCGAAGAACTTTCAATCCGCTGATAGTCTAGATGCTGACATCCTCTTAGCTGTGTTGTTGTTGTTGTAGTTGTTGTTGTAGCCTTTCCAGTATCTTTTAGGTGATGTTCGACCCATCACTACTCCGTAGACCACAACGAGTTCGCGACTTTCAAGTCCAACCATTTTGGTGACCTCTTAGTTCCAACACTACCGCGCTCCTTCTCGAACACCTACCTTAATGTTTTCCGCTGCCGCCAGCCTCTAACTGCTCCGCCTCGTGATACTTGTGCATATCTGCATCGTGTCATGATGCAGGCACAATGAGGGTCGGGGTACCTTACACAGCCTCCATTTGTCATCAACCCCACACTCCGTAGGGGAGTCGCCTTGATATTCTCTCCAATACCTCAGCCTGCTAGTTATGCGGACATACAGAGGAAGTGTGCAGACCATCGACCTAGCTTCGATATACCTGTTACCAAAACCCGTTAACGAATTTCTATATTAAAGCTCTCCGCATGTGGAAAACCACACAGAAGGAGCGTAACGGGGTGATTACTAGGAGAGAACCGTGCTGGATAAGCTAACTATCAGCTCGGTGTGGCAGGGTCTATTCTCTACGAATATCCTGTACAAGGCAAACAACCCTTCTACTGAATATCGAGCAGCCACTCAGGGTAGGCCGAGAGTTGGTCAGATAAGTCGTTACCTGTGATAACCTGTGGAGAAGAGTCTGAATAACTATTACTTCACGCTCATGATTGAGTCGTAGCATTCTGTTATACTGTAGGTTAGATGATTAACAGCGATATGGGCTATTGTGGGTGGGTTCTTGATTTCTCTCTCTTTTGAATTATGCGTTTTGGTCAGATCTAGGTGGCCAATGACTTATCCGACCGACCTCCCTCCCGGGCTGACTGTGTCTGAGGCTGTGGGCGAAAAGGAGTGGGAAGACAGTTTGAGATACTGTGTAAGTCGCTATGGTCAGGTTGATGGCTTGATGTGAGACTCTAAGCTGTGTTGCGAGGAGGGGAAGGCGGCGAGGAGGATAATGCGTAAATTTCACCCAGTAGGGCCGAGGTCCACTAGAAGGATTTCAACTACCTTAAGGTACTGTTGGAAGGCCTCTCTACGTTCCAACAATCCAAAGGACTGACGTTGTGTGAATTCGAAGGGGAGAAGCAGCCACCATTCTTAGAGCAAGATACAGCAAACGGGGCCAATAGTATCATTTCGATTAATTCTTATTGTTCAGCATAATGTGTTCTACATCTATGGAGTAGAACATCAAGGAGAGCTAGGTAACTGGACTTAGGGGTGTGTACGATTTAAGAATCCGCACTCGACCAATCCTAGCTTCTATGAGTATTCACCAATGTCCTTCAGAGTCATTAACTGTCGAATATTTTCCAATCCGCTACCAGGCCTCAACTTGTTATATTACCAATTCAAGATATCCATCAGACCGACTAGGCCTAGCTTCAAAAAGGGATCACGGCCATTCTATCTAACGACAACCTCTTCCCCTTTCTCCTTCGCCCACCCCACATACCCATACGGATACTTGGCCACAAGAGTCCGCATAACTCCAATACTTCTGCCGTCGAAATCAAAGATAAAGACAGTTAGTTATGCATGATCTATACATGGAAAATTTTATATCTTTCTATAGCGAAGCTTGCTACACTATGATGTGGAGCAATTGGGATCCCAATGGCCGTAATAAATATTCGCCACTGCCGTGCATGACCCAAAGCACCTTGGATGCCATAGAAATACCACTCACAGGCAGTAAAGAGCCATCCTGTCGTCCTGATCTTCCTTCGGCGCCGAGCTAGTCGTAGCGGTGCGAGTTCAACTATTGTTGTCATAGCGTCTCTAACATTCTGTATGAATGCATTACTCTCCTTATGAGCGTATATATGAGGCATGAGTGGCATCGAAGACGTATATCTCCATGAACCAGGCGAGAACGTAATGTTTCTCCCCCCAGTCTTTAGCGGACGAAGCAGACGAGGCACAACCTCCTATCCTGTAAAATATACTCAGGGTCTCTGTTTCGCATAGAGGTACGAAGTTGCAGGCCGATTTGCACCGAATCTTCCTCCGCCAGCTGGTCTGTTTCCATCCCACTGTGTCCGCCGATAAAGATGCCCTCTTCAGCAGGGAACACCCAAGCAACAGCGGAGAATGCTAGCCGGAACAAGAGTCCTGCAACCGCAATGGCCGCGGGTGGGGGGAATAGTACTATTCTATTACTGCCTTGGGTCGTCTGCCATCATTAGCAAGCAACAACACCCATTTAAATTCAATTATCACCACAATTTGTCAGAGAGGCTGAGGGGATCTGACACAATGAAAACATATCAAAGCATAACTGAATAATTAAACCAATCCGCGGTATACGGCTCAAACTTGGGATATTCGAAGACCGTGTGTGGTTGAGCCTCGCCGAACGCAGTTGCGCGGGATGTATGTGGATACATTGCTTCGAGGAGAACTGACTATGTATGTCTTACTGCGGTATCCGGGGTATTAACAATTAATACACCACTCTCCAGTCAATAGAATCCATATACATTTCAATATGTTCAACCCCTAAAGTGATTATAGGAGGCAGTGACTATGAACGGTGACAGAATCTTCTGCCCTAACGTTAATACTAAATAATGTAAGTCCGGGTAGAGTTTCAATCTTGTGCTACCCAAAGATCATCCAACGCATGCAACACTTGTACTCATAATTTCGTCCATGTCGTAGACAAGCCACGGCGAGGAGGCTCAGAAACGACACGCCGCGCTTGGAAATCGATTACGGCGTAATTCCAACGGAGCTCCTCGACGCTTGGATCACTCGCAGAGGCTAGGTCCACGCCCTACTCCCGGCTCCCTTTTCCCCATCGTCGCTCATCCCTCGTCATCTTAACGTAGGTTCCGTGATAATCCTCCGGTACAGGCGTAATGCACCTTACCGCTGGTTCTTCATTGAACTGAAGCTTCTTGCTGGCAGTCGAAGTCGAGCTCTGGCCTCTTTTGAGAATGCTCTTGGTGTCGACCGATTGGGCGTAGGCGAACGTTGGTTGCTGGAGGGTAGAAAATCCTCGTTGGTTTAGGCGAGTGTTACGGACCGTTGGGCTGATGGGTGAAGGCGATATTGGTGTCCGTGGATGAGATGTCTTGAGCGCTAGGCTACCACTAGAGTTTGTTGGGAGCGCAAGGGCGAGTTTTGGTCTGGCGGCGCGGGCGGCGAGCATCTTGGAGATTATAGAAAGTGTGTTCGGTGCTCAACGGATAACTATGGACGGGCTGATAAAGGTCCGCTCGTATTGATGGTCGTGATGCGGAAAGTACGACACCGAGTAAAGATGGCAGCAGCAACAAACAATTAAAAGGAAGCGAAAAGATAAACGCTAATACTAGATGACGATTGCAACGTGAAGATTGGACCAGCCAATCAATGTAAACAAGTAGCAAAAGAACCAACAGAAGTGTTCAGGGAAAGACGGCGACAGATCAAACAGGAGATGTTGGGAATGCGACGGAATCGACAGCGCCTATATATCAACTTTCTGTCTCGTCCAGAGACTCTTTGGAGAGCGGGGTAGTTGTGAGAAGACCTAAGGCTGGAACGAATCGAGTGGCAGACTGATCCGGTAAGCGCCGAGAATGTGGTGATGCAACGCTGGCTGCAGACAGACGTTGGATCTTCATGCGGTGACCACCAATCCGACAGATTGTGCACACAGCCTTTTACTACTACCAAGCCACTTTATCGTTAGTCTTGACGAAGAATGACGCTATCCATGGATTGGAAGAGAATGTTTTCGATTTCCTGATCGAAGAAGATTTTGGCAAAGCAGTCTATCTTCCCTCCAGTACCAATCCTTAAGATGGGTAATGTTAAAGGGCAATATGTTCCCTAATAAAAGAGTGCAGGCCTGACGGATAACGAGTCACAGAGCGGAGCCCCCCGGAAGTCATGCATGAGTTTGACGGCCCTGGCTAACGTCGTGCATTATCACTCGGGAAAACATATTTCTTTTGTATCTGTAACAGTCAAAGATATCCCCGTTTTCAAGCGATACTTATTCAGAGGTCCCGCTACCAAGACACAATAAGCATTTTTGAATACCTCGAGATCCTCGACAGCTTTGTAGCGTATCATTACACCTTGCTCCCAAAACAACGGCCGCGGGAACGATGCATCAACCCCAGTTGAAGGCAACGAACATCCATGAAATGGTTTGGAACGAACAGGAGATCTCATACCAGAGCTTTGACCATAAGTCGACCTACAATCCTCAGTGACCACGGTAGACGATGCCTATCAGGATTATTGAGAGTTTTCGGCTCACCTACTCGTAGTGAACGCAAATTGTGAAGGGAGCAATTGAGTTTCTTGGAGCTCACTTCGTCTACTTCAGGCGGAGACCTTACTAAAAAGTGATTGGTAGCTACTTACTCTGGGTATCACAAGCAAATAGCCCATACGCCTCCAATGTCTAGTGTATGTACAGCTGTTCTAGCTATGTGCTTCCGGGTCGACGCACCCTAACCACCTGCACGTTCTCCACCTTGCTGTAGGGCCGACAGCTGCTTGCGCAGCTCGAGGAAAAAGTCCTTGCCGTTCCCCATAGTATTGGCTGTTGGTTGATTAGTCTCAGCGCCTTCTTAGTAGATGGACGTCCAACGAACGTCTCACACCCCATGGTCCACCACCTTTCGCATTACTTGCCTGGCCCCCAGGTGCTTTGTATTTCAAGGCTTTCATGTCTTCAGACATTGTACTGTTGTATGCTAGCGCCGAATCAGTCCCTTTTCGGTTATGACCATATACTCGAACTACCTTTCTTCAGCGTATCTCGGACTTCCTGCGCGTTGAAATTGACCTGGGGCGCGTGTTGCTCCTGAGGAAGCCCGTAGGGAATGGCATTCCTATTCCCTCGGTCATTGTTTGCCCATGCATTGCCTGACACCACTGTGAACCCTTGGCCTCCAAGCATCTGCCGACTTGGAGTTTGTCCACCAGAAGCCCGCTCTCGCGATGAATTTTGACGCTGTTGCTGGTTCGGTTGCCGATTTTGGTTTTGGGAAGGAGGCTGTTGTTGTCCGCGTGGTGTGCGCCAGCTACTCCCTGGTTAGTACGACGATTGACGTGTATGAACTGTGTTATGAAAGTGGTGCAGGCTATACGTACCGCTCATCACCCGTACCGCTCATTTCAGAAGTGTAAGAAAAGCAGCTTAGGAGTTGGAAAGCTTGATCTCGAAGTCTTCCCCAAAATTGACTTGCCACGCTTACCCGAAAAGACCAGCACGCAAATGATCGGCCGTGAATCGCCGCTAGTACCCGCTTACTCATTCCTTAGCACCTGAACCTTAACCCCAGCTCATCGCGATTATTGCCTTCACTTAGACTGCCTGCTCAGTGGGCACATTCACTGTGCAAAGTCGAAGTTGCAGGATATCAAGTCCTCATGTTCACGCCGAGGTGGCGACGAATGTTCTTCAGCTTATAATTGAAATTGCTAACAAATGATTCTCTCACTTAAGCCTCACCAACGCGCCTGCTGTGCATCCCCTATGCAGTAATGGCACCCTTGACCCCTCCTATTCGACGATCTTCAAATACACGGACTAGAACTCAGCGAAAACTACACCTCCACACTTCTTCAGCCGATGGTCGCGTAGTCTCTGAGCCCTCTCGAAAGAAACGAAAATACATACCAGGAGGACCCGGTGGCGGTGGAAGGTACGTGGACGATAATGGTATAGAGATACCAGTAGGGGGAACAGGTCCAGGAGGATACAACTACATTGGCCCTCGAGGCAGGATAGGACGTGAGAACGCCGCTAACGGCATCCAACCCATGGTTTATTCACGCCCCCGTAGGGAGCCTAGTCGAAGGGAGAGGGTTCCGGCGAGGCCCAGGTTCAGCTCCGCGGCTGCAGCTGCTGCAGCTGTGGTTCAAGGCGATGGCTTCAAGCCCAGAGAGGAAAGAACTTGGGAGGAATTTCACCAAGACTTGAGCATTGAAGTGAAGTTCCCTGTCTTAAGTGCCGATGAAGTCGATGGAGTGCAAAGACCTACCTCTACACCTTCGCTCGGAGAAAACCTCAGCGATGGAATTCCAACGGCGGAAACTGGTGCTATGATGCATGCGGACGAGGATGCCTCGCAGCCTAAAGAGTCACAAGATGATGGAGATGCTCGTGAAACTCCCTCCAACAATGGTCGTCCGGATCCGAATATTACGACACCTTTGAAACGACGTCCCGGACGACCGCCACGTCGGCCCGACTCCATGTTGAAAGGCATTGGTACACCAGACACACCTAAGGTCATCCCTCTACCGGGTCCAAATCCACGGGAAAAGCTCACCTTGCCTAAACCCTCGTTCCGGCCGGTGGATCCTTTTGTTGCATACGAACATAAAGGAGCTGGACAGCTAAACTACGTTGATCGAACAATGGCGAACGTAGGGTATCAGGAGAGTGACATTTACATTCGTCCAGAAAAAAATTTGATCCGTGTAACGGAGGGGACAATCGAAGAAGACTTGGATATTGCATCGGGCGCGAAAAACGATAGCGAGGGCAACGCAGCTATCGGTGGTAGTGGAGTCGGTAGAGTTGAGTATGATATGGACGAACAAGATAACAAATGGCTTGAAACCTACAATGCCCAAAGGAAGGCTGAGCAAATCGAGCCTATTAAACCTGCAGTTTTTGAGATCACGATGACTAAAATCGAGAAAGAATGGCATGCTCTCGAAAAGAGGATACCGAAACCTAATCCCAAACCCCCACAAACACATCGCCCACGATCAAGCTCTGCTGCAGCTGTAAATGGTGAACTTGCGGCTCCTGGTGAGGAACAAGATAGCAAGTGCGCTATCTGCGACGACGGAGACTGCGAGAACACTAACGCCATAGTGTTCTGTGACGGCTGTGATCTTGCAGTCCATCAAGAGTGCTATGGAGTTCCTTTCATTCCAGAAGGACAATGGCTTTGCCGTAAATGCCAACTGATTGGTCGAGGGACCCCAACTTGTATTTTTTGTCCAAACACAGACGGTGCCTTCAAACAAACCAATGCTTCTAGATGGTCTCACTTGCTTTGCGCAATCTGGATACCAGAAGTCTCACTGGGCAATACCACATTCATGGAACCAGTCATGGATGTAGAGAAAGTGCCTAAGCAGAGGTGGAAACTAACTTGCTATCTCTGTCGCCAGAAAATGGGTGCTTGCATACAGTGTGGAAACAAGAATTGTTTTGTGGCATTCCATGTCACATGTGCCCGACGGGCTAAACTATTCCTCAAAATGAAGTCCACTCACGGAGGTCCGGCAAGCCTGGATGCTAGTGTACTAAAAGCGTATTGTGACAAGCATGTTCCATCGGACTGGCGCAGGGACAACGATGTTGACGCTGCAACATCCGATGCAATCGAGTATTATCATTACATCATGCGTGGTAGACTCTGGGCAGACAGCCAACAAGCAGCTTTAACAATGTATGCAGCGCACTCGCAAGAAGCTTTAGCTCCTGAACCTGTGGAAGAAGGAACCAATTCGAAGGTAGATCTTGTTGCGAATGCCAACAAGCGCAAACGTAATCAGACACCGAAGGTTGTATGGAGGCTACCCTCAGGAGCACCAGTGATACCACTCGCAGTGTATAACTCTGTTGAGAGCTCACTCCAACGATTTACCATGCGTCGGCGTAAGGAATACGCGGCAGAAGCCTGCAAGTATTGGACCCTCAAAAGAGAAGCTCGGCGAGGAGCAGCTCTACTCAAAAGACTGCAGCTACAAATGGAGACTTTCTCCTCAATGGAAATCACCCGTCGCAATTTTGTGGGTATGGGAGCGGCAGGTAGAGTTCGACTACAACGGCGGATTGATTTCGCCGAGAAGCTTCAACAGGACGTCGATAACTTGAGACTTTTATGCGATTATATCAAGAAGAGGGAGCAGGAGAAGCTCAAGGACGCAGAAATGCTGAAGGATATAATTGACACTGTCTATTTTCCGATCGCACCCCTTCTTTGGCCAATACTTGAAAAAGCTCAGGCGTAGGTTTACCCTCACTAGACCCACATCCATACTCACTGGCTAATCACACAAGTACAGCCTCGATGGTAAGGGTGTTTTTCAAGATGGCTTCGCCAAACTGCGAGAAAAACTCAGTGTTCGCTTTTACACCTCGGTCTCGACTTTCTCTACCGACTTTAGTGCTGTTATTAGTACTGTGATCGGAGTACCAATCTCAGCTGATACGGCCGGCGTACAAGCACATCTCAACGGCCAAGCCTCGTCCAAAGAGCTTACGGCCGAATATAAAGAAAAGAAAAAGCTAGCCAAGAGAATCATCAAGGCTGTGCAAGGATCACTTGAAGATGCTATGCGGAAGGAGAGCGAAATTTGCCAAAAGCCATTCGAGAAAGAATTACGTGATTTAGATCTTTTGCTAGAGAACAGTCTATTGTCTCGACGCGACTCTTCCGCTGGTTCAGTAGTGGGTGATGTTAGCGATGTTGAAATGGATGAACCGAGAATATCTGTTCGACGAGGCAGTCACAGCAAGTCGCGCAGAAGTAGCGAAGTGTTTCCAAAGGAGGAGCTTTCCGCGGGTGGCGTCAAGGAGCAAAAGTACGATGGTGTTTCTCCTGGGGAGATTGAGTCGATTTCTGTGGTTCTACACTCAAAGTCCCAACATGGCAACGGAGGCGAGCCAGGCTCCGCACAGGAAAACAACATCGAGCCATCCCCAATAATGCATTCGGCGACCCACCAGCATCCAACCCCAGAAGCTTCTAATACAACACCTCCAATGTTGATCGGTGCACAGCCCAACAATCGGAAGCCCAACGGGGCAGCTCATGATACCGCCTCGGACCAGACCAGCGGAGCCACTCAGCACATAGAGCCACCAACGCCTCCTTTAAGCTCTGGAGGTGACCTGCAGCCATTGTCCAATGGTGGTATTCCGTGGTACATGGATCCTTTTGATCCAGAGGGCACAACCGTTCAGGAGGAGCGCTGGACGGGCCGGGAGCTTGTACGAGGCATGAGCGAAGAATTAAGTGATATGGATGAAGAAGAACTTTCAGGACTAGTAGATGGCGATATGGTGGATAATGGGCAATTTTCAGGCGCCACGACTTTAAATCCGGACGCCGCAGGAGTAGCAGCTTCCCGCCGCAAAGCAGCTGCGAAGCGTAAAAGATGGCGCGGCTATCGATGAGTATCTCTGGGCATTCCATTGTTTCTCGTAGTGAAAGAATAGTGGTGCATTGTCCTGCAAGGGTATGGAGAGCACAAATATTAAGAGCATATTGGGTGGCTTTGCCCATGTACTATAAGAGACTCCTTGTACCACTAAGATCATCAAATGTATACTCCAGATTTGGTGCCTTGATAAGAGTTCCAGTACTGTAGGTAAGGGGCTGGTTTGCTCACGTGACAGCCTGTCAAGGCTTAGTGTAAACAACCTTGCATTGTCGCAAAGAATTCACGTTCTGCTGTCATCTTTACAACACCACAGCCTCACCTTTCCTGTCGTACTTTTCAAGGCTCCATCAACATTACCTGCCTTCTGAAAGGCCTACACCTAGTCATCGTCCCCTCAGCAATCAAGAACAACATCGAGTTTACTCTGATCTCTACCAGATCTCATTATGGCAAGCATGGAGTACGAAACTGAGAACGGTCGCTACGAAGGTAAACATGTCTCATTACTCCTTCATATGTCCATTGCACCATCTTCTGGACCCAATCTGTGATTGACGTGGAAGCTGATGTTGGCCATGCGTAGAGGAGCCGCGTTACGAGCGCGATCGTAGTGCTTCACCTCGCCCTACCAAGCGTGAGGATGACTACCCAGCAAAGCGCGAGGACAGCTACCGCGGTGGTCGAGATAGGAGCGCCTCGCCAAACGGCCGTATGGATTCTCGGTAGGTTGCACAACATCAACGCTATCCATCAACCTCCACTAAAGTCTCAAACAGTGGTCCTCCTCCCGACAACCGCGGTCAGGACGAACGTGAGGCAAATGCCCGTAATCCTGGCTCTAACCTCTTCGTCACTGGCATCCACCCACGTCTTTCGGAAGGAGAAGTCTCACGTTTATTCGAGAAATACGGTGATGTTGAAGGTTGTTCAATCATGAAGGATCCGCATACTCAGGAGTCTCGTGGCTTTGGGTTCGTCAAGATGGTCACTGCAGAGCAGGCTGATGCTGCCAAGGAAGGGCTTCAGGGTGAGAATATTGAAGGCCGTACTCTGAGCATTGAAAAAGCTAGGCGCGCTCGTCCAAGAACCCCAACACCTGGAAAATACTTCGGTCCCCCAAAGCGAGGTTAGTTTATCTTTGGCCTCACTTTTACATTGCTAAACTCCTAACCACAGAAGATGAATTTCGTGGTCCACCACGGGGGGGCCGTTTTGACCGCTACGATGACCGTCGTGGAGGGTATGGTGGAGGCGGTCGCTATGATGACAACTACCGTGGATCTTCACGTTATGATGATCGCGAGCGTCGTTCTTATGGACGTCGTGACGACTACGGCTCTCGCAACATCGATCGCTATGCTTCATCCGGCCGTGAAGATCGCTACACCAGTCGAGGAGACGATCGCCGTGGTGGCTACGAGTCGTACGGTCGCGATGGTGGACGATCTAGCCACAATGCGGCTTATGGGGAGCCTGCGCCTTCGAGGGATGCTCGAGATTCCTACGGTGGAGGTAGATCCCATGACGACCATTCTAACGATAGGTACACTCGTCGATAGATTGCGGTCAGCTAATCTACTCAGGTGCGGAGCGCTCTGCGAAATAATGCGCCCAAAACTGTCAACCTGCAGCCGAGCATCACTGCTACACTTTAGCTTCACGAGGGAGTGGCCTATTCACCTGAGCTTAAGCGTTACTCAAGATTGTCTTCCTCGTTCTCGCCATCGCTGAAGCTCTATTAGCGGCGGATCAGCTCAGCAAAGGGGAATTTTCTACTCAAGCCAAAAAATGTCAACTTAATTCTTTTTCTACGGTTCAGCGAGGCTAGAATGGAACACAAAGCCGACTTTCAGCTTCGTCTAACGGTCTGTGCTGGCTTCTAGTGCTCGGCAAATGTCGACATATCTGCAGGATTTCTTTTCATCATCGAGTATCAGGTTCGAGATACGGCATCTGGCGCGTCGAGGCAACTTGCTACAAACGTCTTCCAGGGGTCAGCTTTATCACCTTGCTCATTGACTGTAATACTATCGCCTGTCAACTTCGCTTATGTCGGCTTCATCTTCAAGTAACCAAGGCGAGCACTATCTCGGTCGATTCTACGATACTTGAATGCCACTTAACAAATCGCTCACAATGACCTCGTCTTGCTCTATATCGTAGTTGTCACCAATTCCTAGCGCAGCTACTTTCGCCAAGTCCTTACAGTGAATCGAAATCGCAGTGGTATAGTACCATGCCTGATTCAGATACCTCGGCCATATTCAGCTATATTCCGTCGTATATTCACACATTTTACTTCGCAAATATTGAGAGTAAGTCTATGATTGTTCATAGCGCAGTGTACACACTTGACTCTCAAAGAAGGTATTTCGTTGGCTAATGAGGCTATTCCGGCGTAGTTAAGACTGGAATGTTCAGTTGCTAGAGACGGGACTTGGCCTTAAATGCGCTCCCAATCGAAACCGTTTGGCAGCAAAACATTCCACCTTCCACCGTCAGGGTCTTGTTCAATACCAGTGATTCTCAGAAATCCTCTTTCAGGAAGCTCCTGGAAATCGTTGTCAGGCTGTCCAAAAGCCGCCAGTTTCGTTGTGGCAGCCTGTTTGACCGCGTTCAGATACTATTAATTGCGATTAATGGTAGATCAGCATTGTTCAGACGGTCTATTCGCCCGATTTCTGCAACCAGCGCACCACCTACTACCGGGCATCTGGCGGTGACTAACAGTAGTAACGAGCGTCCCGGTTCCAAACAGTCGTAGAAAATACTTCGATCGCCGCTATAACTTCGTAAGTAGGATGTAGAACCACCAAAATGCCGAGCCCTCTGCAAGTTCGTCACACTGGGCCTATTGTAAAATAGGAGCATTGGCCGAGATGGTTGGGAGACCGAGGGATGCCAAATCCTCCAACGGTTATCTAATTCTGGTTCTCACCTTTTCTATTTCTATTTCTCAAACTCACCCTCTTCGCTTCTGTCATCTTCGCTCTCTTCTTCGACACTACCATGTCCTCACTCGCCTTGTTATCATATCTCTCAGTATCCTCATTATCACTCTCATCGCCCGTTCCTCTAGATTTACACCTCTTTTACTCCACGTTTGATAGATAACACACCTTCCCATATATCCTTCCTTCCACCATAGCTCAACCTCCGTAGGCGAGCACCCCAAATATCCCGTACCGGTACCCAAAAATGCAGCTTCAGCAGACCTACTGTCCTATTTCTCGCTTCTTGCAATTATGGGCGTGGCGTGAGTATATGAGTATGTATTGAGGCTAGAGTAGAGCGATGGCGACGGAGCGGATAGACGCTGTAATTTAAATGCCTTTTTTCTATAATCTCTTAGTTTCGAGCCTGGCTGCGAATGACAGGTTTGATGATGAGGGATGCTGGAATCGAAAAGAGGGCGAGGGAGGACTGTTTTTCGGTATGGAGTCTCATAGTTATGATTACAGATGGCGGAATGTGCAATGAGAGCTCTGACAATTGTACAAATCAAGGGGTCGTCATTTCCCCCCGGCGCCCCCAACCTATCCTCTACCCCTTTCTCTTCTTTCCTCGAATAATCCTGATAGTTATGATGACGATGCTGGATTCTTTGTTTGGGAGAGGGGGAAGTACAGCTGGGATTGGATTGGGGACGACAGGTACCTTGCTGGCGGAACCCAGCCACAGGCGCTGCATTAACTATCCCCCCTGGCTCCCACCGTCAAACAACTAAACACCCTGCGCACGTTCACCTCCACTACATAATCCCATTCCTCATTCCTAACTCCTGCGGCGGCTTCGTCCCCACTGCTCAATTACACCCGCCGCGCCGTCGAGCTTCCCAAAGGTCGCGATCGTCTCCTCGAGCCAGGCGCCGACTTTGGGTTTTTGGGCGACGTTGGCGGTGCGGGGGAGGGGGCTACTCGACAGGGCAGAATATCCGCCACTGACAGACAATCGGGAAGTCCTGAAGGGGGTGAAAGGCAGGACGGGTCCGAAATCTTCATCCTCCCAACCGCCTCGAGCCTTTGTCAAGTCTTGGTAACAATCGAAAGTCTTACCCAAGCATCTTACCCCCAGATTACCTCTTCAGGTCCGCCGTACCTTAGCCCAGTTTCATGAGTTTGCAACCTCTAACTCTCTAATCATCTACTGCTACTCAAGTACACATGACCACTATGAACGATATGAAATACACTCAATCACCAGCTATTGTGTAATTTGAAAGCGTTGTTGCCGCGGACACCGCAAGGATAGAAGACATTCTCCTCATTTTGCTTGAATAGTCAATTGAGGGGCCGTCTAATGCTTAGACGTGTCAGTCATGATAGTGCACGGAGCTGGATGCCCTCTCTTCTAATCCAGGCCGGTTTTGTTGCTTTAGCGAACATTCACCTTGGCTAGACTCTTTCATATTGTCATGCCCATGTCATCCTGTCTATATTATCGTTTGAGTGGAATCTGTTAATGGTTGTTCTTATAATATCGTTCTTGTTGTTTCCAATCTCAGTCGCATCTATCATCTTCTCGGTCATAATGAGTTGCTTTTTGTTTGACCCCGTAATGACTAAGACTCTGCAATCAAAGGTCATGTTTGCAGCAGAAAGTGTGGTTTATTTCGGGTACTTCAATGTTGACTCGATCGTTGACGCGAAGTATCTACGCATATAGATGCAATTCCTATTTTCCAGTAAAGAAGCAGAAATTTGTCTGCAGATTTCCTATCAGCTTTGATGCCAACGTTGAGCGTAACACAAGACATGCCAAATCGTCGCTTCGTGCATAGCAAGACTCGATGTCACGTACATGGCCGAAGTACCTTACTATGGTCGTCACCGGTGTTCTCGGCGATGGAGATGTAAATGGTGTACCGCTCATCCTTTCGAGCGCCTAGCTGCATCACCAAAGTCGACCTCTTCTTGAAGCAGAGGGCTTCGACATCATCAAGCCATGCTTAGCCGGCAGCGAATTTGCTTCGATACTCCGCCCTGCCCCTTGAAAATGCAAATCGCAGTAGGACCATGGACGTGGAACAGCCTGGCGCTGAAACTTGCGCGATGATGCAAAACTAGAGCCTGTATGCCCATGCCAACGTCGTCTAGCCATGGTCTTTGTACCGGGACTAGCAATTAGGATACGCCGACACCGATCGCTCGGAAATCGATCATAGCCCCTATGGTCTAGACTAGAAGCAGCGATTGTTATGAATAAAATGGACCAATTTGATCTATGGAGTATTGTTGGAACGGGACATCATGTCAGACGCAACTCAAGCCCGCGCAGCAGATCACGCCGTTCTTCACGTCCATCTAACAAAACTTACCTGCTAGCCTGAGCGAATGCCAACATCCCTTCAGTTAGGGCACCGTCAATATTATCACCGCTTGAGTATTGTCATTCTAGAGCTCGCCGGATTTCAACTACGCTTGAAGTAGATTGTCGCACTTCGAGTAACAGAGACCTGAGTGAATAGATGACCAACGTTGGACAACTCCTAGCGATAATGCGAGATGAGAACGTTGGGGTTGCTGGTCACAAACAGATATTCTAGCAAGGATCTTGAAAAATATCTCGCCGACAAGAGTTTTTTATTAGTGTTCGAATAATTCCTGTCTGAAGAACCGTTGTACTCTAAATTGTGGCAGTGTTGGAAGGTCTGTTGGTGTGCAACCAGCTAAGGCTAAAACGTGCTACTTGAGAGTACGGAGACGGCTCGAGTGATAAAATTTCTAGACAACATTTCCTTCGTAATTTGCTGCTAATGATCTCACTTTAATCTTAGCAGAACTTAGCAGAAAGATGGACTGTCGTTTGATTGGTCCAGTTGCAGCATCGACGTCGAAATTAATTCAGTGTACTGCTGAAGATTGACGCAAGGTTGTCTAAGCCGCAACTACAATAGCACGGCATTCTGCGAGGCAAATCCTCAATCTTCAACCATCTTCATCAACCGCATCCTTCCAACACCCGCCCTCTTCCGCCTCGCTATTACGCGCACAGTTTGAACCAAGACGGTTGGCGGCATTATTACACCTTCCGTGATATGATCGATGTTCTCTGAACGCGTGGCTGCAGGGTTAGTTCTTTAAAAGTTGCACAAGGCTTTATCGAGAAATCTGCTACCAAAATCCGACAGATGTTTCCTTTTCAAGAGGACGCTGTTGAGCCTGGAGTACGCTGAAGTAGAGAGGTCATATGGCGTGTGTATGTTGAAGCCTGATAGAAGGCTATTTCGAAGGAAGAAGGTTCAAAATCTACCAACGAACCCCAGCCCTATGATGCGGAGATTACCGGCTCTCGATCCAACAGTGTACTCAGGGGCGGAGTCGTCTCTCGCGTTGAATACGCTTGACAAGTGGCATGCAGTCTGCCTGGCTGTTATTTGAGCTTTGTTGGAATTATCCATTATGTCGCCAGTACGATATTTCAGTTTCTTTTATATACTCTGGCTGCTCGTATATATATATGATGCTGCCAAAGTATCGTTATTGCCCTATATCTCAGATACACTTTCATTAATCCCATGCCTCATTTCACAAAAATGCTTTCTCATCTGTCGTTTTTACTATGTACTGGCGTGGCGGTTGGCGCGGCAGTGGGAATCAGTACTGGAGAGCAGCTACATCCCCAAGCTTTGTCCCAACGAAGCACAAATGCAAGCTCGAATACCACTCAGCAATTGGTGCTACCCATGAATGACCCCAATGCATCCCAGCGAGCGCAGGACATTCAAACAAAACAACAAGGTTACCTCTACGGACCCTCTCTCATGGGCAACTCCTCATGGTTCCCGAGCGGGCCACTGGGAGAAGCAATGATCAAAAGGGATGCGGCCTTGTTCAAGACAGACCTTGACTTCGTTAAAGCCGAGGCAGCCAGAGATATAAAATCGGCGGGTGCGGCTCTGGCCGCGGTAAGCATGTCATCTCAAGTATTGATGATACATTCTGATACCTAGAACAGGCTGGAGGTCTCAAGACAGTTTCCGACTACGCACTACTCTACAACAACCAGTGGAAAGAATCAGTCCCTCTCGGAGTAGATGCTGGGGTTCTCACAAATTATACACAAGACTTGCTTTTTTCCATGGAGAGACTGTCAGTCAATCCATATGCCGTCAGACGCCTCGATCCGTCCAAGGATCATCTACCTTTCCACGTACACGGAGAGTCCGTAAAGAATATCTCCGGGGCGAATTTGAGTACACTCCTCAAAAGCGGATCCCTCTTCTACGTGGACCACAGCAGTCAGAAAGAGCTGCCCCGGACGGCTCGGTACGGAGCAGCCTGCGAGGCCTACTTTTACATTCATCCCGTTTCTAAAGATTTCCTGCCTTTAGCGATCAAAACCAATGTAGGTGAAGATCTCGTCTACACGCCTCTGGACACCGCAAACGATTGGCTTCTGGCAAAGATGGCGTTTAACAACAACGACCTATTTCATGGCCAAGGATACCACCTCGTAAACTCCCATGCCGTGGCGGAAATTGTTCACCTAGCAGCGATCCGGACCCTCAGCGAAGACCATCCTGTTCTCGCAGTCTTGAACCGCCGTGCGTATCCCCTACCCAGACGCCAAACACGAATACTAACATGTCTGCAGTCATGTACGAGGGTTACGCCATGCGACCTTCAGGGGCCGCAACCTTGACCAACGCAGGAGGGGTTTTCGATAAATACTTCAGTCTCGGCGGCGAGGCCTTTGCCGAATTCTGCTCCAACACCTATTACCAAACCGCCGGCGCATTCCAAGCCAACTATCTCCAAAACAATCTCCGCGCCCGTGGACTGCTGGATTGCAGCTACGGCCCCCCCCTCAAGAGCTTCCCCTTTCTCGAAGACGCCGACCTCATCCGCACCCACATCCAAACCTTCATGACCTCCTTCATCGCATCCTACTACCCCACCGACTCGGAACTCGCCCAAGACACCGAACTCCAAGCCTGGATCCGCGAAGCCTCCGGCCCCGCCCAAGTCATCGACTTCCCAACCTCCGTCCCCACGACCTCCACCCTCATCGACGTCCTCACCCACTTCGCCTACCTCACAGGCGTCAGCCACCACGTCCTCAACCTCGGCGACCCCGCCGCCTCCTCCGGCCTCCTGCCCTTCAACCCCGCATCGCTGTACGCCCCGCTTCCAACGCAAAAGGGCGTCCAGGACCTGATGCCGTTCCTCCCGCCCGCGAACCAATCCCTCGGCCAAGTCTTCGTCTTCGCCGTCTTCAACCGCCCGCAGTTCCCAGGCACGAATTTCACACTGTCACACATGTTCTCCGGCGAGGACTTGCTCAGTCGGGCCAACGCCGCGACGGTGGCGGCGGCGGACGCGTTCCACTCTGCCATGCTGACTGTCAGCTCGCAATTCCAAGCACGTGCGTTTGACGCGGACGGGTTGTCGCAAGGGATGCCGTTTGTGTGGAGAGCGTTGGATCCGGAGGTGATCCCTTGGTTTTTCTCCGTTTGATGTCTCCTATATATACATATCTCGAACATCCGGAAAGTGTGATCCCCTTTGGGTTTTTTCTTCTCCGTTTGACGCTATATGTACATATTCCGAACAACCGACTCTATTACATATTCCCAAGTACAGCACATATAAACCATTGCTAGCATCACAAGCGTCCCAATCCTCCAATAATTAAGCAAGAATCTTCCACCCCCCCCCCTTCCCTTCTCCCCTCCCCTCCCCCCTCCCTCCTCCCCCTACCCCCCAAAAATCCACCACACCCCCCCCCCCCCACCCCACCCCCACCCCCAAAAAAAAAACAAAACCACCCCCCCCCCCCCCCCCCCCCCCACAAAAACCCAAAGCTCAACCCCCCATCTCCGCACACCCACTCACCCAACCCTCTTTTATCCCTCCAGCATCGTACCACTACACCCAGAAACGCCACCAAAACCCCCAAAAGCTCTCTATGTATCCCCCCCCACCTATGCATTGTAGAAAAAAGAAAAAGAGAAAGAGAAAAGAATGGCCAGGCTGATTGAGGAGGGTGCTGTCTTCTTTTCTTCTTTTCTCTTTTCTCTTTTCTCTTTTCTTTTTTTTTAAAAGGAGAGAGGGGGGGGGGCTGATGATGAGGAGGCGTGAGGGGTGATGGGTGAGGGGTTGTGGGGGTGGGGATGGGGATGGGAGGGAGTGGGAAGGATGGGTGGTTGTGTGGTTGTGTGGGGTTTGATGATGGAGTGGTTTACTACTTATGTTGGGAGGGGGGGTACGAGGAGGGAGGAGAGGGGGTGGATGAGGGGGAGAAAGGGTTGTACGGGAACTGGGACTCTTGTTCAGGTCTGGGAGATGGAACAGATCGATTTAATTCTACATGCATATCATACAAAACATACTACTCGACTGGTAGAAAGTAGAGACGATGGATTTGATATTGGAGCTATAGATTGGTGCTTCGTAGTGTTGCACCTCGGCTAAGTGTCGATGGTATTGCAACTGGACTGTTGTTGCCATGTTTGTCTCAGAGTTGTTTGCACAGTATGGCGCGGTACACGCGAAAGCTCAAGGTAGATGTTGTGGAGTGCTGAGAGCTTGGTATGCTGCGCTCTGCTCAACATGAACTCATCCACAAATCAGATCGAGAAAGATTTCATTTTAGGTTCTCCACTTTGACTGTCTTGCATCGTTGGGGATGTATGGCATGTGTGTCGTATGAAGCGTGGTCTCGAGAGTTGGGTGGCTGCTTTGGAAGGTCGACCCCAGAAGGGATACACTTCATTTGAGAAGAAGTCGCCAAATCAGGCGTTTCGGGCGGTTTCTGAGGACTTCGCAGATGATTCCCAGGTCTTCAAAAGGTAACCGTCCCAAGGCACAACCTGCAGTTCGGGTCATTCTAGGACACTATACCACAGAGAGAGCCGTAGTCTGCCCTTGCAACTATTTGAAAAGCTCGCCGGTGCTTGCCTCCCAGCATTACGACCCAACTGCCTTGTCAACCAGCATTTTCAGAGCCAGAAGACTCCTGGAGGAGAAGAACGAACGGGTGTCGGTAGGAATCGCTGCCGAGAGAACAGCTCAATCCGCATGATGTACGAGCTCCTCATAGAGGTCGACAGGAATGCGTCTGACCATACCAACAGCCAATTCAATCACTCTCTTTGCTTGAAGGGGAGGAAACGATCTCAGAATCTTAGTGGGACTATTTGAGCAGTATTAGGTCTCTACCCCGGAATGTACCAGGATTGGATCGTCAAGGCTCACCTAGGACTCGCTAAGAGGGTATCCTTCATCATGAGGAGCTGAGCGCAAATACACAGTATATTGAGATGAGGACCATAAGCGAAGAGGAAATCCCAAAGTACAAGAACTTCTGGTAATGGAGGTGTACAAGCACACATGGTCAATACTGATGCGAACGCGTATATCTCTGCTGTCATGCCCTTGGAACGCAGATACCCAGATAGTTTCGGATCCACGATAGCGAGGCAGTTGTCGACCAAGGCCAGGCCTTTATGGACACCGTCCATAGCACCTCGGACGTATCCTGGACATTCCTTGGTTATGAAACGATGGAATGCAACGAAAGCTTCGGCCTCGCTTCGTGCGGCGTACAGGAACGGAGCACAAAGTACGTTCATACCCTGGACGTAGATTCCTGGTTCTGAACCGCCAGCTTCAGAACCCTCGGTGGTTGTTGTTGGAGGACCCTGTGCGTGCTTCATGACGGGTGAGGCGTGTTGCAGCTCTGGACTACCGAGCTCTGTGGCTGCATTCGTGATCCTGCCGGAGTCGGTCATCCGCTCCATCTTCGCATCCTGAAGCATCCACGCTACGGCATTGAGCAGCCGGATTAAAGAGGCTTCGCTGACTCGGCGCTTGAAGAGAGGATCTGTGGCTAGAGTACGAAATGTATCGTTGCGTATCTTGGAATAGGCAGGCGAAGGTCCACGATGTATGAGATTCAAGTATGTATCGGTTGAGAGTGGCGGAGCGTTAAGTAAGATGAGCCAGATGTAGATTCGCAGTTGGGACTACATATCCGTCAGCAAGAGCTGCAAAAGTCGACGAGCATCTCTCAGGAATCTGACCATTCCATCACTGTCTGATTCGAGCCCGTCAACAAGGATAAGGTGCCGAAGGCGCTGGAGTTTATTTGAGAGGTCTCCCCGTGGCCCCTGGCGTACAATTGTGTCAATCTCATGTGCATCCGTTGGAGGGATGAAAGACGCCGCCTTCTTTGCCGGTAGATTCCGTCTTGGTTGAGCCACGACATTCGAGGAACTGAGTAAATCGCTACTTGAGCGAGCACGGTTATGCGGGTGTGCCAATGGCAATGGGCCAATCTGGGGTAGAGGAGGAATCTGTGGGGTCTGCGAGAACGATGTGTTATGCGACGTGCTTACGTGACGCTGCTGCTGTTGGCGTTGCTGCGAGATTAACGAGGGCCCATTCATGGCTGTGTAGTTGGACGAAAGTGCATGCGCTGATTGCAGTTTCCGAAGCCTCGGAGTACTGCGTGGAGAGCGCAGTTGATGAGCTGGCACAGCTGATGTAGGAGGAGGCATGTGTGGAATGTGCTTCGTTGGAGAGGTTGTCATGGTGGACCCGGGGACCTGCAAACGTGCAGTAACACGATAGAACCACTTCTTCCTAACGCTACTTCTGAGTCCGGGCAGTAAAATATCCAGAGAAAGCGACTTATCCACTTTAGGTATGTAAATGTCAGTGACTGCTTGGGTCTAGCTTGAGTTGTCATTGTGGGGAAGCTGACGCGGATACAGAGAACGCGCCCGATTCGCGTTTTAGATAACGAGGCCAAGCTGGCCCTAGCCATGGACACGCCAAGCGGCAAAACCCTTTTCTCTAATGCGTCTCAAGTCTTGATACAAGTACGCTGTTTGCTTTACTGTCATGGCAATGTCGAAGACGCTATGAAGATTATAAACACCCTATATTTGAACTTGAACTAACTACTTCTTCGAACTCCTCAATGGGTAGTTAACCCGGGGACCCTTTTGTATTTGTTCAATGGTCTCTTCGTCTGCCAATCCATTCAGCTTTCGCTGGGTGCCGTTCATGCCTACGCACTCTAGACACATCCAGATTCTCTGCCTGTTCTTCAGTCCCAGCGGCAATGACGGTAGAGACGCAGCTGTCTTTATGGCAATCTCAGCATCTCCATCGCATCTGTTTCCGGTCTTACCATCCTCGATGGCTGAGTTGTCGTACCAGTACGGTGTTGCTCCTGCGAGGATCTCACGACGGGTCGTGGTAAGGATTTGGAGTACTGTACGGAGTAGGGCCCTTAAAGTCGTTGTCAGATTTACACTTCACCAAAACACTTTCAGTGTTTCAACCTCTCATTAACCCTGATATCTCTTCCAACGGCAAATCGAGAAGGTCTACATTCAATCTAATCAACTAATTAATTGTCGCAGCTATTTATCTTCTTGCAAGTACACACACCTTTCACTCAAACTAAAAAATTCACATCTTATACCATCAAAGACTCCTCTGTGTATTCCAAACCGATCCAACTGGAACTGTTCTCTTATATATAGCTTGGCTCACATCTTTGTAAGCACCTTACGAGGCAGGAAGACCCAACCTCGTTACAAAGATCTTATTGCTTCAGAAAAACGGATACTAACGAAGTAATAACAATAATCCTAAATCGGAAAGAGAAAAAGAAGAATGTAAGAAACAAAAACCAAAGAAAAACATAACAAAAGAAAGATGCCAACCAACACCAACACCACCCAACTCCAGCAACAACAACAACCTCCACTAATCTCGTAAAAAGAAGAGAAAGAAAAAAAGAAAGAAAAAGAAAAAACCGCTCAAAAAACCTCGTCAACACCTGCCCCAACATTTTATCTTTCCATCTCTCAGAAGATTCCAGGAAGCCTACAGCCCGCATGACAATCCGTTCCCGAACCAGCCAGACGTCGGCGGCGCTCGCAGAAGCCAGGGCTGCCGCAAATAGCAAGGAGGGGGAGGGGGATGGAATAAGATGCTGGGCGGGGTACTGTTGGGGAGGGTCTTGGGGGTAAAAGACGGATGGGGAAGAAGCCATGTGCGGGTGCTGGAGCGGGCGGTTTCGGGGGGATGATTGTGAGGGGGAGGGGGATGGAGACGCTGTGAGGGGTGGAGCGGAGAATGCGACATCAGATTGCGGTGTCTGTGAGGTCGTAGACGCGAGTGGAGTAGTGTCAGGGGATGGGGATGGGGTGGGTATTCCTTACCGTTGGTGTAGCCATGATGTATAGTGTGAATGAAGGCTGGGCCCAACTGTACATACGGGGCTGCTGGACAGATGGGACATGGATTTTCATATATATATTACAGAAAAAGCGGTATCATCGCTGATGTAATTTCTTCACCCTCATCGCCCCTTCGTACACCCCTCGATCTATTGCCGCCGCAACCGTCAAGGTCCCCCCTATCACTGCGCAAACCCCAGTCAGAAACCCGGCAAAGGTTTTCGTCCGCTCCTCTTTGTTGATCACCTTCATGGGGGAGATGTCGTAACTGAAGAAGACGCCTGGGATGCCACCGCTATTCGGTGTCGCGCTTGTCAGCCATAGTCTTCGTGGTTCGAGTGTCAGTCTCACCTGGCGTGTAGTCTCTCCTTGTGGCCCTCTGCGGAATCGGAACCCCCGTTCAAGCTTCTCTTGTGGCTCGTCACGGAGTACTGGTGTGTTTCTAAGCTGCCATCTTTGCCGAGACCGTACCCACCGATGTTGATCCCGTCGTCGGATGTTTGGTCTTGGGTGACTGTAGGTAGCGCTGTTTTCCGTCCGAGCGGCAGGTAGGACGTAGAGACCACCTTGACAAAGTACATGTAGTTGAACGCTGGGTCGTCGGTATACTGTTCCGTGTCGTCGAGAGGGTTGAGACCGTGATTGTCCAAAGGCGTGCTCTTGCTCCCTAAATTCTTCGCCATGTCTTCGGGTAATTGTGGCCCAAACCTTAGGTGGTGTATCTTATGTGAAAAGGTGTGGCCATGCTCGGCGGGGGTATCGAGGTAGTTGTTGAGATCATGTACATGCATGTGGCCATTGCTGAAACTTCGGCCTGGTGCAATATGAAAGTTGCCAATGACTTTGTTCACCCTAAACCCGCCTTCTATTCGGCAGCCCTGTTCCCGTTGCTGATCCAGCTTTTCCGAGTAATGCTCCCTCTCACATTGTTCCACGTGTTCTCCGCGCCCGAAGGCCCATGACTTGGATGCGTATGCTTCGCGTACTTCATCACAGGTATTACAGCAACCTGGCTTTTGGGCGGTGGTCGGCGCTGTGGCACCGTAACATTCACCACAATAATCAGGATCTAGATGGGTGGCAGTTTCATCTCCGTGCCTGAACGTTGTGAGAAGCCAATCGAAAGTGACAATGGCAGACCCACTTACAGCTTCATCAAGCTGACGTCGAGGACTCCGCCACCATCTTTTATAGGGGCCAATTGAACCTTTGCTATACCGTGCTTGACTCCTGTCTGCTGCTCGCCAGACACATCCATGACATCCAAAGTCAACAGCTCACATGGTATCCGCGGGAATGAGACATTTAAGTGTATTTCCATCTTCTCTCCTACAAAATATATTAGCGCCTGTCCTCTTCATACACTCTCTCCCTCCATCCTACCTCTCCCTTTGTCAACTATGAGCTCCGGGTGCACGACCACGCGCCGGTAATCTGACCATTCTCCCCATACCAAGTAGAATACAATAAGCAATGAAGCTATCGTAACAATTCCTCCTGATGTGGTTCGTATGCGCGCATCTTCTACCGTCTTCGTGAAAGCATCTAGACGGGTAAAGCGAGACTTTGCAGGCATGATGGCGCAGAGCAGTCGAATTCGTATAAAGGCAGTCCGGGAGGTACTACTCTGTAATCAATCGTATTCGAAGGCCCGGGAAGTTGTTGCTAAAGTACAAGCGGTTCCTATACAGTGAGAAGGAGCGTGGAGATCAAAGCGAACATAGAGCCGGAGATTATCTTGGTTTCGTAGGAGCTTCACGTAGCCCTAACTATTTCGTGTACACAGACTCGCATTCAGGCCACTTCACGATTCCCAAACAGATGCCGCGGTTCGCGCTAGACACTTTGCGGTATGGCTTCTTCATGCCTCCCATACTACTTCTAAGGACCAGATCAAATGCCATTGTGCAAGTACCATGAAGGCATAGAGGTACTGAACCCTAGGTATCTATGAATTGGGTAAGAAATCTTGAAGCTTGTTCATCTTGCTTCAAAGGGTTTTCGTACGTTGGAGGAGTTTGACCCTGTATTACTGAAGTCATTCCCATCACTCAAGTGTCCTTAATCCCCTGAGATCTTATCCAGTCCGTTTGGTCCTTTAGTCTTCGAATATTCTTTCCTTCGCAGCACTTCTTCACAATGCTAGACCAACAAGAGTTTTACACAGGATTGCACGGAGTACTACTTTTGATGACCATGAAGGTCTCAAGTCATCTTAGTTTCCTATACAAACAATTATCCTACTTCCAACATTATCGACATAATACATATCCAACCGCTACCTTTCTTACATACATTCATCCTGCCCCCACCATTAGTATTTTAGATGTCCCAACGTGTTCCTCTTCATCATGCCCATCGTATAGTTCCCATATACCGTTCCGTTCACACCCTCCTGGCTTCCCCACGCACTCGACAAACCATACACATCCACCGCAGCAGTGACTCCAGGATTAAGATCACCAGTGGCAATCATCAAGGTATCAAGCTCGCCCTCGGGGAAGAAAGTCATTGTCCCGCTTCTGAGCCCGTTGTCCACGAAAACTTCGAGGATGCTCCTGTCAATTACAACCGTGATTCTCCACGTCTGCGTTTCCGTATTGACCAGGTTGGTGACGCTGAATTTATCTGTGAAAAAAGGATCCGATTTATCGAAGCCGTTGATATTGCCACGGTTAAGGAAGAACGGCGCATCGCCGCCTAAGAAAAATCCACCACGGACTGACTCGCCTGTTACGGAGGAGAGGAAAGTGAAGTTTGCGGTCCCGGTGATGTTGGCGGCGGGTATGTTGTTGATGGTCATGTTGAAGCTGAGGGCGCCGGAGGTGACGGTACGGGAGTAATCGTACAACAACGAGGAGTTGGCGAGGCCGGTGCAGTTAGTCACGGGGGTTTGCAAAGGTGTGAGATCGTAGGGGAGCTGCATAAGCGTGTATGGCCCACGAGTGGTGTTTGCGAGGACATTTTGCCTAGGCAAGGTCATGAAGGAGCGGAAGTTCTCCAAAGGCCCGGTGGGAACGCGCTGAGAGTATTCCCAGTTGGAGGCCCATGCAATGGAAAGTTGCGGTTTGTCTGAAGGGATGTTGTAAAAGAATTGGCCGGCGTAGTTGTCTTTTGCGAAGTCGGTAAGACGGGTGGCGTCATCCGCAGTCGTAAAATGCGTTCCGTTGAAAGTACCTGGGAAGTATTGCGTGATAGAACCGCCCAGGGGAGCTCCAGGGTTTATGCTGATGGTTAGGACATACATTTCATCTATGGACGCGTAGTTCGACGAGTCCAAGGGGGAGGCAATGGAGGCATTTTTGATTACAGGCATGGAAACAAGGTTGGGGCATTCGTATTGGAGACCTAGTAAGCCGTGATGGCTAAAGTTGGAGGCGTGTGTCCATTCTTTGAGGTTAGGGGAGGTGTAGATGCCAATAACGAATTCTTGGGCGTAGGAGACGACCATGACCCATTTTTGGGTTGGAGCATTCCATATTACCTGAATAGTCAGTAAGATTCTTTGAATGGTTTTGTAACGTGGTAAGTACCTTAGGATCTCTGAATTGGGTGGAGTTGATTGAGATAACCGGATTGTTGGCATACTTGGTGAACGTATATCCACCATCGCGAGAGTAAGCGATATCTTGAACTTCTTCGGCCGCTGTGTTTAGAGTATAAATGGCAACAACGCCGTTGTTCTGGTTAGGAAAGAAACCGCTGGTATTGTTCACATCGATTACGGCGGAGCCAGTGAAGATTCCTTCTCCTTCAGCACCGGGGTAAATAGCAATCTGCTGGTTTTCCCAGTGGTATAAGTCTTTGGAAGTAGCATGCCCCCAGTGTTGGTTTCCAGCCACTATATCCGTTGGGTTATCTGGCAATTGCTGTTAGTTCGAACCAGATACTAACGAGGGAGGGTAGCAGCTACATTGATAATACAGGTGGTAGGTTCCATTGGCGTCCAAGAACATCCCATTGGGATCATTCTGTGTCAATCCATCAGCTCTCTATTCACACAACAGTACTCCATGCCACAATCGATTGGTGTTGCGTAATTGGTTTTGTGAGATGGACTTATGTTCTCGAGGCCGCGAAGACTAAACATAGAAATGGTCCGACTCACCATGAAATCCTTGGGTGGACTGTAATGAATCTGCGGCCGAAGAGCGCCAGTATAGTCTCCTGCGATAGGTTTGCCAGTAGGAACATCAGGTTCTACATAGGCAGAGGCAGCGGTCTGAGCTCGGGCAGTAGAAGCCAGAGCAACGCTTGCCAGAACAAAGGATTTGAGGAACATCATGATTCTTGGACCGGGACAAAGCAGCACAGGGAATAGACAAAAAGCTCACACACAACACGAGTGGAAAATGCCTTGTTTATATACACTTTACCTAACAGTGTCAACGCACGGGAAGTTCCATGAAGTATCGACTCTCAAGGCAGGTTAAGGTACACGCGGGAAAAACGCAGAAAGCTCCATCTCGTCATGCAGTAAACAATACGTACTTCTACCCATATTGCGTTAGGTGCTGTAGTAGGCTTCTTAGTTTCCTCGTTGCTGTGAGCCAGGACCATGGGCGACTACTATGGTAAGTGCACGAAAACGACTATTTCCCCGCATTAGGTCTCGTTCTGGAGATGATGCACCAGCGATCCAGCCTTAGGGGCCAACGGGCCGATAGAAAGTTCCAAGCGACGACTAATGCTGCAGGCCTGCCAATCGTATCCGTTCCCTGTTTTCGAACATGCCCGTCTGCCAGATGTGCTAGAAAGCGCTAAAGGGATCCATCGCCAGGGAAGCGAGAGTCAGGATCGCTCATCATCTCCGGAGGTGTTATTTTAAGGTCTCCAGACTCTTCACGAGGCTCAATCGCAGTATAAGCGACGTTCATTAGGATAGTGGATCGTGGATCGTGGATAGGTATCTTGAGAGTCAAAGGGAGGCCGTGGAGAAAGGAGATGCACCGAGTTGGAGCATTCGCAATAACATTTCAAGCCGGCAGATGATGAGGGTAAGTAAGGTGAAGCTGGAAGAGGATAGACGAGTCGAGTCGAGTCACGGGGTCAGCGGAACTTTTTACCGATGGGCAGCGACGAGCGGAACCGTCGTGCCCGTGCCGTCCTTACCACTCACTACCTTACCTACTCTACTGAAATCGTTTGTTTCACGAAACATCTCAACGTCTACTTCGAATTACTCCAACAATCTTTATCTTTGGGGCCCATTCTTGAGGTGCCCGGTGCTCTACATGGGAGAAATCTCAAGGTACTACGAGTAGTCAGTACTGTACTGTGCTTTGATCGGAGTCTCGAAGCGCTGCTACACCATATCCAGGAGGGGTCAAAGTACCTGACTTACTGTAACCTCGATGCAGCTTACCCCTCATCGCCCCTCAACCCACAACCTCTCCGACTCGAGTTACTTTCGTTATCACCTTGTACCTTCCTGATTATCTCAAGAGCTCGGTGGAGAACGGAAAGGATGTCAGGCATGGGTTTTGTTGCTGTCGCCATGTCCGCTCAGTGTTGGAGTTGGTTGGATCTCGATGTCGCTATGTGGTGAAATGCAACGTGAAGATCAGACGACACAAAATGCACATGCCCGTTGCGGCCACTTAAGCCTCCTTCTCGTCCACGTCTTATCTCTCCGGTCGTTCTCATCGTTGTCTTTGATATTCAGCGCAGATTGTAGAAGTGGAAAGCATATAACATGTTCACCAATAGAACGCAGTGCACACTACGCTTCTCCATTCTACTGTCTCTGATCTGGCTGACTGCCTGCGCCAATGTTACTTCTAACAGCAGTTCTTTCGATGTCTTCAACTATGTGAATCAACTTATTGGAACGGATAATGGGGGTGAGCAAGCCATTGGAATTCAAGTGTTCCTTAGTACCTTAGCCCGCAAACGGCTAACTTGGGGCTAGGAAATGTGTTCACTGGTGCAAGTTTGCCATACGGTACGATTTTGGCAACTTTAATTTTACATAGGGCATGCATACTGATGGCCTTTCTCCACAGGGATGGCCAAGGCCGTCGCGGACGTCGATGGCGAGAACACCGGTGGATTTGCAACGGACGGATCAAACATTACAGGCTTCAGTTCGATGCATGATAGTGGCACGGGTTCCGTATGTAGCGATTTTTGAAGGATAAAATCCACTGTATAGCCAAGCAGACAAAAAGAACTACTGACGGTACCTTTTGCGTATAGCAACCTTCTTTAGGAAACTTTCCTATATTCCCTCAAGCTGGTTGTCCAGGTGATGACCTTAACAACTGCGCCTTTCCGAAGGCGCGCAGGGCTATACAACCGATCAATGGCACGCTCAAAGCAAGCCCGGGATATTTTGCCATCACGCTCAACAGCTCGATACGTACTGAAATGACTACCTCAAATCACACTGCCCTGTATCGCTTCGAATTTCCTACGAAGCCTGTGGACGGAAGTCCTCTGAGCCCCTTGATTCTGCTAGATTTGAGTGACTTATGGGAATCACGTCAGAATGCGACCATCACCGTTGATCCCGCTACAGCTAGAATGACAGGAAATGGCACATTTCTCCCAAGTTTTGGAAGTGGCTATTATGTTTTGCACTTCTGCGCCGATTTTCTTGGGGCTCCAGTTCGCGATACGGGCATCTTTGTGAATGATAGAGGAGGTTCAGAGCCCAAAAGTATATTCATCACCCGGGGAATCAACCTTTTCAATTTGGTCGGAGGAGGGTGGGCTAGCTTCAAGGCCCCTACGTTCAACAACACTATCACTGCTAGGGTTGGTGTCAGTTTTGTTAGCTCGGCCCAAGCTTGTCACAACGCTGAACAGGAGATTCCGGATTTTGAGTTTGACCAGGTTAGGAAAAATGCAGAGGATGCTTGGAGGAAAAAGCTCAGTCCTGTATCAATTGAACCTGGTGGAGCCAGCACTGAACTTCAAACCATACTCTATAGTGGTATATACAGAAACTTCATGTCGCCTCAAGACTACACTGGCGAGAATCCCCTTTGGAAGAGCACCGAGCCTTACTTTGATTCATATTACTGGTAAGTGCATTACTCCGTCTGTCTCCAATCACTCCCTGAAATTCTCAAGCATCAGATTGCCAATCGCCCACTGTCTCAAGTCTACGATTTTTAAACTTCCGTTTCCCCGAGTCTTATGCCTCTTATGCTTCGGCTTTTATCTTCTTCGATTTTCCCATCATTTAGTCTGACAACTTTCACCTCGTTAGCTGATTATGACTAGCATATGGGACTCTTTCAGAGCACAACATCCCCTTTTGACAATTATCGACCCAGAGGCTCAGTCTAGGATGGTACGGAGCTTGATCGATATATACAGACACCTCGGTTGGCTTCCAGACTGCCGTATGAGCTTGTGCAAGGGTTTCACACAAGGCGGCTCTAATGCAGACGTGGTGCTTACCGATGCTTATGTCAAGAAACTCCCTGGGATTGATTGGTATTCAGCATACGAGGCAGTTGTCAATGACGCCGAGAATGAGCCAATTGACTGGTCAGTTGAGGGAAGAGGTGGGTTACAGAGTTGGAAGAGTCACAACTATATCCCTGCAGAGGATTATGACTATCTCGGATTCGGTACTAACTCAAGGAGCATATCCAGAACAGTGGAGTACTCTTATGATGACTTTTGTATATCGACCATGGGCAAAGGCTTGGGCAAGATTGCTGATTCCGAAAAGTATGCCAAGAGGTCGGAGAATTGGCAGAACATCTTCAAGGCCGATCAAAAGTCCATTATCAACGGGAGTGATTCGGGTTTCACAGGATTTTTCCAACCAAAATACCTTAATGGGACATGGGGATACCAGGATCCGATCCTCTGCAGTCCTTCTCTGGGTGGTTGCTCTTTGACCTCTGATCCACAGGAAACATTCGAGTCTAGCATTTGGGAGTACCAGTTGTGAGTACTTTGTTTTCCTTGCCTGGATTTCGCTTCAAGCGAGACACCATCATCGACTCTACTAGCATGGGAAAGCAAGAAGCATCCATGGATGGCGTAGAATCCAGTACAAGCTGTGGAGTGTTCTACTTCCTTCTTTTCTCCCAGCTTTTGCAGACTTCCACTTGGTCGGATGGTTAAGTCTCATCGCCTGATATTTTGATTACATCTTCGATCTCACGATTGGAAATTCGTAGTTCATCTTCTCAATGAGAGCACTCAGCTAACCCACCCCCAAAGCTTCGTCCCCCACGACATGGCTTCCTTGATAACCACCCTCGGCGGCCCCACCGCTTTCACCGCCCGCCTCGACTACCTCCACAAATCCGGCCTCATCTACATCGGTAACGAACCCTCCTTCCTCACCGTCTTCCAATACCACTACGCCGGTCGTCCCGCCCTCAGCGCCAAACGCGCCCACTCCTACGTCCCCTCCCAATTCAGTGACTCCAACGCCGGGCTCCCGGGTAATGACGATAGTGGCGCTCTGGGCGCGTTTACGGCTTTCACGATGCTAGGGCTTTTTCCGAATCCGGGCCGTACGTATTTTCAGAGTCATTTCCTCTCTTTCGAGCCGTCGTTTCGAGTCTCCAAATATTTTTCGGGAGCATGTGGAGCCTTCGTTCCCCTTTTTATTTCTCTTGATACACGAGACATAATTCTAAAACCCCACAAGGCAATGCTGACTTCGAAATCACGTACAGAGAATGTGTATTTAATCACCCCGCCGTTTTTCGAGAGCGTGAGTGTGAAAAGCCCGTTAACGGGGAAGACGGCAACGATTCGAAATATCGGATTCGACGCTGTTTACAACAACATCTACATACAAAGCGCGACGCTCAATGGGAAACCGTATACGAAAAACTGGATTGGGCATGAGTTCTTCACCGAGGGCCAGACGCTAGTTTTGACGCTGGGGAGGAATGAGAGTGAGTGGGGGACGAGGGCGGCGGATCTGCCGCCTAGTCTTTCGACGAGTGGGGGTTCCACGGGAGGGGCCGGGAATATGAGTTTTTCCAATGCGGGGGGGTTTTAGGGGTAGCGAATTTGAGATAAGGGGGCTGGGAGAGGGGGAAGTGAGGGGATGGTGGTTTGGTGAGGGGAGTGGGTAGTAGGTACGGACAAGGAGAGTGAGTGGTGTTGGCGGAGGGGAAGATCAAGACTGCGAGGGAGCTTAGATAGGAAACGTTGTTCACTTGAAGCTATGATATCGTTCCACTACCTCAATAATAGCCCTGATGAAACAACCCGAGAGCACCCACCCTTTCCCTCGACTTTCGTGCCGTCAAGCCGAAAAAACCCCCCCGTCCACATAGAAACCCATCCATACCAATCCCAAACTCCCCCTCCATCTCCTCAACTAACAAACAAACCCCATCATCACAGTCATCCACCTACAGTAACTAACCTCTTCACACCCCCTCCCCCTATCGATTCCCCCCCCCCAAAAATGAGACCTAAACCCCCAAAACACAAGAAATCAACCTACCGCAGAGATGCGAGGGAAGTGGTAAAGGGGGGTGGGGGCGTGATACAACCTGGAACGAATAACTGGGAGTAAAAGCAGATGGTATAATAACATCTGGGATTACAGATAGACAGATAAGAAATTTTTTATCGCTTTGGATTGCTTTGGATAAGGTATGGATGGGTTGAGGGTACGGAGTACTGTAGGAGAGGATGGGGGTTGGAGGTGGGAAGTTGGGGGTGGGGTTGGCACTCGAGGGCTGGGATTTTGGGAATGGGGATATTTGATATTTGATATGGGGGGATTTGTGGAGGTGTGGTGTTGGGGGGGTGATGTGGGAGAATCGCTTTTCTCTTGTGTTTTCGGAGGAGGTGGGGAGGTGATGTTGGGGTTTTTGGTGGGTGAGGTCGTTGAAGAATTTACCGGATAAGGGAGTAGTTCTTGACAAGTAGAAAGTAGAAGCAGGAAGATGCTTTTTTGTACCTTAATCCATCTTGGACTATCTTTTTCTCTTGATCGGTATTTTAGGTTACATTTCGCGCCCGCTTCCAACAAACACGGAAGCATCTGACAAGAGGTAAATGAAGCTATGCCCGTAAATGAAGTACAACAGTATTCTGCTTGGAGGACAGCATGGTAGTCCTACAAAGCGAAGAAATGGCGCATTCCACGAGTGTCTGTGCTCTCTACCACGCATTGACTTCAAAGTTTTCCTAAAATACCCCGTCAGGTTTTCACACCACAAAAGAACGGCATGTCACTCACCTCAGCAAAATACGTAGTCACGACAGTCCGATCCGCAAACTTCCTCCCCGCCAACGCCTGCAATGCCTTGCGCGCCGAATCCGCATTGTCGTATTTGACGAAGATCTTGCCGACGCCGTTGGATTGCCTGCTGCCACCGCTGGGTCGGGGGACTTTCATTTCGAGGACTTGGCCGTATTTTTCGCATTCTTCTTTGACGTCTTCGCAGATTTCTGGTCTTGGTTAGTAGGTGTTTACTGACGAAGAAATGGTTGGCGTGGATTATCGTACCTTCGTAATCCGCGTTGTCAATGAGCTCCTCGGGCGTGACCATGTTGAGGAGCTGGAGCACGCGTCCTTCTTCAAGATCGTTGGATGTGGTGCCTGCAAGCATGGACATGGCGTTGACGCCCATTTCGAGGCCCGGGGCTTGAGTGGCGCCGATGCTGGCACGCTGCACTTTGAGGTGCTTGTCGCCGAGTTCCATGCCGTTGAGGCCTTCTACTGCAATATCTGTGACTGCGGGGTCGAGGTATTCGCAGAAGGCGATGCCCTGTCGTTCAGTTAGCCCACTTTAAGCAAGGTGGCAGAGATCACGCTTACCCTCGATTCCTCGGTGCTGCTGTCTTTGACTAGAACGAAAGCCTTCAAATGCCCAAATGCAACCAACAACTCAATGACCTGGTCATCCGTAAGATTTGGTAGAAGGTTTGTGACGCTAATCTTATTCTGCGTATCTGGAACCACGGGCGAAACAAAGCCTTCTTCGAACTCCGTATCATCGACCACAGAGGGTACAATGTAATCTTTTGGTCGGCGCACGGAGAGGCCTTGTGCGGTGCCATTTGCTGTTCCATTGCTCGTATCCATGGCATCATTATCCTCCATCTGGATACCGTCTAGCGCCAAGGCCACAGTTGCATCGCCAGGTTGCTTGAACTCTAAAAGTGCGAAAGACCTATCCTTCGAGATTTGCGATGATATGCAGGGATCTGATCCTTCTATCACGTTGAGTCCGTTGAGCTGAAGGTTGAAGAAGCTGACAATGCCTTCGTCAGTTGATGTTGTAGGAAGGTTGTGAACGAAGAGCCGCTTTGATTGTCGAGCGTTAGAGGGCTTGAGGGCTGCGTTACCGGCAGACCCGCTTGGCTGGTTCATGAATGCTTGTAGTCGACTGGGATCCATTGGTTGTTGGCGAGGTGCTCCGGGTAATGGGAACATGCCTACTATAATTAGCCCTTCGGCGATACGATATGATGCATGGGAGATTACCTGAAAGCTTCGCTTGCTCGGCTGTGACATTTTCGTAACCAGGTGGCTTGATGTCCCATTGCGTCAATCTCCTCTTTCTCTCCGTAATAGGCACGGTATCCGTAAGATCGGGTGTAGGTTCCTTCTTCTTCGGTGGAGGACTAGCGCTCTTCTTCCTGTCTCTTCCTCCCATTTGCATTGCGAACTCATCACGATCGCTTCTACCGCCCCGGCCACCACCCCGACCACGGTCATTCCGGCCTTCAAAAAGATCTCGGTCCCTCCTCGGAGGTCTATCATCATCGTCACGCCTGGCGTCTCGCCTTGACATGCCCCTATCTCCTCTGTCGCCTCTGTCTCCTCTGTCGCCTCTGTCGCCTCTGTCGCCTCTGTCTCCTCTGTCACCTCTGTCTCGGTCCCAAGCTCTATCGTCACGGCCATCTCTTCCGGAGTATCGATCCTCACGCTCGCGCGCTCTATAGTCTCGGCTTGACGAATACGAGTCTACTTCCATTTCACGCCGAGATGGTCTAGAGCTTCGATGACTAGGGGACCTTGAACGCCGTCGATCACCTCCACGTCCATAGTCTCGGTCTCGATCTCCGCCTCGACGTTCGTCTCTGGATGACTGCGCAAACAAAAAAGGTCAGGTCATCCTTGGCCGACATGGAATTGGTCAACTTACGTAGTGATCTCGTGACGACCCGTAACGTCCGGCATCTGCAGCCATGGGGTTAGTTGTGTCAGGCTCATGCTTTCGAATCCGTGGTAGGGTAGTTGTTGATGCCATGCCTCTTGACGAATAGCTGTCGCCGTTCATGTTACAGCGCTTTACTTTCGGTAAGAATGTAGACGCTTCTCAAAGGCTTCAAGAAGAAAACGTCTAATGAATTCAGATAGAGATGAACGGAAAGAGTGCGAAGGTGTGTTGGGACTGGGGCGTGAATAGGAATCTCACCTGAGGCTCGCGCACTTTGAAACTAAATTTCGGAGCTATCTTGAACAGGTTAGCGTGTTTTTCTCCACTAACGAAGTCACTTTACGCGCTACAATTTGTTCGGCGCGTTCCTCGAGGGGTCCCTCGAGTACATGCTGCGCAAGAGACTTGTATTGGGAGCAGAAAATGGCTTCAATACGTGTGATGCAATGGCGCAAGCTCCCAGTGAGCTTGACCGAGCTCTGTATAGATACTACGCTTCGCTGTGGACAATCTTTCCGGTGTGACTCTAAGAATAAGATCGTTTCTCTAGCTCATGCTCTGCTAATGTACTTAGATGGAGGAAATCCGCTGATGATGTATGGTCGTGCGCTCTCAAAGGGCGCATACTTTCCCTACGACAAGACTCCACCCATCTCCATTATCATGCAACATATCCACTTGGCTCCGACGCCCCCCCGACTCCTCCCTCCTCAGCACCAGCTTCTACCGCCGAGTTTCTAAGTGACGACGACGATACGGAAGCATTGGTCCATCATTATTTGAACCTTGAGCCCAACCTAACAGAGTTATACGAGCAATGGTCGACAGCAGACCTTAATTTTAAGAAGAGAGCCCCAAAATTTGCTGGTGTGCGAATATTGAAGCAAGATGCGTGGGAAGCTCTGGTTGGCTTTATATGCAGCAGCAACAACAACATTATCCGAATAGCTCAAATGGTATATCCACGATAGAGATCAATGTTTTCGACAATTACTGATTAAGGAGAATTGATCTAGATGGAGAAGTTGTGTGTAAATTATGGTCCCCTGATCGGTTACGTTGATTCCAAACCCTACTATGATATGCCTCCTCCGTCCGCTTTGACTGACCCGAGCGTCGAATCACATTTGCGCCAACTTGGATTCGGATATCGGGCAAAATATCTGCACCAGACTGCAATCATGGTATCTAATGATCACGACGCTGGCTGGCTGGATAGTCTGAGAAACCCAGAAAGTCCGGTCATAGGCGACAAGATTTCTGATGCTGGTGAAATGTTGTCGGGTGGACGAGAGGGTTATCGAAATGCACACGAGAAGCTCTTAACCTTGCAGGGAGTTGGACCAAAAGTTGCGGACTGCGTATGCCTTATGGGCCTTGGCTGGGGAGAAGCTGTACCAGTTGACACACATGGTGAGAGTACCTACATACGGGCTGATGTTGCAACTAACAAAAGTCAAAGTCTGGCAAATCGCGCAACGTGACTACAAGTTCGGCAAGGGTAAGCATCGAAGTTTGACCAAAGCCACATATGACGCGGTGGGCGATTTATTTCGTAGCTTGTGGGGCAAGCAAGCTGGCTGGGCTCATAGCGTACTCTTCGCTGCCGATCTCAGAACGTTTGCAGCGAGGCTCTCCACCAAGCTTGAGGTTACTGAAGTGAAGAAGGAAGAAGAAGGCGCAGACGTGTCGCTTGAGACAATCTCCAAAGCTTCTATCTTAGCGGCGACTGGTGTGAAGAGAGAACTCACCGACGAGGACAAGACTCTCATTACCATCCAGGAAGTTTCATTGGCGAGAAAGGTCAAGAGAAGGCGGAAAGTTTAGGATTCCGAAAATGAGGAAAGCATGAGTACCCTAGTACAATCATTTATAACTGTGCGCAGCGGATTGTTGAAGGTACGCACGTGAAATTCTCCGTAAAAGCATCTATCAGAGTTCAACTACTGGCACAAGAGTCAATATGCCTCCCTCAGCCAATGTCCGATTGGCATCAAGAGCCTGTCGTTGCTTTGAACATGCCAACATGAGCATCGTCAAGTGGTATGAGTTCAAAACGTGGCCCGCTCAAAGGCACCAAGGATTTTTCACCACAAGTACCTTTCATAAGCAGCTAGCTGATGCGAAATGCCCCCATTCGTGCCCTGAGGGGGTTAGATAGACCAATGCATCACCGACACGATAGGCGATCTAACCTGCATCAGGAACCAGCCACGGGCGGGAGGATTTTGGAGGGTCCTTATCCGATCATGAGTGAATGTTCTCCGCAGTCTGCGGGCGTGTGCGAAACAATCAGTAGATAATCGAGTTGAACCGTGATTGTAAACATCCAAATCCAAGTCTGAAGACATAAGAACTCTGTTTGGTACAGAAGATGAAAGCAGTCTCTGTAGCGGTTTCAGTGTTTCCTGACAGTTGTATAACCTTGGGCTGATTGGCGGAACAGACCCCTGTCATCCTCCAGTAATCTTAGATCTCCAAGTCGTCGATCATATCATGCAGAAACGTGAACCTCCTCACTTCTCTTCAACGCCACCCTCATTCCACATCAACCCCGACAACGTGTCAGACCGAAGTCTCGGGGCAAGAGACAGGTCGGAACACACGCAGGCACGTCGACACTCATTTGTTGGATAGGAAGGTCGATGGTTGGCGCAATTCCAGTACCCGCCAGCCATATCCCCTAAAAGCCTGTAAAACTGGACTCGTAACGACTGCTTCATTTTCAACCGTCGTCTTTGCGACCGAACAATGAGGCTTTTCTCATCGTTTGGCCCGGCGGCGGCTGAGATCGCAGGACTTGTACAATTATGGGCGGTTTTCACGGTTTCAGTGACACAAGGAGCAAATTTCGATCCGGTCCCGACACCCAGCCTCGACCTCACGCAATTGGGTCGTGTCGCTTTAACCGGAGACTTTGACGCGATATCGCTCTTTACGTACAAGGAACAAACGGAGAACGGCTTCAATACGAACGGCAGCCAGTCGCTCATCACGCAATTGCCGAATGGAGACTTCATGACGGCGGCGTCCGCAGACGCCTCTATCAAGAGCATGTGCCCATTTGTGATGCGAGGCGGAACCCTGGCTGGAGTGGTCGTCGGAGGAAATTTCACCAGCCTGGGAGGGATAGAGGCACAAGGAGTTGCGATGTTTGATCCAACCAAGGCGAAGGTCAGCCCTCTTAAGGGACTTTCAGGACAAGTCTCGGTTCTTCTCTGCGACGAGGACACAAACACTGTCTACGTAGGAGGCGATTTCAAAGGTCTTAATTCATCAAACGCCATCGCTTGGGTAGGGACCGCAGGATGGACCGAATTGCCTTTTGCGGGGTTCAACGGGCCTGTCAGATCCATAGTGAAGCAACCAAATGGCAACATCATATTCGGCGGGTCCTTCTCTGGCATCGGAAACACTACTGCCACAATTGGGAACAAGACAGACCAGCAACAGATTATTAATATATCAAGCGCGAACATCACGGCCGGTTCATCAACTTCGACTGCAGGATTCGATGGCCCCAGCAACATAGTGTGCAAAACCAACGGCCAGGATGGAGCCGGTAATACTTGGTTGCTGCAGGACAATTCGCCCGGTTTCTGGAGAGCAGACATGAACTTTGGGTACCAGCCGAAGAAGCTAAGGATATGGAACACTCATCAAGACGGCCGAGGAACAAAGCGATTTCGATACACAGCGATGCCTATCAACGGCATTATGAACTTCACCTACATTGATCCAGCGACGGGTCAAACTGCCTATTGTGATGCACTATGCCCTCTATCAAGCGACCCATCTGTCAAGTTCCAGGATTTTACTTTTTTCAATACTGTTGGTATGAATGGCTTTCGGATCGATATATCGGACTGGTATGGCAGTGGAGGTGGGCTTGACGGAATCGAACTGTTCCAAGATGGTACATATAGAACCTTTCATTCCTGTCACAAACACAGGGTCTAACGTATAACAGATATTTATGCTTATGCCGTGGAGGCTCTCAATGAACCAGTCTGTGCGGTACCCATTCCATTTGCATCGAATGCTACCGCAACTGGGCCATGGTCAGTAACACCATCTGGTCAAAGTAGTTCCGAGTACTTGACTGCAGATTTGAGCGGATCCAATAATACAGCTCAACCCGTCTCTATCATTTTCAAGCCAGACATCAAGCAGTCGGGCAACTACTCGGTAATAATTTTCACTCCTGGATGCATACAAGACAATAGCTGTGATCGTCGAGGAATAGCCAATGTTACTGGAACATTTACTTCTGCCGCACTACCCTTCCAGATTCCAGTATACCAGACAAACAATTTCGACAAGTACGATCAGATTTACTATGGTCCTGTCGACGCCAACACTGATGCGTTCCGTCCCACAGTCACCATTGCTCCAAAAACCGATCAGCACGGCGAGATAAAGCTTGTTGCGCAATCCATTCGGTTTGATTTGACAAATTCGAGCGGTGGTTTGAATGGGCTCTACGAGTTCAATCCCAATCAAGCCTCAAGCAACAACGACTTTAGCAATTCGACCATTGATCAAGCAGGAATGAGTCTGAATCCAGGAGCTATGATTAACAGTGTCGCAGAATTGAACAGCGTCACCTATGTTGCTGGCAACGTCTCGGATAAAAACAATAATTTCCGAGGTATCTTTTCTGTCACCAACGGCAATGCAACCTCTTTACCGAACAGTGGATTGAACGCAGTGGTATCCGTCATGTATCCCTTTGAGGATTTGCTATTCATTGGCGGAAACTTCACGAACACCGCAAAGGATAGCGTCCCTGGCTTGAACAACGTCGCAATATTTTATACTTCCAATCAGTCATGGTCAGCGCTTGGTGCTGGCGTGAATGGGCGAGTCAACACCATTGTGCCCCTGGAGCTCAATGTGACCAGCAATCGGCCAGAGATGTGCATCACTATCAACGGTGACTTCGATGAGGTATTGGTCTCGAGCTCTGGGAGATCTTTCTCGGCCCAAGGCTTAGCTGTATGGGTCCCTTCTCGCCATAATTGGCTACAGAACCTTAACGCTCATTCCATGGCCATCTCTGGACAGCTTAGTGCGTCGACAAACATTACTGGGAGCACTCCAATCTTGGCGGGGAGTCTTTCCACGCAGGCTATGCAAATTCGTGATGCAGTCTCATTGACATCGAACCCGCTTCAGATCAACTCTTTCGGGGTGAACATTCAGCCCCAACAAGTCGGAAATTCTACAAAGCGCAAACGAGCTGTTAGTGGGCAGAACGTCACTGGCGTCGTTACTGGCTTATTCTACAACAACATGGGACAGAACATTACAATACTCGGCGGCCACTTCACAGCACAGGCTACGAACGGTTCGACAGTCAACAATCTTGCGTTTATCAATAGTACTGCGAATACTGTCACTGGTGTTGTGGGTAGCGGCCTCGACCCGAGTTCGGTCTTCCTGTCGCTCAACACCCATGATAATATCTTATACGCAGGCGGAACAATCTCAGGCCAAGTCAATGGCGCCAGCGTCAACGGTCTCATCCTTTATGATCTTGTGCAAGCCGATTATGCTTACCCACAACCACAGCCATTTGGAGGCGCTGATGTCGCTGTTAATGCCATTGCTGTCAGGCCTGGTTCATCTCAAGTCTACGCAGGCGGCAACTTCAATACAGCAGGATCAACTTCCTGCCCCAGCGTCTGCGTATTTGAGAATGGAATGTGGAGTCAGCCCGGAAGTGGACTGGCTGGTAGCGTTGCGGCCTTTACCTGGCAAGGGAGTGATAAATTGCTCGCTGGAGGGAATCTGACCGTCGGCAACAACGCCACGTCGCTAGCAACCTACGATGCTAAGGAGAAGGTATGGGCGGTCGTACCTGGCGTTGTCCCGGGGCCTGTAACAGCACTATCACCCGCAAACAACGATGCATCCCAATTCTGGGTTGCAGGCAAAAGCACGAACGGGTCCGCCTTCCTGATGAAGTACGATGGCTCGCAGTTCCAGGCTATCGGAGACACTCTCGGTAAAGATACCGTCATTCGTGGGCTGTCTGTCCTACAGTTGACGACACAACATGCAAGCAACCCTCTGGTCGACCAAAGCATGACTCTTCTCATCACGGGCCAGCTTGATATGCCTACTTTTGGCAATGTCTCTGCAGCACTCTTTAACGGCACCACATTCTCCCCCTTTATTCTTTCCACATCAGGTAATGATCCTGGGAGCTTGTCGCAGCTCTTCTCAGAAAAGGTGTTCAACTTCAAATCATCAGGTTAGTCGCGAATTATCCACTCAATCAATCCTGCTTATTAACATTTGTCAAGGTGGACACATGGCCGTTGGTTTGGTCGTTCTCATCGCTCTCGCATGCGCCTTAGGATCCATCTTCCTCCTCGTCGTTGCTGGCATCCTCACCGAGCGCTACAGGCGGAGGGCTGAAGGATACAGTCCCGCACCAACAAGCTATTTTGACAAGACCAGCAATATGGGTCGCATACCACCGGAACATTTGTTCGGCAATCTTGGACAAAATAGACGAGGAGATGCACCAATGCTTTGAGAGCAGCTGATGATACCCTTTGAAACAGCGTTTTATTATTTCAGCGACGGCGTTACCGGATACATTCATATTGCGCGATGTACAAAAAGGTTCTAGAGATCTAATTCGCATGAGCAGCTCCTTGATGTTGAACAGCAGCTTAGGGCGAGGCTAATCTTGCAGAGGGGGCACTACTATCAAGTTCATAATGTCTTTTATGTCATTGGGCGAGAGAAGATTGGTCGTAAGTATGGGCGGGGAACTACTCCATCCCTGATTGTAACCTACACGAGCGGGAAAGAGCAGCCGAATTTCCTATATCAGAACTTAAGATGTCTATCCTGAGGCTAGAGGGAGCCGGTTTTCTCGATCTGAGTTTACTCCAGATCTCTAGAAAGAGCAGGATTACTTGTATCAGCAGACAGTGTTTATGTCCTGTCTATCACCACTACCAAAAATCTCCTTGTATCATGCGAAAGATGGGGAAGAGTAAGTGGCTTAGGGTGGTGGATTACTGTATGTACTCGGGAGATTTCGATCTCTACCTACCACCTACCGCATTAACATAATCTACCAAAAAAGGCTCTCAAACTAACATGACGTGATTAATCACTTTACCTCATCTACATAATCCACCCCTATCCTCCCCTCCTAATCCATTCTCCTACACCCCCCCCCTCCCCCTCGGTCACAAACCCTCTTCCTGAAGCGTTGTCTTTACCTACCCACCTACCCACCTAAAACTTCTATAAAATCCGCAATGAATCTTTCAGATTCACTCTAGATACCACTAGAGGGAAGTTCGTGTATAATTGCTTGCGAGAGCTAATCAGCGTGTTGGGGTTTGAACTCGAGGGGGTTGGTTGAGGGTTTTAGGTGTGATGCAGGGAACGCGGAGGAGGAGAGGGATTGGGGGTGGAGGAAGGGGATGTGGAAGAGAAAAGGGAGAAGAAAAAAAATCTCGTGAGGTGGGGATCTGGAGATTCAATCCAGTCGGGAGAAAATGATCGGGCCTTGTTGGCTATACATGCATCATTCGCTCATTCTCTTCAACAAAAAAAAAACCCTCTAGGAAATTGAGAAATCAGGACGCCTTGTTTGGAATCGCTACATATCCAGGGCTAGGTTTGGATGTGTGGGGAGGCGGGGGTTGGCTGGCTGGCTGGCTGGCTGGAGCTGTAGGTCTTTGATATTTAATTGAGTAGATGAGTATTTCGATTGACTCTCAGGAGCGAGGAATAGTATAGTAGATCGACGGGGTTCCTCATTCGATGCTTGAAATTCCACTCCTTTTTAGCGGTTTTGGTCGGCGCGGGAAGCGGGATACTACTCTATGGTGAGGTGATGGGGAGGGTTGCTATAAAAAAAACAATTCCTCCAGTAGAATACATGGAAATATGCGCGTTTCCCACTTTGCGTTTCTTCTTGATACAGTTGTACTAGTGAACTTCCAACTCTCTCTCTCTTCCGCAAAAGCATGAGGCCAATTCTGGAAAAAAGGATTAGAATAGCTGGATATTCCTCCCTGCCGCTTTTCTACTGGGATATTTGGGGGACCCCCCCCTTTTACGCCGCGCCCCCGGAAAATTGGCTTTTGATTTTCGTTCTCGTGGGGGGGGAGGGGTTGAGGGATTGGTGGTGGGGGTGGGAGGAAGGGGGAAGGGGGAAGCGGAAGGGGAAGCGGAAGGTTGTGCGGGGAGTGTAATTAGATTGCTTGGTGGAGTGAGTTTGTAGAGTTTTTTTAAACGGCATAACGGAACACGGAAAGGATCTACTCTAGCAACTACTCTAGTAAACCCCCCCCCCCTAACCTCAACCACCCTCTCCACCCTCTCCATCCCCTCCACCCCCTCCACCCTCTCCATCCCCCCCATGCGCCCCCCACCCTCCACCCTCCACCCCTCCCCCCACATCAACCTCCCAAGTCCCAAGTCCCAAAAAACACCACCCCTCCCCCCCTCCCCCCTACATCAACCTCCCAAGTCCCAAGTTCCAAAAACACCACCCCTCCCCCCCTTCCCCCACTCCAACCACCCCACCACCACCACCACCACCACCCCAACCCTCTCTCTCTCTCTCTCTCTTTCTCTCCACAAACCCTTCAAACCCTTCAAACCCTTCAAACCCCATGGTACCCGAACCCATCCCCACCGCCCCGGAAAAAACTTGGAAACCACACACACACACACAAAAAACACACGCAACGGCGTTTCGCGGACTCGACCCGGATTGATAATGTGCACACACACACACACACTGACACACACACACACACCATTATATTATATCATAACAAACTACTCCTAACAATACTCCTACTGTACACCCCAGGCGTGACCAGCCCCCCCATGTATTACCCATCCCGACCCTAGGAATTTTCAACGAGGCACAGACCATCACCACCACCACCACCACCCGAGAAAAGCTATTCCGTACTGTGTTTGAGGATTTCTCAAAATGACGAAAAGAGCGACGCGCAAAATGCCGGGGATTTCGTGCTTGTGCGAGGCGGGTGACAGAATTCTCCCGCCCCCCTCTGAACACCTTGAAAATACTATAACTTTTGGAATTTTTGATCCATTCACAACAAATCGAATTTGCTTAAAATTTAAGAGGCTTGTATAATAGCTTCATTGCTACAGCCTGATCTTTTTTTTTAACTCAACTGATGTGATATTGCGTTTGCTGTATTTTGGTTTAGTGAACGACTCTGAAATTTGAGATATTCGCTTATTTAGGGGGGCGGGAGAATTCTGTCATCCGCCTCGTACAGCAGGACGGGCTCTGATGGATGGCGCCATAGGTAAGGGTGCCAACTCCGATGATTGATTACCTTAAATCCCAACTGTTGGAAGAACGCCAATCGCACGCGAACTCGACGGGGAACGGGGGGTTCACCGTCCGTGTACGCCCGCACCAGGGGCAAACGGCCGTGGGTCCAGGATCACTCTGCCGTACTCAGGTTGCGCAATGACATTTTTGAAAGATTGTCAATTGAATTTTGTTCTCGAAAAAGTAAGAACCCCTGAATCAGGAGCTGTAGTGGAGTCCACCCGGCCTCCAAGGCTCCACTGGATATCACATCGACAAGGGGCCCTCCCATGATTTCCCCTCCGTGCCATCCTCCCAAATGCAACCTCGCCATGCCTTGCCCTGTCCGTCCCACAAAAAGCCCCTGTCCAAAAATGCCGGCTAAATCGCTATGAGGTATTGAAAAATGGTGAAGCCATTAATAATGAAACTTTTTTAAATCTTCGAAAAGCCCGAGTTGCTCCTTATCGGACTTTTCAACGGCTTTGCGTGCGTCGCAGACGCATCCCACTCTCTGCCTTGCGGTCTGACTAGGCTCGACTGCCGCGAAGGTAACCCATCGATTCTCCCAATACTTGGGGCTCTGCCGCTGTTCGAGTACCGCCTCCCAGCACTGGGCGGTCTAGGCGCGGAGAAGCTTAGGTTTGGGGTGGCGTAGGCCTTTTCGTTAGGGTAAAGTTCTTTTCGGCTCGACGGTGACATCTCCATGATGGTATCAGTTTCACCGTAGGACGAGACGCTGGTGATACGCGAATCAGGGCCTTTTGGTGTATATGTGGGTCGTGGCGTAACCATTTCGAAATCATGAGGAGCGGCGGACAATCACCGCGCGTCGACTGAGACAAAGTCGTTTGATCGCTTCAAACCACTCCGGATTAGTCCGATCCAGCCATAGACCATGGAAATTCGTCCCAGGAAGAGCAACGTCCAAATACCATTCAGCTTGTGAATGTTAGCCGAGATCTTTGTAAAATTCCATTTGAGCATCTAAACATACCGAGAGTAGTATTAAGACAGCTATGATCGTTGCTTCCTTGGTCACCAGGAAGGCAGCTTTATCCAGGCAAACCGAACGATTTGCGGGATTCAGGACCAGGCAAAGGAGCCATGGTTCAGCTTTCCCAAGGTTCTCGATTGCTGCGTGTTCCGTGTTGTCCGACTGGACAAACACAACCGCCAGGAAGACGACATTCGCAATTATGATGATCACTATCATAATGCCACGCCATTGCAACGCCAGGACTTTTCTGACCCTTCCGTAAGCCACCTTCGCTGGCACTTTCTTTATGCTCCCATTGTACGACGGTAATCCAGAGCTGTTATTTGACGTCGAGTCGCTGTTGAAGAGTGATCTGATGTACACTCGTATGCAGTAGCCAAAGGTAGCAAACTGTAAAATGGTCGAAACAGCGGCAAAGCCCAGTAGAGGTCCCCAATAATCCTGTAAGGCTCTGTCGTGGTTGATATGACATGTATCCCCAAATCGATATGAGACACCTGTAGTAGCAAGCGTGGCAGCTACGAATACAACAGGAATGCCCCATCCTGCAAGGAGCGAACACCAGAAGAATTTCCGGCCGAGCACAACTTGCCAGCAGATCTGCAGGTGTAGCGACAGCGATCGGAGGAATCCCCACAAAATCGCAGCGAATCCTCCAACCACCAAGCAGGCTCCGGAAAACGCGCACGTCAGGTCTGAATACATATCATTAGGTGTAATGGCATCGTGGCACTGCTGTGGCTGGGCTCCGAGAGGAATTATGAAACCAAGCTGTGAAGCAGTTAGCTCGGTCCCAATTTCAACCTGATTTCCACTATTTACCTGTAATAAGCTCACAGCTATCACCAGCCCCACAGTGAGGTAATGTCGACTGGTCTTCTCGACTGGGAGTACCACAAACGACAGGAGTAGCGATAACGAGCAAACCATGCCGGCGACATTTAGCCAATTCGAAACCTTCGGTAGAGTAGCAAAGTCTGAGAAGCAATTTGAGCCCCATACTCTTGATCTTAGATGAATGAAGGCACTCACCATCTGAATACACCCAATCGGTCATGGGACATGGTAAACAACAATCGACGGTGCCCTGAATTGTGGGAACAGGAGCGCAGAATCGACCGGGGAGGTCTGTCTCAAGTCAGTGTAAGCTCAAAGACGTATTGGATCATCTTTTATAGCCCTTACATCCATCTCTGCTCGGAAAATTGGATAATTGCAAGAACGGTGCTTCGCACGCTCCCCGCAACATTGTTATGTTTGCCATCGCCGTCGAGGCAAGAAGGATACTGCTCTTGCTAGGAACGATATACCTCTCCTCCAGACGACCCTAGCTCTTATGGGTCAGCCCGCTCGCATGGGACTGTGCCACCAGTCAGGCACACGAATATGTTGGAGATCGCGTGCAGGCGTGATTTGGTCGATCGCGGTGTTGTGCAGGACTATCAACGTACTTTGACGGTGTAAAACCAAACAAAGAGGATCCTCCCTGAAAGATTACATAGAGTAAATGTCAGAAGAAGCCGTGGGGAAATCATGCAACAGAGTCGAAAGGAAAGAGAGGTGTTATCGATAGCTGATACCCGCAATTCATGCGATATTCAGCAGGTACCGCCTGTCGTAGGCACAATGCTAGTGAGGTCGGGGCGGAGGCGTCTTGTTCACATCTGGTATCGATAGACCACAAGGACGACGAGTTGAGAAGCTCAGACTGGGGTAGCAGTAACTTCTGAACTGGGACTTCGGCCGTCCCCATAGAGGAGAAAGATATGGTTGGGTGCTCCGAAAAGGCCGAAGGGCTCCGCAATCTCCATAGGCTGAATTCCAGCCATGGGCGAGCCATGGGAGAGAGACCGACGGCGTTATGCGCTGGGCTAAACGGGCTTTCCACGCGAGACCGCGGGGGCGACTACACGACCGGGGGTGGGGGGTGGGTTTGTGGTTCAGTGAGCAGCATAAGGGAAGGAAGAACAGCGTCACTGATTCGAGTGATCACGATGTTCAGAGTAACGGTGGGATATGATTTGTGTCGGGTGTGAAAGGATTAGCTGGGATCAGGGCGGAGTACAATGCAAGATGAGAGATAGCGCGTATTGCCCCTCGGCACTTTCCCATATGAGGCATACCATGGAACCCCCAGGATTGGGGCCTATCACAGCCCATTGTCGCAATTTTGTCGTCACTCGCCCTAAAAGAGACCTAAAAAGCTAGGGAGGAGAGACCCTCGGCTTTGGGGGATGCAGGGCTGAGGCACACCCGCAGCTTTCAGTTGACCCGGGGTAACAGACGTGCATGAAAGCTGCATGAGCGTGCCGGTGGGAACGCACCTCACCAATACCATGCCACTTAACTACAGTAACAGTGATGCTCGTACGATCCTTCGCTAACAATGCAAACGTTCAGCCCTGACGCCGTGCAGAAGGATTCTGACATTTGCTCACCCTACAGGCTGCAGTCTCGCATCCCGAGGAGTACTGACTACTGAGAGATTAAGTAGGTATGACTGGTCTGGGCTGGGCCCTCCACAGCACTACATCCCTCCTCTCCAGACTCCACAAGCCCACAGTTCCACAGGAGGGCATGAACTCTAACCAAGTATGGATATTTCCTGACTTCTAATTTGCCTTGATGAGCTAACCACGACCTCTTGTGGAGAGAGGACTGTGGTAGTGCCATCCGCAATTGGCAGGTAAACACCACCACGCCCGTACATTCGTACTCTTTCTTGCTGATCAAATTGCTGAAGTGTCAAGATATTCCAACAGACAAATCACGTTACGAATCACGGGCGCGCCTATAATCCAACGCTCTTATGCAAGCTGATCTATCTCGGGTTCTCTGTTTTGTGTTTTTGACTGGCTCGAATGGCCGTACAAGCGTCAGCGGCAGTAGGAGATGTCTGTCCGGGCCCACCGAGGGTGTTACCAATCAATAGCCTGGAATCCGCTGACCCTAACCAGCATACCTTTCACATTTCTTTCGTAATGAAATGAATTTCGAATGAAATAGCTAGGGAAATAATTGTGTGGGCCAATCCAAATTCTCCGATTCAAGGATCCTCACTGTCCTCACAGTCACAACGAAGCCTTCCAATCTCCACTCTCATCTCAGAAATAAGAGTCACTGATTATTATTACCAAAGATTCGACATCCGTCTGCTGATTGAATTACAGCGTACCAGGGACAACCTGTACTCGTCAAGCCTTGATCGTGGTGATGCCCATAAGAAGTAAGATAATAAGTTTAGGCGCTCGATATTCTGTAGCTATCACAAGCGGTCTCCGGAGTGCGGAATTACCGGTTGTGCTTTAAACACTTTTGAGAAGTACAGGTGATGCAACAAGAGCATTATTGAACAAACCCAAGATGTTCAAGAATGAGTTCAGGTTTTGCCAATGCCTCGGATGCCTCAGGATCTCGATCTATGGCATTGATTTGCCTCCTGTGAGGGGTACCGTCGGTGTACCATCGGCGTATCATCGGTGTACTTGAAGAGCGTCATAGTCGTGATATCCCACGCTTTTCGGAGACACTCGTTTCTGATATAGTACATTGCTTCAAGAGCCTCGGTAGAGTTTTCGGTTTTTTGAACATCGCAGTTCGTATGTGTCGATATGTATGTATGGTGCATTATTATGCCCAAGGTAATTTATGCGTACCAGTCGTTCGCACGCGAGACATTTAGGTAATTCATCTGTACTGATCAAGATCCGTCAGTATACTATATATCAACGTGTCAACTAAGAGTAGATGCATGAAAAGTGCAAGCACTGAGTCAGAAGTCCGTTTAGATCAACGAGGCCTTTGCAAGCCTCTAAATCAAGAGGTACCAGAAATAATGTATGAATGAGATTATCATCAGATAATGCTTGGCGGGTGAAGAGAGTGGGGAAGGACGGAGGAGACACACCTTGCGGAGGAACAATTGCTGCTGGTCCGCGGTTGTGTTAGGCCTCGGTGGTGGTTTGGATTCATAGCTTCTATAGCTAATTTGCAAGTCAGCATTATTTTTTCCACCTACGGTCCTGTTCCATGTCAACTGTGTGGCCAAGTTGGGCTTGTGTCGAAAATTCATTGAAAAGATATTTAGATTTCGAAAATCTTGAGCCTCGCTTAACTAGCTTCAAGCTAAGCCTTGCGCACATCCAGACGTCCACCGAAATCGACTTCAAGCTTCGTCTATCAACAGCATACCTCTCAATCATGGGTCGTCTTCACAGCAACGGTAAAGGAATATCAGCCAGTGCGATCCCGTACTCCCGCACTCCTCCAGCATGGCTCAAGACCACGCCCGAACAGGTGGTGGACCAAATTTGTAAACTTGCGAAGAAGGGCGCAACACCCTCCCAAATTGGTGTTGTCCTGAGAGACTCGCACGGTATCGCGCAGGTCAAGGTTGTCACTGGTGAGATGGATCGGCGTTGTGCAACTAGAGGCCAAGAGACAGAGCTGACATAAATTGCAGGTAACAAGATTCTGCGTATCCTCAAGTCCAACGGTACGGTGCACCCAGCATGAAAAGGATGGCACGGTCTCAAGACCTCATCCATATACGCGCTTCGCCGTATCACTGCCTCTGCTTGGTCTTTGACTGACGGAGTGATTTCTACATGATAGGCCTTGCACCAGAAATACCCGAGGACCTCTACATGTTGATCAAGAAGGTAATGCTGGCTTTCCTCTTTTCACTCGCCTTCCCCATGGCCCACCCAATGGATGGCATTTGTAGCTCACACCTCTTAGGCTGTCGCTGTGCGCAAGCACCTCGAGCGTAACCGCAAGGACAAGGACTCCAAGTTCCGCCTCATTCTTATCGAATCCCGAATCCACCGTCTGTCGCGTTACTACAAGACTGTCGGCGTGCTACCTCCAACTTGGAGATACGAGAGTGCGACCGCTAGCACATTGGTGGCATAAGCTTGTGGAAATAGCAAGGGAATGTGGGGATATCGAACGGTGCTAGGGTTCATGAGCGGCATGTTTAGGACACTTCTCGACACCAAGCAAAACATCAACCCACTCCCATCATATTTACCTTGTGCGATTTGGATGTTTTAAATGATATATGGTATTTGACGGGTATCTTGAAGATCAGCATCCCGCAAAAACGCCTCGCTATGCAATATAAGCACCTTCCAGCCTACAACCCCTCCAACTCCTTACTCCTCTGCAGCAAATACTCTCCCAACACCCTCAAAGGATCTTCCGGTCTATCACGCATCACATTTAGTATGCATTCGTCACAGCTACCACTCCCCCATAGCCCCTACTTACTGCTCAGCCGCCAACCTCTTCATCCCCTGGAGTAAAACCCCCGTAACCCTCTCATTCAAATAGCGCCGCGCCGGCGCTCCGTGGGACGACGCTTTCACCGGCATCGGCGGCGCAACCTCGACATTGCCATTGACATTCCTGTTCGGCGTCGCGGTCCGCTGCGGCGCGGGCGTGGACATTGTAGAGGCTGCTTGGGGGGCGGGTGACGGCTTGGACGAAAGGATTCCATATTAGCTGGCAAGTATATATAATATGGACAGCAGTATATCCAGGCGACAAAACGAACATACAGCAGCTTCTCCCATTTCGGTATCGATCGGGTAAGTTGTTGGAGCTAGTGGCAACGGCGCAATTGGAGGGGGTGCTGGTTGCTGCTCTTCTTGTGGTTGTTGCGGCTGCTGTGCTGGTGGAGCTGTTGGTGAGGGGTCTGGGTGCGCGATAGCTGGGAGGCTGGTGGTGGGTGCTTCTTCTTCGGCCATTTTTTTTGGTGGGGGGGGGGGAAGTATTCACTTCGATTGAAGGGGATTGGGGGGCTGGTGTGTTGGATACGGTACTTGGGAGGCTAGCGTGTTGTGGGGATTGTGGGGGGAATTTATATTCTAAACTCCAAGAAAAGTTTGATTCAGAATTCTCAGAAACAAAAACATGATAAACATTATTATATTTCGTCCTCATTGCATTTCTTATACTGTCTAAATATTATGCAAAGCTTTCTGCATGTTCTATATTGTTGAACATGCAAAACGATGTAGTAACAGTCATGATAACAGTGTGCGATGAAAATTTTCTGTCGTAAGGCTGAATTTCCATTGTAAGGCTGAAACATAACATGCTTGGTATCAGTCACGTGATGTTAGACATTTAACAGATCGTGCATGGATATAAGCTTGCTAAAAGAAGTTCATGATTTTCACGGGTGTTATCATGTTTTCATCTCTCAGAATTCTGGATCAAACTTTTCTTGAGCTCTCGGTACTTTAATGTCAAGTTACTAACAAAGATGACTTTGACTGTTTAATCCACAAGAAAGCAAGTAGAAATTCTCCTCACGTATACGTGATTTCCCGCATTCTTCCCACCGAAAGATCTGCTGGTAAGAATCCTCCAGGAGTCTTTGCAATGTCAGTCATACTCACACCATTCATACGATCTACCATGGTGTTTATTTTCTTCACCATCACCAACCCATCAGAATGCAAAAACCTACAGAACGTGTGGCCATGAATGTCTGTTCCCCTCTTTTTTAGACTGAATTGGATTGCCGGATCTTCTTCCATCTGCTCTAAGAGCGTATAGATGTTTGTTGGGTCCCTCGGTCAAAAAGGCTTGAACGTGTACTTTCGACCCGTGGCTCAAAAGTACTTCCGACTTCCATATCGGGAACAGTACATACCCGATGATGGTTCGTCATGATTACTATCATTCAGTGTTCCATCCAGTGCTTCATCCCGTGCTTCATCCAGTGTTCCATCTAGTTCTCCATCCAGTGCTCCATCCAGTGTCCTATCCACTGGTCCATTCAGTGCTTCATCCAGTGTTCCATTCGATGCTCAGTAGATAAATGAGCAGATAGATGAGTATGAAGGATGCTTAGTAGAATGCTGAGTATGTAGAATGGCGAGTACACAGGTGAGTAAGTGGGTGGGTAGGTAGGTGAGTATGTAGGGTGCTGAGTATGTAGGTGAGTAATTAGGTAAGTTAATAGGTTGCTGAGTAGGTAGGTGAGGAGTAGAAGTTAAATAGATAATTTCGATGTTCGGGAGCAGTTTAAAAAAACATCAGATACCAAAGTACCTTTTTCTCTCCTCTTCCAATGCTAACAATTGACACCTTCAGAAACAGTCCATACAACTTTCTCATAATTACCGCAATCTCAACCTTTCTTGGTGGCTATTAGACTTCTTTGATAATGGCTGAGAAGAGCAACATGTTGATTCGCATGGCAGCGATGAAATTGACGAAGAGCATCTATTGAGACATTGTAATTATGCTTACGCCCTTTTGATCTATACTAGCTTCGTGCATGTTAGGCTTTGAAACTCGAGTCTCAAGACGAGCATATGGTAGTGTAACAAAAACGTCAACCTCATTCTTTTCACGCTCTCTGTTCTCAATGAACAAGTTAAGCAACAGATCAAAAGAATAACAATCACTCGATCTAGCCTGTCTAGAAAGAGAATAATCCAAAGTAACATGTAAGTTAGAAGGTTGAAACAAAATAGCTTGAAGACAGTTAATGTTTAGTAGACAAACTTGAAAGATTCAGAAGAAGAAAAATTCGCCTTCATTAAGAATCGAACTTAGAAGCTCGTCATTTTTGAACCTCGTGCTCTAGGCTGCCTCTAATCCCCATCATTAATGTCGAGATTAGTTTTGCGCGATCATGATCTCTGCCCTGGCCAAAAGATTGACAATTGTCAAAGGGGAACTGTATTAGAGCAAACTTCATGGATGCTAACTGAACTTCTTGGTGTTTTCGTTTGCATCTCGAAGGGTATCAGATCGAAATACTGCTTCGGCATACCTCCACAGCTTTTCTTTCCCACAATGCTACTCGACAAATCAATATTGCTCGTCGCGTGCACTTGTTGAATCTTCCGCCATCATTTTCCTTCAACAGTCCTCATATGTCAGCTCATTCTCGGTTGATTTAGACGCTTCCTGTACTCAATACCGCTCTACCATACTCTCTACACCCGAGCTTGTCTCTTTTCTACATTCAATCGCTTGCCAAAATAACCAACCGCAATCCTCCTCCCCCCCTGATTCTGATCCGTAATCGAAAGCTCCGCGGCGAAAAACTTGAACCTCCATATTACTTCCGCTATCCCTTTACTTATCTTCGACAGATCCCTAATAGACAGGAAAATATCCCGCCCAGGTCTTACGTCCTGGATCAACATCTCGACATCATCAGTTATGACGCGGAGTTCCTTTTCTCTGAAGGGTCGGTTGAACAGCGCCAAGTCTATGAGCCCATCGAGCCCATCGGCGAGGACCGCACAGAGTTCTGCCGGGGGCGCGTAGTTGCGGACCGATCTGTCTATTTGGAAGGTCAGGGTGGTACCCTTAATAGGCCAGGTGATCGAGCTGAAGAGAGGGACGGTGATTATGTTAGTGAGGAGGTCTTGCCTATTTGGATGATCATTGAGAAGGAGGGAGAATACTTCAAAGTGCTATTTGCGGATGCTTGGGTGAGATTTGACTGGACTGATAGGATTGAAGAGTCGATCATGTCGGAAGTGGGAAGAAGTAGGTCATTGTTTAAGGCGCCGGGGTTGATTTTCTCTGTGGTTGGTGGTGTGGCAAGAGCAAATGTTCTTGAAGCCAGGAAGAGGGACCAAAGAAGTATGGATATTATCTGCTCCATGCTGACGGAATATTGAGAAAATAATGATGGGAAGTGAGAGGCAAAAGAGTCTGTACTTACCTGGCCGCGGCTTTGAGGTATAGAGCAGCTTGCGCATGCGACTTGCGATGGTCAAGAAGCGCATGTTGTGGTGAACTTTTACCCGATGCGAGCAGAGTTCGAATTGACAGGGAAGACCATGGACATTAGTACGCATGGGCCCATTTAAAGGTGAGTATATCTGTTGGATATCAAAGCTGTTGAAGGTATTTTTACTGGGGCTAACACCACTCTCTGACCACGTTTAGATGCTTCTTATTTCATGCTGACTGATTCTACCACTTCAAATAACTGTACCATGTTGTAAACAACACTCAAATATCCTACACGTCCGTTCACACTTTGTGACCGTTCATCAGCACGTTTCGGGTGCAAGACATACCAAATCCGTGTGAAAAATCCCAACGCCCTTTCCATGGTCATCGATGCCATTCTCTGCCAAATTCGGCTCCCGCCATTCAGGGATGATGGAGAAGAAAACTTGTGCTACTCTGGCCGCGTTGGTTCAGCGGTGCGGATTCTTCTTGAATCTTGAGTATTCCGATATCCACTTAGTTTGCCCATCAGGCCCCCCTCATTACAGAACATGCAGACCATGTTCGTTGTCCGGAACTGGAGCGAACGTTCCTTTCGAGAGGTATAGAGCTGCTACAGTCATCTCGTTGCTGGCGACTAGGCTACTATACGCATGGCCTGACCATTCCATTTTTGGCTGACATCTTGAGATACGAATTGACGAATCGAGGCCTGAAATGCTCAATTAAAGGTTATAGGTCGCGCTTTATAATAGGCGGTTCCGGAAACCTGGCCAAAGGAAGTACCATCACACTATCGAGATAACCTTTCTGAAGATCTTGTGGAGCGGCGAATGTTCCCAGGCCTAATTCGTTATGATGCCCGAATTTCATGTAGGGTCTTCTTCCACCTCTAGGGTATCTTCGTACTGGGCCTGCTGTCAGCTTTGGTCTCAGTGTCTATATGGATATAAGCCACTTACGTCCCACGGGTCTAAAGCTTCGACAACGTCCAGCTGCAACACCGCAGCTAACACATTTTGGCACAGTAGCCTGTCGCCTGGAGACCACGTGAGCGAACAGGATGTCTTGGGAGCCTGTCATGTGGCCCAGCGTCAGGGCCCAAGCCACTTGCAATACTTTTGGTGTAGTGACATTCTGGTTGTTACAGAATCTGCGAATCTCATCTTCTGCGATTTGCGGCACATCGGCTCTCTCGGGATATGATAAACTGGCCTCGCTGGCTCAAAGGTACGTTGAACCAGAGATAATACCACTGGGCTATCTAACAGGTAAGCTTTTCAGTAATTAACAATTTGTTGCTTGAGCACTAAAGTGATATAATCGCTAAACAATAGAGCAGATGGCAAGACGATTCCGTGGGATGCTTGCTTCATGTTCGTCACTAAATTGAACAAACAGGTAGTGTTGATAACGACGTGATTAGCATCAACTCGCCCGAAGACAACTCCGGTTGACGTTTTGCAGATAGAAATTTTGTCGAGCTGGCTTTGGCCTCTCGTCTCCTCAGCTTTCCACTTGAGGCACACTCACAGTAAAGGCATTCCACGGGCAAATGTTTGAGTACCACTTGGCTAAACGATTCATGCGAGCCGAGACCCTCGATACCACCCTGGAGTCTGTACAGTCTCGGAGCTCTTGATCAACTGCACAACATGTCCTGCTGTGTTTGGAAGCAAAGAACCACTGTCTCGACATCATCAATGCCCCTTGTGCCCAGGCTCGGCAGAATACACTGTTCCAGCTGTCTAAGGCTTTCATAGCCCAGCGGCACTAACGGAATATCGCTCAGTGTCGGTTCTGTGGCCATGCCTTGAAGCCTCACAGTAGCGTCTCTCAACGTTTGCTCGCAGCAAGATACCACGTCTTGATCTTGTCTAGATGGCGCATCTGCTTGCTGTAAGTGGAATGCACTGATAATGCTCCCTCCGAAACAAGCGCAGGGACATCGAGAAGCGCTAGTCGAGCGTCGCGATCCAGCTGAGCGATAGTGTTGCTTCGCAGTAGGCCAGGCACCGCCACGTCAAATCTTTCTCCACGACATCAAGCGACGATTTTGCATCGCCGTAGTAGAGATTCCACCAAGCTTGATGAAGCTGCTGTTTACGATTCACTTGTTGTTGGGGGTCCAAAGCAAAGATAGCTCTCAACTAATTCTCTCTTGGACGTATCGTCGATTCGTCTGAATATGGCCTAGGAACTCTTCAATACACATTCGCAACTCAACGATACTGCACTTCGGTAACATTCTCAATGCACCGCGCAATCCCTGCCCTATCGACCTTGTCCGAGCCTCCCAGCGTGGAACGCCTCAAGCACAACCCACACGGTCGGCGTCATATAAGCAAGGCGGGGGGGGGTCTTATTTTACCTTGCCCGAGTTTGTGAGAACACCTGAGTGCAACGCGGAGACTGATGGTCCCTTTTATTTTTGGGATCAAGCGGGTGACCTCTTTCTCGCGATTTGCGATGTGTGCGTTTATTGCAGCGCCCCGTGAGCCACTGCAACAGGCTGTCCTTTGACACTTGCCGTGTTTGGGCCGCAGGACGATGGCGCGAGGAATCTCTGGATCAGCTCACAATTTCATTATCGACGTCTCTTGGCTCGATGCGTTCGCCGCAAGGCTTCACCTGCGAGTCCGCGTGCCGGACATTGTCTATCTTGGTATACGAGGACATGAGGGTAGATAGGCATATAGATATATTTGACTGAACTATGTAGTAGGTAGAGCATACGGATGAAGGATGAAGGAAAGAAGTGGGCGAAGGGTAAATACCCATTAACTAGCGCCGGATCAATGCGGAGATTACTAACCACAGGGGTAACAGTACTGTTCCCTGTTTCCAACAGTCTAGGCGGCCGTCTGCCCATGAGGTTTTCTGTCTTGTAGGCTCGGCCATGCTGAGAAGAAGTTTAGATTAGAGTTCTGATACTGCTCCAGGCTTAGCTCTGGATATGAGGGACATTGAGGTGATCAGAGCGTTCTTTCGATCTCTTCTACTCTCAACAATAACACGCAATGAACACATCACCAGAAATGCAAGCTAGGTACTATGACAATTACAGCTCCCATTGTAAACAACCGATAAACATTTTGCTGGTTACCATCGTGAATGCTAGAAACCACGTCCCTTCGAGACTGAGACCACCATAAAAGCGATTGTTGCAACCGCAAGGAGATCAACCTACAGCGCCCTCGCCGCCAAAACCAGGCCCGTGATACAACTCGCATTACAAGACCACCAAACCACCGACCGCACGATACTCAACTCCTCCGACTCGATCAGAATATACGCTGCGCCGTACGCCAGCCGCGAGAGCGTATACCAGACACAGATGCCATTAACCGTAGCACTGCTAACACCCGCAACCGTGGCAAAAAGCACTAAAACCGCCCAATTTTTTTCGTGGTCAGTCAGGAGGTAGATAACCCGAACCCCAATTTCCGCCAAAACGCAAAGCACAAAAGAGAAACTCACCCGCAGCGACAAAAAACGTGAACCCCTCGACGGAGTTCTGATGCGCCCCCTCCATGCGCTGGATCTGCGCTAAGCGCCGCCGGCTCAGCTTCCCCGCCGAAACCGCCGCGTCGCCGTACTTGGAGAGGTCTTCCCGCGGCGAGGCGTTGTGGTCGAGCCCGACGGCCCTTTTGGAGAAGCGCGTGCTTAGCGCGCAGTAGGCGTAGAGCCAGTTTGCGATTAGGAAGGCGGGGGCGTAGTTGGCGGGTTGTTGGCCACTGGCGGCGGCGTGGAGGCCGAGGAAGGTGAGGAGGGAAGATTGCATGGTTCGGATTCGGATTCGGATTCGGATTGTTGTGTTTGTTTGTTTTGTTTGTTGGTAAAAGATGAGGGCAAGTGTATCGCGATGACCGGGCCAGTCGTTGTCTGCAACGTGTGAATTCCAGCTTAGGGCATAAAACGAAAGAAAAAATCAACTCGTCAGTCTACGAACCGAAGAGCCACGCCCTGCAGAAATAAATTCCTAGTCTCAGAAAGTGTCTACGATACCCAGGGAAGTTCGCGAGAGCAGTAAAAAGGAAATATCGATAGAGAAGACAAGCGCAACCCTCTCGAGGACAGGCCAAGTAAAACTTATACTTGAGGCAGGACCCCCGGGACGCAATGATTTATAATTCGGAGCGCGGAGATAAGGGGTGCCCAAATCACCGGGAACCTTGTTGAAGCAATAGGAGCTGCAGTAGGAGCAGGAGGAGTAGTCGTCCAATTAGGAACGTAAGGTAAGGTACTCGTAGCTATTGCAGTGCCATTACACTGCCCGCTAGCCTAGTTGGGGCTAGCGCCAATTGCGGCACAAAACGTAGATACAAGTAGCTTCCTAGTTCCTACTGTAGAAGACACACCTTAGACAATTATCAGATCTACAAGCCTACGTACAGATCTTTTGACTAGATGGAGGCATTGGCAGGATTATGGACGACTGGACATGGGGTACGGAGTGTTGTCATGTCTATAGCATGATTGTGACGTTAGGCGCTCCTATTGGGAAGCAGCAGCTGTGCAGATTGTGCCCAAAGCGTGTTGGAATACGAGGTCATATGGGGGCATATTGATATATTGGTTGTTGTTGTTAGGAGGCTATCTAGGAGGTGGAACTTCACGTGGAAGGTGAAAACTCTACTAGCGGGCCCCAGCCCTACCAGCCCTATTGAGGCGGAGGTTACCAACTCCCCTATTTCCAACAAAGCGAATGTCACATAAATGTAATCTAACATTTTGCCGCTTGTAACCTCTACCTTACTTGTTGTTGAGTCCGAGGCGACCTGCTGTTGAATAGTACATTAGAAAATTACTGATAAACATACACGTTTAAAACAACTCCTTATGCGGTTAGGAAATAAACCTGTTTTAAACGTTTTCAAACCCTATTCGGACCTCCCCCTTGTTGAACGTAGCTAGCTCCTAAGAGGATCTGGTATCTAAGGTAATCTACTTTCCTGTCGAGGCTCCTGGAGACAATGTAGACAAGAGCCTATTGCTTATAGCCAAGAGCACCGCACTGAAGAGACTGAATGGAAGATAGTAGCCCAGCTTTCCAACTGTCCAATCGTCAGCAATTCCCACTATTCCTGGAGGGCAATTGTTCTTACCCAGTATTCCGGAGCCAATAGCAAAGGAAAGCTGACTCAGGATACTCGGAAGGAGATAAACACCACTGAGCGTCGGAGACACGCCCTTGGCCCCCTGGAAGTAGATCGGTAGATAATATGATGTTGTGAACAGCTGGCTCATCAAGAAACCATACACCAAGCAACTCGACCACAAAGGCCTCTTGCGGATCATCGAGAAGGGAATCATAGCCGCATCGCCCTTACAGTAATCCCACGCTAGAAAAACGACAAATGTGGCGCCTGCACCGCAAAAGAGCCCGATGACGGTCGTACTGTCCCAGGCGAACTGATTGCCACCATACTAGAGAGCGAGTAGCAATTGGATGGCAGCCGGTGCAAAGATTGCGAAGCCAATAAGATCGAGCTCTGTCGGGAGCGTGCGGAGAACCGCGATGGCTTTGGGCTTGTGCATCTGCTCAGGGACTTTGACCAAAAAGAGCATCGCCGCAACGAAGCCACCGATGGGGAGGTTAATATAGAAGCCTCGTATTAGGTCGAATTAGATCAGGTAGGCAAGCATGGAATAGGACAGTGACCTACACCACTGCCATGTCGTGTATTGTGCCAGTGCTCCTCCAATCAAGGTTCCGATGACGAGACCAAGTTGCGCAACTAGTCCACTGGTGAGGTGAAAATTATCGGCATGATGTAAGGACTTGGATCTTACCACCCATAACAAATCCAATCAGAGCTGACGCACTCTTTAGTTTCAACCCCTCTTCAGTAGATTTGGGAACATACCTGGCCGTTTTGGCTTCGGAACGCATCCAGCAATAATGGTGAAAGCACCGTTCTGGATCCCTGACGTCCCTATTCCTGCCACTGCTCGCCCAACAATCAACGTTTTCGAGGAGGTAGCCACGCCACAAAGGAAGGAGCCCAATTCAAAGATGGCGAAAAAGGTCATGAAAGTCCACTGGAGAGAGTTAGTCGATTTCCGGAGCGAAAAGTGATACTATGGAAATGCGCCTGCTGACTTTGGAGTCAAAGTTCACGTAGAATTCTCCCGTCAGCGGTTGAAAAGCAGCACTGATACCAATATCAGCCAGTTAGCTCGCAGCCGAAGTCAAGATAGTGTATGCACCTTCCCAACTGACTTGCCTGTCCGCTTACTCTTTTAATTACGAAGCATCCCTGACTGAAGTCTGCAATGGCTGGTACCAATCGCGCCGTGGTGAGTATCAGAGCATAAGGTTCAGAACGCCAGCGAATTGTTGATTAGATGCTACAAGAAAGGGGACAGGGGATGGAGCTGGATGTAGGTGCCGCCATCAGGAAATTCGTCATTTAAATACCCAAATTTGACGGAGAAAGGGTGCCAGGATGTCGACGCTGGACCATTTGCACCGACAATCAATGTCTAGGCGAGTATATTTTACCAGCGTTGATAGGAAAGGAAGAGCAGTCAATGCGGCACTTACCTATCTTGCAGCTGGGTCCGAGATGTGGAACGCCGATTGGTGGAGCTTCGCTTCCACAAGCGATAAACGACAAACGACAAACGCTTTCCGCTTCCGTGAGCAAAGCAGCTGGCTCAGCTCAACTTTTTGCATATGCGAAACATATGTTCAAAAACAGTTCAACCCCGGATCAACATTTTGAATTTACCTAACTATAGTACATTTACAGCATATAAGAAGCATGAGCAAAGTATGGATTCCGTCCTACTTTGCCGCAATGCGGTCAGAGCGACGTGTGACGGCAGCGAGGACTGTGAAGTGCGTTAGCAGTGCATATGCGAAGCTTATGCTATGCTTACCTTTGCCCTTGACACCTGCGACGGTCTTCTTGAGGCGCTTGCTTGAGAGAGAACCTAAGAAAGATTTTAGCAAAGCATATGCGATGCATATGAAGTACATATGAACATAATTGCACGTTTAATTTTCGTGACCTCGCTTAATCCTAGATTCGGCATCGGCATATGCTTCGCATCGGCCTTGAATAGTTTCAACCCGACGTCAAGTCTCGCATATGCGGGGCCCGTGCTGATTACAAACTTCGGCCCGATGCCAAACATTCCAGTGTTTCCGACCCCGGCTCAACTTTTCCAACCCCCCGACCAGCTGTACCCCCAAAGCAGCCTGTCTCACCGGCACGATGCGGGACTTACTAATATAGAGATCCTTTACGGTGGTGTAAAGCACGATCAGCTCTGCCAGTTGGTCATCCTCAGCACTTTCATGTGAGCGTCACTTCATTTTCCAGTCACTACGGAGAAGCCTTGTCTCAGCTCAAGACGCTACTCGACCTCCTTCTTGAAGAACACCACGACGGCATTAGAGACTTGCAACTTTGCTTAAAACATGGCTCCAAAGTACGCCAAGGACATGCCTGCGGGCTTTACCAACCGCATTGAGCGGGTTGCCTTCGTCGGGGTAAATTTAGCTGCCATTGTTTGCGCGACACTCTCCATATCCTCTGTTCACTCACTTCTACCACACACACATGCATACTAACTTGACACACAGGCGAGCGGCCAAATGGGCGAGCACATCGCCAAAGCCCTCGTCAAGACCGGCAAGCACACCGTCACCGCCCTGACGCGCCAAGGCAGCAAGAACGAAGTCCCGTCCGGCGTCAAGGCGATCCCCGTTGACTACAACGACGAGTCGACCGTCGTTGCCGCCCTGAAAGGCCAGCAATTCCTCGTCATCACTCTCGCCGCCACGGCTCCGTCAGACGTCCATTCCAAGATCGTTCAGGCGGCCGCCAAAGCCGGGGTCCCGCACGTCATGCCCAACATCTTCGGCCTGGACCACTCCAACGAAGCTCTAATCAAGGAGAACCCGCTGAGCGCCGACTCCATGAGCATGCTCGCCGAGATCGAGGCCGCTGGCTGCTCCTGGACCTCCATGATCTGCAGCTTGTGGTACGAGTACAGTCTTGCCATGGGCCCCCTCTGGTTCGGGTTTGACTTTGCCGACAAGAAGCTCACGTTGTACGACGATGGCACGACCAAGATCAACCTCACCACGTGGGAGCAGTGCGCGCGCGCCGTCGCCGCTCTGTTGAGCTTAAAGGAGCTGCCCGAGGATGCGAACGACAAGAGCCTGACGGTGAACACGTGGCGCAACAAGCCGCTCGTCATCTCCAGCTTCTTAGTCAGTCAAAAGGACATGTTCGAGAGCTGGAAGCGCGTCTCTGGTGATAAGGACTCGGACTGGACGATCGAAAAAGAGCTCAGCAAGGAGCGCTATCAGAAGGGCATAGAGGCGATGAAGAGCGCACAGGACCCCATGTCTGCGCGCATGGGCGCCGCGATGGCCTCGTTCGTCAGGGTGTTTTTCCCCAACGGCGGGGGCGACTACGAGAGCACGCGCGGTTTGGACAATGCGAAGCTTGGACTGCCCAAGGAAGACCTCGATGAGCGCACGGCTGTCGCCAAGGGAATGGTGGAGCAAGGATACGCGGCCAAGGTGCTTGCTAAGGCCACCCAGGGGTCTTAGGGCGGGAGAGATTCCACAAAATGATCCTTCTTGAGCAACCAATGAATGGGACAGGACCCATACTATACACTCCTTACCCCGGTATCACGATCGAAATGCTTCAAGGCCTATCCTCGAAGTCATGAACGAATAGAACCAAAATGCTAATCTCCGTCCCGTAACAGATGTGTTGCGGGAGTCCCGAATATAAGTCTAACTCTCAAAGTTCAAAGACGACTTGTCGAGACTTGATGTTGAGGATTCCTTTAATAGTCAAGCTGCATGCAGCTGTGGAACGAATGTATGTGTGCGAAGCAATGCCAATACCCTGTATCACGTGACGTCCCATCGCCATGTTCTGACACCATTGTGTCTCAGAAGATGATGAACTGAGACATGCGGTACACTGGACGGTGTCACTCAAGCTACCACGGAGTCCTCATTCAAGTCGAAAAGTTCCCTTGCCGAAACCCTGAAGCCAATCGTGTCGTTATCATAGGGTCATCATTCTCGTCTCTACGTCGAAAGCGCTATGCAGCCAACAATCCTACCCTCACTAATCCACACTTAACTACTCCTTCTTCCTAATATCCTTCCAACCCAACCCCCACGCACACACAAACGCCAAACCCCCGAACCCAATCCCTCAAATACATCACCGAGTCGACAGCCTTGCTGTATGCTCGCAACACCCCGGGTAACTGCTGCGCCGACACCAACGTCCTGATCATGCGCGCCCCGCCCGGCGCGTCCTTCGTGATCGCCGAGTGCAGGCTGTTGCTGAAGACGGTCTGCGCCAGCGTCAGGAAGACTGCGGCGCTGAGGTTCTGACATAAGATGAGGATTGCTATGGCGGGACGGTGTTTTGAATGGTGATGTAGGACTGTGAAACGTTAGAAAGAGCGATTTTTTTGGGGTAACAGCAGGAAGGGAAGAAGACACGTACGCCGGAAGCGGCGGCACCGTTACCCACGCCGCCGAGAATTTGGTCGCCTATCCAGTTTCCAACTGGGGTCGTGGGGCTTAGTAGGGAGTAGAGGCCGTAGGCGATGGTGGTTAGGGCGGTTCCTGAGAGAACCCAGGGGAGGTAGTAGCCCAGCTTTTCGACTGTTAGGGGAGCGTGTGAGTAAGCGTGCTTTGCTTAACCCAAGATTCGACGTCGAAGGAGGAAGGTAGCAGGGAATACTTACTCAGCGTCCCGGACGACATAGCAAGGATGACCTGACTGATGATCGTCGGCAAGATGTATACACCGCTCTTAAGCGGAGTGTTGTTCTTGAAGGCCTGGAAGTAGATCGGCAGGTAGTAGTGCTGGACGAACATAGCGCCCACGAAGAAGAACATGGTTGCCGAGGCGGAGTGAATAACCCGCACTCGCAGCATCGAAAACGGCAGCAGCGCGTCGTCGCCACGGCGGTACTCCCACCCGAGAAACATCGCAAGTGTGGCTGCGGCGCCCACAAACAGCCCGATCACCGTCGAATTGTCCCACGCGTACCGGTTCCCGCCCCACTGCAGCGCGGAGAAGAACATGATCGCCGCGGGCCACAACAGAACTAGCCCAATCAGGTCCATCTTTGACACTGCCTTGCCGAGCACCTCGCGCACGGGCGGCTTGGGCCTGACCTCCGGGACTCCGAGAAAGATCAGGAGACCCCCGACCACAGCGTCAATGGGCAGATTGATGTAGAAGCCTGTATGCACATGTCGTCAAAATCAAACAAAACTCTCAGGAAAGCTCACGCCTAGCAGTAGAAGAGCCGGGGAAAAACATACACCATCGCCAAGTGGCGTACTCAGTCAGCGCTCCGCCGATGAGCGGACCACACGCCATGCCCACCTGTCCGAGCGACACGTTGAGACCCATGACCCGCGGCAGCCTGTGCGGCGGGAGTATGGCCGCCAGAATGGTCAGGACGCCGTTCATCAGCCCGGAGGCGCTCAAGCCGGCGATGGCGCGCCCCACGATGAGCATGGGTGACGATTGCGCCGCGCCGCAGAGCACGGAGCCCAGCTCCAAGGTGGCGAAGAAGACGAAGAAGGACCACTAGGGAACAAGAAGCAGAATACATCAGCGATCGATAAGTGACAGGCTTAGAGAACGTTGTTGCTGACGACGACGACTCAGCTTGGTCGGGGGAAACATATAGATCTTGCCCGCCAGCGGCACGAACGCCGAGCTAGCAAGCTGGTACGCGCTGCCGTACCATCCCACGTCGAGCAGGGAGTCGAATTCGTCGGTGATCTGGGGGATTGCCGTTGAGATGATGGAGCTATCGAGCATGACGAGGAAGTAGACGAGGGTGACCGGCAGGATGATCAGGGCGCGCTTGAGTCCAGAAATGTTCGGCTGCTGCTCACTGTTGCCTGTCTTGGCTTTCCACAAAGCTGCTCAAGTCAAGCTCTCAGCAGAACCATAGTAGCGACCAAAGCTCCAGGACCTTCTCCTTTTTTAGCCACTTAAGAATATATACGAACAATGAGATTGGTTGAATGCGGGTGATATTACGTGGAACGTGCGTGGTTTTAGGTCTCTCAGAACCCGCTATGGTCTTCCTTTGGTAGTCAACAGTCCAATGCAAGACAGTCATTGACAGCTGCAGTGTTCACATATCATGGCCGGTCTGGCTGGGTAAGCTGGACGACCTAGAGGCTAACCGAGTGGCCCTTCAACTCCCAAAACACAACGTAATACTCTCATCACTGAACAACGGTTGGTATCGCAGGGCCAATCAGGGCCACAGCAAGGATGCTCCTCGCTCAACAACGTCACACTTGCCCAAATAACGTGCGACCGTAGCCGTTCAGCATCCATATGGTCTGACATTCTCATCGACAACCTAGCCATTCGCTCAAGTGTGTGCGGATGAGTCGCACCTAGCTCCTTGAAGCTGGTTTCAATCACCTGCAGATCTAGAATTTCAGCTTCTGCCTTCTGATCTTGTGCCCAATGATTATGTGCAAGAGTCTCCAATGCTCTGAGCGTCCGCCAATGGCCTTCCCCAAGAACCTTCGTCATGGGCCGAACCACTTGGGCGAGCACTATCTCGGCTTCTCCGTATCGCGTTTCTCCCTGGTAAATACACGCAAGTCGCAAGATGCTAGTCAACGTGACTTCGTGTTCCTGGCCCAACAGTTTCTCCTCGGCTGCTATGACCTGCGTGGTCAAATCTTCAGCTTCTGCCCACCGCTCTTGATGTATGTAAATGTCTGCTAAGGCGGCCATGCTTGCTGCCGTTGCAAGATGGTCAGTTCCTACTATTCGTATGGCAGTTTGTGTAGCTTTGACGCGAAGTTCTTCGGCATCTGCTCTCCCGAGGGCCCAGCATGTCCTCGCTAATGTCATCATACTGACCAAAGTCATGAGATGATCTTCTCCAAATATGGCTTTCATCTTGGCCATGGCGTGCATCGCCATTCTTTTGGCTTCCTCCCATCGTTCTTGCTTTTCGTATATCTGCGCTAACAGTAATACATCCTTCAGCGTATCGGGATGCTCTTCCCCAGACATCTGCTTCCTTCGTTCCACAACATGCATTTGCATCTCTGCAGCCGCTGCCCATTTTTCTTGGAGAAGCAATGTCAATGCTGCGTTATGATATTCTATCAGCAGAAAGGTATAGTTTTCAGGTTTATAATAATTCGCTTCTAGAAGTTCCAATGACAGCTTTTCGGCTTTCTCATACAGTCCTCGGCGACGTAACATGGCTGCGAGTTGTGACTTCAGAATAGTCACGAGCTTATGGTTAGGTCCTAGAGCAGCCGTCACATCCGAGATTTCATCCCGATACTCCAACTCAACATTTTCTTGGCTGTGGTGCGCGGGCAGCGTCTCTTCAATAATGATCATTTGTGCTTGACCTTCCCGATCCAATGTGACATATGTGCTGTCCCCTAGACCAGACTTCTGCTCTTCAAGTCTGAACAGAATAAGGTCATAGTAAAAGTCCAGCCTGTGTTCCTTAATACTCCCCAAGATTTGGTGGGATCGCTTCGTGTCTCTTGCTATGCCGAAGCCGATTTCATAACAAAAGGCGCACTGAAGTAGTCGATTTTTGGCCTGAATATCTTCGTCTTGGCAAAGTTTCAAATCATGTGCCATTCTTTGTACAAAAGCATCGGCTACATGTAGCCTCACACGGTAATCGAATGGGTAGAATTGCCGCATCGACCGTATGACCTATCTCAAAGTCAGGTCTCAATTGTCATCAGTGAGAACTTGATTTGTACTTCAAAATCCATGGCCATGACGGAGAGCACGGGGAACTGTTGTTCGGTATAGATGTCGGCGGCAAATCTATATATACTTACTTAGTATTATTATAAGAAGGGACGAAGAAAGCTTGTACTTTTTTGAAGCGAGAAGGCAAAATAAGTGGTTGAAATCAGGCGATCGACGGGTCACATCGTCAGTTAGAGTTGCATTGAAGAATTCGACTAGGCCTTTAGATGAATCCATTGGTGCAGATTCGCATATATGACGGGCAAGGGACAAAGCTACGGAGGCTCTACTCAAGTTGGCGAAATAGCGATCCAAGTCCTTTCGTTTATCGTAGCTTAGAACCCATAAAACGAGCATCCCGAAAGAGAACGCGTCCATTTTCATCGCTTGCTTTGGCGCGACCCCACGATGATGCCACTCTGGAGCTACCCAGGGCCGAGACATGGGCATTTGGACCAAGTCTGATGGTGCAGCGTATTGAGTGGAGTATCCAAAGTCTGCTACTCTCGGGGTATATTGCGCTAGGCTGTCTTCGAAGACCAACACATTTTGAGGTTTGATGTCACCGTGGATGATACCTAACCTGTCATGATTGATCAGATTTCAGAAATTTGAAATGGTAACATACGGTAGGAATGCATTTCTGCGACTGCTTTTGCAATTTCAGAACAAAGCCTAAGTCTCTCCAAAAAGCTCAGCTGTCCACCCGCACCATGCGCCATGAACCTATGTAGATCACCATGCTTCGTCTTCTTAAAAACAAGAACCGGGACAATACCACCCTCGCTTTTGAGAATTGGTTCTTTTCGGGAGACATTCTGCCCTTCTTTGGAGAGGACTTCCCAGCAGATCCCTTCGAGGTGGATGATGTTAGCATGTCTGCGGATAGTGGGAGAGCCCAGGATGGAAATCTCAGCGATCAAAGATGGTAGTATCCGACTTTCAAACTCGTCGATATCAAAAGCAGACATGAACAAGGGCCGCTTGAAAGCAAAGCTCGTCTGCAAATTCATGGGATTTTGTCGTATCTCAGCTGTTGCGCCCCGGCCGATCTGATCCAGTGCCGGCTGCCAGGTGATGGGGAGGAAATCGATATCATATTGTTGAGCAACACCAAGAAATGTGGTCAAATCAAAGCGAAAATCAGCCTTTGTGGGAGTGGCAGATTCGAAACGTGATCCAGAAATCGAGAACTGGAGCGTCGTCATGAACAGCTCTCAAAATGCTGGGTAAATGGCTAAGGAACAGAGTTGGTGCAAGAGTTGAGGATCGTGCGGGCTACGACGGCGCCTTCCCTTGTTGTCGGCGGCTGAAATCCTGCGAGGGAATGACCGGTGATTGGTCAGCCTTGCGATCCCCTACTTCCAGGCGCTTAGAGTAAGTTAGGGTAGATATGAATCACAGGTTCCTCTATGTCTGGTGGTTGCTCTAAGTAGAAGGCTCCTAGAAGACGCCATTGCTGATGGGCCATGATGGAAGGTTTTGTACACATAGTGCACACGTGAGGATGCTTCCAATCAGTTATCTAATCAATTATCTAATTAACTAAATAAGTAAACGAATTATTGACTATGTAAAATGCTTGGTAGAGAGTTTGGTAGAGAGTCATGAAGGGAGTCATGAAGGAAGTCATGGAAGAAGTCACGAAGGGTGGTGAGTAGAGGGTGAGCATATAGGTATTACAGTCTATCATGGCTTTAAAAGGCAGGCCGTTCATGTTTGTGTGTATGTAGCAGAACATCTTGAGTAGTCTCTCTGCCTTGACGAGTTGCTAGCAATGAGCTGATAAAAGGACTAATCCCAAATTAGAAAGTCCTGGGTCTTTGTAAGATCTCGCTTGGTTTATTATTGATTTAAGTGCCAGCACACGAGCGAATGTTAACAACGGGAAACTCATTTTCAGAGCGAGAAATTCGCTAGATGCTCTTCTACGGTTTGAAGAAAGTCATAGCTCGCAGATTCAGTGGCTATGTATCCTTCGTCTGGTATCTCAGATTCGATTTCTCCCTTTAAACATCTCTCAACAAGCTTCCGATATGTTTTTCCGACGTAGAAGTCAAGTTGTGGTATATATCTTTGCATAATATAATCGGAAAGTTCCTCGGGCCTCAAGCGTTCCTTTCCTTTTGTCAAGCTGCTCAAGGTCCTCCACATTCCAACTTCAAGAAGGACAAGACCGAGGCTATAGTAGTCGAACTCGGCTTTATATCTTATCCGGTCGCGTTTCTTCAAGTATTCTGGATGGCAGTAGTCGGCCACTTCAAGCTCAAGCTTATTGCTGAATGAATTTGGATCATCTGGGCGGCTGTAATTGAATCCGATAATATGTGGTGGCGGGAAATTCGTTGGAAAAGACGATGACTGCGGAAGTGAGAAGACGATACTGAAAGATGAGATGTTCTTGTGCAACCACTTGACCTTGTGGATTCTCGCAAGTGCAGAAGCTAGCCGCTTAGCAAGAAGAAGCCGTGCCTCAAGAGCCGGGCGTTTCTTTTCAGTGGTTTCCATGTACTTTCTCAATGTGTATATTTCAGGTCTCCGACCTTCCGGAGCTTCGGATTGGCCGGGTAGGTGATGAGCTAGCACAAAGGCTCGGTTGTGCGGTTCGTGAAAATATCCGATTGGTGAGAGCAGTCTCATATCCTTGTCCAACCTGGAGCATGTACGCAAAAGCTCCGTAACTGCTCCAATTCGGTTGAAAAGCTCGTCACCAACGGCATTAACCCAGCGCTCATCGTACTTGATTCTTTCAACGAGTGTCCGGATTGGGGGTTTGCCTTCAGCACGCAATTCTCCAATTTCGAAATGATCAAAAGACTTCTGCGAAATCCATGATACAGAATGAAGTTGCATCCTCCTTCCGTGACCATCCCTTGGCTTTTCGTAAAGACGATACATCTGCCTCACAGCAGCCAGCGTGCCAATGGCTCGGTGTTGGGACTTCTCGTCGAAGGTTTCCCTGACTTCTGTGAGGCGATCCAGGTCATCTGTGCTCACCAGTTTCTGTTCTAGCCGACGGTTTATGATGATTTGCAAATTGTGTGGTAAGGCTTGTATCAAACCATCGTTAATTATCCGGAGCCTAACAACTCTGGCGTGGAAGTCCTCTTGGGGCTCTGTTCTCAATATAGCTTCGGCTCCGATGCTTGATAGATTTTCAAAATTGCGGACAAAGGCATCGTCCGCTGTTAACGCGGGCTGTACCATAGATCCCGGCATTGTAGGATTTGACAAGCCCATGATGTCTACCCAAAAAGCAAAACGATCTCTTTCGACAAGTAGGTCAAGCTGGGTCCTTTCAGCAACCATGGCATCGAAAAAATTATCCACATCGTCGAATTTAGACTTGAGAGCAAGGCAACGCAACCGCTGTGTAACCTGATGTGCACTTGGACGATCGTCAGGATCAATATGTAGCATTTCATGGACAAGTCCAATTAAGCCACTGACAGCGGGACTTGCTTCTTTATTTAGCCTAGCGAGCCATGCTTCGAGTCCCTTGTTGGGGTCTCGACCGGCGTGAAAGGTGCAGACAATCAGGGTTCCAGCCAATGTAACTTTGCGGGCCTTTTCGAAGTTACTGACGCCTTCACGACCTTCCATCATGTACGTTACGAGCTCAGCCAGGATACATCCAAGAGACCAAATATCACTTTTCCGTCCAACTTTTCCAGGCTGAAAGCCACGCTCGGCGTCCTCACATTCTGGAGCTAGGTAGCGATTGTCCCCCTTCTTCCACGGGGTATTTGACCCTTCTGTGATCTCCTTTAGGTTTGAAAGTCCAAAGTCTGCAAGCAAGAATTTACTATCTTGAATCAGAATATTGTGGGGTCTGAGATCGTGATGACAGCCAATGAGTTCAACCTCCAGTTCCTCGTAACTAAAGTAGTGAAGCTTCTTCAGGGCAAATACGAGGCCACAGAGCGCAAAAAGGTAATCGTGCTCAAATTGAAAGTTCGAAGGCTTTTCATTCTGTAGCAGCTTCCTAAGATCATACTCAGCGACTGGAAAGATGAGGCTGTGTACACCACAGTATGTGTAAGATCCAAGCAGCTCGATAATATTTGGGTGATCAAGACAATTGAGAAAAGAGAGCACTCGACATTCGCGCTCAAAGTCATTGGAATTCTCAGGATTCGTGGCTTTCAACTCCTTTCTCACAACAACCAGGTCCTGCAGAAAAATTAGAAACGATATCCTTGTATAATTTTCGGTGACTCATAGAGCGTCGCACAGAGCGTTTTGCACTGCTAGCAGCAACACCGTGGCTGTAGTGTAGCTCAATTTTGAAAATATTCCCAAAGCCTCCCTCTCCATGAACCCAGGATCCCATGAAGGGAAGAACTGTCCTTTCATGAAGGCAGCGATGGCCAGCACGGCGTCTGAAAACAGGTGCCGTGAACTCCCATTGTTTGTCGAAGAAGTCAGCCGCATCAGTCCTTGACAGAATTCTTTCGAGGTCAGCCTTAGTATTGAACGGCAGCCTCGAGTCCAAATTCGCCCTCTGGAGCTGATCGCTTCTGATAAAGGAAATGATCCGATCCGCTTTGTAGATTGTTACTAGAATAGCAAAAGTCTTTCTGCCCCCTTTTTTGATTAATTCAATAGCTTCATTCTCTCTGTGTAGCTGGGACTTGGAGTCTCTCAAGGCTGCTCTGATTGATGCAGTTGTTATGATGCTATCAAGAGCGCCTTCGGGCACAAATGATGATCGACGGTCTGCAGTTTCGCAACGAAGCGATTGTATATCTTCTCTTAGCGCTTCCATCGGTGGTCAACATTCTACTACTATCCAGATGATGTCCAACAATCAAAGCCAGGAGCTTGCATAAGTGATACGTCAGGCGACAAGTCTTCATCAGGCTGAGAACTCCAGTAATTTGGCCATTTGGAGAAGGTATTTGGCGCCCTGTTGCCTGATCGCCTAATCATAACTAAATAACTTCAAGCTCTGTCTAGCGGCCCAAAAGTGAAACGCCTTGTTTTCTAAAGCACCAGTCGTTGTGCGTAGAGGATTCTTAGTGTGGTGCAAAGGTGTAGAATTTTACTACGGGGCGTGTGGAACTATCTATTGGAGGGCATCGGGCCGAGATCACATGATCCTAACACCAATAGAGTATTTAGGGAATGTTCATAATGTTCCTTCCAGCCTTCCAGGACCCGCCAAGTAAAGTACAATCAGAGACTTGGTGTTGCCGACACGCCTTCCTTCTCAATGCCCTTCCAGCAACCACCCAACTTATTAAGCAGTATTCTAGTGGCCACGTTAATCCTCCTTTAAAAGTTTTATCTCCTCCTAAGGATTAGAGAAAGTCTTAGCAAAGTGAAGAAGACCTAGAAATACCGCCACAGGCATACCTGCGTCAGCTTCCGAGGCGCCGTCAGAACAAAATTTTCGCCTTTCTCCTGTTCTCGTTAGGAAACAAACTTCAGATGAGGCTGACAACTTACCTCAACTGTATAGCTTCCTTTTGGAAACAGTTGCTTTAGCAAGTTGAAAAGTTTTTGCTTGTTCGCGTATCGGGTGTCAATTATCTGATTCTCCATTTTGTCGCGCATGAAATTGCCTGATGACAGGATAGCTGTCAGAGAGTGACTGATGAATGCGAGGGTTTTATTGCTCAGAAGGGGCTGTGGTGAGGCTCATGGTGCGGGACGACAAAGCTGCGTTGCCAGCACATCATGCATGCCATGGAGATGCAACCTATCATCATCGACAATTCTAAGTCTTCTTGACTCCACTTCTCACGGGTGAAACCAAGAGGATTTGCAGAATTTCCTTGCTCGAAGCTGCACAATCCGGGAATGCCTTCTATTGCGTGTGAGGAATACCCAATCGGGCTTGCGACCTTGCCTCTCGTCGGCGAGGATAGAACGTGCTACCGCGAACGCCTCTTAAAGGACTCTTCAAGACTTTTCAAGAATGATGAAACTGACATCGAGGTATTGCAATGTAACGAAGAAGACGAACGTAAGTATCGAAATACATCAATCAGCTATGTTCATCGTCGCGTCTTACTGACAGACTCGAGATGTCCAATCCTTCAAACTGGATCATGGAGCCGCTGTTTCCGATTTCCTCAAGGTTAGCGTCATGGTAAAATTATTGTTGCGAACTGCTTGGCTGAATGATTGTTCCAGAAGGTAGGAAAGATGCCCAAAGATTTGTGCTAGTAGGAGCCATGTCAAGAAAGCACGTTAGATCGGATCCGGTTTGACGGTCGTCTTAGCATACTCAGACAGGAATTTTCCTGGGACCAATTCAGTATCACTCTCGAAGTTTTCCAAATGCTTCTTGGCTTTCATCAAGTCTTCGCGCCGTTCCTTGACTGCGTACATTCGTTTGGTTTTAGAACAAGCGAGGATGACGGTATATGGAACGGCTATCGGCGTTCGACTCAGCCTGTTGCGGAGGAGCAGGGTTCAGATACGTATTATGGTAAGTCTTGCCGGTACCCGGGGGCTTTTGAGCCCTTTGTGTGCAATTTAGGTGGCTAAATAGCTTGATTTCAGAGTTTTGTTACGTGATACGATATGTCGCTCGCAATGGACGATCGTCAGGCTCACCTTGGTCGCTGAGGCAAACTGCAGTGTACCAAAAGTATGACTCTCGCAGTGGCAAGTTAATCTGGATATTTTTGCAACCTTCAATCGAGATAAAGAGGCGGTATGAAGAGTTTCAGCGGTTGAGATTGAGATTAGACCATCCGATGATGTTCCATATAGTGCTTTTTTTTACTGCAGCTGCAGATTGGAAGGATTACGTTGATTACCTCCGCAAAAGCTTAGATGGCTTCGTATGTGAGCCTTGGAAATCAGCTTGGTGAAGAACGCAATGCTGATGAGCCGTGGAGGATGAGAAGGCTTGCTTCTCCCGCGTTGGGAAGCAGTCCCAGCATGACTACGCAGTAAGTTTTGAAGACAGTCAAAGAGTTCAAAATCTTCGCGAAAAGCTTCTGCGGACTATTGTGGTCCTAGATGCTCAATTAGAAGTGGCAAATGGGTGCGAGATGCACTGTCGAACTCTTGCTAGCAGCAAGCTGGGTCCCATGGGCTTGAATCTATCGTCAGAACTAGACGCGCATTCAGCACAGCTAAGAACTCACCGAAGAAATGTTGCCAACATTCTTGAGCGATCCAGGGGCACTTTAGACCTTGTGAGTCAAGGAAATTTCCATGAACCAGACGGATTGGGGTTAATTATGCGACGTAGCTCTTCAGAATTCTTGAATACCGTAATGACGAGAGTTTCACAAGAAATGTTGCTGCACTGCATAAAGACGTTGAAATCCTGAGGGACATAGCCCACCATGCCAGAAGGGAGGGCGAGATCATGACAAAACTGACAGAACAGAACAGAAGAGATGGAAGGGCGTTGAAAGCCTTTTCCGTATTGGGCACGTTGTACCTTCCTGCCACATTCATCGCGGTAAGCAAAAGTTGTCGTATAGGAGCGGATGACATGAGTCACTGATCAGGTATGCCAAAAAAAATAGACGATATTTAGCTCAAGCCTCATTCAACCTCAACCGACGAATGCACCCAAGATCAATACTCGTTTCGTTTTTGCACATCAGTTTTGGCTTTTTATAGTCTTGACCGCTCCGCTGATGCTCTTAACTATTGGCTACATGGCGTGGATTGAGAAGAGATAGCAGATTGATTGTTTTTGGAATTCGTTGACAAGAAATAAGAAGACTGTTCGGAGCGATAAGGGGGGAAAGGTTTTGAAATTCTCGTTAAAATTGTGTGGGTAATCTGTTCGACATATTTTTCTAAAATTGAAGGCGTATCGGACAGGAAAAATTTGCATCCGATCTCCTGCCTGTAGCCTTGTGAAGCAAAAGAAAAAAAATTAATGGAGCACTAATAGAATCAAACGACTTTCGATATCTCTATTTAACAGCCACTGCGTACGCCGAGTTCTAATGAGCGCTCAAGCCCATCTTCAAGAAGAGGCACTTGAGCTTAGGGAACCCCACCAAATGGGACAGTCGGCTGAAGCCATGCCAGGAGCTGGTCTACTCTTAGACAAATACACCCCCTCCCACCAACAATTGACCCCAGCCGAGCTGGAAGCCGGTAAAAATAAAAACTAGACAACTGCTCTAGCCTTGTCGGAATTGAGGGGAAACATTTAGGCAGCTGTATCGTTATGAAAATTACCGATCAATGCCGTTCGAATTTCAGGCGCTAAAAATACACAGGCGACCTGCACACATATCATCCGCGTCTACTACGCGTGCTAGGCTGCCAAGCGCGTAACTCTAGCAGCCATAGCGATCGTCAATGCCACCGTAGCGAGAGCACAAAGAGAGTGCAACAGCTCCGTAACTATCCCATGGTCTTGCAGACGCAAAGTCAAGCATCCCACAATCAGATGCTTGGGCAGCGAATACGCCATCCTCCATCGACGAACTTCGATGACGAATTCCACACATCCGCAGCTAAGCGCCTAAAGAGACTTGACAGCGCAGACAGTTCTCTGTCTCGGAGATTGTCAGATGACGAAAACGATAGAGCTTCATTGCCAGGGAGACCTCCATCACGAGAAGTTGCCGACTCGGAGGCTGAGACTGACGAAGAGGAAGAGCAATATTCAAATACGAGCCACAAGACAGACCTCGAAAGCGCTTTTCCTCCAGTGAAAACAGACAAGGAGGCAATTGCCGAGTATGAAGCTACAAGAGCAGCTGAAGCATCAAGAAACTTGGATCTACATGAAAGGTTGGGGCAGAGGAGGTGGGTCCAAGGGAAGAGCTCGATATATGTTGATGCATTCAACTTAGCCTTAGAGACGGTTTTGGATGATGAATCACACCTTTTTGATGAAGCTGAGATGGCCGTATTTGAGCAGTGGAGGAACATGAGCTACGAGGGACAGTACTTGTGGGTATTTACCCATGCTATTGTGACTTTAGATATTATTAGACTAGAAAGACTGAACTCTCCATCAGATATGTCCGCTTGTTCTTACGTAAAACTGCGGCTTGGCATAGAACAAACCGCTTGGGATATTACGGCGACATTGCAGACCTTCCAGCAGCTGCTCAGGATCTTCTCAAGCCCTATACACTGCCAGAAGTAACAGCCACTGCTCAGGTCACACCAGGAGAGGCTGAGCCTCCCAAAGACTCCACACTAGGAAGGTCATTTACATTCGCTGACGGGTCTGAAGAATATATTGACACCTTGGAAGAGGCTTCATCTCTGCTGCGGCTCGATGAGCTGAAAACCATGGCCAAGGAAGCCAAGGTGCAAGGTAAGAACAAACGAGAGCTCCTCAAAGCATTGAGGCGTACAAGTCAAGCACAGGGAGGTCTGGGCTGGGCTGGCCTCAAGAGGTCTGACACCCAAGAATCTTCAAAATCAGACCAAGCCAGTGTTACTGAGGACGAAGACCAAGAAGAATCAAACACAACCGAAGGGGTCAATACCAACAGAGACTCCCATTTTGTCCGGAAGATCTTAACAAGTACTGGACCCTGCATCCGTCTTTCCTCCCCAACGCTCAAGCTGTTTGAGCGTGTGCATCTGGTTTTTTACCGTTCTACAGAATGGACAGAGAAATCGCTTACCACCATTATCCTTGCTAGAATTTCTCGACGCAATTTTCCCGAGTACATTGTCTCGAGATCAACTAACATTTTCCCCTCAAGATCTGCATTACTCGAGTTCGAGGCTTCGATACGCACGCAATTTAGGATAGACAGTATTCTTGAGTTCAATGGTACTGTGAGCAAAGATGGGTTAGAAATGGTCAGAGACATATTCGAAGAAGTCCACCCACGCTGGAGGATACTCTTAGAAGAAGAACAGCGGAAAGAAGATCGAGTGTATGAAAGCGGAGAAGGTGCGTATCTCCGCAGGTTCTCCCCAGCGTGGGTATACAGTCGAATTGTGCACAAGGGTACCGCTGTTCTAGGACGCTTCAAGGAGCACGAAAGAGAACACCAAATGTTGAGTGAACTCTTGAATCAACAATTATTTCATGCTGCAAGACGAGGAGCTTGGTATCAGCGAAAGGCGCTTCTAGAGGAACACTACATGTGGGCACTCAAGCCCGGCGAAGGGCGCCCAGAAGAAGCCCAAAAGAAGCAGTGGAAAAGAATTGCGCTCCAGACTTGCGAGGATGGCCTTCAAGACCGAGACTGCCATCTCATCTACCACCACGACCTGCAGAAGCGAGTCATGAAGCTAGAAAAAGCACTAAAAGTCGCGAAGCGGCATCAACATGATTTTGGCCACGTCCGGCTATCTAACGCAGTAGAGAGAACTGTTGAGGGTATCAGGATAGAGAAAGAACGACCACCAAGCCGGAACGGAAACCGCAGGAACGGCAATTTCGACGCTTCCCGGCGAGGCGCCAAAACCGTCTGGGTCGACGTACTCAAGGGCGGTGGTGAATGCGGTGTCGAAGCCATGTGCTTAAGCTGGTACCGCTCTCAAGGCTGGAAGGGCTACCACTCCGAAGGCGGCATCGTGCGCACGCTCTTCGGCTATCTGTTCTACGACATCCTCTTCACTTACGTCCCCAACGTCTTCCAAACACCCTATCAAAGCTGCCCCCTCGACCTCCACACCGACGCCTTTTACCCCAGCCGCTCCTCCCTCATCGTCCACCGCCTTGCTTCCATCTCGAACGGATCCGCGCTCGACATCCTGCAATCCGTTCATAATCAACACCACGAGAAACAGACCTGTATTGTCGGCATCGATTGGAGCTTTTCGATCGATGATTTGCAGGAGATTGTGCAGTGTTTTGCGCCCGAGGCGCTCAGTACAGTGTGCAAAGTTATGGCGCAGGAGTATGGGCAGAGGGGCGGTGGGATCCCTGATCTCTTCCTTTGGCACCCAGTGAACTGGGAGGTTATGTTCTCGGAGGTCAAGTCTGAGAATGATCGGTTGAGTGATACGCAGAGGTTGTGGATTCATGTGCTTACAGGGGCGGGGGTGAGGGTGGAGTTGTGCAATGCGGTTGCGAGGGAGGTTGTGACTTTAGGAAGGTGAGCGAAGGCAGAGGGGGGAACGGAAGATGGATGTGTATGTTGTAGTGTCTCTTTGTGGACGCCGAGATCCTTTAAGATCTGGAGCAGTATTCACTGTTTTACAAAAAAGCCTTTTACCGAGTCTTAACTTTGTTTCTTTTGGTTCCCCTTTTTTTCCCCTCCAAGATATGTGTAAATGATATCAATAGTGTGGCCGTTGGTTTGGGTCAAACGCAATAAACCCAACCCAACTCACCCAAAGAGGTGGGTTTGGGGCCAGTTCTCAGCATCGTGCCTTCTAGAAGGGATTAGGCTCCACATTCTTCCACATTTCAGCCTCCAAAGGGGTTAGACTCCACATTCTATTACCTTTCACAACCGTTACATTTCTTGACGACAAAAACCCTTTAAAGACCTACCGGACCTGCAGCATGCTTACTTGCTCTATAATGTCGTTTTCAAAGTGTTGATATGCGAGTACCTCCATGTTTTTCCCCCCTCTCTTTTCAGCACACACCTCCTTACCCCACAGTCTCCGTCGACTGATTCCCCACCACACACCGCTCTCTAACCCCCTCCCTTTTACCCCCCCTTGGGGTGGCCCCCTCGCGCCAACCCAACCCCATCATCCCATAGCACCCCTCCATCCCGCCTCCGGATTTCCCTTTTCCACATCACCAGATCACATCCCGCCTTTCCTCAAAAACCAAAAGTCGTCTTGCTGTCGTAGGGGGTTTTGGTGATGTATTTGCTTTCTGAGAGGGGGGATGGGAATGGTTCTGGTTCTGCTAGTCTAATGGGAAGGAAAGGGGGTTAGGGGCTGGAGAGACGTATGCAGGGTAAAGTTTCTGGGATTTTGGTACGGGAGGTTATAACTATCGAGCTTTGGAGTCGTTGATGGGGTAAGCCATGCTGGAAATGGAGCGAAAGGTGGGTTGTTCTGAGGTAATGCAGGATAAATTTTTTTAATTCCCACCTTATTCTGATTTTTGAAAAGCTCCTATCATCTGCCAGGGTATCATACCACCACCTCCTCTTCCACCTTCCCCAGCCCCCACCCTTACCTCCTCCCCTTCCCATTCAACTCTCTAAAAACATCCTCAAACACCGTCTCCTTCCTCCCTACCACCCCCTCCGGAATTCCTAACTTCCTCACAACCTTGAACGCCCCGGTCCCGACACTCATACTCTGCCCCATGATGATACACTCGCTAACACCCTCAATACGATCGCGCTTCATATGCCACGCGGCCTCAAATAGATGGTCCGGAGTCTTTTCAAAACTCGCCAGCTGCAGCACGCTATCGCGCATCTTGCTGAGCCCGAAGCGCGTAATGCCGAGCACCTCGCCCTTGTAGGTCATGACATCAGCGAGGAGTTGCATGTGCCGAGGGTCAATGTCCATGTCGCCCATGACGACGCCGATCTCGTCGATGATGGTTTTGCGCGCGGCTTCGATGCCCAAGACGTCGCGCATTTCCATGACCGAGTTGGTTTTTGTCGCGAGGCCGTTGACGCCTTGGGTGGTCATGCAAGCGCGGAGACCATAGCCTTCAACGAGCAGAGCGTTACGGCCTTGGTCGTCTGTTTTAATGATGGCGCGAGAAGCCTCCGGGTAGCCACGGATGGGCACGTCGGGCAACATGCGCATGATGGTTTGTACGCGGAGGAAGAGATCCATGTCTTCTTTGACTTTTGCTTTAACGCCTTTCCATTTATCCAGGGCGATGACCTCGATATAGATAATATTCTGATTGAACCTGACGTACTCGGGCTTTAATTTGAGCTTCTTGTGCTTGACAATGGCATTCTTGATGTCTTCCGCTGTTATATCGAGTTGGAGACGGCCTATCGTTTCATGGTCGATTCTCAAGGCCAGACTGCTGCCCGTTGGTGACCAGATATCCTCGATCCAGTAGACTATATCTTTAAGGAAGGTCTTCTCGATGCGGCCTTTCACAACACGAGCAGCTGTGATATCCTCTTTACTATGCAGATCACAGCTAATCACGGGCGTACTGATCGTTCGAGACGCATTGATGATTTCCTTAATACGCGGTACACCTTGCGTAATACTCATACCCGCAACACCTGCAAAATGGAATGTCTTCAAGGTCATCTGCGTGCCGGGTTCTCCGATAGACTGTGCACCAACGGCACCGACTGCGTGACCAAACTCGGTCTGAGCCCTAAAATACTTCTGTAGACAAGCCGTGACAAATGCTGTTAATGTTGCTTTTGATAGCTTGGCAATACGCTCAAAAGTGTCTTTAGTGATTTTAAATTGCGAACCACGTGGTTTCCATCTTGTAAGTTCGTCCTTGTCGAGTCCATCCGGCATAGCCATCTTTCTGCGGGCATCCGCTAGTATGTGAGCTTTTCGATGTACAAAATCCTCAATAGACTGCATGAAATCTCTCGCACTCTCCAGGTGATCGATACCAGCATCACTTCGATCGTTGTAATCCAGCTCCACCCCTCCCGCAGAGTGACGTTTCAACTTTGCCCGCTCCGGCAAAAGCAATTTAGTACACATCTCGATGATCTCCCAAGGATGCAAGCTTCGCTCTTTGTTGCTCCAAGTGGTAGCCTAGTGCAATAATTAGCATGCCTACGAACACCTAGAGAAGCCAAGGCTCACCTCAGCATGTGTAAATGTTCTTTCGAAATGCACCGGTTTTGCTTTGCCCTCCATGTCCACGGGATCAAGCTTGTCGTCACCATATTGGAATTGTACAATATTCGAAGACGAATTGCGCACGGTATGATCATACTGCGTGGAGAGATCTTCAAGTGACTTCATCAGTCGTCGAGACATGTATCCAGTCTCGGCAGTCTTCACAGCAGTGTCGACCAGACCCTCTCGACCGGATATTGCGTGAAACAGGAATTCTGTAGGCGACAGACCAGAGAAAAAGCTGTTCTGCACAAACCCTTTTGACGGCGGTTGACGAGCGTTTTTGGGAAAGTGAGGAAGGCTTCGATCTTGAAATCCATCTGCGACACGTTTGCCACCAATAATCTGCTGTCCAACAACAGCAACCATCTGTGAGACGTTGATATTCGAACCCTTAGACCCGGACGTTGCCATTATCAACGGAGAATTCCATCTGCTGAGCTCAGCAATACAGTGGTCTCCCGCCTGCTGTCGCACTTTACTCAAGATACCTGAGATTAGGTTCTCCATTGTCTGCTCTTCATCACACCCTGGAGCTTTGTCAAGCTTTCCAAGCTTGAATTTTTCGATTATGCCGTCGCATTGTGCATATGCTCGTTCCACAAGCTGCATCTTGAGATTGACCAGGTTATTACCCGGATACACGTCGCTGATTCCAATGGAGAATCCCTGGTTGGTAAGCCATCGGGCCGAGAGTTTTGCAAGTCGGTTCATGGCCTGAACAGCGGCATCTGGACCAAAGTCACGCAGGAGAACATAGAAGACAGAGTCTTTCTTCCCGGAACCTATAGTTGATTTATCCATCACACCGCACATGACTTCAGAGTTACGTATAACTAGCCAGCCATCGTTCTTGTCGAGATCACGTGGTTGACCTGGCACAGCGCGATACTCACGGCATGCTGCATCAAGGTTGACCATGTTTGGACAAGACTTGTTGGGGCGCATCATCACATTGAAGACTTGTTTTCCTGTCCAAAGCATCTGTGGCTTCAGCACAGCTGGAGGTGGTAAATCAAGTTGTGCGTTACCATCAACCATGTACATGCAGACGTTGCTAAAAGTTTTGCGGTCATAGAAGACGTCTTTGCTGCTGAGTAGATACGCTCCAGTTATGAAATCTTGTATGGCGGATATGATTGGCTCCCCATTCTTTGGTGTTGCTAGGTTATGTTTGACTCCCATGAGTTCGATAGCCTCTATCCGCGCTTCCTCAGTCTGTGGGACGTGCAAGTTCATTTCGTCTCCATCAAAGTCGGCGTTATAAGGATTGCACACACATTCGTTTAGACGGAAGGTGCGATGGGGTCTAACCTTGACATAATGACTGAGAATGGAGAGCTTATGGAGCGAGGGTTGCCTGTTAAAAAGAACAATATCGCCATCCTCAAGATGCCGCTCAACGATGTCACCTATCTGAAGATGATCCGCATGAGCACTCAGTTTACCATACTTCAGGTATTGCTTTATGTTTTGGTCCTCTTTTATTATATAATTCGCTCCAGGCCATTTATTCGCCCCATTATTGATTCGCGCTCTTAGTTTTGCTATGTTGTAACGAGATACTCGCTCAGGGTATGTAAGGTTTTTGGCAATGAGCTCCGGCACCGCTACTTCCTCAATACTAAGATTTGGATCGGGGGAGATGACGGTCCGTCCGGAGAAATCGACACGCTTGCCTGAAAGATTACCCCGAAAGCGACCCTGCTTGCCCTTCAGCCTCTGGCAGAAGCCTCGTATTGATTTTTGATAGCCCAAGGGAAGCAAGCCAGGGACGTCGCTATTGATATACATGGCAATCTGGACCTGCAAGAAATCCCATTGCTCTAAGATGGTTTGTACAGGTAGCCCTTTCTTGAGGCCTTCTTTGATGAGTGTATTGATATGAACTATGTCACAGAGCTTGACTGTGATATCGTCCTCGGTACTTGATCCATCCTGCGGGACTGAGGGACGGATGGCAACCGGTGGAGCGGGGACATATTGCCAGAGAAACAACTCCGGCCTCCCTTCAGCAGGGTTCATACCTAGTAGTTCGCAGTCGGAAGCCGTGATTTGTTTGAACAGGTTCAAGACCCTTAGAGGATTCAGGTCGTCAACGGCTTTCTTCGCATGCTTATCAATCTCTGGGTTGTTTTTCCGGGCATCATTGAGTGATTTCTCAAAGAGAATTTTCGCCACTGGTGGTACTTTTTTGGCGGCATTGGAGCTATTGAAGGTCTTGAACCTGTCGTGTATGAGTTTCAACGGATGCGGGCCAGCTTTCTTTACCTGTCCATTGATCGATCCGCACGAGTAGCAAGTCTTGGTTTTTCGACACTGGTCATTGACCTTCTTACAGATTTGTGTCCGCCTCAAGTTATCGATGTTTGGCCGGCGCAGATCGCGAAGGAACTGCCTACGTTCTTTCTCAGACAGCAGTATTTGAGCACAGTCCTAGCAGGCATTAGTTTAGTGACAGTTCTCGAGATTTGAATTTTTTCTACTTTACAGATATTTTGTAACGTTGAGATGATCATCTTCATGTAGCCAATATGGAACGCGGGCAGAGCCAGCTTAACGTAACCGAAATGACCATTACACTGTTGCAGAGCTTCGCCGCACGTCTCGCAGAACCCAGTCTTGGTTGATACTCCCATCCGAGGGTCGAGAGGACCATTGACCACGATTGCACGATTCCTCGTAGGATCGTAGAGATCTCGGTCACATACTTCTAGAACGCCTTGGTTCACGATGTCTTGGTTTGACCTATCGACAGCTTAGGCGTGGCCTCCCAATAATACTGTTCTATATCCTGGACATACGGTAGACCAAACTTCAGCTCTTTTATCCGTTTGGGTACTGTGTCCACCACCTGCTCCTTCACTGATTCCCCAGCAGGTTGTAGTTGCTGCATATTGGTAGCTGCTACCGGTTGCGGTATGGAGCTAATATTTTGTGGTGATAGAGCTGCTGCATGGATGCCGCTCGTGAGGGGTTTCGTGAGGGGCTTCCGTGCGAATATCGAAGAATCTGCCTATAGAGATCTGTACGCGGTGTTTGGACATCGAGTCATGAAGGTCGGCCCCAGCCAAAACTTTGGCGACCCAGGTTGACGTGGGGCAGCCCTACAAGGCATTCCCCGCCAAATATCTCTCAATTTCTCTACGAGTGTTTGCGTTCGAGCGGAAACTGGGAGGTGTGTCACAATAGAAGAAGTATAGATTTGGGTTCTCGATGGCTATGTACCATGTCCATTCCATTGTCCTAAATCCTCCACACTACAAAACTCTCCGGTTTGGCCCTGAAGGCTCCCGCGGATATTCGAGTTACGCAGTTAATTGTACAGAATCCGACAAAATTCCCCATTGGAGTATCTATTTGGCCAAGAATGCCTGGAAAGCCTTTGACTCTATCGTAATGTTGCCCACAGCCCGTAACTTCTTCCTCCCCTCTTTCTGTTTCTCCAAGAGCTTCCTGCACCTTGAAATATCAGCCGCGTGCAGCTTCGCCAATACATCCTTTCGAAATGGTTTTATGGTCTCCCTCGCCACAATCCGCTTTCCCGCAGCAGCTTGTATGACAATCTCGAACATCTGCCGATCAACGTGTTCTCTAAACTTCGTGACCCACTGTCTTCCAAGTCTATCCGTTTGCGAGGTATGTACGACCCGAGCAACGGCGTCAACGGGGATCTTGTTAACAAGCAGCTGAAGCTTGGTAATATTGCTTCTGCGCCATGCGGATTCCTCGTAGTCAAGACTTGCATAGCCTTTCGTGACTCCTTTAAGCTTCCCGAAGAAGTCGTCCACTAAGTGTGCAAGGGGAAGGTCGTACTTCAAAATTACCTGCGTCGAGGTAAAGAAGGAAAGCTCCTTTTGCTCGCCTCGATTACCCTCACAGAGCTCAATGACCTTACCCAGATACTCCTCGGGGAGCGTGATCGTCACTAATACATATGGTTCTTGGAGCTCGACGACACGCGAATGCGCCTCGTCCTTGTCGGGGAAGTCCGCTGGATTCGAGATCGTCCGCTCTCTTCCATCCTTGTAGATGATCTTGAACGGCACTGTAGGTGGTGTAATAATGATGCTAGCGCCATGTTCCTGTCGAAGTCGGTCTTCAAAGACTGAGCAATGGAGTGTTCCAAGGAAGCCAAGCCTCCATCCAGCACCCAAGGCTTCCGAATATTCTTTCTGCAGCGTTACACTGCGATCGTTCAGTATAATCTGTTCGATGCTATCTTCTAAATGCGCATAGTCGCCTTGATCCACTGGAAAGGCTGCAACGAAAACCATGGGTTTTGGCTCCACGAAGCCTGGCAGAGGCTCAACCAATTTCTCAGATCCAACGGTCGTGTAGGTATCTCCGACCTTTGCCTCCTGACTCTTTTTCATTCCCGGGTTGAAGTAGACGTAGCCAAGTTGCCCGGTCCTAAGGACAGTCTGCGGTGTCTGGTCAGGGTACATAATCCCGACTTCACCGACGGTGTACTTCAACCCTGTAGCGAAAGATATAATTTGGTCACCAGCCTTGACTTGTCCATCAAATATTCGAACAAGAATAATCACTCCTTTATAATTCGAGTACCATGAGTCGATTAGCAACAGCTTTAGTGGGCTATGGACGTCGCCAATAGGACTAAATCTCGTCAGCAAGGCGACAAGTTTACCATCAAAGCCCAAAGCTTACGCTGGAATCTGCTGAATCACAGCCGGTAGAACAGCCTCTACATTCAACCCCGTCTTCGCAGATACCAGCACAGCCGTCTTTGGATCAAGCTCAAAGGTGCTCTCGATCTGCTCGAGGGCTCGAGGAGCATCTGCCGACGGCAGGTCGACTTTGTTGATAATTGGCAGTAGTTGAAGGCCTTGGGAGAATGCTAAATAGAAATTCGCTACAGTTTGTGCCTGTACACCCTGGCTGGCGTCCACAAGGAGAAGTGCCCCACCGCAGCTGGCATAGCTTCGCGACACCTCAGCGCGGAAATCGACATGACCAGGTGTGTCTACGAGATGTAGCAAGTAGTCCTCTCCGTTGTGTTGATATATCATACTACACGTCTGTGCCTTAACCGTAATGCCACGCTCGCGCTCGACGTCGAGCTTGTCCAAGATCTGCTTGTTTCCACCTGGTGCAATAGTGCCAGTGAGCTCGAGCAAGCGATCGCTGAGGGTACTTTTGCCATGATCAACATGAGCGACGATGCAAAAGTTGCGGTAACGGTCTAATGGAATCTCAGATATCCTCTTCTCTAAGTTGCTGATGATCCTTATCGGGGCGGCATTTCTGATGGAGGTAGATGTGAAATAGCGTTTGCGGATGCCGGAAGTTGCTTGTCGTTGAACTGGCGAGAAGGAAGCATTCCTGAATACTACTGGAGCTCTAATCATCGACTGAAGGCATGATCGCATGAGGCTGTTGATGTTGGATTGGATTGGATTCAATGGAAAAGAGAATTCAAAGACTTAGAGTTGGCCTAGCGTGCTGCGGGAGCGGGAGCGCGAGCGGGGACTAAGCAGCTTGTCGCATGGGCAGGGTTACCTCACCAACTGCAATATGGTCAATAAGTTACTCTAAGCTTCATTATCAAATCACATCCAGAAGCTCCAAAGAGACTCTTCAAGATGTCAGCGGAAAAAGATAAATCGAAAGTCCATAAGCTTTCGCTCAAAGGTACTTGTCGGCGCTGCTCTCACACTCGATCTATGTATACCTAACAACTTCAAGGCTCCTCCAAGCTGATCGCTGAATTCTTCGAATACTCCATCAACACGATCCTCTTTCAGCGTGGCGTTTATCCGGCTGAAGACTTCACTCCGTACCTCTTCCCTTTCCAATCTTTGCTGAAATCGGAAACCTAATCGAACGCTTCACAGTGTCAAAAAGTATGGCCTCAATATGCTCGTCACGTCCGACGATCAAGTCAAAGCCTACATCAAGAAAATAATGTCCCAGCTTAACAAATGGATGACCGGCGGCAAAATCTCCAAACTAGTCGTCGTAATCACCTCTAAAGAAAGGGGCGAGCATATCGAGCGCTGGCAATTTGACGTACAAATCTTCAATAAATCCTCCAAGAAATCCCACGCCACCAAACCCACAGACAAGGAGAACGCCGCCCCAGAAGAAGCCGCGACGGCTCCGCCTGCAGAAAAAACCGAGAAAGAGATACAAGCGGAAATACAGAGTATATTTAGGCAGATTACGGCGAGCGTGACTTTCCTGCCGCAGCTGGATGGGAATTGCACGTTCAATGTGCTGGTGTATGCGGATGCAGATTCGGAAGTACCAATGGAGTGGGGGGATAGCGATGCGAAAGAGATTAAAAACGGGGAGAAGGTGCAGTTGAGGAGTTTTAGTACGAGTAACCATCGGGTGGATACGATGGTTAGCTATAGGTTTGTCACCGTTTTGTGTTGGGGCTGGTAAGATGTACTAACGGGTATCATAGGCTGGCGGACTGAATATATGTCTGGGGTTAAAGGCGTTTTGAGCAGCGGTAAGCTAGTGATAGGATCTGAGCTGAGCAATTGACTGCAGGTTCATCTCATCTCAATGAGTATCTGTCATCGTAGTGGAGATACCCCTAGTGGGGTAATGGAGCGTGGGTATTTTCCGTATTTCAAGAATCATAAGCTCATGAAATCTTATAAAGCACTTGCACATCCCAGATCTGTATGCCCGACTTGCCTCTAACCTGCTGCGATTGACTGGTAAAAATACTTACCATAGTTGAGCTCCTTGCTTTTTGAATATCGTCGTCATAATAGCTGTCTCCACTTGAGAACGGATCTCTTGTGTCATATTCGAGTATCGCTGCGTCATCCCTGAGCGAATTTTCCTCAGGTGCCCCATGTCGGAAGTAGGCATACTAGCAAGTTCTGTTATTCTCTCAGTATTGATTGCGATCGCTCTGTCGTCTCCTAATTCGGTTGTCAAGACTCTAAGTCTTTGTTCGGTGGCAAGGTGAGTATTTTTCGAGAACTTGCTCCAACTGTCTAGCTTTCGGCGAAGTTCCATTTCAGCTTCAATCGATGTTCCGCACTCAGAGCTCAATTTTAGGAGGAGCCTAGTCATCGTTCGATCCGAAATAGCCGGACACTCCTAATATAAAAAGGATTAGGAAGACAGACACATGTCCAAGACTGGACATCCACCTAGAATCGACAGTGTACTTCAAGGCACCAATGCGCCAGATGGAAGAGCAGGCAACATGGTATTTCATCTTTCTTCGATGTCTTCCTGATACGTAATCCACAAGCAAAACTGTTCTACGACTATTCTGGTTTCCGATCTTTTCTGACCAGCATATGCCACCACCCTTATCAAGCTTGTATCCCAGGCTTGTGCTCTGTTTGACCATCATATCTGCTTGATGCATAGTACACGAAACCCAGCAAATTTTCGGAGATGTTCGTGTTCAACTTAACTTTCAACGCAAGTTTAGCTTCTCACGCATCTCAATCCTCTGTTTCTGTCCAGTCCAGCCGTTGCGAGTCTTCACACATGGCTCGCCTGTGGTATGGCGATATGCGCATGCGACTTACAAGCGCGTGATGCCTCATTGCCTCGACATTCAGATTAGGTTGGCATATCAGCGACAGCACGCCAAATTTTCATCCCCATGGGAAATTTACCTTAAGCGCAGGATGCGCTACTGTAAAGCGCTCAAGTATTCCAGTATATCTCACGGCGAATATAGAAGTTCACAGACAAGAACCGCGCAGAATGCCTCTTTCGCTTAGCATCCTGCCTAATAGCTGGAATGCCACCGATGCCTCCTCTGCTTGTCAGCTGCAGCCTTCACCAGACCTACCAAATGGAGAGCCCATCGACGTGAAAGACTGCTATCAGGTCATTGCAAACTTACTTCGCCGCGATGACATCGAGGATGCTCGGAAGTTCGACGCTAATAAAGCTCTCGCTATCTGGAGTTATGGAACGTGCGCAGTAGTTTTGAAGCCAAGCACAACAGCAAACGGCCCTGCTTTTGATACCTTTCCAATAATCGACATTGCACGAGCAGCAGCTACCGTCAGCACCAACTGCGTTTCAACGCCTGCAAGTTTTCATGGCGGAGCTTACACCGTACCTCTCGGCCCTTGGGGCATCTTTCACATTGATATCATCTACAATCCGTCGCGTCAGAAACCTATACCCGGCTCAACGGTGCTTCCAGCAAGTCCCACAAATGGCACCCGTCCCTCTCCTAACCCTACCCCCTCAGGACCTCCAATTAGCTGCTACGACCACGATCCTGAAACCCTCCCCTTGACCGAATCCGACTGCAACTTCCTCATCGCCGGAATTCTCTCCAGAAACGATGTAATGGCCCAAAAGACATTCTACGACCCGGATACGGTTACCAATATGACCTCCAACAGCAAATACACCTTGCAACCCCCCGGACGCTTCAGAACCCCGTGGCTGCTCCGTAGCGCCACTTGTAACATCCTGACGTACGAGGCCTTGCAGCTGCGGTGAATCTCTTTGCATGCGGCGCGAACCACTGCCACCAAGGCATTTTGGACGATGAAGGCGGCAGAGGAACAGGGGTAACGATGGGAGTGCGATTGAGCGTGTCCGGGCTCTGGAGGAGCGGTGCGAGGAGCTTACAAGAAGCCTGAAATGCTCGTCTTTCTTCAACTTGTGCACCTTGTGTCGGTGCAGCCAGTAGCCAGCAGTCAGCAGAACTATTTCCTAATAATTCACTTCGATTCTGCAATCGAGATGGCTGCGTTCAATCCGGTACCCTAGACTTATGTCCCGACTGCTCCGCGTTCCAACAGCCTGATAACTCGTCGTAACATCACTCCGAAGCGGTTCAGCAAGCTCGAGGAAAGCCAGCACATTGACCCTGACGGGATGACGCACGATACGGCCTCGCTATCAGTCGCAGCAATTCCTGATGACAATAGCAACAACTGATTTTGAATTAACGATACGTTTCGGGATGTGAATATCTGGTTGTAGCGATCGTAACTGACTGATGAGAATTTGATGCAGAAACCGACACTGTCTTTAATAACCGCGACGACAACTACAACCTTCCTACAATCGAAGAGCTTTTGAGAAGCTTCGCAACTAAAGACCCAAGCTCAAATTACATGAATCAAGGGATCGAGAAGGCAGATTTCGAGGCAAGGAGTAGTTCGATCGATCGCGACAGATCACCACCTGACCATAATTCAGACGTCAGTCAACGTGAAAGCGTTCATCACCATCGGTTTTGACCCAGAAAAGCCCCTCTCTAGGTTTCTGATATAGTGTAGAAAGTTCAATTGTCCTGAAAGAAGACGAGCGGAGTGCCATCGAAGCTGAAGGCAATAACGATAGTGTCTGCGCCGAAAGTGCGGAGCCAGACACACGCGTTCTCGATAGCACAGAGACCGCTTTCGACTTAAGCACTCCAGTACCTCCTTCCAATCTCGAAAAATGCCGCGACATTGAGCATCGAGACTTATCCGAGACGGCTCAGCCATTGCGGCATAACGAGCAAAAAGCTTTGCCTTCGGGTCCTACGCCCCCTCATGGTCTCTTTCCGCGTCCCTCAAGCGTGCCTTTACACGACTGCAGCAGGGCAAATGACTTTTGCACAGGTCGCGCGAGATCCGAGGTCACGATATCGCATTCCGATCGTTCTCGCAGCGGCTCTAGAGCCTTCAGAGCGTCTACACAGTACCAGTTCTGCCAAGGCGATCGTCTCTATACCAGTCAAAGCGCACTAAAGGGAACCGAGCTACATCGCCCCGTTCTAGGTTCCGATGCCTTTATCAAGGAGGATGATCGGCGGCGGCAGCAGCAGCGGCAGCGGGAGGAGGAGAAGAACATTGATGATAGCGACAACAACGACGATGAACAGCCACATCGTGAAGCAGATACCGTGGTAGGGACGCTGACGGTCATAGAGGGTGGTAGGATTTATCCTTCCCACAAGAAAGAGGGAAGTGCAAGGTCGGGCAAGCGACAGAGATCATCGCTTCCCTCTTCCTTTCCAATTTTAAAGCCAGCTTGGCATCACTCACATTAAATCGAATGAGAAAGATAGGAGGCTACGTCCTGCGAAACGGAAACGGCCATCACTGTCTAACGGTAAGCCAGCGCAAAGGAAACGCCAGCATCATCTTCAGCAACGGTCTCCCCGTCAACCTCAAGCACGCCGCACGGCCCAGAGGCATTGCGCTAAGGCTCATTTGCTCTCACCTACCCCTTCTGCACAAGAAGTCATGAATACAGACATGCCGTCTGACTGCTGTGTTTCAAGCACATCGTTCAGAGTCAACCTACTCGTGCTAACTAAGATTACGTTCTGTCCGCATTCCTCCCTGCATTTCTGTTCCTTTACAGCGGTGATCCGAGCCGATCATGACCAGCCAGGATTCTCTTCCGGCCCGTTTACCAGACTCATAAAAGAGATCGGCCACGTCGGGGAGATTACCGTCTCTACAGTCAAACCGCTGCCAACAACATCAGTTCCTATTGACTGGCTTCAGCCGGCATACCTTATCGCGGAATTTACACAGCCAAAGAACAACGGGATTTGCCTCGGCGGCTAGCAGTTTCTACGAGGATGGGGCACGGACTCAGCTCCAGCATGGTGCTATCGTTGATGCCGGGATTGCGTCGCAGAGAACTGAGCCGTCAAGCAGCTATGTTGACGGCGATTTCAGCGACAGCGATCTTAATCTCGGCAGCCGCAACAATGGTGGATATCCGAGCGAGAATGAGCGAGACTATTCGAGCATGAGGAAGCATAGCCCATGATCAGAGTTGGGCGAGCAGCGCTTGTTGGTGTACAAGAAAGAGGACAAATCCTGGAAATGGATATTCGGCAGGTTCTCAGCTAGGACTTCGGCTGCAGTACGCACACGCTGGAACATGATACGGTCCAGAGCCGTATAAAGCTCGTCACATGGGTGGAGAAAGAATAATTCAACCGCTTTCCACCTTATTTGTTTTATCTACTGTGGCTCTACCTGCACGCTTCATTCCTGACTCGTTTCCCGCTCAACTTCTGGATTCATTCCACCAGCCATGCTTCACGTTCATAGATAGTGAAATGAATGTCTAGCAAGGTCGCCTTTCCGTAAGCACACTGGCACCTTTTGCATCTCGCAGGTTTCTTGGCATTCTCCTCCCCTGCGAAGCCACACCCAGAACGCCGCCTTCTCGCAATGGAGATGTAAGACCATTCCTTGAAGCTACGCTTCAATCGAAATCTGACGTGCTATTTAGTTAATATTCCATTCACGCAGTGTATCCCCCGCGGCAATTGTGTCAGGATGATCGGCACCAATCTTTTTTATACGACAGCTGACGACGTCGCCCATTAATCGAATCGCTTTGCTTTTATGCCGCTGAGCATAATATATGTGTGCCAGATTGGCTATGGTAATCAGCGTGTCTGGATGCTCCGCTCCCAGCACCCTTGAACTCGTCTCCATGACTTGCACGCCCAAATCCTCGGCCTCATTCCATCGTCCTTGATTCCAGTATGTTGATGCCAGGTTGGCTATGCTGATCAGCGTGTCTGGATGCTCCGCTCCCAGCACCCTCTTTCTCGTCTCCATGACTTGCATCTCCAGCTCCTCGGCCTCCTTCCATCGTCCTTGATTCCAGTATGTTGATGTCAGGTTGGCTATGCTGATCAGCGTGTCTGGATGCTCCGCTCCCAGCACCCTCTTTCTCGTCTCCATGACTTGCACGCTCAAATCCTCGGCCTCATTCCATCGTCCTTGATTCCAGTATGTTGATGCCAGGTTGGCTATGCTGATCAGCGTGGATGGATGCTCCGCTCCCAGCACTCTCTTTCTCATCTTCATGACTTGCACGTTCAGCTCCTCGGCCTCCTTCCATCGTCCTTGATTCCAAAATGTTGATGCCAGATTGGCTATGCTGATCAGCGTGAATGAATGCTTCGCTCCCAGCACTCTCAAACTCGTCTTCATGACTTGCACGTTCAGCTCCTCGGCCTCCTTCCATCGTCCTTGATTCCGGTATGTTGATGCCAGGTTGGCTATGCTGATCAGCGTGGATGGATGCTTCGCTCCCAGCACTCTCTTTCTCATCTCCATGACTTGCACGTTCAGCTCCTCGGCCTCCTTCCATCGTCCTTGATTCCAAAATGTTGATGCCAGATTGGCTATGCTGATCAGCGTGAATGAATGCTTCGCTCCCAGCACTCTCAAACTCGTCTTCATGACTTGCACGTTCAGCTCCTCGGTCTCCTTCCATCGTCCTTGATTCCGGTATGTTGATGCCAGGTTGACTATGCTGGCCAGCGTGGATGGATGCTCCGCTCCCAGCACCCTCTTTCTCATCTTCATGACTTGCACATTCAACTCCTCGGTATCTTGCCACAGTCCCCTTAGGGCAAATATGGCAGCTAGCCTAGATTTAATGGTATCAAGTAACATGGAATCGTTGTATAATATAAAATTAACTGCAGCAAGATCTTTCTGTAGTTCTAATTGAGCGTTAACTAGATTGTAATTCGCCGTGTTGAAAATACTGTTTCTTGTCGTATCTACTAGGCCTTCAGAGTTAAGATTTCGAAAAAGCTCGTTCTGTATAGTATGATGAGTGAAGCTTATTTGTTCGATCTCTAAATTGAGGTCTGGTTCTGATCTGCCGCTTTGTTGTACTGCTTCTATTGCTTTTTCATAATTTTGATTTAGCCCAAAGCCTAGTCGAAAACAAACGGCAAGCTGGAATGAAGCTTGTTGAAGTTGGCTCAAGGAATTTGTGATCCTAAAATCTTCCAGCCTTTTTGAAAGACAGGAAACTATATGACGACGAACGCGATAGTCGGCCCTATAGAAAGCTATAATTGATCTAGAAATCTAAATTAAATTAGTATTATGTTATAGTAAAATGACTTTACTTACCTGGAACGGCTCTAGTAGATTGCTAGTCGAAACTCCAGCACTCGATTCAGATGACACAACGGCCTTCATGGTTGACGATAGTGCGTCGAGAATCCCGATTAAGGTGCTTATGTCAGAAGCCCGGTTTTCTTGGTCTGCAGCCAAACAGGATCGGAAGAATGATACTAAACCACTAGCTTCCCTCGCTGAGAATTGTGCTGTTTCGTAGGCTAATCTTTCGGTGGTTTCCTTTAGTCCGTCTTGCTTCTTCGATTCCAAAGGATGGGGACGTTTGTCCGGCAGAGCGTCGAAAATAAGGTCGTTTTCGGCTAGCTTTTCATTGAACAAGAACCATAAACATACCAAGCCAAAGGAATAAATATCCATTTTGACCATTTCAGAGAACAGATGTCCTCGATCATGTCGTTCCGGAGCTTCCCAAGGTACGGACCGTGGCATATACCCATGATCACTATCGCCGGGGAGTAGAACGGAATACCCAAGATCTGCAATCTTTGCTGTGTAAATTCCATCCTTATCTTCAGATATAAGCACGTTATGGGGCTTGATATCTCTGTGAATGACCCCTATAACGCATAAGTCAAATAAACATCTTCTATACTTATTGGCTCACTCACGGTTCTTATGCAGGTCTCTGATCCCACTGGCAATATCGATGCATAGTTTCAGTCTTCCCGTGAAACCTAAGTTCCTGCCACAGTCTGATCTCATAAAGCAATTCAAGTCTCCATGCTTTGTCTTTTCGAATACCAGAACCGGCCAGACTTTAAGCCAAGGTGCTTCGGTAGCCTCTGGGTGGTGATCGTTTTTTTGAACGGGAGTTCGGACATCCCAGCACACGCCTATTAGATGAATGATATTCGGATGATTGCAAATCTCTGGATGCCGTAATATAGAGACTTGTGATACCAAGGCGTGATAGATTTCCTCTTCGTTTTCTTCTCTTTCCTCTTCTCCTTTTTCTGGCTTTACCCGATTGAATGCAAAGCTCATGGCCAGGCTAACTAACGACTGGCGCACCTCAGACTGTCCACCGACTCCCAAGGCATCTAGAGCTGGCTGCCATGTAATAGGAAGGAAGTCGATCTCTAGGTTTTGACATGTCTCGAGAAACGTGATGAAGTCGTAACGAAAGTCGTTTTCCTTGAGGTCTGTCCTTCGAACTATAGAGTAGTACGACGATCGAATCTGAGACGCTGAAGATTCCGCAGGGGAGATGGAGGCCATTGCTATTGCGATGTACGAGGTAATTTGAGGTAACGGATCGAGTGCTGTATGAATAGTGGCTTGTGAGAAAAGAGAATGACTCGAGATTTAAGGACAACGTAGCTGCTTCAGGAAAAGCTGGGTGCGAAATTTGCAAAAGAATTCATCGTGCGGTTGCACTCTAGTTGCAAATCCAAGCACCTCACTGATGCCCCTCCATAGAATGTCTTGCTAACGTAAAAGCCAGCCATTGGCCGAAATGCTACGCCCGGTTCTTTCGACCGCAAGCAGGGAAAGTGCTGCGGTCATTCCTGCGCAGTCGGACGTAATTAGGCTGCAATGAAAGGCAGTGATAAGGTACGTAAAATATCACCATAAGCAGCCGAAGGAGTAACTACTACATGACCAATTCCCAGCCAGGTGGCGAGCAGACCTATTTCCGCTCAAATACACAGATGACACAATGATTTTTGGAAAAAGCAAGTCTGCCTGATCAAAATGCCTCGTTAAATTCATGCCGGAGTAGGAACACTTTGTACGGTAAGCCTGTCAGCAACTCCACGCCAGGACTCATGGTTCGTAAACCACACATTTCCACCACAGTCCTCTCGAATCCCTGACTGAGTGCCGTTCCCTCGTCGGACCCTTCCACGTTACTAAGATTTCTACTCAGATATTCGTCAACGACATCCCTATAGATATCTATTGCAACTGCCAGTTCTGGAAACCATTTTTGGCGTTGCCTAAAGTATAACGAACGTCTCCAGAACGTAAGCAGTATAAAGGCTATTGATTATATCTTGCACCCACTAAGCCGGGCCAGCTTCTGTACGACGTACTCCGAGAACTTCAAGTAGATCGCGGTAGAATTGTCCTCATCTGAACGTTCGGCACCAGCTCCGGCCGGTGAATCTGCTTTAAGCAAGGAATCGTTAAGACAAGCCTTCACGCAATTGCTATATTCTATACCAGCCCTTGATTTTAGCATTGGCATCCATCCAGTCAGCAGCTCCTTGGCTATGCTTTCGGGGGAGCCGGTAGGAGGTATCATGTCGTGCAATGGCTTCCATACGCCGATTTCGAATAATATTAACCCAAGGCTATAATAGTCGAAACCCGGCTCAAAACGCTCGTCGTTCTTGAGATATCTTGGGTGCAGATAGTCTCTCTCTTGTGGATTGGGATCTACACCCTCAGTAAAAGCGCTTGGCTCGTTTTTTCGGCTATACAAAATACCAATAATATACGGCTTTGTCAACGCCGACAGCGGCTGCGTTGTATCATTGAAAAACAAAATATTGGCCGTCGAAAGCCTTCTGTGTAGCCACGAAACGTTGTGGAAATCCAGAACGGCCGAGGAGAGAGCTTGCGCGAGCGAGAGCCTCGTTCTAAGATCGGGAAGGTTTTTGCGTGATTTTTTGCCTTGTAGCAGAAACCATTTAAGCGTAGATACGGTGATGGTGCGATCAGTAAGGCTCTTCGGGATGCTGTAAGCGAGCCCAAAAGCTTTGCGATCGGGCTTGTGACAGTAACCTTTGCAGGGTAGTATACGGAAACGAGAGACCGAGGGAAGACAACGTAAAAGAGAGGCGATGGCTTGAATACGAGGTTCGATTGTATCTCGGCGAACTGGATCTTCGTATCTCTTCCATTCGATCAAACATGATTCGTCTGCGCTGTACTGAACCTTGTCGGACTCAGTTCCAGACTTGATATTATCAAGTTGAATATTGCGCCACTTTCCAACGGTGTGCGAGTCGAAAGAAAGCTTGAGGCCATCCATGGGGGCTTCTCCAGACAAGGCACGCAGCGTTATTTGCTTAGTGTCAGCCATGTGTCCTATTTCCTTGACATCGATATATTGAGACAGAAGCTGGAGGTACTCTGTGCTCTCCGCTTCCAAAAGACTGGTCTCCAGATACATGTTCGCGCTGGTCTGTATCGAGTGTTCGAGAAATGCTAACAGCGAAGAGTTATGCTGTCGGAATGGTAGTATTAGACGTCGCCGTATATTTTTCGACAACGGATCAGAAGTTTCTAGTACATTCTGAAGACTCTCGAGCCTATCTAATGTTCCTTCGAAATTGTCGCATCCGGAGAGATGTTTAAGCGATACGTCTGGAGTGTGATCACTGATAAGACCCAAAGAATGCTGCCAGCCCATGAAACTCTTTTTTTCGATCAGTAGCTCGATTCCCGTCTGACCTGTCATACTCTCAAACCGCCCGAAGTTACGGGAAATCTCTTGAGCAAGTGCATGAAGAGTAATAAATTGAAGTTCAGCAACAACGTCACCAGCAAGAGGTCGGTCGCCGGGATCCAGGACAAGAATTTGCCTGACCAGTTCCAGAAGCATTCTCTCGCTCGAAGAGCATTCGGGGACGAGCTCCTGCAACCAGCTATGCATCCCTCGGTTTTCGGTATCCCCACGGTGAAAATAAGAAAGGATTTCCCCGTCGTTGTTGAACTTTCTGGCTTGTTTGAAGGACTCGACGCCGTCTTTGCCTCTTCTCATGTAGGCCAGGACGTTCGCAACGATGCACCCAAATGACCATATGTCGCTCGATCGGTGAACCGTGTTACATACCTTTTCATTGAGGCTCTGGCATTCGGGGGCGATTTCGTACCCGTTTCGTGTTCGATAATGAGTTTTTGAGCCGTCGGCGCCGTGTTTGAACCGTGACAAACCAAAGTCAGCTAAAATAAAACGTCCGGCGTCAACCAAGACGTTCTTTGGTTTTAAATCATGGTGGCAACCGATTCGCCTGATATCAAACCCGCCTGCAGTGAACTCATGGACGCTGTGGATTGCAGAGGCAAGTCCTGTGAAAGCTATAAGAAAGCTTTCATTCCTCGCAAACAGCGATGGGCGTTCGCTCGTGAGAAGATCCCCTAAGTCACCTTCACTAGCTTTAGGAAAAAGTAAATGAATATTTTGCTCGTGGTGATAGCAAGAAAGTAGGCGTACAATGTTCGGGTGTTTAAGAAGATTAAGAAACGATAGATTTTGCACTTCCGTCTCAAAGTCATTCTCCTGCGGCGCCATTTCCTTGCGGACAAGGCTTATAACCCCCGGCGCTGCAGTAGTCCCTACTCTACTCAATCGGTGGTGTGCGTCGTTGATCTCGACATCGAAAACAACTCCAAACCCCCCCGAGGTGAGGCGAACATTCTTCTGATACGGCAAGATTGTCTGATCCTGGAAATAACGCGGAATCCGGGAATCCGAGAAATAAGGAGCGCAAAAAACCCATTGTTGGTCATGAAATAATTCGGCTTGAAGATTCGGAAGTATCGACTGTAGATACTGAATGCTAAAGGGTAATTTGTGGTCAAGAGGTGATTCTTGGAAATGATCATCTTTGACAAATTCCTCGATGAGCTTGAGATGGCCGATTAGGACAAGAATTGCGAAGACTTTTCTTGCCTTCCTAAATACTGCATCGGTTATGTCCACTACTTTCGAGTCATTGATGGTATTCTTGCAAGCTTGTATGATCTTGTCCGCTGTTAGAAGCTCAAACAGCCTCGCTTCTGGTATGAACTTTTGCTTTCTGTAATTCCTCACGCAGAGCATCAGAATGGAGTCACGAAGCACTTCCATTATGCCGGTAGCTTGCAGGCGTAGGCTTTGGAAGGATGGCAAGCAAGAAGAACTTCTGGAACTGCGCTTATCCACTTGTTGTATCCTATGAGCTCGATTTGACCGGGGCTTTGGTGATGGACTTGATCTCCTCCTACAAGATATCCGTTAGATGATATTACAATGGGCTTTCGAGTGAAGGTCACCTCTGTGAGTTTACGAGGAACGCTTATCTTCCACCTGTTGTCACAGTCCTAGTGCTATATTAGAATTGGCCAAACTCCTGTAAAGACGTGATTTGACTTGGAGACGTGGGATTAAAACACTTACTTCTGTCTCAAAATTCTGGCCGAAGAGACGCTGGAGCAAATCCTTGAGGTCTGCTCTGTCAATGTACCTCTGAGGCAAGGTCTGAGAAATACGGCCTGCCATTAGAATATTTTTGACAACTGCTTCGGATGGGGATCCCAAGGCGTTAATAAAAAGTGTGGTATGTTGTGATATGTGGATGGAGAGTTGTGGAAGCGGCGCGCCCTTAGGTGGAATGCTGAATAAGACCTCGAACAGCTATTATAATAAAACGGCCTTGTCAGTTCCCAGCCAGCTCCGCCAGCGGCTTTAGATAGCAGAATGGATTTCTCTTTTCTCACCGCAACTGCACGACTTCAAATCCCCCATTCGGCCTCTTTTAGGCCTCTCACCCTCCTCCGCTTGTCTAGTAGAAGCATGGACGACACCCTTGCCATCCAATAACAATGGAGTGCGTTGTGAAAGGGAGGTGCCGCTTAGAAAGTATAAATGCCTCACTGTGGTCGGGCGTAAGCAGGCCAACAGGCCGCATAGAATATGCATGCCGACCGACAAACCGATCCACTTCTAATGGATGGATATGTCGACTACGTGGCATGACATTCTCTACATCGCTAGTCCGATGCAGACACCTCTATGTAGCGACGGTCGGTCGAAAAAGGGTTTCCATTTCCCCATCTGTATCCGCATTACTCGGCGTCGAGACAGGATCACTTTTCCGAGATCCAGGATTCCAACACCATGTTAGCCGCAGGGACATTTAATACTACGTGCCATGACCCCGTAATATGGCGAACCAACCTCCAGTCATACGCCTCAAAGCTCTTTGTTCCACAAGGTGGGGCCATGGAACTGGCCATGGTCCCAAGGGATAAACACGGTATGGCGGAGCGGAACGGGCACCAAAACTACCTACCTAGCTGACGGGGACTACAGGCCAAATGAGAGTAACGACTATTAGTAAAGCGTCCGAGATATGCGCTTGCATAAATGTACATATCTGTTCTAGCTAGATAATACGCCGAAAGGCTGAATATACTCTAGGTGGACGACACGAAGTCCTACCACAGAATTTAGTGAGTTGATCTCAACGAGGCTCTGAGGTACGAGATTAAGAGTCAGTGTGGTCCCACAGGAGTTCTCTTGGGGCCCATTTTGCGTGACCGTCGATACTTTTCTCGGACTCATCCAGGCCGAGCAGGTGTTCGACCCGTTTCTGGATAGGCTTGGATCATTTGGACAGAAGATTAGGGAGGAGGAGACCAAATGGCGCGGGTTCTGGGGTTCTATAACGCGCGGGGCTGCGGCTTGCTGTTATCCACACCCTCTCGTTGGTACAATTGTCGCTAAATATCAGCAACAGCCGAATTGTGTTACAATATCCATTACGTGGAAAGAAACGGACGGCCGCGCGGCGACCCCTGGTCTCTACGGCAGACTGGTATCTATCATAGGACAGGATTGCAAGATGACCGCTCTTGCTATATTCTGCTGCAGCCAACCGAGTATACTCGTCGGAAGCTCGATGCTGCCTTACGTAGTCCAGACGGTTACGCCGACGGTATAGTCCAAACTCTCGTACGAACACACGGTGCCATACTACTTTCTATGGCTGAAAATTGGCCGGACTATATACGAGACCTAAGCGCACAATTAGATGAGCTCGTATGCGCAGTACCTCTCTGCGAGATAAGTCTTGTAGCTAATATTTTGTTAGGGATGAAAAGGCATGTTTTTCACGTGTTGAGAGAGAGTGTCAAGACGATTATACGATAGCTTTCTCCGACTGCCAGCGCGTACATCGGCTTAAAGAGAAGCTACGCCAGTGCAGATTCGCTTTGAATTCTTGCATCGACGTCTCACGACGGTGTAGTGATCACTGCAACGCGTTAGTCTCAAGTAAAGACCCCGGTCTCAAGACGTGCGGCGACCTTGAAATGTACGCTACTTTCGTGGAGCAACAACGGAGGGTCGTTACCGATATGCTGAACCGATCCTCGGGGACTGCTGAATTGGTTCGGACTCTAAGACATCCTTCACTAATCAATAAGCTAACAGACGATATTTAACTTAGCTATCAAGCATCGTCAAGTTTCGAAACGATGAAACGGTGCAGGCAACAGATCAAGCGATACGGACCAGTCTTGTGGCCCTGCAGTCCATTGCTGCGCAAAACCATCAGGAGAACATGATACTCTCAACGGTAGCTCAGCAGGGCCACGATGATTCTCGGACGCTTAAAGTCCTTACAACCATCGCCACAATGTATCTTCCGGCATCTCTAGTTGCCGTAAGTAATCGTGAGTGCATCTATTTGTTGATAGCTAACTAGTCAAGACCATCTTCAGCTCGAACCTAATATACACGAAGCCTGTCTTCAGTAACAACGAAGCAACACATTTCGTGATAGCATCGCAATTCTGGATTTTTATAGTCATTACAATTTCCCTTATGGTCCTTACTTTCGCTGCTGCGGGCCTACTACAGAGGAAGTTGAGAATGCCTCGGTGTTGAAGAGTTGCTTGTTGATTGCTGCACTGGCATCAAGTCTTATTGATAACAAGTAGCAGCGCGGAACGTGAAGGAGGTGAAGCGAAAAGATGGGATTATATGGGCTTTTACTTTCTAGAGTTTGCGTAATCGTCGATTGTACTGATGTTATATACTGCCCTATACCTCATTGGGCCTAGCTTTAGCGTATATGTAGCGAGCTCCACCTATGTACATCTGTTGGGACCGTGCCTGGATATTCATGTTGGAAATAGGGGAGTTGGTAACCTCCGCCTCATAGGGCTGGTAGGGCTGGGGCCCGCTACTAGAGTTTTCACCTGCTCCGTCGCTCCTAGATAGACTCCTAACAGCTTCAACCCCATATACTAAATGCCCCATATGACCTCGTATTCCAACAATTCAATCCTATGGAGCAGTGGGTGAACTGTTTATTCTATAGAGGTAGCTAAGACTAAGACTTTAAGAATGAAGAGGAAAGAAAGTAGAAGATAGAAAGAACACTCTTTATATAGCAGTGCTCATGGCTCGCGCTAGTCCCAAAAGGGAGGTGTTGGAACACAAGGAAGATGTTGACCACCCGTAACACAAAGGAGTGTGTTTGCCTAGAAGGCAATAGAAACCGGATACGAACGTGTTGGAAACTGATAAGGCGACGAACTAAATCTGGGCTAGATCTATGCTAGTAGTCGTGGGCAAACCCGTAGGGCTTTTACCATTTAGGAAACCTTATCAGATCCGGGCACGTTCGTAACAACATCAAGTGTACAAGCCGTTCACACACTCAAAACAATCGGATCTTGATGCGGTATACGACTTCATCCGGCAATCTTTGAGTCATTGGAAATTCGTGGTGGGTCATGTGTATGAGCGAAATTTGGTGAGGTGTGATTTTCGCATTTCGGATGAATATGACGATGTTTATTTATGGTGGACGAAAAGCGAATCATTGCCTCAGGACCTCAGACGTGTAAGGGCTAAGTCCCTTCGGGTTGCACCCTCAAGCGCACCTAGCGAATCAATCGACTTCTTAAAGCATTCTTCAGCGTCTAGAGGGGTATCGCTCTGCAAGTATGCACAACCAAGCTCGTTCCATGCTACACCCAGGCTTTGGTCCTTTCCGCGGGGCTGGTCCCCAACTTGTTCGCGTAACATCTGGATAAAGGTGTTATAACTGGAGAGAGACGCTTAGGCTGATTAGTGTGTAGGCTCAGCTCGCCTCGATGGTGATGGAACCGACGTTTTCGAACTGGTCATTAAGATTGGACTCTCCTGCTGGAAGAGGGACTCGAGTCTTCTGAAGCTGTGTGCAGATTGACTGAGCCATATTTAGGAATGGAACAGTATCGGAAAAATTCGAAGAAAGGATACTGAATCTAAGTTCTGTGTTACCAGAGTCTGTTGAAATGGTAAGCAGGCGTACACAGACCTGGCCAAATCAAGTAAAAGTTTGGGAGGCTCTATAGTAGCTTGAGAAAGTCTCTCTGGGGAGTGAAATCTTTCGAAGAGCTTCTGTAGCCGAAGCACGTGGCGGTAGATTTCATTACACCGAGCCCACCGGTACTGCTCATTGCCAAAGCCAAAATCTTCGTATGGCCATGCCGAGGATGGCAGACAGAGCGTGAAACCGAATGCAAGGTCAAAGCGCTCATCGGACATGCTTGCCCGGGCCGCATCTTGAATGAGTCGATGAATAAATATTTTCTTAGCCCCTCTGTCTCGGGTAATGATGGACGACTTCAGGAGCTCAGTGCGCGCTTCCTGGTATCCCATCACGTCTTGAGGGTATCCTTCCCAGTGAAACGTCGACCCATCAACTTCTAAAATATATTCTGGTATTCCGTTGGGATCCAGTAGAGACAGAACCCCAAGCAATGAGGCCGCTCCATCGTCTAACCCATCCAGTGCCCATACCGACGCAATCGTGTGGTCATACTGAGTACGACTCTTCAGTTGTCCTACTTGAAATTTGAACAGTTGTGCATGGGCACTCTCTTTCCCATACATTTCAAGAAACTCTGTGAAACTCAGCTCATTACGGGCTATCACGCCTGCCATTTAGGCGATTGCAAGAGGGAGGCCACCAAGTGCTTCGACGATTGCTTGACCTGAAGCTTTCTCACCAGCTTCTCTTTCACGATGGGTCAGCTTAAGCAGGAAATTGGTTGCTTCATTCTGGTCGAAGGATTTAATTGAAATACCGGAATGTCCCGAATCGTCTGTGTAGATATACGTCTTCAGGAGTGGATCTCGGCTCGTAATGAGAACCGAAGCGGAAGATCCCATTGGCCAATAGTCTTCGAGAATGTTGGCATCATCAACGTTGTCAAATACCACAAGACAAGAAGCTTCTTCCGGGTTCTGGTGGTCCAAGTGTTTATAGGACTTTAACGGATTTGTTAGCCATCCGAGTACTGGGTCTCCTGTCAAAACAGTGTCTCGGGCTTCGACGGAATCCTCCGACTCGAGCCCCAAATTAGTTGCTACATTGCTGAAATCATGGGCTTTTTTCGATGGTTCGTCTGCATGTACCCAAAATATTGCATCGAAATTCTTTTTATGTCGATAGACGAACTCCGAGGCGATTTGTGTTTTGCCCATCCCTCCCGGCCCACAAATAGCGAAAGTTTTTAGGCGCGTATGCGGCTATCATCGTCAGCCGCCACCGTCGGCGGAACTAATGCCTGGTCCAAAGCTTGTAGGACTGCAGTCCATCCAAAGAAACCATAATTTCGACTTAGTGGTATTATGTGGCAAGGTAGACGGGGGTCGTTCTTCTCAACCGAGAAATCTGAAAGCGAGGGGATTGCTGGTCGCTGTCGAGACACTCTTTCCTTTGCTGGTCTCCACACTACCCGAACCAAGACGTGAAGACAGAGCTTCGTCCTTCAAATCTGCGTAGGCTTTAATTGCTCATCCCCCAGTACTGGCATGGGATCAAGACATACCGTCGCTTAAGGCCAGACTTGATAGAGATAGTGGACGATCTGGCGGCAGCGAAGGCCGCTGCTTTGGTGAACTGGATTTGATGTCTGCGTGTCAATCAGCGAATGCAGGAACTTGCCTCCAATAGGCAGTCTCACAGTCCTGCTTCCCAGCATTGGTCAACTTACGGACCCTGGCTATGCATGACTCGACAAAATCTGTCATCGCGCCGAGCTCATAACTCCCTACTTTTATACAGCAAATGTCGTTGTGGTCAGCTTTGACGCCTCGTAAGATCTCAAGCTTCGTGTTCGTTTTCGCAAGACCTTCCCCTATGAGCTGTATCAAAGTGGTGAGCAATGTTTTCATCAACCCAGCATTTCGGACTGTAAAGTCACCCACCACCAACTTGGGTCCAAAGAGACCACCAATCCGGGTCTCTGCAGTCTCGTATAGAGAGAACACTGGGATCTGATCAAATACTTGTTCAAAATTCAAGCAATCTTCAGCAAGACCCGAGGTGATTTCTTTCGTAGCTGTGTGTTTCAATTTGGATCTCCAATAGGTTTTGAGAATAAGCGGTATGCATCCCCACTTAGACAGGGTATCCGATTGAGAATGAGGGCTGGCTAAGAATATTGCGCCTGCGATGTTCCGCAGCAGAGTGTTGAAGTGTTGAGGCTGCCCTTGAGCAAAGCACGTGGCCTAGCTCGTTAGCAGAATTGTTTGACTAAACCGTTGGAACAGTGCTCACCCTCTTCAAAATTACGCCCCCGAGACTATGAGCGATGAAAATGATCGCACAATTCTGTAACTGCTTGCCACCGTATATTAGCAGCTGAATATCTGCCCATCATGTGGAAACACCGACTTCTTGCTTTTGTGTCAAGTTTTGAAGAGCCCCAAGAAATTCGGCTCCCTCCTCTTCGATTTGTTGCCAGGAAAGCAACCCATCAGCAGCAAGCTCATTTTCGAAGCTATAAACGCAAATCTCGTCCTGATGAGATTGGCCTATGGATCTCAGCCAGCATTCTCTAACTTCCTCGTCGCGCCATTTGTCCACTGGAAGAGTTCCGACGCCTGGAAGGGCGATGAGCCTACATGGGAGAGTGCTGTCAGCCTTGCCAAATTACGAGGAAAGAGCCATGACTTACAGTGTCTGGGACTTGTGATCCGCGGTGCAATTGCGAAAGCCTATTCTGCTGGCCTTTATATCCTCGACCTGTACTAGCAGACATCGTCGTCAGTTCCAACTTCGAAGCCTGAATCCGTTGCGGATTGTGAGAAGGGCGGGATGAGTTGATCCTCTTACTGTCGAGGCCGCTAGAATACTGCAACCAAATCATAGATTAAGGCACTCTACATGTGATGAAGTTCGGGATGCAGCAGCAGGGCGGGCTGAGCGCTGCCCAACTCTGAGCAAGCGATGCAACGTGGGGAGGGGGGGCAGTGTATGCAGGGACCGAGGTCATGCCCAGGGCAGGCATCCCGCTCCGTTCTTTCTTAAATGTCGAGTCTCAAAAGCCCGCTGTCATCCACTGCTGGAGGATGTGTTCCTAAGAAGAGGAAGCAGAGATGACTTTGTTAGCAGACGGTGAGGGGGCCTTGATAGAGCGGCATGAGATTCTTTGCGTAAGTGGCGTACGCTATCTTATTGAGCCTCTACAGGAAGTAAGTGTTCACGTACACCTGCCACTCATCAGGACAGCCTCTAAGTGCAGTAGGAGAAACCACTTGTAAACCATACAGGCGCAACACTCGCTACAGTCATCGATGTTGGGCAAAGCCAATCCATTATCAAGGGGGACTGGATCCAACAATGCATTAAGCGTTACGAAGAGATAGACGACGTGTTCCAGAAGCAATTCCTTCAGGGAATAGTCTTCAGCGGTGGTCATAATAATTCCTCAATTTCCTCGGAGGCCAAAGCGCTTCTTCAAGGCTTCGGCATGCAATGGCATCATTTTTTGATTGCCGGCTCCCGCAATCAACCTTCTCCCGGTCCCTATGTTCTTCTAGATGGGAGTTGCATGAACCTTTCAGACTTTACAGTGACGGAAATGCTGCCTTTTTCTCAGCCACGAGGTGAGTGATTATCCATTGATAGTAATCTATCTATTGAAGCAAAGGACAGAAACTTCCGAAACGTCGGTGATTCAGGGGACAATTATGGTCCAATAGAGATTGCCGTACCCTCAAGGCTCAGGTCTCATGCCTCTTCCAGGCTTCCAATGTCGGGGATACGGGTCGCCGTGAAGGACAATTTCGACCTGGAGGGCACAAAGACCTCGTTATGTAGTCGATCTTACCTACAAACCTACCCGAAGAAGCTGAAGTCTGCCCCTTGCATTCAGAGACTCGTTGATCAGGGTGCTTCCATTGTCGGCAAGACGAAACTCTGTTCTTTCGCACAATGGGAAGAGTCAACGGAAGCCATTGAATACACGTCTCCGTGGAGTCCGCGGGCCGACGGGTTTCAATCTTCTGGGGGGAGTAGTAGCGGAAGCGGAGCTGCCATTGGTGCATATGAATGGCTGGACATTGCCATAGGATCGGACAGTAAGATGCATCCAAAGAGTCGTGCTCGGGATCAATCGTTCATAGATTTTAGCGACTGGAAGTATATTGAGACCTGCCCTTTGGAATGGCTGTTTCTCTTTGCGCCCTAGTTTTGGAGCCCTTTCAACGGAAGGATTTGTATCCTGCATTAAGTACGCTGTGCGGACCCCATAGCAATGACGTACGCTCATATGGCACAGGTACCTCGACACACCAGGTATCATGGGACGTGACCTTGAGCAATGCCGCAAATTTGCTGCATCTTGGTATGGTGGTAGCCTGGATTGTGTGAGTTCGAAAGTATCTGAACAGTCCCGACGTGAGAATGTAGACGCTTGACTAAGTATGTTGGCAGTTTTCATCACTCCTATGGCCTACAGATTACTAGAAGCGGATTGAATCTAAGCAACGTGAGATCGCTCTCAAGTTCGTTCAGGAATTAGAGTCTGCCCTCGGGTTGCAGCACGTAGAGATCTCGTTCAACGAGAAGTGGCAGGAAAAGCCCCCCGAAGACGCAGGCCAGCTGTCATTAAACCACTACATGATCAAGGTAAGTACTACCCAAAGACTTAAGCTTTATTATCTAACCTTAAATCAGGCAACCCAAGACATGTGGTACGATAACTACCACGCTTTTGATGAGTTTCGTGATGAGTATTGGGCAAAACATCAGAGATCTCCTTACATAAGCCCTCCGACCCGTGCAGCCTGGAACTCCTGCAAATCCATCTTGAAAACCAATCGAGACGAAGCCGTTAGGAGGATAGACGTCTTTCGCTCCTGGTTTCGCACAACATTCTTCAATGGTAACCGTCCATTGTTCATAATGCCCATTGAGAATGTTAGTCCAAGATACCGAGATGATCCTCCAGAGTAAGACTCAAGATACTGCTCGTTCGGCTCGTATCTAGCTGACTCGGTATGACTGTTTCTAGTTTTCAGAGACCTCCGATTGGAGTTCACAGCCTGCTTTTGGCGTCACTGCTGGAGTCTCCGGAGCTAGTGGTCCCAAGAAAGTTTGCCAAATCGCTCCCCCAAATTATCGCTAACTGATCGACAGTTTCCACCATACCGTACATGTCAAAGATCACTCAAAGGGAGGAACACCTGCCCTTCGTGGTGGGTATCATGGGAGTCTCAGGTATGCGATTGGGATTGTTATACAGGAGTCTCTCTTCTAACATATATCGCAGGGAGTGACCTAATGTTGATGGATACTGTTTTGGCCTGCTTGAAAAGTGCGGGGCGACCCACTTCTATCCATACAGGGAGTGATATGTTCATGCAGCCCAAGTTGAAGGGTCCTCTCTAGTCCTCTGTAAACGCTTTCATAGTATCTTAGGGGGCAGTGGTTCTGGGGTTTTCCTTGAAAACCTCCACCTGTTGAGTGTTGGCCATGTAGATCTCTAGTACAGCCTTGAACGAGAGCCAATATGAAGAGCACACTCATGTCTCTAGTAATTCGATTTCTCGATCTACCAACAAGGTTGGACGGGTGGACCCTTAAAACTGAGACGAACATGATCCCAGCGTTTGCCGAGTACGACCGTAAATTATACCGAAGGAATCACTGCGGTACATGTTGACAGCCGATTCGCATTCTTGGTTGGTTGGCGTGCACCGATAACGAAGCCCATGCCGATTGCTTGCCTGCATAGCTTCGAACTTGTGGCTGCATGGGGGGGGTGCCCTGCTCTTTCAGATAGTTCGCTCACTCTTTTAGCGGGAACACGTAGCCCTTCGTGCCCATCACATGAGCTTCGTAGATAAGACATACACATTGCCGTGAAGGATCTGATTCCCACATCCTCCAACATAGCCTCAAAAGAAAAGAGTGCCCGGCTATCTACTCCCAACTATCAGCCAACAGACCCATCACATCGAAAGTATGCCTTCACCAGGAGGAAAGGCTCAGCCATGGAAGACCGTGTGGCCCCCAACGGACACTCGGAATGTTTGTAACACAAAAGTCGACTATGGGGCGGAGCAAGGCGATATCGTCATCTTAGACGGTAGCGGATTCATGCTCAAACCCTTTGATGCCTACAGCAAGCCGATCTTGAAGAAATTCACGGACACAATCATGAAGCCCTCACAGCAGTAGGCTTTGGCGGGAAGGGTGAGCTCAGCCCACTATGTACAGCGGTGGCTGTGACTGACCTTGATGACCTTAGTCCTGACGTTCGACCAGGCTCTGCATGGACAGATGACCACAAGAGTCGCCATGAATATCACAACGGATGGTAGTATCGGTTACCTTCAGACAGGGAGTCATGCTGATCAATCCACCAGCAGAGCTTCGCATGCCGAGATACCTCGACCTCGACCTTGATCCGCCTCTTTCCCGGTTCAATCCACGACCAGGGTTAAATAAAGGTAATGCAAAGCTCAAGCGTAGTAAGCGATACATCATACGTCGTCTAATGTCGAGCCCTCTTCTCAGACATTACAAATAGGACCATCACTTCGACCATGCCGAGCCACGTGTCTACGAAGAGGAAGGCGAAGTTACAGAGGGTCTGGAGCTAGATGAGGAAGATATCCTCATACGCTTGAGAAGACACCAATGGAGGTGATAAATCCACGAAGTCCAGTGTAGAGAGCTATGCTTGTCGCGCGGCGTTGTCCGGCCATCATATGAGCGAATCGTCAAATCTACCATGGAGCGTCTCGTTTCTTACGCTCTGTCAATCGGAGGTTATAAAATTGCATTGACTGTTATGTAAATACAAAAGCTATATCCAGGTGTTCAAAATCCTGCTACGCTAAACCCGAGTAGGCTTAGTTGTAGTCCTAACTCATGATGCCAAGACAAAGGAAAATCTAGTTTCTACTGTGTCTCACTCTCGTCATCACCATGTTCTCATAAAGAAAACCTAGAACATCGAATTTCGACCCCGATAGAAAAGAACTAGTGATGAAGAAAGAACTTTACTTCAAATTCAAATGCAGAAAGTTCAAGCATCGAGCTGTAAAGTGCTCTGAAATCACTCAAGTTCACGAAACCGCTACGAAATCGAAAAACGATCATTCTTCGTCAAAGTCGTGACTGAGAGCGATGCGCTCATTTTCTTCTTTACAAGCATGCTCGACGATTCTTTTGATATCAAGTCGTTTACACCAGTCAACGTAATCTTGAGTAGTCTAGCGAAGATATTTCAATTCTTCGCTCTGATAAATACTGATGCTATTAATATGACATTTATTGACGAATTTCTGATGTCTTCTCTGTGTGAGTGATTTGATATTCAATCTGTATCGCTTTCGAACCCATAGAAATCCCTACCATGGTGAAGCCGACCAGCTTTCGCTCTATTTATTGCTGCTGTCGTACCTCCATTCACTCAATGGAGCGACATAGCTTTGGCAAGCTGTCCGAATCAATTCGAAAGATCCGCGACACCGCTCGATCTCGCAGAGAAGCCTCCAGCTCAGCTTTTCCAATATCTTCTCCAACCTCTGGACTGGGGCAAGACTGCCATGATTGGAACCAAAACCAAGACTTCTTTCGATACACAGCCGGGAGATTCCTCTTCGAAGAGATAACTCAAATGGCCTGTCGTTCTGTTAAATTCGACATGAACGAATTGGTCCATATTGCCGCAAGCTCAATTGCGTCAAGGTCATGCGTGGCGGTTCGCAAACTACCAGAAGGCCAATACAGTAAAGCCTTTCTCTTAACTATGGATGACGGGAAACGAGTCATAGCCAAAGTTCCCAACCCTAATGCCGGGCGACCTCATTACACGACTGCGAGCGAAGTTGCAACGGTGGATTTCGTGAGTATATTTCCATGTTATAATATTTCAGGGCTAACCCTGTCCTTAAGGTTAGGACGGTTCTCCAACTACCTACACCCGAGGTATACGCATGGAATTCGAAAGCTGCAGGAAATCCAGTCGGGGCAGAATTCATTATAATGGAAGAAGCCAGAGGAGTTCCATTGAGTCACAAATGGCCAACTCTTCACGGAGACGATAAGCTCAAATTGATCGAAAAGATCGTCGAAATTGAAACGACTTTGGCCTCAACGTCATTCAGAGAGTTTGGCAGTTTATACTACACAAAGGATTTGGAGCATCCTGCTCCGAAAGATGTGCTTTATACTAACGCTACTGGAAGACCGATAGTGAACGCCCAATTTTCTATTGGCCCAACGACCGACCGCAAATCTCTTGATAACGATCGTGCAAGTGTTGACTTCGACCGAGGCCCTTGTGAGAATCCCAAATTTCTTGTTCAGTCAAATATAGGCTAAGTCATTTCTAGGGACTACTGCTGAAGAGTATGCTACTTCTATAGGAAGACGTGAGATTCAATGCATTCACGAAGTTAAGCAACTTCCAAGGCCACTCGGCATAGTCAATGGGCCAGGATTGTATCAAACAAGCCGGGACTCTAAGCTGTCAGTGTTGAACGAGTATCTGAAAGTGGCCAGCTATCTTCTGCCAGCCGACAGAAGTATGTTGTCTGCTTATCTATGGCACAATGACTTGCATAGCGACAACATATTTGTCAATCCCCAAAAGCCGACTGAGATCACCTGTCTCATAGACTGGCAATCAGCACATGTTGAGCCACTTTTTATGCAAGCTGGCCATCCATCATTCCTTGATTTCGAGGGACCAAAAACTGAAGGGCTTGATGCCCCTTCTCTCCCCAACGACTTCGATGATATGAACGAGGTCCAGCAGAGGCGCGCCAAATCTCTGTTATCTCAACAATCTCTTTTCAAAGCATATGAAATCCTGTCGCTCCAAAGGAACAAGAAGGTCTATCACGCCTTGCGCCATCAAAAGGGTCTTGGATGCCAGATCATCACGTTTGCTGGTAATCTGTTGCAAGATGGGGAACCTTTGGTCAAGGGACAGCTTATGCAGGTTCAGCGCGAGTGGCAAGGACTGCCCGCTGTCCGAGCGCGAGCTTGCCCAACTTGTCCATTGCATTTTACTTCCCGAGATTTTCTCGCTCAGGAAACAGAGGAAGCGAAATGGATGCAAGGGCTGGAGCTGATGACCCAAGTTTTAGAATCACTCGGCACAGTCGACAGAGGTTGGCATGGATGGGTGAAGGCAGAAGACTACGCTCTTTTCAAAGAAAAACTGGACAATGTCCGTCAACAATTCTTGGATCAGTTATCAGAAACTGAGGAGGACCGACCGAAATGGCTTTCAGCCTGGCCTTTTAAGGATTAAGTTTGTTATCAACAACCTCTTAGGCGTATATATTTCACGGAAGAGGAACTCTGGGGTGGTTTTTGATAATGATATCCTGTTTCATCTCAATATCACTACAACAAATTAGGAGGAGCGTACCAAAAGTATGCGATGGGAGAAGAAGTCTTTACAGAGCCCGCCATATGTTTCGGTGCAGCTGCTTCGAAATAAGATGAATTGCCGTGAGTGCCATTCGCATTGACTCAATCCTTCGAAAACTCTTCATCACGTAGTAGAAATAGATACCTGAGTTACGCGGCGGCTTGTGGTGGCAGCTGGCCGATCCCTGGGGATTCCCACCTTCTGATTCCTCGCGGTGGGTTACCAATCTAAAAGTAGAACGACGTGATTCAGAAGGCGGCGGATAAACCCGATGATTCACACGTGACACGACTAGCTTAGGAAAATTTGTTGGACCAATTAAGTTACTGTCGCAGCCCTAAAGTTGTGCCGCCGCCAAGGCTTCGTTGCCTGCCAGGCTGCCAACCACCACCGAAGCTCTCCCAGGGCTGCCGCTTTAGCCGGGGAGATACCGTACCCTAACAGGGGTGATCAGCACAGGCTTGTGCGAGTCGTTATCACTATCAGCAGCCTTATGTGCAGGCTACCGCCGCTTGGTGCACTTGGCGACACCGTATGGCCCCGGTGTGGGTCGTTGCGTCGCCCGCAAAAAGTCTAGGGTCAAGCCCTACATTGGTACAATACCAAAGAAATCGCGCAGAGAAAGTTCGGTTGCGAACCTATATCTAGGCATATAAGGGCTCAAGCCCCCGAATCGACCATGATACGCCTACTAGACACAACCACTCACTCCATCGCCTCCTACCTCGATCCACCCTCCTACGCCATTATCTCCCATGTCTGGCTCCCCCCCGAAATCATCCACACCGACATTATCGACCCATCCATCCCGCTCTCCACATTCACCAACCCCTCTCACCCCAAATGCATCAGTGCCGCAAAAATCCTCAACTCATGCAATACCCTCGTCCGTCTCTACAAGGGCAGGGTCAAGCACCTCTGGCTTGACACAATATGTATTGATAAGAGGGACCTAACAGAACTGTCGACAGCGATAAATTCAATGTACAAGTGGTATAGGTATGCGGAGGTCTGTTTTGTGTATTTGGCGGATTATCCCTCCCCTTCCGTCCGCGACTTCACGCACTCCAAATGGTTTACGAGAGGCTGGACACTGCAGGAACTCATCGCCCCCAAGTCGGTCCTCTTCTTCGACGCATCCTGGAACCAGATTGGCGATAGTGATACTTTGCAATCCGACCTCACGGCACGGACGAGCATCCCGGCGGATTTCCTGCTCGGGAGCGGGAACGTGGGACGGGCGAGTGTGAGCTGCCGGATGTCGTGGGCCGCGGGAAGGACAGTGACTGTTGAGGAGGATATTGCGTATTGTCTGCTCGGTCTTTTTGGCGTCAATATGCCGCTGCTGTATGGAGAGGGGGCGGAGAAGGCGTTTCGAAGGTTGCAGGAGGAGATTATGCGGTATAGTGATGATCATTCGTTGTTCGCGTGGAAGAGCCTACATGCGGGCTCATATATTCGTGAACCGCGTGGGGTCGATGTATCATCATCGGGGTCAGGGTTGTTGGCAGCCTCACCCGACTACTTCGCCAGCACGGGAGAATTCATGTACACGCCAAGTCGGGAGAACAATCGCCCCTTTGCGGTAACGAACAAGGGCATCTCCATTAATCTCTATCTTCAGCGGTATGGGCATGAGGGACTGTATGTGGCGAGTATAGAGTGTAAGCATGGGCCGAGTCACTATTTGGGTATTTTTCTTAGATGTATTGATGAGGAGCTGCAGCAGTTTAGCAGAGCGAGGCCGGAGGAGTTGGTTAGAGTGGTGGCCGCGGGGAAAGGGCAGTTGAGGGGGATATATCTCAAGTCGCCGGACGATCTCTCTTTCTGCAGAACAGCATGAATTCTAAGCTATGCTTTATTAGGATGGAAGGCATCCGATTGCTGAGCTCTGCAGGCAACGTTTGCCTGGACAAACGTACCACAAGAACTATGACACAGTTCATGATCTTTTGTAGTCCACATGTTGCTTCAAGAACTTAAAAGTCCATCTTATCTTTCAACCACTTTTTTCAGTGCCTCTTCATGTCGCTTCATGCTTCCGCCGTATATTGCGACTGCACATACGCCGCATTTCCCGGCCTCTGGTCATGTTGTATGACCGCCAGTTTCCACCTGCACCCACTACATCGATGCTCGGTATCATACCCCATCTTCATACAGTCCGGTATCAGACCGCATATACCAAGCAGCGGGAAGCTGCCCATCGCGTACGAAAACCTTAGCTGCCTATTCGTTATCAACGACAAACCCATCGTCAGCGAACATCCAACATGGAACAACGAAGTTGCAATCTCCGGGAGCAAAGTGTGATTTAGATACGTACCGAGTTGTTTCGCTGGCAACGCGGTTGACGATTGTCTCCGTCCGCTTCCGGCAGTTGGGGCAGTCGACGAAGTCGGGCTCGAACCCTAGCCCATCCGTCGGCCTCACTAGACCCGCATTGCCGACTTCGCGCATGGGTGACGGGGAGGTGTATGCCAAGTGCGTGTTTGCAGCGGGTGACTTGGTGGAAGGAGCGTTGTCGCCGCCGCCGACTTCGCGGAGTTCGGTTGGCGCTGGCGTTGTCGTGTTTCTTGATGCATTGGTACCGTACCGTTGGCCCTGGCCCTGGACCTGCCCGAGCTGGTACGCGAGGGCTTTGTCTAGCATGATGTGGTGGTGGTGGTTGTGCGCTGCGAGAAGGGATGAGAATGGACGTAGGCGGATTTCGTCAGCCGATCGCGGTTGGAGCTATCATGGGGGTGGAGGAGGAATATGCCGTTGCCCCCAATGCAACACAGAACTCGGTCATACCCCTGAGTCGACCACCCCATACTCGTATGCACGAGGTTTCCGCGCACACAGGGTTTCACGCGTACGCTAACTACGACTGATTATCTTAGTGCCCTTTTTGGAACACTAAACCCGATACAATCTATAACTAGATTAGAGTGGAAACCCAGTCACCAGTGTGCGTGAAAACCCTGTGCATACGAGTAGGGCTACTAGCGCAAACCCTTTTTTTTTGGCAGCCAACTTCTTTGTTTACTCAACATCATCACGCACGCAACAACAACGTAACTATTTCTCTCACTCACTCACTCCATGCAAGACTTTTCATCAGTTCATTTCTCAAAACTCAGCAAGCGTCTTTTACCCTGACAAACTACCTTACACAACCGAGTGCGTTCTCTATTCTCGCGCATCATGACGCAAATGCGTTCTCTTACTGGGATTGTGCGACGTTGACGGTGAGACCTAGCAGGATGACGTTGAAGAACACCGACCGCGGGCCTGAGTGTCAAACAGAGGGAAAGCAAAGGCGGTTCTCACAAGGATTTGAAGGTGTTGAGATGCTATATATATATATATTCGTGTATCGAGGAAAGAAATATAGCAAGATAAACAAAGAGTTTTAGAAACAAAAATCTATATCCCCGACGTCTTCAGATAACTGTTCAGTAGTCGTCATCATTCACATACGTCTCCTCCTGGTACTCCTCCGCATAGCCCCCCTGGCCATCCTCCTCAACCACATCCGTCTCAACCTCGACATTTCCATACTGGTCCATCGTTGTCGTTTGATCAACGCTCTCGACAAGATCTCCGTCATCATTATACTCTTGGACCTCGGTCTCGACCTCAACATTTCCATATTCGTCCACGGTTGTCGTCTGGTCAACGTTCTCTACTAGTTCTCCATCATCATTGTAAGATTGGAATTCCGTCTCGTACTGGACCTCTCCATCGTCGTCCACAATGGTCGTTTGTTCAAAGTTCTCAATGAGTTCCCCTTCCTCGTTATATTCTTGGATCTCGGTCTCCGTGGAAGCCTCAATTATGTTACCGTATTCGTCGTACTGAACCTCTGCACTATATTCTGTGATTTCCACTCCATCCTCTCCTTCAACATAGTATTGTTGAACTTCAACCTCCTCTATGACCTCCCCATCGTATGATTGCTGAACACCGGTCGCTGTATATTCGGGGGTTTCCTCTATAGTGGTGTATTCTACGAGATTCCCAAAAGCATCGAATTCGGCTTCTGTCGTTTCGTATTCGATGACATTGCCATAGGCGTCCACCTCACGGGTCTCGATTATATCCACTTCTCCGCCTTGGTAGTATGGTTGCGGGACCTCGTAGCCAGACTGTACGATGTAGCCAGGTCTCTCGTTGTATACTGTGGTGTTTATATCAATATCGCGATTGATTATAGTAGATGAATGTCCCGTTGGATAGTCAGTTGCGGCATCGTAGGCTAACACAGCCCCACCTCCCAAAGATAAACCACCGGCTAGACCAGCAACGCCAGCGGCGGCAGTATGTGAATGTGTGGGCTGCGAAGGCTGATAGTAGTCGCGATTAAGACCCATTGCTGGCGCTCCCACCGGTGGAGGACTTGTGTATTGCTGGCCGTAATATTGGGCATGCTGTTGGGGCTGAGGAGGGTATTGGGCATGCTGTTGGGGCTGCAGAGGGTATTGGGCATACTGTTGAGGCTGCGGAGGGTATTGCGCAAAGTCCATTGATCGAGCACCGGGTGCAGGAGGGCCCCTGGAGGTTCCAGCTGCAGAAGGCTTCGGAGCGGTGGGCTTGGCTGCAGGCTTAGGGGCGGGCTTTTCTTGGCTGCATATACGTCAGGTCGCTTGTAATACCTCGATAATGACGCAACGTGAAAAGGCTTACTTTATCTTCTTCGATAAACCATCGAACATCAAATTGATTCCTTTTCCGACCCCAACAGCCACTTCCGCCCCAACGGCAGTCATGATTGGGTTATTATTAGCTGGCACTGATTTAGGAGTATCCGTAGGGGCAGACTTGGGAAGGCCAACAGGCGCAGCTTTGGGAGCGCCGGTAGGCACAGATTTGGCGGCGACAGGACCAACTGAATTTGGTGGTTGGATTGGCTGAGGTGGTTTGACAACGTTGGTGGAAGCAGTCGGAGGTTTACCTGTAATTGGTGCGGCATTTGCAAGCTCCTTCAGAGTTTGAGTAGGCCCAGCAATCGGCTTTGCTGCAATTGTTCCTGGTGCGGCGGCCGGTTTTGGAGCCATGCCCGCCTGTAGACTAACTGGGATGGCTTTGCTACCAGTCCCAGAGGCAGCGGCGGGAGCATTTGGGCCTCCGGGCTGTTGAATGACTCTTTTGACAGCCGGTACCACTTTCTTCGGATCTGCTGGAGTTCCACCAGACTTGGCAGGTGGAGCATCTACAAGCGTACCGTCAGGCATTCTGATTACCCTCCTAACAACTTTCTTTGGTCCTGGAGCAGCGTTGCCGGGGGCAGCGCCTGGGGTGGCCATTGCGGCTGGCCCTCTAGTGGGCGCACTGGGTGGTGCAGCACTCATTTCTTTCAGCTGTTGGTTTTTTTCGTTTTCTAGGATAGCTTGGATTCGAGGATCCGTGCGATTCGAGTTCGACGTGTCAGCTCCGGCAGCGTGATATGTATTAAGCTGGCCCGTCCGTCAGCTTTCAATTCCAACTTAAGTAAATAGGCTGAAGGGCAAGTACGTACCTGGAAGTGGAAAGAGATGCCTATACAGCTAAAGATTTTTTGAGCAAAAGGATGAAGCACAGGGCAGTTGCAATGGTGAAAACAATAGCGAAGATTGTGTGGGATGAGGGGTTTTTGCACTTATATAGGGCGCTGGACGCCTAATCTCGGATGGCGCACACTCGACGGCCTCAAATCTGCAGTCACAACTCATGAAGAAAGCTCAAATGAAACGATAACCACCGACGGCGCGTATCGAGCCATTGCCTAGCGCCGCAAGCTGAAAAGCAGATGCCAATAATGCATTGCTCCGCCTGTGGTCATTTAATCCAGCCTCACAAGGTTGAAGCATTACTTGGATCAGCCTCCAATGACCGGCGCCATCATAACGGTCCGCCCCAATAGTCAGCACTTATAGGTGCAAGCCCATAGGCTGGCTCACCGCCATTTGAGACCATTGATAATCATTGTCAGGAGGGGGCTGCGCACACCTGAGAAAGATTGTTATCGCAAGAGCTGTTTCGAAATTGAGCAACTCGAAGTTGAAAGTTGATGCAAAAATCGCCCCAACCTTCATGCACAGCGCTAAAGTAAGGTACCTTATGCGCGGCCAATGAAGACATAGAATCGTAACAATACTGTTAAAGTAAGGAAACAGTGACTTTACTGTCTACTAAGAGGACTCGTTCTTTATTGATAGCGTTACTATAAAGAAATCGTGTGTTAAACCATTGTAACGAACGTTGCAATTCAACGATACGGAACAGAAAAGGAACGAGATAATCACGCTTCCGAAAATCTAGCATTTATTCGGATTCAACGATCAAGTCCCACTTCGTTTGAGCTTGTCAGCTCAACATCATATTTAAATTTTGCTGTTTTAGTTCAATTTTACATGAAGATGATAAAATGCATTGAAAGCTGCATCAAGTACACATGCACGTCATGCTGTTGATGTTATTTTACATTGTGTACGGTTGTTAATTCGCTAAATCGTGAAACTGCTTTCGATAACTGACATGGTTTCCAACAAACGCAATCGTAATCAAAACATGATACGCTGAATTCTCAAATAATTTATTTGAAACGATGACAATCGTGGGTCAACAGGGAAATTACGGTAAAATAGCTTAGTGAGCGGCCCCATAAGGCAGTATGCCCCGAGCCTCGAAGGCGAGAGTAGGAGAAACATTTCTCCAACAAAATCATATCGATCATATCTATCGCAAATTTACAGTATCTGTCGTCGTGCCCTCTTCTGTTGCGTTAGTGCCTAAAGGCAACCCTTCCATATGAAGAGGTGGCCATCTGGATAAAAAGATCTCGAAGAACGAACATCTCGTAGAAGGTATCTCCAGATGGATATTTGAATCTCTGAGTATGCAGGTCGATTGATGAGTATCCCGTCATGCTCGTCTTCGATCAAATATCCGGAGAGCTGGATAGGAAGAATGGTTGGAAGCCTTTCTTTGAAACTATCTTCTCAATCCATCTCACTCGGAGACACACCGGATTCTCACATTAAAGCGTAACGTGTTCTTGTTCAAGGTGCTAATTGTATACACTCGGAGCGAAGGGTCAATCGCTAGGAGGAGAAAGGAGGCTATCCACCAGCTCTCGCTCTATCCGTGCAATACCAATCGTTGGGGGGAAACACCGCTATGCAAGTCTTACATTCCAAGTATATGGGTATCTTAGAAAGAAAAAAAAGGGAAAAAGAAACCAAGCCTTGGCCGATGGCGTTAACCATGACTCATCGATCTTCAAATGTCGTTACTGTCGAAGATCCCGTCATACTCAACCTCGGCAGCGGATGGATCGATGGCAAATGTTTGTGTCTGCTCCGCGGATCTTTGGACGGCGGTGGCGGCGGTGTACGGTCAGGCAACGGAGGCGAATTCCCTCTCTCGCCAGGAAACTCGTCCTTTTGGTTGTTCGGACTATGATCCCTACTGCCCGCCTCCCCATCCTCCTCCACAACCGGCAGTGTCTGCCCTCCGACACTCCCTTGGATCTCCGCGCTTGTGCTGCGCATCGACGTAATTGTTCTGTCAGGCGTAGTTTCTTCATTTGCACCCTGCTGCTCCGTTTTTTGTGCCTGTTTCTCCGCTTTTTGTACTACTTTGTCTGTTGATTTCCTGGAGAGGCCAAAGCTCGTTTGCCGGTGTGCGCCGTCGAGGTGTTCCCCGCTTTGCTTTTCGCGCTCCGCTTCTTCCGCGGTCATGGTGTGGCCAGTGATGAATTTGACGAAGCGCTCGCCGTACTCTTCAGGTGGAACGGGGGAGATCTGCGACTTGTTGTTTGACATTCCCTTCCAGAAGTGCTCGACTCGTTTAATGAAGCCGTACTGTATCTTCGTTAGCTTTTTAAGAGCATTTTCATCTACGGGTGAGAGAGACTCACATGTGTCAAGCAGTCAATGATGCCAAGGTAGTAGATCTTGTCACCTGGCTGTCCGTCCTTGTGGCTTGCCCTGAACCCGCCATCATCACTGTAGAAGATAAAGTTCTTTCGCTCTTCTAACAATTCATCCGGCATCTTACTTGTGCTTTTGTCCATTGGCACTGGCTTTTGGGTCTTGATAATTTGACGTAGCTGCCTTGCTTTCCGTGCATTTTCGAGCTTCGAAGGCGTTCGTATGAGCATACTCGCCTCTGGTTCTTCGTTCCCCTCCCCTCCAGGTTGGAAAACTTGGAGGGTCTTATCACGCAGATTCTCCTCGTTACCTTTGCTCATATCGTGTATTCCGACTAAAAGGGAGTAGTCCATAATCTTGAGCTTTTGCAAGAGGGCTACATCTTGTTTTATCTGTTCAACAAAGATAAACTTTTTGTCTGGGCCAAACTCGAAACGGTAGTCCCTACGCAGCCAGTTCAAATCCTTCAGGGTAGCTCTTGGATTACGCTCAAGGTCTTCCTCCTTGAAGTCTCTCCCGATCGTCGAGCCTTTAAGGTCAAATGTTTGGTGTATATCTCGATGTGGAGGAAACAGGTTATTCATTATGACAAAGTGGACTTTCCTGCCATAAGGCATCTTGACCCGATGAAGGCCATAGAATTGGGATAAGAGGGTGTTGGGGTTACGTTCGATATGGGCGTAGTAATCCCGTAATATTTTCCTTAGTAGTTTGTGCTCGGCATGATGGATTGTCTTAATAATGTATTTATAGTCTCGTGAAAAATAGAAAAAGCTTCCACTTTTTCCAGGGGATCCGAGTTCAGAAAGGATATACTTGCTTGTCAAGGACATCAAGTAGTCTGCAGGATCCAGGTGGAACTTTGCCCTGAGATGGCGGAATACCCATGGCGCGTAATCTTTGAATTTGAAATCATACTTGGCAGATGGAGTCAATTCATTTCCAGTGCTTACGGATAATTAGCAACGGACCCTAGGAAGCGTATAACAACACTCACATATCGAAGGAGAACTTATGTCTCGCGTCAAAGTCCGCATCTGTCAATTCTCGGTTCATCTTGGCATTGGTCCTCGAGACAGTGAAACGTATGCCAGTTAGCATATTATAAGCAGTAACCCAGTTGACATGGTTCATGTCAACCTTGGTTCCGACCATCACCCTGTCATCCTCTTCCTCCTCTTTCTTTTTCCTTCTGCTTGATCTCTTTTGTCGAATTGTTTCCGTCCATCTTGCCATATCACCGTCAGGTGGAACATCGTCTAAATACAAGTCGGAGTGTATTGACCGCGTGTTTCGTCGAACCAAGTTTATGGAGGCCCGGCCTCCAGCATAAGTAGGAGATAATCGTTCGCTGTCGGTAAATGCGTCGTCAAGAGCATTGGTAGGTGACGTAAAGTCGCGAGAAGTTCGGCTGGTCGATAGCCTTGGTACTTGTAGAGTGTGACGGTGCTGCAAGTTGGGCGCTCGTAGATGTAAAGAAGTGGATGAACTTGAGCCATATACGGGACTTGAGTTTGGATGAGTCGAAGGAGAGGAATATCTATTCGTGGCTGCTGGGTCTTTTTGAGTTGGTGGTGTCTGTTCGGCGTTTAGCCCGGCTACTGCTTGCTGTTGACTTATACCGTTTAGACTAGTGTTGTGGATTGGGGGCGCGGAAGCTGAATGAGCCCTCGCATGCCCAGAACGATGGCTGTTCCCAAGTTGCCCGGTCTCTGCTGGCTTCGATCCAGGATCTGGGGCAGTATTGCCCTTCGTCTGCGGCCGAGGAAGCGCGTGATCCAATGCACGGTGTTTCACTAAGCCATTAACTGGCCCGGGACTCTGTCCCCCAGCCTCCACAAGACCTCCAGATCCACTTTTCATCGAGTGATTGCTCCCACTCCTTGAAGGTGCCCTTTCCCTGCTATCCGTACTGCCACTATTTCTCCCATTTGGCAATGAGTGCAGGCTCGGATTCACACCATTAGGCCCGCTCAGAAATACTCCGTCAACTATGTGTTTGCTTCCGGCCGACCCATCAATTGCGAACCCGTTCATCAATTTTCCCACAGTACTCGAAGGCTGCCGTGATTGCCTTTCTTGAGAGGGCCGATGAGGAGGTTCAACGGAGGATGGATCGCTGGCAGTCAAGTGGACGGGCTCCCCAACAAGGTCTGACAGAAGTGAAGGCATATTGGAAGGGAAGAAAAGTAATTGCTTCCCAGCTAGAGAAATGGGGATCTATTAGGGCCCGCACTGGCCGAGAGGTGAGGACTGTCTCTGGTTGAGGGTCTCGGTGATGCAGTCTTCCTAACTCGTTCCATACGGTGAGAGATACGCTAGCCCAGCTCATCAATAATTCGTCTCATGGAACCATTGGGATTAGGAATCTGTTGAGGACAGCTGCGCGGCCTCCTCTATTCAATGGAAGCAATGTGGGATCGCTCACATTGAGCGTCGATATCGTCACTGTTATACTTTTCCCTAGTATCTTGAGGATATGCCGCGTAAATGTAAGAGAGCTGAGGTATTGAGACTGTCTGACAGCTCTGGCCGTTATCCCGGAGTTGAATCTTGCGGTTTCGCCTGGAGAGTCGGCAATAGTGTCGTCCGCTTCAGCCTTACTGTAATTTACACTTACCTAGTCTGTACTGTCAATCCCACTTCTGCTGCTCGAATTACGAACTTGATATCTCGAAATGGTGATTTATAAGACATCTTAGTAGCGGCGTAGTGGAAATTCTTGTCATTCAGAGCTCGTAGCTGGCTGCCTTACGTGGCCAACTATCTCAAGGCATGCTTTGTTTGCTTGAATACGCAGCCTTCCGTCTGCAGCATCCCAAAGCCTAGGTTGCACGAGGTCACCGGAGTCCGGAGGATGAGTGACTTACGTCTAGAATACCGACTGAAGTTGTAGATTTCAAAGCGCAAGTGCGGGATGAACGAGAAAAGCGCATTTGTAAAGTGCATTCAGAATTTCCAGCAAAGATATAGTTACAGCGACAATAGCCCTTCGTTCCACAAACGCCTGTAAGCTACAACCACAGCAGCAAGTTCCCTTCATTGCGGCTTAAGACAAATGAAAATCCATAATATCCGTGTATCAGGTCCGTGATACGTAGAGTGTACAACGCGACCGAGATCACATAAACTCCATGCACACCCTCTTTCTGACCCAACCACAACCCTAAAATGATGACAAGAATGAAGCTCTGAAAAGCAGCCTAGGTGGCGGCAGCAGCAGCTTCAGCCTTCTTCTTTGGCGTTGCGGACTTCTTGGCGGCGGCGGTCTTCTTCGGTGCTGCTTTCTTGGCTGGTCCAGCAGCTTTCGCTGGGCCTTTAGTCACGCGTCCAGATTTTGTCTTGCCGAGCACCTTTTCTTGCTCTACTATTGCGGGGGCCTAGCACGAAAGATTAACATGGATCAAAATGACTTCAAGTGAGTGAGAAAATAACATACGGGTGCGGGTGTCTTGCGTTTGCTGGCGGTGTTAGCCTTGGGCTTTGGTGCAGCAGCTTTCTTGGTAGCTGGGGCCTTCTTGGGTGCGGCAGCTTTAGCTTTTGATGCGGTCTTCTTTGGTGCAGCGGCATCGGTAGTGGTCTTCTTAGGACGGCCGGGTGATTTGGCTGCAACTGCCTTCTATACAGAAATTCGGTTAGTACAAAGATGGTTGAGGGTCAGGGTTAAATTTTGGTACATACCTTGGGAGCGGCGGGCTTCTTGTCAGCAGCAGGCTTCTCGGATGCAGTCTTCTTTGCAAGCTTGATGGTGCCCGAAGAGCCTATATGTACATGTCAGACACAGACGCTTGATGTGACGGTGACATGAAAATGAACATTCCTCCCGTATTGGAAGAACTGGCGACAGCAAAAGAAACTCAATTGGCAAGCAGCAACAGATCCACGACAACAAGAGATACAGAAGAGAGTATTGAACGTTGTAGTTAAAGCTTGAAGGGCACATGAAATACTACAAATATAAAACATACCTTTTGGCTGCTCAAAGTCGCCTTTGTCCACACCTGTGCGAATAGCCTTGTTGAATTGGGAATCAAAGGCGGCGCTAGAGACGGCAGGGATCTTATTGTTTGCTTGGATGTACTTCTTGATAGCTGGACGGCTTTGTAGAGGAGTTAAGTTAGCAAAATAGTCGCTGACGATACGCGCCCGCAAAAAGTAAACAAAGCAATGATGTAGGACATTTTGGCATGTAATGCTCACCTGCTACCATTGCGTTCCTTGAGCTGCACAGAAAGAAGACGCGTCAGCATATGCAATCTCCAGGCATTTATGGTTTGAAATGTGAGACAAAAACAGCTCGGTCGCCTGATGAAAAGTGGACATCGAGCAAAAGCATCATGATGGCGCGTGCGACTGTAGACCTACAGTGAGGATAGCTTCCTTGATCATATCTGTAAAAACGCGTCAGTAAAGCCTCGCGATCACATTCCAAGCTTGTCTGAAGTTGTGCGACGATGTGATGTCGACATAGAAGCAGCGACATACCTTTGTAGGACGCATGACTTGGGCCGGCAGCGGCCTTCTTCTGCGACGCAGCGGCGGTGGCTTTCTTGGGAGGCATTGCAAGTTGTTCGTATGGATTAAGAGCGGTATGGATGAGGAATTGAACGAGGTACTAGAAGTCGGAATTCAAGTTGATTGTTGTTTGTGGATAGTCGTGGGCGCAAGTTGATTTCCGGAACAGCACTGAGGGGAGGGGAACAGGGCGGGTACTAATAGTCTCGGTTGTCAATTGTGATCCGTAGGCGAGACCCTGGCTCACAAATGCGGGTCACCTAATTTCCTTACTTTTGATTGGTTCCGTCTGTTTACGCAACTCCTTGATAATCAACTCATCCAGCATTAAGGTATCGATGCTTCGTCCGCGTAACTTTCTGCTCACTTCTTGACTCCATCCACACCCCAACCTTCGCTTTGCTATTGCCGCGCATCACGAGTGTGCTTGTACTTGGTCTGATTCCACCAACATTCACGAGGGAATCATCCGATGGGGGTAGTATTTACCAGGCGAGACATTCGGTGATTACCCACGCTTGTCACGCTACCTTATCCTTTCTCTTCGCTCAGCAGTTACTATTCGTCTCTTCTGCTTCAGTACAGTGATTGTTTTTTCACACTATCCTCGAACTTTACCTTATAGCTTCCTGTGCCACTGTTGTTACTCTCCGTTTGTGACTTGCCTTCAAATGTGAACGCTTTGAGCTTTGGTTAATGTCTCCCATGGCCCAATCGCTGCCATATAGGCCGTTTCATTACCGTTCAGACCATATTGGACATTTCCTCTACTCTCTAGAATGATGATGCCTAGAGTATGAAATGCCTCTGTCTGGTTGACTGTGATTTCCTTTCCGACACCAAGCTTCATTGCAGGCAAAAGGACCCAACCCCCTGCCTCACCAAGGTGCGGACTCACAAGACCGGATGTGAAACCTAGTGTGGTGTTCCTGTTCAGCTGGTCCTAGCTGGGAGATGCTATGACTGCCTTGTACTTGTCGTTTGCCTTTGTGTATCGCCCAATATTATGCCATAATAGCATATAAAAAGCTGGTCGCCAAGTTCCACAAGTGTGTTGCTGAAGTGCGTTGGTGGTTAGCCAGTTTGAGCGGTTCCGTCCGCACGAGGACAATGTCTCAGTGGAGTCGTGGATCCTGCCGACAAACTGCTTCGAATAACCACCACTCCTCACACGTGCCGATCTGAGCACCAAGATGGATTAGGGAAACTCTCAGATTGACTGGGAGAAAAGTTCACTCAGCATAGGTTCGTTGCACCTTTCGCCTTGCTCGTCGAATCTTCAGTTACCGCCACTGATTATATGTAAAAAGAAATTATATTAAGACGTATAAATAGACGGTTAATCGCTGTTTATAGGAAGGATATGGTTGAATCTATGTGCGGGATTGAATGCCCTTATATAGGCCTGACCATACAAAGAGTCATGTTGAGCTCCATAGATGGCCTGTGGACAAAAGCTTTTTACAAGCAAACAGCAAATAGCCACTGCATGGAAGCTCCCAGTTTGCTTCATGCATATTCTAGTAATTAACTTAGTAAGTGCTTGGTTCTCCTATTTTTACATTACTGAAAATTTCGGCAAGAGCTATCATTCTCTAAATATTGTATCCGTTCAACAATGAGCTTTCAACTGAGTCAGGCTTTTCCACATCCCCAAACCTAGGAGAGAAGGATCTAGCAAAATAGATAGGAAGGTCCGGAGCCTGGACGCAACGGAATTCCATCCCCATTGATGTAGCAAGGTCTGCACAGTGGCCGGAGACTACCTCTGCTCTACGAGAGCAGGCCACTATAATTTGGAGTAGTACAATGCAAAGGTTTCTGTGACTGCTCGATCAAAAGCAGAATTTGTACCATGATGAGGCAGACCAGATTTTATCCACCCTGCTCGCAGTTTCAACCTCCCAACGTCCGTCTCTACCTGAGAGATATGACTACCCTTCACAGATTTGTGAAGACATTCTTTGAACGCAAATGGCCATTCATGTGTCCAGAACAGCGAAAGACAGCTCCGAGCAGTATTCGCTTCGTATGGTCTTATTCGAAAACTTGATCTATTGCAGTGGTGAACGGCATTGGTAAGAGTCAAGAACGACGGTGCCACGATGGGGCACGTCATGGAAATGTAGATTGCTGGATTGTAATGATTAACAGTGTGATGGACGAGAACCCTCATACGCGTCGGCAGTAGTGGGGAGATTTTAGAAACCATTTATGCTTCCAAGCACATGCTAATTAGCTTTATAGAAAGCTCTCACTCTCTTTACATGGCTTTCTATCAGACACTTTACATGATTTTTCTTCTCCAACCATCCTATATAGCTCCCTAGCAAGCTTCCTACCAAACTCGCAGAAAGCTCTCTACCAAACACTCTACATGACGCTTCGCAATTTACTGCTCAGCTCTTTACATGCCTCACCGCTCAGCTCACCGTCTTAGTTTAATGCTTCAATCAACATCCATAAATATGCCAGGCATCTGCAGCGATTAGAAACCTTCAGAAGACCCCGAGCTGGTCCGAAGCCCTTGGTGATCAGCGAGACTACTTTATGCTGTCTGAGTGTTCGGCTAAGCGAGCCTCAAGGGCTCCGAGACGGTCCCCCAGGCTTCGCACTGAGGGTTTTCATTCGCCGACGTCAAGCGTTGTCTTAGAAGAAGAGCAATTGTCTTCATACGAGCTCAAAAACAAGCAGCACGATATGTTGTCGCTTATGATGATCGGTTCAAAACGACATGATAGAAAATGTAAGCCTTTTACTGCTTCGAGAGACAAACGTCCATTTAGATGAACATTTTGTTCTACATCAAGTCTTTCAAGAGAAAGACATAATCGTTGCAGGACCTTCTGCTTGACTACGATATTAATGTCAAATGCAAAAGATCTTGTCGAAAGGCACGATACTGCATCGCGCTGCTGACTGATTAGAAGAAGAAGAAAAAGATTTTGCGAAGCTTCTGACAGAGACTAACATCGATATAGACGCAAAGATGACATATTAAGCCATCGCGTTGATTATCGCTTCTCACTCAGGCAATATGAACGCTCGTCAAGCTACTCGTTGCCTTCGATGTCGATCACAATGCCGTGAACGGAGGCAAACGCAAACCGCTGTGAGACGCTATGCGGCATGAACATCTTCCGATCGCCACGCTACTGCTCGATATAACAACAGACATCGATAAACAAACCTACTCCGGGCACACATACCTCCATACTGCGGCATTGTACGGGCATAGGGGAATCGCCCAGCTTCTCTCTATCCTAGTCCTCGAAGAGCGTTTGCAGTGGTACGCCGCAGACGCTCTGTTCAAGGTTGCCAAAGGACAGCACGATGGTGATGGCTTTAGCAACTTCAATGCTGGCGCGGAAAGAGACCTTGTCAGCAAGGAGGTTGATAATGGGGGTGATGATGTTGCAACGTGCGCCTGGGTCGAGGCTAAAACCTATGGGATTCCGCCTAGCCTTGAATGATTGTGATAGGCTGGTTGAACTACCGCCAAGATCATGGAATTGATTCTCAGCTGGGAAGACACATAAACGATTAAAAGGCATTCTTAATGAATGATCAAACCAAGCGCTTGTGGGTTAAACAACTCGCTCATCTGATCATTCATTAAAAACCGCCCTGAGTCTATTGCGGTATAAAAACATTATAGTCGACCCATCGGCCTACAATCACGTTTCATTAGCGGGCATCATGATGCGTGGGCTCATGGTAAGCAGCCACGCAGCTGATACGGGGTACTCGGATCTTTATGCCACTGCTGTTACTTCCCTAGCATACTGTCGGCATACAGCTTCCATATACCCAATAAACCGTGTAGCATACACCCAGAAACTCATTGACAAGCTTGTCGGCATTCCCTCGATTCGGGTTGATGGGGTCTACTAGCCTGATGTCGGTGTATCCGCGCAGCTGGTATGTGGATGGGCGTTGTAGCAACCAAGCTGCAAATCGCGGCACGTAGATACGCTAGTGAGGTTGCAAGTATGCGCTTACTTAAGCGCGTGGCGCAGCCAATCAGCGAGCGTCCTTTACGCTTCTCCATATCAACAATTTGTCAAATATCACTTTGCAAGTTGCGTTAGAACAGTAAGGCAGCAGCAAATATGTATATATATAAATGCAGATGCAGCTTGCAGACCCTGATTCCCACATTCTTATGTAGTTTCACCACCACAACGGCGCCCAAAATCCTCTCAACCTCCACCATCTCCCCACCGCCCTCCTCCTTCCCAGCACTATCACCGCACCTGCCCACGTCTCGCACCCCACCGACAATCAACCCTAATGCGTCCCCCGAAGCCTCGACGTCTCTATTATGCGCCACTAGCAACCGATTCGATTACTATCCCTCTAGCCAACAATTCACTTCCAATAAAGCCGCCCAAATCAATCCCCGTCTCCTGGGTTGCATGTCCGTTTGAACATAGCCACCGGCTAGAAAGAAGCCCGTTTGAATGTGCCCGAAGAGGGTAATGAGAATAAAAGAAGCAATTGCGGTAATGGACATGTGCCCTTCACAGGGAGAGGGAAAGGAGCAGGAAGATAGAAATGATGAGATGAAAATCGCCTTGCAGCTCCGATTTCAAGTTGAACCCAATCAAGAAAGGCACGCAAGGCCATACACACCACCTTGCCCGGCCGCGCCAGCAGATCCAAACGAGGTCGTGCTTTTCGAAGAAGCCCCCCTTAGAGAAGCAGTACCATGGCCCGTGATTGGGATGTAAGAAGTCATTGAGAACACAGGTGCGTCGTTGATATGAACAATGATATCCTTCACCTCGAATCAGACTTACGACCTTAGCCGTGTCCCTTGGTTTCTAGCTGGGATGAGTTTTGAATTTGGGCGTTTAAGTCCCTTTATGCTTGCCCGATGGAGAGCGGATTTCGTTATTAATGTCAGTGCCGTCATTGTCGGTATCGTGGGTCATAATGGAATTGTCTAGTAACATTAGACATGTCTGCGTGAGATAGGGCGGTCTATACTGACTTAAACGCAATGCCTGTCTGTCCCTCTGAATACCACTCTCATCTGATGCAAATGAGGTCGATATTTGAGTGTCTAAAGGCATGAAGCGTGTTTCTGTAAAGAAAGCATCCGGGTCCTTACTCTGCGCTCCATTAGGTTCGAGATGTGGCTTGATGTTGGGTTTCTCTTCTTCTGCTTCGTCGTCCGCTTCCGTATCTGTGTCTTTCGATTGATCTCGCCAGTCTTGGCGGATCGAGGGATCAGGCTGGGATGCTTGTGGATTTCACCATGAGACTCGCACTTTTTGTTGCCGTTCGCCGACGGGAGGAGGCCGTTGGAGCATGGAGGAGTATCTGAGGTGCAGCTCTCCTTTTTTTCGCGGAGGATGGGAGATCTAGATCGTCGTCATCAGTCAGTATTAAGATCGTCGAGTGGAAGTTTTGTAGTCTCATTTAGCGAATGAGCCCGCCACAGAAGTCGACGGGCTGCTCGGCGAACCATGCTCTCCACCCTGCTCTAGGCTTTGCTTCCCCCCTTGCTCGTCAGAAGTCGAGCTATTGTTGCTGTAGATGACACTGCTGCCTCCGACCTCGATGCCGTTGGGCTCTAGTGCTGGTTAACACAACTTAGACCCCTCCGGCGGAGGCCCACTCATATCTCGGAATTCGATCACATTATAGTCTTGAAGTCTTCCGCTCGTTTTTGGCTTGGTCCAAAAGCTACACGCCTGTTGCCCTTATTACTGGGTGTTAGTACGTGAGAATTTAACTTTGGTAATAGACCACCGCCAGACAAGCCGGCTTTGGTTGATGAATGACCATCAGAGCGTTTGGGGTCCAACTCAACGAAGGCCATTATATACTTCACACGCAAGAGCAGCTAACGGGTGTGAATGAAAGGACGATTTTATATAGAGTTTGAGGTAGAATCCCAAAGCGAACAAAAGAAAGCAAGACGAGGTTCATACATTTTTGAGTCGAGTTTCCAATAGCGTTGCTGTGCCAATCTCCTTCCTACCAAAGGACCGCTGAGGGCTACCCGGGTTGCCGTCGTCGTTTCTTGCACCCGCTCCCTCCCCCCAGGCGCGATCGCCAATCTCTGGCTGTCGCTGCTGAACTGCCCCACGCCCAGTACGCAAGTAGCTCGACCACCCATCCCACATGCGACGGCACGCATTGACGCAGCTCTCGACCATTGGAGCCTGGTATTGGATCCAGCCCATATGCTGGATGTTGGCTGCGCCCTCGGAAATGACCATCCATCAAGTCTCATCAGCTACTGCAGCCTGGCTTTCCAGCAGTGATTCAAGCAACAGGGTCAAGGGTACCAAGCCTCCCTGATACCTGCCCAAAAGCTCGATCGACGTCCCAGGGCCAAGTAACCAGACCAACGCCATTGCGGCATCCTTTTTCAGCACCGTTAGGTAGACACGTAAAGCCATTGTTGATCGCAGCGCAGACCGATACTTCTCGGATTCCATTTGCTGTCTTCGGCTCACCGGCCGTGTCTGGCTTCACGCTCAGCCCCTCCGTGCCAGATCATTAGATCACGTGGCCAGCCAGACTTTGACGAAAACCCATAAGATGGAGATAAGGCAACTTCTTCGTTGGTAGCATGGCAGCCGTCGTCCTGATCCGATTGTCGCTTCGGCCCGGAATCCTCGCCGCAAGCTGAAGCTCTCAACCAGTACTGCAGCAGAGTGGCAGATTAGCTGAGCAATGGTGAAATGGTGGTCGGCAGAACAAGACAGACGCAGCAGGGTCTGGAGCAGCAGAGCTGAGCGCAAAGGTGCTTCTGCATGCTCTGAAAAGTACTCATCATCGTTCGAGCTGAACTGCAGCACGGACGAGGTCCGAGGCGGCGAATCAGACGACCTGGCTACATCGCTGGCCCAAGCCCTAGGCCAAGTCATACACTGTGAAGGGTAAAAGCCCTTGGGCCATTCTGAGTTGTCTGATAGTGTAATCAGAAGTACAAAGGATCGCGATCGGGTGGGACTCTCTTCGACTGGGTCGGCAGCACTGGAGCTGCCTGGGTGAAGAGATCGTCGCAGTAGTTAATGTATTCCAGGGAGTGGATTAGAATTGGAGTGAGGGTCATGAGACAGATAGCACGAACAGACAACAGAGCGATTGAGGAAACAAGGCGACGCCAGAGATAAAGAAGAAAGGGAACTGAAGGATAAATAGACGATAGGGCCAGTGGGTTGAATTGGCCGAGTCTCCAAAGCAGATGAAGCAGAAGAATCGGCGCCATTTTACAATATGACTGCCGGTAAAAGAAATTGGCATTCGACATGATGCCATGGTGCGGCAGCCATTTGAATCAAGAGAATTACCGCTTAATACTATTAGCTCGATTCTATATAGGCCACTTTGGTATTCGATGACTACCACTCGTATTGACTATTGTGATGTGTGTGTAGGATGCAGGATTAGATACAAAATAAAGCGAGCCATTAAGCAGGTAAACAAACGGGCCAGCTACAAGATCCACCTGTACGCGGTGCTGGCTACGAACCTTCTACTTGTTAGAAGAGCCAAGAGATCTCACCAAACGAATCGACTACTCTGACATGCGCACGAAGCTCTGAGTAACAAGCTCGAAAACATGCTCTAAGCTTCTGAGTATCGAACGACTTAACATGCTCTTCGTCTCTGAGCAGACGACATCGATTTAGACCGAGCGTTACGTCTTTGTCACGCGTTAATGCTCATACACATTCTCTTCGAAAGCTCACGTCGCAGTGATCAGCTTCTACATACACGATAACGCGAAGCCTGTGATCTGTTACTCGCACGGTCAGCTCGCTCGAGCATAGCTCTTCGTCGCTCATTTTATCGATGTGATTGCACAATGTACAACTGATCTACGGGATATAATGTCTAGAATTTTGAGTTGGCTGCTTGCAGCAGGATTTCCTCGAGCTCATCTGACTGGGTATGGAAAGTGGCAGCGACTACTAAGGTAAACAACAGTGTGATTTTTGAGCTCTGAAAGTCTGTTTTGGGCGCAGAGAGCTTCTTCACACTACATACATCGTCACATACTACTCTATGTGCTTCATAACCTTTGACTGCATAAGCACGTTAAAATGAAGAAATATAAGAATATAAAAAAGGTAAACAAACGCACTTTCTTCGGCTCACATCGGGTGCTAAACATAACACGTGAGAAGAGTCGCGTACGGCCGTCAAGACGCGTTCTCATATTCGCGTCTCCCGTCAAAACGATGCATCTGCATATTTTACATCTCCAACGCTTCACAGCACAACCTCAAGATGCCTTATGGGGTTTCCAACTCGTTCAAAAGGTATTTCTACGTATCTTAGAATAGGGTGGACTGAGACCCACTGATCCAATCTACAGAGGCACCCTCAGGACTTATTCGCGCCAGTTCCATCGCGTTACCGACAGCTTCAATGACGAAGTCCCACGCAAGCGGATACGTATGGACGCGAATGGCATAGTCGTAGAAGAAAATTCCGGTCCGAAGATCATATCTGGACCTTCCGCCCCTCCCGCCACCGAAGAACCAACGAGCTCCTCAACCGCGCCTTCGAGCCCGCAACCTGCGCTCTTCTCAGATGACGTACCACCCGACACCGACCAAGCTCCTCAGTCTCCGCCCTCTTCGCCTCCGCACCGTCTTCCATCACCCGAGCCAGCAACACGTAAACCCGCCTTCTCCTTTCTCAAACGCAAGCGATCAGCTCGCGGCAGTGCAGTTTCCAACTTGATCAATGAGCCGCTCTCCGATATCAATCACAACCCGCGCAAAATACCACGACTTGGAAAGAAAATTCCTTTGACACAAATGCAGATTGATCTGGGCGGAGAAGTGCGCAGGACTTGTAGGGTATGTGGGATGGAGTATATACCGTCGAACAGGGAGGATGCGGCGCTGCATAAAAACTTCCATGCTATGAATTTGGGAGGAGTGGACTTGGGAAAGGCATTTCTGAAGGATGAGGGAGCTAAGAAAATCCCTTCTGAGCGCAGATCAGAGGGCGTGGCAATCGTGATGGTGGACCGGCGAAGCGCTTTAAGCGTGCGGAATAAAATTAAGAAGGTGCTTGGCATTGTCAATGCTGAGCTGTCTGCGACGGAAATACAGGATGACCAGTTGTGGGGTGGCTTGCCGCCGAATGCTTCCCATTCATTGAAAAGGGTCATCGAGACACGCAATGTCAGAAGTGATGGTCCGGATAAGCGACGAGATCGGTTCAAGGCTTTCCTATACATTGTAGGCGATAATTGCGTTGGGTTCTGTCTGGCTGAAAAGATCATGGCCGCATATCAAGTAATTGATCCTCTGGGCGAAGACGAGACCAGTAAAGCCATCCCAACTTCCAGGAGTTCATCCATAACGATGTCAACCACTGCTGACGCAGCCTTGTTGGGGATCTCTCGAATATGGACGTCTAAGTTGCACCGAGGTCAAGGTATCGCTGTTGAGCTTTTGGAGTGTGCTAGGAGCAACTTCTTCTATGGAATGGAAGTGCCAAAGGACCTCGTGGCATTTAGTCAACCAACGGACACTGGAGGCCAACTTGCGAAAAGGTGGTTCGAAGCGGAGACCGGATGGCATGTATACAAAGGGGATTCATAATCCTACGTATTCAATGATAGAGCAATCTCGAAGATCGAACTTGGTCCATCTGGACAAATTGTGTGCTTGTAGTCCTCTGTTCCGTGTATCTTGTCAGGCCAATAGCTGCGTGCGGCACCATTAAATCTTGCACTTCTCCCTTCGCAGGACTCTCTAAGAGACACTCGAACGTCCGAAATTGCTGGACTTCCAGACCTTGTTTGTTGATGGTTGGCTAATCACGAGCCTTTATGCGTGTAGCATCATCAACGTCGCGTATGTGAAGAATCTCTTTCAAGGCATGACCTCCACAATCTCCATTAACCAGACCCGGAGCAAACACCAACCGTAGCTTGTCAAGACGTGATGAGTGCTTGAACTTCTTTCCTATGGCTTCTAGAGCCTCTTTCCACGGCTGCATGTGGACTTTGCAAATTTCCATGGAGACGGAATTGCAATGGTGGTATACAAGTGGCTGGTGGTCGTCAATGTGCACGAGGTCTAGGTCAGGTAGATCGATGTAGAGATTTTGTATTAGCTGAATCTTGGTATGTGTGTGTAAGTCTAGCTTACTCCGGACTACTCTGATGTGAAATACTTTCCTACTGCGATCGATAAATCTGGTCTTGAAAGAAAGCAGAAGTCCCGTCTCTGTTGAGCGGTTCTTTTGAGGGCACGAAGGAAATCTTTGATGTAAATCGGCACTTGTAACGGAGATTACGAATGCATTCTCGCTGTAGAGTATCTCTGTCGCCTCGCGATGAATCTTACGGTTTATGTATAAGATAGCTGGGCATGTGCCTGGTATCCATTCAACTGGGAGAGTGGAGTCTTGATCGACAGATTGATTGATCATGTCATACTCGATTGAGGGGGGAGCCCAGGTGTCAAGATCGTACTTTGAGCAAGGCAGGACAAGCCGGTAAATCTGCAGTCGAATCTCACAGGGTAGTCGCAGAAAAGGAGACGAGTTTGACGACATAACGGATCATTGTAGTCTGGTTTGGAGGGAAGAATAACGATCGAATGATGAGATATGTAGATGTAGATAAAGGCACTCAGATGTCCCTCGAGACCAGACATGCATAAGGCAAAGGTACGAGTACTGGTCCATTGATGCCTTCCGGATCGGCAAAAACTTTAATAGAAAGTCCGCCCGCCTCGACCGTCACCGCGATTCCATTCCAGGGTTCACTCGGTTCTGGATACCTTAAGGTGATGGAAGGTGACTCCCGGATCCTCCCCGGATCTTTGGATGCGGTACAACTCAGTCGCTCGAGCTGCCCTCATGACGGCTATCCCTGATCCTGACCGTCATGTCTGGCACCAACCCTTTCCGCCGTGAAACTACACTTCAAGGAGCTTCAGCCAATGCGTCCGGTGCAACGGACATTGAAAGGGTTGAAGCTCGCTTTCCCGCCATAGACACAGGAAAGCTGCATTGGTTGCTTTGGCGAAGCTATTCAGACTTTCGGAATCCTCAAGCTAATACTCAGCAGATATTCCTCCAGCGCCGAAGACCAAGACCGTTCGCATAGTATCTCCTCATTCCTCTGCATCCGATAATGATAATTTCATCCCACATGGCTCGTTTAATAATCCTCGATCCTTTGCTGGTCCACCTCCACTGGACAGCGGGTCTGCTGAAAGCTCCAAGGAAAACTCGCCCATCAACCCATTCAGCATAGAATCCGATGAAGGGGAGGCCACTACGGAAGATGAGGACCTTCGCAAGAATACAATTGGTAATGCTGGTCATCGATTGACAGGTAATACGGCGTCGAAAATGTCACCCAATTCCCTCCAGAAGACCCTCGCCAAGAATGCATTCGTAACCAGTACATCAGACACAGGCGAGAGGAGTGAGGATGGTATTCCGAACGCAGCCACTGGTGCTATAAAGCCGCATTACGATGTTGACGAGTTCAAGCGCTTGCTCTTGACTGGAGAGAGGAGCGTGGCAGAGGCTAGTGCTCTGTCTACCCCTTCAATTCATGGCCAAGGCACCCAAAACGTTGGTGACACTAGCAGTAACACGGATGCATCTTCAATCTCTCGGCACTCCATCTTTGAGCCGCTTCCAGAGATAAGTCAAGATACCCCCCGAACGTCACATGAAGTTTCCCCATCTGGGGAAGAGCGGCAGCTACCAGTGCAAAACCTACCTCCTCGCACCGAGAGGATCCGCCCTCCTGCACCGAAACCTCGCCATGGTAATCCCGCGTCGGGGACTGTACCGCAAAACCTTTCTTGCCAAGATTCAGGTCTATCCCTGCAGTCGTCTGGCAACAGCAACACAACCTTTCCTGGATGGTCGACCATAGATTCACCTCAAACGCCTACTGATCTGAACAAGCCATTACCTCTTACACCAGCCGTAGAGCCCTTGGAAGGTGCGGTGCTAAAACCAGCTCTATCCGCCAACAGGCGGCCACGAAGTGAGTACATTAAACCCGAATGTACACAAACCAACAGCCTTCCACTGAAGCGGGAACCCCCGGCACCGCCCCTGGCGAGACGGCGCAGTCAGCGCCGTCCAATTTCTTTGATAGGCCCTTCGGGACGATCAATGCGAATTTCAGAGGAGAACCTGGTAGAACCAAAAGCACAACCCCAGTGGATTCCCCTTGTGAGCCCAAAACCACCTCGACCTCCACCGCGGCGGTCTGGCCCCACCCGGAGCTTATCTACCGCCAGTACTTCTTCCTCTATTTCCGCTTTTCGAGCACCATCCACGACCTCTGCTACAGACGATGAAAACACCAACACTTCAAAATCGCCACCGCCACTGCCACCAACAAGAACCCCTTCAATTTCCTCCGTGAAACGACCACCCAGGCCATCCCCAGACGCGAAATCATCTCCTACAATGGCCCCCCCATTGCCACCTAGAAGGAGGGGCTCTAGTCACGGCAGTGTGACACAAAGCAGATCAAGCGGGGAGTATCGTGCGGACCGATATAGGAGCGATTCGGGCGCTTCTTCCATCCCGCCAGTTGGTGCGACGCCCTTGGGGCCTGGTGCCGATGACAAAGATGTTCTTGCTGACCTAACAGCGCTGCAGAGGGAAGTTGATGAGCTTCGAGGAAAGTTGAAATGATTGTGCCCTAATTACTACCCTTGCGTCTGCACACGTCAGATCAACATGGTGTTTACAATGATGATTTGGCGGGAGATGCGAGGCTTTGGCGTTACGAATAATTCGTCAGGCGTTTGGGTCGACATCTACATTGCTTCAAGAAGCGGAGGTGTTTGGGGCGAATTCTAAGTACAACTATGCTCACAGTTCTGGTTTCATACAGCAAGATCGAAAGGTGGAATTCTGGCCCGGTAAATGCAAACTCTGATGATCGTAATACACCCTCAAGTTTTCAACTCTACATTCGAGTCTACTGTGGTTTCTTCAATTTGAGATTTCCTCAGCTCAGCTCACCTCATGGTCCATTTCCCTTATCCGCTCACCACAAATCCCTGCTCCTAAAATCATTTGTCCTTCATCAATCATTAATCTCAGTTGTCTTCACTGTTGATGCACTCTTTGGGAATAAAGATGATAAGAGACCTTAGCTTATCTTTCTACACCTAAATTCGTTCTTCTATCCAGATATTGAAATAAAATTCCTATCTCGATAGTTTTCACTACTCGTGAATGGCCTGAGAACACAAAGCGAATGGGACTTCAGTCCAATGAGCGTTCATCCTGTACTATATAAACAGCGACTTCCCCCCCTAAATATTTTCCCATCGACAACATCTTCCTTTTTCTATATATACATACCACACATGGTTCTTCCTTTATTACAACTTCCATAAGCTTGGGGTTTGTCAACATATATATGCACCCTACTCTGGCGATTGTCCTTGAATGTGGCACTACTTCTACTCTAGATGTGAAACTCAGCAGTAACGTCAAAGAGTGTTCTAAATTCTTGACACGTGTGTAAGAGGTTTGCGTTAATAAGCCATGGTAGCCAGTAAATCCTCGAAAGAATTAGAAGATTGGACCAGACAGCTGGATCAATACGGGTGTATACCAGTTTGCATTGAAGACACAGGGAATTACTTTCACACGTGTTCAAGAAGTATATATTAGAAAGCTCCATGGTACAGCAACTTCTCGAGAATCAAAAACCATTCGGCCTAGCAAACAAGGCGTTGTCTATGTCTCTGACCGGTAAGCCCCGTCCTTGACTTTGTTTGTTCGAGTTTGCTAACCAGAGATTAAAGGCTCAGGCAAAACACACGCTTATCTGATTCCATTGCTTACGGCTCTGTTAACCAAAGACACGACCAATGGAACCAAGACTTAATCTCAATTTCTATCATGTGAAGACGCGCATGTCAGCCTGTTCGTCCTCATGGGACAGCAATACAAGTCTTCATGGCTGCCGTGGGTCTTACCCGAGATTTCTACGTGAGATCTGCTGTTATTCGTGGTGACATTCAGACATATGCAAGTCAGTTGCAGATCTTAATCGATGGATGCGAGATATTAGTCGCAACATCAGGCCATTTACTTGACTTTGCGGAGCGTTGTTCGAGAGCTGCTCTCTTTAGGGGAAAAAACTCCATCATCTGGGCATTGATGAAGCGAATCTTATCATGAAGGAGGATTGGCATGAGGCATTACAGAAACTGGAATGTTTCATTCCCATCTCAGGCCATTCTTTGGTTGGCTATGCACATCATGCTTTTCGCATTCTGAACTCGAGTTTGCTATGAATAAAATCGTTGCCTATGGCCACATGAGGATACGATTTCTGAAACGCTCCATTAGCTGCGAACATCGAACCATCATCAAATACGAGCTGATATATCTGCGAAGAAGTAGACGAAAGAATTGAATGTGCGGTTACGTGAGGCTACCAATGGAACGGAATTAAAGAGATTGCAATTGCTGTACGACAATGTGGCAGATGAGCTCAACTCAGCAAATGAAGACCTAAACAAAGAACCCGGTATCTTCAAGGCTCGCGTCCATACGCTGATGAACGAAGTCAACAGAGCAAAGGCAGGCGAAGCAGAACGTCTTGGGTGCTGGCATTTGAGACTTAGCCTGCAAAACCCTAGCCTCGATCCGGCAATGGCACGGCTTGTTGAAGAGATTACAGAGTTCGACATACACCCTAGCGATAAAATGCGGTCGCTTTCATAACACCTGACACTATCAAAACGACTACAAGCAAGAAAGCAAACGATGGCAACGATGCTGAAAAGTCTGACAAAGAACCAGCGGCGGAAGAGTTGGTATCAGGCCCAGAGGACCATTGGATTTAGCCTAACTTTAGTAAGGCCGTCTTCACTCGAGACGGTGGCGAAGACCATGAGATGGACACGGCACATTAACGGGTATCAACATCAAATACTATTCGCAATATTAGCCCTCTACTTAACGACTATTTAGACACGGATGGCGTTAAAACAGTGTGCAATGCCCACTATGACGCCGAACAGAAAATGTTGCTTGATTGGGAGCGTCTCCAGTACCGTAGCTACATTGGCCGGTGATCAATAGCCAATTATTGCAGTCATATGAATGGACTATTGGTGAGATGTGTACGTGGCCTGAAAGCTCGAGCGAAGAAAGCAGACTAGCACGTTAAATAGCCAATAGAGTACTCATTATTGCTGTATTCGGATTTACACCTTGCATTACTTGAGATTTCACACTGGTGTGCTCTTCTTTTTCGCCTTCATTTCTCACCCCCTAACCCCTACTTCCCCCCTCCCGCACACAAGTTCACAACATCCTCCCATCACAAGCATTTCATCCACAATCTCACCCTCATCAGCTTTGACACGTGCTCTCCCCTCCACTCCTCGCTCAAAGCTAAAGATTCTCGGGTAAAAAAGAATGGGGGGGGACCAAAATGCTCAAGAAAGCCAGACGTAGTGCGGGATGTTAGATGTCTCACTTTATTATCCATTTTACTCCCTCTCCTTCTACATACGGCCACAGACAACAGAAAACTGGGCATCCCGTCCGCTCTGCCATACATAAGCTGTTGATCGGAAGACTAGTAGTTGGGTCGGTGACGACCAGCGAATCCCTTCTGTTGTATGTTTTTGAATTTTTAATTCTTAGATTGAATTTGCTTTATGAGGATTTTAATTTGGACGGTTTGAAAGGCTTAAAAGGGAAGGAAGAAGTAGGAAAGGTTGAATCTGTATGGAGATGCGAGAGCAAAGAGGATGGGAGGAGCTTTAGGGGAAGTCTAGGTAATTAGGCAGAAGCAGTGATGGGAGCGTGGGGGTACACCAGGACTGAGAAATTTCAATCAGTGTCCTGTTCAGACTCTCGGTCTCAGACACATCTAACGAAGTATTCTGTTCTCCTTCGATGTGCTTATACAGATAGGTTGGCGACTGGCATTCAATGGGGAGCATGGCATGCCTTATCTCGCTTGTATTCCCCACAAATGGTCCGAGCTTACCGAGGGCGGGCTGATGCTTGTTCCTGCGCTAAAGAGATCGCCGTGACGTCGGTCAGCTAAACTCCCATTGGCCGGCGCTGAGCGCAAGTAAACCTGGATCCTACCGAAAAGCAATGCTGGGGCTCTTCAGCGCGCCATCTGGGGACATTGTTATTCGTCCATTGAGGTCCTCCATCACCCAACCACTTCCATCTTGATAATATCTCGACTCGAAGTCCACTTCTAGTATTATATTTGAACTCTCAATGCATTGATGTCCTTAATTTTTTAATCAAATCAATACTACTATTCCATAGTGTTTTCACCATGGCCGGCACAAGATCTTCTACACGACAAGCGGCCGCTGCCGCGAACTCAGGCTCCAATTCCTCACAGAATCAGCCCGCGGCCAAGACTGGCGCAGCTACGAGAAAACGGAAGGGGAGCACTGCTACCGGCCCCAAGTCTAAGCGGGGCAAAAAAAGCGATGGGAAAGAACAAGCAACCATTGAGGCGACTATGCCGACAGAAGGCGCGGATTCAAAGGACGTCGAAATGACAGATGACATGTCAACGGAACGAGATAATGCCGATGCTAATGAAGCAAAGGACAGCGCAGAAAAGGCTGGCGGCGTGGATACAAAGGATAGCGAAGAAGCAGCCAAGACTGAACATAATGTCGCGAAGGAGAAAGCAGAGCCAGTAGAGGATGAGCAGATGGAGAGTGGAGATGGCAAACCAACTAATGGCCATGTTCAAGGCAAAGGTGCCGAGGCGCAACCCGTTGCAGAAAGTGACCAGGCAACAAACGCATCGAAGGTGGACAGCGAGCCTGAAGAAAATACAGCTAATGGAGGTGGTGTTGCAGTATCCAAGTCCGGCGACGCCGTCGAGAAGTCCCCCGAGAGAGAGCAGTCCACGCCATCAAGCATCTTAGAAAAAGGCATAATATACTTTTTCTTCCGCGGCCGCGTTAATATCGATGAACCTTCCGACGTTGACGACATCGCTAGGAGCTATATCGTCTTCCGTCCTCTGCCCCATGGCGCAAAGCTTGGAGACGGACCCATTGGCGATGCTGGGAACAACCGCCTCCTTGCGCTTCCAAAGAAAGTTCTACCCGTGAGCCCAAAAGACAGATTCATGGTTTTCGTCGAAAAGCCATCTGCGAGCATGGAAGAAATCAAGAACGCTTTGGCATCTTCGGACTACATGACGAAGACCGCCGGCGCTCGTCATACTCCTGCAGCTGCACCAATTGGGGAGGGAGTATACGCTATTACTACCACTGGTCGAGAGTCGTACATAGCTTATATGTTGACCATTCCATCGGAACTGAGCGAGGTCCAGCACGATGTTGGCTTGAAAGAGCGCGGTAGCTTTGTAACTAGCGTTAAGAATCCGCAGTATCCTGGTCCCACAAATACCAATCTTCCAAAGGGACCAGAATTTCCTCAAGAGTATGGTACTGTCGTCGAAACGTTCTCGTTCCACTACTGAAGTGCTGCATTTAGGATCTTGGACGAGTTCCGCAGCCTCCGGTGGATGCCTTTACAGCCGAAGTTGCTGGATTATGTTAATACTCAAATCCTTATCATTGGACACAAAGATGACGCTGTCGAGAAAGCGACTGTTCAGCAAAGCGAGGACGAGAAGAAAGACAAAGACACGCCTATGGAAGAGATGGAAAAGCTCGAGCATGAGGATGAACTGCGTGTAGAGCACCTCAAAGGTAAGCAGGTTACATTCTTGGTCCTTGGCCAATCAACCTATGCTGACAATACCGAGGTGACGATTCTATATTTGAGGATCTAGGCATGAGCTCCAAGGAGTACCCTAAAGTTCAGACGACCTGGTAAATATGTCTGATGGCAGGCGGCGGAGTCATTCGGCTCTTTAGCACCCAAAGATAGAAAGTAATGGTTTTGGGAGGCACATAATCCTGGCAATGGTCGACTTACGATCCTGATGCCTATAGCTGAATGTACAATAACGACACTTTGTCCTGCAAAGGTAGGATAGCAGGGTTGGTAAAGGAGGAACAACTGTTAGTCAATTCAGATATGTTTCTCAGCTCCGGGAAGATATTGCGGTCTTTGATGAATGTAGTGTGAGTCGAGTGCTTAGTAGATGGGTTCGTAGCACCTGGAGTGTCGTGTGAGCTCCAAGCTATCTTATCGTTCTCAAACACTCTCCAGAGCCGAAGTTAGGGTTGCCGACACCTTCGTTTGTGCTTCTGCTAGGCGCTAGCCGATAACGGCACCGGTGTTTATGAAACCGAATTCACAACTGCAAGCTACCAAACGACACAGCTTCACCATACACCATACACCATACAGTCTCGAAAGCCTCTCCTGTCTAACAACGTGCTGTGTAGGACAAGCCGGTACATCGACGAGTACTTCTTCACCAAGCTCATACAAGTCTGCCAAACCTTACATCCTATTAAACGTCAAGACATAATCACCCAAACTTCCGTCTATACGTCTTTCCCAACAATTCAAAGGCTCACAGCGTGCTGATCTACGCGTAACTCTTTACCCAAAAGCTCACTGCAGCTCTCAGACAAAATCAAGATATCAAAACCTAGCAACGTTCAACGCACAGAACAATCAGTAACAAAAAAAACACCCTTCAAAACAACCACATCCTGAGCCATAAGACACCTTTCGCTGCCGCAGTGGAATCCATTGAATGATCTTCTGACACTTACCTACACATACTGCACACTTAGCGTCTACTGCACCGCAAGCCCTCTTCCACTACATAGAATGGCTTCAGCACTAGCGGATCAGCTGAACAAGACAAAGATTGGGTAAGTTACTAACGGCGTTCGAGACGAGGATTTCTTCTAATATCTGTCTACAGCGATGCCCCTTTGGACAGCAATTGGAAGGAAAAGTTGAAGGCGCCCCCGAAAGATGCCAGACCACAAACAGAAGTCCGTCCAATCTCCATTACCACTTAGGTCGAGCTAACCGAGTGTGCAGGATGTCACAAAAACAAAAGGCCTTCAGTTCGAAGATTTCGTAATCAAACGGGAGCTACAAATGGGAATATTCGAGGCTCAATGGTACACTCCTTCGCCAATCCAAGAAGAAACCATACCAATCGCCTTGGCGGGTCGCGACATCCTAGCACGAGCAAAAAATGGCACCGGGAAGACCGGTGCTTTCGTCATACCTACACTCGATAAGATCAATCCCAAGAGCAACAAAATACAAGCTCTTATTCTGGTCCCAACACGAGAGCTTGCTCTTCAAACATCGCAAGTTTGCAAGACTCTGGGGAAGCACCTTGGCATCAATGTCATGGTAACGACTGGTGGTACTGGGCTTAAAGACGATATCATACGACTCAATGATGCTGTTCACATTGTTGTTGGCACGCCTGGCCGGATACTTGATCTTGCTAGCAAAGGCGTCGCTGACCTCACCGATTGTCCCCATTTTATCATGGACGAGGCAGATAAGCTACTCTCTCCCGAATTTACACCGGTAATAGAGCAGTTGCTTGCTTTCCACCCCAAAGATCGACAGGTCATGCTTTTTAGCGCTACCTTCCCCCTGATCGTCCAGTCCTTCAAGGTACGCTATAACCACTACTATTTTTATTTCAGATGCCTAACAGAGACAGGACAAACATATGAATGATCCCTATGAGATAAATCTCATGGAAGAGCTTACGCTAAGAGGTATCACACAATACTACGCGTTTGTCGAAGAGAAGCAAAAAGTCCACTGTCTTAATACTCTTTTCTCAAAACTTCAGATCAACCAGTCTATCATCTTCTGCAATTCCACGAACCGCGTTGAGCTCCTCGCTAAGAAGATTACCGAACTCGGATACTCCTGTTTCTACTCCCATGCCAAGATGCTCCAAAATCACCGAAGCCGTGTGTTTCACGATTTCCGCCACGGCGTTTGCCGTAATCTCGTCTGCTCTGATCTGCTAACTCGTGGTATCGATATCCAAGCAGTCAATGTAGTCATCAACTTTGATTTTCCAAACAAAGCCGAGACTTATTTACACCGAATTGGTCGGTCTGGACGTTTCGGTCACATGGGTCTTGCAATAAACCTGATCAACTGGGACGACCGCTTCAATCTGTATAGGATCGAGCAAGAGCTCGGGACTGAGATTCAACCGATACCGCCCACCATTGATAAATCGCTATATGTCTATGATTCACCTGATAGCATCCCGCGCCCTGGTCCACGCCCTGGCCCAAGTAACACAAACCAACGTCAAATATCAGGTCATGATCAACAATCAACAAGAAATAACCAACGCTACACCCACGGCACTACGAATGGTTCTCATGCAGGTAATTCTGGCCAAGGCCGTGGTCAAGCCACTGGGCGAGGGCAGTATCAGCAACATAATGCGTCCAATTATCGGGGCAACCAACGGAACCAAAACCAATCTTTTAGTCAGCAGAGAGGGCCCCCCAAGGATCAGGAACAACAGGACGGACGCAACGGGAACACTTCTCAGCGGGCGACCCCAGTGGTTGCCGCTAAGACGTCGTGATAGCGACATGAACCGCTGGGGCAGGGGCTGAGAACTCACAATTTTCGGCTCGAGGTGCTCTGGGAGTTAGGATATCTGTCTTTTAGCTTTTTGTTTGATTCTTCGGTCTTGCTGGACGCGGCTTCCATGCGCACAACGAGACGACCCCGTTGCCCTAAACACACCCTTCTTCAACCACGAAGTCCACGACTTAGAAGAGACTACTTTCCGACGTTTTGCCACCATCACTCTTCACATATCCAGCTTTTAATCTTATTTTCATCGAATGAAGTTCATCTCGTTCCTCCGGTATTACAGCATATTTATCTAGAACTCGGGGTATTATGCAGCAAAAGTCGTCCACGACCAAGGTTTTGTATTATAGCACGGTGTTGTTCCAGGTTTGCTCTCCTGGAAATGGGCGTTTGGTGCCCTGTGTCATATTCCCTCGACCCTTTTTGGCTGTTTTCATGGTCACGAATTGCGCCCTCGGTTGTGCAGAACGCCCGTCGGCATCACACGAAAAGCAAGGATAAGATATTTTAATTTTAGTCTGCTCGATCTCAGCCCTCGCGTCATCTCACAAACACGCGTACCTCCCTCCGTTTACAAACCCGACAACTCCCATTATGGCCTCAAGCTCCGGCTTTCCCCCAAGGGAGGGTTATCGCCACATTGTCCCAGAACACTCCGCTTCCGATTATCAACATATCCCCCTCTCTATCACTCCCTGACCTAGTCTCGACGAACCTGGCGCTCCTTTCGAGGCCAAAACTCCAGCAGTATCTCCCTTCGAGAGCGGCGGACGTGGTTCCCACCAGCCTGGAATTTTTGCTTTTAGTATTGCTCTACGTACTTACCTCATCAACTTTACTCAAATCCTCTCGAACCAAGGGCTGCTATCAACGCCGCAGGGTTCACCCTTTTCTCGATCCATAACCAGCCCAATGGTTCCCGTTGCCTGGACCCCCGAATACAGTCTAAATGTTCTCCACCAGAACCTCGAACGGACGTAAAGGACAAACCTTGCCGGTCAATTCTGTCGCATAGATCATTTGGGTCGACATGACTGCCAGCAGGATATCAAAACCACTAGAAAAAAAAGTAGGAGAAACCGAGTCCATTGCTAGGCAATCCAGTCTTGTTACAAGACAGCGTTACTATAGCTAACTAGAAAATACCAAAACATTCTCCGAACTTCTCCATTTCCATAGGTTGATGTTCAGATAGATCTCGTAACCTGTAAATCCTTGCAATGACGATGAGGTATCGTAGGGCTGACTATAATCCGATTATGACGCACCAACGCAAAACAATGCCCACTGTAGCACAACTTTTGCAAAAATTTAATATGGCAACCACAGCACCAGAGACTAAGAAGAAGGTATATGATACTCCTTTAGCTGGTAATGTGTCATGGTTTCAGCTACTAACGCTCTTAGCCAAGTGCATTGAGATCTATAATTGCAGGTTCCACCGCCGGAGCTGTCGAAATCGGTATTTCCTCCCTACTGCGCGCAGCTTCCATCTCAGGGGGTTATTGGCTAATGTTCGACTATCTCAGCTATCACATACCCAGCGGAATGTATATTTCGTTACTTACACTCAAGCACGCTAGGACCTAACCATTATCGCAGTCGCAAAGACAAGAACACAACTCAACAGACGATTGCCTGACGGGCAAAAGCTTGGTTGGCCGCCATTTGGAAGAGCATGGTATGCAGGATGTACAACATTGATCATTGGGAACTCGCTGAAAGCTGGCATACGTATGCAGCCTCTGTGTAATGGAAGGCCGTGGGCTAAGACGGGATAGGATTCGTTGCATTCGACAACTACAAAACCCTACTACAAGATGAAGCGGGCCAGATATCAGGACCGAGAACAGTCATAGCAGGGTTAGGCGCTGGGATTACAGAGTCGTTACTGGCTGTCACGCCGTTCGAGAGCATTAAAACTACACTGTGTGCCTCCTCTACGACCCCACACGTACGGCAGTCAGAAGCTAACAGCATCCCTCGACGTGCAGAATCGACGACCGCAAATCCGCCAACCCACGCATGCGAGGCTTCCTCCACGGCTCCGCCATCATTTTCCGAGAACGCGGCATAAGAGGCTTCTTCCAAGGTTTCGCACCAACCACGGCGCGGCAAGCTGCAAATTCAGCTACAAGATTTGGCAGTTATACGACGCTGAAGCAGTTTGCGCAGGGGTATGTGGCTCCTGGGGAGAAGCTGGGGACGGTAAGCACGTTTGGAATCGGGGGGGTTGCAGGGTTTATCACTGTGTAGGTCGATATGATCTCGTCGATGGTAAAAGGCTGACTTGAGGGGTAGATATGTGACGCAGCCGCTGGATACGATTAAAACCCGGTAAGATTATCCTAGCAATGTACACAAAGGGGAAAGAATCCGCTAACGGTGGACTAGCATGCAATCGATCGACGCAAGAAGGGAGTACAAAAACAGCTTTGCATGTGCGGCCAGAATCTTCAAAGACGAAGGCATCTTCACCTTCTGGTCTGGAGCGGTGCCGCGGCTGGCACGATTGATACTCAGTGGAGGTATTGTATTTACAATGTATGTAGATCCCTTTCGAGGCGCTGGTTGGCGTTTAAATGTGCTGACGGGTTCTTAGGTACGAGAAGACGATGGAGGCATTCGATAGACTGGACCCTGAACGACAGTATATTTAACAACTTCTCCCTTCTTCTTCTTCTTCTTCTTCATCACGCTATCAGAAACGTCTCAATGAGCGTTAGTGTTGTTCTATGTAGTGACTCCCTATTTTTGTTTCAACGACTGTTCTTTTTATTTTTTCACTTCTTTTTCCCTTTTTTTGTGAAAAAAAAAGATCGATTTAATCGTCAGCCCTTGCTTGCTTGGCATGGATACATATCTCCTACTTCATCCGCCCCCCTCCCGCATATGAAACATTTTTCCTATCCCGCCTAGAATGTTCGGCTCTCTTGCAACGCGCTCGTGTGGAACTTTGCATATTTCGTTGTTCGTAGACATACATGTTGGCGTAGCTGGGGGGCTTGCTTAAGGAGGAAGAAGGGGAAGGTTGGTTGAGAGGGTTGGGGCGAGTGGTGGGGAGAGGGGGAGTGAGTGGGACTGTTGGGCGGGGATGAGCGGTTTGAGATGACGCAAGGCAGGAATGGTGGGGTAGTTGAGTGCAGATGGATTGAGAGGTTTCGAGGGACAGGAATCTTCTACAGAGAAAGTCGTGAATCTCCCCAGTCGGAACTTTAGACAGCACCGCCCTCGAAGTGACAGCTGGGGTTCCAGTCGCGCCTGAAAAAACATCCATTCAAGACCCATCCACAACCTTGCCTACCGCCGCAAACCCTCTCACAAACCACCCCCCTCAACACCCAATCACAGCTTACTCGAACAACAAACCTCCCCCTTTCCCCCTACCACCGCCTCCACCATCGGCTGCCGATGCACCTCCCCAGCCACGACCGACCGGTTAACCTCCTGCCTCGACGGCGGCACATCAATCGCCGGATTCCGCTCAAAGAAATTACTCGGCTTCATCGCCACCTGGATGATCTCACACGGCATAACCGGGAAATCCTCGGCGCGCGTGGCGTGCTGTAGGCCAAACTGTACGTAGAGGACGAGATCGGTGTCGACGACGTTTTCGTGGCGTGAGGCCCAGGCGCGCACGCCGGCGCCGCCACGGGATTGGTTGGTGTATTTGCCGCCGGCATAGAGTTCGCCGTCGGCGTGTTTGGTGACGTAGAGGTTGTGGTCGGCGAATTCAGCGCGCTTGTGGTGGTAGCTGTCTGGGTCTGCGACCATTTTCTGGAAGGTTGGGGCGTGGATTTTGTAGGCGACTGGTTTCCCATTGACGGGGTTGCGGACGGCGGCGTTTTGGATTTTGAAAACGCGATTGACGTCGGGGTTGAGGTCTAGGCCGGCAGATCTTTCAACGAGGGATTCTTCGACGGTGTAGCCAACGCCGTGGGGGTTGAAGTCGGATCGGGGCATGGGGTGGCATTCTTCGTAGATGAGGCGGTTGGCGTGGCCGTCGATGGCGGGGTCCACGCGGAGGGAGAATATGTGTTGATGGTGGGTGGCGAGGACGCCGGGATGAACCACGGTTCCCCAAGGAACGGAGACGCCCTCGTCGATAGGCTGGGTGCTGATAATTCCCGTAGCACGGACTTCATACGTGATTTCGCCGGCTTGATTGAATATGAAAGCCAAGATGTATTCGTAGTTTGAGACGGTGATAATCGATTGGACGACGAGCTCGCGGTTGCGGGTGACGGCTGCGCGGCCGGTGCGGTAGTTTGTGTGTTTCCAGCCGATTCCATTATCCTGTTCGTGGACGCAGACGACGTTTTCCATGGGCATGGGTTGGCCATGGGGGTCAGAGAGAACGGCACTGAGATAGTGGATGGACCCTAGGCAGTCGCAGCCGAGTTTAAGGTTATTAGCCATTATGCCAGCACCGGCGTCACCGAGGTCAAAGGCCGATTTTTTGTGAAAGGGGTGACGGGGGTCGGCGTAGGGAATGTTCATGTCGGAGAGGGAGAGGCGGTAGAAGAGGTTCCTGCCATCGTAGCGGACCTTTCAAAGTAAGCAATGGTTACTGTTGAAAGATCAAGGCTACGTACATCGTAAAGGACCATGCCCTCACGTTGGTTGAAACCGAGTTTGAATGACCATTTCTGCCACTCAATGACTTCGCCGAGTTCTCCCATCTTGGTAACGTTGAAGCTTGCACCTTCGGGTTGAATGACGTTCAAAGGCTTCAAGTCCGTTCTCAGGGCCTGATACTCGGGGACATACTCATTCGGGGGCGGTATTTGGGCCGGCTGCGTCTCTTTGATACTGTGGTCAGCGCCAGTGGGGCAAAAGTCAATGCGGACAACTTTAAGATCAATGCAGTCCACGACAGGCGAAATGGCCAATGGAAAAGCGTAATGGTTAGAATCGAGGTCCGAGGGGTTCATGGGGTCTCTCATGTATAGGAAGCATTGGTACATTCGCCTCGCATCGTCAATACCATCGGATCCTGAAGTAAGTCAGTACACGCCGGGATTAGAGATAATATCGACAAGAATGACCATAGATCCAAGGGTCACTGATGACTGCTGTGCCTTCTGGAAGCTGAAGTTTGGCGATTTCTGCTTTCACCCCTTTATCTTCCAACGCAATCTTCTCAATAAGAACGATCTCCTCCCCGTCTCCAGGAGCATGGACATTCGGGCCAAGTCTTACGTTGTTTTCTACTCGCTGCTTGCTGAGGTTGACTATGGCTTCATGGAACTTGTCCTACAAGCCGACTTTTCAGCAATCGTTCCAAGGTATGGATACAATCACGGGGGTTTTCTTCGCCGGTCCACTCACAGTGTTGCTTATGTAGTAGCAAACCAGGGCTTTTCTTTCCACAACCGGCAATTCTCCCCCGCAATGTTCCGCGTCAAGGTATGGCACCAGCTGGGCCTTTTCTGGCTCTTCAAGCGTGATGGTTTTGAATTGAAAGCTGGCTGTGGACGGGTAGAGGCCCTTTATCAATCCTGCACTCCTGACAATCTCAGAGGCGGTTAACGGTGATAATGGATGGGTGGCGAGTTGTTTGACCACCCTGGCGGGAGGGGTATATGAGACTTGTTCAGTAGACATGACGATTGTATGCTGCTGCCAAATCTCTTTACGTAGGGCCAATGCTAGGATGGATTGTGAGAGATTGAACAGATAGACGGACAGATGCAATTGTCTAGGACGATTGACTGATGGTAAGGTAGGTTCTGTGCAGTGAAGAAGAAGGACACATAGGAAGTGATATATGTCTCTATCCCCGCTAAACCCGATTGTATCCAACCTACCTTAGTGAAGGGGTTCGGTCCATGACGAGCCAGAACCAAACAAAGGCACAATCAATCCCTCTGGGCCCCACGCCTGGAATTGCCATTCCCGGCAAGCATCTTCACTTACCCGGGAACAAGCACTGTACGAAGCTACCTTATAGAGATAGGAAATACGGTACATAAATAACACGACGAAAGAAGAAGAGGAAGAAGAAGAAGAAGAAGAAGAAGAAGACGCATAAGGTACCTTAGCTTCAGCACTTGGACAGAGGGAGCTAAGGTACTGTAACCCTGGTAGGTACCTAGTGAATCAGGTATCATTGACGGAAAGAGAAAGAGGGGCGTGAAGTGTGTGTGTGAGGGGTTTCCGGACAGATTGTTCCGAGGCCGATCTATGGTGCGATACGGAAAGTACAGCCGAACCGATTGCCTTATCAAAATCAAAGAACAAAGTCCGATGAATGGAAACAACAATAACCCCCCCGAGATCACCGGCTGCTCAGTGCGACATCGCTACCTTACTTACTACGTACCTCGAGGTATATAGGCCTCTCGCAGGAATTCCAACTTACAATCCATAGAGCCAAGCAAAACAACAAACAGCACAGCTCGTCGTTTAGGCAAGAAGACTTGCCATTCTTCGCAACCACGAGAATCAGCTTTCGTTCGCGGCAGGCATGGCCAAGGGTTTGCTATCATGGCTGGCAAAAGCAAAGGGAATCGAGATCCTTCCATACGGTAAGGTAAGTAAGTAAGTACCTCGGTCGAATTAGCATCAATGTGAAAACGATCGACGGATTGGATCATTGACAGACTAAGGTATTCTAGTGCGTGACTGGACTTGCCAATCTTCGCACCACCCAAGTGACCCAACCGAGAGAGACAGTGGGCGGGACCGAAGGTACTTAGGTACCTAGTACCTTATCATCAGTGGGGGCTTGCAGCTTTCCAGTAGCATCAGTCACACGTGTCCACCCAAACCCTAACAGCCAAAACCAAACCTGCAGCAATCGTGATTTCTTTTTAGCTTAATCATATGGCCATGTCCCTGCCTGACCTTGGCAGCGCTAGTCAACGCCACAACGATGTGAATTTACCTACCAGGTCAGGAAGGTACCGAGATACCCAGGATGGTTAGAACAACGTCTCGCGCCGCCATGGTCCGTTTACGCTCGAGCCCCCAGGCCCATGTAAGTCCATGCATGCAACGCCGCGGCAAATGTCAGTTGAAACAACAGCCTCAACGATCTAGGCGGTCCCTCTCGGCTTGGCCTTGGCCTCCTTCTTTGCCTTCTGCTCCAGCTTCTGCTTCTTTTTCTGCTCCTCTTTCTTCATCTCGTTCTTCCTCTTGAGACTCTTCACCTCGTCCTCCGTCTTTTGCACCGGCTTGAAAAACCCCTCCAGCCGTGCCTGCTGTGCCGTGTTTACGTTCTTGGAAAGTCTTCCAGCAGCATTCCTTACCCTATCTTCGGAAAACCCCTTCTCGGTGACCAGAAATTGCACAAGACCTTCAACGTCCGGCGCAGTCCACTTGAAATCGCACTCTGGGTGATCCGGGGGACGGACATCGGGGTTGAAAAAGAGCTCACGTGCATCTTTGTATGGCCAATCGGCAGGAATAGTGTACTTCTTCTTGGGGTCTTTCTCCATGTAAGAAACGACCTTCTCGAGGCTACCATGCTCACGGATCAGATTCAAAGCAGTTTGGGGGCCGACTTTTGGTATGGGGTCCAAATAGTCACAACCAAGGAGGATACAAAGGTCAACAAACTGCCAAGTATCAATGACTGCACCAACGACGGAGGGATTGGACGCTTTACCTGCTTTCTCTCCATTCCCAAGCCCGATAGTACGCGATCTAGGTGAAACTCAAGGATCGGCTCTCTTCGCTGTTCACTGAACGTAAGATGGCGAAGGAGGATGGGCGAATCAAAACACAACGTGTCCATATCTTCCGAAGCTGCGGCATAAACCTTTCCTGCCCGTGCTAAAACCGCACATTGTGCCTCCGCTTCGGTTGGTGCAACGATGTACGGCACTCCCATCAATCGCAGTAGCTTCTTGCATTCCTCATTGTGCTCCCTTGTCACCTTCACCGTACGTCTTGAGAATTTTTCCACCTCTTCCGCTGTCCCTGTTTCCTTTGCCTCCTCATGTGCCTCTGTAGCCTCTGACTTTCTAGCAAATCGCTTCGCCAATTCACCTGACTTCAATTTTGGGGGTGCGCCGTCAAACACATATAGGGGCTTAATGCCATTGTCAACAATTCGTAATGTTCGGTAGAACATGCCCATGATATGTGAAGTCGTCTCGCCACTCTCATTCATAAGCTGCTGGCCATCGGAGCGTACTGCGATCAGGAAGCTATAGATGCTCATGGAACTGGCAATTGCAATGATCAGGTCTCTGCATCTTATGAAGTGTACAAGGCTCACACATACGCATCCTGCTTAGGTGTCAGTATTTAATATACGGCTTGAGGCTTTCAAGCTTACTATGGCAACCTTCCTGCCAAAGTGATTTTTGATCTCGCCAGCCTTGATCGCATCTGGGGCATTGTCGTGGATGATCTGGGCGAGCTCTGCAACGTCTAAGCATTACATCTTGGCACATCAATTCGGAATCCACCCACGTTTGATACCCATGGCGAAGATAGAGGTTTGTTCTTCGGCAGGTCGACGCTGCGTGTCTGGTAAGTGCAACGCGTTCCGGTTTTCGTGCCCACGGGCTCAGGAACACTTCATCTATGTACGCTTGAAAACTCGGATGTGACGAGCGCGTTGGGTCCTCATTCGAACTTGTGTCAAAGGGCTGCATTCATTCACTTCGCGCGCCGAAGGTAGTACTTTCATGAATCATGGAGGCAGAAGTCGCGAGCCTTGGAGCTAGGCACTAAGGTACGTTAGGGCTAGATATTTCCAGATCCAGTGACATCACACCTCGGCTAGAATGAGGCGTGGGGAAATACCCCAGTCCCCCAGAGATAAAATTTATCCTATCCAGATATGTAGTGCAATTTATAACAACCATGTTCAATCTCTCCTTCATGTTTTTCCTTTCTCAAAGACTCTGTCATGATGATTAGGAACACCCTACGGAGGCAAGTGGGCAATTGCGGTTCGCTTTTAAATGTCGGCAGGCGTTATGCACATACACCTGTACCGTTTAATTGGGAGGACCCACTCGATTCCGCCAATCTCTTCACCGAAGACGAGCTGGCAATCCAAGAGACCGCAAGATCATATTGTCAAGAGCGCATGCTACCTCGAGTACTGGGTATGTAAAGATTCCCTGCATATATTCGGGGTAGTACAGCTTATATTTATCTGCCTAAGACGCATATCGAGAAGAAAAGTATGATCGAAAGATACTCGAAGAGATGGGGGAACTGGGGCTTCTCGGGGCCACCATAAAGGGCTATGATTGTGCAGGGGTCAGCAGCGTGGCTTCGGGGCTCATCACAAAAGAAGTAGAAAGAGTCGACTCGGGTTATCGTTCAGCCATGTCCGTACAAAGCTCGTTGGTGATGGGTGGAATTGATGAATTTGGGACGCAAGAGCAGAAAGACAAATACCTACCCGACCTTGCTAAGGGAAAACTTCTCGGATGCTTCGGTTTGACAGAGCCTAACCACGGATCTGATCCTGGGTCTATGGAATCCACTGCCAAACCACATCCATCGAAGAAGGGATATTTCTCTTTATCAGGCGCTAAGACATGGATTACGAATTCTCCAATAGCAGATGTCATGCTTGTCTGGGCAAAGCTGCAAAGCACGGGGAAAATACGAGGTTTCCTCATTGACAGAAAAGAGTGTCCCCCTGGCACTTTAGAAACGCCGCATTTGAAAAACAAGAATGGCCTTCGTGCTTCGACTACTGGCATGATCCAGCTTGACGAATGCCCAGTTCCGGAGGCAAACATGTTCCCTGAAGTGGAAGGCTTAAGGGGACCTTTTAGCTGCCTCAACTCCGCCAGATACGGTATTGCTTGGGGCACGATGGGAGCCCTGGAAGACTGTATTGCACGAGCCAGGACATATGCCCTGGAGAGACGGCAATTCAAGAACAATCCAATTGCCAAGTACCAATTGGTGCAAAAGAAATTGGCCGATGCTGTCACAGACGCCACATACGGTACTCTTGCCGCGACGCAAGTTGGTCGCCTAAAAGATGAAGGTAAAGCGGCTCCTGAAATGATCTCGATGATCAAGAGGCAAAATTGTGATCGAGCATTGGTGAACAGCAGAATGTAAGTATACAGATTTCCAGTTGGGTCGACGTCACTTTGACACTTCCACAGACTTCAAGAAATATTTGGTGGCAATGCAGCCAGCGACGAATACGGGATTGGAAGGCACGTAGCCAACCTCTTCGTCGTACAAACATACGAAGGGCAAAGTGACATTCATGCGTTGATTCTAGGAAGGGCCATTACCGGCATTCAAGCGTTTGTATGAGCTTCTTTATCCGGTTTGCTCGAAAAGTTTGCCTCGCGGCTTGGAAAGATTTTCTATTAGAAAAGGCCATGCTAGCCTTCTTTATTTGTGTAGATAGTTTTGGACCAAGATATAATCTGTGTATATCCAGGGCGTATATCGAGAAGAGCTACAAATCGGTTTTTCGCGATGCTTTCGATTGTAGTATTGACGACTTGGATACGTTTTCAGGTCCAAAGTTCGGTGGCTAGGTAATATCAACGACTTGAGAGTAGATTGAGTTCGACGGAAAGAAGGGATCGACCCTCTTCGATCAGAACTCAAATACAGCCTTCGAAATTCGAGATATCGAGTCAGAGGTTGTTGGTGCATGAATGCGAATTGGCAAATAGAGACTGCTAGACCACTCAGCATCTCTTGATCCCAGAATCCATCAGCTACCTATATCTGATATGTGTGTAGGCATTGAGAAGTTTATGGACTTGGCTACTCGTGACTCCTGGTTTCGGCGAGATTCGACGAAGTTCGTCATAGAAGGGACCGATATCTTAGAAACGGGGGTCTTCATGAGGCTGTCTTGCCACTTAGAATGAACGTAGATGATCCGTCCATGACATAGGGAAAACCTTTGCAGACCTGTTGAGCTTGTGGCGCTTAGGAAAGGACGAGATGGAAGACTGGACAGACAACCGAGAGGTCATCCTGCAGGCCTCGCTATCAAAAATTTGAGTGGAAGTTGAGCGGCTGCAAGTAAGCACACTGCACACTGCGAAGTGCGGAAATCAAACACACTTTCTGAATTTCATTTTCGGGCGATGGTGTTGTTAGCGCCATTCACCAACACTACCAAGATAGACGGGCATGTGAACGGGCTTCACCACAACTGCGATTGGTGAAGCTTCACGTTTCTGGCGAGTTTCACCCGGTGAGTATTCTATCTAAACACTTGGGTTTATGTGCGATTCTGAGGGCCAAAAAGTCACTGATCTCGTTTTGCGTAGAGTAATCCTGCGTCATTGTTCGCTAAGCATTCTTTAAGGCTTTAAATAGACTCAAAGTCTCTGACTTACTAAGTGTAAGTCACACCTCAACTACGCCTTCTCAGTTCTCACCCTTCGACTACAAAGTTCACGGCTCCACCACTCGAAACCCCTCTCCTAAAGAAAAGTCAAAGTCTGAGTCCTCCATCTCGTACCAGCTCACAACATACAACATGGCTCTCAAGCGAATTAACAAAGAACTCACGGACCTGGGCCGGTACGTTTGTCAAGAGCCGACATCATTCTTGGGCCACGATCCTGGGCTCGATCTCTGCGATTTTATTTTGCCCGATAACCTCAAAGCTAATCAGTTTCCTGTAGTGATCCTCCCTCATCATGCTCAGCGGGACCCATCGGTGACGATCTGGTTTGCTCTATGCCTGCACCCCCCAATCTGTGATCCGCACAAGCCGTGCCATCATAGAGTCAGGCACAGTGCTTTTCATTAATACTGATATTTCTTGTCCTTATAGTTTCATTGGCAAGCGACCATTATGGGACCTGTACGTGAACTTTTATCACCTACCCCGCAGTGCCCTCGCAACTATCAAATCCCCCAGGCGAAATCGCTGAGAAGGTGTAGCCAGCGACTGACACAAAGCGTTAGGGTGAGAGTCCATACTCTGGCGGTGTCTTCTTCCTTGCCATCCACTTCCCAACCGACTACCCATTCAAACCTCCGAAAGTCAACTTCACCACCCGCATCTATCACCCGAACATCAACTCTAATGGCAGCATCTGCTTGGATATCTTGCGTGATCAATGGAGTCCAGCGTTGACGATCTCTAAAGGTAATATGCGCATTCCCCGGTAAAGTTGCAATTGCGGCATCCGTTCGAGGTCTAACACGAATCATCTAGTCCTTCTCTCCATTTGCTCCATGCTCACAGACCCAAATCCAGACGACCCTTTAGTTCCAGAAATCGCACACGTCTACAAGACCGATCGTTCAAGATACGAATCTACAGCTAGGGAGTGGACTAGGAAATACGCTATCTAGAAGGATGGTCTGGAAGTTCTAGGGTTATGCTGGGGTCAAACAACAAAGTTCGGGGGATCATGTACGAATGATTACAACTTGAAAAGGCTGGCTTGAGTGATCTTGCGTCACTAAGAGCACACAGCAAAGAGCTTTCGTATTTCTTACGTCTTTGGCTTTACGAGCAGTTTGCGGGACATGGTTTCCTTATCTCGGTCCAGGTTTTAGCATGCAAGCCGGTTATGATACAGGGTTGAGCGTTACGGATGCCTCCAGCAATAAATATCATTGCAAGATCCTACCTATCTTCGCCTTAAAAGAGCATGGGTTAGTTTTTTGTCTGTATGGATTCCTACTTTTCTAGTCATTGTGTCACTGAAGCCGCTCAATCAATATTTTATACCTCCCAGTTGCGACCCTTCTTGCGAAGATTGAACCTAAATACTTAGATGTGAGGCTAAGAGTTGGAAGACGAACGTCGTTGTCTCCTAACATTTTTATGGAAGTTGCATTCTTATTCCTCCTACTATTGTATCTTCCCCGTCAAGCATATCTACACGTCCACTCAAATGATAGCTATCTGTCAGTATTGGTTTCACCAGAGGCCAGCATAATCATGCTCCTCCTAAGCCTTTATAGCTAGCTCACTGGCAGATAAAACTCAACTCGCTCTTTGTTGCTTGTGTAGGTGTAAAGAGGCTTGTTGGTCATAGCTGCCGCATAAGATTACGATGACAGGGTTTTATAACTACGAGTCTATGCTCTAGGATGCTGGAGTGCCTACTGAGCTGGGTTACCAGATGGGAGCCGTAAGCAGGGACTACCAGTTGCTAGGGCTCTCGTGCAGCTTGCATTTTTATATAGGTAGTTGATATGGAGTTCGGCAAGGACTTCTCCATTATATCGTCTTATAGATTTCGGAAGAGCTGGAAATTGAATGTCAAGAGTCAATGTGACTAATCAACCAATCAGAAACGTTGCATGAATTAATCGCTTGCATGAAACAGCAACAACCTCCTTCCACCAAGTTACAGGCCCTGAGCTTAACGGCGATGATACACTTGGAGCCGCGCAGCACGACTGATATCGTTTTTAATGCCTTCCAGAGCCTGCAAAATGTCTCTGTTGGATAGCCCCCCTCATAGCTCCTGGATGAGGGCAGAGCATGTCTACGTTATATCCATTCAGCTAGACAGCCATGAGAATCCCATGAGCTTTGAAACACGACTCAGAGACTACTCAGCGCAACTTTCCAACCGTGACGCTGGTCATGTCTGTCGCCCGGTCTAACCTTTCAAAGATTCGTCAAGTACTGACTCCATTATTCGTTGCCGACGCATTGATGATCTATTCGTAATCTTCTGTCACTTCTGATTTACTCTTGTAACTATCCCATAATTAAGGCCGTGTCGAGAAGGAGCTCTTTAGTTGCTTTATATTTTAGGGCAGGACCTTTCGCGCAGGCCGCTTTTCAGTAAGTGCAAGGTGCTCCTGCCACATACAGCTATGGTTGAGATTGCTAACGAGAAAGTTCTTTCTCTTAATTAGCGGAATCGTTCAGTACTTTTTCTTTAACCATCAAGCGAAGCAGTACTTCTACTATCCAAATCGGTTCTCCCGCTCTCTCGTCCCCAGCCGCCTGCGCTCGTTGCAGTTCTTGTCCACGTCTTCGACCAATAAGTCTACCACTACTATGGCTACAACGTCTGGGGAACAACTGGATCAGCGTAACTTATATTCGGTGAAAGCGGGGAGGTCGAGATGGCCACCGTTGACGAGGATGCTGATGTCTGGTGAAATGGGTGCGGACCCTCCAAGAGAGCTGCGGCCGTTGGAAAAGCTCGACCGCTGGATGGTCCACAAGGGCTCCAAAGCACTTTCTGTTACTATGTTCTTTGTGGTACACACTATGATCTTCGCGTTCGGCTTCGTCAACTACTACATGAAGGACAACCTCGCCACTGCTCGTTCGACCTTCGGAATAACATACTCGATAGCAAGAGCAGCTGCCTTGGTCCTCCACTTCGACATTGCTATCCTGATCTTTCCTGTCTGCCGCACGCTTATTTCACTACTGAGACAGACCCCACTAAACGGGATCATCCAGTTCGACAAAAGTATTTCATTTCACAAGCTGGTGGCTTGGTCGATTGTGTTTTTTACCTGGGTCCATACAATCGCTCATTGGAATAACTTTGCGCAATTGGCCGCCAAGAACCACCTAGGGTTCAAAGGATTCGTCCTTGCAAATTTCGCCACTGGTCCTGGCTGGTCTGGATACATCATGCTTTGTACCCTCATGCTCATCGTTGCCACGTCCGTAGGAAAGCCTCGACAAGGTAATTATGAACGTTTCTGGTACACTCACCATCTCTTTATTATATTCTTCGTTTTCTGGTCTGTCCATGGGGCGTTCTGTATGATTAAAACAGACGCGGCACCATTCTGTTCTGGGACTGGTGTGTTCTGGCAGTACTGGATGTATGGAGGATTTATATACTTGTTAGAAAGAGTAGCAAGAGAGATCCGTGGAAAGCACAAGACCTACATTTCCAAAGTCATTCAACATCCGAGCAAAGTAGTCGAGATCCAGATTAAAAAGGAGAAAACCAAGATGAGAGCTGGCCAGGTATGGATGATGGAACCCATTTGATTCCTTAAGCTAATCAGTTATCCCAGTACATCTTCCTTTGCTGCCCTGAAATATCAGTCTGGCAATACCATCCTTTCACCCTCACAAGCGCTCCTGAGGAAGATTATTTGTCTGTTCACATCCGATGTGTCGGCAACTTCACCAACGCTTTGGCAGCATCAGTGGGATGCAACTTCGAAACCGGCAAAGATATGGAAAATCCCAACGCTTCCGCCGTGGTGGGTATCGACGAAAAAGCCTCGAAAATGGACGTAGATCCTGCGATCAGGAAAATTCTCCCTCGGGTATACATTGATGGGCCTTTCGGAAGCGCATCCGAAGATGTTTTCAAGTATGAGATCGCTGTTCTAGTAGGGGCTGGAATTGGAGTCACGCCATTCGCTTCTATTCTCAAAAGTATCTGGTACCGCATGAACTACCCCAAACAGAAGACGAGGCTGAGGAAGGTGTATTTCTTCTGGGTCTGCCGAGACTTTGGCTCTTTCGAGTGGTTTCGCTCATTGCTCATGGCGATTGAAGCGCAAGATATGGACTGCCAGATCGAAATCCACACCGTATGTCTCCCTCTGTCTACAAACTCCTAAACCCTCAACTAATCCATCTTCCTAGTACCTCACCGCAAAGATCATGTTGGACGACGCCACCAATATTATGATCAACGACGCCTCCGCGGACCAGGACACAATAACGGGCCTACGCGCTCCTACGAACTTTGGCCGGCCGAATTGGGATGCTATCTTCAAATCGATCCGCAAGCTCCATGCGCCTGCTGAAGCGGGAGTTTTCTTTTGTGGGCCCAAGGTGCTGGGCAGTCAGTTGCATACCAAGTGCAATATGTATTCGGAGCCGGGTTTCAGATACGCGTGGGGGAAGGAGAATTTCTGAGGGGATGGGGTGGGGGACTTTGAAATTGTGCGCTGTATGTGCTATCTTTGTTGTACGGGGTGGGATTTGGTGGGTAGCGATGTAGCTATTCTGGCTTGGGAGCAAGGAGAGTTAGTGGTAGAGAGATTTGGCATGTTTTATTCGGGGCGGTTGTGAGCTCTAGCTGTAGATACGTAGATATACTATGATATGCGTCGAATAAGAACAGGTCATGTCTTTGAGAAGCTTGACGTGTTTACATTGGCATCGCTCATTTTTCGACCAAGAAATCTGTATTTCCGGATTGGGATAATGGGTTCTATTTGTATCGATAAGTAAACTCAGTTGTACTGTAACTCTAGCGCTTATTGGGGGGAAAGCGTTGAGATTCTGGGCAGGGTTGAAGAGGAAGTGTGGGAAAAAGGGGGGCAGATCAGTGGGGACTGCAAAGAGAGAACTAACTGGCTGTTTTTGTTTGTAGCGGGAAGCCTGTGGGTTGGGGTTGGGGTTTTGTGCTGCTTATGGGGGTTACTTGTACAGTAGGAAGACGTACTGTAGGTACGGTAGGTACGAGTACAGTAGGTTGTCCAAAGCCATTTTGCCGGAATTAAGTCTGGGGCATTTCTATGTATGTAGAACTCAAAAGCATAAGGTAGATACTATAGATAGCACTACTGTAAGTCCACGCATTCGATTACATCGACAGTGGCGCGGTTTGATAAAACCATGAAGGGGTGTTTGAATTATTCAGACAGCCTAGGTTTTTCGGAAGGTCTCGAGATCTATATATGTAGTCTCTACAGAAGAAGAAGAAGCGGGATCAAATTCGCTGACCAGGAAAGATAGGCAAAGTCCAACATGTTTGGAATGACAAAGGACATCGCACGCATGCATGCCGGTATCGAGGAATCAGTCCCCAAGAGTCTTCTATCCACCCTTCGTTCGTACACAACTTGACCATACACCCAAGCACGCAAATACCGAGACATTCCCCTGAAAATTCTCGCCGTCTATGATTCCCCTGACAGCCATATCCCATTCTCCATGCCCGATCCTAAGAGCCAAAGCAAGAAACTACGCAAGTGTGCTGAGTCCCCATCATTCAACCCCTCTTGCAGCACAAGAAAACTGGAGGCGCCTCGTCTCCTCGTCTTTTCGTCCATCCAATCTCCTTCAACATCTTGTCCTCGTGCTCGCCATTCTTCGTGTAAGTCATACCCTTCGCCCACTTCCCGTCACCCTGCTCGTAGATCTCAGTGACACCATCGGCATCTCCGATACCTCCCAGTTGCTCAATCAATTGGCTGACGGTGAGGGTCGTTGGAACCTTGTGCCTCGACCAATTGATGAGTTCATGCGAATTGGCATTGTCACATGGCCGCGCTGGAGGCTCGGCAAAATTGATTGTAGTGTGTGCGTCATCGGGGGGGAAGATGTAGGCAAAGCCGTCCAGGTCGGGGGTAACACCGTTTAGGCTGCTCCCCGGCGGAACGAAGTAAGTGGCTGCAGCGGAAGAGGGCGTAGGTGGTAGGTTCAGACATGGAAGGGGATAAGCATCCGGGAATGAGCCGACCGTAACTGGTCGCCTGATGGCTGGCCCATAGCACACTGGGAAGCTAGGATGCGGATCCGGAACCGCTTGGTACGGCGGTGGAGCGCCCATGGAATGCGTGTCAACCGCAGAGGAAGCCCAAGGCATGTCTGGGCGAGGGGCCACAAAGCCTGGTGGTGGTTGTGCCGAAAAATAGACGCCTGGTGGAACACCACCATTTGGGGGATCGCCGGACATTGTGAGATAGTGGATGCGTGGTGGCGAAGACATCTAAACAAGATAAGATAGGATAACGGTTTTTGTTATGGTGCCGAAGTTCTCGAGTTGTCGAGGCCTTGTCGATGAGGATGTCCCCTTGAAAGCAGTCTCCACTAGTAGTCGATACCTTGAGGATATGCGTTCAATCGAAAGCAGTGCTCTGTAAAAGCTGAGGGCTAGACAAAGTAGGTCGTTGCTTGAACAAAATGGCTTGTGTATCCGGAGCTTTTGATAAAGAGAGAGGGAGAAAGGAAAGCAGTGGGGAATAGCGGTTTATAAAGCCGTGGGGAATCGGTCAAGAGTGACTCCTTCTCAAACACTCACGCTTCACCATGCAGAACCACACATTTGACTCTTCTCCGTGAAATGCAGCGACCACACATTTGGCTCTTTTTTGGATGAAGCGCAGTTACCACACATCTGACTCGCGACAACAGTTTCAGAAGAGCAATTCATCCCAAACGATGATTGAGAGATTCTCACAACACCCAGCGCCGTAGCGGAGAATGTTTACTTGAACCCATGTGTCGCCAGTTTCGGATGGCCATTCATCGATTAGTATGACTTCGACCTTCTTTGATCTTGAAATGTGTAGCCCAGAATGACTCTTTTAGATTTCGAAACTTGGGTATGAATCGTGCAATCAATCCTATCCTCCAGCAATGACTGCTAGACCCTCGTAAATCTTGCGCTTGACAGCATAGAATGGCCCTTCCAAATTGCGCGTTCGATATTCCGGCAATTGAACGCCTCCGCTTTCAACTTCAATTTTACCAGTGCCAGATTTCCTTACCGCAACAAGTCCATCAATCAGCAGAGTTCCTTCGCCTCGAAACTCCGCTGTGTGCCCTCCGGCTTGAAGAAGCTTCCTGAGGTCGGCTAACCTAAGATCGCCAACGTGTAATGGCTGGGCGATCGAGCGTGTAGCTGCCGCCATGCTTGCAGGAAGAACATCGAGCAGGGGTGCAAGCTCCGGTGTTTGTTCGTAGGTCATAGGCACCTCAACCGCATTGGTTTCATCCAAATCTTCTTTCAGCAACTTCTGCCTCTTTTTGCTCACCGCCTCTGCTTGTAGCTGCTCATTCACAGTTGTTGCCGTCAGAAGACCCATGAGAGTCACAACGCCCAGGTCTCTAACGTTCTGCCAATTAAGACGTCTTACCAATGCTTCGCTCAGCTTTACTGTCCACGCGTTTGTGTCGACACTTGCATTTACGGTTTCACCAACAGCTGGTGTGAAGACGATATTCGCGGAACCTTCGATGGCATCCCTTAACCGTGAATTGAATTTCTGCTTACAATCGTCGGCAAGATAGGTAGTCTCCGAAGTTGTTCCACCAACTAGGATGAGCTTCCTTGGTTGTATGAGCGGGATCAACATGGACAAACTTCGCTGATCATGGAGCCCTGCAAAATCTACATATGCAATCCTCAAGTTGCTTTGGATCAAGCGCGATTTATATACGACCTTGGAAGGACCGATAATAGCATCTTCAGGCTCTGCGTCAGAACCCTCTGAGATATCGTCTTCTTCGTAACCTCTGTGACCGTTGATGCCGACATCACCGTTAGTTACTTTCGACGGAGTTTCCTTACTTGAAGCTGGCCCTTGCTGTCTTCGTTTAATAGGTCCATTCGATTCTCGGCCGTCAAAGCCGTTCTGGAAGCCGGAATCTTCCCATTTCCTTTTCTGACCAAGTCCTGTCTGTTTCCCGGGTCCACTATCGCGCATATCTTGACCATCCACCTCATCTCGTTCTTCGGCTCGCAGATAATCTTCTGGCCTAATGAATTCTCCAAGATCATCTCCGCGCCGTCGTTTACTAACGAAAGGAAACATCTGCTCCCTGCCTTTCTTGCCGCGCACATCATAATCGTAAACGCCGGGGTGGCGAAGTAGAACATTGACGCCGAGTGTCTCTTTGTCCAGACCGACTTTGTTCCGGTTGAAATGGGCCACCGCAGCGGATGTATTGAGTGCTTTTCCCTGCCGTTCGGGATCTGACTCGTCTGAGGACGATGAGGAGGTGGAAGATGTCTCGTCGAGGGCATCAGCAGAGGTTTCAAGATCAGTGCCGTTAGCTGCTTGTAGGGTATCCTGTAGCCGGCGCTGGGTCGCAAGGTACTGCTGATATATCGCTAATTCCTTGCCTTCCAAGGAAATCCGTTCCGCATCTTCAAAGCGCAGGTCTTTACCACCAGTATGCACTTGTTCCAAATTTTGACCGTCCAGACCAATCTCCATGGCTACGCCATCTGTGCGCTCGACATACCATTCCCAAAGGGTCTTCCCTAGCCCACGGTTCCTTTCGTTATCAGTTCCAAAGCTGTAGTCCTCAGTCAATATGATCAGGTTTAACGGGTCTGCAGCTATACGTTGAAGGATCTCCCTTGAGAAACCCCATTGCAGCGAGGAATCACTCGCTAAGATTACTCGAGCAGCTTTGCTTGATGTTATCTTCTCTATCTGGGATCTGCGTTCCAACAGCTTCAGAAATTCGAAGTCGAAGGGCGCACTAGGTACTCCAGGTGCTTGGTTGAAGCGGTCCTGCTTTTCGCGATTTGGTGCTTGCTTGCTATCCGTACGTTTATGTTGCCGATTGCTAGCACCGTTTGCCTCTGTCTCGAATTCTCGAACAACATTCTCATCCATCCACTCAAGCATGCTCCGTGCATATCTCATTGTAGCCCCAGCCTTTCGGCTTGCGAGATAAAGTTTGGTCGTTTTCAAAGGACTGTTACTGGAGCTATTTGAGGCTTCTATTCGCCACGCATGCTCGAGGAGATAGGCTAGCTCAAGGACCCTTGCGCTTGTGTCCGTAGGTATCAACACCGTTCCGCCTTTTCCCACTGCTGTGCGAATCATATCCAAGAGCATGTCGTCACGTTTTTTTCGCCCACCAGCCAAGGGGTTCCTCTCTGCTCCCTTCGTGCTACAAATCAACGCTGTCGGCTTGCGGAGTTGTTCGATGACTTCTGCGCCGCCGGCGGACCCTCCTAACCAAGCAGCTCCACTGAGAACGTTCTCTCGGACTTGGTTCCAGTCCACCGCATAGACAACTGACTCCATCCCATGTTGCAGATGCCATAGTGTACCACCGAGTGTATGTCCTGCGCTATAAGCTGTAATTGTAAGACCATTGAGAGGCGGAGAAAATGGTGACGGCAAAGGTTGATGAGGTTGCGAGTATTTTAAGGGATGTATCAAGGAGAAGTAAGATGCAATCTCTTCTGATGTAGGTGGTTGTAGGAGGATCTGCAAAGATGTGTCTATGCTGGATGTCTGATAGGAGTATGAAGTTTCTGAGAGGACATTTTGCGGTATGGTAGTGGAGGCAAGAGGAGTAGAAGAGTAGATGTCTTGTAGTAACGTTCGCCCCAGGGAAATGACTGGTGTAGTTGCGTAAACTGGGACTTGTACGAAAAGCGGTATATGTTTGCAGCAATGAGCAAAGGCTCCAAGGTGAGCTGGAGTCGCGTGGGTGAGCAGTATAATGGAGACACTGGAAATATGCCTAGAAGTCAAGAAAACAGTCAGTTCAGTGACCAGGTAAGCTTAAAGACAAAGGCAGGAGATAATCATGCAAATATTGGAGATAGTTGCATTGCTTCTATCTATACAGAATACAAGGCACTCCATATCTCCCAAAATAATTTCTGCTAGCTGTATCCCGGGATCTTTGGAAGGACCTACCTCTCGAGGCTCTTCAGTTGTGTTACATCGAAGCTCGCGTCCCACCCGACATCGATCAAGACCTTGATACCCCCTTCAAACTCCAGCAAAGACTGTGAAGCTGGTGAGCTGGATTGAGCGCCCAGCAATGGAGTAAAATTGAACATGTTGCTCGTTCAATGTCAGTCTGTGGTGTCGCAACAGGCTAGCTGAATATCATCCATATATCACACAGCATTATCAAAGCAAATAATAAGGAAAATGACCCGTACGTGGGTCTCAAGAAATTAAATAGTGTGAAGGAGTGACTTGGAGTGAATGGGATGTTGCGGGCAAAGCTCCAAGGTGAATGAATACAGGTGCGATGTTCTGAATACGGTCGCCGATAAAATTATTCGAGCAGTAAATATTTCCAGCTACCTTAGTTTTGTTAACTGCTCCGTCGCAAATTTCCATTCCTCACTTCCAGTATCCCCAATCCATTTACACCATGTTATCCCTACGAAGCTTCACACGAGCATTACCCCGATCGTTGCCAAATGTCTCGGCGCAGTATTCGCGACGGACATTGTCCACTGTGCGCCGCTCCTCATTACTCCAACAATCTTGGAAGGTAGCTTCGAGACCAAGATATGCACCCTTTTCGACGTCAAGGATAGCCAGGGAGCAGCAAGGTGAAGGTACGTATGATAGGGCACGGAATAAGGATGTGCAGGCTGAAACATTCTGTAGTCGACCAGGAACTTTCAGCGAAGCTCGACTCGGAGCTCCAAATGGAAAAGGAGATGAGGGATTCAGAAAAGCTACCCATAAATATCCAAGACTTTCTTGACAACAGCTCGTTTGAGGTAGGCTAGTATTGTCACCGGTCAAGGTCGTGATGCTCAACTACCACAGCTTCATGATACTCCAGGAAATGAAGAAGTCGTCTTAACCCGCCAATTTGGTGACGAATCGTACGTTTCCACTCAGTTACACAAACTGGCTCATGTCACGATATGATATTGATCTTCACCAGCATCCGCATTGCCTTTTCTATTGCCGACCTCAACAACGTCGACCAAGACGAAGACCAATACGCCGAAGACAAAGCTCTCTACGACGAAGACAGTGCCGACATACCCACAGACACCCAATCTGGCGGCGCCCAAACTAAAGGGGCAATTAACCAAGGCAAAACAAGAGGGGGCAACATTAATGTAGCACCAGAGGACCGCGTAGCGCCTGCCGACCGGCCTGAACTAATGGACGAAGAATCCCCTAGTGGAGAGGCCGGAGAACAAGAGCCCAGCTTCCCGGCGAGGGTCAACGTTACGATCGAGAAGGCTGGGAAGCCAGGAGCTATGCAAATTGAGACCATAGCGCAGGATGGAGAGATAGTTATCGATAATATTTACTACTTTCCGAAAGCAGAGCTTGCTGATGCAAAGACTGCGGATGTTGACTGGTCGAGGAGGAATTTATACACTGGACCCCCGTTCGGAAACTTGGATGAGGACCTGCAGGTACTACTTGAGAAATTCCTTGACGAAAGGGGAGTGAACACTGCTTTGGCGCTCTGGGTGCCTGAGTACATCGACTTCAAGGAGCAGAGAGAATATCTGAGTTGGCTGTCTAGTAAGCCTCGATATGTTTCTACATCCTTTCCAGTACTAACCTATTGCGTAGATATGAAATCGTTCGTCGATACGTAAAGCTTATCTCTAGCGAAACCCGGATTCGTTTCTTATTGTACCTACATACACATGTCCACTCCTAGCGTTCCCAGTTGTTGAAGTATTAATTGTACGTTATTCAGTGGCCAGATATACAGACATTTGTCCGTGCAGGGAAAGCCTTCAAGACTGTCAGCTTGCGTCGGGCTGATGTACAGTCTCTCTTCTTGTACTAAATTCACCTAGCATTCCCATCGTCCTTTAATGTCCGAGTAGGCGCCAGTCGTCCCACGATGCCAGGACGGGAAGCCGCCGTTGACCTAGGAGGTCACTCACACAGTCAATAACTTCTGAACACCAAGAGCACACCAGCACTCTCAACCTTTCCGTTATTGCAAATCCTGGCCTACCCTTACGCCCCTTAACATCCAGTCTAATCATCGCAATTCCAGCATCCTCGCCTCGAAACCTGCGATCTCTACTTCTTTGGCGCATCCGTTAAAGGCACAAACCTGACCCCCCACTCCTTCTTTCTCTCCACACTCCCATCCTCTTTCTTATCAATAACCCAAATATATTGATACCCCATCGCATCCTCGACAGGTATGAACATCCTCCCGCCCCTCTTCAACACCCCCAACAACCCCTCCCCCACCTTCTCCGCCGCAGCCCCAACATGCACAACATCCCACTCCTCCTTCCCTCCATACCCTAGCCTCCCATCTCCTTGCACAAACTCCACCTTGCCCGTCTCTAGCAACCTCCTCCCGTCCTCGCTCTTCGCCATGTTTTCCTTCGCCAGCTCGATCAGTTCGGGTATGTGCTCCAGGCCGACCACTTTGCCACCGTCGTCGCTGATCAGGTTCGCGAAGCAGTGCGTTAGATAGCCGGAGCCGGAACCGATGTCTAGGATGCGCGCGGTGGGGCGGATGTGCGGGAGGCATGTTTCGAGGGCGTGGGCGTGCATGTGTGGGGCGGATATTGTGGCGTTGTGACCGATGGGTTGGGGGGAGTCGGTGTAGGGAGCTGAGGGGGCATAGTGGGCGCGATCGACCTGTTTTGGGTGGTAAGACCAAATTTGGGAGTGAGTGTGGGGTGCAGGTTTCTTGGGGGGGGGGCCTAGGAGTAAGATGGGGAGCAAGTACCGCGAGCATAGCGTTCCGAATACGCTCGGATTTAATGATGCCGTTGGATGTGAGGTTGGCGATTAGTGAGGCGTTTGTTGAGCCTGAGGAGCGCCATGCCATGGCCGGAAAGGTTGTGAGGTGTGGGGTATAGGCTATTTTCTTGCGGACTTGGAAGCTTCGCAGAGTATGGGAACAGCAGGGTGCAGGTTTTGAGGCTTAGTGCAACGAGAAACTATAGGACTGAAGAAAGTTATGAGAGGGGGACGTGGATGCGGTGGAATTGGCAGCAGCTCAGAGAACTTTGATATGTGACTTCATTGTCGTGGAGCTACCCCACCAAGCAGGGGTACTGTAGCTGTCTCCCAAAACAGATGGATTGTTGCGAGCATCTACATACGTCACCGAGTGGGCTTTGATTGAAAAGCAAGCGCAACAAGGAGAAATCGAAAAGGAAACATGGAAAATTCAAAACGAACAGTTACCCTCATTGATTCCTTTGTAAGAGTCACGGAGTCGGTATCAACTAAAAAGGGCATGTACAGCATCAAGAATTGAAGAATGAACGCTTCGAATGGCTCAGCCACGTATCTTTATCACATCGAGGTTGAATTCAAAGCATGAGCAATGAGAAACCCAGGAGAATGGAGCATATGGACTCCGTGATCTTTACTACTAGTACTACTGTTCTGATGATTCGAGACGTACATAGCTGAGTCCCTCACCGAAAGACGTCCCCCAATATCGACTGGACTTCTAGCCTCCAAGTGGACACACTGCCGTTCCTCAACGCCGCCACGTCCAACGAACAATTAACCGGAGTCCTGCATATATGCACCGCCATTATACGTACTGGAAGCTTCTACTTTTTTCCGGCCAGCTGAGTCTCGATCTAACCTTCCCGCTCACACCGGAAAATATTTATCCTTCCAATCGCTAAGGTTCCTCGCTGTCATTCTCATGAATCATTTCGGCTCAGGAGCAAGCACTAAGACCTTTACCTATTGCTGGCGCTGATCAAGGATGGCATTTCGATTCCTTCACCCTCACTAGTCCGAATGTCGAGGGATAGGGTACAGGTGCGGTATAGGGAGCTGTAGAAGCAACAGAGTGAGCAAAAAACGGACACGTGCAATGATCGTACCAGTGGAAAGGTACTGTAAAACGTGTGTATGTGTGTGCTGCTATCTACATGCCGAAAAGGAATCTATACATAGGCCCGAAGGCCGCAATTTCCGCCTCCCTCATCCTCTCATGTGCTCTTTTTACCTGGGCCAACGAAGAGTTCCGACAGAACTCAATCATTTCCCTGACCTGAGGTAGGTCCTGGCTGAAGAGAAGGTCCCTTTCCTCTAGCACTTCGACCGAGTCCCAACTTCGTAGGCCCATTAGTGCATCCGACGTGGAGCTGATTCCCCGTATCCCAACAGTCGCAGGATGACGGAAGGACAATCCTTCATGCTTATCGTTTTCCAGGCCGGACGGTGTTGCATTCGGGGACCGTTGGTCCCGCAGCGCAGCTGCCATCTCGTCCTTTGTCCCGCATTCCCTGATATTCAGGTTTACCCCGTCTTTTGAGACTGCGGTATGGTAGGTGGGGACCGCGATTCTCTCTTCGCCGGAGCTCCCCTTGTTTCCGCGGGATATATGTGGCATGAAGATGCGCACACTTCCTGCCGAGCATGGTTGGTCTTCCCACTTAAGTCCCGATTTCTTTGAATCGGCCTTGTTGAACATTTCGGGGGTTATGCTGTGAGTGTAGCCGTCGGTTGCCAACCTTCCCTTTGTTACCTCCCTCCACCACTGCTACATTCGGTGGTGCATGCCTAGGATGACCGTGGGAGGAAAACACGGATTGCAGTTCCCACTTGCCATCATCCGCTGGCATTGCCGGCAGAATCCCCACCTCGTTGTCGTTGACGTCGCTTGATCCCCAGTTATTGACCGCATCGATGCTTACTATCCACACCTTGTGGTTTGCACGGTTATGATCTGGCTGATCTTGAGAACATACAGATTCCAATCTTGGATAAAAGCGTTCATACTTCTGGCGTGTGATTCTTGAGATAGAAATTTTGAGCTCTTTGTGCTTTGCTTCAGATACTCTGGGTCGAAAACCATCGATCGAGAAAACTAAAAAGTGCCTTCAACAAAATGTATTTAAAGCTTTTTACTAACTTATCAAATCTAAAAAAGTATTAAGGTCGACTTGGGGGTCTTGACAAGATTATTGTTGTTCGTTTTGGCTTGATGAAGTTTCGGTTGGGTTATTTCGAGGCCATGATTAGGTGAATCGCCTTTTTCCTTTGGGGAGGTGGTTTAATGGTGAAGTGTTAACCGGTATATGCTTTAAATATTTCATAGAAAACGTTGATTGTACGCATTCTGCAATCCCTTGGGATCGTGAAAGCATATTATCCGGTCAATTTTGATTACTGCCCAGTACTAGGTAGCCTGTTGGAGCAGATGGAGGATCTGCATGGGAAAGCGTATAACCAGGTCTCTTCGCTTTTAGTAATATCGACCTCTTTCATTCCTTCTCTCGAATATATCGCTTTCGACCCGGCGCTGCTGGGGCCTTCTGCCATGCCCTAAGAGCGACCTCAAAAGTCTTTGAGAAAATCTCGTGGTCTGTGGATATAAGTCGCAGTTGCTGGAGCTCGTGGGTTTTTCAATACGCCCAAGCCTTGTGTAATGCATCGCAGATACTGAGGATTGTGCGAAAGATAACCTCTATTTCATCAGGTCCCTGGTGAACTATCTCCGTCTTGTCGTTCCACCGCCGCCTTCTTCTTCTTCGCGTAAGCCTTCTCACGAGCGCCGTCTTTTCGAAACGCTTCGAGACTGCTGACATTCCGTGACTTAGGATCTCGGCCGTTTAAGCGGCCAACAAGCGAACAAGTCTGATGGCCGAACATGAAACTTCAGCTTTGTCTAATTCATCGTACACTCAGACGCAGCGCACATTCGGCATTACTGGGCAATTGTTCCCATTCAGCATGAATTAACAGACCATTCCGAATCGGACTTCCATACTCAGCGGAATCGACCGCTTGTGTAGCTTGTAGCTGCTCAAATATTCATTGAAGTTACCCATCAGATTCTTCCCGTTTATAAATGGTATGACTGGCTCTTTATAACCTGACATCATCTGGTTCTTATATATTTGCTTCTTTGGTAATCTTCGTTATAAAAAAGCGTACTTGCGACAGTCTTCGATCGCGTTTTCGACACGTATAATTCACCATCCGCTCATACCTGATCGTCGGCTCTGAACATATCACAGTATTTGCAGTCACCCAAATTGGTAATTCCTCAACGCCTCTATCTTCACTAGCCTCATCATCGCTAGGCGTGGGCTCGCTGCGGTCGCTCTCGCTGAACTCGTTCAAGCTCGGTATGTCCTCTGTCGCAAGAAATCCGCGGAAGTGAGGGGAATTGGTGTCAGCCGATCTTTCAAACATCGTAAAGCACTCTCCAAATCTTTCTTTGCCACTCGAACGTCGAGTGACTCTTGATGTTTCCTCTTCAGATGTGGTAACCGACAGCGATTTTTTAATCTGAAAGAGGTTGATGTAAAGAGAAGATGATAAGGGAGATCTTATCAAACCAACCTTGAGAAGGAAGACCACAAGCTGGCGAATAAGATGCCTTGAGCCCTTATTCCCTTGATTTCGTCGGAATGCTGCACGCGATGATCATCAGGATCATCATCGCTCTCTTGCCCTCCGTAGTGCGTCTTGAGTGACTGATGAAACTTATTACATCTTCTGTCTTAACCTTTCACATTTTACTCGACGAGCACGCGGGAGGGCACATTCCACGCTTATGCATGATCATCACAGCAGCTTGCTTTTTTCTTCCCTGCGGAGCTAGAATATTTTCGGTTTAGGATTGGCGACCTGGGTCCATCGTCTCCATGGAATTCGTAATTTCCCCAGACCGCTAGGTATCCCCTGTTCTATTTATCACCCTCGTTCCTAAGAGTAGGGTACGAATAATACCGTCTTTTCTACAAAAGACGTGTTTAAAACCTCCTAGCGGCTTTTTTGCTTCGTTTTATTGATCTTTAATTATGTAAGCTGAGTAAGTAGGGAGGTTCATCTTGCTGTTGACCGATGACCTCGCTGTCGCCAGTACTAACCTGCTTGCAGGTTCCTTCCTACCTTCTACCTTCTATCTTCAGCAATGCCTTCGCAACGTGGCGATAGGTCTTTAAATCAGCTCGTCGCCGATAACTTTCAGAAGATAATCATACCTGGAAGAGCTGATACTGTTCAGTGTCGTCACTGTCATAAGATCATGATTCATGCAACTACACGTCAGCAGACTCATTTAAATCAGTGTGATCAGTACAAAAGAAGATCTATTACAAATTCGAAACGTCACTCGATTCAGATCATCTTGACTGCAAATATCAGATTTCTCGTCATCGATGTAGTTAGACGATTACATCAAACTGCAACAATGACAGTCTACATGATCAATCTATCATTCAGTCACTATAAAAATTCATACGTTCGAGCTCATGAGCAAGTCTTTCATACAAACTACATATCTCTCTTGCACACGACTATGACAGAAGTGCTGTTGAATGAAATCTATCAAACAGTGAAGAGCAAGATCGATTCTATGCTCACAGATCAGCATCTGAATTTCTTCAGCGATGAGTCTATCAATATACGAAAGAAAAGAGTTATCAATCTATGTGTGCACGTATCAAAGACTGTTACATCTGAAGAAGAAGAATTTCATCTAAAGACAGAAGTCGAAGTGACTGAAATCATGAATGCAAAGACACAAGCTGTCTGACTGTTCAATCTCATTGACGAGACGTTGCATCAGCAGTTTTGAAGAATAAATACATTTGTCATCGATACATGTTCTACTATGAAGACTTTGTGAAGCGAGCTTGAAGCTTTTGATCAGATGAAGCACATCTTCTTCGTTTCGTGTGATAGTCATGAATTGCAGCTGTTGCTTGATGATATTCTGAAGCTTTTCTGATTCGCAAAGATTCTTGAAGATGCTAAGTGAATTGTCAGATCTTTTCTCGCTGTCTTCAAAGAGTTGACAATTCTGTGAAAGTTTCAGATGAGAGTTAGTGTAAATTTGAATTTTTGATCTCAAGATACTTCGTGTTAAAGACCGGCATAGAGCGAGTCATATGAGTGTAATATAACTAATAGATAAATACTAAGAAAGAAAAGTATCTACAGAAAAGAACTCGCTGTTATATGTGTGTGCCCTAGCTCTGTGCTAGGCCCGAAGGGGTTGACGCCTTACACATATGAAGCAGAGTCTCGATGACAACATGGCTAGGTCAGGTTCCCGCTAGGCCCGATTAGGGTGAAACCAGGCGAAGGCTAGGCGAAGGATAGGCGAAGGCTAGAATCGTAACATTACCCTCCCCCCTTGACTATTCATGTCCGCATGAATGTTGTTCCTTAGTGCGCTTTCTACCAATCTTCCTATTGATCTTTCAGACCATCGAAATGCCTATTGTAGCCGGCTCACTATGTAGGAAATAGAGGAATAGGGTCACGGCCTTTTGTAGCAGGCTCACTATGAGGGGGGAAGGGCGGCCATTGAAGCAGGCTCACTAGTTGAAGGTGAACGAGTAGTAGGGTGACAACCTTTTGTAGCAGGCTCACTATGAGAGGGAAAGGACGGCCATTGAAGCAGGCTCACTAGCCGACTAGCTCATCGAAGAGGTCGGTTCGGATCGCGTCATTGAAGCAGGCTCACTAAGAGGTAGAGCGATGTGAATAGATAGATCATCGCATTGACGATGCCTTTGAAGCAGGCTCACTAGTCGACTTGCTCATCGAAGAGGTCGATTCTGACCGTGCCATTGAAGCAGGCTCACTTCTGGTTCAGGCCTACTACATAGTAGGGCTTGTTTCGTTCGTTGACCGACTCAATCAAGAGATCAATCGTTGTCTGCCTTTGTAGCAGGCTCACTTCGGGTGCCGTTCAAGCAGGCTAACTATCGAGTGACTGGCTCGATGACGAGGTCAATATCGAACGCGCCTTTGAAGCAGGCTCACTGTCGATCCGTCTCTACTACACGCATGTAGCAGAGCTTGTCCCGTTCATGCCTTTGTAGCAGACTCACTATCGAATGACTGACTCTGTTAGGGGCCAGCATAGAGCGAGTCATATGGGTGTAATGTAACGAGTATATAAATGCTAAGGAAGGAAAGTATCTAGAAGGGAAGAGCCGGCTATCTATATGACTCAGGAGAACATAAGCTAACCCTGAATAGGGTTGGCCTCGGAACAACCCTATAGCCTAGCGGCGAGCGGCCGGCGATAGTCATCAACATAGCCACCAACATAGCTACCAACATAGGTGCGTAGCTAGGATCGTAACAGACTCTGTCGACGAGGTCAATCGTTATCTGCCCTTGTAGCAGGCTCACTAGTTGACACAGAAACACGAGGTAGATCGATTCACTGATAGGTAGAGCGATGTGAGTAGGTAGATCATCGCATTGACGAAAGGTGTCATTGTAGCAGACTCACTAGAAGAGAACCGACTGACTCATTGAAGAGATCGGTTTGAATCGTGCCTTTTTCACGAGCTTTCGAGACGAAGAGGGAAAGAGATGATTTGAACAGCTTATTTTGACTCGTCTGCTTCATGAGCTTGAGTTGATTGTTCTTAGCTCATTTAAATATTCGAAGAATCTCTTGCGAATAAAAAGTGATACAAATTCGAAGAATCTCTTGCGAATTTCTGAACAAACGAAGTAGGTTGTTTCATATCATCTACACGTCGATAGTAGAATTGATGAGTATTTAATCTAATGTTAGAGGCCGGCATAGAGCGAGTCATATGAGTGTAATATAATTAATAGATAAATACTAAGAAAGAAAAGTATCTACAGAAAAAAACTCGCTGTTATATGTGTGTGTTCTAGCTCTGTGCTAGGCCCGAAGGGGTTGACGTCTTACACATATGAAGCAGAGTCTCGATGACAACATGGCTAGATCAGGTTCCCGCTAGGCCCGATTAGGGTGAAATCAGGCGAAGGCTAGGCGAAGAATAGACGAAGGCTAGAATCATAACACTTCGTGTTTCTCAATCTTGTTTTCATCATCTTTCTATTGAATTAAATCACATATTAATCATTTCTTCTACATAGATTTACGATCATAGACGTTCGCTTATTCTTAACGTTTCTACACGCTGAGAATCTATCATGAGACTCATGAACTCAGTACTAAAGAACGAGAAGACGATAATGAGATACATCAGACAGCTCAAATCGAGATTAGATGACAACAAAGACAGAAATATCACTAAAATTCTATCTCATCTCAAGAATCTGAACTTCTGAATCTTCTTGAAGCAAGCTCGTGATATCTTGAAGTCTCTACATTAAATTCAGTATCTTTCTGAAGCAGAGAATTATTCGCTGTCACGAGTTCTTCACAATTGAAACAAGATACGAGCTGATTTATACTTCAAAGCGAAAAAATATTCTCACATCGAGTGTTTAAAAGATATAGCAGATAATGTTTGAGAGCTTTAACTTCTTCAACAATCTACATCTTTGCATGTGATCATTGTTACGAGCGTGCCCAGCCTTCTACTGAGACGCGCGTTCTCGAAGCGGGCCTAGGCCCTATCGAGCCTAGCGCTCCCCTTCCTTCTGTACATATAGCCTTCGCACCTCGATAGACCTCGCTCTTTAGCTTTGAATTCTCGTTTACCTGGTTTACCCTTCGTTTACCTGTACCTCTATGACTTGCTCTAGGCATGGTTCTAACAATCATCGCTCTACTACTATCTTAAAGTCATGATATCTGTCACGATCCTAGCCTTGCCAGGCTCAGCCTTCTAGCCTTACCAGGCCTATCCTCGCTCCGTCACCTTGACTAGTCCCTATTGGGCCTAGCGTCGGCTGAGGAACACACATATGTAGCCAGCTTCTTTCCCGTAGCTACCTTTCTTCCTTAGCATTTATCTTCTAGTTAAATGACACCCCTATCTGACCCGCTCTAGGCAGGCCCCTAACAATATCAAAGTAGTAGATCTTACGATCAGTTCAACATTCAGTTCTATCATGCTGATCTTCTTCGATAAATATAGTTTCTGTCGCTCAGATGCAACTTCAGTCATGAAGCAATGACTTGCATTTTGAACTCAAACAGATGAATTTCGTTCTCAAGTCGAATGCTGAAGATAAATTTACTATTCGAAGCTTTTTTGATTCTGCTGCGAGTCATTTGTCTCTCAGCTAGCAAAGCTTTGTCTACGAGTCAACAAAATATCTGAAAATTTCGTGTTAGCTGAACGAGATTGATCGATCATGAATTTGATAAAGTCAAAGACTAGAAATCAGCTCAGTAACGTCAGTGTCGACAAGCTCATGTATATATACATTAACGAGCGAACGCTCAATCGATCTCGTGAGCTGAAGAAGAGACTTCGCTATATTCAGAGCGTTGAGATCAATGAGAAGAAGCTATGTGAAATGAAGGATAGACTATTGCAGGAGGAAATTGTCATGGCTAGGCTAAATTCTTCGAGCGAGAACATTCTCAACGAGTATTTGAATAGCGTCATTAACGATCAGATGCTTTTGAAGCTTTCTTTACATGGTGAAGAGATCGATCTGCAGGCCAATTAACCCTCTATAAGTTGCTACTATAAATATAAACCACTCCTGTGTTTAAAACATCCTTCAAGAAACGGGTTTAAAACACGTCTTGAGCTAGCCTAAAGAAGATAGTCAAAAAACATGTTTTAAACAGGTTCGCACCCTACCTAAGAGGGGGTGCAGCTCGCCGGGGGGTTGGAAAAGTTGAGCCGGGGTCGGAAAAATTTCTTGACGTCGGGTTGAACTTGAAAGATAGCATATGCCCCGCACATTCAAGATTTGATGTCGGGTTGGAAAAGCTTCGAAGTCTATGCGAAGCATATGTCAAGATCATCAAGCAAGACCACAAAATAATTCATATCTGATCACTAAGATCTCGACTGAGCATATGCGCAGCATCAACTGAGCATAAAGAAACATCGATGAACGATGAAAGCATCAACGCTGAAAATCAAGCGAATGAAATAACAGATTGACTAAATGATTTGAATGTGAGACAGTGAGAGTTGCAGTTCACATATGCTGCGCATATACTAAAAAGAAACTCAGCTCACTCAAGATTCATGCAATGCAAATTGCAAATGTTGAAAATGATGATGCAAATCACGAGCAGATTCGACGAAGATAACATGAGCGATAGCTTGTGAATGAACATGTCACAAGTTGAGTTCATGATTTACATGTTTTGTGAATATGCTAAGCATATGTAGAAGAATCTTCGCTCGTCTTGCTGCAAAGTCGATTCATGATATATGCATGATCTGTGATTGTGCTGTTTTCTCGATGCTTCGCTCAAGCTGTGCATATGCACGGCTTCAATACTTCGCTCTTGCTGTTTATCTTCTAGCTACTTTAACTATATAACACCAATTCTTGAGCTCATGATTAGCATATGTAGAAAGCTGAGTCGGGGTTGGAATAATTTTGAACTCATGATTGACATATGCAGAAAGTTGAGTCCGGGCCGGAATCAAAAAAAAAAAGTTCCGGCCCTGGCTCAACTTTTCCAACCCCCCACCAACTGTAAGCCCTTGATAAGAGCCACCACCGGTCTTCCGATCGGGACTCGTCCGTGTCTGATTGCTCGCCTTGCAAAATGGGCGTTGTGCGAGAGCTCCGGTTTTGATCCAAGAATTTTGGAATGCCACCCCGGGCTCAGGAAACTCGTCCAATTCCACTTCGTGATCATTATGTTTGTACCAGTCATTACAAAGAGAAGTGGGTAGTCTTGAAAATCATTCGTTGACATACGTTTGTAAACGTCGATGGGCTGAACGTCTCTTTGAGGTTATTTATTGTAGTTGGTGTGTAGGCGTCGGTAGGCGATCGTTGATTGGTTGGTGTGGTAGGTACTTCCATGTTTCGGCTTGGTCTTGGTCCGTTGTAGAGACATCCTCCTTGTTGACATTGGGTTCAGGATCCGAGTCAGATAACAGTTGAAGTGAGGGTATCCGACCAGGTTGCGCTTGAGTACTGCCGTTGGCGAGTCATAAAGCTTTTTTTCACGTTCACATGAGTGATCCCTAGCACCTCGATTTTGTACTCATCCGCGTCCGCAGCCCTCGTCCCAGGTCAATTTCAATTGCCGCACCTTGTCGCTCACCAAAGTCGTCACAAACGGGAACGACGTGTACACTCGGACTTTGTTGGCATATATGAGATAGGAATACATGAAGCTCTTCATTTTTGATTTTGAATCTTCACCACGACGCAGACGAATTTTTTTTTTAGCTAATGACGAATCCAAATTAACACTTCCGGATTCGCTTCCGGCATTGACACAATCTCCGAATATTCGTATCATTTTAGTACCGTCGCCATGATAGCCGTCATAGTCTTTCAATCTCCTGCCGTAGTCGTCTTTTTGAATGTTCTGATCTCGCAAGCTTCTAATTAGAACAGGTGACATAGTTGTGATCGCTTTCTCTTGATAATACTCGTCCTTGGTTACTTCGGAGTATTTCGCCCCAGCGCGAGAAATCTCTGCATCCAAAGCCTCGAGCATTACCGACAGCCGAGTCTTTTCGACCGGTCGGTATTAACTAGGAGCCGCGGTCGGGCGTTCTGAAGTAGCGATATATATATATAGTCATGACGAAACGACCCTGTCATACTGCTCCTTTCCACTATCTGTTGATTCTTCAACGTTAGTAGGTTGAGAGGGAAGTTGAGAAAAGAAGAAGATGCGTCTTGTTCACGGAGGAACGCGAGCAGGAAGGTCTGCTGAGTGGATAACGTAATATTTACACTGGATCGATCAATTTTCGACCCAGCCGCTACCTCGATAGCTGTTAAAGCAATAGGAGTAATAGGAACAGTAAGAGTAGGATATATCAACGTTGTTGTCTTGATTTCCTCCAGAATCGTTCTCATCTTTCTACCAATGCCAGGAATGTTCGAAGAGCTTTCGTAGATTGTTTCTTCCAAGCGATATAATACGATACACTTTAAAGACCACCCTTGTGGCGTGTTCCCTTCTCCGGTGAGTACCATCACTCATTGACCTTCTTCCCGAACATCATAAGTTCATAGCAGTCGTTTAACTTATAGATATATCCAATGACATCGATGTCGACCCTCAGCTTGGGTTGAATGTGATGAAAGAAGACGTCTAAGTTCCGCTTGGGCAAGGCGTTCATGCTCATATAATTATGCACCACTAGGGGAATATGAAGGACTTCCTTGAGCAGCCTCCCTTGCCACTGCCATAGTGCATTGCATTGGCAGTGATTGGTGTCTATATTCTGGTCCCTTCCTCTTTCAAGCTCTTCCTAGAGTCGCCCAGAGGAAGTTCTTAGATGGATGATGCTGTTACACATCCTGGAGCCATATTATGACTTGACTGCCTCCAGCGGTAGGCTGACGACCAACGACCACCTTCTTGACGACGGAGTTGCGAGGCTTCTGGATACCACCACGAGCAGCTGCGCCGGAAACGGTGCCTGTCGGCTTGCGAGTGGGAGTGAAGCGGGCGGCCTTAGACTTGGCCATACTCAAAAAAAAAGATTGGAGGAGGCAAGGGTACGTGTAGGGTCCGTTAAGGCGAAGAGATATGTGCGTATCACAATGGAATGGTAGGCCGTGCTCGTGGTCGAGGATAGAACCCCTCTTGGTTCGAGAGATTTGTCGTTATGCTGACAAGCTAGACGGATTGAGGGTGCGAGGGAAGAGAAAGGTTGAGCACGGTTCGCTGGTGACGGATGTAAATAGGTGGAACTAAACACGGTACTTCAGGGCAACGAATATAGCTTACTTGCTCAGTAATTTGCTCAACACGCAGCTTGAATTCCTCCGCCATGCTCGGTCAGATCAGACATTACTGTGGGGTTTGATGAGAAGGATAGTCTCAGAGATCAAGGAGTTATAACTAGGACAAAGTCCTAGGGCTCGGAAAGGGCTCATACTTCCCTGATGAGCCGGGAGTAATGTTACGAATCTCAGGCGGGACTCGAGCTCTCTAAAGTCTCTTAGCAAGTTTGTTTCCACCGGAAATTTAGCATTTATTCGCGGTCTTTACAACGCGGAATGAAAGAGACCATACTCAAGGCCTTTCTTGCACCCCTTTCCCTTCTCCTCATAGCGGTACCTTGAGACGTTGACGGGCACGTCAGATTCTTCTCCGGCGGCAAGGTCCTTAAGCTGCTTGCGCTTGGACGTTGAGTACTTCCAAGGTGCCATGATGAGCTTTTCGGTCATTTGCGTCATCTCCCCGGCCAGCATTACTTGCTTGATCATGTAGATCATCGACTTTCCGGTCAATGGAGTCGGTGCTATTCGGGTCAAGCTAGGTCGAGTCTTTCCCTCGTCTGGACCGATTTATTACAACACTCTCCTTGGTTAAATCAAGAATCGCTGCTTCCCTCAGATAGTCAGGATCAGGCTTAACCTGCTTGGTGATCCTTTTGGTGGAGTACTTCAAGTCTCTCTTTTCGGGTATGGGCCACGAACAGGCGCTGAAAACTTTTCGTTGCTCATCACCATTTCACCACCGTCAAGAAGGCCTTCACTCTATGACGGCTTGACATTTAGACGGAGTCCTTTGGGTGGTGATATTGCTTCGCCTCGTTTGCCGCTTTCGAATCGTCGTACTTTAGTTTAAGACGTAACGAATCGAGCCACGAGGCATTACGAGAGCCTGTTGAAGCGATGAGCGGAGACTTCGGGGAAGACAGGTAGTTCCTTTGAATCGTATCATATGTGGCAATGACGCCAGTATGATCAGGTCTCCTAGAGTCTGTATAACATTGAATTGACGGAGTCTGGATGGTCTTAAAAGTTACACTGCTCTAGGCCGGTAGCAGCGCAGACATGGCACTCTCGTCTAGGAAATCATGTTGGCAGATCGAGTCTGTGCTACTGTGCTTCGTGGTGAACACGACCTTGAAGCTGTCGTGGTCTGTTCTTCGAGATTACCGGTGCCAATCGTCTGACATCCAGATATATATATAAAAGCGTAATGTTGTCGATCCATGGGCCTGGTTCATACAAGTTAGCGCAGTCTGAGATGATCGTTGAATCTTCTATACCTTTGTCTTCCCCATTGCATCTCGAAAAAGGAAGACTTTTGCGATGATCATCCCCACAACATCATACACCAGCGCCGCAACCATCTCAGAGTCCTGCGATATTCCCTGTTACTACTGGTGATTTAGAAGTGCCGCTAGTGTCTTAGTCATGTCCTCTCCCTCCTACTTCTCCTTTCCGCTGCTGGTTGAATGATGGCGAACAGGCTTTGGTACTGGGTCGAAGCGTTTGAAGGGGTGGGCTGATGAAAGATTAGTGACTTTGCTGATGGGAGATGAAATGAATATGTGCTAACCTTGGCTTGAGAAATTGGCAATGTTCTCTCCACTGTCTTCCACTGGGTTATTGGGTGCAAAAAGGCGTGTCCTGACACGGCATCTAAGGCACGACTTCCACCTTCTTCACCAACACGGGCGAAAATTGTGTATAGAGATATATATTATGACAGATTCAAGGTTATGACAGGCGTAACAAGGTGGGACCCATGTGCGGTATATATATTACGAAGAGGGATGTTGTTCGTGTTGATGAGGAAAGAAAGTTTTGGTGAGAAAGTCGCTGTTTATATAGTACAGGATGACCACGCCCTGGGGTGAATTACCATCCAATTCCGTTCGGAACGCATTCACGAGCAGTGACAGCAGATGCGATAAGAAATTGTGTTGAGATAATGGAGAAGAAGAGGTGAATTTGGGCGCAGAACGGTGAGGGGGAGCCATAATTCCATCTTGATTCTCGACGCATTCACGAGTATTAGATAAGAACCGGGGTTGAAGATGGCATTTCCAACCCCATTCGCAACACATTCACCAGTAGTACAGTCAGTGGAGGTTCAGAGTGCGTTAAAGGTGGAGGAAGTGGGAAGGAATGTAGAAGCAGGTAGGTGAGCTGAACGATCATGCCATCTTCATTCCCCATAGATTCACTGCTAGTGGACCCAAGTGAGATGAGAGGATGGGTGGATAATGATGGGGAAGGGGAAATGATTCCAGGACCAAAGAGGTGAGATGAACAACAGGGTAAGCTTTCCGAACAGACTTAAGACCGAAGAGACATCTTTATACAAGATTCGAAGGGGCCCTTTCCAGATCCTCCCGTTCTCTTCTTTGCCTTTGTGCGAGACCACTAGCCCGCTTCCCTTCCAGTCTCTCCTTGTCTTTCTGCATGCTCTGAATCAGCGCGCTCTTCATCCTAATCTTATGCCCATATTTCCAGAAGACCAAAGGAATCGGTATAATTGCTACCTGAATTAAGCCCAGTAAAGTCCCTGCCCAGTGTGGGTTTAATTTAGCATACATTGCTGGGCCCGCCAGCGGTAATGTCCCGCCAAGCAAAGACCGTATCACTGCGTTTCCAGCCAAGGCGCTGGCGGCGTAGATACCGTAACTCTGGGCCAGGTAATTCGATGAGTAGATGAAGACGGCAGTGTTCCCAGCCCCGAAGGGTATTCCAGCTAAGATAGGCCAGATCCAGTGAACTGGTGGGGTGCATGTCCATGCAAACCATAATTCTCCGATGGGTACCAAGAAGGCCGCGATGCATACCACGCTGACCATGGCTTCCGGGCGCACTTTTCCAGTCTCCGGATCCACCTCATGGGAATTGATCATACGACGGATCAGGGGCTCCGAGCAGATTATAACAAAGCATCCAACAGCCAAGCCAGTAAACGAAAGACCTGAAAGTCCAAGGGACCAGTGACGAATCCCAGTGAATACAATGGGGTAAGCCACGAAGCAAAGATAGAGAATGCCGTAGATGATTGCAATGTATACGTCCCAGAATATGCAAATCGGCTCAGTAACTAGCATGACAAAAGGGCGGCTCAGATTTGTCTTCATAAGTTGTGCAAACGATAACTTGTGATCATCGTAGCGCGACCAGTATCTTTCATCTCCCGTCTCCTTTCTACGAAGCCTGGCTTTTTTTTTTAACAATGTTGGCGCGTAGGTCTCTTTCAAAATACAAACGAATATCCATCCAACAGCGGCAATCATCATGACGATCCAATTGGTGAATCTCCAGCCAAGGTATTGCGTTGAAAAGCCTCCTATACTGATATTAGTCCCGTCTCAGTGGGTTAGGTGGCCATGCTCACCTATGATCGGACCAAAGGTAGGCCCGTTAAGGGGCCCAATGGACCAAATAGAAAATACCAGGGCTCGATATTCGTCGTCGACAATATCAGTGAGTGTTCCCGGTGCATTCGCAATCATAGCACTTGCAGCGACGGCGCCGAAAAACCGCACGACAACCACTTCGGTGAGAGAATTGCCGAGACCGCATGGAATGATCAGAAGCATAAACGCTAATACGCTGACCATATATACAGGTCGCCGGCCGTATGTTTCAGAAATGGGAGCAAGAATAACAGATCCAACGGCGAGGCCAATAAGATAGGTCGTCACTCCAAGGGTGACAACTGGTTCAGAAGATACGTTGAATTCTTGCATCATCTTAGGTATTCCTGAGGTATATGATGTAGAATATACAACAACAACCCAGGTGCTCCAAGATATAAAGCCTATAGTCATGCCCTTGTACCACATGGGCCAATTCCTTGGGTTCGTTGGATCACCTTCGCCATCCCAATCCACTTCGAAGTCGGGATTGTTAGTCCCTGTCGTCCCTACGGAGGTGGCTTTGCGCGACAAAGGTGGCTTCGTAGATGTTCGAGAGAGCTGGGGCGCCAGAGCCTTCTCTGGGTCTACAGAGCCAAGCACCGAAGCGATCACTGGGTTGGAATTCCTCGACGATGACAGTGACGATGGACGTTCCGGTTTAGGTGACTCCTTCTCAATATCGGAGGAAGACATATCGACAGAGCGTAACAAGATAGCACACAGAGATGTTCAAGACATACAACACCGGCCGCAAAGATTTCGTAGATATTCTATTCCCCCTACAGCAGCTTACAAAGGCACCATAACAGTCAGGGCTACACCATACACAACGTTCGTGGCAATCAAAGCAAGCTGAGTGCCTCGTAGCTTCACGATTACTAAGTATTGAAATATCTATCTTCGCGAAAGCAACCGACAGCAGTGAATAGACACAAATGAGAGGAATGTGGAATGCAACTCGAGGGTGAGCGACGCCGGATACTCGGAAAGAATCTTTGCATTGTCAGCGAGCCAACAACTGTCTTGATATGAGTGGACAAGCAGGAACAAAGGAGCGTGAGTATGATTGATATTGAATAATGACGTATAGTAAAGATGGCGGGGAAGAACCTTATGGTCGAGTGCGGTGTGCGGTGTGCGGTATGCGGTGTGTGGTGTGTGGTGACCATATGGTGCCGATCTTTCCGTTCACGGGCAACACAACCACGTGACGACCTGTACGGAATACTTGCCTCGGCTTTTGATAACACTACATCCGTAAACCCCGAAACACCCAAGCTAAGATCGATAATTATAAATCGCCATTGTCGTGGTGTGGATGAGCACTTTGTGTGAGTACGATGCTGACATCTGTGTCGAACAATAGGGATTCGGACTGCCGCCAATGCTAGACAGATCGTCACATGAGGGTACATCGGGTCTGTTGGCATTGCTCCAGGTAGCCCTCCTCATCGTCTTTTCCCAGAGCCAGGCCCTGCCTCCTCTTGACACCCTTGACTGTCATGGTCTGAGTGCCCACGCCATGCCACCATCGCAGTCGCTGCGTCATGCCACCGTCAACACTAATGGTCCACTTGCCACCACTGACGACAACCTCACTGTTATCGCGCGGGAAGTGAAACTCGGGGAGGAAAATCTCTGTCGGAACATCCTCCGTAGTAGCAGACTGAGCCTCGAGCGAGAGATTGAACGTCGCATTGCGTAAATCAAAGCCGTATGAAGTGACATCGCCCACTGTAGCAATGGGTGATGGTCGGACATAGGCCTCTGCCGCACGGAATCCGGGATTGCTGCCTATGCCCGATGGAGTGTTAGAGCGCTGAGGTGATATTGATGGAATCGATAAAGTACTCTTAAGGTTTGATTGTGACACTGGCGCTTGGCTGCTAGAGCGGCTTTCTGAATAAGCGGGCGAATCTTTGTCAACCGAGATGGTTGAAACATTCACCGAATTCTGACCAGCATCGTTCGGACGAGGGGAAAGAGGCAGGGGCTTGTCTTCAAGAGAAAAGATAGAAAGGTCTTCGCCGTTCCACAGGTCGCCCCATTCGTGGTTATTCTGCAGCATGTATGAGTAATGCATGTCCATAACGCCCCACAGAATGCCGGCACTTACTGTAGTCATATACACCCACCAAGTAAACCCATTGACACCACTGCCTTCTAGAGCAAAATGGTTTGCATCAATGGCCGCTGACTGGCTTGAAAAGTCGCCGGTCTTGTACGCGTATTTGTCATCCATGTCATATGGAATACCAATTTCAGTGAAGATACAAGGACGGTCTCCCATGTATTCGACACCTTCTTTCCGAATGGCAGACAGCTGGTCTCGAAAACAGTTTCTTATCGCTGTTTCACCAACTTTGATCGCGAAGGCTGGCGACAAATATCTTCCTCGGAGTAGGCCAAATACGTCGACGTTCCAATACCGGTTCCTTTCAGGTCAGCGCAAAAACCCCCCCCTGGCTTCTGGTACTTACCATTTCTTCATCATCAATGTGACTCCATCATAAAAGTGCGGCGCAAACACCGTGTTCGGATCATCATCCTTAGTGTCCTTCATAGATGGCGGAATCTCCAAGACTGGTGGCTGGCAAAATAGAATTGCATCGGAATGTATGCTCCTGATCGCTTTTCGATACTTTCGATAGTAGTCCATGAAGTATTTATTAGTGAAAGACTCATAGTCCATTTTCTTTCCCGTCTTGGGATCTTTAGCGAAATAGTCCTTTTTCAGGAGCTGGTCGTTCGAGGGATCCCATACGCCATGTTGTGCCCAAATACACTCGCCAAGCTTCCAGCCAGGGTCCCGTTTCCAATCATATTTGGTATCGTCATGATCAGCAGGTAGCCAAATGGTTTCTCCTTGCGGGTCTACGAGCGTAGTACCGGACTTATAAGGACCCAGTCCTCCAAAATCCCAGGTATCAATCTCACAAGACCTGCCGGATCCTGTTATGATTGCTTGCCATGCAGTGGGTGAAGTACCCTTCTGCAGCTTTTGCTCTGAGGGTATCACTCTAAGATCTTGCCAGCCGCACAATCCTCGATTTGGTTCGTTCATGCTTTCCCATCCTATAACAATGTCATTTTCAAGGTCACCAGCTTCGTGTATTCGCAAGGCAAGATGTCTACAAGATTCTACAAAGTGATTTTGCAGATAATCCTGAATGTTCACGCCATCTATAATTGCCTTTGGTGCAAAGTCTTTGCCGGCAAAGAACAACGTAAAGATGACTTGGCAGGCCATGCGCGTGTAATTGGTTGCCCATATCATTTTTGGGTAGTTGGCGGATTCCGGATAGGTGTTATGCACCCAAGCAGCTTCCGTGGCCAGAAACGCGTGTGGATCCAGGCCCATTGCATACAGAGTCCACATGGGAGCCCCGGACCCGCCAGTAAATCTTGACCAAACATCTTGATGGGGGTCCATGAAGATATAGAACCCATAGCTCTTTGCCAGCCGCAGGACTTCTATGGTATACTGGATCCAGTCCTCATCGTATCTGCCAGGCCCAGCATGTTCAATAGCTTCCCACGTGAATATATATCGTATTGTATTGTAGCCCCATCTCCTCAACCTGACGAAGTGTGTATGAGCGTCTTCTATTGAAAAAGGTCTCCCAACAAACGATACATTATCTCCCTCAAAGAACTGATCTGATGTGTGGGAGTTGACATCAGGAGACGCCGGAAATTTGGCGTCTCCAGCAACATTGATTCCATGGAGAGTGACCTCTCGGTTCTCCTTATCGCGAAATCGTTGCCCCTCGATTCTTAATCGTAGCGGTGCCATGGGCCGTTTTGATGTGTAGCAGTAGCTAAGGCTCCGTGAGAACAACCGAAACTTCTCAAAGCTCTTTTGTTGTTTGTCCTGATGGGATTGTACTTAGACGAAGTAAGCAGTCGGACAGGGGTGTACTCTACAATCCGTGAAGCACTCGAGCTGTTGTATAGGTACAAGTTGGTGTAATATATTGATTGAAGGTGCGCTGACAACCCATCATCAGGCGTACTTGCGTACGCCTTCCATCATGACGCTTACTTTAGGTTTAGCACCAGCGATTAAGTCGGGCCGTTGACCGTATAACCGAGCTCCGTAATCTTACAGTAATCTTACAGTAGCGCGGTAACAGTTATGGATCGAGGTATTCCGTACAAGAGTACCTTATATGACGATTAAAAGATCTCAACACTGCTGGGATACAGCAGCTCGTAGAAGTGTCGTACCAAAGGCCCCAAGATACTACATGAACGGTAACATTTTTGTTTTAATACAGCTCTGCATGCAGTATGAGCACAACCAAGGTGGCTCTCAAGGCAGCGAAAGCCTCTTTGGATGTCCAGAGATATGACGAAGCTATAGAGCACACTAACAAGGTGCTGGCCGTTGATCCACAAAACTATTATGCGTATGTTCAAGCAGTACTTTACTGTGAGGTTTGTTACAGTCATTGACCGTTTGTCTTCCCGTAGTCACGTCTTCCAAGGCCTTGCCCTTGATAAGAAAAATCAATATGAAGAATCCGAAAAAGCATACGACGCGGCTACTAAGATCAAGGGAGACGACGCATTGGCATGGCAAGGTCTCATCACTCTGTACGAGAAACAAGCGGGGCAAAAGCTAAATGAGTACCATAACGCTGCAATCCATCTGGCCGAATTGTTCATGGAAGAGTACGTGGATTGAACTCGATGTTGCGTTGCAGGGAGAATTATTCCGGCTGATGGGATGGAGGGTTCTAGGGATGACAAGATACGCTGTCAAGTGGTCGTAGATAAGTATACTGATTTCGCTAAGAAACATGGCTCTCGATCACAATATAAGCATGCAATGGAGATCCTCTTACCTACAAGTACCGTATATGATTATCTTGAAGGAAGGATCCCGAATCCTGCTTATACATACACCAAGATCGCGGATATTACGGAGGCAGAGGAGAAGGAGAAGATCAACAAGGAGATTGGACAACGGCGGACAAGGCTGGGAGCGAAAATCGATCAGGTGACTGCAGATGTTAAAAGACAGGTTTTCGAAGATAGCTGTCTGGAAGATTGGTACCAAAATATCATTGACTGGACAAATAATGATGAATCACGACGTCTTTATGAGGAGAAACTCCTGCAGCACGCGTACGATATGTTGGCTGTTGTGCCAGTCTCCAAGAAGACCGAAAAGCGAAAGCGCGTTCAAGATCTTGCTCAAGGGCTAGTGATACTGAAGCACCCCTTTGCGCTAGCCTGGAAAATTGTCTTGGAGTGGAGGGATGTTGAGAAACTAGAAGAGATGGATAGCGGATTATTTAGGGAATTCATGGAACTCTTTCCCGACGATGGGCTAAGCAAGGTTTTGCGAGGGTATCTGGAAAGCGACATATCCCCTTTCCCCCAACCTGCGGCCCACGCTGTGGGGGATGAGGACCAGGGCGACACTTCTGCGTCCATGACCGCCGAAGACAGGCTTCTCTTAATGACTGAAGGCGTAGAAGATAGCCCGTCTTCAATGCTCTCCCACCGTATCATGGGAGAATACTTCCTATACCTTGATGAGTATCCCAGCGTTGTGGATAGGGCCAGGCAAGCTCAAAGTCGACTGGCGGTCGAGTCTCAACTTTCTGGACTGAACCTAGCAAATATCCTTGACGCTGTGAACATCAATCTGGCAACTGCATTGGTTCAGTATCAGGCACCTCGGCACCACTCGGAAGCTAGAGCCTTGTTTGACGACATTCTGGGGCGTAAACCAAACAATACCTCAGCGTTAATTGGTGTGGGACTGATACTTGAAGAACAAGAAGACTACGCGGAGGCCGTCGACTTCCTGGATCGGGCCCTCGAGCGAAGTCTAGATCTCAAGGTCAAAGCAGAAGTAGCTTGGTGCAAAGCTCTCAAAGGCGATCTCAACATAGGTCTTCAAGAGCTTCAAGCTTGCCTTCCTCAAATGAAGGGCTCAGAAAGACGGACAAAAGCCCTGAGATCTGAAACATTGTACCGTGTTGGTATATGCATCTGGAACCGAGAAATGTCAAAAGAAGCGCGCAGGAATCGCAATGGGGCATACGCTCAGTTTCTTGCGTCTTTGCAAGCGGACATGAATTTCGCACCTGCGTACACTAGCCTTGGCATTTACTATGCAGACTATGGAAAAGATAAGAAACGCGCTCGCAAGTGCTTCCAGAAGGCTTTTGAACTTTCAGCATCCGAGATCGAGGCAGCAGAGCGTCTCGCCAGGTCATTTGCGAGTTCCGCAGAATGGGACTTGGTTGAGGTAGTAGCGCAACGTGTAATCGAGTCCGGCAAGGCCAAACCTGCCCCAGGTTCACGGAAAAAGGCAATAAGCTGGCCATTTGCCGCATTGGGTGTTGTTCAGCTCAACAATCAAGATTATCCCAACAGCATAGTGTCATTCCAGTCAGCGCTTAGGTCCACACCTAACGATTACCATAGCTGGGTTGGCCTGGGTGAGAGCTACCATAACTCTGGCCGTTATGTTGCAGCTACGAAAGCCTTTGAACAGGCGCAGAGGCTGGAAGGTAGCCCAGACTTCGACGGTGTAGATGGCAGATGGTTTTCAAAGTACATGCTTGCTAATGTTAGACGTGAACTTGGCGAATACGACGTTGCGATTGCCGGATATAAAGACGTTATGGCATCGAGACCAGCTGAATTTGGTGTCTCTATAGCCCTTCTTCAGACTCTTGTTGAGGGCGCATGGAGAAGCATCGAGCTCGGTTTCTTCGGACGGGCCGTAGACGGTGCGGTGCGAGCATTGAGACTTGCTAAGGATATCGCTAAATCACGTAGCGATGCTTTCAACCTTTGGAAAGCTGTTGGTGACGCCTTCTCGATATACTCATTGGCTCAAGCATACGCCGGAGACCTTCCGGTTGCTGAATTCCGATCATTGCTTGAAACCGACATATCCCATAAGGAGTACGATCTTCTGGCGGATATCGACGGTATCGGCAGAACTGCGCTACGTTCGCTGTCAACTGAGACGAGCACAACAACGCTAGCTCTCACGCGATGTATGCATGCTGCGATTCTAGCTCAAAAGCGTGCTATTCACTCTTGTTCCCACGACTTCCATGCCCGAGCCGTTGCGTGGTACAATCTTGGCTGGACTGAACATCGAGCACATATGTGCGATCTCGATGAGTTTCGACCGGTATCTAAGAAGAAGTCGTTGAAATACCTCAAAGCCTCTGTGCAATGCTTTAAACGAGCCATCGAGCTTGAAGCCGGCAATGCGGAGTTTTGGAACTCTCTTGGTATAGTAACCACTGAGTTGAACCCGAAGGTGGCCCAGCATTCGTTCATCCGCAGCCTTTTCCTGAACGATAGAAATGCACGGGTGTGGACCAACCTCGGGACGCTATATCTATTTCAAAACGACTATCAGCTCGCAAATGATGCTCTCACTCGAGCGCAATCAACGGATCCTGACTATGCTCATGCCTGGCTTGGACAGGGTTTATTAGCTTCTGATCTGGGTGAAAATGGTGAAGCTCAAAAGCTCTTTGCTCACGCCTTTGAGATCGCGGATGCCTCTTCTATCGTAGCGAAACGACAGTATACTTTATCTACCTTCGACCATCTTCTTTCTCCCCCGAATTCATCCACAAATCGCGCGAATATACTCCAACCCCTCTTTGCTTTACATCAGCTTCACTACCAAACCTCAACTAATATGCCTTTCGAACATCTCTCCTCCCTGTTTTCTGAGCGAATAGGGGATTATGCCATTGCGGTCAGCAGTCTAAGATCTGTTTGCACAGAACTTGAAACTGAGTACGAAACATCCGAATCTGGGACGACACTTGCGCGCTTCGCCCAAGCTAAGACGGACCTGAGCCGGGCATATCTCGCAGAGCATGACTACGAGTCTGCAGCAGAAAACGCAGAAACAGGACTAGACCTTTCTGCGGACGAAGAAATGGAAAGTGCGACTCGACGAAAGGCAAGACTCTCGGCGCATCTGACTGCTGGCTTAGCCTACTATCATAAAGCATCAATGGACAAAGCCCTCGAAATGTTTCGGAACGCCTTGAAAGAGACCAGCGGTGATCCTGATATAGTGTGTCTCTTAGCACAAGTCCTCTGGGCCAAAGGCGGCCACCAAGAACGAAACGTCGCTCGAGAGCAGCTATTCGACTGTGTCGAAAAGCACCCCACTCATTTCGGAGCAATCGCCCTTCTCGGAGTTATTGCTCTACTAGACGAAGATCATGATACCATCGACGTAGTCACGGCAGACCTAAAAAGCCTGCAAACTGACGAATCCCTCAGCAACCAGCAGCTGCGCAAACTCGCGCAGCTGCTAACCGCCATCGCTATCCTGAGCTCCAGTGAAGACGAAACCCCAGAGTCCGCAGAACTCTTCGAAGCAACAACAGCCATCATGCTTGCGCCCTCCCAACCCCACAGCTGGGCGCTGCTGGCCGACTGCACGGAAGAGACGTATCCAGCGGAGATGGCGGTGCTTACGGCACTCAAGGCTGTGCCGCCGAGAGGCGCGCTGGATGCGGGAGATTTGTGCAGGGCGTATGCTGGGACGGGAAGGCTGGATGATGCGCAGAGGGCTGTTATGGTCGCCCCGTGGATGGTGGAGGGGTGGGAGGCACTATCTTGAAAGGGTGGGGGATGAGATATGATTATGTGGGTATGGTTAATGATTGCGAAAAGGAAAAGGAGTCGGATAGAGGTAGTGGAGATGTCGGTCTCGGACGTAGCATATAGCGATTTCCGATCTTGGCTTAGGGTGCTGGTGTACAATACAAACGGCAGTCATATTCTCAACCTTCCATGGCACTCGCAGCAGTGTAAAGTCTTTCTATTTTGGTCTAGCTGGGTATCATCGCAAAATCCTAAAAGTGACAACTAACTTGCAATGCGTAGAAACCGTACACCATCCCTCCACCTAACTCCCCCCTTCCTCCCCTTTCTCCCCCATCACCTCCACACACTCTGCCCTAACCTCCCTCACCCCATCCACCCCCTCCCACCTCCCCAACAACCCCTTCACCTCTCCCCACTGCGCCTCCGCCTCCTCCCTCTTTCCCTCCGCAAGTAACTTCCGCAGCCGCCGAGGCGAACCAAGCACCCACCTCACTGTCGCCTGCTGCCCGCGCTTCTTCTCCATCGCCTCACGATCTCGCTGTTGGGAGGATTCGGAAAGGGGTTCTTGGAGTGAGGTCGCTAGGGAGGTTGCGATTTCGGCTATGTGCGAGATGGCGGGGGAGAGGGTGGAGGTGGTGGGGGTTAGGGGGGCCATGTTGGTGCGCATCTGGGGGGAGGGGGTTGGTTAGTTTTAATAGAAATTGGGAAAGGGTAGATTGGGGGTGTCGCACCTTGCGTATTGTATCCGTCGCCGTGATAAGCTTAGAGTAATTATCATAGACCAAGGCCTTTCTCTCGCCATCTAGACCTTTGATCTCTGCTCCCTCCAATTTCACATCAGTCCACATTCCACCAGAGTCTCTCAAAGAATAAAGACCTATAACCCAAACCGCAAAGGGTCGACCAAATAGCACGTACCGCTAACTAATCCCCCTTCCACCCCTAGTAACCCTGCGATCCCCTCCCTCCCCAGCACCCCCCTCACATATCCCTCCGCATCAAACCCCTCCCTATCCAGCTCACTATCTTTCACCTCCGACTCCTCTGCGTGCTGCGCACCGTTGCTCGCGTCCACAGGCGCTGCGCTCTTCAAGCCGTAGTAGTCTCGTAGGGCGGCACGGTTGCGGTGGGTGGAGGCTGTCCGGAGGGAGGATTGGTGGGAAATAGAGGAAGGGGTTTGGTGCGAAGGGGAGGCGAGATCGGAGAGTGAGAGGGAGGGGCGGGAGGAAGTGGTGGGAGTTGTGAGATTGGAAGGGGGGGTGGGGCGGGGGGAGGTGATGGTGGACATTCTGCAGGTTGGGGGAAGGGAGGTGAATAGATGTGAGGGGTGAAGGATGAAGAAAGGAGTTATGGAGTAGGTGAGTATCAGAGCACAAAGCGTAGATGGGCTAGAGCTGATAAACTAAGCTTGAAGAGGCTTAGCTGGAGGGCTACCTGCAGCGGGCCGCCGCCGATTGTGCTAAAGGATCAGTCTAGCCCAAAAGGGTACCTCGGCACACGAAAACGTGCCAAGGGCGCGTCTCCCCAAATCGCGCTCTTTTTGCACTTGCATCTATTGAAAAATCCTTACGCAGCCCTACGCAGCCCTACCGCCACCAAAAAACCCCCCCAACCCCCCAGCCCATTGCACCACCACCATATAGCCTCCTCCCTCAAATTCCTCACTCAACATACTTCGACCAGCATTTGATCATTTGCCCCCATAATACCTATCCTAATCGAGAACGTCGGCGCCATGTTCCCCGCGCCCAGAGACTCGTGATGGCTTGTTTTGCTCCACCATACTCGGAAAAGCTCAAGATGCTGCCCAAGGACTGATCCGTTAAGGAGCCCAGCGCTTTCAGAACTGTTTCCTACCTATCAGTCGACCATCATCGTCCTTCGCTTGGAAGCATGTCTTCGCAAAGCGGCCTGTCCAGCCAAATCTCCGCCGCTCTTACGACCTCCAAATCCCTCACACCCACACCCACCTGGCTTCATACCTTCCTCCAGTCTCAGCGACCAACCACGCCCCTCCCTGCGCTGACTCAAACCGCTCTCTTCCGCCTCCTGGCTTCCGACATAACCACCACCCTCCTCCCCTCGCCATCCACTTGCCTACCTTCTGATATTCACAATGTTGGGATCAAAGAACGGCGGCTAGAAGGTTCAGTGGTGGTACAGGTGCTCAACGTGGAGGACATGAGCAAAAGTCGATGGGAGCAGATCGAAGCCATTGAAGCACTGGAGAGGGGAGAAGGAACGAAGGGCAGGGAGATCATCCGGGTCGCTGCCCCAGAAGAAGGCACAGACGACCCTGGTACGATTGGTCTGAGAATAGGAGGAGGACCGCATAAGTTACTGCTACAGGACACGCGAGGTGAGAGGGTTTATGGCATTGAATTGAAAAGCGTGGAGGGTGTGGGGGTGGGGATGAGTATTGGGTGTAAGGTTGTTATGAGGGGCGCCACGGTGGCGAGGGCTGTGATTCTGTTGGAGCCTAGAACAACGGTGATGCTGGGTGGGAAGATTGAGGGATTGCACAAGCAGTGGAGGGAGGGGAGAAAGGAGGAGTTGAGGAAAGCGATTGAGGCGAGCGAGCATGAGGGAAGAGGCGGTTGAGAGATCTTGAACTGGTTGCTGTGTGCTATCGAAATGCGCCGAGTATTCCTGTGGTAATCAACAGCGCCTACGGTACTTGAGATGGCTTCCACAGTCTCGGCAAGCACTTCGCCACCTCGGCTTCATGTGACCGTCCAGCTACCTCCTGTCATCTCCTTCTCCAGCATTGAGAAACCACAGCTTGAGGTGCATCTGAATCTCCAATACTCTCAGCCAATTATCATCGCCCTAAAACACAGCCGCTTGTGGCCGCTTCATCTTCAAAGCGCCCTCACGCTTAACCATGCCAGCAGCGGCTGGCCGGAATACCTTCCACGCGTTGACGGCCCAACAAGTGGCCCCCCTATACCTAGACTGACGCAGAAGCACAAAGACGATTTCCTGGGCCTGCGACCAGGAGAGACGAGCGTCGTACAAGTCTCATTCAGGCCGTACAATGAGCCTTATGATTACGAGAAGTTCAAGGACAAGGGCATTGAGAGATATCGAATGCTCTTTCCCATTGGCATGCAATTCTTGAAGCCAGGAGAGGAGTACGAAATCGGGGTTGGGCAAGTGCAGAACCATGCATATATGCTTGGGGACCTGGAGGAAATTCTAGCTGAGGCAGCGGATGGCGCCGAATGGAAATCAGCTGAAGGGAGTTTGGAAATCGTTGCGGGAGAGAGGTGCAGATTCCGTGTGGAGGCTTGAGGCAATCCAACTGCAATTGCCTTCAGAGGTGGATGAGTTTAGGTCCGGACGCATGCTTTGCTTCACTATTTGCATATAATCCTAAGCATGAACACTGTGGCTTGCAAAAGTCGAGAATATAGGGTACCGTTGAATATATTCAGCCATCACCCTTTTCGAATATTCCGTCCCCGTCTCCGCCAGTCATGGATACCACCTCAATCGATGTTCGCTCACGTGCTAAAGCGGCAGCCCTGGGCAAGCCTCAAGTACTGTATGCTGGGGCAGATTTCTCTCCTCTTCTACTACGAAGAAATTCAAAATAGATGTGATTCAATCCCTGCACCTGCTTAGTGAACCTCCTAGTCATCATTTGTAATATTCCAGATGCAAAGCTTTCGGTCGTAAAAGCTTGTGGACAAGAATATTAGGTTTCCTAAGTTCCCATCCAACTGAGTGCAGACACCACTTGCATAGTTCATGCTTTCATGCTCTTCGAACTTAGCCAAAACTGCAATTGTCCAGGTTCCTTCAATTGACCGAGAGATTTCAACAACCCTTGCGCCAGCGTGCATGCAGCTCGCTAGCACACTCATTCTCGTTCCTTGACCTGGGGTGCAGTCGACTTTGCGTAGGAGCTTCAGCCTCCACACACCGCCGCCCAGCCGCTTCTCGGCAAGGACCTTTGATCTCTTGCCTGTTACTGCGGGTTCAAGAAGCCGGATATATTCATCGTAGCTACCTGTCAGCAGAAGCTCTTGATCATTCGAGCCCAGCATTGGAACGGGCAAGATCGCTGTAACGCCTGCACTATGAGTCTTTACATCGCGGTTTAGTGGTTCATATACATCTTCAGCTTGAGCTTCTTCATCGATCTGCACATTCTGATTTTGGAGACACTCAAAATGCCTACACAAGGCCGAGTCATCGCCACCAGAGTACAGCACTGCGGCTCCATCAGTACTTGGTAGCACTGACCAAGCTAACGTCCACACCTCGAGGGAGTGAGTTTGTACCTTTCTTAAGGTGGTATCAGGAAATTCGTGATCAAATATCGCGATCTGACCACTCGATAGTGAGGCTGCTATCATCGATGGCGTGGAAGAAGAGGGCTTCCAGGCCAGCGAAAGAACCAAGACCGACGAATCAGCTATCTGAATGGATTTGATGCTTGTTAAGTGGCCTCCGCTTATCAGGCCAAGTGTAAATAAACAGACAGCACCTGTGCTTGTGGCTACAGCACAGGTGCTGGGATCGTGTGGTGAGAAGTGTAGATCAAGGACGGCATAGGGCGTGGGCAATGTCTGCAACAAGGTAATGCTGATATCTGTAGTTGAATTTCGTGATTGGATGATTTCTCTGTTGGCGGTTGGACGGTTTGGACTTTGGGTTGCAGACGCCACATCCGTGTTTCGTTCGTTTATCAACCCTAGTATCAGGCTCCCATTTCGTATTGTTTCCGCCGTCGAGGTCTGAGCAGTTTCTGAATCTCCGATTGGACCTTTACCAGTCGCTGGTTCTAGGAGGTAGGTTCCGATGACAAAGAAATGCGGGTTCAATGCGAAAACTTCAATGCTACTGGGAGGCAAGTCGAGGGTTTTGTTTATGATTGATTTAATATTAAGCACTGCTTCAGCTTCGTTGGTGAGATAGGCTTGAGATGCCATATCCAGAGTTGATAGAAAGGCGATCGATACGACATGCTCGCTCTATGGGAACGAGCACTCACTTCTTGAATCTGAGAGAAGATGAACCGGATGAAGCCATGTCGAGAAACTACCTTACTGTGACAACTTCCATATTAGAAACAGCCTTCGCTTGTTTTTGGCTAGAACTAGCGCCTAAATAGCCGCTGGTCAAGTCTGCAGAGCTAAAGTGACTTAAATGTTGATTGGTCGCCACCCAGCACTCGCTAATCAACCCTATTAAGGCATTAGCTGTCTTATGAGTCATGCTCTGATGCTGGAAGCCAATTTCAAGATATATGTCATTCGGGTCTGATTAGAGCAGTAGATATCCAGATATCTTCGCCTTGCTACACGTCGTGATACATACCTTTGTATATCGTCAAAAAAATGCAAAAGCACTATCTCGAAATGGTCGAAGAAACTCAAGCACCCGAGTTGAAAGAGTACCATGGCAACTGCCATTGTGGGAACTTTAGGTTCTCCGTCAAGCTTGCTCCGCTCAAACAAGTGATGGCTTGCAATTGCAGCATTTGCTCTAGGGTATGTCCCGCGCCTAACATGTCCCCCGTCTTTTGTAAAGGGAAAAACAAGCTCCAAGTAATTGATCTTTTGCCCATACCAGAATGCTTACTTGTGGGCCTTCCCTATCGCGAAGAACCATTTGACGATCGAGAAAGGAGATGGCAGCCTCAAGCAGTATGAGTTTGGTAAACGGACAATGTTACACGAAGTAAATCTTGGTCCCCCATGTATGGTGATCAGCGAACACTAAAGAGCCGAAGTTTTGCCCCAACTGCGGCACTTCCATACTTGGCCGCCGATACAACGCGTCAGGAGGCATGGATATAGGTATCAACGTAAGAGCAAGAGGTTTTGCCAAGGAGGACAGATGGAACAGTAGCTGAAGAATTCATCTTCTAGGTGCGTGCAATGAAAGATGTCGACCTTGGTAGTCTGGAAGTAAAAATGTGAGTCGATCCGAAATCTTGCTGCGTGGCCTTTTCCAGCCTTATTCCTCGGTGCCCTTTTGGGCTTTATCAATACTTGAGGCCGATCAAGCGGCTGATATGGTTTGCCCTTACCGTTACTATATATTTTTGCTGAATTAGCATTATGCAATCCTAGGTACGACGGTGCAAAGCTGGAGCCTTCTTACCAGGCCCCAAAGGCTTCGAGCCATGTAGCAAAGGATGATGGCGAAGGAGATGTGGAGGTGTATGAGGGATGTTGCCATTGCGGCGCCGTCACCTACACACTGAAGACGAAATCACTCAATCAAGCGGAGGTGACGTTCTGCAACTGCAGCATTTGCGGCCGAGTATGCGTTCCTTTTCTTGTTGCGGAGATTGCAGCTTACGTTTCTAGAACGGCGACCTATGGATCTACACAAATAAGGACTCGGTCGCACTCCATGGGGAAGAGAATATCAAATCTTATCTTTTCGGACCAAAAACCCAGTCCCACGATTTCTGTGGTGTCTGTGGGGTCTCGGTGTCCGAAGGCTTAACCAAGGGTAGCCTGGCGATCAACGCCCGAACGCTCAACGGCATCGACCTAGCTGATTTGAAGGTCAAGGAATCTGATGGCAAAGCCCTCTATGGAGACCAATATGGCTCCTAAGTCATTGTACCCATAGCGTTGCTCTATAATGTCACCAGAATGATTGCAATTAACAAGTGGAAGACTTCAGCGTATTTGATAGGAATACACTCCGGTTAGGATTGAGGTAACTCTGAATGTATCAAGTCCAACAAGATTGTTTAAAGTAGCTTAATACTGAAGAAATGTGTGCTAGATTCGCAAAGCAAATAAAGATCATCTGATACCCAAGGGATGTATGATCTTGCTTTGCACGCGACATTGCTGGCGCTATCAAAGGCGTCGCTCTTTCGAAGGGTAGCCTTCAATTTCTCCAGCAATACAGCCAATCCTTTGTATTCCCCAGCGGACGACAAGATGTTTGGTAGTGCTTAAGCTCTTCATCGAGGAGATGCGGGACTCAGGAAAAATTACAAGTTTTTATTACCCGCTCTCTTAGCCTGAACGCGCTATGGCGAAATTTACTCTCATACCTGAAATCTACGTTCGGCACCACTCCCATCAACCAAAAGCCTCCCAAGTCGCCCATTCCTTACTCATTCACAATGTCTACCTCAGATCTCACCAAAGTGCTCTCCCAGCTCCATTCCCACCCTCCGCCATCCTCCGATAAGATCGCCTCCCTCCTCTCCAAAGCGAAACGAAATCTGCTCGAGCTCAATGCCCTTCTCCCAGCGCCTACAACACCTCCACATATCCTCCTTCTAGCTCGGGAAACCTTGGAGACAGGCGCCCTGATGTCCATCCGTCTACAACAACCTGACGCTTTCACTCGCTATTACCAACAGCTACTGCCCTTCTATGAACTCCCCGCATCATCCTTTAAATCCTCGCACCATGAGATGCAAGGTGCGAATACGAGGGGGCAGAGAAGTAAAATTACAGCGCTGTATCTACTACTGTTGCTTACCAAGGGCGACTACGCGGGCTTTCACACCGTGCTTGAGGGTTTGGAGGTTGAGGAGGCGGGCAAGGGCGGTGGATTGGAGAAGGATGAGTTTATACAGTATCCGGTCAAGTTGGAAAGATGGTTGATGGAGGGAAGCTATGATCGGGTATGGGGAGCCACGAAGAGGGAAGGAGCGCCGAGCGAGGAGTTCGGGGTGTTTAGTGAGGTACGCGCATCTCAACCCATATACGCAACATGTTTGTCCGATCCAACCACTGACTGTAGCTTTTTTCTACCAGGTTCTCATCGGTACCATCCGCTCCGAAATCGCCTCCTGCTCCGAAAAAGCCTATCCCTCCCTCCCCATAGCAAACGCAAAGAACCTCCTATTTCTCGAGAGCGAAGGCAGCGTAGTGCAATTTGCGCAAGAGAGAGGGTGGGTGGTCAAGGATGGGAGGATATACTTCCCACTACAACAGGGCGACGATCTGAGGACGGAGAAGGAGATATTGGTGGCGAGTGGGCAGGTGATTGAGAATACGATTGGGTATGCGAGGGAGTTGGAGACTATTGTGTAGGCGGAGATGCGATGAGGGGACTGTTAGATGTAATTGCTAGCATTGAGCATGGAGTTAGATTCGGGGCGCAAGATACTAAATTCTTGTTCGGAATGGACGGCAACCTAGCGACATCGGCCTTTGCTCAACTCGATCAAATGTCACTTTTCATATGAATACCTCCGTAGACATGATCACGAAACATTTCTGCCCCTTCCGCTTGTAGCTCTGAAGGTGAGCCGATGCTGCTTTACCCTGAGCCGGGGGTGAGCATCCCTGAGCACTGATATGACTGCGGCTGAGTCTAGACAGCAGATCTGCTGAACTTGTTTGAAAATAACACTGAAAGGCTGGCAGCTCAAGCCGAGCTCAAGACTCATCAGATACCTTTGATCTGTTCGCATCACGCTCGTTGTTTCTGATCTCAACTCTATCATTGTTCAATCGATTTCATATGCATTCATTCACAACGTTCAACTGCAGTCAATTTCAATATGACATTTATCTAGTCAACACGACTTCTTCGTTTATACAGCTGTCTATCTTATCTTGTTGTCTTCTTTCATACTAATAATCAGACTAAGTACATACGTTAATGATGCAATCAAGACTACGTGTATAAATAAGAAAACTGCGTCGACATTTTGGGAAGGCGGCCCGCCAAAACAGCCTCAAGCAACATTGTGGCCACCCACCACCCTACATGCTCACCATCCTACTCACCACCCTACCTACTCGCCTACCTACATGTTCAGATACCAATTCAGCTACCTACTCGTTCGCCTACTCACCTGCCTACTCGCTCCAAAACATGTTTCAAAACATGAGTAGTGCATTGACTTATATAATGAAGAGTTGAATCGATTGAGTACTAGGTCTAATGTTGACTACAGGGGAAATATTGCTATGAACGAGCCTTCAGATCAGTATTATTTTATGCCAAGACGGCCGAATCAACTATTCCCCCCCTTGCAATGTCAAGCGGTCCCTCAACATGAGGAAAGGGATAATCTACTGTCACGGAAAGGTGAAGTGTCAACGGCCTATGTACGAGCATTCGTCTGATATTATGTGGAACTAGGCTTAATCTGGTAGCTGTCTTGGCGCTCTTGGCGCTCTCAGCAATAATCGTAATAGACTTAGCTTGGCTATAATTTCGGGCCGAAATAATTAAAAATGTAGGCCCTTTAAGCTGATTTGTTTTTTCGAAATATGACGCGTAATCATCAGGACTAAGCTGGCAATATAAAGGGTAGCGAATTCATTGCGAGTAGTCGGCCTAATATTTATCCGAGCGGGAGTTACGCCGTTGGCCCTAAGGGCCCACGCGAGAATTTAAGCTTAATCGTTCGGTTTAAAGGTTTGATTTTAATCAACGTTAATCGTTATCCCCTTAAAAACCGAGCGTAAAATCCCTCGGGTCAGCCTAATCGTTCGATTTGAAGGTTCGATTTGAATTAACTTTAATCGTTATCCCCTTTAAAAAACCCGAAGCCTTTTATCGATCTTTAAAATTCATTTTTTTTTAAAAAATGGATTTTATTTATTCCGAAGTTATCCCGAAATTGCTAAAGTAGCCCGCGGGCCGCCCCACGAGACGCTCGCGCAAAAGACCAAAAATCGAACATTTTGCGAATGTACCTTAGTCGTGCTAGCAATAGCGCGTACTTCTAGAGTAAGGTAGTGCTTAGCGTAAAGGATAATTTGAAGTATTACAACTCTTAAAGGCTAAGGGTAAACTACCTTAGGCCTTAACGATATCGAGGGTTAATATAAAGGGGCAGGTAACACTGTCGAGCCTTACGATAGACTCGACGGTATCGTGCTTAAATAGGGTATCAATTACGAAGGCAAGATATATCTCGCAAAGGAACTTCTAGTATTAATGAGACTAGTCGACGAAGAACTCGTACCAAATTCTTGGAGCATGGTTTTCTATCTTCGCCTACCTCGCAATCATATGTCGAATTCGTCGACCCGAGGTCGTCGAGCTGACAATCCGCGCTCTGAGCTTCGTAAGCTTCTAGGGCTCAACTGCTTAGCGTGTCAAGACGCCGAGCTCATTAAGCATCTTATAGCGCTAAGGGCTCTTATGTGAGATGCATGTGACCCTACCGCCGTGCTCGTAACAGCGAAGCGGTGAGTAGTTCTGGGGAAGTCCCCTATAAAAGCATGCTACGACGCTGCACCTCATGGCGCATGCTCGATCTCACCTGGTCCACAGCTCCTGATTCATCATATACATGATCCCTATCTGCTTTGGCTCCCACATTCTCCTTTCACGTTTCTCTGATAGTTTGTGCCATATTCATCTTACCAGTCTCGAGCGCAGCAATGTCTGAGCGTGGAGCGGTCATCACAGGGGCTGCCTCCGGCATGGGGTTGGCTCTGACCAAAGACCTACTAGCCAAAGGCTGGCGGGTCGTCATGGCAGACATCAATCCCGCCGGAGAAGAGCTGGCTGTATCATTAGGTGATCAGGCTCTCTTCGTCAAGACCGACATCAGCGACTTTCACAGTCAGATGCACCTCTTCCGCAAAGGTCCACGATACATTCCTCTCCCCATGACTACCCATGTTAACGTCGAGCAGCATTCGAGTGGACAACACCCACCTTCCTCTTCGCTAACGCCGGCGTCACCGGCACCGATCCCGGCTTCTTTCAGAGTCTCAGCACGGCTTCTGCAGACCTGCCACAAAGGCCAACATTCCAGACAATCAACGTGAACCTCCTCGGCACGATCTACAGCGTTCAGCTCTTCGCACATTTCTTCCTCGCCTGCAAGACTCCTATCACAGAGAAGGGCAGTATAGTCATCACTGCTTCAGAGGCTGGCGTGTACAATCTTTACCTGGATCCAATCTATTGTGCTACCAAGTATGCACTCGTTGGCCTGACTCGGTCTCTCTGCCCCATTCTTACCGGAAGCGGCGTCACTATCAACGCAATCTTGCCTGGCTTCGTGCCTTCCGCTATCTCGAGCCCGCTAATCCCAATTACTCCAGCAGAGTACTTTACGCCCCTCACGACAATTGTCAGGGCTGTCACGGAGCTCATGGAAGGCGAGCAGACAGGCCAGACAGTCGAATGCTCCGGGCCCGAGTTCTTCTACCAGAAGCAGCAAGCATATCCGAACGAGGTCGCACGATGGGTCTGGGAGGATGCACCCAAGATGTGGCAAGAGGCTTGGACGAAGTCTCAGCAGGCATGGGAAGACCGTTTTGAGCAGCTCGTACTCGTGGTTCTAAGGTCCACAGAAAATCAGTAGTGATACATTTCAAATCTCGCTTTTATCTACCATAAACATCATCATGAGTCTATGCTCACGCCTAGCATGGAGTCGATGTCCAGCTGAAGCTCTCAGGCTCGTATTCACACAAATATGGGTGTATGGTTAGCGAACCACACTAGCGTCAAATAGATACCTTAACAATACCCTACCCTTCTTGTAATACGTTCAGATTTCGAAATATCGGAATTATCATGTGGTAACACGTAAAAGGTCCTTGAAAATGGCAATCCCGAGAAAAGCTATCTGGCTATTCATTATTATATCCCTTTCGCAATATCGAATAGTCTTGCAACTCAAAGAGAAGCCATGACATCCAAATCCACTCTCAGATACGCACAGCGTGCTCATGGTTACCAAAATCCTGTGGCCAAGAAGCTTTTCCAGATAGGAGGATCGAAAAGCTCCAATATAGTCGTATCTGCTGACCTGACTAGGACAAAAGAATTGCTAGAGCTAGCCGATAGTACGTATAACCCAAAGAGTTGAAAGCAAAAGCTGGCATGGAGCAGAGCTTGGTCCATACATTCCAGTTTTCAAGACTCATATTGATAGTGTCAGACTTCGGCGAAGAGACCGTAGCCGGCCTCAAGCCTTTGTCATCGAAGCATAACTTTATGATATTCGAAGACCGCAAGTTCGTCGACATTAGCAACACGGTCCAAAAGCAGTATAACGGCGGTGTACTTCAGATTTCAGAATGGGCTCACCTCGTCAATGTTAGCATCCACGCTAGGATGGCATCATTGAAGCCCTAGCACAAACAGGCACTTCAGAGCAGTTCCGTTACCGCGGTGAGCGGGCCGTCTTTGATCCTAGCTGATATGACCACCAAGGGCTCTCTCGCAACGGGTGATTACACCAAGGCTTGTATCGAATCAGTAAGGAAGCACAAGGACTTCTTCGTAGGCTTCGTCGCTACCCAGGCCTTGACATCCCTTGCGGATGAGGCAGACACTGATGCCGAAGACTTCATCGTCTTCACCACGGGAGTAAACCGGAGCACCAATGGTGACAAGTTAGACCAGCAATTCCAGACGCCAGAATTTTCGGTCAAGAGAGTGGCAGACTTCATCATTGCCGGTCGTGGAATCTACGCTACCGATGACCCTGCCAAGACGGCAAAGCTCTATCAGGAATAAGGGTGGAATGCTTACTTGGAAAGAACGAGATGAATCCAGCTAATCGGAATAGCCTGTTGAGTCGAATCCTCGGTAACTAACTCAACTATAAGCATCCTGCCGCAAAGTCGTATGAATGACAGCAGCACCAATAGGGGATGTCGACAGTCCGTAAACAACACCCGGTCTTCGTAGCGATCATGGCCAAACGTTGTCAATATGAGCGACAGTCTTGTCCTTCCGCTCCAAGTAACCGCATGTATCACTTTAACGTCTTCCAATGGAAATATAGTCTCGTTAACCTCTTGAGAAAGTATAACCCTTAACTTAGGTTTCTTTATGAAGCACATACGACAAGGAGATGCGGGAAAAGAAATTAATGGAATAAATCAACCCGAGCTTAATAATCGCTTGTTCCAAGTATCTACCTATTGATTCTGTTTACCGACCTTCGCCTCCACCTGATACAGCAAAAGGGGTATCTTCAGCATGTACGCGCTCGCTAAATGAACATGGCGACATTATTTCGTCAACTCGTACTTTTTCCCCTCTGCCAGCACGTCTTTCGAAGAGAACATGCTAGGCTTAATGCCCCACTCGTTCTTCGAGTCGATGCCCAGATTCGTATATGCATCTGCATATCGTTACCAAATTTTCTCGTTTCAAGGGGGGAGTCACTTACCACATTTGTAGGAAATATCTCTCCCTGCCGCATCAAGCAATCCCATACTCTTCAACCTCTTCAACACTCTCTTCACGTCCTCCACATCCGAAAAATCCTCGGTATAAATGCATATCAAGCGCGCCGCGCTCTCGCCCTTCCCATCATCCGTCGCGACCTTAGCGGCCATGCCCAACTCTCGTGATGCTGTGCCGTCGGCTACGAGTCTCCATATCCGGTTCACGCTGTCGGGGAGGGGGAAAAGCATCCATTTCCCTGCCGTACATCCCTTTTCTTTTGCTAAAGTAAGAATGCCCTTCTCTACAACTTTGCGGAGTGGGGTAATGGCTTTGGTAATTCTAAATTGTGGACGCCCAACCATGGAAGACTCGATACGCGATTTGTCTTTGCTGAATTCGGAGAGGAGATATTGGCCCGCGGTCATGAAGGCTGCCCAGTCGGAGGAGGTAGGGCGGTGGGAGGAATACGGGTTTGCGATGTAGATCCATGGGCTTGTGGAGATGGGGGTGCTGAGAGGAAGGAGACGGGAGAGGAAGTCGGGGACGGATTCGGCGAGTTGCCGTGCGCTGATGGAGCCTTCGTAGGGGTTGTAGAGGGCTTTGTTGGACGACGGCATGGCTGCTTTGGCGATGTTGGTGGCGGCGATGGTGGAGAGCCTGAGATGGTGGATGGGCCAGTATGTTGCAGGATCGAAGGAGGACGACAGATCTTCGAGGTGGGAGCGGAGCGAGTCATCGCCTATGGTGATGGGTGTTATGGTCAACGATTGGAGGGCGTGTCAGGCTGCAGTGACCAACCGTAGAAGCTGGAGTCGGAGGAGATATAGCCGTTGTCGCCGGACACGAAGGTTTCGTCCGTTGTCGAAGCCATGAGTCAACGATAATGGAGATATTGTTGAGTATTACATGGTCTGTGAGATTGATGGAATATCGTCTTTACTACGACATCTGTCGCATTATTACCATCCATTGCATAAGTCACGAGAAAGGATTGCCGAGCGTACCAAGGTACATACTGACTGTGTGACTGGCCCTCGTGCCGAAGAGTTTCAGGTACCCGCTCGCTAGACAGGCCGCTTATGACCAGGGAATTCTTGGCGATGAAGCGTCAAGTCAAACAAATCAAAAGCACATCATCATTATCCCTACACTACTTGTACGTTTCGCGTTCAGAGATTCGTTTCAGCGTTTTACTCCTTAGTATCTGAGTTCCTGTTAGTTGTATGATGAGTTGAAGAGTAGAAGAGTACCAGCGCGGGCGCTACTGAGTCCACTATTCTATTGCCAGGTCGATGGACCGACCAGAGAAGTGGTTCACGCCGACGAAGTAGGGAGGATTACGGAGGTTAAGGCATTACAGTATAGGCAATCTTTTATTCTTTGATTATCAAATGCAAAATGCATGCGCACTATGAGTCTCTGCCAGCTTCGCCCATCGGGGGCTACGGTAGGATTCTCATGCCGTTTCATGCAGCTTCCGGCCTCAACGTTCAGCTTACGTGGCCTGGATCCAGGTAGGCAACGTTTGGAAACATTGCTTTTCATTTATCTTTTGGCACAAGTTTTGATGTGTCTGTCATTGCGTTTTGGTTTGGACTCTTATTCTATGTTTACTCGGTCAATAGATAGGAATTTCAATCTCTAAGTACAGTTGTTTGAACGTGGTGTTGTTGTGCGCAAGCTCTAATTACAAGGTGGCACTGCTTGGAGCTGACGTTAAGGCGCTTCACTGGAAGCCTAACGGTGTGGAGTGCTGAGTCCATCTCGCCCAGGATTGTCCACACCATCCTTCGTCCTTTGGCTGTGGGTGCCTGTTAATACTGCCGGTGGCTTAGAGGATTGTGGAGTTTGTTGGGGTTTTTCTGCACTAATGTTTCAAGGATTAAGGCGTCTGTACATGTTCTGGCTGCAGCCCAAAACCCCAATCTCTCTTGCCGCAGACAGGTCTTGCGGTTTATAAAATGTAGAACTCTCCCGCGATGTAATCTGTTAGGATTTCGGTAACTACAGTCTCTATCTACGGTCTCTACACTTTTTTCAGTCATTATGTCTTTCTCTAAGCCACGTTCATTCTCGTCGCTCCTCCAGCTCTTCTGCGTTGTACTCGCTGTTGTTCATTCTTGCGCTGGATCGCCCACACATGGAAACAGACATTCTGCCTCGCATCTCTCTACTCGCCAGGTACAATGCCCATCTCAACTGCTTGTAGATGAGCCTCTCACTCCGAACGCTGCTAACGAAAAACCCAGAGCCTTGTATCCGGCGTCAAGCTCCGAAACAAATCCGACAAGCCGCAAACCTTCTACTTCTACCCCAACGTCAACGGCGTCGGCACCTGGGAAAACCCCACAATGCCAACTCTCGTCAATCCCGGCGACACCATCCCCGTCCAACTCGACGTGACCTTCAAAGGCCGCGTCCAGCGCGGAAACCAAGCCCCTGCCACCTGGGTTGAGTTCCAAGTCAGCGACCAGAGCGGAGTCGACCCACATCAAGGCTCCCACGGCGACGTCAGCCTCATCCAGGGCTACGACGGCCCGGCCACCATCGCTAGCACCGACAATCCTGACGAGAGCCAAAACTTCTGGAACGGATTCACGACCGACATCATGCAAGGTGCCCCGGCAGGCGCTATCCAGAACAAACCGGACGGAACGCCAGCTTTGGCTTCAACGGAGGGCCTTTACGGCTTCAATGCCAACCCGACCGCTCTTGCGTTTGAGAATGGGGTGACTGCTGCGGCGAAACCGCTGAATGCAGCTGCGTATGTGGCGCACGATTCTGCTGTCGCGGATGTTGCGTCGAACAACAAGATTCTTCTTATCACGTTTTATTGAGGGTGTGGGGGGTTTGGTTTATACAACGATCTCTTTTGGGTGTTTTTATATAGAATATATACGCGTATCTTTTGGATTTACTGAAATGCGTTCTCTTTTACGAAAATGCTGAAAGTGTACTTCACCCAAGAGAATACCACCGGACCCTACGAACCCTTCTCTTGTTAAACCGCTCCCACAGGATCACTACGGCTAAACCATCAATCTCCATCCTTTCCTCATCCTCCCCTCCTATCTCGCCCCGTCCAACTCGCCCCACTCCCAAAGCCCACGCCCCCCCCCCCCCCCCACCGAAACACGAAACACACCCAGTTTCACGCACCATCACCCTGAACGCGACCCCAGCACTCGTCTCGGGAGGACTAACCTCGTGATTCTCCGACGTGGTTCGTTGCTTCGGATGGGCAAGTCAAACAACCGGGCTTGGTTGTGGTGGCGTGGTTGGTAAGATACATTGGTAGAATAGAGGAGGGGGGTTTGTAAATAGGGGTGCTTTTTTGCGTTCTAGATTTTATTCATCTACTTTCCTCAACTCACCCCTCTCCAAACCCCAACGCCCCCGTCAAGCACATCTATCGCCCTTTCTTTTTCCAAACACTCATCTAATCGCCATCAATCCCCACCACCACCACCACCACCACTCTCCACTCCCCACAAACCCCAATCTTGCCATTCGCGTGCATACGCTCTCTTCCCTCGAAACCGAAATTCCCAGCTTTTAAAAGGAAAAAGTAACACGCGATGCAACTGGTTGTATGACGAATCGAAACACTTTGGCACTTGTGTTCGCGCGTTATCGACCTAGCTGATTCCCTTCAACTCAAAAGCCCTCCCCAATGATCTCTTTCTCTTCTCTCTCTCTCTCTCTCTCTCTCTCTCTCTCTCTTTTCCTCAAAAATTCATCCCCTCCACTATCTGTTCAAACCCTCCTTCGTTTTCAAAACTATCTAAACGATAAATCTTTCAACTTCTATTGTGATGTGACGTGGAGAAGGGAGAAAAAAGGTAAAAGTCCATTCCTGAAGATAAACAGGAAGGTGAAAAGATCACCACGTATTTTGATTTTTGCTATTTTCGAAAATTTTGAATCTAGTGAGCAGGCGCAGCCTTGGGGGAACTAAACAAACAACAGAAATAGAAATAAACAGTGGCGATTGAGAATCGGAGCCTTGATCAAGAAATTCGGGAGGATCGGATTCCCTGACGTGGTACAGTGAATACTACCCTTCAAACTAAAGTAAAGGGGGAATTTTGGTAAGGCTGTGCACTAGATTGATCTTGACGTCCTACCTTGGTGGAAGAGAAGGTTCTAAACTATGATATGTGTATTTCTTCAAACGGCAATACGATCTTACCGTCCTTTGTGTTCTGGTCCGGACAGGGGAAAAGGGGATGCCGCGTATGAGGGGAGATTGGGGGGGTGGGGGGGGAAGTTTGGTGTATATCTTGAAGCATAAGGATCTAACGAGGAAAATACGTTCGTGACTGGTTGGGACTGGGTCAATACATTATTTTCTAAACGCAAAGGCATGCTTGGCGCGGATAGGTAAGATTGACCTGGTTGATAATTTCCGTTGAAAGGCTAGCTGAAGTTATTACGAAATAATCCCAGCTTTGATCTCTTAGAAAACGGAGGGTTCGGTTCTTTTTATTGCCGTCAGGGGCGAGGTGTTGATGGCTGAAGAACTGTAGAGTCACCATGAATCTAAATCTAAACCCACTCATACCGTAATGGCCGGAATGCGTTGTGTGATACCCCCGTAGTATGAGCCCCAAAGATTTCCAGCTGAACGTGGCCTATAGTACAACCTAAAGTATCTCACCAGCTCAGAACTCTTCTGATCGATTGTTCTTGAGGGCAAACCTGGAAAAGCCCCAGCTCAGAGGAGCTGCGTGAACAGCACGCTTAGGCGAACAGGAAACATGGCGTTGGCGGTGGACTGTTGCCGATTTTGGTTCGCCAAGCACACAAACTTTGGCGAGCATTTGATATGGACGGCGTAGAAGTTGTGAAATAGCGGCCCACAGTGATGGGCTGTGGTGTTGAATCGCCCTCATGTCCCTTCGACTCTCCATAGGCTGTCCTTTCCTAACGTCTTCCGGTAGTGCTTGATGTTCACCGGGCTGGGCGGTGAAAATACTGGAGCATGGAGGCCGGCAACTCTGTTATTGGCAAAGGTGTGCATCCTCCCCCCTGACCACTCTCTGGTAGGACCTCCAACCGCCTTTGCGAGATCGGAGTCCATCCGTACAAACTCCAGACCAAAATAGCTTGATACAGTGGGTCCGGATCTAGGTATAATCCCTTGTCTCTGCAGACCAGCAAGATGAATCGCTGAAGATGTCGAAGATTTGCAGAGTAGCTTCGAAGGAATTGGAGATAATCCGGGCCTTCGAGAGGGCGAGTGGCCTGCTGGATGCCTTTGAGATAGATTTCCTTGGTCGTTATCATCCACCCCTGCTGCAGGCGACTTCCAAATAAGGAGTTTTCGGTAGCATACTGGGCCCGGATGGTACTACAACAATGCGCCTTGTATGCTTCGATGGTCCTGAGCAGCTTTGGAGATGTGCGCTGTAGTCGTTTGATAGACTTGAGGTCCAGATGCTGGCAGATTGACCAGGCGATCTCGGGAGGGAGTATCTCCAATGGAGCAAAGTTACGAGAGATTGGTTGGCTTTGCGGTAGATCAGCCATATCTTGAGGTTGGTGATCAGTGCCTTGCTCATTGGGCAAATTAGTAGTGCTCGAATTCTCTTGGTTGGAGCTCTGTGTACCTTTATGGATTTCTAGGACTCGTTTGGTGAAGCACCGGGTAACTCTCCGAATTCCATGGGCTCGCCTAGTGAATCCAACAATGCTTTGAACTGTTTTAGGCTCCATTGGTACGTTTGTTGATGGGGGAACAGATCTTGTGTTCTTGGAACTATGGGAGAAAGCAGCCTTTGGGAACTTGGAAACTCTCAAGTCTTATTTTCAAAATAGCAGCTCCAAGCAATTGGGGTTTGAGTTGTGCTCCACGCAGTAGACTGCAAACTTGTGTTGATGGGGTGCGATGTGAAAACATCAAAATAGGAAATTTCGATATGAACACAACACCCATCACGTGCCATCCAAGTCCTTCACTCCATGAGTCCCATGATCATCTTCACTCACTCAAGATTATTTCACAGCCAGTTCGCATCATCCTCTCTTAAAGAACCATGGACTGATTAGTTGCTACTTCAAACGAGAATTAGACACAGGAAGCGTTCATTTAGATATCGAGTTGAACAAGTCGCATTTGACTAAAGACTCGGAACTAGCGACTCTAATTTATGCTTTGATTCCACAAGAGACGAATTCTATAAGTGGACATTCCATTGCAAAAGCGGTTCCTGTGACCTGTCTGTAAGCATATCACGATGTATCCTAAACGGACTCTAAAGCGAGCCAGTCCGAAACGTCTCAAGCTAAGGTAATATTAGTTTTTATGTACCACTTGCCCTCCGCTTTGATTCTTCTTTTATATATCCCATCTTTAATGATCTCTCGAAAGGGCAAAGGAGGTCCTGGTTGAATCCATTTTCCCTTGTCTTCAGTGTGCCGCATTTCACCTTTTCCCACGTTACGATGAAGCTGCTGCGGGCTATTACTTCGGCAGAAAACCATCGTATCGATGCCGAAATATTTATACCTGGCCGAGGCTGACCATTTAATTGGGGAAGTTTTGCTATCAAGGACAAGAAATTCGCCTGGGTTGGATAACAAAATGCCATCCCAGAAGATTTCAAATATATAGAGCGTACACCGGTTCATGTCGTCATGCCAGGGCTATGGGATTGCCATGTACACTTTTACGGTGCCCAGAAGACGACCATCGATGGCTTCTATCAAACCTCTCAAGCCTTGGTTGGCGCCAGAGGTGCCCATTACGTACAAGCAATCCTTAATGCGGGTTTCACCTCTGTACGCGAACTTGGGGGCTACGGTGTCGAGCTTTCTCTGCGACGGCGAGGCGGAATGCCTTGGAGCAGTGCGCCTTCAGATCCGCCCATGGTGTAAAAGTCATCAAATTCTGCGCGAGCGGTGGGGTCACAAGCGTACTCGATGATCCTCAAAGTCAACAGTTTTCGAACGCTGAGTTGACGGTAATGATAAAGAAAGCCGAACGTGCTGACCGAATCGTAGCCGCTCACTGCCATGGTGAGAAACGCATTATGGCTGCTCTACGGGCCGGATGCAAGACTATCGAACACGGCAGTTATCTAGACGAAGAAGCCATCAAATTAATGATCGAATGTGATGCTATGCTCAAAGCAACATGTACGATCATCGAAGGTGGCTTAAATCTCCGCGACCTGTGGAGCCCCAAATCGTATGAGAAATTGCAAGCTGTCGCTTCACAATACAAGGAAAGCCTACAAAATGGCAGTAGCAGCCGGCGTAAAGATCGCTCTTGGGACAGATCTAGGATTGGGTGGAGTTAATCCTAGTAAGCTAAGCTATATCCTCGGCTATGGTAATAACGGCCAAGAGCTCGTCTACGCCGTCGAAGTTGGCATGGCGCCTGATCAGGCTATCGAGGCTGCAACAGCAAACGCACCGGCAACGCTAGGACCGCAGGCACCGCTGTCTGGCGAGCTCAAAGTAGGTTATGATGCGGATATAATTTTGCTCCCGAAGAGTCCTTTGAACGATATCGACGTTCTTGCCAATCCTGACAACGTGACGCATGTGTGGAAGGGAGGAAGACTTCTAAAATCACCATAGACATCAGGTCGCCGCCAGACAGCCTAGTCAAAAAAAAAAGCCAAAGCAAGGGATTTAATAAGTCAGTTTTAGGCAGAAGTCTAACTCCATCTCTCTCTCTCTCTTTGTGGCAGTCAGCAATTTCAATGCGCACATGTTATTGCGGAAGTCCAACAGCTCATGTACCCTGGGGATAAAAAATAGAATTATAGAACGGCCGAACTATCGTGCGTCCGTCTAGTCATATCAGTTCACAAGATGCCAGGAACTCATCCGCGATATGCGCCGTACTGGAAGGGCTGATACTCTAAGGATTAATTGATTTGCTTGGCAATCCTTTAGATAACAAACACAACAGCGGTTTCTACAGCTATAGGCTGGACTCTTGACAAGAGCTGGGAGTCTTGCAAGGAATCTTTTGATGAAAATCGTTCCTGGAGTAAAGAGAGCTGATACGCAAAGTTGTACTTACTTCCTTTCTATACACCGAAGACGAAAGAAATAAAAACCAACTATTCCTACCCTAAAAACAGCTTTCCACAAAATCCAACCTCCTGAAAGCCGAAAGTATCCCTTCGGGTACGGACCGACAAGGAACAGAGTTTCGTCCCACGAGTGGATTCCACGTGAGGCAAGATCTGATCCAGGTCCAGCGACAATAACATTAAATCTGCTTCTATTTCACCAAACCCCGAACCGGTGCAAGACATCAGACTTCATCCTTCGAATCTATTCATCATATCCGCCTCTAATATCCTAATGATCTAACTTAGCAATCCCAAGCAGTTTACCATCTCTTGTTCCTCGCCCCTTCCAACCCCGGGAAACCTTTACGGGAGCTTCATCACGTAACCTTGCCTCGTAGAAGCGAGGCACATCATCGCCGCCCCTAGTAACCGAAAAGGGAGGCAATGAAAGCCACAACTCACATTACACACTGACTCCTCTCTCCAAACAAACTGGCCCCATTGGAACCAACCCAATACAACCACCCGAATCTCAAACTCAAAAGACCCATCACTTCACAAACAGCTACTGCATGCACTTCGAGTATCCCACCCCATCTCACTCACCGCCTCCACCTACAGGACTGCGCGTGGGTTGTCCAAATTGGTGTGTCGACTCGCTAAGTTGCGCGTCTGTGTTAAGGATAGCTCTCAGCCTTCATTATAATAACCATGGCGTGAAATGATTGATACTCAATGCAGAGATTTCTGAACCTGAAAGATTATTTTGAGCAATTCGAGAATCTGCCATGCAAACAGCAGCCCGCGCATGATATCCGGTGGCGTAGCTATAGTAAGATGTTCCGTACTGCACTTGGTGTTAAAGTCGCAAGCTTTGATCGTTTGCGCTACTGAACATATCTCATCGTGTTTGTTTGATCAGTCGTGCCAGACTTGCAGTTTCTGATATCAGACCTCTGCTAAGGAGATTTTTCTTGATCTTTTGCAATTCTGTAAGAACGACAAAATAGGAGGTAGCAAGATCCGGAGGACCAGCACACATAGCTTGGATGGAAGTGAGCGATCAAGCAACGAAGGTCAACGAAATAGATATTGAGGCAAGCTAGAAGGCAGCGGAGGATTTATAAAATTCCACAGATCGTTACTACATAGTCTACTAAGCCCTTATTATGGTTCCATGCTCGCCCCACCACCAAAGGCCCGCCCGAATACTCGACATGGCGTCTACGGCGTTCTTTGACAGGGAAAAGCTGCGAGGTCCTGTATTTCCGATGAGAGATAAAGTTTGCGCTGCGACTCGCAGTTCTGTTGGATCGTCCGAGAGCAATGAGATGCAAAGGAAAAAGCGAGAGCGAAAGCCGCTGATCGCAGAGTAATAATATCATGATCCTCGAGCGATTGAGCTGGATGTGTTTATTGGTTTGAGCGATAAAATGATAGGAGTTATGCGCATGGTAATATTTAGATATATATCTGGTTTCAATGCAATGACAAATGTATTTTCACAATGCAGAAAGGAACTGTTGTCACTGGCCTGCTCGTGCTGCAACGCACCATTACAACGGACGAAGCGTATTAGCTTCGGAAGAGCTCCAACGGAAGGGTCTGTTGGAGCAAGGGGCCAAAAACGTGCCTCATGGTGAGCAAGTCCAACCGAAGGCCGTGGAGCTCAAGCAATGCTTTTGTTTTATAAATTCTTTAATAGTTCTTCAGAATAAAACGTGTCGCGAAAGAGCGAAAGAAAAGCGATACTCGGGCCAAGTGACGGAAGCGAGGAGAAGAGTAGATACGGCGTGATGGAAGGGTGCCATGTTAAGGGGCCAAGTGGGAACTCGATCTCTCATCCCGACAATTCATCTAGAGACCCAGTGGGCGGTAAGAAACGACAGGAGTTCTTGAATCCTCCTTTGTTTTCCATCGAGTCCGTGTCGCTTAAGGTACCGTCAGAGTTCTGAGGATAAGTAAGCACGCGGGGAGCAAAAAAAGCCCGACTCACAAATTTTCAACCACCAAATTTACTACTCATTTTTCCGAGAACCATGGAACCAGAGGATCATTACAACCATCATGACACTCCTACTAAGGCCAAAGTTCAGGGGGCCATTGAATTCTGCGAGCGAATGAACATACCGTACTTCAATGGGATGATCACACTACGAAGGGGCTGATTTACGAAGGATGGTCTCATGTCTCACAGAAGTACATAAATGAGAAGGTTTCTACTATGCCAGAGCGATTAAAAGCAGTTATAGAAGGAGAGGATAGAATGTCAGGCTATTAAAATATAATATATCCCTTTTAATTCAGTAGTAAATTTGATGGTTGGGTGCGGGGAAAATTTGTGAGTCGGGCTTTTTTTGCTCCCCGCGTGGTAAGGTATCTATCTAACGCCCAAGCAGCGTTGCCGCAGTACCTCAGACGTACGGGGCTAAGCCCCTTCGGGTTAGCGCTTTGCTTACTCTGTTTGGAAAGACGCTACCAAGTGCCTTCTTCGCGATGTTGAACCAGTTCTGCTATCATGCATCATTCTCTTTGTATCTCTGATATTTCTCCTTCCCCACCACAGCTTACAGCACCTCAAACTCTACCCCCGGAATCTCCCCCCCCACCACCTCCAACGTCCCCTCCCCAGGCTCCACCTCACTCAAATTCCACTCACGACTCCCCTCCTCCACCATCACATCCTCCTTAGTGCCATCCCGCCACCAGGCCCCCTCAATAGCCTCCCTCTCCACATCCACCCGATACCGATGCCCGCTCTCCAGCCCGTCAACCCCACACCCCTGCACACTCCTTCTCGTCCTCTTCTCCTTCCCCGTCTCCTCATCGATCTCCCACCCTTTCTCCACCACGCTTCGTGGTTGCGGCCGAGGCCCCTCTGCCCCTCCTCGAGCAAACGCTGTTGATACAGTCACCGGGGTATTTGGATAAAGGGTGAGGAAGTACGGTTCGTCTCCGGAGCCCCGCGCGCGTGAGATTGGGAGACGTTGAAGTCGGATACTGCTTTGCGGGATGGCAGTGGGTGGGGTGGTATTGAGGTCTGTCATGGGGAATTGCGCTTGCGACATTCCGGAGGAGGGGTCGAGGGGCGTGTTCCACGTGAAGAGGATGAGTGGGGTGGGGGATTGGGAGGTTAGAGTGAGGGAGAGGGTGGGCGGGCTGGGGTTGCTGAAGCTGTAGGTCTTTGGGTCAAGGGAGAGGGAGATGGAGAGTTTGGGTGGTGGTGAGGTTGCCATGATGATGGAGGAGGTAGGGTGCTGGGTGCTGGCTGGTACGACGAGTGAGGAGAGTCGGCTAAATGCCTTATTTCCCTTGATGAAAGGACGATGGGGGATTGAAATTGCGGAGTTGGACTCTTGAGGGTGTTTTGAAGTTTGTCGGCTGGGTTCCTTTTGGTTTTAAATGGAGGGAAAGGGGGAAATTACATTGGGACGACATCGCATATAGAGGTACCCATTACCGAAGCGTTGCCAGAAATTGATTATGCAGCAACGGCATTTCAAAGGTGGGGCAACAAGTCAAGCAAGCGGTGAGATCGAATTGTAAAAAGACGTCTTGGGGCGGCTCGCGAGCGTCCTGGTCCTTCACGATGGTAGATAGTAATCTTTAACAACGTGTGCCTGCTCGCTTCCTTTTCTTGCTTTTCTCTCTTGCTTTTTCTTCAGCCACTGTCTTAGCAAAATACCACGGAGTCGGAAAAAGAAAGATTGTTGGAGAGTATCACGACTCCAGTTATTTTCCAGCTACTTTTTTCAGCTCGAAATACTTTTTCCCAAACGAGCTGAGAGTCTTGAAAGTCTTGTACAAGGTCGATTATTATTACCGAGAGCTGTTGGGTTAGGCGTGAGTATTGTCCGAAAACGAAAATCTCAAGCTTCTCTTTGAATGTGCTTTCTCCATTTCTTTAGCAGTAAGTTTTCTTTCTGGGCCTCCCAATAGCCTCCCGTTATTAAATTTTATTGCAAAGGACGTTATCTTTGGAGCTTTAAAGGTTTTGAAAGCAAAACAGGAGGCTGAGTGAGTTAACAAACAATATTGAGGAATATTACTATCAATAATGTAAGCAGTTAATAGCCGAATGCTAGACAGCCAATTCAAGCTCCCACCTGCTGCGCCTCTATACCACCTTATAACGCTCCTCTTTTACTCCCCCTTGCTCCCTCCTGCTCCCTCCTGCTCCCTTTGTGCTCCCCATTGCTCCCTCGTTGCTCCCCTCGTTGCCCCCTTTAAAGCGACCCTGCTCCCTTTCTCGAACCGAAACGGTAATTTCCAATCCCAAGTTCGGGGTGTATATAATACACATACATAATCGAGAAAGGCTTGCGCTTGCTTACTCTATATATAAAACCATCCGCCCCCAGCAGTCGCGCGCACACACACACCAATACACCAAGATCCACCTCACGATTACGTTCCGTGTACCGAAAAACATCGCTAACGACCAAGACTGCCAAGAACCCCCCAAACCAGAGCCCCGGTTTTAGCGGCGACGAGAAGATGATGGTTGATGACACAGAGACTCGTGAGCAAACGGAGAGTATGTATGAGAGAACAGGCAAGGGCACCTACCTACCTACCTACCTACCTCCTCCCTCGTCGAAACAGCCCATTCCTTGGCGAGTAGCTACTACTATACTCACTCATGCCCCCCCCCAAACCCAGTTTATAGCTAGCTTTACAGCAAAAGCTCAAGAAGCTCAAAAAGATGGTGATGTACATCTCCCTCCATCGAGGGGAGTTACCAGTAGGCATACATACATACATATCAGCTTTTTTTTACGAGGAGCGGGGACCAAGGAAACACAGAAGGGGGGAAGAAGTCGTTAGGTACACAACAAACAGTAAGTACAGTATTTTTTATATCAAGTGATAGATAGGGGTACAGGACATAGGTGGCACGGCAGCGGCGCGGGAGATGGGGGCGTGCAAAAGACAGATACTGTATGTGTGTGTGTGTGTGTGTGTGGTCCTTATCTTTCACTCGAGAGCGTTGGAGCAGAGTAGATAGATGCTGTTGGTGTAGTGTGCGAGGGCCCTTGGAGCAGGTATCGGGGATCCTGGCGAGCAAGAACTCTCATTGCGGTCGAACGTCATCGATAAATCGATGCAATATGTATCTTGGATGTGTTTCGACCCGGCTTTCCGGATGAGAGCTACAGTATCTTATGTTACAGATGCTACAGATGAGACGAAGCAAACTCTACGTATCAGGTAGTGTTTGATCTCAAGGGTTTGCAATATGCCACTACAGATAGTCCCGTAGCCCATGAGTTAGCAAAGCCCTTACGGTACCCTCTTACAAACCCATGATCATCAGGCGTCACGCAACAGCTGCAGCCGATCTCCCAAGTCGTCGCTCACATCAAACCCATGCTCCTCGTCAGACTCTCCTCCAACACCGTCTGTTTGTACTTCTTCTTCCTGCTCACCATCTTCGGAGGAGTCACTCTCACCGGAGCCCTGCTGCTCATCTTCGGTGCCTGGTGCTGTAGGTAGTTTGCTAGTATCATGGATCTCGTATTCATCGCCAGTTCCGGCAGCTTCTGAATGATCGTGGCTGGCCCCATCCATTGCCCGATCTTCCTCATCGCTTGATGAGACAAACAGAGCGCTCTTTGGTTCGACTCCATTGACTAATTTCTCGCGATTTTGCAATCCATTGGGGTCAACTGTCCCTGCTTCCCTCTCGCTCTTCCTCCTTGCACGTAGTTTCCTTTTATTCTCGTTTCGCCTCTCTTGTCTCCTGCTCAGCTTCTTGAAGTTACCCTCGTCGTTGATATTTCCGTCCTTTTCCGGATCCCACCTTTCATCGAAGTGCTCCACATCTTCCGCCATCATTTTTGTTAGTAGCCGGTTCACTACATCGTGATAGTCCATCTTCTCGGAGCCCGGCACTTTCGTCTTTATCATCTCCCAGGCAGCTTGCCTCTCAAGTCTAGACCATTTCGCTCGAAAGTCATTGTTTCCGAGACGTTTCCAAGGAATATTGCCCTCCTCGGAAACCCTACAAGTCGAGAGTACCTGCAGTAAATCGTACTTGTCACCAACTTTCATGTTTGCAACCCTTTTCTTGGCGCTCTTGTACCTCCAACCTTCCCTCGACTTGGATGACTTCTTCTCGGGGCGACCTTCCTCCAATCTCTTCATACGTTCCCCCGCCTGTCTGACTTGTCTCATATATGCACTTCGGTCTGCCAGCTTGAGTTTGCTGTACTTGTGGCTACACTGCAATCTTGATCTTCCACCTCCGTTTTCACCCATTCGATCGCTGACAGCCTGCCAGTTGATCAATTTCATTTCCTCAGCTTCATCATTCGTGTCAGGTTCCGAGTCGGGCACGTCTCTTCCGGCATACTTCCTTTCCTTCTCAGCCCTGCGCGCGTATCTCATCACCTTCATGCAATCGTGTACGGCCATAACAAGATTCTTGATTTCGTCACCCGTCCATCTCTCTGTATTGCGGTTATCGGCATTGATAAGATAATTTCTCCACCTATCCCGACAGTCCTCCGGCAAGCGCTCAATCACCTGGCCGACGGCCTTCCATGATTTCCCCTTCTCTGCAATGGCCTGCTTTAGTCGCTCGTCTTCTTCTTTGGTCCATGTACCCCTTGCAGAAAAATTGTGGTATCGACGTCGGCAGAAACGCTGCAGAGATGTCGGTTTTCGGTACGGAAGGATCTCATTGATATCAATAAAAAGCTTGGTAACCTTAGGGTTCCCACGAATGGGTGCGTGAATTAGTTCGTTGAACTGCCACGTGCTGATCTCGTTCTCTTCGCAATACGTTTGCCGGAAGGCGTCAAGCTGAGCTACCTCGGCAGTCGTAAACATACCTCCCTTGTTGGCGATCTCTTCAATAGAAGCATTTTCATTATTCCTTCGCCGCTCATTGTGCCCAGTATCTGCGCCGAGAGGTTTTGTACGTTTCTCCAACTTCGAAGTTGATTTTTTGGGTCGAGATCGAATAACTGCACTGGAACGCCTAGCATCGTCTATATTTACAGACCTATCGAATCCAAGTTCAGGAGATGGCTGCCTCTGCGAATCATGCATCCCAGGGCTTTCGCCATCATGCTGGTCTCCTTTGATCGCGTAAGGGCTGACGTAGGGTGGACTGCGGCTACTGGCTCGAGTTGTCGAAGCTCTTGGTTTTTTAAAAAACGACGAGACTCTCTTCAGCTTTCCGTTCCCGCTCGTCTGCCTAGTGATATCACCGCCTGAGCCCAACAATGCGCCATCCTCTGCCCGCTCAACCAAACCACTCTCTCTAATCAGCTGAGGATCGATAGGCATGGTATGGCCTGGATCATGGTCAAGAAGATTAGCTGAATGCATGCCATTTTCGATCATGTACTGATCAAATGCTTCAAGGTCATGATCAAAGACATGCTGACCTGTGCCATTCAGAAGCCCTTGATGCTCATCATAGCCATTGTCTAATGCCGAGTCAGTAGCTTTCTTGCGCTTCCGTTTATGTTTCTCAGGATGGACGGAGGAATTGTGAGGATCAGTGGACAGTTTAGAGATGCCATTGAGAGGCTCTTGTACTTCGTTCTTGCCATCTCTGGCAAGTAGGTCTGCGTGGTGCTTGCGCTTTCGATTATCTTTACCGTTGACATTTGGGTTGTAGGTAGGGGAGGGCGTCCGGTATATCGAATACATTGCATTATCTATTGGTTCGCTTCCAATCTCGACAGCTACCTGCTGCCCAGGAAATTGAGATTGTACAACACCGATCTGTGGCACAGTGGAAGAAGGACGACTTGCTACCCCGCTTTCATACTCTTGAAGATATGAAGCAACAAACTCGTCATTGCTATCGATATCGTCTAGGCTGAAAGTAGACCTAGGAAGATCCGATGGAGACGTGCCAGTGTGGTCAAGCCCGTTGCGCTTGTGTCGCGCCTTGCGGGAACGCCCTTCTTCCTTGTCGAATGCCTTTGCACTATTGTGTAACACTTCTGAGTTGCCTCGCCTACGTCTCTTTCTCTTGGCCTTCTTGTCACGACCATGCTCCTCCTGGTCTTCTAGGTAGCCCCCAACGCCGTAACGCACAAGCGGGCGGGGTGGGGAACTCTCTGCCATGAGTTGAGCTGATGCAGCAGCGTCGTCGTCATAGAATGATGGTCTTGCGTTTAGCACTGCGTCTGCACTCAATTGCATCAAAGCGCGAGCTGTTCCTTCCTCATCGCCGTCGTCTTCCGCTATTTCCGCGCTCTTTCTCTTTCCTGTCTTCTTTCTATGGTTTCTTCCCTTAGCGTTTTGCAGCGACGCGTCCTGACTTTCAGCTGGCTCCATGGGTGCGGACGGGCCCAGCTGGGACGATTTCGGGCCCGCCTGGGACGATGTCTGGCCCATCGCGACTGCTTGTCGCTGGAACGTACGCAAATTGACCATCGCAACCCTTGAATATGCGTGTGTGTAGTCGGATGGTGAGCATCGAAAGCCGGGTAATTATGGTGAAAAAGCTTTGCCAGTTACCGATCTTAGCGAGGCACTAGTGATGTTTACGCTAACCAAGATTGGAGTGAAAAGGAAGCGGCCACCTCGAGATTGACGTTCTACAATCCATTGTGGACTGCACCAGAGCAGGTGTATTCCAAAGATGTAAAGTAACATCCAACCGCCAATGTTTGTGCTAGGTTCGGAACCCTTCAGAATGGCTAGGGGATCAGTATCCGACCCTTTTTTCGGTCAATTTTCGAGGGGATTTGCGCGGTGCTGTCGGGAGTAACCAGAACTACAAGAGGTGGAGGTAGATCGGTCTCGATTGAGATGGATAATTACTACGAGGGGAAATAGATCACGCAAACTTCTGCCATACCTCACACACAGCTGGTACTGATTTAGCCTCACGCAAGAAAGACCGCGATCAATCCAGCCCAAAGTAGATAGGTTACTCTGGAAGGAAACGCAACAGCGAAACGGCCAACAGCCATACTCATTTTGTTTCAAACGAGATCCAATTTTCTGCATTTGACGAAAGTGTTTTCTCGACCGAGGTGGGCGGTTGGTGGTAAGAGTTTCCGCTCATCTCGCTTGATGTGCATTGGTACCGCGCTGCAAGAATACAATGTGGGATCTACATCACAATTCCAAGGTAGGGTTTTGGCTACATATAGGACGCCTGGAAAGCGTGGCAATAATTCGAATGCTGTTGATGTTTCCCGTATACTTCAAGTCTGGTGCCTCGATATAGATGCCTTAAACGTACTGCTGTCGAAGTAAAGAGGCGCTATAGGTTTCTAGAAAGCAGAAACCTCATATCGTAGAGAGGTCAGCATGCCCTTGGCTATACCGCTTGCAAACCTACGTGAGAAGGTTCAGGCACCTAATTGCAAGACGCCCATCGTTTGCGCCAAGGACAAATAAGAAAGTGAGATGACCGAGCCCTTCGGGACGATTTTTGAGACTTGCGGCACACAGCGTGTAACGCCCCAACCAATGCCCTGCCAGACTTACGCCTTCCTCGCTTCCAGTAACAATCTCCCCGTTGGCCTCCCCTTCCCAAACCCTTTCTCCCTCTCAAACACCCTCCTTCCCCTCACCCAGGTCTCCCTCACCACCCCCTTGAGCCGCATCCCCTCGTACGCACTACACTTGTTCCGAAACAGCATCTCCTCTCTCCCAACCACAAACTCCCCGTCATCGTCAAAGACACAGACATCGCCATCCAGTCCCATCGCCAGCTCCCCCTTCTGGTGCTGCAGCCCGACTTGCTTGGCGGTGTTCTTGCAGCACCATGTAGCGATTTGCGGGGCGGTGATGTTGTGTTTGAGGCCGGATGTCCAGAGAATACTGAGGCCTAGGCCGACGGAGGAAACGCCGCCCCAGGCAGTGAAGAAGTCCCCCGTTTCGGCTTCTGATGCGGTTTTTGATGGGGTCATACCCGGGATGCTCTTAGGTAGGAGTTTCAGGTCTGGCGTGCACGGAGAATGATCTGAGACGATCGTGGTGATGACGCTGTTTTCTTCTCGGAGGAGTTCCTGCCACAGACCGTTTTGGTTCGATTGAGCGCGGATGGGCGGGCAGCATTTGTGGCGCGTGTCGCCGTTTCTAATGGCTTCAGCTGCCAGGGTGAGGTAGTGGAAACATGTTTCTGCTGTGATTTTTATGCCATTTGCCCGTGCTTTTCGGATTAAGGGGATGGCTTCAATGGCTGAGAGGTGGACGATATGGAGTGGTAGATTCGGGGCCAGGTGTGCGAGGGAGAGGATTTCCGAGATGGCGTAGGTTTCAAAGGATACGGGACGGGATGCGAGGAATGTCCTGTACTCGTCTAGGGGCCCGATTGGTGCGAGCGGAGGTAGGGACCATTGGACGTCGTCGCCAACGGAGTCGGTGATGGGAGGAATCATTTCGGCGTGAAACATCAATGTTGTGGGTTCATCGGCCAATTCAGACATAACCTTGGCAATATCAAGTGAAGAAACCGCTGGAAATTCCTCAACCCCACTATCAATCAGGAAGCCCTTGAAGCCTCTCACACCCTCCCTAATCAGGCCCTTCAGTTCGCCAACATTTCCGGGTACAATGCCCCCATAAAATCCTACATCAACCCAGCATTGCCCTTCTGCTGCTTCTATCTTTGCCCGCAGACCACAGACCGTAGTAGTAGGTGGTATGGCATTCAGTGGCATATCAACCACTGTCGTGACGCCACCAAAAGCCGCCGCCTTTGTACCCGTGGAGAAGCCTTCCCATTCTGTCCTCCCAGGCTCGTTCAGGTGTACGTGTGCGTCCACAAGACCGGGTAGAAGTATATGGGGTGAGTGGTCAACGTAAGGGGTTCCTGCGGGAAAATCCGACAGCGGAAGAATGGAGTCGAAGATGGAGGTTATCTTTCCGGAATCTAGAGATATAACGATCGTGGCTGCTGTCAGTCCTCCTCCAATCACGGCTCGGGAGGAGGCGAGAACAGTGATATCAGGATACTGCGGTATCGTTGCACAGGAGCCGTTTGGTGGTGTGGGTGGTGTGGGTGCTGGCGTGGGATAGCTGTCGATATTGAGAGCCATGCTACTTACCTATTCAAGATACAAGTGATTTAGAGAAGGACTACTTAGGATAGAGATGGACGAATTATTAAAATGGTGTGAAAGTAAGCCCTTATCGCTAAGGTAAGACCTTCATAGGAGTACGGGGATTTTCATCTACGGAAACCCACGACAGCTTGGGAAGACCAAATTGGCAGCAGAGCGATGTAGGCTGGGCAAACAACAGCAAATAGAGGAGGGTCCATAGACGGGTTTTGTAGAGTCTGCCATTCCCCACAACTCCCCACAACTTCCTACCAAGCCTCCGGTCCCGCCCGGACACTTGGGACGAAGTGGGTCAAGGGGGTCAAGGGTACCATCAAGGGAATGAACGGGACTAACACGACTGTTTCTTTTACTCGATCAGCAGCTCGTGCAGCTTATCGCAGTGGTACAACTAGCGGAGCGGTCAAAGCTGAAAGTGTGAGAGAGTCGCCTGGTAAGTCAGTGTCACGAGTGTGTGGGTTGGAAGCAAGTCCGGGAAGATCTTATCATAGTGCCGCTCTAGGCTTAGCGTCAAGATAAGTAGCCGAAACCGACAGCCCCTGCAGGTCAGTGACTTTGAAGGGACTTTCGCTACATTGTAGCATAAGGTACCACCTTAGGTAACGAGTGAAGAGTGAAGCGTGAGCTGCGGGACATCTTCCTTCATGAATGTCATCGTCAAGCGGCGCAAGAGCTCCATGGCCATCCGCATCAACCCAATCATGACGTCTCCCGATCCTTGGACTGACACTGAATCTGCTGGGGTCCAGTAGTCTGAAAGTCTATTCAGTTTATCGAGTAATGCTTACTCGATAATAATGTAACGCGAGACAAGTCAGGTCCACGTGTATGCAGACGAGTCCATCAAATACGTAGTTTCCTTGTCTCTCCGCCCATCCGCATGTTGTTATTTGAGGGCCCGTTTTCGCTGGTTCCCAAGTATGAAACAGGCCTCACGTGTCTTGTTGCTCACTCATCAAATCTGCAGGAAATCAGTAGTGCAGACAGCCCTTGTGGATGAAATATCCCTCCCATGGCCTCGATTTCTCCTCGGATATAATTGCTCTTGCAGCCAGTAGGGGTTTGTGTTGGAGATGCTTAATGCAATGTGGACTTACGAAGATATTCGGTTTGGTAGTCGTGGATGTGGTTTTGAATGCTCAAAGATTGGTAGTCTCTCCCATAGGATGCATTGTGTCTAGGAAAATTCCAGCCTCTTTAGAGCGTGGGACGATTATAGTCCGCTTATACCATGAACGCTTCAGACTTAAAGTCTATCGGACTGCGGCATGCGGCTTGTAGGTGAAGCTTCACTGTACATTGTGTTCAACTGGGTCCGGAAAAGCCACTGCTACCCTTCTGATTCCTTCTCTTTCGAATGCTCTCGTCCTCGGGCTTCTTCGAAACGATGGGCGTTGGCGTGCCCTGGCTTGGCTCCTTCTCTTCACCCCCAATGACCCATGTTTTAATGATTTCCTTAATTTCAACTTGTTTCTTTCCCTTTTCTCGAGCTTCTTTTAATCTCCGTAAATAGCCCGCATATACCACAGCTTCTGCGACTCCAATGATTCCGCTTCCTCCCATGCTCAATCCGAGCCTTTTGGGGGTACTCCAATGTCTTGCGGCTAACCAAATAGCGACACTGCAGGCTACAATTGATATCAGAATGTTGATAATCAATGCCATTTGTCGGTTGATATCCGCGTATGTAACTTCATCAACTTCTTCGCTTTCTGCTTGGGTCAAGATGGAGAAAAGCTTCGCATTGGACGAGGTCGGATATCTCTGGGCAAAGGTTTCGGAAGGTGTAGGAGGGTTTATCATGCGCTCGTAAGCTCGGGTTTCTTCTTCCCGGTGCAGCCGCGCCATCAGAGCTTTGTATTCCGAGGTCTATAAGAGATCAGTGACCCAGCGCAGATTTGGAACACATCGTAGGCCTACTGGTTCTGCTTTGCGTTTTGGGGGTTCATGATATATTCTTGTTCCTCGCAGAAGGTCGTCTAGGTGATAAGACGCCATAGGTTGCGGCGGCTCTTCTGGTTCGTCGTTAACATGTCTTAGCAACTTTGACAGCGCAATGATCTGTCCGTGTGAGATCGGATCTCCGATCGATGGATTGTCCAACGAAGGCTCAGGAGCTTCGGTTGTTCTACTGAGATCTAGACTGCTACGCTGAGCTTCTCTTATAGCTGCCGAGATAGCAGGCGTGATCATAAGACGAACCATCTCGGTGGCATGACACGATATGTGTGAAGGAATACTGAAGGCGGAGCTGTTACCCCCGATGCATTGGTTGCTCGTATTTAGCGTCAGGGCAGACCTCGGTAGTGGTGATCCTTGCTGCTCATCATTTTGGGTTGTTGGATAGAAGTCAATGGAGATCTTAAATTTGTCCTGTGCGAGCATGAAAGTCCACCTGCCACCGACAAGGGTATTCAATAGTAATCCGAAAGTATCAATCAATCAGCAAACTTACCTCTGTCCCGGATGTCTTCGCCCAAGACCTAGTCCTGCGGAACGCTATTCTTCCTCTACAGCTCGATATCCTCCAGCGCGTAGGCGTAGCCAGTCAACATGGGCACAAGCTGTGTCCACCGTGCAAGGTGTAATCGACCATGGGGTAGCAAAAGACAGCATTTTCACAGGTGTCTCAGTCGATCCTCTCCGGGTTGTAGGGAAAGAGATGAAATTCCTGACCAGGAATATTCAGCAGCTTCTTGGCTCCGGGCATCCGATCCTCGATACCGTAGCTAAGTATTATACACACTCGGAAGGGAAACATATAAGGCCCCTTCTCGTCCTCCTTATGTCTCGAGCTACGTCTCTCACACCTCAAGGGTCGCAGCGTACCAATATACGAGCAGTACCGAGTATCGACACACCTATATCTCCAACTTCAATACTTTCGGACGTGAACCCATCATCTCCTGCACATGCTTCACAAGACTCCGACATACTTCCCTCCCAACGGCGACTCGCCGAAATAACGGAGCTGATTCATACTGCTTCCTTACTCCATGACGATGTAATAGACCATTCCGAGTCCCGGAGATCCTCTCCTTCAGCGAACATATCCTTTGGTAATAAGATGGCGGTTTTGGCTGGGGATTTTCTACTTGGCAGAGCTTCAGTAGCACTGGCAAGATTACGGGATGCTGAGGTCATAGAGCTGCTAGCAACAGTCATTGCGAATCTAGTTGAGGGGGAATTCATGCAGTTGAAGAATACTTCTCTGGATGAAGCGAAACCAATATGGACAGAAGAAACATTGTCATATTACTTGCAGAAGACGTACCTGAAGTCTGCAAGTCTGATCAGCAAGTCATGCCGAGCAGCCGCGTTATTAGGCCAACATCCTCCGGAGGTCATCGAGGCAGCATACTCCTATGGAAGAAACCTTGGCCTGGCCTTCCAATTGGTTGATGATATGCTAGACTACACGATCAGTGGAGAAGAGCTTGGAAAACCGGCCGGCGCGGATCTTGAGCTTGGGTTAGCTACAGCGCCACTGCTATTTGCATGGAAGGACAATGGAGATCTCGGAGTTCTTGTGGGCCGAAAGTTCTCAGCGGACGGAGATGTCCAGATGGTATGTCAAGCAACTACATATTTCCCTGAACCTCTTCTAACCCTTATCAGGCCCGAGATCTGGTATCACGCAGCACTGGCCTTGAGCAAACACGAGCTCTGGCGCAGGAGTATGCCGACAAGGCTGTGCAAGCTATCAGCGGATTCCCTGACTCAGAAGCCAAAGAGGGACTAATAGAGATGTGCGTGAAGACAATGAAGAGGAGAAAGTAGCCGTGGTGACCGACGAATGTACCACTATCTGAAAAGCCGTCACGGAAATCTGTACAGGGAACAGCCGTTACATCCACTCATAACCCACTGTAGAGTATAGACCTGGCTCAATCTGTCGGCCATAGATAGGTATCCCTATTCATGTACATAGAAGTGTCGCAGATGGAAACTATTGCTCAAATAGTGCCCCACTAAGACAATCTAATCCACCATTTTTCTCCCAACTCCTACCAGAGCCCACCTCATACCCAGAGCACCACCCTCACCACCCTCCCACATCCCCTCAATCACCATCAACCAACCTCACTCCACCTCCACCTCCACCCCCTCCCCTCTCCCTCCCTCCGTCCCCCCTCCTCCCCCTCCCCTGCCCCACGCCCTCCCCCACCAACCCCCTAAAATACACCTCCGCCTGCACGCTACAACTATAGCTCACCGGCGTCCAATTCCACGCATTCCTCGCCCCCGCATCCGCGCCCCTCTCCAACAACCCCCTCGCGCACTTCAGCTGCCCCCACGCGCTCGCATAATGCAGCGCCGTATTGCCGTCATGATCCCTCGCCTCCAGCAAAAGCGCTTGCGGGGTGCCGGTGAGCAAACGCAGCAGCACGGGCAGGAGCGCGGCGTGCGGGGTGCGCGCGCAGAGGTGGAGGGATGTGGCGCCGTGGATGTCGGGGAGGGGGATGGAGGTTGGGAAGCGGGTGGCGAGGAGGGTGGAGACGGGAACGGCGGCGGGGGAGGGGGAGGGGGAGGCGATGGAGAGGTGGAGGGGGGTGGCGAGGGCGAAGTTGCGGGAGATGCAGTCGTGTTCGTGGTTGGCGTCTATGAGGAATTCCTGGAATGCGGCCCGGGGGGGGGGTGGGTATTAGTTAGGGGTTTTGATGTGGGGGGTTGAGGGGGCTCAAGTGTGGGGGGTCCGGAGCTCACGGTGATTTCGAGGAGGCCAAGTCTTGCGGCGAGGTGGAGGGAGGTGTTGCCGTTGTCGTCGAGATCAGGGTTTTGGAGATGTTTAGGGTTGTTTTTGACTATGCGCTTGACGAGGGAGAGGTCGTTGAGGTGGATGGCGCGGCGAAGGCGGATGGAGACTGGGGTCATGGTCCTTGCGTCAAAGCGGTTCATGAGAAGGGCTTCATATTTGGGTTCTGTAGGTGTGAGCTATGGAGCAACTTTATCACGTCCACAGCTGTCACTCTTTGTTGCGAACGGAGAGCTGTTTTGTTGAATTGCAGAATCTATTTGTTTGCTGCATGTGGTGACGCCACAGCACCGAAATAAGAAATACAAGTTTGGGATCGAAGCCATAAGCTATTACAAGTGTTGAGCACTTGTGCAATACCTGTAAATGGTAACTCCCAACCCACAATGCCAATGACCCTTGGCAGCAGTCTCCGGTAATAGGCAGGTTCAGTGCTAGCAACACAAGAGGTGAACGGACTCTTCTCCAGTGGTCGAGCAAGATAATGCAGATTAAAACTTCACTCGGCAGCCTTCAACTCATCACATCCCTTCAAAGTCCCCACCTGCATCGTCATCGTCCATGTCACCTTCGACGATCTCCTTCGCCAACTCTCTCTCCCGTTCTCGCGCTTCCTGGGCGTTCTTTAGTTCTAGTCGATGCTGGTTCATAGGAAACCTCATCGCCTGGTTTAAATTAGCATTGATAATGTAAATGACCGGTCACAATGTACTTACCTTAACACTCTCGTCATGAAGATCAAGACAAGCCCTGATTCGATCGTGGAAGGCCTCTCCAGGTTCTCTTGTAGCGTAGACGTCACCAATCTCTTTGCTCTTCATAAAGCCGTGCTCATGATCAAGCGTGGCCTCGATGACTCCATCCCGGATTGCCTTAGCCACAATATATTCTGCGGACTCCTCACTCTCGAGGTCTAACTTCAAGCAAATGTCCCTCAAAGATATACGGGCATAAGACAGTGACATCATCCGTATTCCTGTCTTAATGACGTTCTGCCGCAACCGAAGAATGAGGGTGTAGGTGCCATCGCGCCGAAAGATGGCATTGTGAGTCTGCACAACATTGAGGAACCCGTCAATTTTCCCAACACGTACAGCCTGCACAAGGCTCAGATAAGGTTGCATTGCGTGTTCCAGGCTTGGTCGACGGAAAAGAGCTCTGTCTGGAATGTCTCCCATCAAGAGCTCCACGACAATCAATAATTTAGAGGATGCCTGATAAAATCCGCCAGCGCTGGGCGTAGATGGTGACTTGCGGGTGGCGCCAATCAGATGTTCATGAGCTTCAGTGTAGGACAGTTGTATCGCGCGTATTCGTCCAAGATAGTATAAGTACCGGGCAATTTGGTTGTTTGATGCGGCGGGAGGGAATTCAGAGTGCGAAATTAGTAGGTCAGCTTGGGAGATGTGGGACGTCGATAGATAGTTGCGGAGGAGTAGAGTAGTGACAGTAGCTCGAGTGTCCTGATCTTTTCTTAGCACCGAGGTTCGAAGCGCTTGTAGGAGGTTCTGTCGGATGGACACCACAGATGCCATGGGCGAAGGTGGAAGGGGGACCAGTTGTTCAAAAAAAAGAGAGTAGTAGAAGTATACACGTGCAGCTAATGCATCAAGCGTGCGGCGATTTAGTGTACGAAGTTTCTCAACAAGATTGCTGGAGAATTTGGCTCCAAGTTCGACTTCTTTTGTATCGTAGAGGTATATCTGGACGAGGATAGATAGATAAAAGTCTACCTCGGGGAGCACATCTTTCGATTTCCCTGGTGAAGTAGGCCTCCCTTTGGCTGTATCTTCATCATCCACTTCCGCATCGCTGTCCGGGCCCTTGAAAGAAGTATGCTCCTTGCCTAATGCCGCTAGAAGAGTCTTTGCGGTGGAGCTCGATGAGAAATAAGTCTCTGTAATGACTTGTGCGAGGAGATCTGGAGAAAGGTGTTTGCGGACCGATGACATAGAGCGAAGTACTCGTAGGGTAAACCGCGCATCGAATTGAGAGACAGCTCGATCAAGCAACGTGAAATTGGCTTTCATATCTGGGTAGAAGCAGGGTTAGTATATGAGATAGTGCGATAGACAAGGTCGTTGCTTGGATTAATCTCTCGTGGTACTGACCTGAGACTGCCTTAATTTTGGGGTCAATTTTCTCAGACTCCGGCTGACCGGTCTCCGCATGCTCCGTATTTTCCATCGCGACATCGCCCTCCCCATCTTTACCAGGCTCACCGGACAGCTTGGAGCTTTTTGGTGGTGGCACAACTAAGACCATCTCGTCTTCACCGTCTTTACCTGTACCACCCTTGACTGCCACCGCGCTGTCGTCTGCCATTTCAACATCTTCGGTGCCATTAACCCCATTCTCGATAGGCCCATTTCCATTTGTTTGTGGCTTGTCTTCACTTCCGTCCTTTGCTGAGTTCGTCATAGCCTTCTTCGGAGGGATGGCCTTACCCTTTGATGACGTTGCTCGTGTTGGAACTGGCTTGTCTTTCGAGCTCGAGCTCTGAGAGTCTGACCGTGCTTTCTCTCCATTTGTTTGTGAGGATGTTTCCTTGCTAGACCTCAAATTTCGTCTCTCTCCAGGCATATCGGAGGTAGGTGGACGCTTGGCGTTCTGGAAGTTGAGCAGCCACTGAGGTCTTGAGAGTACGTTGTGGCCGGTCCTTATCTACCGGCTGGTGGAATGCTCGTCTCCACAAGGTCTTGCGTTATTGGCGTGCCACAATGAAGAGGGTACGGAGGCGATGGATTATCGACGATGCAGTAGAGGGTCGTGGATGGATAAGGAGCGCTAAAATCAAAGCTCTGCTGGATCCGCGTTAAAACAGTGTAGTAATCAACTTCGGTTGCCGTAATCTGCTATTCACCAAGTCACAGCTATGGTGACCGAAATGCACAAGGTGGATGTGACAGTCGTTGTGTTGTTGAAAGGTCAGATGTTAGGTATGATGTTGTCAGTGATTCGAAATAATGTAAGCTACGAGGTTGAGGCCGCCGTGCCCGTTCCGTTGTTTCTCACGTGACTGCAACTACCGCGCTTGGTACAGCGCCTACCTTAAGATCGGTGTAACGCGTCAATCAATGATGGCCAAAGATGCTCTGATCGTTATTGTTCACAGCAACAAAGAGGGTCAAGCTTGTCTCGTTTTGGATGTCAACCATGACGTTACTAGACAATCATCTCGAACAGATCTCTCTGTCATCAGCAGCAATCGCAGAACTTCCGTATGCAATCCTCAATCTTTGAGTGGGGTTGGGTGGAACTAAACGAAATGCCAGCTTTCCTCCTCCGAAGATCTTTACGAATGCACTGCTACATTCTCATGACATCACCGCCCTTATACGAGACACTGAGGCGCATGAGCGTGCCCTCTTTACCCTTGTACCAACAGATCAAGCTCCGACATCTCGGCGGAGCACAGGCCATGGTCTTAAAAGCAATGGGGAATCTATCAATGGATCGGGTCTAGTTCGGGTCCCAAGGCACGATTCTGCTGTGGCTACACTTTTAGGTGGTGAGCTGGGAGAGCAAATTAACAAGGGAGGAATAAGCGATAGTAAAGAGAAAGGAGAAGTTGATGTAAACGTGTTACTCAGGGGTGCTGAAAAATTATGCGGAGTTTAGTATGTGACCTCCAGCAACCGAAGCCCCGTTATTCATAACTTTTCAGTCCAATTCCTGGGGCTCCTGAGAGGATAACCTCTTTACGATCGCGCTATGAACATCTAAGCTCCTCGGTCGCTCGATACGAGTTACGATTGTCAAAACAGACCGCACAGTTGTCTAATATAAACAGGGGAAAAGACTACAGTGGGGACCTCGACGACGCCGAAGACGGTGAACTTGTTGAAGATGACGAAGGGTTCCCAGAAGCGCCTACAGCTTTCGAAGAAGTGCAGGTCACCGCAGAGGACCTGAGGAGGGAGGAGGAAGAAATTCGGGAACTTGAAAAGAAGAAGCGCGGCCTTGAGGATCGAGTTCGTGGTATGGAACGCGACCTCGGGGGCTTGCTGAGATGAGGAAATAACCCAAATTTCCAAATATCAGAGATGTGGATACTTTACTATCTAGAACAGTAAGTCCGTGTAGGCTCGTTTGTAAGATGCGTGAAATACTAGATCTTTGTACATCATGCTGATGTGGGCAACGTCCACCGAGTAGACCTTCGATGAAGATCTTTTGATGAAAAGTCTCATGATATCTTACTGCTCCGACGCTTCGGTCATCTCGTCAACCCGTAAAGTACCAAGAGTGTGGTAAAAGCGACGCGGAGATTCCACTACATAGCCACTTCTCCAATCGTAAAGCTGAATCCTCAGTCGCTGAGACCAAACCATTACATTACCATTTTGATAAGCCACAAGTCTACATCTACATGCTGATTATCTTGGGGCCTGACTATCTGGATAATCAAACACTTCATGACCTTCAACCCCAGCTATTCGACTGCTTAATTCCTTTGCCAATCCTCGAAGCTGCAGTCTCAACATCACAGAGATGCCTGCAATCAGGAGAATCACTTGCTTGGGTTCTGGTTATGTCGGTGGCCCTACGTCTGCAGTTACGGCGTTCAAGTCCTTAAATATTGAGGTTACGGTGGTAGATGTAAATCCACACCGCATTGCAGCATGGCAGTCCGATTCTCTACCAGTCTACGAGCCAGGTCTCTATGATATCGTTCGCACTGCCCGCCAAACGAACCTCTTCTTCTCAACGGACATAGACAAAGCTATCCTGAACGCTGATTTGATCTTCGTGTGCGTCAACACTCCGACGAAGGCGGATGGCATAGGAAAAGGCGCGGCTGCCGACCTTGGCTTCGTTGAAGCAGCAACTAGGAACATAGCACGAGTAGCTGCTTCGAATAAAATTGTGGTCGAGAAATCCACGGTGCCATGCAGGACAGCCCAATCCATACGGGAAATAGTGTGTATTTTCCCTCTGTCTTGGTCGAAAAAATACTGACCATCCCAAGCTTTCAGCAAATGCACAACCAGGCGTAACATTCGACGTGTTGTCGAACCCAGAGTTTCTAGCTGAAGGCACAGCCATAAGAGATCTCCTAGAGCCTGACAGGATTATCATTGGGTCCATGCCAACTCCAGCAGGCCACCGAGCTGCGAATGCCTTGGCCGAAATCTACGGGCAGTGGGTCCCTCGGGAGCGCATCATAACAATGAACCTATGGTCTTCTGAGCTCTGTAAGCTAGCCGCCAATGCTCTTCTTGCTCAACGAATAAGCAGTGTGAATGCACTGAGCGCCATCTGCGAAGCTACAGGAGCAGATGTCGACAAGGTCACCCATGCTTGCGGGTTGGACTCGAGGATCGGTCCCCATATGCTAAAGGCTGGCCCGGGCTTTGGCGGCAGGTAAGACAACCGTCAAAATCGTCACCGGGCAATGAGTTGACCACGTTAGCTGTTTCCAAAAGGATATCTTCAATATCGTCTACCTGTCCGAGTCCTTGCACCTTACTGAGGTTGCCAACTACTGGCGTGTTATCATCGACATGAACGAGCATCAGAAACAACGCTTCACCAACCGAATTATTTCCTGCCTGTTTAACAATCTCAATGGGAAAAGGATCGCCATACTAGGCTTTGCCTTTAAAGCCAATACCAGTGACACACGTGAGTCGCCTGCAATAACCTTTGTGGGCAATTTCGTTGCGGAAAGGGCTCAAGTCGCCATATATGATCCCCAAGTCGGAAAAACACAGATATGGAAAGAGCTGAAGGATGATGGCAATGATATGGAGGTCATGACGTCGAATGTCATAATTTGTCAGTCTGCTTACTCTGCTTGCCAAGGCGCGGATGCCGTCGTTGTGGTGACGGAATGGGATGAATTCTCTAACAAACCTCCTAAATCTGGTATCGAAGGGAGTGCTGCAAGATTAGATTGGTCTCTTGTGGCAAAGTCGATGAGAAAGCCGATGTTTGTCTTCGATGGCCGGAACGTGTTAGATGGTACCAAGTTGGAAGCACTCGGATTTCGTGTTGAGGCCATTGGAAAGCCGAGTAGTCGGCCTCGCTTTCTAGAGGATTAAGTTAAGATTTGAGACCTAGGTATCCTAGAAGATCGTCTTCTAGTCTACAGATATTACGTCTAATTTGTCTCTTATCTGACAGCTTCTTGTCCTAAACCTTTTCAAGATGCAGTCCTGTGCTTGGTTTTGTTTGATCGAGCAATCGTTCTCTTAAAAATCCATTGGGTCAAAATCTGCCATTTTAAGTCTGCCGAGCATGTAAACCTTCAACACATTGAATTCTACGTAGGTGTCTTTCCTCCAAAAGTTGACTTTAGAAGGCTTAACTTTAGAGGGCATCTTAAATTCCACCTCCAAAAGAGATACAACTGTACCGATAGCTGGAGCTTTGATATCGGTAGCCGGAGTTCTGAATTATTACTATTTACAGACAGAAAACGTTGGCTCTTGTTGGTTTTGCAAGATTGATCCTCCCCATCTAGTCCGTACATACTATCAGCTATTGCCCAGAGTTGGCAAAATCAATCAATTCTCGGGAAAACAGATATCTAATATTTGGATTGAAGAACAGTTACCTGTTAAGATACCTGGCCAAAGTAGTCGTAGACACTGCGAGCGTTGAGTACGTATACTAAAGAGTACCAAGTTTGGAAATATGTAGGACGACACAACGAAATATCTCTAACAAGTCCCAGATTATTCCTCTGCTTCCTTTGTGCCGTACAGATCAGGTATTACATCTAGCCAGACCGCTCAGTTAAGAAAATTCCACAATCCCAGTCTTAGATACCTTAGGTATGCCCATGTCGATATGCGTCACCGTCGATTACAAGAAATCTGCTTAAGGTATCTCGAAGCGTTTCGTCCGTTCTCTCGCCTAGCGGAGCAGAAATAGAAGAACTCTAAAAGGTGAAGTAAGCCACACATAGGATGTTGGCACACGAAAATAATAGACCTGAGTATCAAGCATGTTGTTGATCTTGGATTTCTTAGAGCGGTGGGGATTTATGAAGACTGATCTCGAAGACCTGGAGAGCGTGAATCTAGCATATAGTACGGCTGAAGGCTCCGTATTTCCATTTACAAGCCGCACAATACTAGAATGGTGAGAAGAAAAGACCAACATCTATAGGCTCGTAGAGTATTTGTGAATTCAACGAAATAATGCTTCCCCTTGTGCTCCACTTGCTCTCAAAGAGCAATGGTATTATCATGGGACAAGAAGCAAGAGAGACATAGCCAGCCAAGACGCTGTCAAGAGAACGCAGCTGGACCGTATATGATTGCAAATAGAAAAGTCGAATCCAAATTGAAGACTAAGAGCACTATGAGGAATTCCTGTATTGAGTCAAGGCTGCTAATACCCAAGACGGTTTCCGACCAAAAGTTGTAAGTTAATGGAAATCTTCATACAAGCAGATAGCAACAGAGCCTTGCTATGCACAAGGAGTTTAATACATCATGAACGAGTATTGCAAGAGATTAGTTCCAACCATCATTTTACTATCCAAAGCCTCAATTGGAACATGAGTGATAAAACGAACGATAGAGACTGGTTGCTATATACCTGGAGCTGTGTGTGCAGTAGTGCTATGTATAACAATTGTGTGTAACCTTGACTAGAAAGTCAACTGCAATCAACTACGAGTGGCAGTCAAGGGTTTGAAAGGGAGCAACAGGAGCTCGGGCCATGCGGCTGATTGAGCAACTTTTGGTCCCCCACCATCACTCAACGACCCACCTTTGCAACACAATAATTCTGCGTTCGTCGTTCCTATCACTTGCTTGCCTTCATGCTACACTTGAGCTTTGGGTTGAACATCTGCTCTACTCAGGAGTCTTGTCAATCTCTCTGCATGTCATTTCACCGTTGCTGCTAATTATCTTTGATATCGTACAGCCATCTTGCTCTCAATACCTGAAGCAATCTAACGCCCAGCATGAGTAATGCACCTCCGGGTCAGCAAGTCCTTCCAGACCCTAAAACCTTGATCAAGCCCGAGCAAGTCTCTAAGATTATACACCTAACCGACACACAACGGGCTTCCTATACAGCAGGAATTACGAAGTTATGGCAAGAGATGAACAGCCTTCCAGAGGGTCATCCTGAGCGCACAAAGGCCCACAGGAAGCTTGCCGAAGTCTCAAACAATATAAAAGCCAGCCTTAAAAAGTACCAAGCGGAACAACAGTTACAGCAACAGAATGGTACAAGACCCGTGAGTCAGGGCCAGCCAGCCCAACAAAATGTACGGATTCCTACTGGCACCCAGCCGCAAGCTCCTGAACGTTTCTCGGAGAATGTGATGAGAAGCCTTCAAAACCAAAGTTTCATCGTACCACCAAATGTTGAAGCACAAGGGCAAGAAGCATCTCAACAATGGATTCGAGACGCACAACACAAGTACGCGCAGCATTTACAGAGATACGAGGTGTCAACGAACAAATTAACTGAGCTGAGCCAACTTGCCTCGTCACGACAAGCCCAGGGCAAACTCTTCAGTACAGAGGAGGCAACAAAGCTTAACAACCACAAGCATCAGTTTCAGCGCCAGCAACAGGAGTCTAAGGACTATCTCACTAGATTTAGAAGTCAACAAGAGAGCTACAAACAGCACCGGAACCAAATGGGCAACCCGGGGCTTAACCTTTCCCAAAATCCGAATTCTCAAATACCAAATCCACAACATTCACATGGTGGTGATGTGGGCCCTCAGCCACCTCAACCACAGCTGCCTTCAGAACATCAAGGTCAACCACACACCGTTAGTTCGGCGCTAGACGCTGCTAGAAACCAGGCAGACTCAACTGGTCGCTCTGCGATGAGTCCTACAAATGCTGCACAACAAGGGCCACCACCACCAAGTCAGGGCCCTACTTCCCAGAATGGAGTCACTCAGGCTCAACCACAAAATTCACATCCTCATCTCAACATCAATACAGGTTCGGGCCAGCCGCATCAAATTCACAACTCACCGCAGGTTACAAATCCACAGTCAGCAGCACCTTCACAGGGGCCTCATCCTCTATCTCATAGAGCCGCTGTGGATCAAGCTACCCGTTCTTACACACAACCAAACCACCAACAATCAACCCCCCAATCTTCGACCCACGCACATCCCCAAATGGGAAACCGTGACCCACAAAATAACAACAACGTGAAAATGCCAATTCCTAAGGATCTTAAGATTTCTCAACCTCAGCCTGTCGCCATGGGACCTGCGCGACCTACGCTGACGGGCGGACCAAGTAATGGAGCTCAAGGATCTATGGGTCAACCAGCAATTCAAAAACACCCTGGCTTCGTACTCGAAGGCGATGGAGAGCGGGTCCTTAGCAAGAAGAAATTGCAGGAGCTGGTGAGACAAGTCACTGGAGGAGGTGGAGGCGAAGGTGAAGAGGAAGAAGGACTGACAGCCGAAGTTGAAGAGGTATTTCTTAGATCTGCTGTTACCGGTAGTAACACCTTCACTGACCGCCGCTTCAGACTCTCCTTCAGGTGGCCGATGACTTCGTCGATCAAGTCATCGTAAGTGCTTGCCGCCTTGCCAAACTTCGCCAGTCTTCTACTCTCGAGCTCCGCGACATCCAGCTGATCCTCGAGCGTAACTACAACATCCGTGTTCCTGGCTATGCATCCGACGAACTTCGTACTGTCAAGAAGATTCAGCCTGCCCAAGCCTGGACTCAGAAGTTGAGCGCTGTGCAAGCAGCTAAGGTGACAGGCGGAAAGGGAGACCTGTGAGCTGGGAACCGAGATCTAAGCTGCGCGAGTACTCTAGTTTGCGTGTATCTGGCGTGCAGGTGCTAGGAATTTTGGACTTAGAATCGGGTAAAAGGGTTTGCATGATACCAGGACTCTAATGGCACACTTAAGCATCGGCGCTTAGTCGAATTTACTATTAGGCCAGGGGTGGAGTATGGAAGGTCTTTTGGAATGCTGGGTGTGAATTCGATCTACTAGCATAAAGTGACTCGGTTGAGTTGGACCTCCTATCTTTTTCCTGCATTGAAGAGCTCTACTGTCAACCCTATGACTAATCCCCAAAATTTCCCGTCATGCCCTAAAGCACTTTGTTCTTCTCCTTTTGTCATTTAGACCTATATCCTAAGGCCGATGGTGACGAATCGCTTAGTGGAATTTACAGTAGTCGGTTCAATTCAGGCTATGTTCTACCTCCAGCTTCTGCGTTTCTCCTCGTCTATTTGATTTTTCTTTGATGACTGCAGAGTTTCGCACCGACTGTAAAGAGCGTTCTCGATCTGAGATTTCAAAGAAACCTCAAGCATCTCCTTCAAAGGCCTAATCTCGCATTTCCTTTCCATGATGCTTGCCCAAGTCGATACACCAATTTTACTCGTAATCTTTCATCTTCTCTACCATCAACCAATCGGAATCCTGTTCTTGCATCCGTATCCCAGCCATTGGTCGAACGCTCCATGAGGACACCGTACAGCTCCTCTGCATTCCTGAGGTCTTTACACACTGGGAATTCCACCATGCGGTTCCGGATGTAGTGATGTTCTGCTGAAGTTGCAGGTTCCGACTATTAGTTTTGGTGGGAGGGTAATTAAGCTTAGCATGGTAGAGTTAGAGAGGTTGAGGCTGGTGGAGTTTTAGTAGGGGTATTTGATGTTCGGGTTTAGTGAATTGTAGATTGGAGGCTTTGAAGGAGGAGTGATGATGGAGAGGTATGACAGTATTGGGAAGGAATGGGAGATGGTGTGTAGTGTTCATAGAAGATCTTATTGCGAAGAATTTCCGAACTTTACCGAGGATTAACACTTAGTCGGAACGCATGGTCCTGGATTGACATGGTGCAAATCCCATCTCCAGAACAAGGGCAAAGGGACAAGCGTAATGTAGTTCTTAGGGAAGGATTGCAGATCTCTCACAAAGCCCGTCATACGTAGCACACCAGTCTTCTCTCTCTGTCAAGAATTTCACTTCGTTGGTTCGTAGATTTGAACTCGGCCACTGCACATCTCTTCATCCACCATCATTACCAACGACCTTGTCAGGTCTTCCACCAACAAGTCTTCCAACAGATCCTTACTGCTGCAAAGCTCTTCCATTTGATCATGGGAAGGTAAGGGGAGAACATATCGAGAAACTGCAAATAGTGTGGACTGCCTCAATGGATTTTCGTAAGCTTAGTATTCATATTCAATCCCAATGAATTTTTATCGTGGACGGTAAATGCATTGTGAGAGGGCACCAGCCATCCATTGCGCAGGGTAGTGAGGAAGAAGGTAGCTTCCATAGGATAACGGAGCCCAACCATTCGATTGCAGTTTTCGTTAAGCGGCAGTACCTTCTCGTGGAGTTTTCGAGAGGTGTTCCGAAAGTTGGGTATGTCTGCTGGCTAGGTGCTCGCATATCACGCCGATTAGCTCGATAGGGAGGCTATCGATTGTGATAGTGTTATAGCATGTCATGGTTCTTTCGATTCTGTGAGTGTTATTCATTGAATAGGAAACAGCTGGTAGATTTATTGATACTAAGGTGATTTTCTGTTGAAGTTGCTTTCTGGAAAGGAATGTAGCGTTATCTATATGAAAATCTGAAGCTGCAGAGTTTATTTGGGTCACACGCGAAGAAATTTTATAACATACATGTGTAGGTCTTTGGTAGTGTTATGAGTAATTGAATACCGGGCATTGCATCAAGTAGAACAATAGTAACCGCGCCTAAACGACTGTAAGATCGCCAGCGAGCTGTGGAGAGTCCTACAAGCCTCATCTGGCCATAAGGAAACACGCTTGGAGCCTTTGTACAAGTTTCAAGCTTCGTCCCGATCTTCATTTGTGTTCGAAGTGGAGAATATATATAAACCCAACACTCACGCTTACCTAGTCTGCCTCCAACGTCGGCATTCCTCATCTCTTTCGACCATTCTGGTGAGATCGTTGAGAAACCCAGGGGCCAGTGCGATCCGACCCACACAAAAGCCAAGATGTCTAAAGCAGATAATACTGACGAATACTGTCTCGTGTGGAATGAGATTTCTGGTGAGAGCGCTTGAGAAGGTGAGGCGATCAGGCGAATGACCATTTTACCTTTAGCAAAGGAGTGAAACCTTCGATAAACGGGAATATGGTTATTCATAAGGTAGGTTTTGAACGGGCTTGTACTACTGTAGTCTATTCCCCAGAACCGTGCAAACATACATGAAATAGAGAGGACTCTACCTAGATCCTTCCCACTAAGTTAGAACAAATGTAGTAGTAAGTACTAGCGCAGTTTTAAGTTTCCATACGGTCACGTGTACAAGTCTAAATCATACCTTAGCCTTGTTGCCTGACCTCAAAGGTACCTACCTACCTTAACACAACTCAGCCTCGAGCATGGATCGTGTGACATCCGCTTCGGTGGTAATTGTCACATCCTTCATACATTTAAATATGCGGCCCACCTCGAACTCCCCGGCTACTGACACCAAAACACAAGCAGGCTCGGTACAGGATGAGCCAGCCTACGGACACCTCAAAGCTCTTCCCTGAACCCTCTGTTGACTATGATAGACATGGCCAGCGGCCGAGAAGCAGCGGGTCAAGGTCTTCAAGCCGCGGGCAGGAGGCGGAATCCAATAATCCAGATAGAATACCTCATGGACCCTTTCAACCAGGGCAGCGCCCGTGGAACAAGCGACCTCGAAGCCCAGGGTTGAACTGGTATAAAGACTACGATACACTAAAGAAGTGTAGGAGTGGGAGGGTTCTATTGATCGACTATGTCAGACAAGATCACAGCAAGGAGGGTATGCGAAAGGTTGCAGCTCAGGAAATTGATAGCATTGAGGGTCTGCGAAAAATATATACCAACCCGGATCGTTGTGGAGAAGCCGTTCTTCGATTGTTCCATGTGCAAAATGCTAACTGGGCGACGCACTTCCTGCTTCGAAAGTTCAACATCAACGCTCATGATGATCTAGTTGGCACAGACTTTGGACGCTATGTAAAATACAAACGCCCCGAAAGCCGTGGGCGTAAACCTTTGTTGACTGCCAAGTCTTGGGAAACTACTCATGATCCATGGCGAGGCATCAGCCGGACATCTTTCGGGCTTGACTATCTAAAATCCTACCGTGCAGACAGCACCACGGATCAGCCACACCCTGATATGAACGGGAAGATGATGGAACTGAACCAGTACGACGATGAGGATAACGCTTGTTATGGTTGGGATATTTATGTCCAGAGAATGAGCTGCTACGTTCAGCATAAGGAGACCTTCGCCGAGATTCCCAGTTCTCCGGAGATAAAAAACCCTTACAGTAATAGAGTGACTAGCCGTGGTACACATCAATACGTGCCTAATCTCGAGAGCCTGGATAACGAAAATACCATAATCATCTTCGAAGATTCCCAAACCGGTTCAATAGACGACACTCTGATTGCTGCCCGCCAGCAGTGGGAATCAAGGTGAGCTCCAACAGCAGTTCAATCCATCGTAAATTTGAGATTAGCATAGCTAATGGTGTTCGTTAAAGATGGAGGCGCCTACCATTTTATCTTGCGCTTGAGCCACATGACGTGTCAAACGACGATCGGCTGGCCTTAGAATGTATGAAGATCATCTTACAGGACGTTTGGAAGGGTGTTGCTGATGCTTGGGAGCGCTTCTTCGAGGTCTCCAACAGCCATATCAGCATCCTCGAAGACAAAATTTATGAGGAGCCAGCTGATGAAACTCGAGCACCTAAGCTGTGGATAAATGCCAGTCGCTGGCTGAAAGTGGAGCGACTCGCAGGGCTTCACACAAACGTTGTCAAGGAGATGCAGATCAACCTGCGAGATCTTACTGCTGAGCCCGCGATCGAAGACAATTGGCTCGAATCAAGCCCTAACGACATGGAGCGGATAGAGAAACTCGTGCAAGAAGATCTTGTTAAGCCAACTACTAATCTAGCAGATCTCATGTATAAATCTGTTGGCATAAGAGACAGCCGCCATTCCCTGCAGCTCAGCACAAGCATGTGGAGACTGAGCTGGATAACTTTTATTTTCTTGCCTTTGACATTTCTCGTTGGGTTTTTCGGGATGCATGTCGATACATTCGCGAGCGATATAAGTATCAAGTGGTACTTTGTGGCAGCAGCTCCTATGATGACCTTCGTTCTCATTCTCTGGTATACGATCAAGCATTTTCTTGCCCGGAACAAAACCCCATATTACCGCGGCATATATGAAAACATGTTTCACGAGATGGCTACAGCGTATCCTTTAGTAAGTAGATTTTCCGTGTCGATGCTCCCCCGCTGAGAAGGAAATATGCTAACCTTAAACTTTTCTAGCTCTGGTCTCGGTCTGGTCCGCGTGAGACTGTTAAGCCACAGAAATTGTTGGCGCGACTGAAGTGGCGCCTGATATTGCACTGGAACAGCGCCAAAAATACTATTCAAGCCGGAAAATCAAGTGCGGATGTCGACTATGATGACTTAGGGGCTTGGTCTCACATCAAGAGAATCTTGACACACAGATGGACCTCCCAGATTCGTCAAACCGAAGACATTGAACTCAATGACCCCATTGCCTCCTTCCAAGGGGCCGCTGGTGATGAGACACAAAATAGCCTTGGTGAGATTACGGAACTTTTTGCGCTTCCAGGTCAAGGGCATTCAGAAACCCTTCCCGGTGGTATGATGAAAGCCGCCGTACTTCAATCACCGTGGTCGAAACGCCTCAGTACTTCCTCAGATCCAGCTAGCGCGGGAAGGCCCAGCAGCAATGGGAGCAGCGCGGGTCGAAACAGTGGTGTGATGGTTGAGGAAGAGCGTCCAAATTGGCTTCAGGAGCTAGGGTCTAAGGGACTTCATCTATCAGATTGGATGGCCTCTTCGGCAGCGGCGAAGAAGGAGAGTAACGATGAGCATCTTCGGCCATCATCGGTCCGGACAGCCTTGAAAGATGGGGATGTGCCGGAGATTTCTATTGTAGATGGACCACCTGCATAGCGCTGGCCTTTCTTGGAACCAGGGGTTGGTAATCTTCACATCATAGGGCTAAGGCCCGCTCATAGAGTTTTCGCCCACTGCTGCAAGGCCTTCAAGATAAGGTAGCAACAACCAATACATCAATATGCCATATGGCCTCGTATTCCAACAGGCTTTGGGAAAGTATGCCGAGGTATAATATGTATTTACATAAATTTTATGCACCAATACATGAGAACGAGCGGCCCTCGGAAACCCTTTTTATGAAGAGGGGTCCTCGGATGCGGAACGTCGCGGGCCACTGACTAATCCCCTCATATGGGTTATTATCATTCACCGCCCAACACTCCGTCCCACCATCACCATTTCCCCCCCACCATCGTCTGCCACTTCATTGTAATAAGCGATATCCTCAAATTGGAAGTGTGGGCGCCATTTGGATTTGAAGGGTATCTAACGTTCCCGAGTCGAGTTCAAATCTCTAGGCAAGAGGACGTGACCAAACCTGAGTCTTCCTAGGTTTTCGAAACGCTCGTGTCAGCAGCAGGATGTCGCCAGAAGGTAGGGTTAGGAAGAGACCAAGTACAGTACCTCCCGCTCCAACTCGGAAACCAGTGTCCGCAGGAAATACTTGATCTACTTATACTATGTCTCTCAGGAACGCAATCATGCCCACCACCAGAGCTGCCACAGCTCGTTGCCGAACAACATGTCCCAATTGCCTCAAACGACAAAGATACTCAAAGATTGATAGTTGTGCTGTCCCATGCGAGTCTAGAGACGTACAGGGCTTCGCATGGTGGTCGCGGTGGTGCGATGAAGGACGAGAAATATTCGCTTCTCAACAGCGATGAACACATAGGAGTTATGCGCAAGATGAATCGTGATATTAGTGATGCAAGGCCAGACATTACTCATCAAGTGTGTTCCAATTCATTGGTTATAACAGCTACAATAAAATCAACAAGACTGAGCAGAGTATTAGTGCCTTCTTACTTTGCTAGATTCCCCCATCAACAAAGCCGGAAAACTCCAGATATACATTCACACAGCCAAAGGTACCCTGATTGAAGTCAGCCCAAGCGTTCGGATTCCACGCACTTTCAAGCGTTTCGCTGGTCTCATGGTACAGCTCTTACACCGGCTGTCCATTCGGTCGACAAACTCGCAAGAGAAGCTTCTGAAGGTTATTAAAAATCCTATTACTGATCACCTTCCGCCAAACTGTCGGAAAGTCACACTTAGCTTCGACGCTGATGTGGTCCGGGTACGGGACTACATCTCAGATATAGGGCCGAAACAGAGCGTCTGCGTTTTTGTTGGGGCAATGGCAAAAGGTAAAGACGACTTTGCTGACGGTTTTAAAGACGACACTATTAGCATCAGTAATTACAGTTTGAGTGCCAGTGTGGCATGTGGGAAATTCTGCAATGCGGCCGAAGACGTCTGGAACATCGTCTAGTTGTCTGCCACATGGTGCGTATACCAGAACCATGAGAGCCCTAGATGTATTCATATTCGCTGATTCACCAGGGCACGCTCGTTGTGAGAAAAGGAAGGTTTGCATGTTGTGGACTTGTGTCAGCTACGATACCAACATCAAAGCTTTACACAAGTTATCACTTCGCCTGCGTTGATGCTATTGGATCTGGCTCTGTTTTTCCAACACATTGCAACCGGTTCAACAGACTCAAGGCGCTTCGCGTCCAGGTGGAGCACTTCAACTTGCTCTACCGTTTTCCTTCAACTTCAATCTTGTGTGTTCATTGGCTGTCCTGGATTCAGCTTGGGTGGCAACACCAATTTTTAGGCCCCACAGGGGTATGCGTTGTTGAGAGGATGCTTTATACCATTTAATGGAGGTCATGGTCAAGATTCTATTGACGGAAGTGGTATGATGTCTGAAAAGTTATGGATACGGTACTGGAGGCGGCAAGCGACACTGTAGCCTATGATCTCACATATCCTAGGCTGGCTAATGAGCGTTTTAATTAGATACTTACCTAGTTGATTGGCTGCCTCAACTGACAATTTACAAACTTGTCGCCCAACTCCTACTTCCATTCGGCTATCTTAGCTTAGCTGCAGACGCATTACGTGGCAGCCGGTTTCTCCTGAGCGTACCTGGGCTTGCTATGCACAATCTCATAGTCGAATTGGAGATCGTCGGGTACCAATCGCCAGCATAGCTTGACGTATTTGGTACCTTGATAGCAATACTATACCTGTAGAAACAGGTTCAGTTGAACCTCCCAAAGCTTTCTTTTCACCATCTTAAGTGTACTTCTAATTTGCTGTTATATGTGCTACGATTGTTACCATATCCGACACTCTTGGTTCCAAAGTTCCCCTGAGATGCCTGTTTCGCATATTGGACTCACCGTTTCTCATCTTCCCACATCGTGCTCCTTTTTCTTAGCAGCCCTCACGCCGTTAGGTTACCGATACATCGGCCAGCAAGGGAACCAGATTGGGTTTGGTATAGAGAACGCCGAGTTCTTCATCTGTCAAGAAACCGAAAGGTACCGAAAGCCATGAAGAGCTTCTATCATTCCCTCTAATGATGGTAAACGTAGTGCCAAGGCCAGTGCCGCTCATATCGCCTTCTCGGCTCCGTCGCGCAGCGTTGTCAATGCTTTCTTCCTTGCTGCCTTGAAAGCCGGTGGTCGTATTCACGGCGAGCCTGCAGTACGTGATCAGGAAACAGGCTACTATAGCGCGGCTGTCCTGGATTTCGACGACAATTCCATTGAAGTTATGCATCGCGAAAAGAAAGTGGACGCTTCCGGCACAGCAAGCGGAGATCCAGGCGAACACAGGGTCCTCAAGTGGCAGAAGGAGGTGGTAAGAAGTGCAGTCGGATCCGATGTAAAATCTGAAAAGAGTGTCGCTCGAGTTGTAATCAATAACGTTACTACGCCTACTACGAAGGTTTCCTACTCTCCGCCTGAGCCGAAATCCGGCAGCGAAATGAGCGCCAAAGCCCTTGTAGGGACCTTGCTTGGCGCTGCAGCAGGTGCCGCTGTCGCTTATGCCATGACGAAAGGCGAAGAAGAAAGTCAGAAAGCCTTGGCATCCATACCGGTACTGTATAAAGCTATAGAAGCAGCCAGGCCGTTGCTAGCTCGTTCCGCAACTGAACCTGTACGATCTTATGCTCCATCGAATATCTCCCACGACTCGCGGACTGGACCTCGAGAACTGGAGTATCCCCGCTCATCTGTCTCCCGATCGAGTCATGGCACGCAATCCCATGCCCCATCTGCTGATCGCCGCGCCGGTCCTCTTGCCATTACTTCCCCACTCAGACCAAGCACTCTCGTCGACACGTTCGTACCGCCCTCGGAAGTCGTCTGCTTCCGGCCTCACTCGCTCGTACGTAATAACACAGATAGTATTGCCCATCACTCGAGTGGTAGTAGAATGAAAAATGCAGGCCCTCAGCGTTCAGAGCCATACTCCAGTGTTTCCAGTGCCAAGACGATCACGCAGGTACATCTTGGGCAGTTGCAGCCGCCCTCGGTTGTAACTGAGGTGAAAGCCGCCAGAGGCGTGCCTCTGCCAGAAAGCAAAGCAACGAGCACTGCGTCGAGCCGCGCCCCCTCCTTGCGGCGTCAAGTCCTAGATGGAGGGTGCGAGAACGACGTAAAAAGTGTGCTTGGTTCGGTGGCCCCCAGCGACAGCGTTAGTCAGGCTGGCTTAAAAAGATCAAAGAGAAGTCGAAAGCCTAGTAGCCGGTCGAGCTCGCATAGATCCGGAAAGTCAAGAGAACCTAGGAAGCACAAGGACAGCGATGGTGAAAGTTACGCCAGTGAGAAGACTGTCCGAGCTGAAGGGAGCAGGACAGGGAGGAAGAGGGAGAGTGTGGTGAGCCTACCCATTAGGCCTACTAGTAAGGCCAGTGTGCATCGAAGCGTGCGGAGCTTCATACCGGGGATGTAATAAAAGAAGATAGCAGCATACTTGTTATAAGGGTACCACGGCCGTCTAGAAGAATCAATAACAGTCGGATAGTTTCTTGTGATTAGCTCGAGTATCGAAACATTTTTTCATTACGAAACCTGATTCAAATATCGAAAGTCAGGGTGCAGAAAGACATTAGATCACGACCATTTTCCGTAGATCTACTCAAACGAACATATAAACCCAGTTGAATTACCATTGGCTCAAGTCTAATTAGAAGAATGGGAGAATGAGATGTACTCGATGGCTGTTTATCTACTTGATCATGAAGTACTCCGTACGGTAAGGTATCGACAACCACTCCAAGGTGTTTTCTAGCTTAGCACGTGATCGCGGAGCCCTGCACGGGAGATACAAGATAGCAACCGCTTTGTGCGACGCGGACCCTCGTTCACCCATTGTACCTGTGAACCCTCGGAAGCTCCCCACTGTGCGATGGTTCAGTGTAAAAAGTGGATTCACGTAGTTGGGATACCATGACTTAGCAAATAATCACCTCTCCTTCCCCCACGGTGTTCATCTGTCTCTATGGGTCGACTTCTTGGTGCTTAATTGCTTTGTTTACTTGCGCCTCAGCAAACCCAACATTATGGTTCGATAGCGTATCTACCACCAAAATGGATCCCGCTGTACAACGTCTCCTTAATGACAAGCTTTACGACAAGAGGAAGCAGGGAGCACTTGAGTAGGTACTTTGGGACCGATCTGAATGGGCACAAAGCTAACCTGAAGCCGTGCAGCTTAGAGAGAATCATTCGAGAAGCCAGCGCCAACCAGGAGTATGAGAGAATAGCAAAGATCGTAGATCAACTATGCCATGACTACGCTTACGCAGTACACCAACCACACGCTAGGAATGGGGGATTGATAGGCCTTGCTGCGGCTTCAATAGCCCTGGGCTCGGTAGGTAATCACAACCGTGGGCTTGAAATGGTTCTAATAGCCAAATAGGAGGAAGTGGCTCGATATCTGAAAGAGATAGTTCCACCGGTTCTAGCTTGCTTCACCGATCAAGATGCACGGGTTAGATACTATGCTTGTGAGAGCATGTACAATATTGCCAAGGTTGCCAAGGGGGAAATTTTGATCTTCTTCAACGATGTCTTCGACGCCCTTTGTAAGGTACGGAGAATATGTTGCTGCGTTTATTCACATGCTGAACTTTTCAAAGCTCGCCGCCGATTCGGAATTGTCTGTGAAGAATGGGGCTGAACTCTTGGATCGACTCGTGAAAGACATTGTGTCTGAATCTGCCGCAACATACGTCTCGGTGATGCAGTCACCCGATGGTAGTGGATCTGATGGAGACTCGAGCAAAGATTCCGCCGAAGCCTCTTCTGTTGAGCTACCGACCGCATTCTCTCTCGCCAAATTTATACCTTTACTCCAAGAGCGTATTTATGTCATTAATCCATTCACACGTACGTTTCTTGTATCATGGGTTACTTTACTGGATACCATACCGGATCTGGAACTTGTCTCTTATTTGCCTGCCTTCCTTGGCGGATTGTTTAAATTTCTTAGTGATCCAAATAGAGACGTACATGTTGCTACGCAAGGAGCACTTGAACGATTCCTCAATGAGGTCAAGAAGATAGCTAGAATCAAACGTGGCATAGCAGAAAGCCGCAAAGACCACAGCGATGGAAAAGCTAAACCGTCAAATTCGAGTGACAGCGCCAGTGTTCGGACTGATCACAGTACACTGAACGAGAAGTCAGACGCCGCGGAGGCAGACTCTAGTGCTCCCAACGATCCGCAACGTGAAATTGTGGACGGTGATGATTGGGTACCCGGGCAGGACGTGCAGGTCGATCATTCTAAGATATTGGAGATTCTGGTAGCTTTTTTAGAGCCGTCCTCTGGTTTGGTTTACCTAGAGTCGTGTTATTGTTCTGAATACTAATGCCACATGCAGAGGAAGAAATTCAGCTTACTGCGCTTCGATGGATCGACAGCTTTTTCCAGATCTGTCCAGAGGATATCCTCGCTTTTGTTCCTCGTCTCTTGGCGCAGGTCCTCCCTGCAATGGCTAGCGGTAGTGATGTTGTACGGCAAGCTGCGAATCGAGTCAACAATTCCCTTATGGACCACATCGTATCTTTACCTGATGAAAGTCCCTCATCCGACAGTCGACCATCGCCTCTATCACGCATTCCTACAAACTCGCTTAAAGATACTGACGGAAAAGCAAGGCGTCCTTCGACGCCTACTCCAAAAATACCACAGACCACGACAGAGCAAGAAGTAGAGGCGAAAAAAGGTGAGGACGCTGCTGCAATGCCGCCTCCACCATCAATTAGCTCCCCCACCTTGCCAAAACCAGCTGGAGACCTCGACTATGCAGCAGCGGTTAACGCTTTGACACTGCACTTCCTCAACGAGCATGAAGCCACAAGAGTGGCATCCTTGTCTTGGCTTACTATGTTGCATCGAAGGGCCCCGCGGAAAGTGCTAGCCACTAACGATGGAACTTTTCCTGCTCTCCTAAAAACATTGTCCGATCCAGCAGAAGCTGTTGTGACTCGCGATCTGCAACTCCTCTCGCAGATTTCCAAGAATAGTGAGGAAGGTTACTTTACATCTTTTATGGTCAATTTACTTCAGCTTTTCTCTACTGACCGAAGACTCTTGGAGACGAGGGGAAATTTGATCATTCGACAACTGTGTCTAAACCTTAGTGCTGAAAGGATATATCGAACGTTAGCGGACTGTTTAGAAAAGGACGAAGTAGGTTCAAATCCCAAGCAATGTCTCGAATTGCTAATCATAGGGTCAGGATGTCGAATTTGCGAGTATCATGGTACAAAATCTCAACAACAACCTTATTACAGCCCCAGAGTTGGCGGATTTGCGCAAAAGACTGAGAAATCTGGAGTCTCGGGTGAAAACCCAGCCTAACACAAGTCCAGTGCTTTGACTAATAAGCGCAGGATGGTCAAACGTTCTTCATAGCGCTCTTTAAATCCTGGTGTTACAATGCCGTGGCAACGTTCTCCTTGTGTTTACTTGCGCAAGCCTATGAGCAAGCATATAACTTGCTTCAAATATTGTAAGTGGTAGACATCTCCATCATACAAATAGAGCTAACAAATTCAGTGCGGAACTTGAGATGACAGTCAATATGCTCATTCAGATCGATAAGCTTGTTCAGCTGCTGGAATCACCTGTTTTTACTTGTCAGTACATCTCTAAACCTCTTATAGATCAGACAGTGACTCCTTCAGATCTTCGCCTTCAACTCCTGGAGCCTGAAAAGTATCCTCATCTTTACAAATGTCTCTACGGGCTATTGATGCTACTGCCTCAGTCTTCGGCATTCGCTGCGCTCAAGAATCGGTTGAATAGTGTTAGCGCCATAGGCTACCTTCACATCGCCCCACGAACGTATGTGTCTCCTTCCTTATCTCATTTACGCCAAAAAAGCGCTGAAGCGCAGCTCGGTAGTACACCCCAAACACCAGGCGCCCCAGCTTTTGACCGACCAAATCGCCTCAAGGCTAAGGAAGAAGGAGGGATCAAATGGGTGGACTTGCTTGAGAAATTCAAGAGCGTGCAAGAAAAGGCGCGGAGAGCGCATCGGTTACAAAACCAAGTGGAGGACATCATGCCTTTGAACAATGCAGCAATCGAGGCAAATAAGGAAAGGACATTACCTGATGTGCCAAAACCCCCTCCTAGACCACCGAGCGCGAGCGGTACAACGCCGAGATCTGGCCTTAGTGGGCCACTACATAAGCCCAAGTCGAGTCTCGGCAACTTCAGTAGGCTTACTGGTGGCGTTGGCGTGAGGAAAGGAAAGAAATGATGTTTCTCATGTTTATACATATTTACGACCAGAGTTGATAGCCTTGAGATCTCCCTGCAACTGATAATATATCCCTTAATCGGTAGAAGCATCAGCATGAATTGGCTGGCGTTTGGCAAACGGTCTAGGGTCGCAGAAGCAAATGCTTGCTGGGTTGGCTGTCGTGCAATTTGGCAGCCAGAGTTCATGGTATCTGAATTTAATCCTGATACTACTTTACTAGACCACAACGTTGGCAGCTTATTGCCCGCTAATTATTGAGCGAAGAGACGTCAGCCTAAATCCAACAATTGGTCGACGATTCCCCTCTCACTGGACTGTGAGGTGTCCAGTTGAAATCTCCAACCACTTTGTGCGATGTACGTAGCTACTGTACCCTGGTCGCTCCCAACCAAAGAAACGGAGCAGCCTTATGCTGCAGGCTGTCATGGCCCCAATCCCAGGCAGCACAGGGCCTAAAATTGTGCGACTCACTTTGTTCCTCGCCATAAATGGCGAGGCTGGGCCTCCACACACCGCTCCACATGAGCATATTTTTTTGTCCCTTTACCAGCAATAGAGATTAGATTCGATAAGTTTTAAAGTGTGGGATAGTTTTTGTTTTTTTTCCCGATATATACTGCTCACACGCATAGTCGAGTTCATCGTCATCACCTCAAAGCTACGGCAACCCACACAACATTGAGATGGAAAGCCCGGAAGGGGGAATGCCTGAGATGGACGGGGTCAGGGCTGAGGAGGCCAACATAGGAGAGGTCAAGGTTGAAGAGCCTATAATCGAAGAGATCGAAATTGGGGGAGTCGAGGATAACGCCGTTGCTATACCTGAGCCTTCTACAGCTCCACCAGCCAGAATGGGGAAACTTGAATTCAAGGATATCCCACTGGATATGAAGAGGATGGTTCTAAGCTACGTAAGGAGAGAGTTTTGATATGTATTGTTGATCTAAAATTTTGTCATGTCTTTACATCTCCGTTTCATTGTCTGCTACGTTTACGTGCCTTTGCTGGTGCGCCTACCAACGTACTGTGCTTTCATGATTTCGTTTTCCAGTCAAACCCTTGCCTCGTATCTCCATATCTATCTCTGAGGTCTGTTCACCAAATTCCAGTCATTTCGATATCTACGCCGGCTAGAGAACCTTCAATACAGTGTGCAATTCTGGGGTTCTGTTCAAAGTTTCAGATCGATTGACAACTATGCAGTAGCTGATTCGCCGGAAATAGATAACCCTTCCATCGGACCGCAAATCTCTCTGCCTTACGAACAAAGACCTTCGGGAAATCGCAACACCAATTCTGTATCGAACCGTAAAAATCTTCGTTGGTGGACCCAAGGATATGCGGCTGAGTGGCGGTTTGCTGAACCGAGAAAATCCTGGCCTGAAGCATATTCGGAATCTTTTCTTAGATTTGGAGAAGGTGACGATTCAGAAAGCACAAATCGACGACTCAGACGATTCTTCCGACGAAGCCGAGGAGTTCGAGGACGTTGCGTTTGCTGCTCGCCAAGCTAATTTTACCATTCGGCTTCTGCTCGATGTTATACCGGTTGATACCTTGGAGTGTTTCAGGTACAATGACTGTTACTTTGAATCCCCATACTCTTACTTTCACATTAATCTTTCTAGACATGCGGAGTTTCAACTTGTGCCTGTATTAGCTGATACTATTTTAGCTGGAATAATTATATGCGAATCTCCATCGATAATTGGGTTTTGCTCTGGAGAAAGCAGAAACGCCTCCAGGAGATCGAAGTCGATGCAACAGACCTTCCGCTCATGCCCATAATCGAGAAAGACCCCAATCTTATAAAAGCCTTCAAAGATGTCCCTGTGCTAAGTCTCTATCCCGCTGAACTCGACGGACTTCGAGTCTGCCAAAAGATACTGCAAGCCAGCCCCGGGGTTAAGGAGTTGACTCTCTCTGCAGGAGCGTTCAAAGCGTCAGATGACAGAGACCCTGAAGATCTTCAGGACTCCAGTACCCATGCAGGTTTATTTAGCCGGACTGTGTTCAGTCATTTGCAGCCTTTCGATGCTTGCTCTCCGCTTATATTGACATCACTCCATCTTGAACACCTATCATTGCGCTATGCGGCTGACACCTACCTGAGGGTCATCAAGTTTAGCTGCCTCAAGACTCTTGAAGTTTTCCATTGTGTAGGTGCCGAGAATTTATTCTCACAGCTGAGCAAGCCAAATATTCGCCCTGGTCAATTGAAGCACCTCTACTGGACGCAGAGTAGCGTCAGGGAATCGCATATTCTTGAAGCATTCGAAGGACTGCTTGAAACCCTGCTAGGACTTGAGACGTTGCATGTGGAAATTGACTATGTCGATAATCTGCCGAAGGTAAAAGCGATAACACATCACGGCAAGACCTTGAAATACCTAAGTATGAACATCCAAGCAGTCGATAGCACTATCAACTATGATCCTGTGGATTTCACATACCTCTGTACTAGCTGCCCAGAGCTGGAGCAGCTGTCTGTCGCGTTCCCGGCTACTCCTGTCGACTCTGCAGAAGCAAGTCCCAATTTTGCGACATTCCTGGTAAGAGCTCAAAGCAGGCAAGCTGTTTCATGGTCTTTTACTTACTTGCATCGGTAGACAAGCATAAAGAAGCTTCGTCATCTTAGGACGCTGAACATTAATCCGTTCCCTACTACACATGGGTCCATTATCAATAATCGTGGCAAGATAAAACCACGCTGCCTCGAGCTCTACAAGTATAAGCTCCAACGACTGCTTCAGAATACGTTCGAGATCTGCGACCGTCATGCCGCCGAGATGAATTGGGGCTTGGGTAATCGTTCGGTGTTGTCTGTCATCGCCGTGGGTGCGAATGGCACAGTGATGTCGAACGGCACTCATCATGTTAAGCTAGAACCAGTTCAGTATGTTCGCGGGCAGCAGATTGATGCTTTTGGAAAACGGTCGATGATGGCGGTTAAGATAGAGAGGCACCTGGTAAGATTTATTGAACCGGAGTCGGATATCCTTGACGTGCACATTTGTAACGTATGAAAAATGGCGGTTGCCGTTCTTTCCGTTCTGCAAGGCGCTCAGTTGGAGGATTTAGTGTAGATATCTGCTTCATGTCGAGGCTTCTGGCGCTAATGATGGAGATTTTGCTCCATACCAAAGTACCTACCTTAACCTCGAGTCTAACCCTGAACCTCTCAATGCTGGTCTGAAATAGAAGTAAACCGATTCTCTGAATCGAAGGGACATAGGCAATCCTCCTAGGCCACTGTTGACCCATGTCCAAATTACCCTTGACCGCCTTCGGTAGAGCGTGATTCTGCCGCCATCCTGCCATTGACCTTCACCTCACTTCCAGGACAAAACTAATACTTTCACTACCTAAACACATTCTTTCGCTCTTTAGCTTTCATTGCGCACGCGTAACAATCAGTGTTTCACGATATGCCCCTACTGTCTTCACCTATCCTTCTCTTATGGCTTCTGTACATGTACTCTACGTTATAAGGCATCAAACGCGTTGTTTAATGTGAATTGTGAGCGGATGAGAACAAGACCCTCGTTCAATCACGACTATGATAGACCACGAACGCGATGGTGACGATGATTCCAACAATCTTTGGACCCGGTAAACGTCTTCCTCGGCAATGTTGGCGCTGTCGAAGTGTGCGAACATAGGAAATGTCTAGGCTAACAATTTACTCAAGACAGCAAGATCTCCCTGGCCCGTTTGACAACCTGAAAGTCAGTGACCGACCCGTACCAACGAGTCGCAATACTGCTATATCAAATATTGAATATGCTACCTCCAAACTGGACAAAGCCTTTACCAAAGCTGCCGGAGGATCAAGGAAGAGGAAGCGGTCACGCTCTTATGAGTGTGCCGATAATGACAGCGAGGTCGCCGATGTTATTTTGGAGGCCCAAGGCACGAAAACAGCGGCGAAGCTAAAGATAAAGCAACCTGCATTGCATTTCGAATCCTTGAGGATACCAGACATGGTCTTTCCGAAGTCAGCCTATCGGGGTCATGATTCATTGCTACCTGTCAGTTCTGAATTGGACGTCCTTCAGGATTATCTCGTAAGTTGCGCTTAGAACTTAAATTACAACGTTTGAAGAGGCTGAAATTTCATTTCAGACCACAATCGCACCTGAGCGTAATAACCAGGTGCTTCTAGGCAACGAAGAATTTACCTCGTTAGATTTAGATGAATTTTGCATTTATCGATCCGTCAAGATCAGAACCAACAGCAAACAGAGAAACAACACCGAAGAAATGCCTACCTCAGGAGAGATGGTTGAACTCCATGACATGGGTGTTCGGAATAACAATTTGTTCTTCTTCGATGGGATCATATCGTATGGGCAGACTCGGCGTTACGTGCAGAAGATGCCTTTTGAAATCTTGTCTATTGGTGGTTATGAGAATACCGATCTACATACAGTCGGCGACAGCCTGTGGATACAGTCTAGACTCGGGAAAAGTCTTGATGTTTGGTACTGCTTGAAGACTCCCGCCGTGCAATATCGAAGGTTCTATAAGCCATTCCTATGGATCGCAGATTTTGCTAAGCATCTAGTGGACTACATGCACAACCATAAGCAGGTGCGTCTCGTTGATCTTAGGAGCTCATTTCAAAAATGGCTGGATGATATGCACGGGACGGAAGAGCGGTTTCGACACTGGTTAGGCGAAAGAGGCAATGCAGATTTCCGAAGTGTCGCCGCAGCTTATGCTACGTTCCTCCTGAATCAAGCCTTTCAGCTTGACGCGATATACGCCGAACATCCTCTGTGGAACGACATACATCCTTTGACCTTAAATTCTATTCCACTGCAGGTTGAGCATTCTGAGAGCGATGGATTTAAAGGATCTGCACATCAGCACAAGACTGTCGTTACTCCTTACGTATATGAGGCCTTCAAGCACTTACCCTTTGCTAAATGCTTCGAAGTCGTTCATGATCGACGAAATAAGGCAAAAAGAAATATCAGCCTCAATAATGAAAGCTCAACCAGCATTTCCACAAGTCACAATAAGCCGCCCAATGATCAAAACCGTGTGTGCATTGGAGACGTAGTCGCAGTTAGAAGCGACGCGGAAACCAAGTGGAAGGGGAACGATAAGATGTGGTACGGCTATGTTCAAGGGATTACGCAAACCGAGATCGGTCAGAAGCTGGATCTTCTATGGCTTTACCGTCCATCCGATACTGCCTGTCAGAGTATGCGCTATTCACACTTAAAGGAGCTGTTTCTAAGCGATCATTGTAATTGTGGGGACGGTCCCATATATGCACACGAAGTTGTCTTCAAACCACGCGTGGCGTTCTTTAAGGGACCCGATTTCAGAGAGACAGATTTCTTTGTACGTCAGAGATACGTTGAAGGCGAATCGGCTTGGGTGACGTTGAAAAAGATAGATTTTCGTTGCGACTGCAATGTGAAAGCTCTGAGCCGTGAGTACAAAATCGGCGATACTCTACTGGTTGCTCGTGCTATTTCCGAACAGGTCTTGGAGCCCGTTGTGCTACTTGAGAAAGCTTCTAAAGGGTCAACGGATTTGTTTCGAGTCGGCTTGCTACAACGATTGAGTGAAGTCGTTGGTAAAGATATTAACATAGAACCCAACGAGCTGGTTTACACGAGCGTTGTAGAAGACATTCCGATAGCCAGTGTTCATCGACCCTGTCATATTCGCTTCTACACAAAGGAAGAAAAAGCTCAAGGAAACATACCTGCTCCATATTGTCGGCAAGGAACCGCAGATTGCTTTTTTATCACTTCTCAACTTTCTTCAGATGATGAAAACTGCCCTAGACCACTGAAGAGACCATGGCCCTTACCTTTCAATCAAGGGTGGGACCCCGCAGCGGCATCGTGTCAACCTAAGCTAAGGGGACTCGACATTTTCTGCGGTGGAGGTAATCTAGGCCGCGGTCTTGAGGAGGGTGGCGCTGTCGAATTCGAGTGGGCGGTCGACTATTTCAAGGAGGCGATACACACATACAGAGCCAACTTGAAAGAATCGAGTAATACTAGATTGTTCTACGGATCAGTCAACGACTTCCTTCGCCAAGCTCTCGAAGGGCGAGGAGGGAAGTTAGTAGCACAAGCGGGCGAAATTGACGTGATATCTGCAGGTAGTCCGTGTCAGGGCTTTTCCACAGCGAATCAAAGTAAGGGAAGCAGTCAAAGTCTTCTAAATGTGTCCATGGTCGCGTCTGTACTCTCTTATGTCGACTTTTATCGCCCTCAGTATGCTTTTCTGGAGAACGTTCTTGGTATGGCGAAGTGTGGTGTTAATGGCAAGGAAGAGAATGTCTTTGCGCAGGTGATCTGTGGCCTCGTCGGCATGGGATATCAGGTTCGACCTTTCTGTCTTGATGCATGGAGTTTTGGCAGTCCTCAGAGCCGAACGAGGCTCTTCATTTCTATCGCAGCGCCAGGTCTTACACCATTACCCGATCCACCCCAGACACATGCACACCCAGACGGTATCCCTGGTCGTTCGTTGGGGAAAACAGCCAACGGACTACCTCTGGGTTCTCGATATTGGGGCCTGACACCTTTCGAATATGTGACTATCGGAGAGGCCACGAAAGATTTGCCCAAAATGGATGGAAAAACGACTTGCATACCGTTCCCTGACCACCGCGTCACTCGACAGCTCTCCATCGTCAATCAAATCAAAGTCTCTTGTATCCCCCGCTTTCCAAGAGGCATGAGCTTCGTCAAGGCTACGAGACGAGGGTTAATGCCGCCGCCTCAGATGGAAGGCTTTAAGAACGCGAACAAGATTAGGACAAGCGAGACGTCAAGATCGTGGCAGCGTGTCAATCCCGAAGCACTCGTGTCTACAGTGACAACATGCTGCCAGCCGGAGGATGGAATCTCTGGTTCTTGGGTGCACTGGAATGAGGATCGGACCATCAGTGTCATGGAAGTTCGCCGGGCACAAGGATTCCCTGATCGCGAGGTCATTGTTGGCAGTCCAGCTATGCAATGGAAAATCATTGGCAATAGCGTTGCTCGTCCGGTGGCTCTTGCCCTTGGAATGTCGCTGAGAGCCGCGTGGTTGGCCAATAACTCATCGGCACCGCCTCAATCGGCTCTCGAAAGAGTAATACTACCAGTACGCACACCCGGTAAACGCCTTATCTCATGGCAAACACTCGAGACTCGCCCTGAACCGCCCCGCAAAAAGCGAAAGTTACACACCTCCACCCCGAACTCGCCAACGTTGCCCCAAGAAACCATCACCATATCTTCCGACTCCGAAACCGACACCGAGACCCTTAATAACTCTACTGCTCATACAGTTCTGAGCACCACCTGCGAGGCGACGTCCTCGGATACGGATGGCACAAAGACGACTTTCACCCACTCAAAGTCAAGAATGATGTACGAATCGCGAATGATGCAAGAATAAAGGATGACTAAAAACAATAAAATCCATGTAACGAATGAAGAAGACGCAAGCATTGAAGATGTACACTTGAAGATGCACCTCGCACCATGGATCTTCTTCTACACTGTATGGTTGGGAATCCATTTTGTCTGGAATGTAAGCTTGGAAGATGTAAGCTTGAGAGATAGATGCGGGAGAGGCGCATTCTATTGTATGTGAAGGTTCCTATTACCAGTCGGAATAGTGATGCAAGATACCCCACAGCATTTTCGGCCTTATCAAAGAATTGTCTTGTAATATAGCCGCGTTCTGTGTATCAGATCTATCGAATGAAGGTTTTTCGGAAGTGACATTTCTCTCTTAGATTCTTATGCTTGCTTGGACAAGAACCTCAGAGAATGAAAACTCGCTGGTGGCGTCGAACGGCTCAGCCAGCATTGCCTTTTGAAGTGATGAATTCTCAAGTACATGGGTTGTTACAACCGAAGAAACGAGTGGATGCACGAAGATATACCAGCCAGGTTCTTGAATCACGATTGTTTCTAGGCTGGGGTGCAGTACACTGATATGTAGATGGCCATAATACACGCCCCTATCCAATAAACCCCAGATACTCCCACCTCCAATCGCTGCCCTGTTCATATGTACCATGTCCATAGAAGATCCAACAGAGTCTGCCCCCTAAACCCCGAATCCTCACATCCACAAACACAGCTTCCCACTCGCCGTTCCGGCCGCGACCCACTGATTGCTCGGATGAAATTGCGCCACGGCCGGCACCGCCGTGATGCCCTCCCCTCCCAATTGTGCCAGCTGCTCCCCTTTGGCTGTGTAAATGTCGACGAAGCGGTTCATGTTGCCGATGCAGAAACGCTGGATCGAGTTTGGGGGGTGGAGTTGCCATTGGGCGCGGAGACTGTTTTGGGGGCCGGAGGGGTTAGTGAGGGAGGGGGTTCAGGGAGTCAATTCTATTGTATAAGAAAAATTGCATGGGAGGGTGGGTTTGGGGCGGGAGGAGAGAAGGAGCGCTTACATAGTGACCCAGCGGCCGGTTTGGTTGTTGTGTTTGATGATTGCCGAAGGAGCCATTTGCTTATCTGACAGCTTTTTACCGGGTGACCAGGCGCCCATGCTCTCGAACGTGTGGATCTTGACCGTGTCATCGTAGCTAGCTGTTGCAACCTGGCCTGCGCTATTAAATGCGGCGTGGCTGACGCTCAGCCGGCTCTCGTGTTCACCGATTAGAGCTGGTACTTGCGTACCGACTTTGCCGCTTAGTTTCCGCAAATCCCAGACGCGCATGAAGCGATCTAGAGAGGCTGTGGCAATGAAGTGGGGGTTTGACGGGTTGAGGGAGAATCCACCAATTTTCTTTTCCGAGAGCTCGAAGAGGTCCGTGGATTTAGCAGGTGTTCGGGTGTCTGTTCTGCCGAGGTAGCCGTCTAGGCGGGAGAAGTAGAGGAGATGAGGGGATTGAAGGTCCATTTCTACGCCGGACAGGGGCTCGTCAAGGGAAGGATCGGAAGGGGCGTAGATTTCGGAGGAGGTAGATTTGGTAAGGTTAAGAAGGCGGAGGGAAGAGTCGTAGGAGCAGGTGTAGAGATGGGAGGGGTTGAAGGGAGAGAATTGGAAGGAGGAAATTGTACGCGTGTGTAGGTGAAAGGAGGTGATGTTGGGTTCGGGGCCGTCGTCTTCGTCGTCTTCGGCTTCTTCATTATTTATTGGTTGGGTTGCAGTTTGCGAGCCGTCGAATATACCAAGGTTTCCGAGCTTGTCGCCAGCAAAGACAAGGGGTTTCTCGACTACTGGATGGAAGCCTAGGGAGTAGATTCTTTCTGGGGTAATTTTGATCCTGTTTGGCTCAAATCCCTCATATAATACTAGACCGCTCATCTCTTCCCTAAGCGCCCTTAGCTCTTTGTCTGAAGTTTCTTTGACCTCTTCTTTCCCAAACGTCCGCTTGTACGGCTTAGCTCCTCTGGACACAATATCCACGAGGAAATTTTCGCTTTTGTCCCAATCCTTTCCTGCGACCACCACATCGCTCAGATTGAGGTCGCCAGATACTCTTTGCCGCTTCGCTCTCGCTGCCTCTTGTACGGCAACATAATCGTCCTCGGCCTTCCTCTTTGCAACCTCACTATCTGCGGTCAAACCTAGAAGTCGGGACGAAGTCCTCCTTGGTTGAATCTCTTCCTTGACTCGCTTGACGAGTCCCTTTTTCTTGTGTGTAGAGGTGCTCTTGTTTGATTGCTTAGCGACTGGCTTCGGTCCAAGGCCTGCGGAAGCGGCATCAATTGCAAGTTGCTTGAGGAGGTTGTCTCGCTGGGCAATGTTTGCCTGGCGCTGCTTCTCATACTCGCTGAGTTCGGCAGGCTCTTTCTTGACCATGGTTAATACTCGAGACTATGAAGGAGCGAATAGACAGCGAGGTCATCCAATAAATGGTTGGGCGCGATGCTAGGATATGTCGAATCTGGGCGTCATAAGGCGCGTGAGATCTGGAGACGCGACGCAATCTAGTGAAGAGCTAGCGCGTCATGCTAAATCTCAATCTCTAAGTAAGGAAAGTATTCCCGAGGGCTATTGAGCTCTTGAGAAAGCTTCTAGAACTTCCAACACGGTGACCATCCGAGTTGTTGATGCAGAGAGTCTGTGCTCGTTAGAGCTGGGCTCAGAACTTCACCATGCATCTACGAAGCCTTTGCCTCACCTTCGCCAATCTGCATGCTTACACTTTGTCAACGTCTCTACTTCCTTTCCTCTACGAGACTCGGACGTTGCAAGCAAAGTCACTTTTCATAAAGGCTCGTAGACCGAGCTCTTGTATCTATCAGAACCACCGCAATTTCTGCGCTACGTCTCGATCTCGACTGCCTAATGACAAACCACGATCAGACCATAATATCCCCTTCGAAGGGATCCCGACACACCTACACGAGCCATCACCGACTCCTACTCCCTTACCTTTCTTAAAGCCTAATCGAGAGTCTACAATAACTGCGTCGGAACAATCAACATTCGATCGAATCTTTGCAGACCTAGCCCAGTCCACAGCCAAGGAAGACCCAGAAGACGAGCTTATAAACGATGATTTGGAAGATGAAGTGGAGGACGGAGCCAACCTACAAACCATCTTCGATGCCGCTATCCAGCAACTTAGTATCCGAGAAGATCGTTATGCCGAAGCCGAAGAAAGGAACCGACTCAAATTTGCCGAGCGCCCATTGGCACGAGCATTCAACGTTATCTCTGATAAAGACAGCATATGGGGCAGGTCAGGAGAAGTTGGTGACGATTACGAAGTGCTAGCGACGGCACACCGTGCACATGAGAAGAAGGTTTACGGCATGCTCGACAATGTCGAAACCGACATCGAGCTATGGCGAGTTCTGGAAACCGAAGTCTTCAGCTTAGTCGAAGTTTTCAAGGCCCGCCGGGAGAAAGAAGAGCGCGAAGCCGCCCAAGCCGCCAAAAAGCCAAAAAATGTCGTAGGCCGCCGAAAGAAGAAAGAAAAAGAAGAAGACACAAAAGAAGTACCAAACATTCTATCAACCTCAGACGCCCTCGCACCCAACGCCCTGCTCTCGATCCTCCAAGCCAACTACGGCTCCTACTGCCTACACGCCATGCGCCTTCTGCGCACGCGCTTCCTCACCTCCCCATACACGCTGTACCTCCTCCCCACCATAAAACGCCTCGGCCCCATCTCCTACGTCCTAGGCGCCAGCACCCACCTCTTCAACGAGATCCTCTTTATCAAATGGTCGCAATACAGCGACTTGCATGGCATAGCCGACCTGATGGTCGAAATGGGAGCCCAGGGTGTCGAAGCCAACGAGGTTACGCTGAGACTTTTGTGGGTGATCGGTAAGACGAGGGATAAGGGCAGGGCTGGAGAGCAAGGCTGGGCGATGAAGGCATGGTGGGGTATGGGTGGGCCGGTGGAGGGGTGGAAGAGGATCAAGGGTGTTTCGAGGAGGGCGAGGCATGAGGTATTTGAGCAGAAGCTCAGGATGGCTACGGAGCGGGGGGAAGAGGTGGGCATGGATGAGGGTGCAGAGGAGCAAGAGCGTACGACTCTGGATATTGGGGAGAATGTATCGGTTGCTGGAAGAAGGAAGGCTGATGGGGCTCCTCCCATACGCAAAGTACGACTTCTTGTAGTCAGGCCCATTGGGATATAATAACTCTTCACTATACGTACATTTCTCTATACTTCGCGTCTGTTATTTGCCTTTTTGATACCCAGGGCATAGCAGACATCAAACGAAGAACCGCGCTCCCCTTGGCGTCTTCGAAGTCCTCGAGAACACCCTAGATGTTACAGCCATGTTGATTGAGATGTGGACGAAACACCCCCTCGTCCAGTCCAACGTTCAAACCCATATAATCTATGAGTGATACATCACTTTCTATTCCACTCCAATTCATCGCCATCCTATTTACCACGACGCTGTAACCTCAACCCCTCCCCTTCATATCCTGACACCCTTACTCCTCAACCCATTCACAACTCCCATCCCCTGATACCCCACCCACCTTCCCACGCCTCCCAGCACCTCATGCGTCTTCCTCGCGCCCTCCAGCCTCCTTTCTAAAAACGCCTCCGTCTCTGCAAAGTCCGTGGAGGTGTCTTGCGTCATGAAGAGTTCGGCGGCGGCGTAGATGGCGCTCAGGGAGGCGCGTTTGGTGTACCAGGATGTGTCGACGGAGATATCGCCGGCGAGGAAGAGGAATTCGTCTGAGAGGGCGGCGAGTTCGCGCAACGAGGAGGGGAGGTTGAGGGGGAGGGCGAGGAGGGCGAGGGCCTGGGGGTGGGAGGTCAGGGTTGGTTGGTGGGGTGGGAAAGGAGGGGAGTGGCCCTAGGTACCTCTTGCCAGCGGTGTATGATGGGTTTATTGACATGTAGCCGTCGAAGAGTAAGAATTCTGACATTTGCAGCAATGTTCAGAGGCAGTTCTTCGGCTGAGGGGGCATGCTGAGCGAGGGCCAGACGTTGGGTTACGAGGTGGTGGTTCACGAGGGCGAAGGCGCCGGTGGGAAAGAGATTGACAGATACGTCAAGGTATCCGGCGTCTCGAGCGCCGTGGACAAGAGCAGTGTTGGTGAAGCCATGGCTGGGGACGTGGGAGAGAGCGGCGGAAAGGATGGCGTTTTCGGTAGGGGTGAAGGGAGGGGGTGTTTCATGCTCGTACGAGTGGTAATTACGGGTACATGATGGTATTCGGCGGCTAATGGTCAATCGAAGGGTGCGAAGAAGCTGAGGTAATGCCATTGATCGGTAGACGGTAGGTAGGAGTACCTCGGTGAGTACTTCCGTAGTGAGCCCACCAACGCTTCTGAAGCTCCCGGCTCCTGTAGTTCCGTGGCGCTCTCGCTACACCGTCCCGCTGCCCTAAAATACGCCAGCGCTGTTTCGACTAGGTACCTTAAGGTATTACTCCTTACCTCCATACACATCGTCATTCGTCAAGTTAGGAGAACCCCCAAGGCGTTTGGGTCCTCGGACGCTGAATCTTAATAAATTAGATCCTTCAAACTTTCTTCAAGATCAGATGATACAGCGTTCTGCGCAATAAAAGCATTCCATTCGTCGTTCTCAGCCCTCAACGCATTGCTAACCCGAGATGATGATGATGATGACAGTAATTACTCCTTCGTCCCTCCTCAAGTACTAGGTACCTTAGGTACGGAGTACAGTATGCTTGTATATCAGCCCTAGCGGGACAAGGCAACGTCAACGTCCTATTGGTCAGACGGTTAAAGTGCAATCACAGGCTTTACTCCGTCCAGCCTGAGCCAGGATTGCTAGTAGATGCCTCCTGTGGTCAAGCACGGTAAAATGCTCTGCATATCGAATGACCTGCATCATTGAATGGTCGACACCGCAAGTTGTTATCACCCTAGAACGTGTAGCTGAACGGTAATCGGCAAATTCATCTAACCCAGATGCATACTGCATGCCTACCTTGACCAATGCTATCTTAGACAGATGGAGTGGTTCACAAAAAGACTTTTTGATAAATTGTGGTCGCTTGGCAATCCCACTGGGAGCCTCATGCCGTCGGATCATCTGGTTCTGTCTGCTGCTGTACTCGTAAGGTAGCCAGGAGAGATAGGATGGTGGAGATTGAGGGATGACTGTCCGGAGAAGAGGTGATAGTTGCCGATGAACCTAAGGGCGAAGTTCATGCCGAGTTGATTAGCAGAAGGTGAACCCAAGTGGTAGAGATGCAGTAGTGAAAGATTCCACATCCCTGGTCCGCTGGATTGATTGATCAACGCACTCAGAGACCTAGGATCACGCCACGCGTGCTAACAAGATTACAAGAGTGGGCTTCAGAGAGGACATTTGGCAAGTAATCCATGGTCGTTGAGAACCACGATGCCTCAGCAAGGCCATTATTGTCTGCTGTCTGGTTAATCTCCACGCTTCGGAGATTTGTTTCGCAAGTGCTGTAGGATGCCTTCGCTGTCCTTTGCTGGCGCGTGGGTATGGAATCCATTTCAAGGTGACAGACTGACAGTACTCGAGCACCTCTTCTGGGGCTTAAAGTACAAGGAGGTACCTAAGGTTACCGTAGTACTGGAAGATCATGTGATGGTTCACTTGGCGGTGCCCGGGAAGAACGCCAAGTCTTATCGTGTTAGTAAGCCGTGCTCTAGCCCAAATTGCGGTTCGCTTCTCTTAGCGTCATTCAGAGCCTTATGGGAGATGTACAAGTACAACGTTCCAATGTACTCCGTACCCTACCTACTTACCTACTCTGAATTATCCCACACCCCTTTTGATTATCTTTCGCTGCCACTTGCAGTCGCACACCGGTCTCTCCACGATCCTGGTAGACCACTGTTTGCCGCTTGTGCTGCCACTCGGGTCGATCGGTTGGTAATTCGAGCCTGTACGGATACTGCGCCTAAGCCCCGTCCTTCCCTCAGGCCTTCTTCACCGACCAGCCTGTCAGATCATCAAGGTACGTTTCGACCCCCTAACGTGGAAAATGCGGTGATGAAAAGAGGGTTGCTGCATCCATGGTTCCTTGCGCACGAGCATTGAGGCTGACCGGGAAACCGCAATTTTGTTAGGGGGAAAGAAAAAAGGAAAGACAGAACTTACAACGGCACCACAAGGCAAAACTAGGCAACTTGGAGCTGCAGCCCCACACCCCACACCTCATCAATCTTCCTTCTTGTCAAAAACCTTCTTCCACAGACAGCCAGTCGTTCCAACATTTGAGTGGTCCGGTACTCAGTCCACGCGCTCCCGAAGCACTCTCCGAGTCGATTAGTGCTAGATATCGTTGACCGTTCCGACTAAACCCCTGTCTACCGCCTGGCTGCTCAGCGACATTTCTCGTGCACCATCACAGTCACAGTGCCTTGAACAAAGAACCCCTCGGCAATCGTACACTTCTGCTACCTTACCATCATGGGTCGGTCTCCTCCCTCTCCAAACCTTTGTACTAAGCTAGCTCATTGATGGTCTACGGCGGGCCATTGTGCCTCTGTTTCTGCTAGACTTGAAACGCGTCTACTTTGTCATCCACCTGTCTTATAGTCTACTTCTCGATGTGAGATACAAAGCTCACAATCTTGTACACAGATTCCGCGGACACCTATCGCCCTCACGCAGTAAGTAGCAAACCTTTTCTTTGGGCTGACTTCCTTTCGTGTCCGATAATTGCATGACTTGCATTGTGGATGATGGTATTCGTGCGCGAAAAATTCCACACCAATCCCTTCAGATTTCACTGTTTTGTGATTGCCACTTAACACAGCAACAACCAAAGTTCTATCTTTGCTTTCTGAAGCTGAACGCATCCGCGTTTTTCCGAAAACATCTTTGGCTGTTTTGCAATGGTTCAAGAACCGGGTATGGAAATGACGATGAGCAACCACAATACTGATGCCTTTAAGCGGGAGAGATCACGATCGCCCAGACGTCGCTCTCGTAGCCCTCGTCGTAGCCGTCGGTCGTATTCTCCGCGCAGCCGTTCTCGCAGCCGCGAAGACTACCGAAGGAGTGAACGTCGCTCACGGTCGCCGATGAGTGGTGCCGCCGGAAGCTACGGTCGTGGCGCAGCACCCCCAGCAAGGAGTTTCGAAGAACGTGCGCAAGCAAAGGAGCAGATGATGGCTTCAGTTCGGGAATCGTCCCAGCAAGAACGTCGAGTCTACGTCGGCAATCTTTCCTACGATGTCAAATGGCACCATCTCAAAGATTTTATGAGACAAGGTAGGCTTCAAGACACTCTAATCTCTGCAGTCGCTTCCTACTATTAATCGATAGCTAACACTCTCTGCTCCAGCGGGGGAGGTTCTCTTTGCAGATGTGTTGTTACTTCCGAATGGAATGTCGAAGGTGGGCGCCAATACGTAGATGTGGCTGGTCTTTCTGGTTTTGTTTTGGTTGTTGGACGTTGGATTGACGGGTTGGGACTTTGTCCGCGGGTTATGTAGGGATGCGGGTAAGTCGTTCTCAACAACGTGTAGCTGGCTCTGTTGACAAGTAATAGGATTGTGGAATACGCAACAAGGGAGCAAGCCCAGCAAGCGGTCAATACGCTCAGCAACCAGAATCTGATGGGTAGACTTGTCTACGTTCGAGAGGTATGTGAGATATTGCTGGACCTCGGAAATGGACTTAGCCCCAACAGCACTTGAAAGTTTGAGCCAACAGAACGCTGATCCTCACTGCATCTTAGGATCGCGAAGCGGAACCGCGTTTCACCGGACCACCTCCAGCCCGCGGTGGCTATGAAGGAGGTCCACCCCGCGGTGGTGGGTTCGGTTACGGAGGGGGAGCGCCTCCTCCTTCGAGTGGTGGCCGTCAAATCTTCATCAACAACGTTTGTCTTTTCCAGCCCTTCCCTCCCCACCCTTGTTGTGAGCGTTGTTGACTTCGATGGATATAGCTGCCTTACACTGTTGGCTGGCAAGATCTCAAGGACTTGTTCCGTCAAGCTGGTATGTAATACCTGAACACTAACAGTACCTATTAGTTATCCGTCAATGGAACAGTATTGACCGTTTTCGTGTAGCCCAGCAAGGTGCCGTTATCCGTGCCGATGTGCACCTAGGTCACGATGGTCGTCCAAAAGGCTCGGGTGTCGTTGCTTTTGAAAGCGCCGAGGACGCTCGCAACGCCATTGCCCAATTCAACGGTTACGATTGGCAAGGCCGTATGCTAGAAGTGCGTGAGGACCGCTTCCCCGTACCTCCTGGTGGCGGTTTCGCGGGTCGCGGCGGCTTCGGAGGTGGTATGGGCGGACGTGGAGGTTTCAGTGGCCGTGGAGGATATGGTGGTGGCCGTGGATCCTTCGGAGGCGGTTATGGAGGACGTGGAGGTGGCTTTGGAGGTGGCTACGGTGGTCCCCCTGCCGCCGGTTACGACGCTGGCGCTGCTCCAGGCACTGCTGTCGCCCCGCCTAATCCTTTCACTGACTTTGCTTCCTCTGGGGGCGAACGCAGCGAAACCATCTATGTTCGAAACGTAAGCCTTGTTCTCTTGCGTATTCCATCGCGCGAACGCTAATAAGTCAGTTGCCTTGGTCTACGAGCAACGAAGATCTAGTGGAACTCTTCTCAACCATTGGAAAGGTTGACCGCGCTGAGATTCAATATGAGCCCAACGGACGTTCACGCGGTACCGGTGTTGTTCAGTTCGATACTGCTGAGAATGCCGAGACGGCTATATGTAAGTTTTCTCTGCTGTTTGCTGGCATTAGTATACTCACTCTTTCGCAGCCAAGTTCACCGGCTACCAGTACGGCGGGCGCCCCCTCGGTTTAACCTTCGTCAAGTATATGAATCCCAACAACGGTGATGCTATGGAAGAGACAGAAGGACCAGGAGGGATGACGCAAGATCAGATCATGTAACGACTGCCAGAATTACCTACTTACAGTACGCTCCTGCGGATCTCGACTGTCCATCTTCTGTTCAAAAGTTTGCTTTCTTAGCTAGATCTCATACCTTCACTCCAGGCTTCACTTGTCCAAGAAGGCATTTTCTCGGTAGTCGGAAAAGTGGATTCAACCTTTACTGGCTGCTGCCCGAGAATTTTACACATGTACCATCACTTTTCCTTCGTTAGCTTCTAACTGTGAATAGTCGATTAGGAAAACCATGGCTTGAACACTTCTCCATGGGCTACAAGAAAAGAATTGGGAGCACGGATCTATACTGCTAATTGTGTAGAGCGTATGTAATCACCAACGACAGTACGTGGATACCGTTCTAATTGACATTCGTCCTCAACGCTGCCCCATCTCCAGCCAGCCCATCAACTTCCTTCCGCCAGCGTTCACAACCGGCTCGTACTGGGTCGGTATTCCAAATTGCCGCAAGACAGAACAGATGCAACGCCTAGTGCCACACTACAGACCAAGTCGTCGTCCTGAAATACCTTACCGCAGCTTGGTGGCTGGAGATCATGGTAGAGACTGTTTGACTACGGTTTTCCAGTGAATCTGCAGTTGATGAATTTGTTCCCCATTACCTAATCACCATATCGCAGTTTAGATCTTTACATACCGTATCCTTAACTATTTCTAGGTACGGATAAGGGTTGAATTGTGATTTAACTCGAGGATACCAGCCTTCTTTCTGCTTAGCCCATTGATTTTTGTATATCTCATAAGCTTCCTTGCGGACCACAGCGGCATTCTTGTCCACTATTTGCGGAACGTTCATCTGCTCTACGTTACACATTTCTCGTACTCACTGTTCCAAGAGTCCCAAACGACTCATCTCCGGACTCAACTGCCTCTGGGATTTCAGTGTCTCGGTGAGGTTCGGAGGAAGGTATCTCTCGGAACGTGCCTTCCTTGAGGTGAATTTCACTCCGAAGGTCGAAGAAAATTGAGCTCACCCCAGTCAATGATTCACTTCAATCCCACCTCACGATCTCGTCCCTACAATTGTATCATCCAGAGCCCCCTGTTGCTCCATGACTAGAACCTACCACGCTCCTATAGACGTGGCGACTACACTGCTACATAGTACTCACCCCTCGATTTCTTTGACAAACTAGTCGAACGCGCTCACTTGACAGTCAACGTACGCAAGCCCTTCCTATGACTCAATTGCAGAGGCTGACTTATTCCACTTAGATGGATCGCCTGCCACCGGAAATTCTCTGCTATGTTCTGGAATACTCAACATGGGGCCACAAGGATGAGAACGCGCCAGCCCCAAATGGTCCTACAATCGTGACTCTAAAAGCACTGCGACTGTGCTGTCGAACGTTTGCAGAGCTTGGTGCGATGTACCTTTTCGCTCGGCTATCGGTCTACATGACCGACTCCAGCTTCCTTAAGATGAGAAACATCGCTGAACACCCTGTATATTCACATATGGTTCACGAGCTCAAGATCTTCCCGAGACTTCTTAGTTTTATGTTGGACAAGGATTATTATCGGAAAGAAGCATGGGACCTTCTTGATATTGAAGCATACGCATTACACTGCCCTTTGTCTACTGAAGAAGTGGATGCCACATATGGACGATTCGAGGGGATCTGGGAGGATCAAATGAGATGTCTGGCAATATCGAGACCAGACTTCGAGCCGCCATGGATTACTTTACTCAGCTTCATAACATGACCTCTTGTACACGGCAAGAGAACGAAATGAGCCAATCCAGGCAATTAGCCTTGCCCAATGAATAATGTCTAGATGGAGGACTACGAACGTACCGTGGCGAATACTGGAAAAATTATGGAAATAATACAGCTGATACTACAGTATATCAATTATAAGGGCGATAGCATCGAGTCGTCCCCTCAATTCTGGGATTCTCCGAGGAGGAGTGATCTTTAGGTCCTTTTCCCTAGATTTCGTGCGCTTGTCTGCTGAAGACCTTGGATTGATAAAGCGAATAGTTACTCGCTTGACTTCTTTTAGCGTTAACGTCCGCAACGACGAAACGAACATCGGCATTCCGGTGGATTCGGGTGACTGCAGACGGTTGTTGGAGTGGAGTGGCCCTAAGCTCGAAAGGCTGTCTGTCGTTAATCTTGCGAATGATGGATTTAGCCTATCATTTGCACGTGTCTTCGGCACTATTCATTGGCCACGGCTCAGTTGGTTGTCTCTTAGCAATTTTCGGGTGCATAGCCACGAGTTGATCACCTTCCTTCAGCGCCATACATCGACGCTCGCAAAGTTGCATCTGCAGCAAATCGTGCTTCTCTCAGCATCATGGCTGAGGGTGTTTACTGAAATTCGAGGAGGAGCACTGACGGCCATAGAAATTCAGCGGCTGCAAGTGAGCGATACAGAAGCTCATTTTTGTGGCTGTCGCTGTGATGCTTGTGACGAGACTGAATCATGGGAGGTCTGGCAAAAGGATCTCAATTTATTCATTATCGGCGACGGGCCATGGCCCTCCAAGGTTCTTCCTTCGTTTCTGACAAGAAAGGTAGACCTTACAGAGGATGAGTCGGATTAAGCAACATAGAAGTCGACGAATCGCGAGAGAGGGGGAGCATCCTGCTGCAAAGGTCTCGTATACCGGCTTTTAGATTCCATGGTGGTAGCATGTCGGCTGTAAGTTCATATACGGAACCCTCATCAAGGAGGAGTCTATGCTGATAAGAGCTGAAGGGATTTCTGACCTAGGCTGGCTTGTAATGACATTTCTTCTTTCAATGTGTCATTTCGCGACACAAAGTCTCGCAAGTACGCATCAGCTACGATTAGTCAAGGCCATAGGTTTTCGAAAAGTAAGGCTTCGGTTTATTGTACAAGAAGATCCAAGAACTTCGGCTGCTGGGCTTCTCTCTCCAGATTGCGTTTTGAGGCTGCATCTATATTTTTCCTTTTCTCTTCTGCCCTTTACCCTATCATGCCACCCCCCCTCGTCCTTCCCCCTCTCATCATCTCTCCTCTCCCCACAGTCCACCCCTACCGCACCATCCCATCCTTTCTTAATGCCTCGTCTCGCACGCTACAACACCACAATGATTCATGACACGATACTGGGGATATTCCATCCTAGAAAGGCTATACCAGTATACAGCCAAAAAAAACAAAAACTCCTCCGGACCCAACTACTGTAATCTCCACCCAAGGCCATAGTTTTGCTGCTCTCTTTCTCTTGGTGCGTGTATATAAATATATCGCCATATCCCCACGAACCTTTGACTTGGGTAGCTTCAAGTTTAATCCGAAACCTCTCGTTCTCTCGTCCAGATATACTGTATACGTCGACGCCCATCGTATCACCCTCCGCTACCTTTCCCACCTTGCAGCAAATTTATTCCGCTAGATCATCACACGGGCGCCGCAAGATCCCACGCTTTCTTTACCGGGGAGATGGTCGAATGGCGCGAAGGGGGTTCGGGCGGGTTCGGGCGGGTGTGGTGTGGTTTTTTCTGATTTGTTTTTTTGGGTAGAGAGGGGGGGGGGGAGTGAGTGGGATTTGACGGGTTTGACGGGTTGAGAGAGTGCGAAAAAAACCCGGGATGGGAGGGATGGGAGGGGACGAATGTGGTATGTCGAGGAAGTATCACAAGTCCATTTTTAGAATATGAGATGGAGATGGAGAAGGGAGGATGATATTGGAAATTTCGGGAGGTGGGGCATAGGAGGGAGGGGCAGTGGGTGGATGGGTCGATCAATGGTTGCCCACTTTCCTACCTACTATCTATCTAAACTATGTATGATCAGGGAAGAGAGTTGTGTGCTGTGCCTTCCTCTTTGTTTAGCGCTGGGAGGGTTGGTATGGACCTATGAAACGGGGCGGACGCTGTGGTTGTGGTTGTGGGGGGATGGTGCTACGAGTTGGGGGTGAGGATGAAGGTCGGTTGATGTGTTGTTCTGTGAGGGTGGGGTGTCGGGGATGGAGTTGTGGCTGGTGGTTGGGGGTTGTGAGTCGATTGAGAGGGGGTAGGGAGAAGGGTTTGAAAGATTCGCGGAGGGTAAGGCAAGTAAGGAGCGCGGGAGGAGAATGGATGAGGTTAGCATGTCAGGAAAATGTTGTATTGAGATAGTGTGGAATCTTTGTATAGAAGTGGTGGATCCAAGTATTTCCGTTTCTATTGGTAAAGGCTAATGTCTATGTGTGAGGCTTGCGCCGGACTAGATATATACCTTGCATTGCCCGTGCACTGTGGACATGCTCTATACAAGGAAGATTTTGGTTTATACGGAGGTCGTGCGGGCTCTGTGTGGTATATATATCGTGGAGGATGCGGGTGCTGTCTCTATAGTTATTGATGCCGAGGATGGTAAGGTGAGAGAACCAGGTAGGAGCTTTTATCAAAGGAAGCCGGATGAGGGCCTGAGTGGTTAGGTTACATCGCCTTCTATGAATTTTCTGGGACGTCCGGTCGAGATGGACTCCCATATCTGTTCGGTTTTGGTTCGAAGCATCCGGTGAGTAGCCATCGCCTTTCTGGAGCTTTGCTTGAAATGTCGGTCTCAGTCAATGAGCTTGAGTGGCCAAGGTGCTGTTGTCGCGGAGATGCTGGTGATTGGGAGGTATTGCACTAAGCCAGCAGCCGTCCGCAGTTGGATGTGTACAGAAATTGAGGATGGCAAGTAACTAGCATCTGTTACCGTAAAAAGAGTGACGCATAAGCCGAGAAACATAGCCCATAAAGTAGCAATGTCGATAAAGGAACTCTGTTTGCAGGTGAAGTGCCACTCTGCGTAGGAGAGCTTGATACCAATGGCGTAGCAGTCGGAATTGGAAGAGCCGTTGTCGACGACTGGCTCGACTGTGAAGGTGATGCGTTGATGGATGTAGCCGTGGATGTGGAACCCGTGGAATGGGAAGCAGCCGCCTCCCTTTTCCCATAGTACTGCGTTGAAGCCTTCGTATCGTTCTTGGCGGTGCACCCCTCATCCACCATCTCCACCCCGGTGCCGTTGTACACCACATAGCTCAACTCCCCATCCCCCCCATCCGCCAACATATACGCCTTCCCCAAATCCGGCGGATCACTGGCCGAATTCAGTGGTTCACCGAAGCCTTCCTTGTTCGAGTTGGCATTGACCGTATACCACCATTTCCCCGTATTACCACCGGCGGTGCCATTGTCGGTGGTATTGCCGATGCAGCGCCAGAGGTCGGCGGTGGAGTCTGTGGAGGCGCGGGAGGGTTCGAGGGCACAGAGGCAGTGGAAGGTGTCGATGAACTGGGGGGTGGTTAGACTGGTGGTACAGTTGGTGCCGGTGAGGATGCAGCGGTCGGTCATGGAGTTGGTGGACATGATTGCTGGTTTACTACTTTTGAAGAAAGGTGTACCGTGGGTGTAGTAGAAGTCCAGGAAGACATGGTGGTATTATTTGTTGTAAGGCTTGAGCTCTTGGCGTAGGATGTGGTGCAGGATTGGGGGGCACACGACAGTGAACAGGGAAGGAACGTCTTGGCGAGAAGGATCAAACTATATTGCCCCGTGCCAAGGCAAGATCCTGGGGGGCTAAGGTGGTACGACTAGCCGAGCCGAGGACGGGCGCCAATCCTTCTTCATCTGACGCTGCACAGCTATCGGATGGAACAAAGCCCGTGTTTCAACGGGTATCCCAATTCATACCAACGAGATAGGTATCTTCTCAGAGGAGAGGAGAGTATATAAGCCGAGGGTGTTGCACCTAAATGAACAATGATGGTTCGGTGTATCGTACGGAATAGAAAGCGCAGCTTCGGTACATGACATCATGCTAGTAAATGCTAATCATCTCATCCCATCTCAACTCATCCCGATTTGGAAGTGGGAAATGAGAGGGTGGAGACTGGACGTGGGAATTAAGCGACGGAGATAAGCTGCATATAATGATATTATGTACAGTGTTATTAGAAGACCGGCCCCCGTTTTCTTTATCGTCGCCGTGTGGCCGATTTCGGTCGTTGTAAGGATGGCATAGGTACTGTAGAGTAATGAGAGTATCGTTGAATCGATCGGGACTTCTACATACCTTACTGTACTTGAATTCTGTACAAGCTTAGGTATCGAAATGTATCTATCGACGATGCCAAATTCCACCAACGCCAGCCATTGAGCGAGCCATACTACATCGTAAGGTATCGTGATGTCCTCGTAAAGTTCTCAAAAGCTACAATCACCAAACGCCACGCCCAACCAGTTACGGATTAATGACTGATGTACTGGAAAACCGCGCTGACCGCCGTATCTTCCGTCTCCTGCCTCAGCAAGAGGTCTTGGATCTTGCCTAGCGCACCCGCTGCCCCGTCGTTGACAAAGTGATTCCAGCTGCTCGTGTCACCGTACAGCATGGCAGGCGCTTTCATCCATTGCTTGCCGTCCGGCTTGCATCGCTTGCACTTGAAGGTATCGTGGGTATCGCTCGTGGTCCCCGGCTTGAATTGAAACAGCTCCCGTAGCGAGTCCAGCGTAAAGTGCCGCTCAACATCTTCGGCAGAATCGACGACACATGAGGACAACGACTGTTTGTGTGACTGGCGTTGAAAGATCTTTTCTTCAATGGTCCCCGTGGCGATGAACCGATAGACGAAACAGTCCTTTTTCTGCCCGTCACGCCAGACTCGTGCCAGAGCTTGCTGGTCGGCCGCCGGATTCCAGTCCGGATCGAAAAGCACGAGGCGGTTGGCCCCGATGAGATTGAGACCGCATCCACCGGCTTTGCTGCTGAGGAGAAAGACGAATTCAGAGCCTTCCGGGTCGTTGAACTTATCGACGAGCTTCTGACGCTTGTTAATATTCATCGTGCCGTCGAGGCGAAGGCATCCGTAGTTGCGGGAGCGACAAAGCTTGTCGAAAATGTCAAGGGTTTGAGTGTAGTTGCTGATCAACACAATCTTGTCGTTGGTGTCTTGTCTGATTCGAGCAAGCATACGGTCGAGGACTTGCATCTTGCCCGAATACCACGTCTTCACCTCTCGATCTCGACCTCTTGAATCCTTGTGGACATAGTCGTCCGGAAAATGTTTCTCGCTACCAGGAAGATCGGACGACAATTCAAGGAGGTCTGGGTGGTTGCAGAGTTTCTTTAGCATGCCGATTGCCTTTAGTGGCTGGCTTCCCTTTCCTCTGAGTAGGCTCTTGATTTCTGGGCTTTGGATAAAGTGATTGTATAGATCCATCTGAAAAGGTGCAAGGTTGCAGAACACAACATGTTCGTACTTGACGGGTAGGTACTTGGAGAGAATGTCGTTCGTGCGGCGAATGATGAATTTGTTCACTAGTGTTAAAAGCTCTCTAAGACAGTCATCACCCTTCTTTCGGTCTGCATCGGTACCCGCACCGTCACGACCCCTCAAGATTGGTATTTCGTACTTTTTGCGGAAATCGTTCCGAGTCCCCAGGAGGTTTGGATTGGCAAAGTTCAGTAGAGAGAAGTACTCCATCAAGTCGTTTTGGATGGGGGTTCCAGATAGTATCACCCGACGGTCGACGTTGAGACCGTTCAACGCCGTGAACGTTTGAGACTCGCCATTTTTCAGCCGATGTCCTTCGTCGCAGAGAAGTAAACCGATGGGGGTGCCCTTCAATTCGTCCACGTTGAGCCGAAGTGTTTCGTAGGACACGATGAGCACAGGTCGTACCACTGCTCGGCCACTTGCAATTGCCCATTGCCTAAGCTGAGAAGTAAGTTCGGCTTTCGAAGCCTTTCCGTCCACTGCAAATGGCGTGACGGCATCCGGGCCAAGCCATTTTACTTGTACCCGTCAGCGGAATCCTGACACATGTGAGGAACTGTACTGACCCAGCTCGTTGGCCCAATTTCTCACTAAAGTTGAGGGACATGCTATGACGCATTTCTGGATAGTGGACTTTCCAGCCTCGGAAGACTGTTTGAGTAGTGTCCACATGAGTGCAATGCATTGAAGCTATTAAAGTAAGCAAGCATGGTCGAAAGAGAAGAAGAGCAATACCCACGGTCTTGCCCAAACCCATCTCGTCTGCCATGATACATCCATTCGCTTTGGGATCAATGAGGCCCGTCGTGCATCTATATAGGAACTTCGCATACAATATATCAGTGTTTCGTTCAAGTCTCCCTGCGTTCGATGCCCACCTTGACACCTTCAACCTGATGAGGTCTAAGTACTTTCGCCAGCTTTGGATCAATGACAACTGGTATCTTCGGTTTATCATCCACCTTTTTCTTCAGTCCCAATATATCTGCCAAGCTCTTGTGCATGATCGGGATATCCAACTTTGGCTGCTCCTCTTCCCCATCCACTTTCTCCCCCGCCTCAATTGTAACAGGCCTATCATCAACCGTAGGGTCATAGAGGACAATTGCAAACTCCCCACTAGGATCATGTAGTGGCTTCGCTATGAAAACGGCCCCGGTTCTCATACCCAACGTAGGAGCCGGTCGAAAGGGATTGTAGGCTCCAGATTCTTTATTGATCAGAGGTACAGCAAACCGCTGGCGGAACAATGCCTCCTTGTCCTTTACCTTGAAAACCGGAAACTTGTTTATATCACGATTTGCCAATGCAAGACGGTCCTCGTTGGTCCAAGGCTTCTCCCCATCCTCGACACTACCATCTGCGTCCGCATAGCTGACCTTCCGCTTCTTCCTTGCAGGCTTCTCGGATGCGCGAGTCGGAGTGGCTGAACCAGGGCATTTGAAAGGTCGAACAAGGCGGTCAATAGATTGCGGGCCTGCTGCATAGAGTCTGCAAGGTGTGTGAGATTTTGAGATGTTTTCCTTGTCAGTGGACGGTGTCGAGGGTTTGGGTCTATGCCTGTAATAGGACCGTCAAACGGGGTATTCGAGGTTATAATCCAAGGAATAGCTCACATTGAATACAATCCTCCGTTAGGCTATCTAAAACCTCGAACTTTTCTTGCTAAAGCAGATATTCAAGTATCATCATCTGGTGAATAATCTGTTAACGCACGGTTGACGCGCTTTTCGCCACAATCATGACGCGAAATCGCGAAATCACGTGATTATGCTTTCAAGTCCGATTTAGTGATCTAGCTTCGACATTTTATCGTAGTTACCGTGGTAGTTTCTTCATGCACTCCCTGTCAATGGGTCTTGAGAATACCATATCAGATGACTTCCACCATCGGAAAACTTTTAGACTAGCTCGCTGGTGGAGGTGTCATTACCGTTGTGTAGCACACATAGATAGAAACATCGAAACTTTGAATCGTTCAAATCTTCAGGTACCGGAGAATAATTGGTAAGATAAGCTCCTTGGGTTTTGATCTCTATATGCTATTGCACTATGTGGCTTTATTCCAAATCAAAGCTCAGTGTTGGTATCATCATCCCACCACCCTTTACTCCATCTCCCCATCCGTGACCATTGATAAACATCTAGTGGTGCTTGTCCATACCAAGAGCACCTTTGAACTTATCACCGCTGGATGATTGTCAGCAATGGATTTGTTTGTTGGGGGTCTGAGTGTGAGCATACATGCTCTCGGCACTGCCTCCATGAACCTCACGATCGGATGCACGGCCCGTTTTGTCCATCATGGACTGCGAGGCTGACTTGTCATGGTCGGGTTGTACGCCACTGTAGCTCAAGTTAGACGGTGGTCAACCTTGGGTTAGCATGGAGCATGGAACACTGTACCGAGCAGTCTTGTCCATGGTGTCAGTGATGCCTTCCTTCATCTTTTGTTGTGTAGACTTGGTGGAGTCGGGGGTCATCTTCTCCCCCATTTCTGCGGGGTATTAGTGACCAGCATTTCGAGATGCGACCTCAAAAGACAGCGTACTGGTGTGAGCATCTTTGCGGAATGTATCCGACATGACTGCGTATGGCTGAAGGTTCGGTCTGTGTTTGGTACGTGTTTAGTTGTATTTGGTGTAGGATCTAGTTTGATGTTGTTGGGAAATAGAGGAGGAACAAAGTTGAAGTAAATAAATACCTTAGGTAGAGCTGTAGGAACCCCGCCTGCTTCACTCACCGACTCAACCCCTCGATGACGTCGAAGCGCAGGGTCCGGGTGATCAAACAAAAAGCTGAAGCTAAACCCAAGGCAAACGCCCTTGCCTCCAAGCTGCCTTGGCGTCAAATTTTGCTTGGAGCGGCTTCATTTGGACAATACTTCAATGACGTATCGTTTTGACATATGCATGGGAAGGTAGGTAGGCAACACACAGAATTCTACGATAACGATGCGACCAAGGAACAGGGCAAGGAACAGGTTACCCCCCATGTGTTGATCACTGCGAGTATTTCATGCATGTCATAAAGTACTGTAGGTACCTTAGGTACCTTACAGTATCAGTCTGACACCCATTACTCTCTATCTCGGCCTCACGAACGACCTTATGTGGTACACGGATATACTTGGGGGATTATCCACCGGGTGTGACTACCTGCTTATTTCACAGTCTGTTGTCAACTTGAGCTGTCATTCCTCTAAAACGCTTGATTGGCATTAGATATCCTGGAGAGTCGCATCACATACTCCGATATCCTCCCTTTTAGTGGCAGTGTTTCTTTAAACACGTTGCCTTTTCTTATTTGCATATTGTATTATTTTTCTAGCTTCTGAATAATGTAGTTGTTTCACATACAATTCTCTGAATGCGGATATTTCATGCAGCTTACCCAAGACAACAGATTGATCCCTCTGGCAATGCTAGCTATGCCGGCCCCCCCTCCAAGCATGTACTGCATAAAGGCTTTGAGCATACGTACAATTTCCTGCGTTAGCTGTGGCTACTTTCGTCATCGGAGATTTTCGGCAGGTCGCTAGTTGAAAGGTGACTGCCAGGGTCTTCCAAGGCGAACACCATGCTGGCATCGGAATTACCGTACTCAACGTCCTCGAAGTACTGTTTGGGCTCCTATCAGATTATCTTCAGCGTAGTACAAGAGAAAGGATCAGACATCCAAAGCGAATGAACAATGTCCCTTCGTCAAGACCTGAGTTGCCAGCGAGGGCGCAGTCCTTGTGTACTTAGATGAAATTTTCGATCATTAGTTATATCAGCATTCGTGCGATTGCGAGGAGATTTCGAAAAGAGGAGAGTATTGAAAACCCGCGAGTCATGGTCAGGTTCCCAAAGACACTACATGCAAAAGCAAAGGCAGCGAGAATAGATGGATGTAAACAAGATAGATATTATGCGGATTCTGTTTCTATTTCCCTAAAGCGTTCAAGGGGGCACGGTGGCGGCAACCCTTATCTTGGTAGCGCGCGATCAAACCAATCCTGTAGCCGTGCAACAAACTGTCGTCTCCTCATGCATTGATTTCTCACCCACAACAATAATTTGCATTGCTCTTCACCTTTCCACCATGATAGGGAGGAAACGAAAGATCTTCTGAGTTGTAGAGACAGACTACAACACACGAAGACGTCCATCCCCATATTTTCCAGGGATCAGGACATGCTCATTTTGATGATTGGCACCTTCAAGAATTGCGGGAAAAGGAAGAATTATGCGTCCCAGTATTAGCGTGTGCAGAAAGGTTTAGAATCCTTGGCATTCATTTTTGCGCTGCCCCACGGTGATCCGTTTATATGAGGAATTCGAAAATTCAACCCCATCGCCCCTCCAATTGCCCAAAATTGAAGCTATTCAGACCTCTTTGTTTGTTGACGTTCCTGACGTTCTTGCAACCGTTTTTATTCGAAATGCCTCAACGCCGAAGTCAAAATCTACCTCTAGATGACTCCCTCACCCCCTCTAGAGCATCCGGAAGACTCTATTAGAACTGAGTCGTTAAATAGAATCAAATTCCTGATTTCCTACCTCCAATTCTCGTTCCAAAGCTCTGATATCTGCCTCAAAGATGTAGCCTGAATGCTTGAAGTGCTGCCTCGGATATCTATCACATCCGCTTCGTTCAACAGCGTAATGAAGAAAGTCACCAAAGGTGCCTTCAAAATGAGGCCATATCTCGTCAAAATGCCTACGAACCCAGGCCTTTAATACGCTGAAGGTGAGTTCTATGGGGTTGTAATCCGGCGAGTAGGGAGGCAAATATCGCACCTGACATTCATATCAGTGGTAGATCGTCAATTCAACGAGGCAAATAGCTTACCTGACATCCGTGTGAGGTGATGAGCTCTTCGATTCGACTATTGCAATGAACACTCGCATTATCCATGATGATCACACTCCTTGGAGCCGGAAAGGGACTGCATAGAGGTAGCAGTTCATCTGCTAGCCATCGAAAGAAAGCCTCGCCGTTGAACCAGCCTTCACGAATACCGGTACAGGATAGATATCCATCTTTCGTATAGGCCGGAAGAACACTCCAGCAATGCCCTCTCGTTCTAGAGGCTTGATAGCGAGCCGGTTGACCAACGGGAGCATAGGCTTGATGACGCCAGCCCGTGGTCTCATTGAATAAGGACTCATCCACGAACACGAGCTGTTCAGCCGTCAAACGAAGCATGTCTGCTACCCAATTCAAACGAAGCTCATCGTTTTGCCTGACTCCTACACGCTGTCCTTTTTTATTACTCCAGCGTCTTCTCTTCAGAATTCTTGATATCGTGGATCGATGCACGTTAATGCCCCACTCCTCCCATATGTACCAGACCATCTCTTTCTGCATGGCCCATGGCTGCTCTTCGAGGTAGGCTATGAGGCCATTTTCAGCTGCCTTAAACACCTTGCGGGGGGCCCCTTTGGGCCGAAACTGAGGTCTGAAAGGTGAGTTATACATAAAGAGGTTCTCTTGAATATTGTATACAGTGGCAGGGCAACAATGAACCTCTTCAGCGATTGCCCAAGGAGCCCAATGAAGTAGCAGAAGGCGTAGTATTCTGGAGCGAAGGCTTGCAGGAAGTGGTCCCGGCATAGCTATAAAAGCGATCTGTAAGCGAGGAGGTCTGAATAGCTTCAAAATCAGCTTTTTGAATGCGATAATAGGTGGTGGGGTTGAATTTTCGAATTCCTCATATAAACGGATCACCGTGGGGCAGCGCAAAAATGAATGCCAAGGATTCTAAACCTTTCTGCACACGCTAATAACTGTAAGCGACCTTGCGCCATCTCCGAATTGGCGTCTGCGCTTGGCAGCACCACCGTTCTGGACACGGTGTTGGGACTTGGGATCGCAGCAGCATCATGCACCTGGTGAACTTTAACACTTGTGCATCCACCACTACTGCTGTTTTCGTATCTCCCTCCAAGCCATGACTAGAGTCTCAAACGGGAAGTTTGCAGTTGACAGGATCTGGCGGCATCTCAGGCACAGGCTCTTCACCACTACTTTATTTACACCGTACACAAATCCAGTCTACAATTGTGACTGTAACGTCGGTTTGGCTTTCCACACGCCTACCGTTGGTCCGTTGCTCGGAACGGTCCTCTCAGCGGTGGCGTACTAGATTAACTGTCGAGCGTCTTCTGGCCAATGGACAAGTATGCGTACCTGTTGACAGCGCTTGGATCCGCTACCGAAGGAGTGTACAATACGGCTGCTTCCGCTGTACCTGTGCTAAGGCACTGTATTGCCTTGACGAATCAAGTGGTTGCCGAAAGCTTGTTGGTTTATGTCGTAGCCCTGTATATTGGGTCCATTGCATTCTGCCGTCACTCGCCGTCTGGGAGGGAAAGACCTGGGCGAACTCTCTTTCTCGGCAATCACCTTGTGTCAGACGCAGGGACCGATAATGTTCAGCAAAAGGGGGGATGATCTCTCAAGTCTTATGCACATTCGACTATCTCGAACCCACGCCTCTGGATACTCACATGGCAGATTCGATCTTGATGCCTCGATGAACTATGAACTAGGATCCTTGCAACTTCGAGGTTTCACAACATGAGTATTGCATATAGGGACTCGTTGTGGATGTCCTCAAAGGTTCATTTCTTGTTTTCGAATTTGTCAAATAGTTCGAGACTTTTTTGATTGGGTATCCCCATACTAAAACTCGAATATCGTTCTGGTACTCTGATTTGGCGTTTCTGTTAGCGTTTTCCTTAACACACCTACTTCAGAATTCTCAACACTAATTATCAATGCGGCCTCCCGCTAATAACTCACGACCTTGTGCTTTATGAACCCCACCTGCAAATGCAACCTGTTCCAACCCTCGTTGATCCTCATCATCATCGTTTCCTACCTCTACTCTACCTTCGACGTCATGGCAGACACGACGGCAGCACTCTCCAAGTGTAATGAGAACCAACAGACGATGCTCCTAAGTCTGAGCTGGGTGTTCCTTAGTGTTGCCATCTTCGCAGTGTCTGGTCGTCTGTACGTCAGACTGGGTCTACGCAATGGCATCAGGGCAGATGACTATACAATTATTGCGAGTCTTGTATGTGATCCTGCTCTGTACATAGCTTGCAGTCCTGGTAGGGCGAGCTACTAATCCAGTCCCAGGTTGCCGCTATCATTGGCACAGCATTTCTAACGAAGTTAATCTATACCGGCGTTGGGAGACACATCTACTGCGTACCTGCCGAACAAATTCCGATAGGTATCAAATGGAGTATCCTGGCGCAGATTGTCAACGTGATTGGTATCGGACTGGTCAAAGTCTCTGTGATTCTTTGTGTATTACGGCTTATCGACAGAGCAAGGAAGCAGCTCAATGTGTTCCTCTGGATCCTCGTTGGTTTCGTCTCGGCCAGTCACCTTGCGCAGGTTCTTTTGTTTCTTGTCCAGTGCAGGCCCATGGCAGCTATTTGGGATCCTCACGTCCACGGGAAATGCTTTTCCTCCCATGTCACATATCTTGCTGGGTACATTGGTTTCGGTAAGATGGCTCAAAAGCAAGGAGTGAACATTTAGCTGACACTTTACTACCCCTAAAGGCCTCGACGCTTTCACGGATATAACATGCGCAGGCATACCCATCTTTATCATCCATCGGCTTCAATTGAATAGGCAGACAAAAGTGGCTCTATACTATGTAATGGGCCTTGGTGCCCTTACCGCCAGCTGCGCCATCGCCAAAGCCGTGCTTTTGAAAGGGCTATTCTCAAACGACTACACGTGGACCATCGTTAAGCCAGCCATATGCACAGTTTTAGAGCATCTGCTCGGAATCGTTATTGCTTCGGTCCCTGCCCTGAAGCCACTGTTCAGCAGAAGACTCTACGCGGCTACGTCGTCCGGAAATTCTAGTGGACGTTCTTTCCGTCAACTACTCAACAGTGGTGGCAGCACACCGCCGCAAAGCACCTTTGCTGGGGATCGCACCGATGCCAATGGCCAAAGGATACCCCTCGATGACAAGAGTATCACGAAGACGACCGACTTTTACCTCAGTACAGAGCAATACCTAGACATGGGTGATCATGGGGACTCTCCATGGCCCATGCCCAAGTCCCCGGCACCACCTCTACCAGCGAAGAAGAAACATCGAATGTCAATGGTTTGATTCGGACGAGGCTGTAATGTGGATACGAACAGATGGCATAAACTCTATAGTTAGCGAAAGGTGTCTTGCTAGGGCGGGATAATGCATGTGGAGAGGATCTTACTACATGATAGGATAGAGCACTACTGGCGCAATAAGGTAGACAAACATTCGGCAACGTAGAGACGCAGCGTTACCGCGAATTCTTGCCATGCATATGTCATTTCTTCATGGCGCATAAGCAGGGATAGGTCGCCGATGAGAGGCAAGCCAACCATCGCGTAGCACCGTAACTTTCGCCATAAACGTTGACCGTATTGAGCGACATGCTCGACTGCAAAATCGTTCAAACTAGGAACACTTCTCTGCATGACCTTCTGGTCTCGGCCACTGCAGGCCTTCCCTTCTTGGCCTTACACTATCGATAACGGGATGCGCAGGACATCTCCACACGCAGCCCCCCCCCAGTTTTCAATACTTGCAGCAACCTGCGGGATCGGGTCGTTGTTATCTATAGGTACCCGGTGCTGGGGAACGAGACCCGGCTCCCCCCGTACAGGCGGAGAAGTTTTAAAATGTTGTGGGTGCTTGCATGAAGGAAAAGTATTGGGAGTTGACGATAATGAAAGTCAACTTCTGCGGGCCACCAAAGCTTGTTGGTACCTTCTATCGTGTTCTCGATTTAATGTTGGCATAGTTTTGGCTAACGCGGACACGGAACTATTGGTTCCACGATTCTGGTCAGCGTTGATTGACAGGTCATTGGGAGCTTTGCTGTACCTGAAGCAGATCTGTTTAGAATATGAAAACGGAGCATCCTCACGTGACCCGGATTTTCGGTAGAATCTCCCCCCCTTGTTGTCTTGAGCAACTACGCGAACACCCACGACCTCCACTATCCCAAGTCGAATGTTACTCATCAATAATATGCGGGCTCCTAGGAACTCTGGCTTTCGCTCCGTAAGGTCTGCTCTCTCACTCTCAGAAGTCTTCCCACGTAAGGAAGCGAGCTTGTTGGAAGACCGTCTCTAGCCGAGTGTTCATCAGCTGAGTCAACGATAGCGAATGGCCTATTGATCGTCGCTCTCTGTCTAATATGCCATTTCCTTTTATCAAATTTGCAATAATCCATTTCACCCGAGACTGTCGAGTCCCATGCTTGCTCACAACTGCAACCACTGGGCCTGTGTAGTGATCATCCGAACCTACCTTATTATCAATTAATTAGGGCCGCCATCTTCTTCCAATACTTGATTCGCGTCTGCGCACTGTGTTGTGCCATGGACTACGTGCTTACGAAACAGAGCTGCATAAGCTGGTTTTCACAGCTTCTCGCCGTGGCTGTCTTAGCAGGGCTTTCCGTTGTACGTACTAAGGGTCTTTCGAACGGTAGGAGCGTCGACTGACTTGGCTACGTTGAGATTATAACCATAGTAATCTACAGACTGACTTTGCATCCACTCGCAAAATATCCTGGGCCTTTTCTTGCAAGAACAACCGACTGGTATTCTGTTTACCACGCATGGAAAGGCGATAGGCACTTGGAATTTTGGAGATGTCATGAGAAATACGGTCAGCTAATGTGTCAAAAAGTCTACAGCCTATCGAAGTCTCATTAAGACCTTTGTTAGGCAAATTTGTGCGGCTGGGGCCCAACAGTCTGTCCGTAAATAGCAATTCTGCTTTCAAGGACATCTATGGCTTCAAAGCCAACGTCCGTAAAGCGCTCTTCTATTCAGTGTTTCCTCCCAACAAGCAGACATTCAATACTCACAATACAATTGATAAGGCAAGCCATGCGCGAAAGAGGCGCGTCCTCTCCCAAGCATTTTCTGACAGCGCACTGAAGTCCATGGAAAAGTACATCTTAGCCAATATACGGACTTTCTGTGCCCATTTAGTTCAAAACTTATCATCGATTCCAGCAACAGAAAAGTATTCAAAGACATGGGATGAACCCCAGAATATGGCCGAGCTGTCTAACTACTTTACGTTCGATGTCATGGGCGATCTCTGTTTCGGCAAAGCCTTTGGGATGTTTGAGAGGAGTGACAATCGGTTTGCCATTGACCTGATTGGGAATGCGGCGCATCGGCATCTTATAGTCAGTGTACCTAGTATCAATCGTTTTTACTTACACTGACGAAAAGCAGTGCGGAACATTACCTATGCTTCATGAATAGCATCTCGATAAGATCCTCTTCCGAAAGATAGCTGCGGGCCGGGAACGATACATGGCCTATAGCAAAAGTCAAGCTTCGGAACGGACGAAGGTTGGCTTAGATACCGACCGCAAGGATTTCTTCTATTACATGCTAAATGCCAAGGACCCTGAAACTGGCAATGGTTTCACTCCACCTGAACTTTGGGGAGAAAGTAACCTTTTGATGTAGGCTTCCTCCTTTATAGCCTCGGGACTTCCTGGCTGCTTCTAATCGTCTGTTTCCTAACATAGCGAGTAGTATCGCCGGATCCGATACAACCTCAACTGCTCTAGCTGCAGCCTTTTTCTACCTTACCCACAATGTGCAAGCCTACAACAAGGTCACCGAGGAAGTTCGCCGCAAGTTCACCGATATTGAGGATATCTGCTCCGGTCCAATGCTAAGTTCGTGCACTTACTTGCGTGCTTGTATCGACGAAGCAATGCGGCTCTCCCCTTCCGTCGGTGGCCTGCTGCCGCGAGAAGTGCTCGCAGGTGGACTTAATGTCGACGATCATTACGTTCCTGAGGGTATTGTGGTAGGTACACCCCATTATGCTCTCCATCACAACGCCGAGTATTACCCAGACCCTTTCAATTACCATCCGGAGCGGTGGATTATCGACTCCAGAACAGGCGTGGGCGAGAAGGATGTCGAGTTGGCGCATTCGGCGTTCTGCACTTTTAGTATCGGGCCTCGAGGCTGCATCGGTAAAGGCATGGCGTATATGGAGCTGATGACCGTGCTCGCAAGAACTTTATTCATGTATGATATGCGTCAAGCGCCGGGAACGAGTCTCGGTGAAGGGAAACCTGAACTTGAGTGGGGTAGACATCGGCAGACTGAATTCCAGTTGAAGGATACGTTTACGTCTATGAAGAACGGACCGATGGTTCAATTTCGTCCGCATAAGGATGAACCCAACTAGCATACGACTTAAGGACGGTTGGTACATCTATGATTCGTATTGATCGAGTCGATTGGATGGATCATTTCTACACCGAGGATTGTGTGTCCAGAAACTTGTGTTGGGGTTCAATTACATAGCGGAAGAAAAGCACAGGGGCTCTGATTTTGATGTCGCTGCTACTGGCTCGAGGGTTAGGGCTTTGTTATAGGGTTCGGTTTGTAGCGGCTTTGCGTGGGCAACTACTGCCGAGGCTTTCCTTCTGTATACTCGACACAAGCAAACCGCAGTTCATCACAAGTAACGGAACACTGTAAGGCTACGCAATGTAGTGAAGTAACACTGTCTGCAAGCATGCAGCACGTGGCATCCAAGGGACATTCTCCACAAAGCTTCATAAGACCATCGAAGCTGCTGCTGTCTGCTAATATTCCAAATGCTAATGCGAAGCCAGCCTGCCTGCTAATCTCGACATTATACGCATCAGATTAGCCAGTCATGGCATCCTCAACTTCTACAAACATTGCTGCCTCCACCCATACACTCTCCTCCCACGATAGCCTCGTTTTGTCCTCCATTCTCAACCCCGAATCCCTCCTCGCTACAACTCTCGTTGATTCTTCCCTACCTGGGCTCCCTCATACACCACCAGCACTCCTACCCACCCTCCAAAGCCGTGAAACTCTTATCATCCGCCCTCTCAACAACGCTTCTCCCTCCTCACCAGATATCCAAAATGCCCTCGCCTTACTCGGCAACCTCATAACCGAGCACCCAGAATATGCCCCTGCATACAACAACCGGGCACAAGCAACACGCATGCTCTGGGGCGATAATTTAAGAGATAAGAATATTTCCTGTAGCACGCTATGGACCGATCTAGGAAAGGCGATTGAGCTTGCCGCACCTCCGTCGCCCTACACCGCTGTGTCTCCCTTGCAATCTAAGGTCCTAGCTTCCGCCTACACACACCGTGGCCATCTCACTTGGCGGCTTGCCAAATCAATGGACCCTCGATTGAACTCTGATGATCAATCGGCAGATCAAGAAAAACATCTTCTCCCGCCGCAGCTTCAAGGCAAGAGCAGAGAACAACTAGAAGAAATGGCCAGCCGAGACTTCGAGATGGGCGGGAGATACGGCAATGACGTTGCGAGGGAGATGGCGGTGCGGACGAACCCGTACGCTAAGCTTTGCGGGAATATCGTCAAGGAGGCAATGAGAGCGGAGATGCTTGGGATGACCGGAGAGGTGTGAGAAGACATTCGCAAGGGGAAAGAAAACACGCAAGCCTGGGGGCAGAGGTCTGGATAGGCTCGGTGTTGAGGGCGGTTGGAGCTCTTGAGGCTGTATGCTACTAGGTTACTGCCAAGAGGATAAATGTCATACGGATGCAACAGCCACAAGTTCCAGCTGATCCTTCGAAGCTATGATTTCGGAGCACTATCTATCGAGATCCTCTTCGCCTCACCAGTCCATTTCCTAAAGCAGGCCCTTCCTTCCCAACCCCACACCTACCCCGTATTTTCAATCACTACGTCAAACCGACCCCCCCCCCCCCCCTCTCAGGACTATGGATATCTACACGCAGCGACTACCAGAAACCTTCAACACCAATCAATCAGTCGTATGCCGAAGCTAGAAACTTCACAGTGGCGAATAATTAAACGGTAACTCCACTCAATAAACCCCAACCCCCACTCAAACTCCGGTATATTAACAGCAATATCAACATCCCTTCTACATACGACTAAAGACACTAGAAAGCTGAGCGATCTCCTCACATTCAAATTAAGGCATCCAGATATGTTTGATTTTAGAGCCTCTTCAGGATGCTTTTGTGCCACCTTCACCTGTTCCTCGCTAAATGCCTGCTTTGCTCACCTAATAGAATAAACTTTCATCGTTCTTCTTTCATGGATCACCTCTTGAACTACGCCGCTGCTGCCTGCTGATGCTGCTTTTCACGTTTCAGGTATGCCACTCACGATCGTAGAATACTGTCATGATCGGGTATGAACATTTCGTTCGCTTCATTACACATTAACTTCTTTATTACAGTTTATATATTTCTCTGCTCATTACTACCGTCCACAATTTATATGTTTTCGCAATGTGCTTAGTAAAAGTCGACATCACCGTTTATATTGAAGCAGCAATTTCAGAAAGTTTTGATACCGTGACTGCTATCAGATTCAACTTCGGATACCGAAAGATCGAGATGTTCGAATGTAGATTTTCTAGCACAGAATACTCATTACCGTAATATATTATAGTGACCTAAAGAGGATGACGCGGATACTCAGGGTGCAGGTGATCGTTTTTACAAGGCCTTCTCGCTTGTTATATTCAGACATCTGAATCCTGAAATCGAGCTAGCATTGACATCTAATTTTCAAAATCGGTTGGAAATATCGTGGTTTACCTTATCACCTTCCATCTTCGGATGAAGCATTCCGCATCTGAATAGTCGAGACCTCCAAAATAACATTAGAGCAACCTTCCGACGGGTGGGTTCCAGCAGCTTGTGGGGACGTGGGCTCGGAGCCCGGCGCAGAGGACTAAGGAATGGTGCTACCTTATACCTTACACTCGAAAACTATGCAGTGTGCAGTGTGTAAGGTTGTGGCACAGGTACATAACAGTGTTTGTTAAGATATCCAAACGTCCTTATCTACATCCGTTGGCCTATCCCTTTGAGCAAGCTTCCCTTGATTGCACTGCAGAAATCCCCCATTGTCCGCATATTGGACATCATTTTCCCAGTCGATGTAATTGCATCCGAAGATAGTTGGTGTGTCAATCTGCCCACAATCACACGTACGTCAGGGAATGCAGCGAGCCATTAGAGAATTAGAAAAGCTCATCTTTCCCATGCAGTTCTGCATTCAACTCAGCGCTGGACCGTGACTCGTTCCTACCAGATCTCATTGTCATTTTCCTGAGTTCCCGAACCACCCCCCAGTACCTTCGAGAATATCGTATAGCTTCAATCTCAACGTCATTGTCATGCGACACAATTTACCATGGATGAGATCTAGCAGACAGGATAATATAGGCGGCAGTCAGCTGCGGGACTCTAACTTGCGCGACACCTGGAATCTGTCACCCACGTCCACATCGACCCGGCGCTGTTTTTCGAAATTTGAGGCTGGGGTAGCCGGGAGGAGTGACCGGACTCCAGATCCGTCGTAACGATTGCTGTTCTTTGCTACTAACCATTGCACCACATCATTCTCAGAAGTCCTTTGCAGAGTTCTATTAAAAATTCCCGCAGTGATATTTTCCAGTTTTGAAAAGTTGCACTTTTTTGGAATCTGAACCAGCCAGCCCCATCTTATATCGTCATTCGATCTTTTGGTCGAGCCACCGACGATATCACCGAAAAGGCTCTGCCGCTTTTTGCAGCTTTACGCACTTTGCCAGTTGCTGCTGCGGCGCCCATCCTCGTTACTACATATGTACTGCAGCAGTAGGCCGTTTTGAGCTTCGCCAGCCCTATATATAGATCCTCCCCCTTGGTCCAGTGTTGTTGTTGTTGTCAGGTTTTTGGGAATCCCGTGGCCGCAGCTTGCTTCGCTTTCCGGGTTTATGCTCGTATGTAGCATGGTTTGTTCTCGAGAAAGTAACGCCTGGGGAGACCGAAAGGTTTGAACAGGGGAAGCACTCGAATGAAGATTTGAATGAAGACATATGAGACGTTCGTAGCAGCGCCCGCAGGACTTGTGGCTGTTACTACTACTACTACTACTTCTGCTATATTTAGCCCTCAATTCTTTCCATCTCGGAAGCCGCTCTCGCAGCAATGTCCCTGGCGCCGTCCTTCATCTCCTGGATCGTTGCAATTTCACTAAATCTCTTCTTCCAAAGCGCCCATCGCCCCAAGCTGTAACCCCTGCCCTTACCCCACAACCACTCGTCACCAATCCATGTCGAGCCTGGGGCGCCGTCCTTGCGATCGTAATCGATCTTGCAGAGCTCGTAAATCATCTCGCCGGCAAGGATTACCCAAGTAGCAGCCTGTGGCACGCCCGTCGCCGCGCGCTGTTGCTGCTCAAGCGTCTGGCAGGGCACCTCGATGCCTTGCATGAGGCTGACCTCCGCATGGAACGGCATGCCTATTGGATGCCTACCAAGAGCGAGGTACCTGGCGCCGAAGGTGATGGCATTAAGCAGACGCATCGTTTGAGAATCCTCATCGCCTGCTTCGTCCGGCTCGTCCCCGGGTTCGACCTCTGTCTCACGCAAGCGTGCTTGTCAGCGCCCAACTGAGCAGCTAGTACTGTCTTGCGTATACCGCCGCAAGATTTTCGAAACTAACCGATCGCATACTCCCTGAAGATCATCGTGAGCACCGGCAGACCCCTCCAGTACACTCCTGCGCTACTCCATGCGGGAGTGATGGCCATGCCGTGCTCGTCCCTGACATCCGGCAGCTTCGAGATCGAGTTAAGAAGGCCGACCAGACGCTCTGCGACATCCTTGTTGCCACCGAAACCTCTTACGAGATTACAGATTATAGCCCAGAAGGTCCCCACTCCTGAGCGGCTTGCATCACGCTTGAGCAGTGGTTCGTATATTGAAGCGATCGTGCCGGCGCCGCTGTCCGAGTCTATTTTGCCTTCGAGCAGAAACTGGAGTGTGTCTATTGCACGCTGGTGCTCGGCATTCTGGCGATACTTGTGTCGAGCGGCGTCAGCCCAAGCTTCTATAGACATGCTGCTGACGTATGCTATGCTATAGCGTTTCGCTATGAATACGATGATAACAGTATAATAAGACGAATAATATCAGATTTGCAAATGAAAGACAGCCTCAAAACAAAATTTAAAAAATTATATGTCAAATTGTATAAATTAAAACAAATGTAAAGTTATATAAAGATCACTGAAAAGAGAAATGATATTTACATATCGTCAAATTTTTAAAAACATGTAAAATATTGTTGGAAACAGGGAACAGTACCTAGTAATCTTCGCTCTGAGCCCTATAAGGCTGGGGCTAGAGGGTTCATAGTTTTCACCCTCTTTCCGCCTTTGTAGCTTTCTACTGTAGTTTAATCAATATACACATGCTTACTTTTGATGAGCTCCCGATAAATTCCAAGATCGGCATAGGTTTTTGCACACGACGATACTATTTTACGAAAATTTGCCAATGGCAAATCAGATCTGTAAGGAAGGATTGAAAAGTTGAGTATTTATTGAAATACAGCCACACGGCAGCGAGTTAAGCCGACTTCACCCGATTAGAATGGCGGCAGCTTGAGAGTACCGCGCGCAGGGCGGGGACGCGACGGCAGCGGCTCCCATGGATGCCGAGGACGAAAGTCGACGCTCACTTCGTTTATTTTGCCGAATGGCATAAGAACAGCCACCAATACGAGATGGATGACGACCGGAAAGTGCCCCTGGATATATATAGGTGTGCTGTTGAGGCCCCAGGAGCATAATTTTTTGCAGCGGGTGGATTAAGCATCGTGAGAAAGTTCATTGAGCGGGAAAAAGGTGGAGACGAGATATCCGGTTGGTAGACTTCTTTTGTTCACCCCTGCTTTCCTGATACATGTTATTATGGTAATCACCAGGGAGACTTCGTAACAAATTGTATTATTTCCTGACCAACGTATCTAAGCTCTCAGCTTTCCAAATGGGGCAGCAACCATTATAGTTTTTGCCTCGGCAGGTCCTCTGTTCCTTTGATCCCATCCCATTCTGCTTTATTACGCGAGGCTTGTTTCATGGCTTGGATCCTCCTGAGAATCCATTCCTTTGTCGAGACCACATCTTCCGTCTCGTCTGCACCGAGTTCTGGGATCACTTTGCTCTCTAGTCTTTTCAAGAGAACCTCATCTTCAGCCCTAGCAAAATATACAAGACTGTATCGCGTTAACGCTGCTTGAGCACCTGGAGGACTTGTGACACGGTGATACGCAGATCGCAGGAGACCATTCGTGAACTTCACCATTCCATCCCCAAGGTTCACAACGGCATGGCCCGGTTCGGATACCACGTAACCCCATGCAGATGTCATTCCAGGTGGTCGAACTTGAAGACCACCTACTTGACTGAAGAGAAGAGTTACACTCCCAAAATCCGTGTGAGGGGTATGTGAGATCCGCTGGTCATCCAAGGGCTGGGGTGGATACTTGAGAATTCTTGCAGACCCACCAGAAGGTTCTGTAATTCGATGGCGTTGAGACAAAGTCCCAGCAGGAAGGCCGAGAGGAGCGTCAAGGCTGTTTAAAATGGTGATAATAGTATTGTGTGCCATCGTTGTGAAAGATTGAAAAAGTGACCAGTTGCCCTCAATGGTGCTTGGGACCGCTGATGCTGGAGCAATACCGTGTAGTTCATCGCTAGATATAGTGAAGAATTCGCATCGGTCTTTGGTTCCATTTTTATCGACTATCGCAGCACCCTGTGCTTTGTATCTAGTAACTATCAACGTAATCCAACATCCAGCACTCTGTAAGCCATTGACATGTAGAGAATACAGCCAGTCACAATATGACCAAAGCATTCAATATCCCCCACAATGAATAACATCGAATACGAAGGCAAGGCTAATAACATACCCATACATGGACTTTCCTGACATCCTGTACTGCAGCAACTCCTTCGGAGGCATATCAAAAAGCGGCTCACCGAGAGCAAGCAGACGATCGGAAACCTCTAAAAGTTGGGTGCCTTCGGGATGACTGCGTAAATCGAGAGAGAAGAACCCTAGATTCTTGCATGCTTGGAACAGCCGTTCTGTTTCGCCTTTGTCTTTTGCTAAGAGCTTCGCAAACGAAATTCGAGACAGAGGGACTGTCGGTACCACAGTGGATATGTCCATATCGATGAGTTGAAAGGCTGAGGGGGAAAAAAGGGGAGATCCTTGAGTAGAAGCGAGATACAGCACAGCCTTACGCGAGAGTACGAGTAGGCGGAGGTATGGTAGTCGGAGGATTCGGGAAGCTTTCCTGGATAGAGCTACTAATATCAGTGTAAGTGGGATTCTTTTCACTTGTTCAAGATATTTGACCTCGTTTAGTTTCACTTAATTAATTAATCATTATTCAGGCCTCAGTTTGTGTCATTTCCTTGCTCAAATGCATCACTACATTACTATCTTCTCCATAGCTATCATACTATATATGATATGTGCATGGGTTTCGAAACATTTCCAGGAACGAAAATATGCCTCTAAAGCGAAAAGGCTAGGATGTCAGTCACTGCCGGCTCCTTCACGAAAGTAGCTGTTCGGAGTAGATCACATCTATCAAAATATTAGAGCAAATAAAGTAGATCTTCTCTTGGAGCTCATCCATGAGCGATACCCCGCAGTAGATAGCAACACCTATACGTATTCACTATTCGGTAACAAAGTAATCGCTACTGCAGAACCGCAAAACATCCAGGTATATTGGCGACACAATTTGATGATTTCTGTTTGGGAGCCCTACGGAGAGATTACTTCATGCCGCTTCTCGGCAATGGTATTTTCACCCAAGATGGTGAGGCCTGGAAACACTCCAGAGCACTTTTGCGGCCCCAGTTCTCTCGCGGAAAAATCACCGATCTGGAAATGGAGGAAGGACATGTACAGGACATGATGTCTGCGCTGCCATTTGACAAAGATGGCTGGACCCTTGAAACGGACCTGCAGCTTTTGCCTGAGGGCCCTGAGCTCAGGGTTATACTATGTAGGCTAGCACGATCGCAATACATGGCAACTCATCAAATCATATTGAAAATCAATAAACAACAAACCGATTTTCGAACACGTCAAATACGTCAGACCAATTATCAAACTTGTGGCAGTTGGAATATAAAAACCCAGAATTGACCAATTTCATGTCTCTTTGCTAGATTCTTCTTATCTTATAGATTTTGTAGTCGAACTCAACGCAGTCATTTCATCTTATTTAAGAAACCAATCAGTTTATTTGTTTATATACATATAATTTTTACAAAGATAAATGTTAAATAAAGTGTAAATATAATGATTATGTTAAGGTCCAGGCTACCTTAAGAAGCTAAAGAAACGCCCAAGCCGGCGAAGGAGAAGGAAAAACAAAAAGGGGAAGGCTAGGAGGCCTGGAGCTAGAGGGCTACAATCATCAGCCTGACTAATGGCGGCAATAAGGCCGGTGGGCCTACGAGACAGGTCGGTTATATCATGGACGATGATATGGAATGAATTGAACGGGAAGGACCAGTGGTGTTCTTGGAACAGCCGGGGGTAAATGGCCTCTAGCTAGTAACAGAGGAAATAAGTTGTGGATAAGCTGAAGGTTTTGCCCGGAGAGGTTTCTTCGGCGGCTGGTAGGCGCGTCTATTAGGCGGCTTCTGGGCCGCTAGATAGTAGCGAGCCTACTAGAAAGATTACTCAAGGAACTCCCTCATTAGTAAAGTAGTCTTACTAAAGTAGGTGTATAAATCAATCAATCAATAATGATTATGTTAGGGATTTGGCCCTGACCAACCGGCCAAAACGGCTGAATCCGCTTGGCTAGCTAGGCAAACCGGTCCCAATTCCATACATATTGCTGTCCCGTGACATTATTGAGGTGCAAACCATGTTCAGCTTTGAGCAACGATGATGTTTCAGTAATATTTATTATTCCAATTAACGCTGAATCTTTCACATACGACCACAGACACCAGAAAACTGGGCATCCCGTCCGCTCTGCCATACATAAGCTGGTGATCGGAAGACTAGTAGTTGGGTCGGTGACGACCAGCGAATCCCTTCTGTTGTATGTTTTTGCCTTTTTTTTGACTGGGGGAAATGGGCTGTTAGGGAAGGCTGGGTAAAGGTGGGGGGCATGGAGGAGGAGAATGAAAAGGACGCGAGGGAAGGCTAAGTTTTGGTTTTAGGTACACTCGGACGAAGAGGGTACTTTAGTGAGAGGGGGGTGAATGGCTGTGTAGAAGGGGCGTATTCCATTGATATGTTTACGATAGGGGTCTTGGAGGGGCAAAAAAAAAAGGTGGGATAGAGTACGGAGAAAGAGATCCCCTGAAAAAATAAGAGGCTATGTGTATGGACTGAACAGTAGCATTGGAAATGTTTGTATCGTTGCTATTAAGAGGCGAATTGCGTAGAGCCACGTTCAAAGATCAAAGGGGATTCCGTAGATGAAAAGGCCGTTGCGAAATCCTATAACTCTCGCTGAAGCGGCGGGGAAGTGGGAAGTCGAAAGTCGTGGAAGGGGAGGGTAGCCAGGGACGTCCTTGTGTAGTAGAATAGAGGAAGTGCTCCGCAATGCTATGGGAGAAAGAGAAGTCGGATATGGAATCACTATTGGTGATTCACTTGACTGCTTGCTCGGCTTCAATGAATATCCTTTCTAATTCGAAATTCCATGCGGAAGAAGCTAGTGAGCGTTACGCTCTTTGCCCGCTTTCAGCATTGTAGAGATCTAAGATGCAGGAATTAAAGAAAAGCACCGATGGACAATATCGGTTGAAGGGCGGCCAGCGAGGCCCCAGCCTAGAGACATACAGATATCCCAATCGTACCATTCCGATAGCTCGCTGATACATTCGTCAACTTCTTTGCACGTTAGCCTAGCCCCCGAGCATACAAACATACCACAAGACATTCCGTTCGTAATTTTTCGACACGTGGTTGATACATCCGCCAGCCTTGTTGCATTATCGCATCCGTTGCAAAAGGAAAGACGGCACAGCCGTCAAACGTTGTAAGCCTCACTCACAGATTACCTTGGACACCCAACAACTCCTCCACAAAATCGTCCAGCTCAATAATCTTAAACCTCTGGCCCCACTTTCCCCTGAACTCCTTCCTCTTGTACATCCCACTGATATTATGCTTGAAGCTCACCAACTCCACACTCCACCCCTTCTCCAACGCCCTCTCTACCATCTTTAAAAATCCCTGCGAATACTCTGCCTCCGCCGCGTCCCCAGTTGCGAGAACCATGGTTGATGGCTTCTTGGCGTCAACAACGCTCTCCAGGATCTTCAGGTGCAGAATTTCGTCTACGGCCTGCTCAACCCATTTCTCGGGGGCGCGGGTGGCAGCGGTCGTTTCAGAGCCGCTGGATTGCCCAGAGGTAGCGTGGTAGGTGCCATTCGGAATGACGTGGGTGAATTTCTTCTGGCGGGGGGTGAGTTCTTTCGCTTTATGTACTCTATCGAGGATGTTTGTTTCATAGCCGATTGCTCTCGCTTCTTGAATGGCTGGAAAATTGTCTGATCCGACGAGTACGCGCTTAGCGGGTGGACGACCTCGTTCTAGGATGAGTGACAGGTTGTGGAATGAGAGCGGTTGGCGTCGCAGGCGACTCGAGATGGAAAGACCGCGTGATAATTTTATTGCGTTATGGAAACCAATCATAATCTGCGATCGTTAGCAAGGGCATCAATTAAGAAAAACCGTGGTAATGCTCATACATTAGATGCGTCAACAAAGACATGTACGCCTATATCCGTGCCATCATCGCCACTGGTAGCCCTTGACAGGAAATTGATGTTGCTGAGATACTGCCTTTCTTTAACAAATCCGTCATGAAGCTTTGCCATGAGTCTCGCCTTTTTCTCCGCTGCTTCTGCGTATACACTCTCTTCTGGTAAAGCGGATGGCTTCTCAGTCCGCGCCAAGACACGCAGACTGGTAGCGAGGGATGTGCCAATAATAATAGGGAGCTGAGGTCCGCCTGAAGGCAATAGAAGACTCGACGCAAACTTGTCCGCTTTCTCAGGGGTATTGTGGACAACTCTATCGATTATAGCCTTCCGAGCTTGGGAGCGCTCTGCTGTCCATATGTCGTTTTCAGATTCATTCTCACTACCACTTGGCAAAGTCTTCTGGTGGTTCCTCTCAAGTTCGTCCAACTCACTTCTCCTACGTGCCTTCTGTCTCCGGCTTTCTTTGAAAAGTGGAACGATCGTAGAGTTGCCAAAGCCGTCATTGTTCGTGAGATCTCCTCCCTCAAACTCATCTCTCCATTTCACTTCTTTGCCCTTTGGGAAGTCGTACGAGGCTGCGTTAATTTCGATATCTTCTTTGTTAGGAGCAGTTGTCTCGGCGCGTGGTAATAGCTGAATTGTGGGAGCTGGTACGCTCAACGGCTGCCCGAGGTACTCCCATATTTTTCCAAAGTCTCCAAGGTGCGAAGCTGCATTGTACTGATCCGCTAGGGAGTGGTCTACAAAAGAGACTGCTACAGATGATCTCTCCGTAAGAGAGGTCGACCGGAGGAACTCATGCACTGGCGCAAAGTTCCAGTCTTCTAGCACTTGTTCTGACAACATTCGACGCCTCCAGGGTCGATGCAGCTTCCTGACTCAAGAAGCTGGATCTGTTGCCTTGAGGTTGATGTACTGCTGCTGCTGAGTTGGAGTCAAATACTTGTGCGCATGCGGAGAAGCCGGCGTCGCCCGAAAGGAGAAGATGTCGTGCGACGTGCTGCTACTGTTGCCATTTTGATGAGACTGGAATGCCGATCATGAGTATCAGAAAGATGTTTGTGAATGGTCGCAATTAGGTACAACGTCGAAGAGACCATGGAGTGCCACCTACGGAGACCCTACTCGCTAGAGAGCCAATAGAAAGGCCGCCATTCCGCCTTACGCCTTACGCCTTATGGATATCAGATGTTGATGGCATTCACAAGTCCAGATGTTATTGATCTTGGCTGTAGACTTTGGAAACACTTCTTTATGTCGCAATCTTGTGTGATCCAAGACATGGTCATCCTTCCTTCTTCTCAATTGTTCGAAATTACACAGAATGCATCAAATTCTCCTCCATAATCTCACCTCCAAATAAGACTATTTCAGCCCTAGCAACGCGACCTCACCCTTGGGAGTACCATCTTCTATTCCACCGGTGGCTTCGACATTTATCCTGCCGATTTGAGGCATTTCGCAATGCCCAACCGAATCATAAACGTTCCGCTAAAAATTATTAGAAAAATATTCAGGAACTTACCACCGGATGACATCGTGAATGTGAAGCTGGTCTGCAAGAAGTGGCTAGAGATTTCCTCTTCGTTGAACTCAACCGTCTTCGGTATAGAGAAAGTCCCGCCAGAGGTTTTGGAAGAGATATTCAAGAACTTGGCACAGGAGGATATTGCCAATGCAAGATTGGTGTGCACGAAATGGATGAACCTATCCTCTCCCTTATACTTGAACGCTCTCAATATATCCTTACGGAATCGGCCATTGATAGTAGCCAATTTTGTTGCTGAACATGAGCTTTTCAGGCGTGGTATTAAACTTCTCGTCATCGACATAGCTCAATTCTCCAGACACCTAGCCTTAGATCGGCGACAGTACGCAACCGCCGTTATCGAGCAATTGCTGAAAGAAATGGAAAGCAAGGTTGGAGATGAACTTGCAATATTGGCTCTTGTGGGGCATATTATGACATGGCGTGATGACCCAACGATATCAGCCGAATCACTTAAGATCGCAATCCGTGAGTCTGAAGGGGATGAAGGTAAGCCAGGCAGAAACAATCACCGCATGCCGTACTAATAATTTAGAAGACCATCAACCAACGCTTAACCTTCTCATTCGCGGCTGGTGGGAGTATGTTCAGATGTTCGAGCAGCAGCAGGCGATCCTCCGGAGATCAGAACTCGTAACAATTTTCAAAAGAGCTTTGGCTGTGATGCCAAGTGTGAGACATTTGAGGTTCAAGAGCTCGTGGAATTCTAGGCGATCGATTTCTGAAAAGGGGGGTAGGAACTGTTTACGGCAATTCTGCCTTGAGCCAAAGGTCGATAATGACATTGCGCCACCCCAGCTGGTCGATTTCTTTGAAGTTTGGAGCATGTCGGGGAGACCATTAAAATCGTTTGAAGGCTCGTCCAGAGCAATGCTTTTGGCAGCTATGCAGAAACCTCTCACTCCGAGCTCGATGGCCATTTTCAAACATACACGAGAGATCTCGATACACTATGGCTCGGTGCTGATGGAAGTCTGCCATGCTCTACACAATATCGAGGCCGAGGGGATTCAGTCAGGCTACGTGAGCGCCCTCCTTTCCGGAGCATCTTCGGTCGAACGTATATGTCTTAGCGGAGCCATCAACCTCTTCTTGGCTGATATGCCAGTCACGCTGAATTCAGTGCTAGGCAACACGCGTTGGGGAAATCTGCGAACACTGTGCTTAGCAACGGTTGAAATTGAATTCCAAGAGCTCGTAGGCCTATGTGAACGTCAGCAGGACACACTCAAAGTATTGGTGATACAAAGAGCGGGACTGTTTGGTGGTACTTGGGCTGGCGCTCTTCCAGTGATTCGTATGTTGAAGCAACTACGCCACGTATTGCTCACTTTCCTTTGGCATGGAAAAGATACGACTGATTGTGTTGTGGACAATGACTCTGAGGATGCTGTGCGGAGGTACATTCTGGAAGGGGGCACAAATCCCCTGGAACCTCCACTTCCGCCGTCCCTATAGCGATGCCGTTCGAGTGGTTCATGTTAGCGGCGTTAGGGTTCTGTCAAATGGCGAGTAGGGAAAGACATAGCAGGTTGGGTGAAGAGTGTTTTATCGTCTGCTCCGAAGCGACGCGGGAGTGATGCAAAGCTATTGCACGGTAACGGTAGTTCCGCATTTCTGTGATCCTGTTTTCATATCGGCTTGTCCTGGAGTAGTACTCCAAATTAATGGTAGGTGGAGGAGTCGCCGAGTTTGAAATGGGCGCTATTCAGATTAGGGCTAAAGCGAATTTCATTTACTTTACGCTACGGTTTTATTTCAACCCACGTGGAATTTCTTACATCAAGAGCGAAAAAGGTTCAGACTCTCATAAGTTCTGATACACCGTTTTAATGAGAATAAAATCCATTTTCGGACGTTGTCTTTTGGCATTGAGCCAAGATGGCCGCTTGTCGTCCAACTTCTCCCAACCGTCCAATGACTTCCTTATTACCGTCCACAAAGCCGTATAAGGCATATGGTATCTCGACTTCTTGGCAGAATTCCTGCACAAGATTCTGCGTTCGGCGGAGGTTGTGCCGTGGAATGCGGGGGTACAAATGATGTACAGCCTGAAATTGCAGACCTCCGTGGATAAAGTCAAGCCACTGTGGGCAATCGACATCCATAGTGGTTCTAAGCATCTTCTGTGGAAATGATTCGTTCGCACCAAGGTCCACTGTACTCATGGCAAAGTGACTCAAAGTAATTTGGACATGAAGAGGTGCGGTAACGATGTGGCTAATCATGATAAAAAGTACTCGGCTGCCAACGGTCGGGATAGACTTGTAGACAACGCCGTATCCAAACCATGCCCAGAAAAAGGCCTGTCCAGCAAGCTCCAACCATCGGTGCCACCACGCAGGACCTTTTCTTGGTCCGAGTCCTAAGAGAAGATACTCCCAGCTGAGACGATACAGATTTAAGCGCCCGAGGGCGAGGATTGGATAATAGAGGTATTGCTGGTATCGTACGATGAACTTCGCAAACGGGTCGTAGGCCATAACTCGGTCGTAGTATGTACTTCGAAGAGATTCGAAGAACCGGTGTGAAATGGCAAAGAAAGGCATGTGCTCAATATCCGGATCATGCTCCGGCGAGTTCGTAACTATATGATGTACATTATGATTTCGCTTCCACCAGCCTAGACTAAGGCCTCCCAGAAAGTCTGCAATCACAATTCCTATCACCGTATCGACGGCGAAGCTATGAGTTATTCCCATGTGTCCGGCATCATGGGCTGTAAATACTAATTGGTGCCAGAAGAAACCGAGGGAAAGGCCACTGGTACCATACCAACCCATCCGTAGACACAGAAGAAACATACTGAACAGCAGAAGGTACCGACTGATCTCGAAGAGGTAGGAAGTGTAGTCACATTGGTAAAGCCCTTCCGCTCGGATTCGATCATTCAATATACGGTACCGTTGTACAATATTATCTTGTGTAGCATGATCTAATGCAGGGTATTTGGCGAGATCCAGATAGATTTCTTGTTGGGTATAGGCATCCATATGGGACAGCTTGCTTATTTTTGGATTTTCAAGTGACTTAATCGACGACAATGATGAAAGGAAGGAAACTTCATGTAGATCCGAATACTTCCTAATACCTCGTCGTCTGAGTTTGTTAGACGGTTCAGCCGCCTCGAATATCGGAGATCTTGGTGGAGTGCTGGCCTGACTCAAGATTTCAGCTCTATATTCTGCTGTATCTGGCTCCCCTGGCTCGCTATATTTCCGAAATGTGCCGCCTCGTATGGGAGGTAAGAAGTTGTTCCACCGTCCGTCTATTTTGCCGATTTGATAGCTGAGCATGCGCTCTCGTGCCTCCTCCGAGTGCAGCCTTTAGATGCATTAGCAGTGCCGTATCATAAACATCGGTGGTACCTACGCATTGACTTCGTCGGTAGCGTCCCGGCCCACCATATGCATTATTACTTTATCACCACCATAAGAACCTTGTTGTCTAAGATTATGACAGTTTTACCATCTGCAATCATGCTCTCAACCTGATTCCGAGACAAGATCACTTCCTTACGAGGCACCCTTGTGGTGCTACCTGAAACCATGCCGGGCAGCCTGCGCTGCTACCACCAAGCACTCGGTATTCTGGTTAGGACTGAGAAAAACGCTAGTAACTGAAATAGAATACCCGTAAGGCCTTTGTAACCGAGGTTCGATCGTGTCCCCAAACTTATTTATCCCTTTTCGGTCAACATTAGTAACGGTCTACATATATTTGAAGGCTTGGTCTTGAACCCTGTCGATAGTTTCCTGTTTCAGAGATAGATTTATGGGTTTCTGTCATTCTTAGCATAGATTTTTAGAAAGCTGTATATTGATTTATGCCCTCCATCCACATAACTTCTTGTTTCTTTCTCGTCTCGCTGCTCTCAAGGCGTTCTTTACGACATCTCTTTCGCTGCGTCTGAAACACGGGTATGGAGAAGCTTGCAGAAGAATGGCTACGATTGGACAAGGTTATAAGCAAAGTCAACGTTCAACACAATGCGTCTATGTGCTTACATTTGGAAGGACCCTGCTACCAGGTCCGAGATTGAAACCCTTGTTGAGTACGGGAAGATTGATGAGCTTCAACTTCGACTCAGTGATAGTAAGTAGCAGCAATACCGCATACTCTTCATAAATCTAGATGGAGATGCTAAGACGACCACTAGGACTTACATTTGGCACAGCCGGCTTGAGAGCTCAAATGGGAGCAGGTTTTTCTCGACTCAACAGTTTGACAATAATACAAACCACCCAAGGATTGGCTGAATATCTATTGGAAAATGAACCAGGTGCAGCTACAGCGGGAGTTGTGATCGGCCATGATGCCCGACATAATTCTATGAACTTTGCAGAACTCACTGCTGCTGCGTTCATGTGTAAAGGCATCAAAGTCTGGTGGTATGAAGAGTTGGTTCATACCCCAATGGTCCCTTTCGGTGTGACACAACTACATGCTGCCGCAGGTATAATGATTACCGCCAGCCACAATCCTGCCCAAGACAATGGATATAAAGTCTATGGCTCGAATGGATGTCAAATCAACTCCCCAGCAGATTCTATGATTGCTGCTTGTATTCTAAGAAATCTGGAACCATTAACCTGGAGTGTCACAGAGAATAAGGATCTTCAGGAGCCGATATTGCTTCCCATGAAAGCAAAATACCTTGAATTAGTTGCAAGAATTGGAAGCTTACCGGGTGATCGCAAGCCTCCCAGATTTGTGTATACTCCCATGCACGGTGTAGGGCTTAGATACATGGCGGATGCCCTCAATGCGATCCACCTCAGTGGATTTATGACAATAGTCGGACAGCAGGCTCAGCCAAATCCCGATTTCCCGACAGTAAAATATCCTAACCCCGAAGAAAAGGGAGCTCTTGATCTTGCAATGTCTACGGCAGATCAAGCAGGTATCCGCCTGATCCTAGCTAACGATCCCGATGCAGATCGCTTTGCCGTTGCCGAGAAGATTGGGGAACGATGGCATCAGTTTAAAGGCGATCAAGTTGGTGTTCTCCTTGGAGATTTCTTACGATCTAGAATATCCCCAGGTGCAAAACCTGACGACTATATGCTCACTTCAGCGGTCTCGTCGCAAATGCTATCCTGTATGGCAGCAGAAAATGACTTCAGCGTCGAAGAAACTCTTACCGGCTTCAAATGGCTTGGTAACCGTGGATTGGATCTGCAGAAGCATGGAAAACAGGTCCATTTCGCCTATGAAGAAGCCCTTGGATATATGATTCCAGATGTTGTTTTCGACAAAGATGGAATTGCCGCAGCTATACTCTTCCTTAGTGCTACCAGTCACTGGGGTTCACCATGGCTTAGGCTACAAAGGCTCTATGATCTATACGGCTATTTCGAGACGGCGAACACATATTGGAGGTCTCCCAACGTCAGCATAACAAAGAAAATTTTTGACAAAATACGGCAACTTGGGGATCCTTTCCCACCTTCCATTGGTGATCGGAAAGTCGTTCGCTGGCGAGACCTCACTCAAGCCTACGATTCTAGTACTAAAAACCATGTGCCTACATTGCCATCTTCCACAAGCAGTCAGATGATAACGTGCTGGCTTGGTGGGACATCGCTTGACCAAGGAATCCGTTTTACTGTGAGAGCATCAGGCACAGAGCCCAAGATCAAGAGTCAGCATGGAGTTCCATTATTACGAAGTCAATTTGCTAATTAATTACACTTAGTATACTTAGAGTGTCGAAGCAAAGATCAAGATTCGGCCAGAACAGGAGCGTCTCAAGTCCTGAGGTTTGTCAACCAAGAGTGGTTTAATGATCCAAGCCTCAAGCTTGAAGACAAATACCTGGTCCCCTAGATGTTGGAAAAAATCTTCTTGGAAACAGCGTAACGATGGAGACAAGCCAACACGAATCTCGCCTGCTGGAAGAACTGATCTAACGGCATGCCGCATGCAGCAATCTCGCTCAGTGCCCTTGAAAGTGCCACAATCATTACAGGACAAGCTTCATTGGTCGATAAAAACGACAGATGGTCCTGCTTGCCAGTTGTGCTCCTGGAACGGCTATAAGCATACTGAGGCGAACTTCTTAGCGAACTCATTGAGCCTAGGCTAAGCCTCGAGTTTGCTTCTGGCACAAGCAAACATCCGGTCCATGCTTTTAATGCCCTGTGACTACGAAAGAAACGCTTGGAGATGGTTATAAAATCATCGCTCTTCCCCAAAAAAATATAGTATCTCCCTTCAGACGGCGTTCTTTTCAAAGTGTCCCTAAATCTTCCCTACCTTTTCGCTACCGCGTTCCACCACTGATTTAGATCATCTGGAAACCCCAAATCGTCACCATGGTATCCTGGGATAACGACTACTCCGACTACCACCGCAGCTACAATAACCACGGCGGCTACCCAAGCTCCCGCTACCTGCCCTCCCCCTACCGCGACGACTACTTTGCCTCTCGCCACACCCGGCGAGACCCTTACTCCCACAACTACCTCTACCCCGACGGCACCGGTCCCATCAACCCAGGCCCAGGTCTTTCAAACCGCCGAAGTAGCCAGTATGCATCTCATACATCCATTATACATGCAGAGAAAACGCCCATCGCTAATACGTTTCTTAGCAGCAGCGGCTCCCATCAAATTTCCCGTCTAGGCCGCTTACCGGCCCATTATGGTGGGGACTGTTATGGGTTACCGAGGCTGCATGGGTCGCATAGCTATGATAACGAGGGGATGGGGATGGGATATGGGAGGAGGGGGCTTGGTGGTGGGCGCAGGTATGGAGGGTACGGAGGAGGGTATGACTCGGTGTATGAATGACATGTCATTGTTTGAGTTGGTGTGTATTTGATTTTGGTGTTGCGGATTGAGAATATGGTGTTTGGGGAGGAAGTTGGGTCTTGATTGAGGCATTTTCATTCAGCAGTGGTTTACCGCCTCTGCCTCTAATAACAACCGTCCATCGCTGCACTTTCGAATATCTTTGATTTCTTTGGACCTATTTGCGCACCTTCACTGTCATACAGAGTGGGGAGATAACGCTCCGTTCGCCTCTGAGCAGAGCTTTTGTCTTGTCTACCACACCAAACCAGCAGATGCAAGACATTGCTCACCCACAACCCTCTGAGGTTAGAGTGCCACACCCCTAGAATAGCCTGAGGAATGAAATTTCCCCAGCGACCTTTAGACAAGAAATCCCTATGCTACAAGTCGCTATTCACATATCCCACAACCTAGCCATTCTCCTCCGCATCCCACATTAACCCCCTAGTAATGAATCGCCTTCCCATACGTCGCCATCGCCGCCTCCTTAAACGCCTCCGCCAACGTCGGATGCGCATGACTCGTCCTCCCAACATCCTCACTACTCGCCCCGTACTCGATCGCCAGCACCCCCTCCGCGATCATCTCCCCCGCATTCGGCCCTACAATGTGAATGCCCAGTATCCGGTCCGTTTCCGCATCAGCGTAGAACTTGACTAGCCCTTCCGTCTCTAGATTCGTCTTCGCCCTTGAATTGGCACTGAACGGAAAACTCCCCGTTTTGAATTTGACCCCTTGCTCTTTCAATTCTGCTTCGTTCTGGCCAACCCATGCAACTTCGGGGTGTGTGTACATGACGCTGGGGATTGCGCCGTAGTTGACATGGCCGTAGCCCTTCTTAATGTATTCGATCGCGGCAACGGCTTCTTCCTCGGCTTTGTGGGCGAGCATGGGTCCGAAGGTGCAATCGCCAATGACGCGGATGTGGGGGAGTTTGGTGCGGTATTGTTGGTCGATTACGAGGCGGCCTCTGTCGTCGACTTCGAGGCCAATGTTTTCGAGGCCAAGGCCGGCTGTGTAGGGCCGGCGGCCGATGGCGACTAGGACAACGTCTGCGTCGAGCTACGGGGGATTTAGTTAGGCATAAAGGGGCGGGAATGCGGAGTGGGACTCACGGTCTCCTTTTTTCCACCTTTAGCGGCTTCGACCTCGAGCTTCACGCCCTCGCCACTGTCGTCGCCACTGAGGACTTTGGTGTTAAGCTTAAATTTCATGCCTTGCTTTTGTAATATTTTTTGGGTCGCTTTTGAGATTTCGGCATCCATCCCAGGGCCTCCGATCTGTCCTAAGAATTCGACCACTGTCACCTCGGACCCTAATCTGGACCATACTGAGCCCTGTTCGATTTCGGTCAGCTTTCCGTGTTGGACAGGTATACTCAAATAGGCGGAGCAACCATTTCAAGACCAATGATACCACCGCCAATAACCACCATCTTTCCCGGCACTTTGTCCAGCGCAATTGCTCCTGTGCTTGTGACCACTTTTTTTTCATCTATGTTCAGGCCTGGAAAGGGTGTGGCTTCGCTGCCCGTAGCAATGATGATATTTTTGGCTCTGAACGTTTGCTCTCCGCCGTCTATCAGATTGACCTTGACCTCGTGCTCCCCAGAAAATGCAGCAGTACCCTTTACATATTCGACGTTGTTCTTTTTGAATAGAAATTCTACCCCCTTCGTTAGACTGTCCACAGAAGTGTTCTTTGCGGCCATCATCTGTTGTAGGTTGAGCTTGACATCGCCGACTTCAATACCACGCTTTTTCGTGTCATGCAGAATTTGGTGGTACATATGTGAGTTGTTGAGTAACGATTTTGAGGGTATGCAGCCGACGTTAAGACATGTTCCTCCCAAGGCTCCGCGCTTTTCTATACATGCCACCTAGACCAGCATAAGCCTTTGCCGTTTGTTTGACCGAAACTTACGTCCCGGATGCCTCATACCTTCATGCCCTCTTGTCCTGCTTTTATTGCCGCGACATAGCCTCCGACGCCACCCCCAATGATGACAAGATCATGCTCCTCTACCAGCAATCAGCATTGCCTCATTTTTCTTCTGATGAACTGGCTTACGAGCTTCTGTCGCGTATCCTCTCCACGTCCGATTGACGAAATAGAATGTTGGTGGGTCGAATGCGCTTGAGGAACTGGCGCTCAATGGTCTTAATATGGTCCTTGAAGGCGCTCTGGGTACCAGATTGCGGAACATAATGAAACGCGACTGAACAGCGAGGAAAGACCAAGGATGAAGCTGGAAGAGGAAAACCTTAGACCAAGAAGTATGCTTCGCTTTCTTGGAAAATGTAGCTCAATCTTCGGTGTTCATGATTTCTTTGGACCGGAGCTCGGCCAGTGGCGGCAACAGCGATCAGCCCTACAAGGTCGGTTAACGCGAAGTTAACCCTTTCCGCTGACCGACATCTACTCTTAAGTTTGTTTCAATGTATTTTAGTTCAAGGTAGGCCAGAGACTTCATTCCAAAGTGCATAAAGTGGATAAAGCTGACGGACGAGATATTGGATAATTGAGGATGCCTCTTTGGCTCTACCTATCCCAGATGCTGGGATTGTAGGCTTTCACAAATTGGATGAGAGCCTGTCCCCGGTCCTACTCGCCCACGATTGTTCCGGAAACTATAGCTTTCAGAGCATCGCCTGCTACTTTACATCCCCACTTGACATTCTCCTTATCTTGTTCGCTACCAGCCACATCAGTCTTGCTAACAACCTTTTTCAGAAAGTATTGCAAGCCTCTGGCCATGATTGGAGCCTCTTTGGGACCAAGAAAGATCTCAATAATAGGTGCTTCTGCCTTCCCATCTCCTGAATCGCGCTGTAACTCAAGGAAAATGGTAATCAGCGTGAGTTCAACAAAGGTTCGAGTCTTGGTTTGTAGGTAGGCAAAGTTGAGCATCTAGCGACATCAGTCTTGGTATTTCGTTTTGGACACGTGAATAGGGGCACTTACCTTAAGTATACCGAGCCCTAAACCACCCTCTGCTACGAGGGTGCCAAACATCTTCGCCAGGTTGACTAGATATCTCAGCGAGAGTGTGTCCTCGTCATCACTGTCATCATCCTCTTTGTTGTCGTCTTCGCCTTCACCCATACGTCTAAACAGCTCCCACAATGACAGCTGAAACCCCATTTTGAGCTTCCTGTCTGAACACACTCGCCGTGCGAGCAGAGTATAGAACGGGTTGTATAATTTCTCAGCTCCAGAGCAGTGGACCAGCACCTTCGGTATCTCTTGCTCTTGTTTCTTCTTTAAGCCTAGCTTCTGCAAGCTAAGATAGGCATCGTTATAGTCGGTGGCAGACATGATTGCAATAAAGATAGAGCGCCTAACGTCAGTGTTCATGCGATGTTCCTTGGCAAGAGCTATCAAATCTGTAGCTGCACTGTCTAATGTTCTTGCTTCTTTGCTACCCTTTGTGGTTGAGCTGGGTATATTAGAAATCTGTTCGCCAGAATCTCGAACTTCGTCCTTGTAGCTTGCTCCTATTAGCCACCACTTTCCTCGTTTGTCGGTTTCCTGGATGTCCTTGAGTCCAATTCTGAGAGGCTCACTAGCTTTGATGTTCCGAGTGTTGAGAGAACCTAGTATCTTTTTCATTCGAATGGTATGTTCGGAGGTGACTGTAGATGCAGCAATGCCAGTCTTGACGCGGTTGTTCTTTATATTGTAGATGGTCTCAATCATGAACTTCGTCCGCACAGATAGGTTTGTATGCCCAGCTTTTTCAATCGCTTGTTGAAGCAAAACGACAATATTCCGTGATGAGGATGGATCGTCTTGCCGGAGTTGCAGCCCAGAGCCTAGTAAATTCGTAAGAAGGTATATTCGTTTCATCATCGCAATTAGCGTCCACAAACTTACTGCGCATAATTTTCAATAGTAGTTCAGCATTAGTCTCTGTCAGTTCTTCTAGGAAAAGGTGAATGAAGTCATAGATCAGATTGCTACCAATAACCTGAAAATTGTACAATTCTGACAATAAACTTGTGAGATTCATCGACCTCTTGGCTTTACTGTCCCCACCTGCTTCCGATTTGTAAAATTTGTTAAACTCCTCATGAATTCTTTGGATCGCCTGCGCTCCGAAATCCATTCCTATGATTTTGTATATAGCTGCAATAAAGCCTGCATGTAAGATAATGAACGTGTCTTGCAAGCTCGTGGGATCGCAAAGTAAGCCCAATAGTAGGTCAAGTAGCTTTGTGGACACATGTTGTCGGGGGTTGTCTCGATACAGTTTTTCTACTTCTCCGAGAATGGAGACAAGATTAGCTTCTGACATTCGATTGAGAAGGCCTTGAATCTTTCGTCTCAGACGCGAGATTTCTTCTGTTTGTGTTCCGTTCGCATCTCTCAGTAAAGGCGGGACGTTATTATAAGGTGCTGTACCATCAGAAGGCGCCACAGGAGCGACATACGGATTTTCTCGGACCTTTTGGGTCGTAGCATGTGGTGATGACAAGTATTCGTCTGGTTCCTTAAAAGGGACAGCCTCATCCTCATCGTTATCCATCGAATCTTCCTCGTTTTCCGGATTATCATCGCTCAGATTTCCTTCCTCGCGGCCGCTAACCTCTGCCGAAGAGATATCTTCGGCAGCAATCTCATCGGTACCTTGGAGCTTCCTTAGAGCTTTCTGTCTTTTCCTTTCCAGCCACTCATCTCCCTCGCCTCTCTTCCTCTTTCCCAATGAAGCTTCTTCCGAAAGTCCCGTATCGTCCAATCCACTCAACAGTTCATTTAGACCATCTTCCTCAAATACATTAGGTAGCTTATTCTTGCCCTTCACTCCCAACGCCTTCTCCAGAGCTGCAATCTCTTCATCATCGGCAGCCAGCCGGTCCTTTGTCCCCTGGGATACTCTGACTCGCGGAGGCGGTGAATGTGAACGAGGAGACCGAGTGACACCCTTTGAGTATGGGTCGTAATTTGGCCTTGCGGGCTTGAGTATCAACTTGTGGTGATTTAATGGTTCAGCAACTGCCCTGCTTTGATGCTCCTCAGTAGCAGACGAGGACTTGTCGCTATCACTGTAGTTCCTTTGATTCGACTGCTGCTTCAAAGTCTTCTGTAAGGATACCGACTTTGACGGCAGGTTCCTGGCCTTCTTCTGTATTCTTGCGACCTTTCTGCGCTCTTTGCGGACTGCAGGCCCAGTGCGCTTGTTCCGACCCACATTATTTCCTTCTACGGCATATCAGCCACGAGGTATGTATTACGTGGAGTAGAGGTTACCTGCGACACCAATTTCTTCGAATAGTCGCCGAGGAAGCTTCGCAGTGTTGTGGATTGGTCGACGCATATCTATGTATAAGGTCAATAGAAATTTACAGCGGAGTTTGCACGGATTTAAGAGAATCATCAAACGTTCACCAGATTCTACAGTACCTTACTTGTTTGCACGAGGTTTCCGCGCACGCTAAATTGGAGCCCTCACGAGTCACGAGAATATTAGAAGAATTCACCTAATTGTGGCCACCACTATTCTATGCGACGCGGCCCCATAGAACTAGAATAGTGGCCATCGGCTCAATTTCCGACCTCGGCTTGGTGTCGTTTTTTTTTTGGCAACCCAACCACATAAAAATCAATCATTAATTCAATTGAACTCTGAATAGCTTCAAATTCGGAGTTCGTCCTACAATTCGAATGTTCTAAATATTTCTCTAAGAAAGTAGGAACTCAGCCGTTGTGACGCCGGATGGTCGCTTCTTCAACTCAGCCTTCTCCTTCCGTTTTTCGGCCCTCTTCGCCTTCTCCTCCTCTTTTTTGGCCCTAACTGAAGCCAATTCTCTGCATTCGCTCACTTTTACGACTTCGAATTTTGCTGCTACTGTCCCGGGTTGACCATCGCGTTTAACCCTTGAAGCAGCTGCTTCCTGTATGGCCTGAAAGTCTCTGGCTGTAATATCGAGAGTGTAAGCCGCAGTCATTGAACCTCGAATAAATCGATTCATATGTATGAGATCACTTTGTGACGAGAATATTCTGGCTGCCGTCTGGTTTTTGCATCGTCTATCAAGTACACAGCCTAAACACTTCTCGGCGGCACGAGTACCTATCTTTAGGCAGTGAGGGGCCAATCACGTTCGGCTTCGTTCAGCCTCACAAGCCCCCACACCTCATCTTCTGACATCTTGTTCCTGAGCAAATCATGTTCATTGATCGTTCTGTCTGAGTGTTGTTGTGTAATGCGTCCGTCATGGAGTCGGCCACCAACGCTGACAGCGCTGATGCATCTTCAGTCGATGTAGCAGGGCAAGCCATACAAGAACAGATCCGGCAGATCCTGAAAGAAAACTGGATCGGACCTCAACGAGCCTTACTAGCATCCCTGAACGAACTCCGCAACTGGTCTCCTAACCATGTCGCGGCTCTTTTCCGATTTCTCCCACCCATTTCGGGTAGGAAACTTTATCCTCTCGGGCCCGAATTCCGTACTCTACCAAACGGTTCTCGGCGTTGGAAAGAGCTTGGAATGAAAGTTGCTATGCTTGGAGCTGTTAACACTGTTGCAGTTGTGGGATCACCGTTTCTGCTGATGGCTACAAAGGCAGATCGAGAAAAAGCTGTCCGTGGGATTAAAGACTTGAACATTCACACGATCTCTTCGTCCTTTTTCGTGAAGCCCCCTTTGGAGATGATGGAGCAGGCAGCCACATCGGGCAGAGTACTCTGTGTTAACAAATGGGGTCAGTTCCGTATCCTAGACTCAGGTTATGCTGCAATATCGCACGTCTGGGGGGAAACTCTTGGGTTGGAATTCAATGACGAGAAAAGTGAGCAGGATCCACGAGGCTTCAACATGTCTCATTTCAAGCGGATGATGGATATAATTGGTTGGACCGGTTGGGAATGGATCTGGTTTGATCTTCTAGCCATTCCAAGGAAATCCGATTTGCCGACTGCATCTGGAAGCTATGAATCTTTGAAAGTACTCATCATCAACAGTCTTCACAACGTCTACAGAAATGCAGAGGCTATAATTATTCTAGACGGTCTCACTCTGCAGCTCAGCTCAGGCGATCCCTTAGATGCAGCTGCACTTCTCTCTTGCGGGCAGTGGCTGACGAGAGTCTGGACGTATCAGGAGGTGAAATTGGCACGAAAGGCCAAGATCATCACAGCTACTCATGTCATTGATTTTGAGGACATGGTCACTGCTCTCAAGCAGCAAGAGGTCTTAGATTACCCTCGATGGCATCAACTACGGCTCACTTTCGACCGCCTTCTCCCTCATCCGGATGTTGGTATATCTTTGGCCGATATTGCAATGTCCTGTGATCACCGATCAACCACCAATGATGTCGACTATGCTCGAGCATTTTTTGCACTACTCAGACTTGAATGGAAGACTGGTTGGACGTACGAAGATGGGATCATGGAGATATTTCGCTCGCAACCACGACATGTGTCTAGGATTGCTGGAATGCATGGTCCTCGTGGACTTCCCCCACCTTACTCATGGGCACCGAAGTACCTCGTGCAGCTACAAGGTGAGATCAACGACAATTATGACTGCGCGATGGGTATGCTAGTCGGATATTGGTATACTGTGGCAGTCAAATCGGTTAAGCATCGTGGTTATAACGAGCCGGAAAAGAAGGTCTTTTTCGATTTGATAGTGATTGATAAGAACGCGGGCGAGGTGCAAGTTCAGATCTCTATGTTCCCAGGACTGAAGACGGTAAAGCTCGAAAAATGGATCGATGAGACTCTGCCATATGGGAAGACAAGAATATTATGCAGCAATGATCTAGTCCAGGGAACCCACTGCCCCGTTGTACTACTTGCGACTCTGAGCAGCGTCGAGACACCGGGATTGGGTGTTGATGCTGTAGGTGAGATTGCTGAAAGCGCAGTTCTAAACGACGGATCGGTAGAGGCGACGAAGTTGCATTGGTTACTGAATTAACTATTGTGAGTGACAAGGTGGTGCCTTTGAATTTTCCATTGCCTTGGAACGAGGAACGAGAGGAAGGTTTTTGGTTCTGGGCAGCTAGGGTTTTGAACACTGGGAAAAGAGTCCTGACGTTCCCAAAAGGGTTTGGGTTATATATTTCAATGAAATGAAAGTGAGATGAAAGTGAGATAAAGTTCTCTCCATTTTTTTTCAAAATTGTTTCATCTAAACTCATTTCATCTTGTCGTGAGATTTCCATCTCATTGCGCGACCTAATCTCAAGTCAGTAGAATTGTAGACAACGAGCATGTGAGAGCATGCGTGTGCTTGTGCTTTATGCCCCGCGATTTTCGCTAAAATCGAAAATCGTAACCACATTTTTGCATAGAATAGAATAGCTGAATAGCCGCAGCGCTTTGTTGCTACGAGGACTCATCTTCATTCAGTTGATGATAAGTCATGCCATAATTATAGTATATTGATTAGTGCAGAGAATCATTCCACGTCCCCGATAGCATCATTCGACTATTCAGATCATAACTGTAAAGCTCTGAAGCCCCTAGTTTTACTATTGCCGATATATCTAATGGCGCCGTTTTTTGTTTCCCTGATGCCGCGATCACAAACTTTTGACTTCACCACGGCCCGTCAAGAGTTCCGCTCCCAATGGACTCATCCGAGCGATGTCTTCTCCGTCCTTCTCATCCTCGGCCCCGACGTTATCAGTCGTGCTCTCGCACAGCTCGCTGGGGGAGCCCTGACACCAGTCGCGTTCTCATTTGGCGAGTTCAGAGTCATTCAACGTCATGCCCCTTGCACTGGATTGAAGTATTCTAATCCACTTCTCTACTTTAGGCTGGGTCGCTTACGGAGTATCAGCCCTTGTCTTCGCCGTAGGTGAGAACAAGCTCATGCCATCGGCACCAGATAGCCCAAGCATCGTCATCAACGGAAAGAATGGATATGTGAGGAATAATTCTAGCTGGATATTAGGAAGACTTGTCAGGGATTTTGAGAGCTGGATGAGTAAAGATGCACGGATTAAAGTAGAGAGTATGATAGAGGAAAAGTGGGCTGACGACAAGAAGAAAGCGGAGGAAAGCTCACAGGAGAAGCTGATAAAGAGTGCGCAAGTAGGGCTTTGTGTGTCGATCTATAAACAAAGCACTGAACGGGAGCAGGGTGTTCCAGTGCAAGACTGGATTTACTGCAGCGGCTTCGTGGTTGCACTGATCCAGCTTGGCATTTCAGCAATCCCCTATGGCTTATTTGGAGACTGGTGAATCTTGATGATCACAGCGTCCGGGATTGTCCTTGCATTTTTATCGGGGAGCTTTCCGCAGTGGAAGAAGGAGAAATGGGCATGTCGGCGCAACACGAATAAGACAGTCATCCTCACCAGGGGAAATGGAAGCCAACATGCTATCGTTATTGTAGAGCATGGAAGAGGCCTCGACCTGGAAGATTTGGCGGCTGGGCCAGTGAACGTGAATGTATCCGCTACAATGTCTACAAGGATTGCACTTGCTGTGCTAGCCGTCTTGTGGATACTTCTGCTCATTTCCGCAGCCGGTCAGAAAGAAAACTCGTGGTTCTTATTAGCTGTCGGTGGCATAGGGATGCTAGATAATGTTGCTGTTGCAGGCTGGCAAAGGAAACCGAGCGCCTTTGGGGTTCATCTAGATTTCATTGAGGTTATTGGAAATAAGAAAGTTATGGGTGCTTTGCTCCAGGTGGAAGAGAGCTACCCACATGTCGGAGCGAGTATGCGACAGACGTTCTTCCCGGGCGGATTACGGGATGAAGAGAAGAGAGAATGGGATAGCTTGGCAGATAAGGGAAGGAATTTTGATACGGAGCAGAAAAGGTTGAAAGTTGAGAAGGAGAAGCAGAATGTGATGGGCGAGACAAGGCGATCGAAATAATGCGTCTGAAAATATCAATGCTTACGACGTATATACAAGTCAATCTGGCGTTGTTAAATCACGTAGTAAAATCTATACTCAAAATTGTTCTTTTATAGAAGACTAATACATAGTAGATCCTAACATTCCATCTACAAAGTAGAGAAATATTCACCATCTAAGGGGAGAATTTCGAACATTATATTTCCTAAACTTAGCTGATCTTATTTTGAACCCAATCATTCTGTGATAGCTTGACACTTATGTTGCTACTCAAACTTTATGCTTCAGCAACTGACTCAACGAGAAACATTATCATCGTAGCTACATAGTACTACACTTACATCTAATGCAGAGAACAGATAAAGTTGAGTATATAAATAAACTCTCTGACTTTAAATACATCTAAAAATATACGAACAATCATGTTTGATTAGCGACGGATCTCAAGTGTATAACTTTTGAAGTCATTAACCCGTATTGATAAAATTTAATTGGGAAAAAAAAAAGATAGAATGAGTAGAATGTGTTTGACAACCTAATATATGGCATGAGAGAAGTGGTGTTTACCTCACGCAAAGTTGAGTGAAGGAAAAAAGATATGGTGCGCATTTTAAATTTATAGAAGCCGAGAGACGAAAGTGAGGGTCCGTATTCGAAAATGCTGTGGGCGCTCTTTTGGTTCTTTCTACGCGCTTGCAGGACATTTCGAACTCCACCTTCCTCTTGATTACCTGGATTCGGTCACGTCAACTTTTTTGGTGTTTCGGTTGGATCCACGGGGGGAAATTATGCCATCATTTTCCATGGTCACGTGTATTTTCTAGTATTTTCAGTACGCCAGCTGAAAACTCTTGACTTTCTTGCGGATATTGACGAGGCTTGGGGATGGACTTGGTATTCGGGGATGAGGAGACTAAGGGGTGGGCTGACGGGGTTGGTTGTTTGATAGAACGCTGGTGGGAGGGGGGGATGGGGGATTTGGAATCGTGTGAAAAGGCTCGGGGAGTCTATGTTTACTATCTGAAGATACGATCTTAGCAGAATATTGTCTCTGGGGTGCATAAGTCTAGCTAAGGGTAGGAGCGTGGTAGAGTCCCTGCATCAAGAGGTTAAGATGAGGATAAAGGTATAGTTAATGTGGTTCATTCTCTTCTTGACTTTTGTAGTCTAAGACTCCTCGTTTGCGCGCTCGGTTTTCTTTCAAACATGTCCAGACGGTAAAAGATCTTCGGGAGCTCAGCGCGTTCGAGGCACTCCTCACACCACCAATAGCTTGTTGATATAGGGTCCCTTCGGTGGGTGTAATGTGGCCGAGGGTTTGACGTAGTTTTTACAGGGGGTTCTATATCGCCAAGGGCGTAGTCCGCCAGAATGCGGTTCTCACTTTGTTCATGTAGGAGAACGGAACGCTCGACTCCTTCCACATTCTAAAAGGGCAATGGTCTTTCATCGAGGGCCATGCGCTTCGCTGAGGACGTGCTTAGGGGTAGGTTGTATGCCTGCTTTGTGTCATTGCTCGGGGCTTCGTTGGAGGACCTCGTTGCCTGAAATTATTCCAATCCATACACGGATGTTCAATAAAGAGGCGAAGTAGATCTGGCCCACACACAGGAATCGAGAATTGGAGTCAAAGTCGTGTCTCATGTTCTTCGCCATTCCATGGAAAGCACCACAACCACTATGACAGTGATCCGTTAGAACGATATAGCAGCCGATGGTGTTGTATACTGAGATAGATATGTAACGGTAGGGCGTGGAACTCATCTGCCACTTGGGCTGCCTGCCGGGCTGGGAGCGATCGAGCGAGATCCCCGAAGAGTAGCCGGAGATTCAGATGATCGTTGAAACGTTCTTGTAGCCGTCATAACTGTTGCATGTTGCTCTTGAGGCGGTAGCTGTTCGAGGTCTTTCGAGGTTTATTCATCTCCACACTTGTTAAGGCACTTGGAGTTCCGTCAAATACTCTGTACCCACCAAGTACCAACACGTCATTGTGAGAAGGAGCGCCACCAACATAGAAATTCTAGAAAAGAGCAATGCCCCGCGGCGTAGTTCCTGGGGCAGACACTGGCAGTCAAGGTTAGCAGGTTATTGCCTAGGTAATTTGAATGCAGCCGCGAGGGTTGAAAGGAAATGAGCTCAATTGGTTGTTGTCTGCACCAACATTTAGCATCAAGAAAGTAACGCGATGTAATGAGAAGCGGTATCGCGAGCACGTGAAGAAAGAGCTCGATACATAGTAGACCCCAACTATGGTGAGACTGGCATTTACTAGCTAGTCAAGAAAACCAAAACAGCAAACTGCTCCGTAATGGGATGTCGATCGGATGTGGATTGTGGAGAAATGAAGATCAATTGTGGTGGCGATGGACGAAGGGAAATCTATTTCTTATGTTTCCCATCAGATGCTGATATCACGCAAATCATATATATAATCATAATGTAGTCGACCTGATCGGTGAACAGGACGGAATATTCCAGAACAGGATCCCTGTAGCACGTGACATGCAATATCATCAAACGCAAGTGCCGGTGTCCTTATTGTGTATGTACTACAGACTATGGTCCACAGTCCTCATTAACTTGTCCTAGAGTAGTCGGAGCTAGGAGTTAGCCGCCGCTCCGGGGAATTTAGATATTCACGGCAAGAAAGGCCTAAACCCAAATGAGGGTACGGGCCCAGTTCTTGCCAAGTCAGGTACCTTAGTCATTACGCAGTTTAGTGTCCACGTGCTCACTTTCATTGGCCCGTTTCAACGACATCTCAATCTTACCCCCACCAACCGAAGAGAGCACGGCCGAAACCTGTTGCTGACATGCTGGACGGGCATGATATGGCGTTCTAGAGTGCTTCTGCCTACCTATCAATGCTTCTTGCCACACGAGCAATGCTGCGATGCATGTGTGTGATGATGCTGCATCAATCCCACACAGATGGGAACAACCAATGCGTCTTTGTCTCCCCAAGCCTCTCCACTGCGGCGTCACCAGACCCCCACCGTTGTTGCTGTATGTACGCATGGGATGCTTTGGCAAGCGATAGTGTACAAAGATCTGTCCCAGGGTTTAGGGAATATGCCCTATGTCAGGACCAGAACGCCTTGGCATCTCCGTCAGTCTCCTGATGTAATGGAAGAAGTAATCATAACCAGGGCCATGTAGCAATTTGATATGCCAAGAGACACGTTCGTGAAGGAGCAGCTGTGACTTGCTGCCACAAGCCAACCAGGCTTCGCCTCAAAGGCTATGGAGAAGACATTCTAGACAGTCTTATGATACTCGGTAGTCCTGATAGAGATGCACGGGATGGTGGGGGGGCAGCGTCGGGCGCCAAGGACCCAAGAAGGTCGCGGTTGTTCGAGGTCTTATACTTAGACTGGGCCGATCAGGATGGGATTTCCGGGTTGTGACAGATGATTCGTGATAGACGAGCCCTAGCTGTGTGCCAGCCTCGAGCCCCAACACAGACGACTCGAAGGGGACAAGTGCAGCGGTCAGGGTTGCTTGCACGGGCATCTGCAGGACAGCGTAATTGGCTCGTTGGTTGAAGCTGTGCAATCGATCATTGCTTGGCAGGCAAAAAGGTCTCTGGTGCTTGGAATTTAGTGGTTTTGGTGGCACGAGTGGGAAGGCTCTTTAAGCGGCCCCGAGGACGCATGATAGGCTTGCCGGGCTTTGCGATGCAGATTGGGGGACCACCATCACTCGGTGCTATCGTGACTGCGGAGCACCGTAGCACAGGGATAGTATAGCAATCATAATAACGGAATCGGCATCTTCGCCGCTCGAGTCTCGAGTCTCGACTGCGTGTTTTTGTTTTGCATTTGGGAGAGCAGTGGGCTGTCCGCTAGTCAGTAGTGGCAGAAAACCGGAGGGTGCCACTAAAGCAAACTATCGTCCGATGGTAAGTGTACGCAGTAGTACCTTAATACTGTATATCAAGGGTACTGTCCCCTCCCACCCCTTCATGCAAGTTGACACAATCTCCTTTTGCTGTCCATCATCAATTGCCCAGTCGACCAACACAAGCTTTACATTGACTTGGATTGCTTTGCTTTCTCGACATGGCTACCAAGACAGTAGGCGGCAATGCTGCCTTCCACAACTTCCACAACGACTACGCCCACATCGCCGACCCCAACGAGCGACGAAGGCTCGCTCTCGCCGAGATCGATAAGGCGCCGTTTGGATGGTACCACGTTCGTGCGGTGGTAGTGGCAGGCATTGGTTTCTTCACAGACGCCTACGACATCTTCGCCATCAACCTCGTGACCAGCATGTTGGGAGTCGTGTACTGGCACGGCGCGAAAGTTGGGCCAGGCCAAATTCCGAGCAGTGCGGATACCGCCATCAAGGTCGCGACGTCTGGAGGAACGGTCATTGGTCAAGTCGCTTTCGGTGCTGCTGCTGATATCTTCGGTCGAAAGAAGATGTATGGAATCGAGTTGATCATCATCATCGTCGCTACTCTCGCTCAATCCCTGTCTTCTGCCTCTCCGGCCATCTCCATCGTCGGTATCCTCATTTTCTGGCGGGTGATCATGGGGATCGGAATTGGAGGAGATTACCCATTGTCATCTATCATCACCTCCGAGTAGGCTTTTCCGGTCCGTTCAGTTTTTGGCGTTTTGGTCTGACAGTCGCAGATTTGCTACTACAAAATGGAGAGGCGCAATGATGGGCTCTGTTTTCGCCATGCAGGGAATTGGTCAATTCGTCGCCGCCATCATCGCTCTCATTGTCGCCTCCGGTTTCAGGCACTCCCTCGAGAGTTCCAAAACCGCAGCTGCCTGTGGTGGTGTCTGCGGTTTGGCCGTTGACAAAATGTGGCGCGTTATCATCGGTTTCGGTGCCGTCCCCGGCTGCATCGCCCTCTACTACCGTCTGACCATCCCTGAGACCCCTCGATACACCTTCGATGTGGCTCGTGATGTCGAGAAGGCCGGCGAGGATACCAAGGCTTATATCCAGGGCAAGTTCGAGGGTCATCCCGACGAGATCACTCGTGCAGCCACCATCCAAGACGCCCAGGCTCGTCTTGACACTCCCAAGGCCAGCTGGAAAGACTTCGTTCGCCACTATTCGCAATGGAAACACGGCAAGGTCCTCCTCGGTACAGCTGGATCATGGTTTTTCTTGGATGTTGCATTCTACGGTCTTGGGCTCAACAACACTGTCATCTTGACTGCCATCAAGTACGTCAAGGGTGCCAACATGTACAGAGTCTTTCGCAACGCCGCCGTGGGTAACTTGATTATCGTCTGTGCCGGTTCTATTCCCGGGTACTGGGTTACGGTAGCTCTCGTGGACACGGTTGGGCGCAAGCCGATCCAATTAATGGGTTTCACCATGCTCACTATCCTCTTCATCATTATCGGTTTCGCATACGACAAGCTTATCCAGCACAACGGCGCTCTACTAGCCCTTTACGTCCTTGCCCAGTTTTTCTTCAACTTCGGTGAGTCACATAAACCCTCCCCAAAACCACCATGTCCGTAACTCCCACTAATGATTCATCATCCAGGCCCCAACGCCACCACCTTCATTGTTCCTGGTGAATGCTTCCCCACCCGCTACCGCTCCACCTCGCACGGTCTTTCAGCCGCTTCAGGCAAAGTCGGCGCCATCATTGCCCAAGTCGTCTTCGGTCCTCTCCGAACCAAGGGCGCGCTACCGGGCTCGAACGCTTCCCCCTGGCTTAACCACGTCATGCAGATATTCGCACTGTTCATGCTGTGCGGTATCTTCACGACCCTGCTCATCCCCGAAACGAAGAGAAAGACCCTCGAAGAGCTCGCGGGCGAGGTTCCTGGAACTTCGAATTATGATCCTGTGAGCAGTGGGCACGGGCCTTCGGGTGGGTATAGGCACGGGAGTGAAGAGGATAGTGGGTTGAGTGGGGAGAAGGTCGTTTAAACTTGGTTTTTTCTTTGTACATTTTTGAACTTTGGGAAACTTTTGCTCAGCAGGCGGATTTTGGTTAGACCGGGTTTATATAATGTTTCTCTCAACCACCATCGTTGAAAACAGAGGTCGTGGCGGGGGTGTACATCATTCAATGGCACATATTAAAAACTTCTCTGATTCATTCTCGACCTTGTCGACTACCCAAAGCTTTGTCTACGTCTCCACATCCTTGGCCTCAGGCCCAATTCTCCCCTTCATTATTCATTAACCCCTCTTCAATCACATTCACGTCTATATTTCCTCGGTATTTACCATATGATTCTACACCACCTCCTCCTCACCTTCCCCTCCCCCACAAACATCCTTAACCCCCATCTATCTCCCTCTAGCGACAAAACCCGCCTAGGGTTTAAAAAGACACTCTTTCTTAGCCAGGAGTGTGTGTTGAGGAGGGGTTTGGGTTAGCTGAGCTGGTAGGTAGTATGAGACAGAAAGTGTGTGTGTGTATGTGTGTGTATGTGTGCGTGTCTGTATGTGAGGCAGGGTGAAAGAAAGGGGTACGAACGAAGCCTCAAAACAACAACGCTGATACTCAACTCTATCACTCGCGCACGTTACAATCGCATCATTAGCCCAAAAATATAAAGCTTTTCCCTTCTTGCCTCTGCGCCTAGGTTCAAGGATACTGTTTTTTGGGGGGGGGCAAGCAGGAATAGGAGGAGGGGTGGGGGTGGGGGTGGAGATATGGAGATAGGGAGTAGGTCGGGCGGGATGGGATGGGATGGATTGGTTGGATGGATTGGATTTGTGGAAAGGTGGTGGTGGGAGGAGGGGAGGGGGGGGGAGGAGGAGGGGGAGGGGGAGGAGGAGGGGGAGGAGGAGGAGGAGGAGGAGGGGGGGGAAGTGAAGATGCCGGCTCGGGAAAGGAACAATGCGAAGGAGTCGGGACGAGAGCACCAACCCGCTCTAGTCAGTAGTATCAGCTTGCCAACCTTTCCGCCGCAGATTGCGCACTGTTCCTTTTGGCTTATCGTATAGTATGTTAAAGAACACCCCACGACTTTTGGAAATGTTTTGGTGATGGATATATTTGAGCAGGACTGATTCGGTTATGGATCTTTGGACCGTGAATGGTTTGAGATGGGGGGGTTTGAAGGGGGGGAGGTGGGTGGGAGATGATGGTGGTGGTGGTGGTGGTGGGGGATGGATGGAAGAATGGAATGATGAGCATAGCAAAGCAAAGCACCTTATCGAACAAAGAAAACAAGAAGGTTCAGCCAAACGTAGAACATTTCTAGCAGAACTCTTTGCATTCCATCAACAGCGCTAATAGCCATCTCTAAAAAGAAACCCCTTCCTTTGCAACGAACGAGACGGCGCTATTGATATACCACAACACCACCCCAAACAGATCCCCTTTTGCTTCCTGATAAAAGCCCGTATTTGCCACAGAAACCCCTGGGGAGTGTGTGTGTTTTTTTTTTTTTGGGCAGAGAGCTTCGGTTCCATTGGTTCCCTGGCTTTCTTTACTCATTTGAGTCTGCGAATTGCGGTGGATGTAGTATGCTTTGCTATCGCGAAGGGTTGTTCGTCCTGGCACCTTGTTGTGGATATCGGTGTGAGCGTGTAGCGTTCTGTTGTAGCTTTTTGGGGGGGATGGAATTCCATACTGGCATATCTTTTTATGTTGTTAGCTTTCTCGGATCTTCGGTGCGTGCATACACGGTTTGGTGGTTTGGGGAGGATGCCACTACTTGTATTGTTTCATAGATATTGTTGTGTGATGGGTGCTCAAGCTTAGATTATTGTTTGGGAAAATCCGACCTGGAAGTAAGCTCAGCTGTTGTTTTTATCCGTAGACGCTCATATTAATAGTGGATCCAGGTGCGACCAATTCCGAGGTCGCCTCGACCACTTGATGCGGAGGGTTTACTCAGTATTCCTCTAAGCAATTGTACGATATATCCAACATCTCTTGGGAATCGAAGAAACAAGCTACCTCCTCAGTACACTAACCAGAAACTTCGTACCCTTCCTCCTTCCCACAACCCAGCCGCAACGCTACAATCGACCGGCCTGCACTCACCCGCGCCTACTTCTTTATCCACCTCCCAGGATGCCAAATCCCCAAAACCCACACAGCAATCACAACGGGCGCAAACTCCAATGCCCCGAAAAAGGCTTCGTGCGAGCTCAGATACCCAAAGACGCCTTGGGCAGTCTCCGCCAGGCGGAATATGGTGCGGAGATAGACCAAGAGGCTGGCGACTGCGAGGGCGAAGAAAAAGGGGCGTTTGCGGGCTACATGCGGGCGGAAAGTTTGATCGCGGTGGAGAGATATAACGAACATGGCGAAAAGCGAGAGGAAGATGGTAAACGCAAACGTCTGGAACACCAGTCCAGCAAGCAGAATATCATTTGGCACCATCGGGCTTCTCTGATGAGACTCGGCACTCCCGATCATGCCGGCGCCAGCAATCTGCAGAACAGTCGCAACAACATCACAAGCCACAAAACCCCACAAGATCAACTTTGGCCTTAACCACGCCCTCGACCCTGTATCAAACCCCCCGACCGCCGCCCAACCGACGAGCTTACTGAGACAGACGTAGATGCTCGCAGAGATGAAGACGGGCGCAACGACAATGAAAAAGTATTGCACGACAAAGTTGATGACAGAGTACGGGTCTTTGCGCGAGGAGAGGGAGCGGAAGATGTAGCCAACGACTTCCATGATGCAGGCGAAGGCTAGAGGCGAGAAGTACCAGGTGCGGTGCCTGAGGAGCTCGAACGTGTGCAGGAAGAGGGAGATTGCAAAGAGGACGATGGCTAGGATGGCGAGAGCGAAGCTTGGCGTGTAGCTGTGGTATAAGAATTTAGTATAGGTCAAGCAAGCATTTGGGGCAAGTACGAGGGATCTTGCGCTTAAGAGACGTACCCGTAGATAATGATTCTTGCATCGTTCGGGCCATGAGGATTGGGGAAATTGGGATCAGTAAAGCCTGCGGCTGTGGGAGTGCTCATGGTGAGGGAGTGAAGCGATTCTCTGGAGAGACGGTTTTCTTTGAATCAATCTGGAGAGCTTTTGTTGCAGTCTGAAGAGCGAATACTGGATTGTGTTGGTGACGAAGATGTGACCATCTGTTGTATATCATCGTTGAAGCCATAATGTTCAGCGTGCCGTGTCCAACAATCTGCCAAGGCGCCCTTTGATGATGGTTGACATCATGACCTGGCGAGGGTCCTGTCAAAACCGCTCCTGCAGCACGCTTATTTAGGCTTTTGGCAAGCGGGTCGCTACATAGGTAGCGTACAGGGTTTAGGGGCCGTTTGTCGTTTCGCTTCCCTTGAACATCATCTCGGTAGCCGAGAGTTCATACGTGAGACAGTAGTGGGCAGTTGAACCCTTCAAGTGGATTTGGAAAAGGAATAGCACTAGACATCAGACTCGCCTAGCATCGAAAAGTCCAGGACTAAAGTAAAGAAACCACCCATCAGCGGTGGTCGCCTACCTGATTTAGGACAAGAGCGAGCAACGAAGAGGCAAGGCAATTGAGGAACAAGAAGAATAACCATAACCATAACCAACCCCCCCAAGTAGATACCGACTTTGTGATTCCACAGATTCTGGAAACGGGCAAGCTTGTCGAAGTATATGGAATCGCGGCCTTTGGCGAACAAGCTGAAATTGGGTGCCATGAAATGGGACAGACCAGTTAGTAGGGCAGCTTCCACTAGACAACTTTAAAATGAAAACAGGAAGTTGGAGAAGGTGGTTTCACGAAAAAAGAGGAGAAACATTCCATAGAGCCATACTTATGTAGACATCCCTATCATTGTACACGCATCATTGCCCCGCCAGCGAGATCATGACCCCTCTTCATTGGTGGGAATTGAAAACGCATAGAACTCCAGCATACATCAGCATGTCCCGCCATCTCATTAGGTTTCGTCACAACGGCCCGCTTCCGTCCAGCGCCCAGATACAACCCACCTGGCCCGAATTTCCCTCGAGAATTAGTATATCTCCAAGAAAGGATATGATAGGACACGAAACGAAAGCCTCAGTCAATCTCCCAAGACCCACCCGTCTCCTTGGCTTTCATGGTCTTCGACGACGCCGATTTCCCCAGAGAGACGCCATAATCATCTTCCTCCCACATATCTTCAGATTCCTCGTCGGCATCACTGAAATCCCAAGAGCAAGGAATCTTCTGCCCTGCCTCTCCATAACCATAAGATGCCCCCCGATGGACGCCATTTGCGATTTTGGCAGCAATATTCAGCATTAGTGCAACGAGTTGGACCGGCGGTCCCAGTAGCATGGAACATGTCTTTTGCAATATTGCAGTAGTGAGATGATGGCCTGAAAACCTATTCCTTGGCGAATAGAGGTTGACGGGTGAGGGAAGTGGCGAATAAGGACGCCGCGTTAGCCACTTTTCGCGGTGGCGGAGCTCATTCGAAGGTTGTGGCGTGACCGGCTCAGACCAATGATCCTCTGATGCGGTATCACTGACAAGCGGAGGTGTTTTCGGGGGGCCTGGCGACGATGAAGAGGTCTCTTCCTGCCCCGACTCTGCTTCCGTAGGGTTCCAGAACTCGGTATCACCGGTAATTGTGACACGTGAGGTATCGCGTATGTGGCTACGTGTTCGTTGAACACCGAGGCCAACATTCTCATCCGATCTTGCTGTTGGGGAGGGAGGTTCGGAGTATGGCGGCGAGGGTGGAAGAGGGGATATTGGACTATGAAATGAGTGGAAGGAGTCTTCACTTGATGATAGACTTAGTGATTGTTTGGTGTCTTCTGGCGGAATCGAAACAATGGTTGCGGCAATTGAGGGTGATGCAGTTCTCAAATTGAGTTGTGAGGGTGCTGTTACGGCCCGACCAGTCTGTAGTGATCTTGGACGCGTTGGGGTTTTGTAGGTACCCGGATCTTCGTAGAAAAGTTCGGTCAGGTTCTCAGCGTTGATGCCCGAGTCATTCGTACCATCATCATCATGTTCATGATCTGTGCTTTCAGCACTACTCAGATCGAAGTTCTTCTTCGACTCGTCTGCAGCACTTTTCGGCCCACTATTGGATGCAAAGTTCTGGTTGTCATCTTGTGTGACTTCGAATTGCACTGGACTTGAGTGTCTTATTGCAGGACCATTGGTGTTCTGCGGCTGTCTGTACGCTTGCTCCAACACCGGCTGCACTCTCTGTTTGGGCTTCCAGGGTCGCTTCTGTATAGGAGTCTTAGGAGGTTCGGGTAAGTCGACTGTGAAACCCCTCTCAAAGGGACACGGGGTGACCTCGTACTGCAGCACTTTTGCCAAAACTTTCTTGAACTCTTGCACCTTTCCCTTCTCTTCCGGGTAGGAATTCGGAAGCTCTATTCGGTAATAAGAGTTCTGGACGATGCGCAGGACGAACTTCGACTCCCCATCGACGCACCAGCATTGCGATTTCGCCAGTATAGGTCGGAGCGTCGTTCCTGAATGCAGAAATGCCACAGAGCCAAGCACTCTGTAAATCCGTAACGGTCCTAGAAAGTCAGGATGAGTCAGTATTAATGATAGAGATATTAGCTGAACAGAAAGGGTACTACCTGCTGCGATTGTTCTCTCCGTTGTAGAAATCCATGGCAGGGAGCCAACCGGCTCGTCTTGTTGGTCACGTATCCCATGGCCCAAGCTCGAATGCCTTCTTTCTTGACTTGGATATGTGTTGAATGATACAATCCTACCGGCACTGTGGGTAAAAAGGGTTTCTGCTCCTTCCCCTTCCGTCTCGCGGAATGGCTCAGTCAGCTTGGAGAAGCCTGTTGATCTTATGGGCGCGGTAAAGGAACGGCGCAACACGCGAGGGGAGCCCGTATTCTCGGGCGTGGTCGGCGCTGAAGCGATTTCCATGATACCTCACTCGCAGACTCTTTCATCGATGCAGATAGGCTGGTAATGCTAGCATCGTGGACGCGTAAAGCACCTTCGGAAGAGTCTTTGGACGAAGGAGTGTTGTTGACCAATGGAGGCAAAGCTCTAAGGCCGGTCACTACCCGGAGTTTACAGTAGCCTCCGTCCTTTTCGAAACATCTTTCCTTTAACATCACACAATAAAATGGCCGGTAGGAAGACAACGTCCCGGCCATAGCAGAGAACTACAGCCCTGCGGTAACGAAGTGATTTTAATGTCATCCAACCTACTCAAATAGCTCTCGCTCGGGACTCCCTCCCCGATTTCAGCAGACCTGTTTCTAAAATCCTCAAACACCAAGCGCTTGCCGGCTTTCCAAAAAAAAATAAGCATATCGCGGCATTACAACCGTACTCAGGTTATCACTGATTTACCATGTGCGATGTACAGCTGCCTATCCGACCACTGCTCCTCCTTCCCACGGTTGACGCTGGGCTAGAGACTGAAGCTAAGACCAAGACTGGGATTTGAGAGCAAAGTCACTGCCACCAGTCTACAAACGGCACGTTATTATGTATCCATATCTTCGTCCAGAAGGCTTCATCATCTTCTCCTTACGCGTCGGATCCTTTTGCCTATTTATGCACTTTGTTACGATCAACGTCCTCCTCAAAGTTCTTTAAGCGGTAGACTTCACCCGAAGACTGACTCCACGTTTCCTGATTTGTGAGTAAGGAGGACAGAATAATTCCAGTCAGCCTGCTCAGTTGCAACATAGCGCTGCTAGATATTCAACGGATAGCATTGAAAGCGCGGAGCTCAATGCAGGCCATAGGGGACATTAGGGCAAAATAATGCTCGTCCTTTAGGGAAGTGGAATTTGTTGGGGAAATGGTAAGTTCTCGAGTAAAGGAGCTTTGGGAGAAAGCTAGCTTGACGATTCAAGATTGAGAGAATTAACAGACTTCTTTGACCGTACAGATCTCCAACCTTGAAATATGTCGACTACTGCACTTTGAACCGCGATTAGATTGTTTTAGGGTTTTGTTATATCTCTTACGATGAGTGATTACTTGTCTGTCTCGTTTCACTGCGATCGTTGAGAAGCTGCTTTGACCACTATGACCTTGCCCATCTCCTAGTGGCAACCGTTGTACTCCTCCAACATACCATGCAAAGAAACTTTCATGGCCAACCTCACCCTGTTGTCTTGACTTCACCTATCTTCTCTCCACACAGTCATCGCGTCATCTGAAACGTAAAAATCCTCTCATATCAGATAATTGAGGCAGTACGGACTATTGAAGCATTCAGCTGCTTCGCCGATACCGCCATAGTTTCTGGAATCATACAGTAGGCAAAACTCCGTAGCAGCCGCAATCTGTGGCCCTCAAGCTAAAGGTCGCAGCTATAATGCCTCTAAATTCAGTATGATGTGTAACATCTCTTACAAGGATGCAGCACGAACCTACAAGTTGCCACTAGTTGTTATACTGCGCGTGGTCGCTATCCAATTGACAGCTAAACCTCGTATGGGCGAGCTTGGGCAACTCAGAGCATTGTAAAGGCCAGCAAATGGGATCAACCCAACAGTGAGCTAGAGTAAGCCATTAAATTGCGGAAGCAGCTGACGCTTGATCACAGTGCTCAATCGTCAAGTCCCGTTCCCTGGGAAAGCAGAAAGGGAGACTCTTTGGCTTAATTGGATGTTCTATCTCGAGCTGCTGACTGGATGGTCTCTGCCGCCCAAGCGTCTACCAGCTGCTTCGACTTTATAAAGCAAGTAAGAAAAGCATGGCGAGTGAAATGAGAAGCCTAATATAAGCCTAATAATCGCTTTTGCCCTACTGCTATGCTTCGTAAACATGAAATCAAGGCCGAAGAAGAGGAGTTTTCCAAAGCTATTCTACGCTTGAACGTTTGGCCTTGATCCTACTCTTGCATTGAAGGTCACGACAACTGCACTACGAACTGTGCTCTCCTTTATAGCTTCCAAGGGGGGGAGAGCTAAGCTGGTTCTTAGGTAAGGTATCTTAAGTTCGTAGGTACCTTAGACGCTGACCTGACCCTCGAGCGCGGTTACGTCGCGATTATCCTAATGTAGTTACTACTTAGGGCAAGTGCTGTCTTCGCCAACAGATAAGGAAACAACACGCCACTAGCATACCCTGCACTTTCACTTCTGTTACGTCGACCACCAAGCTTCCCTACTAATGCTTCATTTTCTCATTGAGCCATATACAATCTGCTTCTAGTCCTATCGAGAATTGAGGGCGCTACATCAGCATGTCTTTCATAAAAATTCTTACCCTAGCAGTGCTTATTTTAGCATACCATGTCTGTGGTTTTTCTAACGGTCAGGTTCAGCCTGGCTGTCATCCTCCACCTGTCATTCCTAGCAATTTTACTAAGAGGCCTGACCATTGGCGTTATTCCCCGACCTGGCTTGCCCCAAGGCAGTCGGGCAAGGTGTGGAGTGGTTGGCATAACGTCCAATACTTGTTCTCCTTGTACGTCTTGGATACATGCGTGGAGAAAGCATGAAGCTAACAACGTCACAGTGGTGATTCTTATACTACTACAAGCTTCAACATCAGCGGAGAACAGCCCAACCGCAACAACCCACTCGGAAACCCATTGTATCCTGGTGTAACTTCCTCCAACGGGCCTAACTATGTCGACTTCTTAACCACAACATACAACGCAAGCTACATCCAGACGTATAATTTTGGGTTCGGCGGAGCTACCATCGACCCGAATCTAGTAGAGTCTGCCTTTGGGCTTAGTGTGCAAAGCTTTGAGCAACAGGTTACAAATGAATTCGATCCCGATTATGCAGAAAAGGTCATTGTCCCATGGACATCTGCGAATAGCCTGTTCACTGTCTTTTTTGGCATCAATGATGTGATTCGTTCGTATACCGAGCAAAGTTCCCTTCTCAACTATGCTCTCATAAAAACATACGAAGATCTTGTTCATTCTGTCAGTCTTATGCGAAAGCAATGATGAAACCAACGATCGTTGCTAATGCGCCTATCAGTTATACGCCTCCGGTGCTCGCAACTTCGTGTTTCTCAACGTTCCACCTATTGACCGCTCACCTAGTGCTCTTATCTTGAGCGCATCTACTCAAGCCTACCTGGCGGAATACATTGGGGAGTTCAATTTTCGACTGGGAGCATTGGTGTATAACCTTGGCACTCATTATCCAGATACTACGTCGTTCTACTTTGACACAAATTGGCTTTTTACCATAGTGCTTAACAATCCGTCGGCATTCCAGGAGACGTCGAATTACCACAATACCACTGGTTACTGTGCGGCCTACCAGAAGTACGTTTCATACTTCTGGTGGCTTTCACAATCATGACTAACAACTGTTGTAGCGGAACACCAACCTTGAGCTACTTCGATCCATCATGTGAAGTCCCAGTCGATCAGTACATGTGGCTAAATGATCTTCATCCAACGTATCCGACCCACAACCTGATCGCATCAAGAATCATCCAACAGCTTGGGGGCTGATAGAGATTGAACCCGACGACGATAATAATCAGATCTATGTACTATTCGCAACAAAGCTATTAGTTTTCTTAGCGTCATAATGCGATTCAATCTAAGATGGTTCCATCATTTGTGTTACGCATTGCAGTTCTCGCTGCTCCGGAAACATAGAGGGATTTGTTCACTAGTCATGTTTCTGTCACTTATTGCAGAGATAGATATATTTATGGTAGCTTATCGTAATAGCAGATAAGTTTCAGAAGGCTTCCAGCGGATGTCGTTTCCATTTTTTTATGCTGATGGTTCAAGCCAGAAAAAAAATGCGTGCCGAGTCATTCTTCAAATATTTCAGCAACTTTTCCACATCTTGCCATAGATATCTCAAAGCGCTATGATTTCGTGCGCACCTATGGGTTTTATGAAGCAAGACCTTCTACTGGGATAGCCAAATCTAGTCAGAGGAGCTATGATTGATTAAGAAACGTTGAGTCGATAGCGATTCTTCTTCTGCTTGTGGATATAGTACGCACTAGCGATGATTGTTACGCAATACAGAGGTGCAGAAGAAAGAAGGCTGAGGTGGCGTCGAGGGCGTCGAAGGTCCAACTGTTCGCCGGCATGTCTGAGTGGAAAATGGGGTTGGAATAGCCGAGCCGGGGCCGGAAGTCTTTTTTTTTTCCGGACCCAGCTCAACTTTTTGCATATGCGAAACATATGTTCGAAAACATTTCATCAACATTTTGAATTTGCCTAACTACAGCGTATGAGAAGCATATGCAAAGCATGAATTCCGTCCTACTTTGCCGCAATGCGGTCAGAGCGACGTGTGATGACACCGAGGACTGTGAAGTGCGTTAGCAGTGCATATGCGATGCTCATGCTATGCTTATCTTTGCCCTTGACATCTGCGACGATCTTCTTGAGACGCTTGCTTGAGAAAGAATTGAAGAAAGATTTTAGCAAAGCATATGCGATGCATATGAAGTACATACAGACCAACGAGGATGACGATGAGAATCCGAAGCGAAGATGAGAATTCGATTTCAATCTGACATAAGGTTAAACGTATGCTCAATATATGCAGACTACATGTTCATTCAAAGAATATCGCTTACATTTTCTTCATCAATCATGTTTTGTATCTTCTCTTCTTCATCTTCATCATTCTTGTTAGGGGCCGGCATAGAGCGAGTCATATGGGTGTAATATAACTAATAGATAAATACTAAGGAAGAAAAGTATCTACAGGAAAGAACTCGCTGTTATATGAGTGTGCCCTAGCCCTGTGCTAGGCCCGATAGGGTTGGCGCCAGGCGAAGGCTGAGCGAAGGCTGAGCGAAGGCTAGGCGAAGAATAGACGAAGGCTAGGATCGTAACAATTCTGCTCATGTTTTGCATCATCATTCTTCTCGTTGTTTTCAAAACTACGATCGTGTGAGTTACGTGACAGCTGAATTCATTATTAGCTTATGCTCAACATATGCGTGCTTCATCTCTCATCTCTAATTCGTTTAGCCACGCAGATATCTAGTCCGCACGATTTTTCGCGGTAATGTTTTCTTCGTCCATCGATGTCTCAGCTCAGTCGATGCTGCGCATATGCACAGCTATAATTGCACGTTTAATTTTTGTAGCCTCGCTTAATCCTAGATTCGGCATCGGCATAATAATTCCAACCCGACGTCAAGTCTCGCATATGCGGGGCTCATGCTAATTACAAAGTCCGGCTCGATGCCAAGAATTTTTACCAACTGCAACCCGTGAGGCAAGACTGCAATAGAAATCAGGAGAAGATGAAGATTGGTGACCTACCTATAAAAGATCATGGAAACCCTTGCCTTCCGTCATGTATAATCCAAGTGATCGGTTGATCTTCTTTATCTTCTCTCTATCTACTCCGTACTTCTTCTCCAAAGGTTGAAGATGGTTCTCTGCCATGTTTTGTTGACCCTGGCTGCTCTTGCATTACCTGTCATTATCCAGGCCCATCCTCATCATACCAATGAGCACCGAGATCTAGCCGGCATCTACTACGGTTCCGATTCAGATAACCTCAAATACCTCCCCGTTCCACAAGAGGCTGTGGGATTTACCATCAGCGCCCAGACGGGTTACTACCTCGAAGACCTTGGGCATGGCACATATTTCGTCACAGATGGGCTCTACCAGTCTATGTTCCTAGTGAGCACTCACGAAGTGATACTCGTCGATTGTCCTCCTACTCTTGGTTACAAGCTTAAGGCCGCGATCAAGAGCGTCACAGATAAACCTGTAACTCACTTTGTTTACAGTCACGCTCACGCAGATCACGTTGGAGGGGCGTACATCTTCAATGATACGGCAAAGAAATATATTGCACAGGACGAGACATTCAACCACATCAAGAACACCCCAACTCCCGATCCCCATCGCCCGCTTCCGAACGAAGCCTTTGACAATGAAAAGCGCCTTTGCGTCGGAAATCAAACCCTCGAGCTCTCATACAAAGGCTCAAACCACCAGTCAGGAAACATATTCATCTACGCCTCAGATGCGAAAGTCTTGATGTTAGTTGACGTGATCTTTCCCGACTGAGCTCCATTCTTCGAATTGACTCAATCAGATGACATTCCGGGCTGAATCAAAGCTCACGATCAAATTCTCGCATACGACTTCAAAACATACATTGAAGGTCATCTTAATCGCTACGGCAATCGCCAGGACGTTGAGACACAAAAAGAATATGTGTCTGATCTGTTCGCAGCTTGCTTCAAGATCATCAATGACGATTTTAATGTTACGCAAGCTCTGAGGCCTGTTTCGGCCGTCAACCCGAGAAACGGCTGAGCAGTATTCAAGACCTACCTTAAGGTTGTCACAGATGTCTGCACTGAGGAAATCAATAAGAAATGGGATGGACGCTTGGCCGGGATGAATGCTTTCGGATGGCAGAACGCTTATAAAATGATTGAGAGTCTTCGTGTTGACTATGATATCTTGGGCCCCGCCTTCCAAGTGCAGCCTCCGAAGTGAGACACGTCTCCCGTGTCTGTCACGACGCTGCATAGATCTCAAAGGGTGATCGAAAGATGCAGGCAAGGCAAAGTGTGTTGATAGCTTCTCGAATGTAATTTAATTTCAACGTTAGCTGAGCAAAGATTCAGCTATCAATACTCTTATTCATATATCTATATCTATCTATTCCATGATCCATTATTTTTGTGAGCCGTGCTATGGGTTCCTTCAGTAAGAGCTTCAGTCTCCAGGTCTCGGTTCGAGTGGTTCCAAGGAATTGTATGCTCACCGGAATGAAGTTTGCCTGAGTCATCTTCAGAGCACAGGCATAGATACATCAGTTCAGACATTTGGGGTATAGACAATGATTACTCGAGTCCACTCATCTCGATTGTTAATACTTATTCTGTAATTCTTCTCATCTCTTCGCGATTCTGTGAACTCGCTTTAGAGTCAGCTTCGGTACTTACGATAATCTTCAATTAGCCACATGACTGTTTGTGCTATTCTCCGAGAACAGATTATAGGATCCCCGAGTTATAGATTACCTTGTTATGTTAACTATCTCACCTAGTAAATAACGATGATGCGTAATCATAGAAAGTAAGATATGTTTTGATTACGGCTCTAGTGTCTAACCTACAGTACTTTCGAGTTAGTTTTTAGTGTGTCAACCGAGCACAAGCGGCCTAATTTTAGATAAACAAACCACATTTCTACTCAACAGAACTACTATTAATTCTACCTCATTACACACTCTCTATCATGTCTCATAAGAAGAGATTTACAAAGGGAACAGCTAAAACGGAAGCCTCGCGAGTCAGCAAGTCAGATCATCAGCAAATTCATTCGACATTTAGATCTGCAGCAACGATCCTGAGCGAGATCTCGGGAAACTCTTTACTTTCTATAGGAAAATCTTAAGATCTCAAGCCGAATACAGTGCATTATATAGTCAAAGATGCAAAGAAGAAAGCTGAAGATAACAACCGGAAGCTTCTTGATTAACGCAATTTCGAAGACGTCTCGCGATCAGATAGATCTTGCATTCGAGAGACAGCGTTGTCTCTGTCTCAGCGTCTAATCCACCCAGATAACAGAGCCTCGAGGTCATAATCATAGATCAAAGTCACGCTCTTCTCATCGATCGTATCGCTTCGACGTTGCTCAAGATGAACGATATCGTTGACTTCAGAGCGTTGATGAGAGATAGAGAAGTTGCGGAGGCAGTCTATATACAGTAATGTCAGAAGAGATGAGAGAGGGGGAGTAAAGAATTTTGATGAGTCTACAAACAAATTGAAATCTCTAAGCCATGTGATCTGAATAGCTTCAAAATTTAGGAAGGCAGCGACAGCGATAATAGTAATTCTGATGGGGATGAGGCGATGAGTAGGCCCAAATTTGTATGTGGGAGGTGCGGGGTTCCCGCTTATGCTCGGTTGACACACTAAAAACTAACTCGAAAGTACCCCGCATTAAGTCACGGTCGCGCGCTCCCCAACCAATACACCCCTCACCTGCATCAACCATTGAACCATCAAATTCAGCTGGGGAACTTCAATATTTGGGCTAGTTATTTAGTAGTATATGA